>Ga0207848_100005_pt1:177500-620027 | contig 620027 bp, 582 predicted proteins | sample TtaePargueraPR_10_FD_187737 | JGI IMG/M metagenome (GOLD analysis project Ga0207848, IMG submission 187737) | Aerobic enrichment media microbial communities from Bioluminiscent Bay, La Parguera, Puerto Rico - Tt and M2 (3) (SPAdes) | ecosystem: Environmental > Aquatic > Marine >... | reverse complement strand
GCCGCCGACCTGCCAAGATGGCTCGCCTGGTACAACCACAAACGTCCCCATGCTAGCCTCAACCGACGAACACCAGCTCAGGCCCTCGCCGGAACAACCTGATCAGAAACCACAGCTAGCAATCCCGATCCACGATTGGCGTTCAGGCAACCTGATCGCCTATTGCGGACATACCGTGCGGGGCGAGACACTAAAGCTCGCCTTTCCCAAGGACTTCGGGCCGGCGGCCCATATCTTCTCCGGCCACCAAGCAGGAGAAGGGGAGACCATTCTCATGCACGATCCCCTCGAAGTCATGCTCGCGCGTCAGAACGGTATCGCCGGTGGCGTCTCGTTCCTTACTGAGAACATCAGCGCAGAGCAGTTGAATTTGCTCGCTACAATGATGGACGAGAAGGGGATAGCCACCCTTGAAATGGCTTGAGCCCTCCGTCGAGGGCTCATTTCTTTTTCGTCAGCTCCAAATGAACCCCGCTTAAGAGGGCAGCTACCGCAGTGGTCTTGTGTGGAAAACACCCAGGATGACGACCTGATCCGCATCCCCGATCTCTACGCGATAGGCGATGATATACGGGAGCCGGGCTACGACGAGTTCAAGCGTACCTGGTACGTGTCCGACGTGACCCATGTATGGAAAAAATGAGAGAGCATGCACGGATGCGCGAATACGCGACAGGACAGCAACCGCCGCTTCCGGATCGTCGTAGGCGATGTGGTCAAAGATATAAGAAAGATGCCCGCGTGCCTGCTCCGTGTACCGAAGCCTCATACACCGCAACGGCGCCAAAAGGCTGTCATTTCTCTGTCAGGCACAAACTCGCCGCGATCGGCTTGGCGCAAGCCTTCGCGAACCGCAGCAATCTCTTCCACGCCCAAACCGTATTGTCGACCTGTATCGGGTGTCGCGAGGCGAAGCAGAAGTTCACCTGCCACATCCTGACGCTCGCTTGGCAAGTCACGGATCGCGTCAATGCCCTGGTTCAATAATTTGCTCATACATTTAATATACCAAATATAGTCGTATTTTGCACACAGCTTGCCGGATCAAGACGGCCCTGAAATAGTGGCTCTTTTGAGCCGTAATTTCGGGAAGCGTCGCGAAACAGATATTGTGCGGCGCTTATAAAAGATCACCTTTCGATTCTTTTCTCTTCCCTTTCTTTGATTATACTTTATTACCTTTTTCACCCTATCCTTTTTCTATATTTATATTCATGCGACGCTCAGTGTCTTGAAAATTACATTTCCCTGCGATATCGTAACAAAATGCTAAATCAAACTACCGCAATTATATTTGACTGCGACGGCGTTCTCGTTGATTCCGAACAGATATCTATCTCCGTTGATCGGCTTTTTCTACGTTCTATCGGCCTTGAATACTCTGAACAAGATCTCAGCAAACTTATTGGTCTTAGCGAAGATCAATATTATACTCGAATAAACAATGACTATTCTAAATTGGGAAAGGACTCACTCCCGACTGAGTTTATTGCCCAAATTCGAACGGAACGATGGAGACGATACGAGTCCGAGCTCACAGAAGTACACGGCGCTAGCGATTTTCTCCAAATGAATAAACGCAAGGTGGCGGTCGCTTCCTCCAGTTCCTATAAGTCTATCGTCAAGAAACTGAAATTAGCTCATTTGCATAATTACCTCGCTCCCAACATTTTTTCCACCGAGCAGGTTCGGAGGGGGAAGCCGTATCCCGATATATATTACTATTCCGCAGCAAAAATCGGTGTTGATCCGAAAAATTGTGTCGTTATTGAGGACAGTGTCAATGGTGTAAAGGCTGCCACGAAATCCGGATCTTCGGTTTGGGGATTTACGGCCGGAAGCCACGCAACCGTTGACCTTGAAATGCGCTTAAAGACGGCCGGCGCTTCATTGATTATTTCGAGCTTCAAAGATCTGAGCGATAAGTTAAATCATCCATATTATTCCCCTTAGGCCCTCAATCTATCTGAAACTGGCATCATTTTCCGTTCTTTAGTATGCGTGTATATGTAATAGTCCGGCTTATATTTAGAACTGGCCAACGCAAACAGCGTAGCCGTTCTAATCTGCACTTTCTTATTCTTTATCGATTCACACTTTGAAGAAACATACTCTACCGTCGCCTCTAGAGTGGAACCGGTATATACGACATCATCGACAATCAATACCCTCCTCACTGCGTTCTCTTCGAATATTTTGTCGAATGATATCTGATTTATCAATTCCGCTTGACCACCGAAAGTAGAAACGTCCTCACTGATGTGCCGGTTAGGCCAAATCGCAAGGCACGGTAAATATCCCAACCGTTTGCTAATGATATCCGCCACCACAAGTCCACCACCGCAAATACCAATTATAATATCTGGCCTGAATCCCGCGGCTGAAGTGAGTTGCAGAATTAACTCGTGTATTCCATTGATTACTTGATCCCACGTTATCGCATCTCCTTCCTTGCTGGCCGTATATACTTCCCGTCCGCTCGTTCCCGCATTTTTTGGTTTAAGAAATTCTCTTAGCAAAAATGTGAATATAAATACTGCAAAAAATAGCACTGCCAAGCCTACATTTGTCGAAGAGAATTCTTGGCCTAGTATCTTAAAATCTGCCACCCCGCCTTTTTCGAAAAAAATAAGAACTCCAGATAATATTATTAGAAGAAATATCGCAAAAAACGAAAGGTATACAAATATACGTCTCTCCTGCATAGCGACACTCATCTTAATTCTTCAAATGTTGCCAAAATCGTGTCAGCAACAACTGGCATTATTTCCGGGTCCGACGTTAAGACAAAATGCGGCAAACGTACACAAGTGCGTTCAAACGCTTCTAGGCAATTCGGAAGCCGAGTCTTTAGATTGCGTGCGATTTCGGCTCCTAGTCGCATATCGGTTGGGCGCAAGTCGCTGACTTCACTCAATGGCGCGTACGGACCAGATACCTTAACATTCAGCTGCTTTGAAAGGGATTCCCTATATTCTCGGACATTTACGTCACCGTCTACTAGAAGGCAGAAGTTGTAGTACGACTGACACTCTACTGATTCTGGTTGCTTTTGTATTTTAATGTCACCATTTGCTCCCAATAAAATATCACGGGACAAGATCGTGGCGCATCGAGACATTAATTCCAGCTTGGCGTCTAGTTTAGCGAGTTGAGTTAATGCGACAGCTGCTTGAAACTCGCTAACCTTATATGTTCCGGGTAAATTATTTGGCACTTCGGAGCGTTCTGGAAGTATCAACTGGAGTTTTTTTAGCTCTTCATAAATCTCATCATTATCAGTCACAATGCAGCCCCCTTCTCCGCAGGCCAGGACCTTTTTATCGTTTAAACTAAATGCTCCGGCCGTGCCCCATGTACCGCAATGCTTACCATTTTGAATAGAACCAACGGACTGTGCAGCATCTTCAATAACAAGAATCCCGCATTCGTCTGTCACTTTGGAGATCGCCACCATATCACACTGCGAGCCAAATAGATGTGTCGGTAGCACAGCGAAAGTTTTGGGTCCAATAGCCTTTTCTATATCATCTGCTTCGACGCATAAACTATCTCGCGAAATATCAATGGCCTTGGGAACACCTCCCGCTTTAACTATAGCGTATACAACAGATGGCCATGTTAGCCCCGGAACAATCACCTCTTGGCCGGGCCGTATTCCTGCTGCGACCAAACTAAGGTAAATCGCGGCAGTTCCACTCGGTACTAGCATCGCATGCTTTGCGCCGACATACTCAGCAAATCTTGATTCAAACAGGGTGGCTAAATGCGAGTGCGACCAATCATCCTCATGCAGCGCAACTCGGAGCATTTCCAAGTCTGATGTGTCGGCAGGATGCGGGCTCGGCCAACAATAATCCGAGAGTATTTGTCGCATAATTTCTGTCCATTGTAATGTTAGAATATTCTTAGGCTGTTTCCATCTGCGCATATACATCTGAAATCAATTCCATATTCCGGATTCCTTCGTGATATCTCGGTATAAGGCTGCCCCGGCCCTTTGTGAACTTGCGAAACTCCGCGAACATAGGAATGTATTCTTCACTTCGATGGCACCGGTGGGTCTTGGCAGCTTGCCCGAGAATTTCTGTAAGATAACTATAAGGCTGTCCACCGAATTTTCTCCAGCTAATTTGGCAATCGTTTAGTGTAAAATCCACTATTTGAATATCTTCTGCAATTGCCCATCCGACAATAATCTGCCCTTCAGATCCGTCTACAAATTGACAATTCAAAGAGACATAAGAATCCGTATAATATGTTTCGTCTTTATTAAATTTTGTTAATTCAATATTTTGAATTATGCCAATTGTATTTTCAAATAAATCTAGTACATGTGATCCGATATCCATCATTACTCCGCCACCAGCAAATCGTTGTTGAAGTTTCCAATGATCTTTGCCGGGGTGAGGTGCAAGCCAAACATATCGGATTTTACAGCGCTCCCCTTTTCGTTTCGCCTTGACCTCTCGGATAGATTCCGCCATACGCGAAAAACGTTTTCTAAAAGCGATACAGATTTTGGTTGTGGATGTTGGCTCTAAAGTCGTGCACTGTTCTAAATTCAAATACAATGGCTTTTCTACCAATGCGGGAATCCCCGCCGATATGGCTTTTTGGATAAGTGGCATATGCGTATTTACTGGAGTAGCGATATATAAAGAACTACATTTCTCTGCATCGAATAATAAATCCTGGTTATCTACATGGGTAAAAGATGAAAAAGCGTCTGGAAAAATATCTTCAATATAGGAAATTGCTACAGAATCAAATCGCGTTAGCGCGTCAGAAGCCATCCTTGCTGCAACCCCGGCTCCGATAACACCAATTTCAAATGGTTTTAGACGTCCCTGTTTCATGGTATACAGCCTGATCGCTAATAGAATGCCGCCTTCCCAATTTCCATACCCCCTGTCTAGTTAGCATGGTGCGGTTTCTTACTCTTCTAAAATATTCAGGTCTTCTCAGGTTTGGTCGCCCCTTGGTCTCGCTCACCCCATTCTTGTGTATACTTGTGCAAACAAATAGTATCAGCATGCTACGCTAACTGCATATGGAAGACCACGACGATATCAGCTCTTATAGACCCAACCAGCCCTTAGTCCAACCGGACACACCCGGGCAATGGCTGAGCGTTGCGGATGCTGTTCCCTACTGCGCGCAACATGGCCTTTGTCGAAATATCAAGACCATCCGTCGCTGGGCGGAGCGGTCTTTCAAGCGTCCCGAAAACGCTGAGGTTAAGGTGCGGGAGCAAGACACCGGTTTCGGCTTCCGGTACATGATCGACCGCGCTTCCCTCGATCTGAAGATCAAGCAGGAGTTGGAGTTCGAAGCCGACAAGAAGGATGCGGACATGTCCGGACAGGACCTAACGCCCCCGGATACGTCCGCACCCGCCCTCGACGAGAACAAGCCATCGATAGAGAAAGTAGTCCTCCCGGACACGCCCGGGCATGACCAGCCAGGCCCGGACGAGCCCACCCGGAGGCTCCCGGTGCAGAGCGTTGGCGACGACTTCCTCAAGGATCAGATTAGCGAGAAGGATACCCAGATCGCGCAGCTCAACAAACAGATCGAGCGCAAGGACGAGCAGATCATGACGATGCTGGAGCGCGATCGAGAGACCAACATCCTGATCAGGGGATTGCAGGATGCTTTGACGAGCACGCTAGGACTCAATGCACCGCCGCCGCGCTATCATGACGAACCGCAAACCGGCGTGCACCGAGAAGGGGATAACGGCGAGCACGGTGGCGAGCCGCTCGGGGTATAATGCGATGAATGACAGAGTTCAAAAACGTCGGGGCATTCGTCAACACATCGCGTTTCAAGAAGCGGCCGCGCTATAGCCTCGTGCTTCATGACGTTCGCGAGAAGCTCGACATCTCCTTGAACACCTATGTCGTGATCGACAGCATCCACAAGCTCTCGTCCAGCGATCCAAGGTTTCCCTATTGCGTGATGTCCAAGGACGACATTTCCAACTTCCTCAAGATCAGCCGTAGGACGGTTTTCCGGTCGATCAAAGAAGCCGAGGAACTACAACTCATTGAGAGAACCGAACATGGATTGCGGGCGACCGAAAAGTGGATAAAGGCCGTCGAAATCTACTCCATCCAGGCGAAGTGACACGGCGAGTGTCAAAATGTCACCCATAGTGCCATGGGTCAAACAGCCCAAAGATCGGGTCAATGTGGCATTGAGGCGGTGCAAAAGTGGCACTTCCATTGTGCCGCATCGGCACTCGAAAAGTGCCAAGGTGGCACTCCTCTATATTTATATATAAGTATATGAAATTATTAGATATTTATAACTTCTTCAAAAAGAAAATTTGTCAGCCCTTTTGGCGAAACTCGTCCAGCAAATCGGCCCATTGCTGCATAAGCTCGATGCGCTGGTTCCAATAGCTGGCGCGATTGTAGGCGCGACGGATGGCGTTGGGATCTTGGTGGGCGAGAACGGCCTCGATCACGTCCGGATCGAAGCCGCGCGTGTTGAGGATCGTGCTCGCCGTCACCCGAAAGCCGTGCGCCGTCACCTCGTCCTTCGTGAAGCCCATACGGCGAAGTGCTGAATTGAGTGCATTCTCCGATAGCGGCCGATCCTTCGACCGGATCGAAGGGAAGACGAGTTCGCCACCTTCGGACAGCAGCCAGATATCTTCGAGAACGTCCAGCGCCTGGCGCGACAGCGGGACTTCGTGCGACCGCCGCATTCTCATGCGTTCAGCCGGTATAGACCAAACCGCTTTGTCGATATCGAACTCGCTCCGCACGGCGCCGCGCACTTCGCCGGGTCGAACACAGGTCAAAATCAGGAACTTGAGCGCCGCCACAATCGTCGGCCAGCCGTCGTAGTCGTCAATAGCCGCCAGCAGGGAACCGAATTTGCCCTCGTCGGTGATCGCCGCACGGCCGGCGACCTGGGGCACGAGCAGCGCGCCGCGCAATGGAACGGTCGGATCGTTTTCGGCGCGGAGCGTTACGATCGCAAACCGAAAGACACTGCCGATCGTTCCGCGCAAGCGGCGCGCGGTTTCGCGGCGCCCGGATCTTTCCACCCGTTTGAGCACAGCGAGGATTTCGGCGGGGACGATGTCCTTGATCGGGCGCTTGGACAGCGGGGAAGCCACGTCCTTTAGCAGCCATCGCGTTTTTTCGATCGTTCCGGGCGCCGCGCCGTTGGCCTTGATCTGTTCGATGTATTCGCCTGCCACCAGGCCGAACGTCTGGCGCGCGACCGTCTCGGCGACCAGCCTGTCGAGGCGCTTCTGATCGGCCGGATCGAGACCGCCCGACAGCAACTTCTTCGCTTCCTCCCGCTTGGCACGCGCTTCGGCGATCGAGATCAGCGGATAGCGGCCGTGCGAGAGAAGCTTCTCCTTGCCGTTGAAGCGGTATTTCTGACGCCAGAACTTCGAGCCGTTGGGCTGGACGACGAGATACAATCCGCCGCCGTCGGCGAGCTTGTAGGATTTGTCGCGCGGCTTGGCCTTGCGGACGGCGAACTCCGAAAGCGGCATATTGGGGGTATCCCTCTGCCGTATCTGGGGGTATCACCCGAGAGTATCATGGGGGTACCCCTAAAACATACCCCCACTTTCATGCGAAACAGCGGTGCGCTATGTTCACCTATGCGCACTAATCTCCTCGCAACTCCCTGAAATTACAGGAGTTTTGAGCATCTATATTCAGCTATGAGAAGAGTGGATGGTGCCCAGGGGCGGAATCGAACCACCGACACTGCGATTTTCAGTCGCATGCTCTACCAACTGAGCTACCTGGGCATACCCTGCGAAACCGCGTTCTGAAGGAGCAACGAATGCCCGTGCGATGCGGGAAGCGGGCGGGTTATAGGAAATCCTAAAGCCCCTGTCCAGCGCACCGTGTGCATGAAAGGCACGCAATGTCGTTTTGATGACGGCCGGGTGCCCGGGGCGGCCCGAAAACCCACCGGTTTCCTCAGGCGCGGCCCGCGGGATCGTCGAAATCGGGCAGCCCGCCATCCTCGTCTTCGTCCTCCACGACGGGAATGGCATAGGATCCGGAAAGCCAGCGATTGAGGTCGATGTTGGCGCAGCGGCGCGAACAGAACGGCCGGTGCTCCGTAACGGTCGGCGCATTGCAGATCGGGCATTTCTCCCCGCCCGCCTTCGTCATCGTCACCTTGCGTTCGCTCACGAAAACTCCGTTCTCAACTGTATTTCAGCGTGATGCCGCCATCGACGACAAGCTCGATGCCGGTCACGTATTTCGACTCGTCGCTCGCCAGGAACAGCGCGGCCTGCGCCACGTCCCAGGCATCGCCCATGTGCCCCATCGGCACCTGGGAATCGCGCACCCGCCACATCTCCTCGACATCGCCTTCGGCGTAGGTCGCCGCCAGGCCTGCCGACTTCTCCACCATCGGCGTCTTCATGAGGCCGGGCAGGACGGCGTTCACCCTGACATGCTGCGGCGCATATTGCACCGCCGTCGTTCGCGTCAGGTGGTTCAGTGCCGCCTTTGTCGCGTAGTAGGTGGCGTAGGGAACGCCAGTGTACCGGATCGAGGCGATCGACGAGATGTTGACGATCGATCCCCCGCCCTGCTTCGCCATGTGGGGGATCACCTCCTTCATGGCAAGAAAGGCGCCTTTCAGGTTGATGTCGAAGACGCGGTCCCACTCGGCTTCCTCGAGCTCGACCACACCGCCCATCTCGGCGATGCCGACATTGTTGTCGAGGACGTCGATGCGGCCCCATGCCTTGAGCGTCGCATCCACCGTCGCGCGCACCTCGTCATGGCGCGCGACATTGCAGGCGATCGCCTCTGCCTCATGACCTTCCAGGCGAATGATCTCGACGGTCTCGGCGGCCGCGGCGGGATCGATATCGGCGCACATCACCGACGCCCCCTCGCGGGCGAACAGCACGGCCGTGGCCTTGCCGTTGCCCCAGCCGGGGCCGACGGACCCGGCCCCCATCACAAGCGCCACCTTGCCGTCCAGCCTGCCGGCCATGAGCATTCTCCCGTTATGCGTTCTGTTTTCGCGCCGCGTCCTGCTCGCGCAGTTCCGTCTTCAGGATCTTGCCATAGTTGTTCTTCGGCAAGGCGTCCACGAAGACATAGTCCTTCGGCCGCTTGAAGCGGGCGATCGACTTCAGGCACAACGCATCGAGTTGCGCGGGCGTCGAGTCGCCGACGACATAGGCGACGACCACCTCGCCCCACTCCGGGTCCGGCCGGCCGATCACCGACACTTCGTGGATCGCCGGATCGGTCAGGAGCACCTCCTCCACCTCGCGCGGATAGATGTTGGTGCCGCCCGAGATGATCATGTCCTTGGAGCGGTCCTTGAGGGTCACGAACCCGTCGGCATCCATCGACCCGACGTCGCCGGTGTGCAGCCAGCCGTTGCGCAGGGTCTCCGCCGTGGCGTCCGGATTGTTCCAGTAGCCGGGAACGACGCAATCACCGCGGATCAGGATCTCTCCGGTCTCGCCGGCCGGCAGGGCCGCGTCGTCCGGTCCGCCGATACGGATCTCGCAGGCGGAATTGGCAATGCCCGCCGATCCGATCCGGTCCAGCCAGCGGGGGTGGTCACGGTCGGCGACGATCTCCTTTGGCAGCACGGTCCCGGTCATCGGCGACTCGCCCTGCCCGAAGATCTGCGCCAGCCGCGGCCCGAACCGGTCGAGTGCCCGCTTGACGTCCTCGACATACATCGGCGCCCCGCCCCACACGATCGTCCGGAAGCCGGAGGGATCGAAATCGCCGCCATATTCGACCATGCGCTTGATCATGGTCGGCGCCGCAAACATCGAGGTGCGGGGCCATGCCTTTACCAGCGAGAAGATCTCGTCGGGCTCGAAACCGCCGGACTCCGGTACAAGGTTCATTGCCGCGCGGCAGACATGGGGCAGGATATAGATGCCGGAGCCGTGGCTCATGGGCGCCGAGTGCAGGAGCGTGTCGCCCGGCGCTGTTGTGTCGACGTCGGACAGATAGCCGAAGGTCATCGCAACGATGTTGCGATGGGTGATCATCGCACCCTTCGGCCGACCGGTCGTCCCCGACGTGTAAAACAGCCAGGCGAGCGCATCCGGCGCCGTATCGACAAGCGGCGTCCCCTCGTCCCGGAACAGCGCCTCGTACTCGGCCGAGCCGATCTCGATCAGATGCTTCAGCGCGTCGGGCCCATGCGCGGAGATCGCCGCGGCCTCCTTCGGCGTCGCGAGGCAGACCGCGGTGCCGGAATTGTCCAGCATCCAGGCCAATTCGGCCCCGTGCAGCTTGGCGTTGGCGGGCACAGCCGCGAAGCCGCCCCACCAGATACCGAACATGCATTCGAGATACTGGGCGCAATTCTTGGCGGCGATGGCGACGCGATCGCCGGGCTTCAGACCGAGACGGGACAGGCCCGCTGCCAGCCGCGCGGAGCGATCCGCAAGCGCTGCGTAATCCTGATGGATCCCGGAACCGAGTGCGACGGCCGGATTGCTCGGGAATGTGCGACCGGCCCGGGCCAGCCACGCTGCGACGTTCATGGTACCTCCGACCAACTGATTGTTTCCAATAGCGAAACATCGTTTCGCTCTGTGCCGGCCCTTTATACAGGTCCGCTCAGCCAGTTGAAGTAGACAGGATACCCGTCGCCCTGAAGCATCGAAACGGTTTCATGCAGGGGAAGCCCGACGACGGCCGTATAGGACCCGATCAGCTTGACGACGAAACTGCCGGCGATGCCCTGTATCGCGTAGCCGCCGGCCTTGCCCCGCCACTCCCCGGAAGCGAGGTAACTTTCGATTTCCTGCCGGCCGAGTCGCTTGAAGCGCACCCTGGTCTCGACCAGTTTCTGCCGGATCGCCTTCGACGGCGTCACGACGCAGACGCTGGTGAAGACTTTGTGATTGCGCCCGGACAGAAGCCGCAGGCAGTTCGCCGCCTCGTCGACCATCTCCGTCTTCGGCAGGATTCGCCGCCCGACCGCGACAACCGTATCGGCTGTCACGATGAACGGGGTCTCGATGTCGGCGTCACGCTCGGCCATCCGCAGCGCGACCTCGGCCTTGGTCCGCGCCAGGCGCTTGGCGAGCGTACGCGGCGTCTCGCCCTTGCCGGGCTTTTCGTCGACATCGGCGGGACGCAGCAGATCGGGCTCGACGCCGGCCTGCTGCAACAGGGCCAGCCGGCGCGGCGAACCGCTTGCGAGGATGAGAGTCGGGCGTCCGCTCATAGAATGCCAATCCGTCCCTGGACGTCCGAGGCAGGGCCGCTGCCCGGTCGAATCATAAGGAAGCCCGGAAATCCGGGGCAAAGACGGCGCGGAAGGTACTCAATTCGATCGAGGATGTGAACTGGCAGATAAACAAAGGCCGGCCACGGCGGCCGCCCCGGAGAGGCAGGAGCGACCGGGGCGGATCCGGCCCTGGATGCGCATCGGACCGGTTCAGAACCGGTAGGTGATGCCCCCGCCGATCAGCCAGGGATCGATGTCGACATCGCCGGTCACGACCCCGAGCACCGGGCTGACCGCCGTCACGTCGGTATCGAGGAAGATTTTCTTGACGTCGAAATTGATGCCCCAGTGATCGTCGATCATGAAGTCGACACCCGCCTGAACCGCCCAGCCGAAGGAATCGTCGAGCTTGAAGCTGGTGAACGCGCCCTTCGCATCCTGATTGAACAAGAACGTGTGGTTCACGCCGGCGCCGACATACGGCTTGATCGAGTCCGCCAGGTTGAAGCGGTACCGCAACGTCAGTGTCGGCGGCAGCAGCCAGACCTTGCCGATGTCGCCGGGCGCGGCAATGGATCCCGCCCCCTTCACCGAATGTGGCCTCACGCCGAGGATCAGTTCGGCAGCGAATGCGTCGGTGAAGAAATAGGTGATGTCGAGTTCCGGCACGATGGAATCGGAGATCGACACATCACCGCCGCCGATCAGTCCGCCGTTGAGGAAAAGCGTCGCCTTCCCGTCGGGAACGACGCCCAGGCCGCGCACACGGACCATCCAGGGACTTGTGTTCGCCATGACGACGGCTTCTTCCGGCGCGGGCCACTGACCGAGATCGGCGGGGCCCGCCTGACCGGCAGGATTTGACGGATGTCAGAAGCCGCCGGGGACCGTATCGACCCCCCGTCTACGGGTCTGTGAAACAGCAGGAACCGGCCCCTTCGGGAGCGGGGAAACGAGGCACTCGCAACGAAATGTGACACCGTGGCACAGGTCCGGATCTCTAACCGGACGGCACCGGCTGCCAGGCGAAACGCTGCTTGATGCGCTGCATGAGCGAGTCGCGGACCCGGCGATAGGCGTCGAGCCGCTGATCGCGGCTGCCCGAGGCCAGCGTCGGGTCTTCGGTCGGCCAGTACTCGGCGTCGAACGCGTTGGTGCGGGTCAGTTCGAGGGCCTTGTGATGCGCCTCCGGCGCCAGCGACACGACGAGATCGAAGGAGGTATCGGCGAGATCTTCGAAGGTCGTCGGCCTATGCCCGGACAGGTCGATGCCGATCTCCTCCATCACCGCCGTAACGAACGGATCGGCTTCCCCCTCGCGAACACCGGCCGAGGCGACATAGACGCTGTGCGGGAACAGATGGCGCGTAATCGCCGCGGCCATGGGAGAACGCACGGCATTCATGCCGCAGGCAAACAGCACGGCAGACGGTACCTCCCCCGGCACCCTCTACCCCTTCCAGTGCAAGACGCAGATCAGGGTGAAGAGACGCCGGGCGGTATCGAAGTCCACTTCGATCTTGCCCTCCAGCCTCTCGGTCAGGATACGTGAACCCTCGTTGTGGATGCCCCGCCGGCCCATATCCACCGCCTCGATCCGGCTCGGGCTGGCCGTCCGGATCATCTGGTAGTAGCTCTCGCAGACCATGAAGTAGTCCTTCACGATACGCCGGAAGGGCGTCAGCGAGAGGATGTGGGTGACGACCGGTTCGCCGGCTTCGTCGCGGATGTCGAAAACGAGCCGCTTTTCCTGGATCGAAAGCCGCAACCGGTAGGGACCGTCGTCCTGGCCGACGAGCGCGAAACGGTTCTCTTCCAGAAGATCGTAGATGGCGATGGCGCGTTCGTGCTCGATATCCGGAGACGCCCGCCCGATCGTTTCCTCGTCCAGGTCGACGGATACGAGCCTGTCGCGGGACGCGGTCATGGGCGCCGGCCCGATCCCGGAATGCGCGGGGTCATGAGGAGCCGTCCCCGCCGAAGGCCTCATCGTGGACGGGGACCGATTTCGTCGACCAGGCCGGGCCGAGATCGGCAAGGCGCGCCTCCAGACATTCGACATCGAGCCGGACCACGGCCCCGCCGGAGAACATCAGTTCGACGACCCCGCCCGGTGCCTCGGTCTCCTCGAAGCGGATCGCCAGCAGATTGACGACAGCGCCTGGATTGTCTTGACGGATGCCCCGCCGTTTCACGGCTTCGACCCGTTCGAAATGAAGGGCGGTGCGGCGGCGTTCGTGGAGTCGCCCACCGGAAGCCGTTTCCGTCCAGTCGAACCGGTTGACGATCAGGACGAAGCGTTTCTCCGCCGGCAGCCAGGCGAAATCGCCAACCCGCGCCACCGCGTCCTGCAGGTTCGCGGAGAAGACCTCGAGGTCGTCCGAATCGAGCGCGATGAGTTTGAGCGTGCCCATGGTCCGTGCCGTACCGCTTGAAATGAGGCGGGCGCGCAAGGACATCTTGCGCACGCTCTCTGTTAACGGCTTCGCAACAGCCGTGCAACGCCACCCGTGAGCGGCGCCCTCCTGGGAAGGGGGGACCAGGACCGGCGGGCCCGAACGTGGCAGGGTCCGTATGGAACGCTCCCGGCCCGGCCACGCCGGCTTCTCAGTCCTCGGAGCTGCGGCTGGAGGAGGCCGGCGCTTCGCTCCCGGCGGTCGCGTCCTTGTCCGATACCTTGCGCGCCCGGCCTTGCGCCTTCCGGCGGGCCAGATTCTGCCGCAGGGCGGCGGCCAGCCGGTCCTGCCGCTCGTCCGATGGCGCCTTCCTGCCCTGGGTCGACGGGTTTCCGCCCGGCTGTTTCGGCGTGTCGCGTGTCATGCCTCTATCTAGGCAAACTGCATGAAGAATGGAAAGAGGCGACACCCCGCAATCGCGATGCACAACAGGAGTCAAACACCCTACAAATGCCAATTTTCGGAGCCACATTCCGCAGACAATCGGCTTCATGTGGCATTTCGCGCACAGCCGCCCTCGATTTGAGGCAAGCAGTTGCTTTCTGCCGGTCTGGGGAAAGATCTGGTTAAGGGGACGCGCTATCATGTCGGCTCGACATATTGTCGCGTCGGATCCAGCGGCAACGCTTTGACCTTTCAGCAACGAGATACCTGACTTAACGACACCGCGATGATACCGATACGACCGAACCGCCGGCCCGTCCGCACAATCGCCGGCGCCTACGCAATCGCGGGTTCGCTGATTGGGAGTGTTGCCACCGGCGCTTCCGCGGCGGAATGGCGGACAGTCGACGACCTGGCCGTGGCCGCCCTTGACCCTGCGCGTGTCGAGAGCGCGCGGACGGGCGACAACTCCTACGCGGTGAAGGTCGAGAAACGGCTTCCGACCGGCTGGACAGCCCGGATCGGATTGGACGTGGCGACGGCCGGTGCGTCGAAGACGGCGCGGGAAATCGACAGCATCGCAATCGCCATTCCCCAGTACAGATCCGACGCAAAGGCGTGGAGCACGCTTACCATTCCCACCACCGGCTGGCTGTTCGGCGGCGAGACGACGCTGCGGGCGCAGCTTGACCCGGTCGCCAGTTCGGCGGCGTTCTCGACGATCACCACGAAAACGCATTCTCTGGGCTCCGACATATCGGCAAGTCTGATCGGTGACCTGACCTTGACGGAGACCGGGATCGGCAGTCTCGAGACGGTACGGACATGGGAGACGAACCGGTCGGTGCGGTTCGAGTACAAACCGACGGGGACGGCACTCGTCGCGCGCGGCCAGATCGTCGGGTCCGACACAGCGGAAGTGAACACCTATTTTTCGGCCGAACAACGCCTCACCGACACCCTCAACGTGACGACGTCCCTCGGCGAAATCGAGAGTGACGCACCGGTCCTCAACATTGGTGCCCGGTTCACCTCGAGCTGGTGAGGAGCGCTCGCTGGCCTTTGGGTTGGCGCCCGTCGCGGGAAAGGCCGCGAACGGCTTGCGCTGACCGCCACCGTATGGCAGTTATGCGCCAATTCGCGGATGCGCCCCTTTGTGGCGTGCCGAAGGCTGCCGTAGCTCAGGGGTAGAGCACTCCCTTGGTAAGGGAGAGGCCGTGAGTTCAAATCTCACCGGCAGCACCATTTATCCTACTGAATAATATTACTTTTCTCACCCATTGGGAGCTGCCGCAGAGTCGCCGCCCGGCAGAACGCTGCAGGAACACACAGACGTTCTGTCACGTTTTTGACACGCATGTTCGCTGCACGTCCCGAAGCCGGCCGGAACGTCACGCATCGATCCGGCGCCTTCGCGCCATTCGATCGCGAAGCGAACGCTTCGTCGCGATTGGACGGGCATGACGGAACCAGGCCCGCGGCAATCGTTGCCGCTGACCGTCTTGCTCAGGCCCTCACATTACCTATAGCTGGCTGCGTCGCCGGGCGAGAGCCGCGTCGATCCGGCCATCGTCGAGTTCTGGTGTCAGCACGACGTTCTCCTGCTCGCGCGGATCGTTGCGCGAGGAGATCGAGTAAGCCGGCTCGGTGGCGCTCAGGTTGACCGGCTTGTGTGGAATCCACGGCGGGATGTAGCAGAAGCAGCCCGGCTCGATCAGCATCTCGTGCTCCAGTTCCTTGCCGTAGAACAGCAGGACCAGTCCGCTGACACCGTAAATCGCCGTCTCGAAATCCCGGTGATAATGGGCCTTCGCCTGGTCGCCGGGACCGAATGCCGTGAGATTCATCGAAATGCCTTTGGCACCGGCCGACTGTTCACTGATGCCGAAGAACTGCGGCATGCCTTGACGCGCCTGATCGGTCGCCGCCGGTTTGATGAGTGTGATTTCCTGAGTCGTTTCGGTCATTCGTATCTCCCTTTCATGTTGCGGAAATCAGTCGGAGGCAAGCGGAGCCGGCGCAACCGGCACCCTCTGGCGGGCGGCCATCGCCGATCCGGTGAGAGTCGTGTATCCACGCACGATCGCCTCGCGATCGTCGCGACCAAGAACCGCGTCGACATCATCGAACCCATCCGGCGCCAGCGCCTCGACGGCGTCGATCACACCCTCGGGGCCGCCTTGCCGGTTCTGGCGCACGATCTGGGAAAGAACCGGAACGCGCTCGGCCTCATACGCCTTGCAGGCGGCAACGGGATCGGCTCCGCCCTGCAGCGCATCGGCCAGGCATCGAGCATCGACGATTGCCTGAGAGGCACCGTTGGCTCCCATCGGATACATCGGGTGAGCCGCATCGCCGAGCAGCGTGATGCGGCCTTTTGACCAGCGCGGGATCGGCTCGCGATCGCACATGGGATATTCCCAGAATTCCTCTGTGTGCTCCACCAGCGCGGGGTAGTCGACTTCACCGACGCTGAACACATCAAGGCGCGGCATCAAATCTTCCCTCAGGCCCGGACGCGACCAGTCGCCGTGGGTAGGCAGCGGCGAGCCGAAGGGCGCGAGCCGGAAGATCGCCGCCCAGTTCGTGAGGCGCGTATCCTCGGTTTTGCCGGGTGCGATCGGATAGGTCACAAACTTCGCGTCGACCCCGCCGGAGATCAGTAGCGACGAACCGCCGAGGAACTTCGGCCAGTCTGTCGCCCCACGCCATAGCATCAGCCCCGACCAAAGCGGCGCCCCTTCGTCGGGGGCGATCACCTTGCGCACGACCGAATGAATGCCGTCGCAACCGATCAGGATGTCGCCGGTCGCCGTACCACACGGATTCCCGTCGGGATCGACGAAGTCGGCGGTCACCGTATCGCCGGTCTGGGTAGCCGACACGGCGCGATGGCCGAGACGCACCGTGCCCTCCGGCAGATCGCGCTTCGCAGCGCCATGCAGGACGCCCTGCAGGTGGCCGCGATGAATGAAGAATTGCGGCACCGGATGCCCGGCGAGTGTGCCGCGCGGCTCGCGCCACACCGTCTGGCACCGCTTTGTAACGTAGTTCAGGTATTCGCTGCGGATCGCCACGCGGTCCAGATCCGGAAGCAGTCCGAGATCGGCAAGCTCCGCCACCGCGTGCGTCATCAGGGTAATGCCGACGCCGAGTTCGCGCAGTTCCGCAGCCTGCTCGTAGACCTCACATTCGATGCCGAGGCGATGCAGGCACAATGCCGTCGTCAGGCCGCCAATTCCACCGCCGATTATGATCGCTTTCATCGTCGCCCTTCCCTGACTGGCGCTTGTCGCGCCTCCCTAGATCCCGAGATACGCCCGGCGCACCGCCGGATCGGCGGCGAGCTCGGCCCCCGTTCCCGAGAGAACGAGGCGGCCGTGCTCGATGACGTAGGCGCTGTCGGCGAGATCGAGGGTCTTCTGCACATTCTGTTCGGCGATCAGGATCGTCAGCTCCTCTCGCCTGAGCTGCTCGATTGTGGCGAACAGCTCCTTGACCATGACCGGCGCGAGGCCGAGCGTGGGTTCGTCAAGGAGCAGCACCTGGGGCCGGGCCATCAGCCCCCGGCCGAGCGCCAGCATCTGCTGTTCGCCGCCCGAGAGTGTCGCCGCGAACTGCCCCGAGCGTTCCTTCAAGCGTGGGAAGCGCCGGTAGATCTCGTCTATCCTGCCATCGGCGCCAGACCGCGCGCGCGGCGAGATGGCGCCGAGCTTGAGATTCTCGGCGACGGTCATCGACGGGAAGATCAGCCGGCCCTCGGGAACCATCGAAATTCCCGCATCGACCCGCTCGTGCGCCGATGCCCTGGTAATGTCCGTGCCCTCGTGGCGGATGATGCCGTCGGAAACCGGCAGGACGCCGGATATCGCCCGCATCAGGGTCGTCTTGCCGGCACCATTACCGCCGATCAGCGCCGTGATCTTGCCCTTTGCGACCGTCAGGTCGACACCGTGCAGGACGGTAACAGGCCCGTACCCGGCACGCAGGTTCGAAATCTCGAAGGCCGGAACGGCGCTCATGCCGCACCTCCGTAGTAGAGCTCAAGAACCTGCGGATCGGCTGCGATCTCTTCGGGCGTGCCGAGCGCGATCTCCTGGCCGTGATGGAGGACGAGCACACGGTCGGACAGCGTCATGAGCGCCTTCATCACGTGCTCGATGACGAGGAAGGTGATCCCGCGCTCCGCGCGCAGGCGCGCAACCATCGCCAGCATCTCCTCCACCTCTGTCGGAGTGAGCCCGGCCATCACCTCGTCGAGGAGGATGACCCGCGCGCCGGTCGCCAGCGCGCGGGCGACTTCGAGCCGCTTCTGCCCCGACAACGTCAGCATCCGCGCTTCCTGATCGACCCGGTCGGAGAGGCCGGCATCGCCGATCGCCTGAAGCGCGACCGCCTCGGCGTCCCGTCTGGTGCGGCTGGCTCGCGACCCGTAGAGCGCGCCAGTCATGGCATTGTCGAAGACGCTGAGACCGCCGAAGGGTTTCACGATCTGGAAGGTCCGCGTCAAACCCATCCGGCAGATCAAGTCGGGACGCAGGCCGGTGACGTCCTCACCGCGAAGGGTGACACGGCCGGCGGTCGGCTTTACATGTCCCGCGATAACGGCAAACAATGTGGTCTTGCCCGCACCGTTGGCACCCATCACGCCGAAGATCTCGCCTTTGGAGACGGCGAGCGACACCGAGTCCAGTGCGGTCAGCCCGCCGAACTGCCTGGAGATGCCTTCGACAGCCAGAACAGTCACCGCCGCCTCCCGGTGGCCGGTAACAGGCTCGTCACGCCGCGCGGGATGAACAGGACGAAGACGATCAGCGTCACACCGAGCACGATCAGGTAGAGCTGCGGCAGGCGTGCCCACAGCAGTTCGGACAGAAGCATGAACAGAAGAGAACCGATGACCGGACCGCGCGCGTCGTCGCCACCGCCGACGAGCACCATGGTCAGGACCGCCAGGGAAAGAGAGGGGTCAAAGACCGTAGAGGGCTCGAAATAGCTTGTCCGCAAAGCGGCCAGACCTCCGACCGCTCCGGGAATGATCGCCGAGAGGGTGAATGCCACGATCTTCAGGCGCGTCACCGGGACGCCGATCGTCTCGGCCGCCTCTTCATTCTCTCGAATGGCCAGCAGGCCGGCGCCGAAGCGCGACCGCCGGACGAGCACGGCGACGATCGTCGCGACGATCGCGCAGCCGAGCATCAGGAGATAAAGGGTCTCGAGCGGCGGGACCACGAACAGCATCCGGCTGAACTGCCCCAGCCGCGCCTCATTCTGCATGACGAGGTTTTTGACGAGTTCGGCGAGCCCGAAGGTCAGGATCACGAAATATGGCCCCCGGACGCGCAGGACCGGCCAGCCGACCACTGCCGCGAAGAGGCCTGCCGACAAAGCGGCAACGGCGAGGATGACGGCAAGCGGAAAGCTGCCGACCATGAGGACCGTGATGTAGGCACCGATCCCGTAGAACACGACCGAGCCAAGCGAGATGTAACCGGTCAGCGCGGAGAACAGGGCCCAGCTCTGGGTCAGCGCGATCGACGAACACAGGCCGAAGGCGATGCCGATCACGTAGATCGAACCGCCGAAATAGACGCCGATGCCAGCGGCAAGCAGGAGCGCCCAGCACAGCCCCTCGATGATCCTGGCTGTCGGCTTGGTCGACGGCGCGGCCGCCGATTTCACGGCATCCGTCATCGCACCGCTCTCCCGAGCAGGCCTTGCGGGCGGATGACCAGGATCAGGATGAAGACGCCGTAGATCAGGACCGACCGCATGCTGGCGGACGTCAGCGCGACGCCGTAGGTCTCGAGGACTCCGAGAAGGAGGCTCGCCACCAGCCCGGCGATGATATTGCCGAGCCCGCCGAGGATGATCACGACGAACGCCGAGATCATGAAGGGGAAGCCCATGAACGGGTTGATCTGCTGTGTCTGGCTGATAAGGACGCCTGCGATTCCGGCCATCGCGAAACCGGCGCAGAAGCACACGGTACGGACACGCTCGACGTTGACTCCGACGACCGCGGCCGCCTCCGGCCGCTCGATCAGCGCGCGGACGCTGAGTCCGAAGACACTGAAGCGGAGAAACAGGAAGATCGCGATGCAGATCCCCGCCGCCACGCCGAAGGCCAGCAGCCGGTTGCCCGTGGCGGCCACCCCGGCAAAGTTGTAGACCTCGGTCCAGTATTGATAGCCGCGCGGCGAGGCCGAAAAGGCCAGCGCGAAGACGTTCTGCAGAATGATGGAGAGACCGAAGAATATGAGCAGTGAGTTGCTCTCCAGCCGCCGCGCGATCTCCGGGTTCGAAAGCAGCCGGCGGAACAGGCCCCGGTACACGAGCCAGGCAAGTGCCGCGCAGATCGCGGCAGCCGCGAAGATCGAGACGACCGGCGGCGCACCTGCCAGCGTGATTGCCCAATAGGCGATATAGGCACCGATCATGACGAGGTCGCCATGCGCGACGTTGAGCAGGCGCAGCGTGCCGTAGACCAGGTTGAGCCCGAGCGAAATCAGCCCGTACAGCGCGCCGGTCATCAGTGCGGCAAACAGCAGTTGGCTCGACAGGAGCTGACTCACGGGTATGCGCCTTGAAAGGTGTGGGAGAGTCGGGAGGCCGCCGCCGCAGCCTCCCGACGGGCCTTTGCGGCCGCTACCACTTCGTCTTCGGTTCGAAGGACGATGTGGCGATCGAGTCGGGCCAGACCAGCTCGAGCGAGCCGTCCTGGATTTCGACGAAAGACGTTGGCGTCACGGCGTTCTCGACGCCGTCGAATGAGATCGGCCCGTTGATCGTGTCGAACTCGCCCGATGCGATCGTCTCGCGCAGCTTCTCCTTGTCGAGGCCGGCCTCGGCGACCGCCTGCTGGAGGATTTCGAGCGAGACATAGGCCACGACGCTGTCGAGGTGATCGGGGATCTCGTCGAACTTCGCCTTGTAGGCCTCGAAGAACGGCATCGCCTTCGTCCATTCCTCACGCTTCGGCGACCAGTGCGCCGACGTCAGGACGTCGTTCGACGCCTCGCCGAGGACCTTCTGGTAGAAGTCCATCGAGGGCCCGATCAAAACGAAGGTGAACGGCGCCACCAGGCCGAGTTCCTTGGCCTGCTGCGAGAACAGCACCGAGTCGGCGGGGTAGGAGAGCGACAGGACCGCATCCGGGGACTTGGCCTTCGCCGCGTCGAGGATGGCCGTCATGTCCTTGATGTCCGGCGGATAGTCCTCGTTGACGACGACCTCGATCCCGGCCTTCTCGAGTTCGGGGACGAGGAAGCTCTTCAGTTCCTGCGAGTACGGCAGAACGTTGGCGAGGATGGCAGCAGAGGTAACGCCTTCCTTCTTCATCATCGCGGCGAGTTCGACGCCCATCTGGTCGGGAATGGCCGACGTGACGAACCAGATGTAACCGGGTTTCAACTGGCTGAGTTGAACCGAGGCGGCAGAATTGCCGACCATGGGGAACTTGTAGCGTTCGAGAACCGGCGCGATCGCCATGTGGAACGGCGTGCCCCACGGCGCGATCAGCAGGTCGACCCCGTCGTCGGTGATCAGCTTTTCATAGATCTTCACCGCCTGCGCAGGCTGCGACTGGTCGTCGTAGACCACGAACTCGACCGGGCGCTTCTCGCCGTCGATCTCAAGGCCGCCGTCCGCGTTTATCTGCTCCTTCCACAGATCATACGACTTCTGCTGGGTGGAGGCCGCCTGTGCGAACAGGCCGGTCTGGGAGATGGAATACCCGATCTTGACGGGTTCCTGGGCGAGTGCGGGTGCCGCCAGGACAGTTGCCGCAAGCGCTCCCAGAAGGACCGAACGGCGGGTCTTTTTAGGTATGTTCATTGTTGACTTCCCCTCTTGTGCCGGGCTTTGGGACCCGGTCACGCGGCATTGGCCGCGCTTCCTTTGGACTCGGTTTCCAGCAGCCCGTCCAGAACGCGTTCGGGCGTTAGCGGCAGGTGTCTGTGACGGTGGCCGGTGGCGGCGCAGACGGCGTTCGCAATTGCCGGCGGGACGGAGACGATACCAATCTCGCCGGCCCCCTTCGCGCCGAACGGACCGTCGGGCTCAGGCGCCTCGACGATCATCGAGTGAATCTCGTTGGGGGTGTCGCGGATGGTCGGGACCTTGTAGTCCATCATCGACGGGTTCGCGAGGCGCGCACCGTCCCAGACCATTTCCTCGAACAGCGTATAGCCGAGCCCCTGAACGAAGGCGCCCTCGATCTGCAGCTCGACAAGCTGCGGGTTGATCGCGGTGCCGACGTCGACGGCGACCCAGGCTTCCAGCACACGGACCTTGCCGGTGATCTCGTCGACCTCGACATCGACGACGATCGCACCGAAGGAATAGACGCCGATGCGGCCGAACGGCAGGCCGGTCGCAACCGCTCGCTTGGGATCGTGCGTCGCCTTGTCAAAGACGAGGGAATTGTCGCCGACGATGGGACCACCGGTCGCCCAGTGGGCGCGCAGGGAAATCTCGTGTATGGAGACCTCCTTGTCGGGCACGCCCATCAGCCCCACCTTGCCGCCCGGACGCAGTTCGAGATCGCCGACCGCGCATTCCAGCATCTCGCTGGCGTGCTGCTTCAGCTTTTCTTCTACGTCCCTGGCCGCGCCGACAACGGCCCGGCCGGTGGTGTAGGTCACGCGGCTCGCAGTTGTGCCCCAGTTGTAGGGAGATCCGTCAGTATCGGGGCTCGCGTGCACGACGCTCTCGATCGGAACCTTCAGGGATTCCGCGCAGATCTGGGCGAGGACCGTATCCGACCCCTGACCGATATCCGTCGCACCGGTGTTCAGGATCACCGAGCCGTCTTCCAGAACCCGAACGATAGCACCGGTGCCGAGCAGGCCCGAAATGTGCGCCATGATGGCGACGCCGCGCGCGCGCGTCTTCGTTCCGTTCCGCTCGACGCGCGGCCGCTCGTGCCAACCGCTCGCCTCTTCCACAGCCTCTATGCATCGGGCCAGCCCGCAGGACTCGACCATCTGGCCCAGGAACCACGGCTCGCCCGCCTCGACCATGTTCTGCTTGCGCAGTGCGAGCGGGTCCATGCCGAGCTTCTCGGCGATCATGTCGATCTGCTGCTCGCCGGCGAAGGCGACCTGCGGATTGCCGAACCCGCGGAAGGCGCCGAAGCGCATCTTGTTCGTGTAGACGAGCTTGCCGGTGCAGCGGACGTTCGGGATCCGGTACGGACCGCGCGCCATCAGAAGGCTGTAACCCAGCACGCCGGGACTGTCGTCGGCGAAGGCGCCGCAATCAAGAACGGTCTCGACCTCTCGCGCGACGATCGTCCCGTCCGCCTTCGCGCCAGTTTTCATCCGGACGCGGAAGGGATGCCTAGCACGAACGATCTCGAAGTCCTCCTCGCGGGTGAGGATGAGCTTGACCGGGCGTCCGCACTTCATCGCCAGGGCGACGACGATCGGCTGGATGTGCGCTTCCATCTTGTTGCCGAAGCCGCCGCCGACGCGCGGCGTCAGGCACCTGAGCTTCGACATCGGCAGGCTGAGCGACTCGCAGACATTCGCCTGCACGCGGAAGACCGACTGGTTCGCCGACCACAGGGTCACGCGGCCGGTGGAATCCGTCTCTGCCAGCGCGCCGCACGGTTCGATGGCGAGATGCGCCTGCGGCTGCGTCGTGTACGTATCCTCGACGACGACGTCGCAGCTTTCCCAGACGTCGTCGACATTGCCCTCTTCGAAATGGCTTCGGGTGGCGACGTTGGCGTAGGAGCCCGCGTCAAAGACCTTGATGTAGCTGTCGAGGTCCTCGTGGATTATCGGTGCGCCATCGGCCATAGCCTCGACTGGATCGAGAACCGCGTCCAGTTCCTCGTAGTGCACCTCGATCAGACGGCAGGCGGCGCGCGCCTCTTCCAGCGTTTCGGCGGCGACGGCCGCAACCGGCTCGCCGACATAGCGCACCTTGCCCTTGGCGATGGCGTGTTCGTCCTTGATGAAGGCCCCCATCAGGCCGTCACCGATATCGTCGCCGGTCAGGACCGCGACCACGCCGGGCGCCTCGAGCGCGGCCGAGATGTCGTAGCCGGTGATCCGGGCGTGGGCGTGCGGGCTGCCGAGGATCGCCGCGTGCAGCATGCCCGGGCGATACAGATCGGCAATGTACTGCGCACGTCCGGCGACCTTTTCGGCACTGTCGGATTTCGGCAGGGACTTGCCGACAGACGCGGCCTCGCGGGCAGGATCGAGCGTCATTCGGCGATCTCCCGGGCTGTGGCCAACACCGCGTCGATGATCTTTTGGTATCCGGTACAACGGCAGATGTTGCCCGACAGCGCTGCGCGGACCTCGTCTACGTCGGGCAGCGCCTTGCGGGACAGCAGGTCGTGCGCGGACATCAGCATGCCGGTCGTGCAGAACCCGCATTGAACCGCGCCGAGCCTGGCGAAGTTCCGCTGGAGCGCTTGCATCAGGGCGTCGGTCACGCCCTCGACCGTGGTAATGGCCTTGCCCGCGCAGCCTGCGGCTAGCGACAGGCAGGAGCGCACCGGCCATCCGTCGACCTTCACCGTGCAGGCCCCGCAGACGCCCTGGTTGCAGCCGCGCTTCGGGCTCGTCACCGCCATGTCGTCGCGCAGCACCGTCAGGAGGGTCGCGTTCGCGGGCGCTGCGATGGCCTTGCGCCGGCCATTGACGTCGAGCCCGAATACGGTTTCGTCGCTCATGCGGCCTCCTCCGTGTTCACTGTCGCAAGATCTTCGAGGGTGGACCGGATGAGCCGGGGGATCAGGCGGAGGCGATATTCGGCCGACCCACGCACATCGCTGACGGGATCGGCTAGGCCGACCAGCCGCTCCGTGAACGCCTCCATCGCGGCGGGATCGTCGAGATGTCCGGCGAGTGCGGCCTCGGCGTCCACATCGCTGAGCGGCACGGGTCCGCACGCTCCGACGGCAACGCGGACGGACCCGTCGGGATCGAGGCAGGCGGCGCAGGAGGCGATGGCGAAATCGCCGGCCGTGCGCGCGATCTTCCGGTAGGTGCTGACGCCATCGACCGGAGCCGGGAAATGGATCGCGGTCACCAGCTCGCCCTCTTCGCGCGCCGTCGTGTACCAGTCGACGAAGAACTCCGCGGCCGGTAGCCGGCGTGCGCCGTCGGGGCCTTCCAGTTCCACTTCGGCGCGGGTGGCGACTAGGGCGGCGGGATAATCGGCCGCGGGATCGAAGAAGGCAATCGAACCACCCATCGTTCCCATGTTGCGGACGATCGGATTGGCGATCACAGAGGCGGCTTCGGCCACGACCCGCAGCGACCCGGTCATGCGCGGATCGCCAGCCGTTTCGCGATGAAGCGTCATCGCGCCGACCCGGAGGGATCCGTCGGCCGCCTGCGAGATGCCCTTCAGTCCGGGGATTCCGTCAAGCGCGATCAGCGTCTGCGGCGCGATCAGGTCGGCGTTCATCATGGCGACGAGCGTCGCGCCGCCGGCGATCGGACTGGCGTCCTCTTCGGTCGCCAGCATGGAAACGGCTTCGGAAATCGTCGTCGGTTTGAGCAAAATCGAATTCAATTCAAAGCCCTTCGTTCGAAAGACGATCGAATTGCCGGCGTCCAGCTTCAAATGCCAAAGCTCTGGTATGCCTTGGTCCGGCGCTCATCTGCCGCGCACCGGCTTCACCTGTGCAACGACGTGAGGAAAGGCTATGGCGGGATTTGATCCAGATCAAGCCCGAATATCATTCGGCATTGATCGAAAACTGGTCAGGCCGCGGGCAGGGCCATCACCATTTCGACGAACGTGTCGACCAGTGCGTCGCTGCAACTGGAGCCTGGATTGATCCTGGCGCTCATCGCGAAACCGTCGAAACTCATGAACAGCAGATGGGCGATCAGCAGGGCTCTGGTGCGCGAGATCGCGTCTCCGCGGGTCTGCAACAGCATGGCCGCGACGGCGCCCTCCGACCAGCGCAGCAAGCCAGGGTCATAGTCACTTTCGGCCGACGCCGATGACACGGCCTGCATAAGAACGTTGGCGAAGCCGTTGTCCTCGTGCGGCAGGCCCTGCCAGATGGTCGCGACGATCAGCCGGAGTTGTTCGCGTTCGCTTTCGAGCGCCTCCACCTCCCTCGCGAGGCGCTCGAGCCGGGCCTGGAGCCACGGGCCGTAGATCGTGTAGACGATTTCCATCTTTGACCGGAAATACACATAGACGGTCGAGGGAGACACGTGTGCCCGCGCGGCGATCTGCGGCAATGTCGCGTTGTGGTAGCCCTTCTCCGTGAACAGCGTTTCGGCCGCATCGAGAATGGCCGATCGCACTGCTTCCTTCTTGACCTGCACCATGGCGGGCGCGTCTCCCTGACGATCAACGATTCATGCCAAGGCTTATACCGAACAACATTCGGGATTGACAAACGTGTCGTCCTCCCGTTCGCTTTGATCCAAATCAAAATGCTGTTTCGGTTGCCGTTCGGGAGTGCACCATGGACGTCGCAGGTTCATTCATCGTCGAAGCCCCGCAAGTCAAGGTTTGGGAACTCATCCGCGATCCCGCGATCGTCGCGCAATGCGTCCCGGGGTGCTCATCGATCGAGATGATCGACCCGACATCGTACAAGGCGGCCGTCAAGATCGGTCTCGGGCCGCTGAAGATGGTTTTCAATATCGTTGTCGAGGTCGTCGAGGAGGTCGCCCCCGAGACGGTAATCTCGAAGACGAGCGGCGAGGAAGGCGGGCGGGCGAGCTTCGTCTCCTCCAGCAACCGACTCGACCTGCGCGCCGTCGACGATACGACAACCGAGGTCAGCTACGCCGCGAACGTGCAGATGACCGGCCGGCTCGGCAAGTTCGGCCTCGGAATGATGCGCAAGAAGGCAGACAGCGTCGCGGCGGAGTTCGGAAAGAAGTTCGGCGCCTATGTCGCCGAGACGGTTTAGCAACCTCTAGGTCCGGCTCTCTGCAAACCGGAAATCGTCTAGAGCGTCACGGCGCCGAAATGCGGCGCCTTGCCCCAGGCGAGAACGCGGTAGCGTGGCCGAAGCCCGGCTTGCGTGTACGGATCCCCTTCGACGAGAGCGATGGCGCCCGCCTTGTCCGGCGCTTCCATGATCCACAGCGTCCCGCAGAAGGGAGCGCCGGCATCGTCGCGCAAGCCGCCAGCAAGCACGATCGCCTCAGGCCGCTCCGCGAGATAGTCGAAATGCCGCCGGTTGAGGTCGGCATCGAGGGTCGCAGGATCGACGTCGTCTTCGAAGAAAGCAATGAATCGCAAGCGGCTTGGTCCCCGTTCAGGCGCGGGCCGGATCCTCTCGGCAAGGTCCCGGCGACGCCTTCGCGTCACCATACGCCTTCCCGATACCATACAGGCAGGATGCCTGCACTCCCAGCAGCATACCCGGTAAAACGCCCGGACCTTCGCGCCTGCGGAATCATTTGCGCCGGAGCCGATCGCGGACGGGTCCGCGATCGTGTCGCGCGGGTACGCCACCCGGCCACCTGCGGGCCGGACAAAACGTCGCACTTCGCCGGAAAACGCGGCATTTCACTCTCATAATGAACATGCCCCACGGATGCCACCCCGTTTTTGGATGATTATCCCCCAAATCGAGAGGCATCGTCTTGACATGCAGCCGGCCGGGCCGTTCAAAGGAGCCCTGCCGATGCTGCGGTGCGGCATCCATCACGCCGACCCGTGCGCGCCACGCGACGGGCCTGTTTTCAAGGAGCGTTTCGCCAGAAACGTATCGACGGCGCGATCGTTACCGCGGGACCGGCAGACCTTCCATAACCCGGTGCGACCCGATGCGGTCGCGCCGCCGAATTGGCGTATTACGCGCCCGACCCGAAAGAACCGCAAAGGAGCCCCCTGATGATCGGCCGGAAAGTCCCGAACGTCACCTTCCGAACCCGCGTCCGCGACGATTCGATCGAAGGCCCCAACCCCTACCGCTGGGAAGACAGGACGACCGCCGACTACTTCGGCGGCAAGCGCGTCGTCCTCTTTTCGCTGCCGGGCGCCTTCACGCCGACCTGCTCGACCTATCAGTTGCCGGACTTCGAGAAGCTTTACGACGACTTCGTCGCCGAAGGGATCGAGGAGATCTATTGCATCTCCGTCAATGACGCCTTCGTCATGAATGCCTGGGCCAAGGCGCAGGGCATCGAGAAGGTCAAGGTGATCCCGGACGGCTCCGGCGAGTTCACCCGCAAGATGGGCATGCTGGTGTGCAAGGACAATCTCGGCTTCGGCATGCGCTCGTGGCGCTACGCCGCCATCGTCAACGACGGCACGGTGGAGACGTGGTTCGAGGAAGAAGGCTACTCGGACAACTGCGAGACCGACCCTTACGGCACCTCCTCGCCGCAGAACATCCTCGAGACGCTGCAGGCCGAAAAGACCGCCGCCTGAGGCGCGCCCGCCGCGTCCTGAACGACGAAGCCCCGGGTTATCCGCCCGGGGCTTTTTTTGTCGCCATAGACCGCTCTCGCCCGAACCGCGCTATCCGATATCGGCCAGCGCCTCCGGCATCCAGTGAACCTGCTTGCGGCTCGCCTGGAAGAAACAGCGGCCGAAGGTCGCCATCGCCTGCTGATCGATCTCGAAGCCGAGACCGGGGGTCTGGGGCATGGTGAACCAGCCGCGATCGTGCAGGAACGGCTCTGTGAAGATCGCGTCGCGCGCTTCGGGTATCCAGCCGGGCGGCGCATAAGGATACTCGTACAGCATCTCGCCGGCGAAACCGCTGGCGGCGAAGACATGCGCGTTGACGATGAAGCCGAAGCCGTTCGACCAGCAGTGCGGGGTGAACGTCAGCCCCTCCTCCCGGCACAGCTTCGCCAGATCGAGCCCCTGCCTGACGCCGCCGGCCCACATCGCGTCCGGCTGAAAGATGTCGTAGCAGCGCATCTTCACCATGCGCTTAAGCTCGCTGTAGCCCATCACGTGCAGTTCGCCACCGGCGATCGGCACCCGGGATGTGGCCGCGAGCGCCGCCATTTCCTCATGCCATTCGCCGAACAGCGGCTCCTCCACCCAGGCAAGGCCGACATCGGCGGCGGCATCGGCGAAGCGCTTTGCGCGGTCGATCGACCATAGCGGCGCCGGGCCATTCTGCGTCAGGCGGAAGGCCTGGTTGCAGTCGACCGAGATCTTCATCCGGCCATCCATATAGGTGGCGATATCGGAAATGTGCTCGATATCGACCGCCTCGTCGAAATCGTGGACGCGGATCTTCAGCGTCTCGAAGCCTTCCGAAAGGCGGGCTTCCGCCTCCTCCCGGCGCGCCGCCGGGTCTTTCAACTCGCCGGCCGACGCATAGAGCTTCAGGCGATTGTCGGTGCCGCCCAGCAGCTTGTAGAGCGGCAGGCCGGCGGCCTTCGCCTTGATGTCCCAGAAGGCCGGCTCGAGCCACCAGTTGAAGTTGCCGCCCACCGCCATGATGTGGATGCGCTCACTCAGGGTCTCGATGTCCTCGACGTCCTGGCCGAGGAACAGGTTGACGAGCAGGTCGCCCAGCCCGGCCCGCTCGCGCCCCGCCGCCGGAAACCCGCTCCAGCCCTCGATGCCGTCGTCGGTGACGAAGCGGACGACGCACATCGACACCGCCTCGCGTACGGTGCCTGGAATCCACGACGGCCGGTGCGGCGCCGGCAACGGGGTCTTCACGAAATACAGTTCGACACGATCAAGCACGCTCATGTCCCGATCCTTTCGGTCAGCTTCGAGTTCCGCAGCACGGACCCTAAGTCCGCCGCACGGCCGAGACAGTAGGAAAGGATTGGTTTGCCGATGACGGCCAGTCTGACAAATCGACTGGGCCAATTTCAGTCGGAAGACGCGACCGTCGGCGGGCGCCGATGGGTATCAAACCGGCAATCAGCGCCGGAAGGCGGTTACAATGGCAATCGGAAAGGGGATTCGAATAGCTCTAGATTTGTGGACGCCTTCTTCCCTAATTTTGAGGCAAGGTGGCCACGATGGGGACCGGCAATTTCAGTGACGAGTTCAAGCGCGATGCTGTCGCGCAGATCACCGAGCGGGCTATCCGGTTGCGGAGGTGTCGTAGCGGCTGGGCGTGAGCCGACACTCGCTCTACGCGTGGAAGAAGAAGTTCTCGCAGCCATCAGGAAGCGATGGAGATCAGGCGGCAGACAGACGTCGTCTGAAGAAGGAGCTGGCGCGCGTCACCGAGGAACGCGACATCTTATAAAAAGGCAGCGATAGATGCCGAAATCGTCGACATGATGACCGAAGTGCACAACATCGAGGCGCATATGCAGCCGATGATCCTGGAACTCTATCGAAGCTTTCTTCGCGAGAGCACCGATGCCGAGGAACTGGAATACTCGATCTATGGAGATGAGATTACTGCGAACTTCGTGCATAAATACTACATGTCAACAGCCGGCCTCGGCTTCTGCTGTTTCCTTGACATAGAGCCGCTTCGCGCTGAACCCGGGTTCGAGGTCATGCAAGAGCTTCTCGAAGCACTGGCTGCGCTCTATCCTGCAGAGGAAGACGAGGAGGCTGCATGACATCGTTGTACGCTATTGCTGACGGCAAGCTGCGTCCGACTACGCGCCGCGCGCTGATGAAAGAAAGCATGATCGAGGATTGGGTCGCAGCCGATCCTGCCTTGCTTGGGTTGGATGCGCTGATCATCGGGCGTCAGGTACCCACAGACCACGGCAAATTCATCGATCTGCTGGCGCTGGACACGACAGGCGCGCTCACGATCATCGAGCTCAAGAAAGACCGCACACCGCGCGAGATTGTGGCGCAGGTGCTCGACTATGCCTCATGGGTGCGCACACTCTCAACACCCGAGATTTACGAGCGCGCCGAGAAATATCTGAAAATACGTCTGGCCACTGCCTTTCGCGAAAAATTCGGCGAAGCGATCCCTGACCAGCTCAACGCCAGCCATTCGATGCTGATTGTTGCCAGCGAACTCGACTCCGCTTCGCGGCGAATTGTGGAATATCTGTCGGAAGAACACGGGGTGGCCATCAACACGGTGTTCTTCAGTGTTTTCGAGGCCGATGGCCGGGAATGGCTGACAACCGACTTCCTGCTCGATCAGGAAGAGGTAGAGGAGCGCTCCGAGCGCAAGGTGCGCCCGCCATGGTCAGGCTACTACTTCGCCAATGCCGGGCTGAACGAGAACCGCTCATGGGAAGATTACAAGCGCTTCGGCTTTCTGGCGGCTGGCGGTGGAGAATTCTATTCCAAGCGGCTGGACCAATTGAACATCGGTGACAAGATCTTCGCCTACGACAAAGGTAACGGCTTTATCGGCTACGGGATTGTCACAGCAACGAAAACTCCCGCCGCCGAGTTTATGACCGAGGACGGCGTGCTTCTGCAGCAACCCCTGAAAGCCCCAGGCTTGGCACATGACGCCGACAATCCGAGCCTGGCCGAATATGTGGTTGGCATCGACTGGCAAAAAACAGTGGAGCCTGTGCAAGGCAAATGGTTCAAGGGCGCATTCGCGAACCAGAACATCGTCTGCAAGCTGCGCGATCAGGCGACGGTGGATTTTCTGATCGAGGAATTTGGGGTTGGTGAGTAAATCGACACTTTGGGGGAGGGGCGACGTGGTATCTCGCCTCATCCCGTCGCGTCCAAGCTCGGGCACTTGTCACCCAGAACGTAACCCCGGGCTTTCCGCGCGTAAACACGCCCGCTGAGTGTGAGACTTAACAATCTGTAATTTAAAAAAATTTTGGTAGCGGAGGAGGGACTTGAACCCCCGACACGCGGATTATGATTCCGCTGCTCTAACCAGCTGAGCTACTCCGCCACAAAACCCACGGCGAGGCCGTGGTGCGCTGTTCAGCGCTCGGGGCGATGCCCCGGTCGTGAGCGCCGATATAAGGAGCCGGACCAAGGGGTGTCAAGCTGGCCGGAGCGGTTTTGCAGAAGACCTGCGCCCACGGGCCGAAGCCCGGGTCAGATCGACGGATTCAGGCCGGTCACCGCCGCATCCCCCGGGCCAACCGCCTCCGGCTCGCCGAGCCGGCGGAACCGCAGCATGGTGAACAGGCCGGCGGGCGGCAGCGGGCGGCGGCCGAGAAGCGCCAGGCCGGGCCGGCCGAGAACACGCTCGATGGGAAACTCGGGCCGCCAGCCGAGCCGGTCGGCGAACGGGGCCATCGCCTGCTCGATTGCCGCGCGCGGTCCCTTGTCGGCGCTGAAATGGTTGACGAGGATAACTTCGCCGCCCGGCCGGCAGACGCGCTCCAGCTCCGCCATCACCTGGCCGGGATCCGGCGCCACCGTCACCACATGCATGGCGGCGACGATATCGAAACTCGCGTCGGCGAAAGCGAGCGCCTGCGCATCCATTTCCAGCAGCGCGGTGACATTGTCGAGGCCGTGACGGGCCACTTTCTTGCGTGCCTGCGCCAGCATGTCGGCCGACAGGTCGATGCCGACCACCTCGAGGTGTTTCGCGTACATCGGCAGCGCGATGCCGGTGCCAACTCCCACCTCCAGCACCCTGCCCCGCTGCTGATTGATGTGGCGCACGGCCCGGCGCCGGGCAAGCTGCGACACGGAACCGAACAGCTCGTCATAAAAGGGCGCCCAGCGCCGATAGGCGCGGCGCACCGCGTCGGCGTCGATCAGGCCCGGCGAAACCCGGTCCGGCGGCGGTATCTGGTTCAATGCGAACGGGTCCCCAATCCCCGGTGGCAGAAGATGGCCGGCACGTGCGTCCGGACAGTTATTCGGCGGCGGCGGCGCCCTGTCGTACGTCCGGGACGGGTGCCGTCGCCGCGCGGGTGGTGTCTATCCATCCGCCGCCCAGGACCCGGCTCTGGTCCATATCCGAGTCGTAGAACACACAGGCCTGGCCCGGCGAAACACCGTATTCGCCGTCGAGAAGCTCCACCTCGACCGCACCGTCGCCGACAACGAGGCGCGCGGGCTGCGGCGGCCGTGTGGAGCGCACCTTCGCGCAAATATCGTAGGTGCCCTCACGCAACGGTTCGTCGCCGAGCCAGTTGACCCGGCGCAGCGAGACGGACCGGGTTTCCAGCGCCTCGCGCGGACCGACAATCACCTGCCGCGTGTCCGCATCCAGGTCGACGACATACAGCGGCTCGCCGACCGCGACGCCGATACCGCGGCGCTGACCGACCGTATAATGGATAATGCCGTCGTGCCGGCCGAGCACCCGGCCATCGAGATGCACGATGTCGCCGGGCTCCGAAGCGCCCGGCCGCAGCCGCTCGATGATCAGGCTGTAGCGGCCGGTCGGCACGAAACAGATATCCTGGCTGTCGCTCTTCTCCGCGATCGCAAGGCCGAACTGCCGGGCGAGGTCGCGCGTTTCGGGCTTCGTCATGTCGCCCAGCGGAAACCGCAGGAAATCGATCTGTTCCTGCGCCGTGGCGAACAGGAAGTAGCTCTGGTCCCGCTCGGGATCCTTCGCCCGGTAGAGGGCCCGATGTCCGTCGGGCCGCATCCGGCTGGCAATGTAATGCCCCGTTGCCAGCGCGTCGGCGCCGAGATCGCGCGTGGTCTCCAGAAGGTCGTGGAACTTGATGTCCTGATTGCACGCGACACAGGGGATCGGCGTCTCGCCGGAGAGATAGCTGTCGGCGAAGGTATCGATGACGGCTTCCTTGAACCGCTTCTCGTAGTCCAGCACGTAGTGCGGAATGCCGAGATCCTCGGCCACCCGGCGGGCATCGTAGATGTCCTGCCCGGCGCAGCACGCGCCGGCGCGGTGCGTGGCCTCGCCGTGATCGTAAAGCTGCAGGGTGACGCCGACCACGTCATAGCCCTGGTGCTTCAGGAGGCCCGCGACGACCGAGGAATCGACACCCCCCGACATGGCGACGACGACACGCGTGTCGGCCGGATCCTTGGGCAGGTCGAGGCTGTTGAGCGGCTGTTCGGACATACCGGGGTTCTGTCATACCAAAAAGCGCGGCGCGCCCGAAGCGCCCGCGACGTGACCAGATGATAAGGGCAATGGCACCGTATTCAAGGCCATCATCGTGCGTCACCCGTTCCTCGCACCCGGCACGGCGCTCGCCGCGGTGTGCGGCAACTCCTTCAGCCGACCCGGCAGGAATTGCCGGGCACGGTGTCGCTTGCGCCGAAACCTAAAGTGCAAGCCATTGAAAATTATCGGGTATTTTTCTGGCGCGCTTTTTGCTGACGTCCTGTGTGTCGGCGCAGCGTGCGCCTGAAACGGATTGAAACGCGAATGACGGCCGCATCGGTCAACACTGCAGCACCATCACAGGTCTCGTCCTCCGGGGGCGGGAAAAGCACCGCCGCCGCCAGTGGCGACGGTGAAGGCTTCGTGTCGCTGCTCGATCAGCTGTTCGCCGCAACGGCGGTCAACCGGACGGAGTCTGGCACCGATCTCGCGGGCCTGACGTCCGATGCCACAGACGACGAAGCCCTCGCCAGCGGCGAGGACGTGCCGGCCTGGCTGCAGGCGCTCACAAGAGACGGCATCGGCGGCACCAACGGCATCGCGGCAGTCGACGACGCCCCGGAAGGCCCGGCCGACGGCGATGCCCTTTCCGATCTCCTCTCCGGTCGCGATACGCCGCCGGACGGCACGGATCAGGACCCGGACAGCGTAAACGCGATCCTTGCCGGCCTCGCAGACCCGTCCATGGCACGGCCCGCCACGGCACAGCAGGCAGCCGAACAGACCGCTGCCGGATCGACGACCACGCAGACACCGTCTCCAGACAAGCCGGGGAATGTCGCGCATCTCGCCGCTGAACTTGCGGCGACCGCCACCGCGCGCCAAGTCCAGGCCGATGCCGCGGCGGAGGAAACGGCCTCCAGGGCGGCGCAGGCTGGCGCCGGAGAAATCGGCGATGCGGATCTCGACGCTCTTCTAGCCTCGCTCGGCCGCAAGGGCACGACCCCGACGCTGAACACCGGCCAGCCGGCCGCCGGTCATGCGGAAGCCGAACAGCTTGCCCGCATCACCAACCCGGCCGCGCAGGACTCCTCGGGCGAAAGCCGGCGCGCTGCCAGTAAGCTGGCCGACCAGATCGCCGGCGAGCCCGGAGCCGACACCGGCGACAAGGCCGGCAAGCCGGCGGCCCGCGATACCGATCCGCTCGCCCGCCTTCTGGCGGCGAACACGGCCGATCGGATCGCGCCCGGTAGCGGGCAAGGCGCTGCGGCCGCCGCCGGCGACGGCCTGGGCTTCAAGCCCGGCAACGCGCCGACGCTGTTGACCATCAACGAAATCGGGACGGGCATCAGCGGCATGACCGGTACCGCGACGCAGACCGCCCCCGGCGTCCAGACGGCAGTCCCCGCGCAAGCCGCGCAACCCAACATGGACACGCTTGCCGTCCGCATCGCCCGGAACGCCGATAATGGCCGTAAGAGTTTCGAGATCCAGCTCGACCCGCCTGAGCTCGGCCGCGTCGAGGTGAAGCTCGAGTTCGCCCGTGACGGCCGCGTCACCACCCACCTGACGGTGGATCGCGCCGATACGCTCGACGCCCTGCAGCGCGACGCGCGTGGTCTCGAGCGGGCGCTGCAGGCCCAGGGCTTCAAGCTCGAGGACGGCGGCATCCAGTATCACCTGCGCGATCAGTCCGCCTTTGCCCAGCACCAGCAGGGCGGCGGCGCGACACCGGATCAGTCCGGACCGAATGACGAACTGGCGGACGGGGCCGATCTCGACCCGGATACCGCAACGGAAATGGCGGGGGTCCGCCGGCAGATCGCGGTAGGCGGTCTCGATCTGAGAATTTGAGGGGGCAACCGTGACAATTGATATCGTTTCCGGACTGGCGACTATCGGTCAGTCGTCGACCGACACGTCCGCGCTGGCGGGCGATTTCGACTCGTTCCTGACGATCCTGACGACGCAGCTTCAGAACCAGAATCCGCTCGACCCGCTCGACACCAACCAGTTCACCGAGCAACTCGTGCAGTTCGCCTCTGTCGAGCAGTCGATCAAATCCAACGAGAACCTGGAAGCCCTGATCCAGCTCTCGGCTGCGAATACGGCCACCGCCGCGACGACGTTCGTTGGCAAGAAGGTCATGATCCAGTCCACGACGCAGACGCTCGAGGACGGCAAGGCCGAATGGAGCTTCTACTCCAGCGGCGCGGCGTCGGACGCGACGTTCACCATCCGCGACGAGGACGGCAACACCGTCTGGACGGAGACCAAGGACATCTCAAGCGGCCGCGACACCTACAAATGGGCCGGCTACGACAGCGACGGCAACAAGGTCGACGACGGCGAGTACCAGTTAACGATCGAAGGGACCGATGCCGACGGCAACGCCGTATCGATAAACGTGGAGGTCAGCGTGACGATCGACGGCGTCGACTTCAGCGGCGACGAACCGGTCCTGCTGGTCGGCGATTCCGGCGTCCCGCTCAGTGCCGTAACGGCGGTTATGGGATCGTAAAGCGGTCCCGAACACTGCCGCACCACCAGTCCAACTGTCTCAATTTGATGCTAATCTGCGGTAATTGTTAAGCAATTGCCCACCATTGCCTTAGGCAAATTTTAAGCCGGCCCGCATATTCTTCTGCCAGTGTTGGTCAGTAGAGTATGTGAGTGTATCCATGACCGATCAGTACCGCCCGCGGGCGAAGTACGTGATTGGGCCGGACGGCAGCCCTTTAACCATTGCCGATCTGCCACCCCAAAACACCAAGCGGTGGGTCATCCGGCGCAAGGCCGAAGTGGTGGCTGCCGTGCGTGGCGGCTTGCTGAGCCTCGAAGAGGCATGCGAGCGCTATACGTTAACGGTTGAGGAATTTCTGAGCTGGCAGCAGTCGATCGACAGGCACGGCCTGCCCGGCCTGCGCGCCACACGCGTCCAGCAATATCGCCAATAGTCCCGGCAAACCTTCTACAATCCACGATTATTGCGCCGGCCTCGAGCCGGCGTTTTGCATTCTGCAAATGATTCGGCCGAATTGAGCCCCTACCCGACGTCACGTTAGCGACCTCGTAACGATTTACCCTAAATCTAACGCCAATTTGTCCCGTTTCGGCCCATTTCCGTCCCCTGACCGTCGGCGCGTTAAGAACTTGTTTAGCATTCCGGTGGGAAATTATTGCCGGGTCGCGTTGGGCACGAATCCCGGCGAAACCCGTGAGGCGTTAATCGATGCGGTTCCGGAAAACCGGACCGAAACGGGCAATCGAGGGGCATCGTGCAGGGAGGACTTGAGTTCCTGAAAACCATGGGCGCGGCCCGCCTGGCGGCCATGGGGGCCGTCGGCGTCGGACTCATCGGGTTTTTCGCCTTCCTGATCGTTCATCTCTCCGCGGAGACGATGGTTCCGATCTACACGGATCTCGACTACGCGGATTCCAGTGCGGTCGTGGAAGAACTCGAAAAGCGCGGCGTCCCGTACGAGATGCGCTATGATGGATCCACCATCATGGTTCCCGAAAGCCAGATGCTGCGTCTGCGCATGGATCTGGCCTCCGACGGCCTGCCGACCGGTGGCGGCGTCGGTTACGAGATCTTCGATCGCGGCGACACGCTCGGCGCGACCAGTTTCGTCCAGAACATCAACCACCTGCGCGCCCTCGAAGGCGAACTGTCCCGCACGATCAAGGAACTCGACCGCGTCTCCGCGGCGCGGGTGCATCTGGTCATCCCGGAACGGCGCCTGTTCACACAAGAGACCGTCGCCCCCTCCGCGTCGATCGTGATCAAGACGCGCGGTGACCTCGGCACGGCACAGATCCGGGCCATCCGCCACATGGTCGCCTCGGCCGTCGAGGGCCTGCTGCCTGCGCGCGTCTCGATCGTCGATGACAACGGGCGCCTGCTCGCTGACGGCAACGGCGAGATGGACGCGGGCTCGGCCTCCGTCCTCGACGACCGCCAGCGCACCATAGAGCATCAGCTGCGCACGCAGATCGAAAGCATCGTATCGTCCGTCGTCGGGCCCGACCGGGTGCGCGTACAGGTCGCCGCCGAACTCGACTTCAACCGCGTCACCCAGACGGTCGACGAATTCGATCCGGAAGGCCGTGTGGTACGCTCCTCGCAGGTCCGCGAAGAGCAGACGAACTCCAAGGAAGCCGATCCCAATGCCGCGCCGTCCATCGGCGAGGAGTTGCCCGGCGCCGACGCCGAGGACAACCCGACCGGCACAAGCGAGAACACGACGACCACCGAGGAAGTCACCAACTACGAGATTTCCCGCACGACCAAGACCGAGGTCATCGAGCCGGGCCGCGTCAAGCGACTGTCGGTGGCGGTCGTGGTCGATGGCGTCTACACGCAGAACGCCGACGGAGAGACGGTCTACGAACCCCGTCCCCAGGAACAGCTCGACCAGATTGCCGCCCTCGTCCGCTCCGCCGTCGGGTTCGACACCGACCGCGGCGACACGGTCGAGGTCGCCAATCTCCGCTTCGCCGCCGCGCCGCAGGGCTTCCTGCCGGAACAGGAAGAGTCGCTGATCCCGACCTTCACCAAGTCCGACATCATGCGCTTCGCCGAGCTCGGCGTGCTCTTCCTGCTGGGAATGCTCGTCCTCATGTTCGTCGCCCGGCCTCTGGTCCGCCGCATCCTCGCGCCCGACGGAACCAGTGCCGGCATGGTGACGGCCGACGGCCAGGACACACTCTCGGACAGCGGAGCCGGCGACGTCCCGCAACTGACAGGACCGGACCAGCCGGCCGAACCGGCGGCTAACCTGCCCGTCCCGCAGACATTCGAGGCGATCAGCTTCGCTGAGCAGATCGGCGAGGTGCAGGCGCAATCTCTGAAGAAGGTCGGGGAGCTCATCGAGCAGAACCCGACCGAGGCGTTGACGATCATCCGGAACTGGATCCATGAGGCCCCGACGTGATTAGAGAACCCGCCGTCCAGGCAGAAAAGCGTGTGCCGGAAACGCTCGCGGATCTCAACGGCTCCGAACGCGCGGCCGTCCTCCTGCTGGCACTCGGCCAGGAACACGGCCAGCAGGTCTGGCAGCAGCTCGACGACGAGGAGATCCGGCTGATTTCGATCGCCATGTCGAAGCTCGGCAAGATCAACACCGAGCTGATCGAGAAGCTGATGGTCGAGTTCGTCCTCGACATGGGCCATGCCGGCGCCGTGGTCGGCAACTTCGACTCCACCGAACGGCTCCTGCAGCAGTTCCTGCCCGGCGATCGCGTCACCACGATCATGGAGGAAATCCGCGGTCCGGCCGGACGCAACATGTGGGAGAAGCTCTCCAACGTTCAGGAGCAGGTTCTCGCCAACTATCTGAAGAACGAATATCCGCAGACGATCGCGGTGGTGATGTCGAAGATCAAGTCGGAGCACGCCGCCCGCGTTCTCGCCATCCTGCCGGAGGATCTCGCTCTGGAGGTGGTCAATCGCATGCTGCGCATGGAGTCCGTCCAGAAGGAAATCCTGGAAGGCCTCGAGCAGACGCTCCGCCTGGAGTTCATGTCGAACCTCGCCAAGACCCAGCGCCGCGACTCGCACGAACAGATGGCGGAAATCTTCAACAATTTCGACCGGCAGACCGAGTCCCGCTTCATGACCTCGCTGGAGGAGCACAACCGGGATGCCGCCGAGCGCATCAAGACGCTGATGTTCACCTTCGAGGATCTGGCACAGCTCGACAACGCCTCGGCCCAGACACTGGTGCGCCAGGTCGACAAGGACAAGCTCGCCATCGCCATGAAGGGCGCGAACGAAACCCTGCGCGACTTCTTCCTGTCCAACATGTCCTCGCGCGCAGCCAGCATGCTGCGCGACGACATGGAGGTCATGGGGCCGGTCCGCCTGCGCGACGTCGACGAGGCGCAGGCGCAGATGGTCAACCTGGCCAAGGACCTGGCCGCGAAGGGCGAGATCGTCATCTCCAAGAACCGCGGCGAAGAAGAGCTGATCTATTGAGGCGGATGTAATGAGCAGTCCCGTTCACGACCAGACCGCTTCCCCGGGCCCCGACCGGCCATCCCGGTACATGTTCGACGAGGTCTTCGCGCTCGACACGAACCGCAAGAAGTCCACGCCGCCGCTGACGCAGGCTACCCTGGACGCCGCCGTCGAGGCCGCCCGCAAGGAAGCCCATGCCGCCGGGCTCGCAGAGGGCCGCAAGCAGGCGGAAAGGGATATCCAGGGCCGGCTGAACGTGAGCCTCGGCAAACTTGTCGCCGCGATGACCGAGTTCGCCACGCGCGTCGACGCGGACAGGGCGCAGGCCGAGGAAGACGCCGTCCGGCTCGCGCTGACCGCCATCGACCGCCTGGTCCCCGCTCTGATCTCCCGCGAACCGACCGCCGAGGTCGGCGCCCTCCTCCATGAATGCCTGAGCAGCATCCGCGACGTGCCGCACATCGCCGTCCGCGTCTCGGAAGACCTCGTCGAACCCATGCGCGAACGGTTCGACCGTGTCGCCGCGCAAACCGGGTTCACCGGACGCGTCGTCGTCCTTGGTGAGCCGGACATCAAGACCGGCGACGGACGCATCGACTGGGCCGATGGCGGCATCGTTCGCGACATGGACCAGACGCGAGCGGCCATAGAGACCGCCATCAACGACTTCATGGCCGCAAAGTCGGCCGGGCCGGCCGCGAACGCGGCTTCGGCACAGGATCCCGCCGCGCCAACGCCCGCACCAGGGGACGAGAACAATGAGTAACGAAACCGACAGCCCGTTCGACGAAATCAACGAGAATGCACCCCTCGACCCGGCGGAATCCGGCGATGACGGCTCCGACACCGAGCAGACCATACATTCCGCCGCCGATCTCGAAGCGGTCTTCGATGTACCGGTCAAGGTCTCGGCCGTCCTCGGGCGGTCGCGGATCGAGGTCGCCGAGCTGCTGAAACTCAAGGCCGGCGCCGTCGTCGAACTCGATCGCAAGGTCGGCGAGGCCATCGATATCTACGTCAACGACCGTCTCGTGGCGCGCGGCGAGGTCGTCCTCGTCGAAGACCGCCTCGGCGTGACGATGACCGAAATCATCAAGGACCGCGGCTGACCGCGATCCTGACCAGTTTGGCTGGGGGCCGCGAACTTGAACGCACCGTATAGAGTACGAAGGGGATAGACACGATGAGACTGATGATCATCGGATCGCTGCGCGGCCAGCTGACGGCAGCGACCAAGATCGCCATGGATCGCGGCGCCAAGGTGCTTCACGCGGCGACACTCGATGACGCGATGAAGGCTTTGCGGACCGGCCAGGGGGCGGATCTGCTGATGGTCGAAGTGACGATCGACATCGCCGATCTGGTTCTCAGGCTCGATCACGAGCGCATCTGCGTACCGATCGTCGCCTGCGGCATCCAGAACGACGCCCGGGCCGCCGTCGATGCAATCCGTGCTGGCGCCAAGGAATACATCCCCCTGCCGCCCGATCCCGAGCTGATCGCCGCGGTTCTGTCCGCCGTCGCCCAGGACGGCAAGGCGCTCATCTATCGCGATGAGGCGATGGCAACCGTCATCAAGCTCGCCGAGCAGATCGCGCCCTCAGAGGCGAGCGTCCTGATAACCGGCGAGTCCGGCACGGGCAAGGAGGTGCTGGCCCGCCACGTCCACCAGCGCTCCAACCGCGCCGACAAGCCGTTCATTTCCATCAACTGCGCCGCGATCCCCGAAGCGCTGCTCGAATCCGAGCTGTTCGGTCACGAGAAGGGTGCCTTCACCGGCGCCGTCGCGCGCCGCATCGGCAAGTTCGAGGAGGCCAACGGCGGAACGCTGCTCCTCGACGAGATCTCCGAAATGGACGTGCGCCTGCAGGCCAAGCTGCTGCGCGCCATTCAGGAGCGCATGATCGACCGTGTCGGCGGCAAGGGCCCCGTCCCCGTCGATATCCGCATCATCGCGACCTCCAACCGCAACCTAGCCGACACGGTGCGCGACGGCGGATTCCGCGAAGACCTCTACTACCGCCTCAACGTCGTGAACCTGAAGATCCCCGCGCTGCGCGACCGGCCGGGCGACATCCTCGCGCTGGCCGAGCATTTCGCCGGCCGCTACGCCGAGGCCAACGGCCTGCCGCCCCGCCCGCTGTCGGAGGATGCCCGCCGCCAGCTCGCCAAGAGCCGCTGGCCGGGCAACGTGCGCGAGCTGGAAAACACCATCCACCGCGCGGTACTCCTGTCGACGGGCGACGAGGTCGGCCCCGAGGCGCTCCGGATGCCCGACGGTTCGCGTCTCGACGCGATGATCGGCGGTCACGAGGACCGCGTCGTCTCGCAGGCCGCACTCGCCGCTGAAGCCGTCACCCGCGGGCTTGTCGGCCGCACGGTCGCCGAGGTCGAACGCGACCTTATCCTCGACACGCTCGACCATTGCCTCGGCAACCGGACGCATGCCGCCAACATCCTCGGCATCTCGATCCGGACGCTGCGCAACAAGCTGCACCTGTACTCCGACGAAGGCTTCTCCATCCCCAATCCAGGCGAGACGCGCATCGCCGCGCGATGATCTTGCCGGGACCGGACAGATACGCCGAAACCGCCGCCCCCCGATCGGCTAGCCACGCGAGCACCACCCGACGATGACCGACACGACCGTCAGCGACAGCCCGAAAGCGTCCGCCTCCGGACTGCCCTCCTTCGGCGACATCATCGCGCTGCTGCGGCGCGGCGACATAGCGCTCGCCATGGGCGTGATGATGATCCTCGTGATCCTCATCCTGCCGATGCCACCGTTGATGCTCGACATGATGCTGGCCGTGTCGATCGTCTTCTCCGTGCTCGTGCTCATGACGGCATTGTTCATTCATACGCCGCTGGAGTTCTCGGCGTTTCCGACCGTCCTGCTGATCGCCACCATGCTGCGGCTGGCGCTCAATCTGGCGTCCACGCGCCTGATCCTGGCGCGAGGTCACGAGGGCACCGACGCCGCCGGCCACGTCATCGAGGCCTTCGGCAGCTTCGTCATGCGCGGCAATTTCGTCATCGGCATCATCGTCTTCGCGATCCTGGTGATCGTGAACTTCGTCGTCATCACCAAGGGGTCTGGCCGCATCGCGGAAGTTGCCGCCCGCTTCACCCTCGATGCCATGCCCGGCAAGCAGATGGCCATCGACGCCGATCTGTCGGCGGGCCTGATCGACGAGACCCAGGCGCGCGAACGCCGCAAGGCGCTGGAAGACGAATCCTCCTTCTTCGGCGCCATGGACGGTGCCTCGAAGTTCGTCCGCGGCGACGCCATCGCCGGCCTCCTGATCACGTTCATCAACGTCATCGGCGGCATGATCGTCGGTGTTGCCCAGAACGGCCTGTCGATGGGCGAAGCCAGCACGACCTATACGCTGCTGACCGTCGGCGACGGCCTCGTCTCGCAGATCCCCGCCCTGATCGTCTCCACCGCAGCCGGCCTGCTCGTCTCCAAGGCCGGCGTTACCGGCTCCGCCGACAAGGCGCTGATCAGTCAGCTCTCGGGCTATCCGAAGGCGCTTGGTATGTCGGCCTTCGTGATGGTCGTGATGTCGCTTTTGCCCGGCATTCCGATGATCCCGTTCCTCAGCCTCGCGGCGGCGGCCGGCGCGATGGCCTGGAGCGCCTCGAAAGGCCAGCGCGAGAAGGCAAGCGAGGAGCAGGCGACGCTGGAGGAGGCAGCCGACGTGCCCCCCGCCGAGGAGCCGATCAGCTCGGCGCTCGCCATCGACAACGTCAAGATCGAGATCGGCTACGCGCTGCTGCCGCTGATCAACGCCACCGACGGCGAAGACCGCCTGACCGGCCAGATAAAGGCGTTGCGCCGCCAGCTCGCCGGCGAGATGGGCTTCGTCATGCCGCCCGTCCGCCTGCTCGACAACATGCATCTCGAGCCGAACGTCTATGTGGTCAAGATCAAGGAGGTCGAATCCGGCCGCGGCATGGTCTATCCGGGCCAGGACATGGTGATGGATCCGGCCGGCAACAGGATCGACATCCCGGGCATCCACACCACCGAGCCGACCTTCGGCCTGCCCGCCACCTGGATCGATTCCGCGCTGCGCGACGAGGCCCAGATGAAGGGGCTCACCGTCGTCGACCCCTCGACCGTCATTTCGACCCACCTCACCGAGGTGATCCGCGGCAACATGGCCGAACTGTTGTCCTACGCGGAGGTTTCGAAGCTGCTGCACGACCTTCCCAAGGACCAGCAGAAGCTGATCGACGACATGGTCCCCGGCCAGATCACCATCTCGGGTATCCAGCGGGTGCTGCAGGCCCTGCTGGAGGAGCGAGTCTCGATCCGCGACCTGCCGACCATCCTCGAGGGCATCGCCGAGATCGCCGGCCGTAACCAGGGGACCCGCTCGATCACCGAGCACGTCCGCTCGCGTCTAGCCCGTCAGCTCTGCGCCCAGTACCAGTCCGAGCACGGCTACGTGCCGATCATCGCCCTGTCGCCGGACTGGGAGCGCGCCTTCATGGAATCGCTGCATGGCGACGGGGACGAAAAGCAGCTCGCGATGGCGCCATCGAAGCTGCAGCAGTTCATCATGGATGTCCGCGACCGGTTCGAGAACGCGGCGCAGCAGGGCGAAATCCCGGTCCTGCTCACCAGCCCCAGCGTGCGCTACTACGTGCGCTCGATCATCGAGCGGTTCCGCGCCCAGACGCCGATTCTGTCGCAGAACGAGATCCACCCCCGCGCCAAACTCAAGACCATCGGCTCTGTGTGATCCGTTCGACACGCATGGCCGTAAACCTCATGGCGAAGCGCTGACCGGGTATCGCTTGGAAACAAAATTTTACATTTTGTAACCGTCAGACATGTGTTCTACGTGTAGACATCGGCGGGACACCGAGGTCTTTGGAGGGACGAAATCGTGAAGTACGGGGTATTAGGTCGTGCTGTAGCCGCATGCGGGCTGCTGGTTGCTGCCGCGGTGTCGGCTCAGGCGGCCGACGAGACCGGTGACCTCGAGAAGTTCGATCCCTCGATCGACACTTCCACGACCGACTTCTCCATCCGTGTCGGCATCGGCGGCCTGGTCCAGCCGGACTACGCAGGCTCCGACGACTACGATATCGTCCCCTGGCCGATCGTGACGCTCGAATATCTGCGCATTCCCGGTCTCGGCGAAGTGGGCGGCCGCACGGTCGGCTTTGCGATCGGCCCCGACTTCGGCTTCGAGGGCGAGCGCAAGCAGAGCGACAACCCCGTGCTCAACGGGCTCGGCGATGTCGACGCCGCCTTCGAGCTCGGCGTAAAGGCCGCCTACGAGGTCAACTACTGGGGCGCCTACGCCTCCATCCGCCAGGGCTTCGGCGGCCACGAGGGCATCGTCGGCGAGGCGGCGCTGTACGCCGTCTGGCGACCGACCGACCAGTGGGTCGTCCGGGCCGGCCCGAATATCAGCTACGCCGACTCCGAGTATTTCAACACCTATTTCTCGGTATCCCCCACCCAGGCGGCGAATTCCGGATTGCCGGTCTACAGCGCGGGATCCGGCTTCAAGACGGTCGGCCTTCAGGCCAACGCCATCTACTCATGGACCGACAAGGTCGATCTGCACTTCCGCGCCGGCTATGAACGCCTCGTCGACGGTGCTGCGGATTCGCCGATCGTGACGGTGGCCGGCAGCGAGAACCAGTTCACCGGCGGGATCGGCATCAGCTACCGGCTCGACTTCGACATCTTCCGGTAAGCCGACGTCCTACTTCGCGGGAATTTGCACGATCCCGGCGTCGACCACCGTCGGCTGAAGGTGCGTGTGCAAGCGCACGACCGGGACCACCGCGGAAACGCCTGCCAGCTCGTATGCGCCGACCGATTCGCCGTCCGCACCGACCGCCGCCAGACGTGCGGTTTCCGCACTCATCAGTACGACCACGTCCGAGCCGTCGTCCAGCTTGTGGCCGAGGGCCTCGATACGCTGCGCGACGTTCACCGTATCGCCGACGATGGTGTAATTGACCCGCCCGGGCGCGCCGATGTTGCCGACCACCACCTCGCCGGAATGCAACCCGATCCTGACGCGGACCGGTTTCAGGCCCTTGCGCGCGCGGCGCCAGTTGTCCGCCGTTATCGTCTCGGCGATGCGCCGCGCCGCGGCCACCGCGCGCTCGGGATGATCGTCCATCCTATCCGGCGCCCCCCAGAAGGCCATCACGGCATCGCCGATGTATTTGTCGATGCTGCCGGATTCCTCGCGGATGCAATTTGCCAGCAAGCCGAAATGGCGGTTCAGGAACGCCGCCGTCTCCTCGGCCCCCATATGGTCGGAAATCGCAGTAAACCCGACGATATCGGTGAACATGACGGTCACCTCGCGGGTTTCGGAGGCGATCGCCGAGTTGCCGCCGAGCGCGATCAGCCGTTCCACCAGTTGCCGGGGCACATAGGTTTCGAAGACCTTCAGGCCGTCGAGCATCACGTTGAACGCCCGTGCCTGGTCGTCGAGTTCACGGATCGCGCTTCCCGTCGGGCGCGGCGCGTTCTCCAGATCGAGGCGGCCGATCGCCGCCGCGCTGTCTGCCAGCCGGCGCACCGGACGCGAGATGAACCGCCCGAGAACGATCGCGACGATGACGGCGAGCATCGCGATGCCGACCCCGACGATCGCCGACATCAACAGCCGCTGAACGACATCGCTGAACTGCGACTGCCGGTAGTAGGCGCCAACGGTGATCGGAACATCCCCATATCCGGTTACGCCGCGCAGCAGCACCAGGTAATCGGTGCCATCGACGACCAGGTGCTCCACCTTCGTATCGGCGTCCTGACGCCCGGCGGCGAGGGAAACCCGGTTCTTGCCGAGATTGATGAACCCGGCCGGCTTCGCCGTGTCCAGGTTGGCGATGACGGGATCGCTCGCCTCGGCGATCGGCACGACGCCGGGGGATGTCATTCCCTCTTCAGATCCTGCGAGATCGGGATGCGCCAGCAGGCTCGAGTCTCCGTAGAGGATAAAGGCCGTCGCATCGTAGTTCGCCCCGATTTCGGCGACGAACCGCGAAAACTGGTTGAGAGAAACAGCCGCTCCGACATAGGCGACATCCGACTTGGTCGAATCGACACCGGACACGACGTTCAGGAAGGTGACACCATCATCCTCCACCGGCTCTCCCCAGGCGAAGGGAACCTTTTTGTCCAGCGTCTCGAGGCTTTCGCGCATACGCGCGTCGATGCCCGCTTCCGGTTTGAGCCGAAAGTAGGTGCCGTCGGGGAGACGGGCGACGCCGTGTCGGACGAAATTCTTGTCCCAGTAGAGCAGGACTTCCACCTCCGAGGCCGTCGCCAGCAACACCGTGAATGTATCCAGGATCTCTTCCCTGCTGATCGCGTGGAAATGCTCGGTCTTCATTTCGTTCGCGATCCCTTCGACGAGACCGGCGCCGGTGTCGAGCTTGTCGCGGACCTCGCTCTCGATCCCGTCGAGGATCAGCATGATGCGATCGTTCAGGAGTTCGAAGGTATTGCGGGTGCTCACCCCCAGGGCGACCCAGAGAAGCGCGGCGGTCGCAGCCAGCACCAGACCGCCCGATGACAGGACCAGCAGGTTCCGGATCGAAATCCGCAGCGAACGTATCGACAGCCGCTTCAAGCCGGCCTCTCCTCCAAAGGAGCGTAGAATCGCCAACGCACCCAATGCGATCACTATACCCAATGCCGCACCGGTTGGGCACGGGCCTTGCCCGTACAGCCCGATCAGGCTAAGCGGCATTGATGACACAGATCGATTTCACTGTTCCGACGGACCTGCCGAACGGCCACGTCCCGGCGATCGTCACCTATCTGGAAATGCGGACGCGGCCGGTGCCGTCGGGGACCCCGGCGCGACCCGGGCTCGCCCTCGCGCGGGTCCCCGCGCCCGCCCCCGAGACCTTCCGCACGCTCTACCGCCGCATCGGCACGGACTACCTGTGGAGCGACCGGCTGCGCCTCGACGACGCGGCCCTCTCCGCCATCCTCGGCGACCCGGCGGTCGAGTTCTACGTGCCCGAGCAGGACGGCGCGCCGGTCGGCATGCTGGAACTCGATTTCCGCAACCTCCCGGATGTCGAGATTGCCTTTTTCGGCCTCGTTCCCGAGGCCGTCGGCGCGGGTACCGGCCGCTGGCTGATGGACCGTGCCCTCGAAATCGCGTGGCGCGAGGGGGTAAACCGCGTCTGGCTGCACACCTGCACGCTCGACCACCCGTCCGCCATCCGGTTCTACAGGTCGAGCGGCTTCGTACCGTACAGAAGGACGCTGGAGGTCGTCACCGACCCCCGTCTCGACGGCCTGCTGCCGATGGACGCCGCACCGCAGATCCCGGTGATCGAATAGGCCTACGCCCTGCCCGCCAGGACGTCGGTGATCGCCGTATCCAGCCGGTCGAGGCCAGAGTCGATTTCCGCCGTCGTCGCCGTCAGCGGCGGCGCGATGCGCCAGACGGCGGACATGGTGCTGCCCGGCACCGAGACGATGTTCATCGACAAGCCGAGATCCATGCAGCGCCTCGTGATGGCCTGACCGAGTTCCGGGTCCGGCTCGCGGGTATGGCGGTCCTTCACCAGTTCGACGCCGTAGAGCATCCCCAGGCCGCGCACGTCGCCGATCACCTCGTGCTTCTGCATCAGGCTGTCGAGCCCCTGCTTCAGATAGCCCCCCGTTTCGACGGCCTTCTCGTTGAGGTTTTCCTCCTCCAGAACGTCGAGGACGGCAAGGCCCACTTCGGCGGGCAACGGGTCCGAGACGTGCGAGGTCACGTGCAGGAACCGCTTGTCGTGGCAGTCCTCTTCGATTTCCGCGGTCGTACAGGCGGCCGCCAGCGGTACGCCGCCACCGAGTGTCTTCGACAGCGTCATGATGTCGGGCTCGACCCCGAAAATGTCGGAGGCGAAGTCGGCCCCGAGCCGCCCGAAAGCGGTCTGCGCCTCGTCGACGATGAGCAGCATGCCGCGCTCCTCGCACTTCGCCTTGAGTGTCGGCAGGTACCCCTCCGGCGGCACGATGACGCCGCCGGACGATTGCACCGGTTCGGCCAGCACGGCAGCCGGCGCGCCCGAGGACTGCGCGTCGACCATGTCGAAGCCGACCTCGAGGCAGGTCATGTCGCAGGTGCCCTTGCAATGGCGGACGGGACAGCGGAAGGCGTTCGGCGCGGGGATCGCCATGTTTCCGGGCGTCGCCGGTCCATAGCCCCTGCGGCCGGCAACATAGGTCGAGGCGGCCGCGCCGCCCGTCATGCCGTGCCAGGAGCCGGTCATGCCGACGATTTCCCACTTCTCCGTGTGCAGCTTGGCCATGCGCAGCGCCGCCTCGTTGGCCTCGCCGCCGGTGGACAGGAAGATCGATTTCGTCAGCTTTCCGGGAAGCTTGTCGGCCAGCCGCGCCGCCAGCGTCACCACCGCCGGGCTCAGCATGCCGGAAAACAGGTGGATCGCCCCGTCGCACGCCGCCTTCACCGCCTCGACGATCTTCGGATGATTGTGACCGAGCGTCGAGCACATCTGCCCTGACGTGAAGTCGAGGATTTCGCGCCCGCCCCCGTCGTACACGTAGGATCCGCGGGCTTTCTCGATCAGCCAGGGGCTGAAGTCCGATCCATAGCGGATCAGATGCGCATCGTGTGGTGTGTTGGCCATCGCTCTCTCCTCCGGAACCGCGACGATAGCAGCGGTTTGATGGCTTCGCGACACACGTTGTCACGATCCCGCCCGTGGGCATAATCGCCGCCGGGGAAACGATTCACTTGCCCGGCCGCTCCTTCGGGGTGAAAAGAGCCGGTCAGCCAAGGTCAGGAAGTCTGCGATGTCGACCGGCACCCACGAATACGCCGACGATCCGCGCAATGCGGACGTTCTTATTTCCGTCAACGGAACCCTGGTGTCCCGCGACAAGGCCGTCGTCTCTGTCTTCGATTCCGGCTTCATCCTCGGCGACGGCGTCTGGGAGGGACTGCGGGTCGTCGATGGCGGCATCGCCTTTCTCGACGCCCATCTCGACCGGCTGTGGGAAGGCGCCAGGGCGATCGACATGGATATCGGTCTCACCCGCGACCAGCTCGCCGCCCGCATCTTCGATTGCCTCGACGCCAACGGCATGACGGACGGTGCCCATATCCGTCTGATGGTCACCCGCGGCATCAAGAAGACGCCCTATCAGGATCCGCGTGTGACGATCGGTCCCGCGACCATCGTCATCATTCCCGAATACAAGACGGCTTCCGAAGACGTGAAGAAGAAGGGCCTGAGCCTCTTCACCGTTCACGTCCGCCGCACCGCCCCCGACATGCAGGACCAGAAGCTCAACAGCCATTCCAAGCTCAACTGCATCCTCGCCTGCATCCAGGCCACCAAGGCCGGCGCCGACGAGGCGCTGATGCTCGATCCCGACGGCGCGGTCGCGACCTGCAATTCGACCCACTTCTTCATCGTCCGCGACGGCGAGGTGTGGACCTCCGACGGTCTCTATTGCCTCGGCGGCATCACCCGGGCGAACGTCCTGCGCCTGTGCCGCGACAACGATATCCCGGTGCGCGAGAAGCGGTTCTCGCTGGTCGACGTCTACTCTGCCGACGAGGCGTTTGTGACAGGAACCTTCGCCGGCCTCACCGCCGTGCGCGAGGTCGACGGCCGGGTGATCGGCACGCCGCCCCCCGACAGCGACCACGATGGCGACCGGACGGGGCCGGTGACGCGGCGCCTCAACGCGCTCTACAAGGATCTCGCCCGCCGCGAATCCGTGCGGCCGGTCTGACGGAACGCCTTCGTGACCGTTCCCTCGACAGTCTCCCGCCTCTCGTCCATCGGCCGGCGCCAGATCTTCAGCGCGGCCTTCACGGTGGTCATCGCCGTCATCGCCGTCTTCGTCCTGCGCAGCCAGCTCGCAGATGTGGACCTGCACCAGATCCGCGGCGCGATCGACGCGGTTCCCGGCCGCGACATCGTGCTGTCGATCCTGCTGGTCGCCGTCGCCTACGCTTGCCTTGCGTCCTATGACTGGATGGCCTTCCGCGTCATCGACCGCGACGTCCCCGCCCGCCAGGTGTTCCTGACCGGCTTCACGTCCTACGCCTTCGCCAACTCGCTCGGCTTCGCGCTCCTTACCGGCGGGTCGATCCGCTACCGCGCCTATTCCGCGCTCGACGTGCCGCTGGCCGAGATCGCGCTGGTCACCGTCTATTCGCACCTGGCCTTCGCCTTCGGCTCCGCGCTGATCCTGGTGGTCGCCGGGGTCTTCCAGTACGACCAGATCGCCTATGCGCTGAGCGTGCCCGAAACGATCCCCTGGCTGCTGGCGCTGGCCGGCGCCATCGCGATCATCGGTTACTTCGTGCTCTGCGCCCTGCGCGGCGGCACCAGTTTCGAGTACAGGCGGATCTCCATCCCGTTCCCGAAACTGCCGATCGCCCTGACGCAGACCGCGGTGGCCACCATCGACGTGCTCGCCGTGTCGGGGGCGCTGTACCTGCTGGTGCCCGCCGACCTGCCCTACAGCTTTCTGACCTTCGCCGGCCTCACCGTCGCCGCCTTCGCGATCGCCTTCGCCAGCCACGTTCCGGGCGGCCTCGGCGTCTTCGAGGCCGTTCTGATTACCTCCGTTCCCGACGATGCGAAGGCCGGCCTGTTCGCCGCGATCCTGCTGTTCCGCGTGTTCTACTTCGTGCTGCCGCTGGGTATCGCCGGCGCGCTGGTCACCGCCGAAGCGGCCTTCAGCGGCGCCAGTCGCATCACCATATTCGGCGGCCGCGCCGGCGCGGTGCTGCGCGCCATGGCGCCTCAGATGATCGGCGCCGGCGTCTTCCTGGCCGGCGCCCTGATGCTGTTCTCCGCCGTCACGCCGGCCCGCGTCGAGCACCTGACGGTCCTCGACGACATCATCCCGCTGTCGCTGCTGGAATCATCGCACCTCATCTCGTCGATCGCCGGCCTGTGTCTGCTGATCCTGTCGCGCGGCCTGATGCGCCGCCTCGCCATCGCCTGGCGGATGACCGTCGCGGTGCTTGTCGTCGCCGTCGCGGTGTCGCTCCTCAAGGGGCTCGACTATGTCGAGGCGGTCCTGCTCGCGATGGTGCTCGTGCTGGTCATCACGACGCGCTCCACGTTCCACCGCAAGTCCGGCTTCGCGGCCGGCACCTATTCGCTTGCCTGGATCGCGGCGATCGGTGCGATCCTCGTCATCGCCGCCTGGTTCGGCTTCTTCGCCTATCGGCATGTGGAATACCGCAACGAGCTGTGGTGGCAGTTCGCCTGGACCGGCGACGCGCCGCGCTTCCTGCGGGCGCTGGTCGCCGTCGGTGTCGCCGCCCTGATCTTCCTGATCTGGCGCATCCAGGCGCCGACACGCCCGCCTGGGCCGCCGGCCGAGCCGGTGCCCGATACGGTCCGCGGCCTGCTCTCCTACGCCCGGGACCCGGAAGCCAATGTCGTCCTGCTCGGCGACAAGCGGCTGCTGGTCACCCCGGACCAGAGCGCCTTCATCATGTACCAGATCCAGGGTTCGAGCTGGATTGCGCTCGGCGATCCCGTGGGCACCCGTGAGGGCCGGCTGGAGGCCGCCTGGTCATTCCGCGAACTCGTCGACAGCTACGGCGGCACACCGGTCTTCTATTCCTTCCGCGCCGGTTCGCTGCCGCTGTTCCTCGATCTCGGACTGACGGTGACGAAGTTCGGCGAGGAGGCGCGCGTACCGCTCAAGGACTTCTCGCTGGAAGGTCCGCAGTACAAGGATTTCCGCTACGCCATCCGCCGCGCCGGCCGCGAGGGCGCGAGCTTCGAAATCGTGCCGAAGGAGGATATCGGCCCGATCCTGCCCGAACTGCGCGACATCTCGGATGAATGGCTCGCCGCCAAGTCCGGCAGCGAGAAGGGCTTCTCGCTCGGCTATTTCTCCGAAGACTACCTCAGCAACTTCGACATCGCCGTTGTCCGCGCCGAGGGCCGCATCGCTGCCTTCGCCAACATCCTGCGCTCCGGCAAGGACAAGAGCGAACTTGCCATCGATCTCATGCGCCACCGCACCGTCTCGCCCTACGGCACGATGGACTACCTGTTCGCCGAACTGATGCTGGCCGCCAAGGCGGACGGCTACGAGTGGTTCGATCTCGGCACCGCGCCGCTCGCCGGCTTCGAGCATCATCCGCTCGCGCCGACCTGGCACAAGGTGGGCAATTTCGTCTTCGCCCACGGCACGTCGCTGTATAATTTCACGGGCCTGCGCGCCTACAAGGACAAGTTTCACCCCGTCTGGACACCGCGCTACCTCGCCATGCCCGGCGGCCTCGCCATGCCCCGCGTCCTGATGGACTGCGCCACGCTGATCTCCGGCGGGCCGGGGGACTTCGTCAAGAAGGCGATCAGGAAGTAAGCGAGACTGCAAGCGGAGATGGGGCGAAAACCGCCCCAAAACCACTGCCGTCATCCTCCGGCTTGTCCCGAGGATCCATACCCCCGGTGTCGGATAGAACGCGTCGCCGGTGGTCATGGATTGCCGGAACCAGTCCGGCAATGACAGCTCAGGAAGAGGGCGCGGCCCCGCTGCCGCCTACTCGGCCGCCACGGTCTTCGCCGCCGCCTTCAGCGGCAGGCAGATCTCGGTGATCAGGTCTACCGGCGCGGTGTCGCGCGGGTTGTTCAAGTAGAACTCCACCGCCGGCGCTTCGCCGGGTTCGCGGCCGGAGCCCGGCAGCCAGGTGCCGTAGAGCCAGTCATAGGCCGCGCGCATGTCGGCATAGGGCCCGACATGCCGCAACACCGCGTACTCCCCGCCGGCGACCGCGGCCGCGACGACCGGCGGTTCCACCGGCACCGCGGCGTCGACCGAAACGCAGGCGCGTGACCGGAGGTCGCTTTCGGGAACGGAGGACGGATCGTCGAAATAGATCCCGATCATGCGGGTCTCCGGCCCGAACAGGCCGCGCGGCCCGAGCCAGCTGAACAACTGCTCGAACGCCTTGCCGATCTCCATGTAGGAGCCGACATGGTCGATCCCGATGGTCCTGAAGGATGCGATTTCGCGGATGGTGACGTCGTACATGGCAGTCTCCCGTGTCTGAGTGTCCGTTCGGAACTTCGCGTGGCTGCCGTTCTTCCGGTATTCGGCCGGCGGCAGCCCGTAAGTGTCCCTGAAGGTTCGGGAGAAGGATTGCGGGTTCGGATAGCCCGACTTCACGGCGATCTCGCTGAGCGGCATCGTCGTGTTGGCGAGATAGCCCGCCGCGCGATGCAGCCTCAGCCGCTTCACCGTCGCCGCGATCGTCTCGCCGCGCACCGCGTGATAGGTGCGGTGCCAGTGATACGGCGACAGGCAGGCGACGTCGGCAAGCGTCAGAAGATCGATGTCGTCGTCCAGATGCGCGTAGATGTAGTCCGTGACCCGGTTGAACCGGTCCTCGTAGTCCGTACGGCTGCTGCTGTCCGTCATCGTTTCCCTCGTTCCCGAAGCAGGCCTTCCCAAAGCTTGCCTTCATGGGGGCCTTCAACGCGCCGGACCCTGACACGGGGCGACATCACAAATCTTGCTCACTTGAGCCCGACGGCACAAACCGGACTCCACATGCAAAAAAGGCGGGCACCGGGCCCGCCTTTTCAAACGCTCTGAAGCTCGCGATCCGTCTTATGCGGCGGTCGCGCCGGCCTCCTGTTCCTTGGCCGCCTCGGTGACGGCCTTCTGCACCTTCTCGAAGGCGCGCACCTCGATCTGGCGCACGCGCTCGCGGGAGACGCCGAATTCCTCCGACAGGGCCTCCAGCGTCAGCGGGTCCTCGTCGAGCCGCCGGGCCGTGAAGATGCGCTTCTCGCGGTCGTTGAGGACCGTCAGCGCGTTGGCGAGCATCTTCTTGCGGCTGTCGAGTTCCTCGCTTTCGGCAAGCAGCGTCTCCTGGCTTTCCTGGTCATCGACCAGCCAGTCCTGCCACTCGCCGCCGGAATCGCCATCCGCCTTGAGCGGCGAATTGAGCGAGGCGTCACCCGACAGGCGGCGGTTCATCGAGACGACGTCGTCCTCGGGCACGCCGAGCCGGGTGGCGATCTCGCTGACCTGCTCGGGATTCAGGTCGCCATCCTCAAGGGCTGCGATCTGCCCCTTAACCTTGCGCAGGTTGAAGAACAGCTTCTTCTGGTTCGCCGTGGTGCCCATCTTCACGAGGCTCCACGAGCGCAGGATATACTCCTGGATCGAGGCGCGGATCCACCACATGGCATAGGTGGCGAGCCGGAATCCCTTGTCCGGTTCGAACCGCTTGACGGCCTGCATCAGGCCGACATTGCCTTCGGAAACGATTTCGCCGATCGGCAGCCCGTAGCCGCGATAGCCCATCGCGATCTTCGCCACCAGCCTCAGATGGCTCGTGACGAGCTTGTGCGCGGCCTCGCGGTCGCCATGCTCGCGCCAGCTCTTGGCGAGCATGAACTCCTCGTTCGGCTCCAGCATCGGGAAGCGGCGGATCTCGGAGAGATAGCGCGAGAGCCCGCCTTCCGCCGAAACGGCGGGAAGAGTACCTATATTGGCCATTTTTCCTCCTCTTGCGGCCCCTGCGAACGGTCCCCGATATGGGCAACCCGTGCCGCAGGTCCTCGGAATTCAGCCTATTCCTGATCGTGAGGGGCTATTGTGTCAGAAAAACGTTCCCCTCCCGTTCACGTTCCCGAGAGGGCGGTAAGAAGCGCGCGGAAGTCGGCCGGAAAGCCGCTTTCGAACCGCATCGTCCGCCCCGTCACGGGATGCGCGAATACCAAGAGATAGGCATGCAAGGCCTGTCTTCCAAGACCTTCCAGCGCAAGTGATTGATTTTCCGACAATAATCTTGACTTGGAACGGTATCCGGCGCCGTAGACAGGGTCTGCGAGGATCGGATGGCCGATATGCGCCAGATGGACGCGGATCTGGTGCGTCCGGCCCGTTTCCAGCTTGCATTCGAGGAGGCTTGCGACCGGACCGCCCTCGGCGCCGGCAAAGGTCTCGAGCACCTCGAAATGCGTGATCGCCTCGCGACCGCCCTTGCGGACGGTCATCTTCTCCGGGTTCTGCCGGGACCGGGCGATCGGCTCGTCGATGGTGCCGGTCTTCCGCGACGGAACACCCCAGACGAGCGCCTTGTAGGCCCGCTCGAGCACACCCGTGCGGCCGTGGTCGGCGAACTGTTCCGACAGGGACCGGTGCGCCGCGTCGGTCTTGGCGACGACCAGAAGCCCGGACGTGTCCTTGTCGAGCCGGTGCACGATGCCCGGCCGCTCGACGCCGCCGATCCCCGACAGGCTGCCGGCACAATGATGCAGCAGCGCGTTGACCAGCGTGCCGTCCGGCGTGCCCGCGCCGGGATGCACGACAAGGCCGGCCGGTTTCTCGATGACGATCAGCGCGTCGTCCTCGTAGACCACGCTCAGCGGGATATCCTGCGCCTGCGGCACCGCCGGTTCCGGCGGCGGCACCGTGACGCGGATCTCCGTACCCTCGCCCGCGTTGACCCGGTATTTCGGCTCGACTATCGTCCGCCCGCCGATTGCGACACGGCCCTGACGGATCAGGGCCTGAAGCCGCGACCGGCTGAGTTGCGGAAGCAGGTCGGCGAGAACACGGTCGAGCCGGTTTCCGCCGGCATCGTCCGGCACCGTCACCGAGATCACGTCCCCAACATCGCCGCCATCACTGCCCATGAGCCTTCCCGAAGAACAGAATAAAGAAACAGGCACTGCTGCCGGTGCAGAGGCCGGCCAGCACCAGACCACATGGTCGGAGCGCAACGTGCGCATCCTGAAGGCCGTCGTGATCGTGATGTCCGTGCTTATCGTGCTCGGATTGATCGTCCTCTTCGCGACGATCGTCAACCGTGTGCTCAGCGGCAAGCCGGAGGAGGAGACGGCCCCCGTCGCCGTTACCGTGCCCGATACGGTGTCGCGGCTGCTGGATGCGGAGGCCGAAATCGTCTCGACCGCGATCGACGGCAGCCGCATGGCCATCGTCGTGAAACGGCCGGACGGCCATTCCGTCATCGTCGTCGATCTGCGCGACGGCAAGGTTCTGAACGTCATCGGCGCCGGCGAACAGTAACGCGCCGACATTTCCCCCGGGCCATACGGGAGCCCTTGCGGGAGCGCGTTTTCCGGTCTATATGCGGTTCCTTCACGTGGATCGTGACCGCCGCCCCCTTCGTCTAGCGGTCTAGGACGCCGCCCTCTCACGGCGGAAACAGGGGTTCGAGTCCCCTAGGGGGCGCCAACGATCCGCAGACGCGCCGGGGTTCGAACGCTAAGGCCTAGCCGCCGCGACGTGCTGGCTTCGCCCCGCAGCAGCTTCCAGCAGGACCGGTATCGTCATGAACGACCAGAGCCCCCTTAGTGCCATCGGCGCGGCCCCGGACAGCGCGGACGAGATCCGCGCCACGATCGTCAAGTCGTTCAAGACGTCCAAACACACCGACAAGCCCTACGACAACTGGGTTCTGGACGACGTGCTGCCCGAGGCCACAGCCCGCGCCGTTCTGGAGCTGCCCTTCCCGGCCCCGGTCATCGACGACACCGAGGGCAAGCGCGACACGCACAACTCGACGCGCGTGTTCTTCTCCACGGAAAACCAGGAGAAGTACCCGGTCTGCAAGGCGATCGCCGAGGCCCTGCAGCATCCCGAGACCGTCGCCGCGATCAAGGAGGCGACCGGCGCCGACCTCGACGGCTCCTCGCTGCGCATCGAGTTCGCCCAGGACAGCGACGGCTTCTGGCTCGAGCCGCATACCGATATCGGCCCGAAGCGCATCACCTTCCTGCATTACCTGATCGACCTGCCGGGCGCCGAGACGCTGGGCACGGACATCTACGAGGACGACGAGACGAACACCCACGCGGGCACCTCGCCGTCGGCCTTCAATCAGGGTTTCGTCTTCGTGCCGGCGAAGAACACCTGGCATGGCTTCGAAAAACGGACGATCCCGGGCATCCGCAAGTCCCTGATCATCAACTATGTCGGTCCGGAATGGCGGAATCGCCAGGAACTGGCGTTCCCCGACATGCCCGTATAACGGGAACGCCCAAAGACAAACACCGGAATATTGCATCCGTTAACCACCCCCCTTAATCGATTCTAAGGTCGCGGTGGTCTATCCGGTCCCCTGACGGCAGCCAGTCCGCGAACTGCCGGCATTGGGGACACCGCGGACGCAGAAAATCCGGGATCATGTTGGGGGCTATCGCAAAAGCTGGACGCCGGGTACTGGCACGCGACGCAACGCTCGTCCGCAGGATGGGGACCAGCGACGTTGCCTTTCTCCTGATCACTGTGGCCGGACTGCTGCTGTTCGGCTGGCTTGCGGTAACAGAGACGCCGTTCAACGGCACCGCCACGCTCGGCCTCGTCGGCGGGTTCCTGAGCTGCGCGGCCTGGTATCTGCTGGTCGGCCTGCGCCGCAAGCAGCTGCTCAGCTATTTTCGCGAAGCCATCGAGAAGACTCCGACCGCTTTCGCGGTCTACGACGAAAGCGACCGGCTGATCGCCTGCAATCGCGCCTACGAGTCTGCGCACCAGTCCGCGTTCGGGGGCGCCGAGGGACCGATCACCTATGAGGACGTCATCCGCGCGGATTTCGCCGGACGGCCGGCAGGCGCAAGGGACGACGCCGCCGGAGACGCCGAACTCGCCTCGATCCTGAAGAACCACCAGGAGGCATCCGGGCTGGCCGACGACCGCGCCAGCTCCGACGGGCGCTGGTTCCGCGTCGTCGAGGCCTGCACCGAGAGCGGCGCCTATGTGAGCACGGCGATGGACGTCACCGAGCTGCACGACGCCAAGGCCGCCGCGGACCGCGAGCACGCCCGCTTCCGCGGCCTCGCGGAGACCCTGCCGGTCGGGATCTGGCAGTTCGACGCCGAGGGCCGCACCATTTTCGTCAACCGCGGGCTTCTCGATCTGTTCGGCATCGCCGATCGCAGCGAACTCGACCGTGTGCCCGCGCTTCAGTTCCTGACCGCCCACGTGACCGGCTTCGATGCGGCACGCCTGAACGCCGATCACAACGAGCTCGGCAATCTCGCCATTCGCACCGGCGACGGCGGGGTCCGCCACATCATCCTGCGCACCTCGGACCTTCCCGCGGAGGCGACGAGCCCCGGCGAGACCATCATGTCATTCATCGACGTGACGCCGTTGAAGGAAGCCGAACGGCGGATCGACTATCTGGCCCATCGCGACACGCTGACCGGCGTGCGCAACCGCGCCGCCTTCACCGATGCGATCGAGAGGGCCGCCGAAATCGCCACGAACGACAGTCCGAACTGGATGCTGGCGATGGATCTCGACGGCTTCAAGCCGGTCAACGACCAGTACGGCCACGCCGCCGGCGACCAGCTCATGCGAGAGTTTGCCGACAGGGTTCAGCATGTCGGCCGGTCGACGTCGTTCCTCTACAGGCTCGGCGGCGATGAATTCGGCCTCATCCAGATGAGTTCCCCGCGCGAGCAGGTCGAGGACCTCGCCGCCGAAATCGTCGCTGCCATTTCGGAACCCTTCCAGATCGGCCACAACCGGATCAATGTCGGGGTCAGCATCGGCATCGCATCGATGCCCGGGGACGCCCGCGACGCCGAAACGGCCCAGCGCTACGCCGATCTTGCGCTCTACTCGGTCAAGAAGCGCGGCGGCCGCGACTTCGCGTTCTTCACCCGCGAACATGCCGAGCGCGACATCCAGGAACGCGTCATCACCCTCGACCTGTCACGGGCACTGGCGAGTGACGAGTTCGAGTTCGTCTTCCAGCCGGTCTTCCGCCGCTCCGACCGCGCCGTCGTCGGCGCCGAGGCGCTGCTGCGCTGGACCAACGACCGCACCGGCAAGACGGTGCCACCGAGAGACTTCATCGCGGCGGCCGAGCGCTCGGGCATCATCTGCCGGATGGACCATTGGGTGATCTCGCGCGCCGCCCGGCAGATCTCCGAGTGGCTGGACCGCGGCGCCGACCCGGCGCTGGTGATGATCAACATGTCGTCGCTGACGCTGCTCGACGACAGGTTCATCGCGCGCATCGACGAGGTTCTCGCCAAACATCCCAGGGCGGCCGGACGCATCTGCCTGGAAATCACCGAGAATTTGGTTACGGACAGCCGCGACGCGCTGCGCGATACGTTCCAGGCGCTGCACGAACGCGGCATCCGCACCGCGATCGACAACTTCGGAACCGGCCAGACATCGGTGTCCCTGCTGCGCGACTTCCCGCTGAGCTTCATCAAGCTCGACCGCAGTTACACCGCGGTGACGCAGACCGACCGGCAGGCCATGGCCATTGTCAGGACGATCGTCCAGCTCAGCCGGGAGCTGGGCGTGCGGACGATCGGCGAAGGCGTCGAGACGCAGGAGCACCTGGAGGTGCTCAGCCGGATGGGCTGCGAGATGTTCCAGGGACATCTGGGCGGACGGCCTGTGACCGCACGGGAGATCGAGGTCAGCTTCCTGCGAACCGGAGACGCGACGGTCACTCGCCAGGCGTGAGATCGACTTCCTTGATCCGCTCGGCGAGCGGCATCCGGCGCGCGCCGGACCCATTCCCCGCGCCCGCCGTATCGTCCGATCCGTTGGCGCGGCGACCATCCACCGAGACGGCATCGATGAGGGCGCGTATCTCGCTGTCGCCGTCGGCGGCCGCCATCCGCGTGATCCGGGCGGCCAGGTCCGCGATGGTCTCGCGAAGCTGCGCGTTTCCCTCAGCCGCGGTGCCGGCGCCGGCTTTGCCCGCCCCGCGCGCCTGTCCGATCCGGGCGATCTCCCGTTCCTTGAGTTCGAGACGCGCCTCGAAGTCGGCAACGACCTTCTTCAGTTCGGCCCGTTCGTCCTGAAGTTTCTTGATGTCCTCGTCCTGCTTCATCTTGGCGAGTGCGGCCGCGGACAGGGCGGCGGTCTTTTCGGCGACGCGCTCGCGCTGTGCCTCCAGGAGCGCGGCAATCTCTTTCTCGCGCTTGCGCCGCGCGATCGTCAGGTCGCGGCGGCGTTCGAGGCGCTTGGTCAGTTTCCCGATGAGGGCCTCGCGCCCCTTGATCGTCCCGGTCAGTTCGTCGACGGCCGATCCGCGCTCCTCGGACTCGATCGCGCGGGTCGCCAGTTCGGCCCGCAGTTCCTCGACGCGGCTCTTGTAGTTCTCGAGCTGCGTCTTCAGCGCCACGATCTCGACCTTGCGGCTGTCGGCGAGACCGGCCGTTTCGTTGAGCCGTTGCTCGACGTCGCGCAGCTTGTCGTTTGTCGCTGCGATGGTCTGCTGCTTTTCCTTCAGGGCCGCCGATTGGGAGGCCACCTGGCGCTCCAGGCCGAGCACGGTGCCCTGCAGGTCCTCGACCCGCTGGTCCATCTCGGAGATGGTCTCCTCGCGCGCGGCGAGTTCGGTCTCCAGTTCGGTGATGCGCGCCTGCCGGCGGCCCAGCGCCACCTCGCGCTCGGCGGCCAGACCCTTTTCCTGCTCGTAACGGACCTCGACCTTGCGAAGCTGCACGGCATAGTCGGCGCGGATGAGGTCCTTTTCCGATTGGATTTCGGCCATCGACAGCGGCGTCGTCGCGCGGATGCGCTCCTCGATCAGCCGCGCAGCCCGGCGCCAGATGACCGGAATCACCAGAAGCGCAAGCAGGGTCGCGACGAGCGCACCGAGAATGAAGACGACAATGTTTTCAATCATAATGCCGACCAGCGCCTGCCGGGGCGCGCACGAATATCCTGGCCGCGGCCCGACGAAATGGCAGCGGTGCTCCTAAGGTAACGTGTCGGGCGACCACACTCCAGCGCGGAATTTAGCCCCCTATATCAGCCCGCGAACCGACAGCCGGGACCTGTCAGAACGGATTCCAGGTCGGCTTCCGGGTCATCTTGAGGTACCCGATATTGACCCCAAGCCGCGCGCCCAGTCCCGTCCGGATCGGGGCGACGATGACGCCGCTGTTCGAATAGATGGACACGCCCGCGCCGGCGACCAGATAGGCGGAGCCATTGACGCCAGGGAAATAGCGATAGATCGCCTCCGTGTCCGGCAGATTGTAGACCAGCATCATCACACGGGCGCCATCGCCGCCGAAGTCCCAGCCGATGGACGGTCCCTGCCAGTAGACCTTGTGCTGTCCGGCATTTTTCGTGTTCAAGACGCCTTCGCCGTAGCGCAAGCCCGCCACGAAGGCGCCACTGCCCTCCTCGCCGAGGATATAGCCGTTCGGGCGTCCTCGGCTGGAAAACAGGTATTCGATGGACTGGGCCAGTCCCTGGCTCGCCTGGCCGAAAAACGAGTGCCCCTCGCGGACAATCTCGTCCATCGTGTACTCGCCGGCCTGCGGCTGGCCGGTGGCCTGTGCCGCGACCTGTCCGGGCAAAACCGCGCCGCCTGCTAGCGCAGCAAGCCCGGCGAGGACGGAACGCCGGGTTTCGGGCATCTTGGTATCCTCCATTTCGGGCGGCCGCTGCGCACGGACTTCGGCGCCGCGCGTTGTGCCGATGTTAACCGGCTCGGTGATAGGGTCGCCCTGTCTGAACCTTGCCACTGCTATCTTTTGCGAAGAGATGGTTAACAATATGTCTTCAATCCGCCGCTACTTTCCGGGAGCCGCCGTCCTGCGCGCCTTCGCGGTGACGGTCGCCGCGACAACCATCGGGTCAATCGCCCCGCTGCCGGCCGAGGCATTGGAGAACGGCCATTTCGTCACGAACACGGCAACCGGCTTCGCTGCCGACGGCTACGATCCGGTGGCGTATTTCGTCGACCGCACCATGCGCGACGGCAAGCCCGAGTTCGAGGCGATGTGGAGCGGCGTCGCCTGGCGGTTCGTCAACCAGGGCAACAAGGCCGCGTTCCTGCGCGATCCGCTGGTCTATGCGCCTGCCTTCGGCGGCCATTGCCCCGTCGCGCTCGCGCGTGGCTTCCCCGCGGAGGGCGATCCGCGCATGTGGGCGATCTTCGACGACCAGCTCTACTTCTTCTATTCGCAGGAGAACATGCTGGAATTCAAGAACGCCCCGGCCACCGTGGTGGCCGAGGCGCGCGATGGCTGGGACCGCATCTATCCCTTCTGACCGGTCCTCACGCCCCCCGTGCGGCGCCCGGCCGGTAGCGCACGACAAAAGGTGCGGACGGACGGCCTCCCCTCAGACCCCTCTCAGGGGTTACGACCCCACGCGATGAAGGCAGGATTGTCATACCCGCGCTCGCGCTTGGCGTAGGTCAGCGGGGCGCCGTCGGTCGTCAGGACGCAGCCGCCGGCGGACCGCAGCACCGCGTGCCCCGCCGCCGTGTCCCATTCCATCGTCCGGCCGAAGCGCGGATAGACGTCCGCCTCGCCGCGCGCCACCAGACAGAATTTCAGCGACGACCCCGCGCTGCGGGTATCCTTCACGCCCTGTTCGGTGAGAAACGCATCGGTCGCCTCGTCGCGGTGCGAACGGCTGGCGACACCGACAGGACCGGTCGCCGGCACGTCGCGGGTACGAAGCGGCGTCCACTTCGCGTCCGCAACCGCCTGCCCCTCGGCCAGCGTCGCGGTGCGGCCCGCGTCGGGACCGTCCGCAACCGCCATCATGCCGAGCGCCGGGGCGTAGACGACGCCGGCCACCGGCTGCCCGTTCTCCACCAGCGCGATGTTCACGGTGAATTCGTCGCGGCGGTTGATGAACTCCTTCGTCCCGTCGAGCGGATCGACAAGGAAGAAGCGCTCACCGGTCTCGGGGATATCGCCGGCCGACGCCGCCTCTTCCGCGATGACCGGGATATCGGGCGCGATCGCCTTCAATCGCTGCAGGATCACCGCCTCGGCGCGCTCGTCGGCCTCGGTGACCGGGGAATCATTGTCCTTCTGCCGGACAGAGAAATCCGTCCCGTAGACGTCCATGATCTCCCGGCCGGCCTCGAAGGCGATCGTGGCCAACATATTTCCCAGCGACGCGTCCCCGAGCGCCGGCAATCCCTGAACCATGCTCAAACTCCAGTTGAAGGCCGTACGGCCGGTCTCTCGTGCCGGACGGGCCGGCCGAACTCTCGACCGGGCTGATAGCAGATCGCGGACGGTCCGCCCACCCGTCCCTCGACGCCGCTGTCATCGCGCCGGACCCTGCCTTGTCGCGCAAGAGTCGGCGATGTAACACTCGCCGCCGCTTCGGACGCGAGTCCGGTGATTCTCATGAGGCAACGGCGGGAGGCGGCCCCGTATGACGGATCCGACGGAAATGAGCGAACTTGAGCTTGCGGCACTGATGTGCAGCAAACTCTGCCACGACGTGATCTCCCCGGTCGGGGCGATCAACAATGGCTTCGAGGTGCTCGAGACCGAGAAGGACGAGTCGATGCGCGAGATGGCGCTCGACATCATTCGCTCCAACGCCGAGAAGGCCTCCGCCCGGCTGCAGTTCCTGCGACTGGCGTTTGGCGCCATGGGCGCCGCGGGAGACCGGTTTCCCCTCGAAGAGGCGAAGAAGCTGACTGAAGCGCTGTATGCCGGCGAGAAATCCGTCATCGACTGGCGCGCCAAGCCGGACAGCCTGCCCAAGGACCAGGTCAAGGTTCTCGTCAATCTCATCGTCATGGCCGCCTCGACCATTCCGCGTGGCGGGGAGATCTCGGTCGACGTGATCCGCGAAGGTGCCGGCGGTGCGATCATCGTCGATACGAAGGAAGTGTCCTTCCGCATCGACGCGAAAGGGAACCACGCGAAGCTTCCTGAGGCCGTCAGCGGAATTTTTGCCGGCGATATCCCCGAAGAAGGCCTCGATGCCCGTTCGGTGCAACCTTACTATACGTATCGCTTGGCAAAATCGCTCGGCATGGAGGTCAAGTTCGCGTCCGAAGACGGCGTCGTCAGAATTTCTGGCGACATCACATAATAGGCGGCTTCATTTTCGCCGCGTATTTCAACCTATTTTAACTGTCTCCCTTTCATTGTGGTCTCGCGGCTGAACGCCGGCAGCTTTGTGTAGACCCAGAAAGGGCGCGAAATGGACGATCTCGTCAGCGAATTCCTGACTGAGACGAACGAGAGCCTCGAGATCATCGATGTCGAGCTCGTCAAGTTCGAGCAGGAACCCAACAACGCTCAGATTCTCGACAACATTTTCCGGCTGGTTCACACCATCAAGGGAACCTGCGGGTTCCTGGGCCTGCCGCGCCTCGAGGCGCTGGCGCATGCTGCCGAGACGGTCATGGGCCGTTTCCGCGACGGCGTGCCGGTCACGCCGCAGGCGGTGACCCTGATCCTGGAGTCGATCGACCGCCTCAAGGAGATCATCAACGGACTGGCCGAGACCGGCCAGGAGCCCGAAGGGTCCGACCAGGACATGATCTCGCAGCTCGAGGACATGGCCGTCAACGGGCCGAAGCCTGCCGACGGAGCCGATGCGCCCGCCGAAGCGCCGGCCGACGCAGCGTCCGCCCCGACAGCGTCTGCAGACGACGCCCCGCTCGTCGTCCAGGAGCTCGAACGCGAGTTGCGCCCGGGTGAAGTGCCGCTCGACGAGCTCGAACGCGCCTTCCTGGAAGCGCCCGGTCCGGAACTCGGTGCTGCGGAAGTCCCCGCGGAAACGCCCGCCCCCGTTGCGGAAGCGCCGGCAGACCCCGCGCCTGCTCCGGCGGAACCCGCTCCCGCCCCGGCGGCCGTAGAGAAGAAGGCGCCGGCCAAGGCCGCTGCCAAGGACAAGGGCAGCGAACACCGCGACGCCCCGGTCCAGTCGCAGACGATCCGCGTGTCCGTCGATACGCTCGAACACCTGATCACGACGGTCAGCGAGCTGGTGCTGACGCGCAACCAGCTTCTCGAGATCGTCCGCCGCCACGAGGAATCCGAGTTCAAGGTTCCGCTGCAGCGCCTCTCCAACGTGACTGCCGAACTGCAGGAAGGCGTCATGAAGACGCGCATGCAGCCGATCGGCAACGCCTGGCAGAAGCTGCCGCGCATCGTCCGCGACCTGGCGCTCGAACTGAACAAGCAGATCGACCTGGAAATGGTCGGTGCCGAGACCGAACTCGACCGCCAGGTGCTTGAGCTGATCAAGGATCCGCTCACCCACATGGTGCGCAACTCCGCCGACCACGGCCTGGAGATGCCCGAGGACCGCAAGGTCGCCGGCAAGCCGGAAGTCGGCAAGGTCCGCCTCTCCGCCTATCACGAAGGCGGCCACATCATCATCGAGATCGCCGACGACGGACGCGGTCTCGACCACAAGAAGATCAGCGCCAAGGTGATCGAGCGCGGTCTCGCCACCGAGGCCGAGCTGGAGAAGATGAGCGAAGCGCAGATCCATCGCTTCATTTTCAACGCCGGCTTCTCGACTGCGGAGAAGGTCACCAGCGTCTCCGGCCGCGGCGTCGGCATGGACGTGGTGAAGACCAACATCGAACTGATCGGCGGCACCGTCGACGTGAAGTCGGTTCAGGGCGAGGGATCGGTCTTCATGATCAAGATCCCGCTGACGCTGGCGATCGTGTCCGCACTGATCGTCGAGTCGTCGGGCCAGCGCTTTGCCATCCCGCAGCTCGCCGTCGTCGAACTGGTCCATACCGGCTCCGGATCGGCCACCCAGATCGAGCGCATCAAGGACACGCCCGTCCTGCGCCTGCGCGACGAACTGCTGCCGCTCGTCGGCCTGTCGAGCGTGCTCGGCCTGCCGCCGAAGAAGAAGACCCCCGATCTCAAGGTCGTCGGCGAGACCGACACCGTCGAGGCGGAGGACGCCGAGACCGCCACGGCTGACAACGAAAACGTCGAGGCCGGGACGGAGGCCACGAAGGCTGCTTCCGGCGATCCGGCCGACAAGGCCAAAACGGTGGAGAAGGACGAGACCGACGGGTTCATCGTCGTCCTCCAGGTTGGCTCGCATCGGTTCGGTATCGTCGTCGACGCGGTCTTCCACACCGAGGAGATCGTCGTGAAGCCGATGTCGAGCATGCTGCGCGGCATTTCGGCCTTCTCCGGCAACACCATCCTCGGCGACGGCTCGGTGATCATGATCATCGACCCGAACGGCATCGCCAAGGAAGTTCGCACCGACGTCGCCGCCGAACTGGAACGCGACAAGAAGAGCACAGAGGACCACGCCGCAGCGCGCGACGAGACCATTTCGCTGCTGCTGTTCCGCGCCGGCTCGGAATCGCCGAAGGCCGTTCCCCTGTCGCTCATCACGCGTCTGGAGGAAATCGAGGTCGACCGGATCGAGCAGACGAACGGCCGCAGCCTGGTCCAGTACCGCGGCCGCCTGATGCCTCTGGTCTACGTCAACGACAAGGTCGAGCGCCGCACGGAAGGCTCGCAGCCGATGATCGTCTTCACCGACGGCGGCCGTTCCATGGGCCTGGTGATCGACGAGGTCGTCGATATCGTCGACGATCGTCTCGACATCGAGATCTCGTCGGAATCCGTCGGCGTGCTCGGCTCCGCGGTCATCCGCGGCTCGGCCACGGAAGTGCTCGACGTCGCGCACTACCTGCCGATGGCCTTCGAGGACTGGTTCCAGCGTCGCGAGCTGAACAACATTCCCGAAGACACGCGGGTCATGCTGATCGACGACAGCGCGTTCTTCCGCAACATGCTCGCGCCCGTCCTCAAGTCGGCCGGTTACAAGACCGTGGTCTGCAACAGCGCGGTCGAGGCCCTGCAGCGGCTGGAAGCCGGCGAGACGGTCGATGTCGTGGTGAGCGATATCGAGATGCCGGAAATGAGCGGCTACGAACTCGCCGAGAAGCTCACCGGAAACGGGCGCTTCAAGAACCTTCCGATCGTCGCCCTGTCGTCGCATGCCGATCCGGAGGCGATCGAGCGCGGTCGTAGGGCCGGGTTCCACGATTATGTAGCGAAGTTTGACCGGACCGGCCTCCTCGCGAGCCTGAAGGACATGGCCCGTCCGATGGGAGAAGCAGCATGAGTAAGCTCGAGGGTGAAGAAATCCACGACGACGGCGAGTCCTGCGACTACATCACCGTGACGATCGGCTCGCAGCTGTTCGGGCTGCCGATCGAGGGCGTGCACGACGTGTTTCGCCTGACCGGCATGACGCCGGTGCCGATGTCGCGCCAGGAGATCGCGGGCGTTCTCAACATGCGCGGCCGCATCGTCACGGCGATCGACATGCGGCAACGGCTGGATCTCGGCGAACGCAGCGACGACGACTCGCCGATGGCCGTCGGCATCGAACATCGCGGCGAGTCCTACGGTCTCGTGATCGACGAGGTCGGCGACGTCCTGCGCCTTCCCATGGCCAACATCGAGCCCAATCCGGTCAATCTCGATCCGCGCTGGGCGCGGGTCTCGGCCGGTGTGCAGCGGCTGGAAGGGAATCTGCTCGTCATCCTCGATGTCGCGCGGATTCTCGACATGGAAGAAGACAAGGCGGCGGCCTGATCGCAAGGCCGCCCCGAGGCGGGATCGACAGACTGGGTAAGCGGTAAAAAGCAATCGAAGCGGCGGAGTAACGGAGATGAAAAACTGCCTGGTCGTGGATGACTCCAGCGTCATCCGCAAGGTCGCGCGCCGAATACTGGAGGAACTCGGTTTCACCGTATCGGAAGCCGAGGACGGAGCGCAGGCGCTGCATGCCTGCCGCTACGAGATGCCGTACGCCATCCTCCTCGACTGGAACATGCCGGTCATGGATGGCTTCGAGTTCCTGCAGGAACTGCGCAAGATGGAAGGCGGCAATGTGCCGAAGGTGGTTTTCTGCACGACGGAGAACGACATCTCGCAGATTGCCCGGGCCCTTAAGGCCGGTGCCAACGAATACATCATGAAACCCTTCGACAGGGATATCGTGGAAGCGAAGTTCACCGAAGCCGGGATCATCTGATCCCGCACACAGTACCGGGCCGGACTTGGGGGATCGGCTCAGACCCGTAGCGTATTTCAGTTCAGAGTGTACCGATGCCGAATACTGCCCGAATCGGGTCTGCATCTCCCCCCTCGGCGAACGAGCCGATCCGCGTGATGATCGTCGACGACTCGGCCGTCGTCCGCGGACTCGTGACCCGCTGGCTCGGTGAAGTTTCCGATATCGATGTCGTCTCCACGCAGCGCAACGGCCAGATGGCCCTCGACGCGCTGATCGGCGCCAATCCCGATGTCGTCGTCCTCGATATCGAGATGCCGGAAATGGACGGCATGACCGCCCTGCCGCAGATCCTCAAGAAACGGCCGGGCACCATCGTCATCATGGCCTCGACGCTGACCCGGCGAAATGCCGAGATCAGTCTCAAGGCCCTATCGCTGGGTGCCAGCGACTACATCCCCAAGCCCGAGGCGCAGCACGGGATGGTGACGGCGGAGACGTTCCGCGAGGACCTTCTTGCGAAGATACGGGCGCTCGCGCCGCGGCGCCGCTCCACCCCGCAGCCCGGTGCCGCACCGGCCGCCAGAGACACGGCCAGGGCGGCCGCCGCACCGCGGCCCGCCCCCGCCAAAGCGGGATGGGCGAGCGGCGGCAGCGGGCCGATCGTCCTGCGCAAACCCTCTTCCGTGCGCCCCCGCGTCCTGTTGGTCGGCAGTTCGACGGGCGGTCCGCCGGCCCTGACATTCCTGTTCGAGAAGCTGGCCTCGCTGTGCAAGACGATACCGGTGCTGATAACCCAGCACATGCCGCCGACCTTCACGGGTATTCTGGCCGAACACCTGGCCCGCGCCTCCGGCTCGCCGGCGGCGGAAGGCAAGGACGGAGAGCCGGTCGTCGCTGGCCGCATCTATGTCGCGCCGGGCGGACGGCACATGGTGATCGAACCCGGCGCCACGCCGGCGATCCGGCTCACCGACGGCCCGCCGGTCAATTTCTGCAAGCCGGCCGTCGATCCGCTCTTCGAGAGCGGCGCGCAGGCCTACGGACCGGCGACCCTGGCCGTGGTCCTCACGGGCATGGGGCATGACGGCGCCGAAGGCGGCCGCAGGGTCGCCGATGCCGGCGGCACGGTGATCGCACAGGACGAGGAGACAAGCGTTGTCTGGGGGATGCCCGGGGCGACCGCCCGCGCGGGCGTCTGCTCCGCGGTTCTTCCGCTCAACCGGATTCCCGGCCAGATCGAAAACTACGCGAAGGGAATCAACGCATGACGCCGCAAGAATTCGACTATCTGCGCAATTTCCTTCGAAGCCAGTCGGGCCTGGATCTTGCCGAGGACAAACGGTACCTGGTCGAGGCGCGCCTGAATCCGATCGCGCGCCGGGCCGGCCTGGCCGACCTGTCCGCCCTGATCGCCGCGGTGAAGCTCGGCGGCGACGTCAAGCTGCGCAAGATGATCGTCGAAGCGATGACGACGAACGAATCGTCGTTCTTCCGCGATCGCACGCCGTTCGATCACTTCCAGAACACGATGGTGCCGAAATTCCTCGAATCCCGCGCCATGAAGCGGGAAATCAAGGTCTGGTGCGCCGCCGGGTCGACGGGCCAGGAGCCGTACTCGCTGGCGATCTCCGCCCGGGAGGACGCGCGGCTGAACGGCTGGCGCCTCAATATGCTGGCAACCGATATCGACGATACGGTGATCGATCGCGGCAAGACGGGCATCTACAGCCAGTTCGAGGTGCAGCGCGGCATGCCGATCCAGCTGCTGCTGAAGTACTTCGCCCAGAAGGGTGACATGTGGGAGATCGACGCCTCGATCCGCACCGCGGTGCGCTGGCAGAATCTCAACCTGCTGAGCTCCTTCGCGGGGCTCGGACGCTTCGACATCATCTTCTGCCGCAACGTGCTGATCTACTTCGACCGCCCCACCAAGTCCGACGTTCTCGCGCGGCTGGCCGATGCGCTCGAGCCGGACGGGTACCTCGTCCTCGGCGCGGCCGAGACGGTGGTCGGGCTGTCGGACCGGTTCGAGGCCGAACCGCACTGTCGCGGCCTCTATCGCCCGATCCCGCGCGGCGCGGCCGCCCAGCCGTCCACCGCCCAGCCGGCCACAGCACAGGCGACCGCCGCACCGCGCGCAACAGTCGGCCGGGTCGCATAGGCCCGCACACCCGAGCCCCGAACGCCCGAGCCCCGAACACCTGAGCGCCGCACCCGGGACACCCGGTCGGCCGCTTCGGTTTCCGAAGAACGGGCGGTCTCGCAGGCCGCCCGTTCTGTTTCGTGTTCGGTCACGAGAGACTATGGACCTGGCTGCCCAGGACCGGGCCGGCTGTCCCGCCCTCGTCCTTCCCCTTCCGGCGCGCGGACCGTATCCACCGCCGTAGCGAACTGCCGATCACGAGCGCAGACGACAAAAAAGCCCCGTCGAGATGACGGGGCTTTTTTCTGTTGCCCTTGTATGCGGCGGACAGATCAGGCGGACAGGGCCGCCTCCGGATCCGGATCGCGCAGAACGTAACCGCGGCCCCACACGGTTTCGATGTAGTTCTTGCCACCCGTCGCCGCCGACAGCTTCTTGCGAAGCTTGCAGATGAAGACGTCGATGATCTTCAGCTCCGGCTCGTCCATGCCGCCATAGAGATGGTTGAGGAACATCTCCTTGGTGAGCGTCGTTCCCTTGCGCAGGGAAAGCAGCTCCAGCATCTGGTATTCCTTGCCGGTGAGATGCACCCGCTGGCCGTTCACCTCGACCGTCTTGGTGTCGAGATTGACCTTCAGGTCGCCGGTCTCGATGACGGATTCGGCGTGGCCCTTGGACCGGCGCACGATGGCATGGATACGCGCCACCAGCTCGTCCTTGTGGAATGGCTTGGTGAGATAGTCGTCGGCGCCGAAGCCGAGACCGCGAACCTTGTCCTCGATACCCGCCAGGCCGGAAAGGATCAGAATGGGAGTCTTGACCTTCGACAGACGCAGCGTCTTGAGGACCTCGTACCCGCTCATATCCGGCAGATTCAGGTCAAGCAGGATAATGTCGTAATCGTATAGCTTACCGAGATCGATCCCTTCTTCGCCGAGATCGGTCGTGTAGACGTTAAAGCTCTCCGACTTCAGCATCAGTTCGATGCTTTGCGCCGTCGCGCCGTCATCTTCGATCAGCAGAACTCGCATGCCAGTTCCTTTCCGCATGCCTTTCTAGGCTGGTACCCGCGGCGCAATGCGCGGCCGTTAATCAGGTGACCTTCTGGTTCCCTACGAATCGCGAAGGTAGGCCCCAATGGTTAACAAAACGTCTTTTCCGTCAACCTGGGAATTAGGGATTTGCTTCTGCGAATCGCTCCAGTGCACTGAGAATCCGACGGAATCCGCCACAATCCTCGTTCAGAATTTACATTAAGAAACATCCCTAACCGACTCTTGCGACTCGACTGCCACCGTTCGCGGGATGCCCTCGCCGTTGGTTTACGACCCCTTAATAGGTTTTCAGAAATTATTGACAGGAGGCGTAAACGAATCGTTACGCACCAGGAACTGGGGGGCAAATTTGCTGGCGCTGATCGAACAGGTCGCTACCGTGCCGACCGCCGAGACATTCGGGCGGGTCACGGCCGTACAAGGACTGCTCATCGAGGTGTCCGGCCCGGTGCAGAGCATGCGGATCGGGTCGCGCATCGACATTGCCGAAACCGCCGAAAAGCCGGTCACTTGCGAGGTTGTCGGGTTCCGCGACAACCGCGCGATCTGCATGCCGTTCGATCACATCGACGGGGTACGCATGGGCAGCCGGGCCATCATCGGCAGCCCGGATGCCAGCGTCCGGCCGACCAACGCCTGGCTCGGACGCGTCCTTAACGCCCACGGCGAGCCCATCGACGGCAAGGGACCGCTGGCGCAGGGTGCGAAGGCCCTGCCGCTGCGGGCCGCCCCGCCGCCGGCGCACATGCGCTCGCGCGTCGGCAACCCGATCGATCTCGGCGTCCGCAGCATCAACACCTTCCTGACCTGCTGCCGCGGCCAGCGCATGGGCATTTTCGCCGGCTCGGGCGTCGGAAAATCCGTGCTTTTCTCGATGCTTGCGCGCAATTCCGACGCGGACGTCACCATCATCGGCCTGATCGGCGAGCGCGGCCGCGAGGTGCAGGAATTCATCGAGGACGATCTCGGCCCCGAGGGTCTGAAGAACGCCATCGTCGTCGTCGCGACCTCGGACGAAACGGCCCTGATGCGCCGTCAGGCGGCGTGGCTGACCCTGACGCTGGCGGAACATTTCCGCGACCAGGGCATGAACGCCCTGTGTCTCATCGACTCGCTGACCCGTTTCGCAATGGCACAGCGCGAGGTCGGACTGGCCGGCGGCGAACCGCCGACGGCGAAGGGATACACCCCGACCGTCTTCACCGAGATGCCCCGCCTTCTCGAACGCGCCGGCCCCGGCGTCGGCGACGGGTCGATCACCGGGCTTTTCACCGTTCTCGTCGAGGGCGACGACCACAACGAACCGATTGCCGATTCCGTCCGCTCCATCGTCGATGGCCACATCGTCATGGAACGGTCCATCGCCGAACGCGGCCGTTTCCCCGCGATAAGCATTTTGAAATCCGTTTCGCGGACAATGCCTGGATCGGCCGATCCGGAGTATCGGCCCGTGATCCGTAAGGCGCGCGAACTGATGGCGACTTACGCGGATATGGAGGAACTGATCCGGCTCGGAGCCTACCGGCGCGGTTCGAGCGCCGATGTCGACGAGGCCATCGACAGGAATGCGGACCTGGAAGCCTTTCTCGGCCAGGAGAAGGATGAGACGACGTCGATCCAGGATGGTTACGAGCGTTTGGCACGGATCGTGATTGGTAGCGGGGAGGAAGTCCCGCAGGAACGTGGAGCACTGAACGATGAAGTCACGTGAGAACCTAATCCGTCTCAAACGGTTCCAGGTTGACGAAAAGCGTCGCCAGGTGACCCAGATCGAGACGATGATCGCCGATTTCGAGCGCATGGCCGACGAACTGGAACGTCAGATCCAGGAAGAGGAATCGCGGGTCGGGGTGACCGACATCACGCATTTCGCCTATCCGACCTTCGCCAAGGCCGCGATGCAGCGCCGGGAGAACCTGAAAGGCTCCGTCGACGGCCTCAAGGCCCAGCTCGTCGGGGCCCAGGCCCAGCTCGCCGAGGCCTTCGAGGAACTCAAGAAGGTCGAGTTGCTCGAGGAACGCAACCAGGACCGCGAGCGGCAGGCCGAGGACAAGCGGTCCCAGGCCGACATGGACGCCATCGGACTGGCCATGCACATGCGGGCGGGCTGAGTCCGCCCGCCTTCAAATCCGGTAACAGTCTGGCAAATCCAGCAACTGTCTGGAATTCATACTGGTCCGGGCCGCGACGGGCCCAGCCTGAACGCCGACAGCCGCTCGTAGATTGGACGCGCGGCGTCGGCGATCCTCTTCAGATCCTCCGGCAGATCACCGACATCCGCTCCCGGCGGCGCGAACCCCGTCGAGGCGTTCACCGCCTCGTACCAGTGGGCCGCCCAGACACCGTCCGTGTCGCGCGGGCCGGCCGGCCAGGCCAGCATCGCCGGATCGAAGGCAATGCCCGCCGCCGCGCACAGGGCCGACAGCGTTTCTTCCGGATTTTCAAGCACATCGCGGGCATCGATCACCGGCGGCGCGGCCCCGAGCCGGTCCGCCACGCGGTCGAACAGCTCGCCCTGCTCGACGAAACCGATATCGCGCAGCGTCACCGCCTCGCGCTTGCGGACATAGGATCCCAGCACGTTCTCGGGCCGGCGGATCAGGAAGGCATTGGTGACCCGGTCCATCCAGTCGCGGCCGATTGCCGGCAGCATGTGGTGGGTCATGTGCTTCTGATAGAAGACGGATCTGCCCGCCGGCAGCGGCGCCAGCAAGCTGGCGATCACCTTGTCAGGGTCGCTCTCGCCCGCCGCGATCACCGCGTCCCGCATCGGGTGATCGATCCCGGTTTGGGACAGGTATGCCGCATAGAACGGCTCGTCGACCACGACTGTGTCAAAACGGTTCTCGAAGGACCGCATCATCGCCGTCGAGATATTCCGCGGCCCCGACCACATCGCGATCCGCACAGCGTCGTCTTCGTCCATCGCTCTCCCGTCCATGGTCATCGCGCCAGTCCGCGCCTGTCGCCCTCCGGCACACTGGCGTTACGCGTCGCGGCCTGCAAGAGCACAGCGCGGGCGCAGGCTGCCCCTGCCCGGCCCGACTCGCCTATGCTGTCCGCTGACGAGGCCTCCCGGAACCGCATCATGAAACCGATACCCCTGCCGCTTGCCGGATCGTGCCGTTGCGGCCGCCTGGACATCCGCGTGACGAAACCGCCACTGGCCACGGCCGCCTGTCATTGCCGCGGCTGCCAGAAGATGGCGGCATCGGCCTATTCGCTGACGGCGATCTTCCCTGCTGACGGCTTCACCGTCACGAAGGGCGACCCCGTCATCGGCGGCCTGCACGGCGACGACATCCACCACTTTTTCTGCCCCCACTGCATGACCTGGGCGTTCACGAGGGTCGACGGCGTGGACTGGTTCGTCAACGTTCGTCCGACGATGTTCGACGATGTCTCGTGGTTCCATCCCTACATGGAAACCTGTACCGCAACGAAGCTTCCCTTTGCCGAAACCGGTGCAGTCGAGAGTTTCGACACGTTTCCGGACATGGAGGCGTTCGACCGGCTGATGCAGGCCTACGCGGTGTGGGCGGGGTGACGGCGCGCGCGCGGCCCGATCTCACGGCGACGTGAAGCCGTCCCGCCTTCCCCGTCCCGCAACATCGCCTATCTCGCCGATTCCGTAGCCCACGCGACAAGCCGTCCAGGAGCCCCGCACCGATGTCCGAAATCTCTCCCCTGATCCCGCGCCAGCCCGTACCGGACCTGTCCGTGCCGCTTCTGGGTGGCGGCGTCTGGCGCCTGTCCGACCGCACGCCGAAAGCGTTCACGATGGTCGTCTTCTACCGCGGCCTGCACTGTCCGATCTGCAGCCGGCAGCTTCAGGAAATCGAAAAGCTGTTGCCGAAGCTGGCGGAGCGCGGGGTGGAGACGGTCGCCATCTCCGCCGATACGCGCGAGCGCGCCGAACAGGCGAAGACGGACTGGAACCTCGACGCGCTTCCGGTCGGCTACGATCTCGATCTGGCGACCGCGCGCCGCTGGGGTCTCTACGTCTCCGCCGGCATCCCGAAGGCGCCGCCGGCCCTCAGCGAGCCGGCATTGTTCACGGAGCCCGGCCTGTTCCTCGTGAAGCCCGACGGCACCCTCTACTTCGCCTCGGTCCAGACCATGCCCTTCGCCCGCCCGCCGATGGCCTCCATCCTGTCCGCCATCGATTTCGTCCTCGAGAAGGACTATCCGGCCCGCGGCGAAATCGTCGAGACGGGCGCGGCGCAGGCGGCGGAATAAGACATCCGGACCGCCCGGACGCGGGCTGGCTGCGCCAAACGCGGACCTGTCCTCGTCCCCAGCCCCACCCCCGGCCTGTCATTGCCGGGCTCGTCCCGGCACTCCATGACCACCCTCGCAGAGAATCGAGCGACCACCGGGATCATGGATCCCCGGGACACGCCCGGGGATGACAGGGAGAGAAGTGGAGAGCCTCCCCTCCCCCCGCTCATTCCCGCGCAAGCGGGAATCGCCCTGCTCGGGACACGGTTTCCCGTCCTCGCAACCCGGTCCCCGCTTTCGCGGGGACGAGCGGAAATGACAGGTACGGCCCTCGGGACCGGGATGGCTACCGGACGATCACGTTGCGGAACTGCCAGGCACCCTCGGGATCGATGTCCTCGGGGAACAGATCGCCGCGATCCACCAGCGGGGTCCAGTCCGTGTAATAGCCCTTCACCGGGCCGAGATAGGGCCTCTGCACCTCGAGGCAGCGGCGATAGTCCATCTGGTCGGTATCGACGATGCCGGCCTCCGGATTCTCGATCGCCCAGACCATGCCCGCCAGCACCGCCGAGGTGACCTGCAGGCCGGTGGCGTTCTGATAGGGCGCAAGCGCGCGCGCCTCCTCGATCGAAAGCTGCGAGCCGTACCAGTAGGCGTTCTTCTCGTGGCCGTAGAGCAGCACGCCGAGTTCGTCGATGCCGTCGACGATGTCCTTTTCATCCAGGATCACGTGCTCCGACTGCGCCTGCCACTGGCGGCCGGCCATCTCGTGCAGCGACAGCACCGCGTCGTTGCACGGGTGGTAGGCGTAGTGGCACGTCGGCCGGTAGACGGCATCGTCGCCCTCGCGGACGGTGAAGAAGTCGGAGATCGAGATCGCCTCGTTGTGGGTGATCAGCCAGCCGTGCTGCGCCTTCGCCGTCGGCGTCCAGGTGCGCACCCTGGTGCCGGCGCCGGGCCGCATCAGGTAGATCGCCGCGCCACAGCCGAAATCATGTTCGCGCCCGTCGGCGGGAAGCGCCTTCTCGTGCGTGCCCCAGCCGAGCTCGGCGGGCTGCAGGCCTTCGGAGATGAAGCCCTCGACCGACCAGGTGTTGACGAACACCTCGAAGGGCTTGGGATCGCGCGCCCGCTGGGTGTCGCGTTCGGCGATATGGATGCCCTTGATGCCGAGCCGCTGCGCGAACGCCGCCCAGTCCTCCCGGCTCTCTGGGTGCACGTAGTCCATGCCGAGGTCGTCGGCGAGGTTGACCATCGCCTGCTTCACGAACCACGAGACCATGCCCGGATTGGCGCCGCAGCACGACACGGCCGTCGAGCCCGCCGGCTTGCGCCGCCGCAGGTCGAGAACCGATTCGCGGAGCGCGTAGTTGGAGCGCTGCGAGATCGACAGGCTGGAATCCGTATAGTAGCCGAGCCACGGCTCCGCGACGGTGTCGATGTAGAGGCAGCCGAGCTCCAGGCACAGCTCCATGATCGCCACCGACGACACGTCGACCGAGAGATTGACGCAGAATCCGCGCCGCCCGCCCGCCGTCAGCAGCGGGGTCAGGATCTCCTTGTAGGTCTCCGGCGTCAGCGACTCCTGCAGGAAGCGGATGCCGTTCTCCTCGGCAATGGCCTTGTTGGCCGTGCTCGGATCGACGATGACCATGTCGGCCTTGTCGAAATCGATGTGCCTGAGGATCAGCGGCAGCGTGCCGGTGCCAATGGAGCCGAAGCCGATCATCACGATCGGTCCGTCGAATGTCGCGTGGATGGGGGTGTCCGCCATATCGACTTGTCCCTTCGTTCGGTGTGCGGTCCGAGCGGGATCCAGGATCCTTGGCCCGAAGGTTTGGGGCCGGGACTCGGCGTCCCGGCAAAGGCTGTGCCGGGGCGTCCGCGCCCCGGCGATTTCAGAAGGCCGGTACCGGGACCGGCTCCGGCTCAGTACGGATAGGCCGCGATGCCCGATGCCACAGACGTGGCGTCCATATCGGGAAGCGGCGACGCTCCCGTGACGGGGGCGAAGAGGCCGGTCGGCCGTATCGGCCCGCTGGCGCCGGCAAGCGCACCGGGCGTCAGTTCCAGGCCGAGGAAGCGGTCGGGATCCACCGGTCCGGGCAGGGTCAGATCGAGCGTCAGGTCGCGCCGGAAGTCGAAGCGCCCGTAATACGGTGCATCGCCGACGAGAATGACCGCACGGTGGCCCAGGGCGTGCGCCCGCTTCAGGCCGGTCTCGACCAGAGACGCGCCGATGCCGCGGTTGCGCCAGTCCTCATGGACGGCGACCGGCCCGAGCAGCAGCGCGGGAACCGATCCGGCCGCCACGTCCCACAGCCGGATGGTGCCGACCAGACGGCCCTTGTCGAGGGCGACCAGCGCGAGGCCATCCGCCGGACGCCGGCCCTCGCGCAGCCGCTCGGCGGTCTTCAGATGCCGGCGCGCGCCGAAGGCGCCGTCCAGAAGTGTCTCGATCGCCGGCGCGTCGTCCGGTACTTCGGAAACAACGGTGATCATCGTCTCCCCCTCAGATCACGTAGGACTGCAGCGGCGCGAAGCCGTTGAAGGCGACGGCCGAGTAGGTCGTCGTGTAGGCGCCGGTGGCCTCGATCAGGATCTCGTCGCCGATCTCCAGGCCGAGCGGCAGGTGATAGGGCTCGCGCTCGTAGAGCACGTCGGCGGAGTCGCAGGTCGGCCCGGCCAGGATGCAGGGCGCCACGTCGCCGCCGTCGCGCGGGGTCGAGATCGGGTAGCGGATCGCCTCGTCCATCGTCTCGGCGAGGCCGCCGAACTTGCCGATGTCGAGAAACACCCAGCGGGTCGGATCGTCGTCGCTCTTGCGCGAGATCAGCACGACCTCGGCCTTGATCGCGCCGGCGCCGCCGACCATGCCGCGGCCCGGCTCGATGATCGTCTCGGGCAGGCGGTTGCCGAAGTGGCGGCGCAGCGCCCCGAAGATCGCTTCGCCATAGGCGCCGACCTCCGGCACGTCCTTGAGGTAGCGGGTCGGGAAGCCGCCGCCGAGATTGACCATCGTCAGCACGATGCCGCGCGCCGCCAGCGTGCGGAAGACGCCGCCGGCCATCTCGAGCGCCCGGTCCCAGGCCTCGAGGTCGCGCTGCTGCGAGCCGACATGGAACGACACGCCGGTGGCGCGCAGGCCGGACCGGTGGGCGTGCTCGAGCACGTCGATCGCCATGTCCGGGGCGCAGCCGAACTTGCGGCTGAGCGGCCATTCGGCGCCGGCGCCGTCGCACAGGACGCGGCAGAACACCTTCGCGCCGGGCGCTGCGCGGGCGATCTTGTCGACTTCCGCGTGGCAGTCCACCGCGAACAGGCGGACGCCGAGGTCGTAGGCCCGCGCGATGTCGCGCTCCTTCTTGATGGTGTTGCCGAAGGAGATGCGGTCCGGGGTCGCGCCGGCGGCGAGCGCCAGCTCGATCTCGGTGACCGAGGCGGTGTCGAAGGACGAGCCGAGTTCGGCCAGCAGCGACAGGATTTCCGGCGCCGGGTTGGCCTTCACGGCGTAGAAGACGCGCGTGTCCGGCAGCGCCCGGGTGAAGGCGGCATAGTTCTCGCGAACGACGTCGAGGTCGACGACGAGGCACGGCCCCTCGGGACGTCGCTCGGCGAGGAAGGCGCGGATGCGATCGGTGGTCATCGGGCGGTTCTCCCGTACCCAATAGGTTTCAACCAACGACGTGAACGCGTTCGGTCCCGCGGTGTGGACACGCGGGAGCCGTCAGCGGCGACGCCGACTCGATTCGTGCTCCGGATGCGCGAACGCGATCGTCAGACCGCTTCTACGTCCGGAACCTGGTTGCCGTTGATTGGATCGGGAGTGCCGAACCGCACGTCGGGCAAGGATGGTGTGCCTCTTCAGTGACCCCGGCCTTTGGAAGAGCCGGCAGAGACCAAAAAAGCCCGCACCGTCGTTGCTTTAAGTCGCCACCCTCTGGTTGTTCGATCCGGGGGTTGCCCGGCGACCACAGGCACGTGCGAATATTGGGCAAGCGGCGAGATATGCGCCTCGCCCTTCACAATCAAGCGAAATTTCGGCCCGGGGGCTATTTTTTTTGCTGAACCGGCGGCGGCGCCTTCGCCGTGGACGCGAGCGTCACCCCGCCGAGGATCGCGACCATGGCCACCGCGTGATAGAGGCGGAACTGCTCGCCGAGGAAGACCACCGCCATCAGCGCCCCGAACAGGGGCATCAGATGGAAGAACGGACCGGCCCGGTTGGCCCCGATCAGCTCGACCCCGCGATTGAAGAACGCATAGGCGATGATCGACGGGAAGATGCAGACATAAAGGCAGGCGGCAACCGTCAAGGCATTGAACTGCATGACGTATCCCGTCGAGATCTCCCAGATCAGCACCGGCGTCAGCAGGATGTCGCCGATCAGGAAGGTGGCGGCCAGGAAACTCAGCCAGTGGATCGGCGGGCGCTTGCGCAGGATCGCCGAATAGGCCGCATACAGCACCACCGCCACCAGGATGATGATGTCGCCGATGTTGAACTGGATCGACAGGAGCCGCGACAGGTCGCCCTGCGAGATGATCACGGCGACGCCGACAAGCGACACCAGGATGCCCGTCGCCTGCCGGCCGCTGAGCCGCTCGTGGAAGAACACGAAGGTGAGCAGCGCGATCATCAGCGGCTGGGCGGATTGCAGCAGCACGCCGGTCAGCGCCCCGGTGTATTGCAGGCCGAAATAGACCAGCGTGTTGTACGACGTGATGCCGGTGAACGAGATCAGCAGCATCATCGGCCAGTGCCGCAGGATTTCCGGAAAGTCGCGCTTCAGGTGCCGCCAGGCGAATGGCAGCAGGATCGCGAAGGCCCCGGCCCAGCGCACATAGGCAAACGCGATCGGCGGCACCTCGCCGGCGATGAATCGCCCGAGCACGACGTTTCCCGCCCAGAAAAGCGTCGTCAGCGTAAGCAGCAGATAGGCCTGGCTGTAGAGCCACTGACCGAACCGGGGAGCCTGATTGGACATGATTTCCGTAAGGGACGGTTGGAAACGGGCTTCGCTACCGGCTATAGGGCTTGCTGTAAAGGGCGCGGCGACTGTCTTAGGCGGGCGGATGTCGCTATAGTCGCGCGCCCCGGCCCTGACTCGCAGACCTGACTCGCGTGACCCTGACAGTCGGTCACCGGGCGGTTTCGCCAGCGCGGGCTTGGGGCGGCGCTTGGGGCAAGGGTTGGGGACGGCGCCGGGCGCGGACCAGAAGGAAACCGGAATTCATGTCGAATGTAGTGGTCGTCGGCTCGCAGTGGGGCGACGAAGGAAAAGGCAAGGTTGTCGACTGGCTGTCAGAGCGCGCCGACGTGGTCGTGCGCTTCCAGGGCGGCCACAACGCCGGTCACACGCTCGTCGTCGACGGCAACACCTACAAGCTGAGCCTGCTGCCGTCCGGCATCGTGCGGCCGGGCAAGCTGTCGGTGATCGGCAACGGCGTCGTCATCGACCCCTGGGCGCTGGCCGACGAGATCGGCCGGCTGAGCGAGCAGGGCGTCGAAATCACCGACGAGAACCTGAAGATCGCCGACAACGCCACGCTGATCCTGCCGCTGCATCGCGAACTCGACGCCTTCCGCGAGGAAGCCGCCGGCGCCGCCCAGATCGGCACCACCAAGCGCGGCATCGGCCCCGCCTACGAGGACAAGGTCGGCCGCCGGGCGCTGCGCGTCTGCGACCTGATTGAACCCGACAAGCTGGGGCCGAAGATCGATCGCCTGCTGGTCCACCACAACGCCCTGCGCCGCGGCCTCGGCCGCCCGGAGATCGACGGCGGCGAGTTGGAGGACCAGTTGCGCGCCATCGCGCCGAAGCTGCTGCCCTACGCCTGCTCGGTATGGGCGCTGCTGCACGAGGAGCGCCGCCGCGGCCGCCGCATCCTGTTCGAGGGCGCGCAGGGCACGCTGCTCGACATCGACCACGGCACGTATCCTTATGTGACCTCGTCGAACACCGTCGCCTCGCAGGCCGCCGCCGGCTCCGGCAGCGCGCCGGCCGCCCTCGGCTACATCCTCGGCATCACCAAGGCCTACACGACGCGTGTCGGCGGCGGCCCCTTCCCCACCGAGGACGACGGGCCGGACGGCATGCTGCTGGGCGAGCGCGGCCACGAGTTCGGCACGGTGACGGGCCGCAAGCGCCGCTGCGGCTGGTTCGATTCGGTTCTGGTGCGCCAGGCGATTCGCGCCGGCGGCGTCGACGGCATCGCGCTGACAAAGCTCGACGTGCTCGACGGTTTCGACGAGATCAAGGTGTGCACCGAATATCGCCTGGGTGACCGGACGCTCGACCACCTGCCGGCGTCCCGCGACGACCAGGCCCGCGTCGAGCCCGTCTACGAAACCTTCGAGGGCTGGTCGCAAAGCACCGAAGGGGCCCGCTCCTGGGCCGACCTGCCGGCCCAGGCCGTCAAGTATGTGAGACGGATCGAGGAACTGATCGGCGCCCCCGTCGCTTTGCTGTCCACGAGCCCGCGACGGGAAGATACTATTCTTGTCCACGATCCGTTTCAGGATTAAGCCTAAAGAACTGGAAATAACGCAGCGCAGACCATGGCAGATTTCGTTTCAGTACTCCGGCGCGCGGTCGGCAACCTCGAGAACAACACCTCCGCCGCCCGTCAGGCCATCTACGCCAAGGCCCGCGCCGCCCTGCGCGCGCAGCTTGAGGCGATCGACCCGCCGCTCGGACCGGACGACATAGACCGGCAGATCGCGAACCTTGACACGGCTATCGGCGGCCTGGAGGCGGAGTTCGCCGAGCCCGCCGAGCCGGAACCGCAGCAGCCGGCCGCGCCACCGCCCCCGCCGGCAGCGCCTGCGGCGCCGTCTTCGGCGTCGGAGTCGCTGTACCGGCAGCCCGCCGCCCCGCAGCAGCCCACCGCCCCGCAACAGGGCGCCGCCCCGCAGCAGGGTGCAGGCGGCGAGCCGCGGCCGCACCCCGCCTTCCAGTCTGCGGTCTCGGAGACCGGCAGCCTGGGCGGCGCCGCCTCGACCGCGGCGCGAACCGCGCGCGAGACGCTGGACCGCATAGACGGCACGGGGGAAGACCGGGAGGACAGCCCGCCGCCTCCCTCCGAACGCCGCGAGCCGTCTCTCGGCGCGGCCTCTCCCCCGTCGCCTCATGGTGCAGCGCCGTCGCAGCCGGCCGCCCCGCAGCGCCCCTCGGCGCCGCCGCCCTACGAGGAGTCGGCGTACGACGCCGCGACGCCATCGGCACCGACCGCCCCCGCTGCGGCCCCCGCGCCCCATTACGACACCGCCGGTCACGAACCGGCGGCCGGCGTGTTCGAGGAGGACGAGCGGTCCGAGCGCGGCGGCGCCGGGCGCCTGATTCCCTGGGTGATCCTGATCCTGGTGCTCGCCGGCATCGCCGGTGTCGGCTACTGGCAGCGCGATACGCTGATGGGCATCGTCGCGTCGTCCGGCGGACCGGAGGACAGCGCCGACGACGCCAAGATCGTCGATCGCGTGCCCGGCACCGACGAGGGCGCGCCGTCCGGAGACGAGACCGCCGGACAGCCGCCGGCCTCCGTCGCCGAGACCCCGCCGCCCGCCGCCACCGACGAGGGCGAGCGCGTCGCGCAGGCCCTGCTGATCGAGGAAGGTGCCGGCGGCACGTCGCCGTCGAACACACTGGGCGGCTCGGTCGACTGGCGCCTCGTCGACGACACCGAGGCCGTCGGCGGTACCGAGAAGGTCATCCGCGGCGATGTCGCGGTGCCGGAGCGCGACCTCAAGCTGACGATCACCATTCGCCGCAACCAGGACCAGGCGCTGCCGGCCAGCCATCTGATCGAGCTCGTCTTCCAGCCGGGATCCGGCTTCGGACATGGCGGCATCGCCTCCCTTCCGGGTATCCTGATGAAGGCGACGCCACGCTCGACCGGCCAGCCGCTCGTCGGTGCCGTGGTGCCGGTCATGGACAACTACTTCCTGATCGGCCTGTCGGAATCCGACATCGACCGCGAGCGCAACGTGGACGAAATCACCAACCGGAACTTCTTCGACGTTCCGGTCGGCTACAAGGACGGCGGCCGCGCGGTCCTGTCCATCGCCAAGGGCGAGACCGGCCAGCGCATCTTCCAGGAAGCCTTCGACGCCTGGGAAGCCCCGGCAGCGGCGCCGCAGCAGTAACCAATCCCGCATGGCGGCTTGCCAAGCCGGTCGCCGTGCGTCATGGTCGTGAATGTTCCGAGGGGTGCTCCGGGTCAGGAGCTGAGATGATCGGACCGACGGGCGAAGAGCCCTTAGGCGAGGTTGAACCCTTCGAACCTGATCCGGGTCATACCGGCGAAGGGACTGGAACCGCAATTCCACCTTAAGCCCGATTCCCCGGATCTCCCTGTGCAGGCCCCTCGCGGCCCAGACGATAGGAGATCCATGATGCACGCCTTTTTCCGCCCGAAGCCGCCGGATTTGCCGGCCGTCGCCGTCCGCCCGGACAGTCCGGTGCGCCGAGCCGGGGTGCGCGCCGCCCATGGTTCGAGACGCGGGCAGGCGCTCACGCCCCCGCCCGCTCCTCGCCATGAGGTCTTTTGGGGGGACAGGCACGGCGACGTCGAAACGACAGCCGCCCCACCCACCGCCCTCATCCTGAGGAGCCGCCGCCAGGCGGCGTCTCGAAGGATGGGTCACCCGGACCATCCGATCGGCAAACTCCGGTAGCCCCGTGGAACGCCTTCTCAGGGGCACGGCCATCGCCGCCGTGATCCTCGGCGTCTGGCAGGTCGCGGTCGTCGCGCTCGACGTTCCCGCCTACATCCTGCCGCCGCCGTCCCGGATCGCCGCGGAACTGGCCGACAAGCCCGCCTTCCTGCTGCGCAACGCCGCGGTGACCGCGCTCGAGATCGTCATCGGGCTGATCGTCGGCGCCGGGCTCGGTGTCGGCACGGCGCTGACCGCGAGCCTGCTGCCGCGCGTCGGCAAGGTCATGCTGCCGGTGATGGTGGCGAGCCAGGCCCTGCCGGTCTTCGCCATCGCGCCGCTGCTCGTCATCTGGCTCGGCTTCGGGCTCGCCTCGAAGATCGTCATGGCGACCCTGATCATCTTCTTTCCCGTCGCCTCGGCCTTCCTCGACGGGCTGCGCCGCACCGATCCGCGGCTGCTGGACCTCGCCACGCTTGCCGGCGCCAGCCGATTCGACACCGTCCGGCTGATCCGCCTGCCCTCCGCCCTGCCCGGCCTCGCCTCGGGCCTGCGCGTCGCCGCCGCCGTCGCCCCGATCGGGGCGGTCGTCGGCGAATGGGTCGGCGCGTCGGCCGGCCTCGGATTCGTCATGCTGCAGGCCAATGCCCGCATGCAGACCGACACTCTCTTCGCCGCTCTCTTCCTCCTCGGTGTCATGGCGCTCGCCATGCGCGCGCTCGTCGACGCGCTCGCCACCCGCATGGTGCCGTGGATCGCGGAGAGCGAAACCTGACCCCCGTCTCAACCGGAGCTGACAAATGCGTTTCCTTCTGTACGTCCTCGCCCTCCTCGCCGGCCTCGCCCACTTTGCGGCGCCGGCCCCCGCCGCGGCTCACGACGAGTTGACGGTGCTGCTGGACTGGTTCGTCAATCCCGACCACGCGCCGCTGATCGTCGCCGCCGAGAAGGACTTTTTCGCCGACCAGGGCCTCGAGGTCGATCTCGTTCCGCCGGCCGATCCGAGCGCGCCGCCGCGCCTGGTGGCCGCCGGACAGGCCGACATCGCGGTTTCCTACCAGCCAAACTTGTATACGCAAGTGAAGGAAGGCCTGCCGCTGTCGCGCATCGGCACCCTCGTCGAGACGCCGCTCAATTCCCTCGTCGTCCTGAAGGACGGGCCGATCGGGTCGCTCACCGACCTTAAGGGCAAGGTGGTCGGCTATTCGGTCGGCGGGTTCGAGGATGCGCTGCTCGGCATGATGCTGGAGAACGAGGGCCTGAGCCTCGACGACGTCGAGCTGGTCAACGTCAACTTCTCGCTGTCGCCGTCGCTGTTCGCCGGCAAGACGGATGCGGTGATCGGCGCCTTCCGCAATTTCGAATTGAACCAGATGGACATCGAGGGCAGGCCCGGCCGCGCCTTCTATCCGGAGGAGAACGGCGTGCCGGTCTATGACGAACTGATCTTCGTCGCCCGCAACGACGCGCTGGACGACGGCCGCCTGCCGCGGTTCCTGGCCGCGATCGAACAGGCGACGATCTGGCTGACCAACCACCCGCAGGAGGGCTGGGAGCTGTTCATCGCCGCCCATCCCGATCTCGACGACGAGCTGAACAAGCGCGCCTGGTTCGACACCCTGCCCCGCTTCGCCAAGCGCCCGTCCGCCCTCGATCGCGCCCGCTACGCCCGCTTCGCGGAGTTCATGAAGGACCGCGGCCTGATCGAGGAGATCGTGCCGGTGGACACCTACGCCGTGGAGCTGCAGGCCAAGTGAGGGGCGGCCGTGCCATAGGCGGCGCGGCTCCCGCTTTCGCGCGCGGGAGCGGAGAGGGAGCGGAGAGGGAGCGGAGCTGAGGAGCCCTTTCCTCTCTCCGCTTATCCCCGCGACAGCGCGGATCGTTCCGCGTGGACACGCCGGACGCCGTCCGCTATACACTCGCCCCATGAACCGGTTCGCCACCTCCTCCAAACGAATGTCCAGCCCCGGCCGAAAGGCACGCGCGCGGGACTAGGAGGAGCATGCGCTCTTGATCCGGATGTTGGACGCCCCGCCGCTCGGTCGGGGCGTTTTTCATTCCAGCACCCTCACGACGAGATCACGAGCCATGACCCATCATGCTTTTCCGGACCGCCTCCGGTCCTCCGGCAGCGCCGATGCCGCCGCCAGCGACCAGTCAACCGGCACCTGCCTGTTCTGCGGCATCGCCTCGAACAAGGTGCCGTCCGCCACGGTCCACTCGGACGGCGATATCCACGCCTTCCTCGACATCAACCCGATCCGGCCGGGCCACGTGCTGATCATTCCGCGCGCCCACTACCCCTATTTCGACGACCTGCCGCCGGGCCTGGCGCTGAGGATCACGACGCTCGGCCAGAAAATCGCCCGCAGCCTGAAGGCGCTCTATGGCGTGCCGCGCGTTGCCTTCCTGTTCACCGGCGGCGACATTCCCCATGTCCACGCGCACGTCGTGCCGCTCGTCGAGGGAACCGACATCACCTCCCGGCGCTACATCGCCGAGCCGGACCTGACCTTCCGCAATACGCCGCGCGCCGATGACGCCGAGCTGGCGGAGACCGCCGCGCGGATCAGGGCCGCGCTCGCCGGCCGATGACGTGGCCGCAGGCACAGGTGGAGAGATCGGCAGACCGGCCGGAACCACCGCCGCGATCCGCCCGCGATCCGTCTGCCGCAACCGACCTTGTGAACGACGTTTCGGAACTCTGGAACGAGAAGATTGCCCGGGGGAACGATACGCATAGAGGCACTGTCCGGACGGTCAGGGTCGGTCGAATCCGCGGATCAAGGCCGCGACGTCCGGCACCGCGCGCACCATGAACACGGTCGCGAGACTCGCGGCCATGGCGGCGGGACTCCAGAGTCACGGCTTCAGAGTCCTGGCCTCCCCCCGGGCGGCCGCGACGAAGCGCCGGACCTGATCCTGCAGCTCCATCGGAAACCGGTCGCGCAGCCGCTCATAGGCCTCGTCGCCATACATCCGGCGCAGGGTCGCCGTCGAGATCACGAAGTACTCGATGCTGCCAAGCACCTGATAGACAAAGGTAAAAACCCGCGGCTCGCTCACCGCTTCGAGGCCGGGAATCGACCGGACAACCGACGTCAGCCCGTCGAGGAAGGGCATCAGATACCAGGTCTTCGCCTGCTCCGCCCGCGCCTGGTTGTCGAGCAGTTCGCGCACCAGGATGCGCGTGTCCTCCGGGGTCTCGATCGCCGCGTGGTAGATGTTCAGCACGATGTTCTCGAACTGCCGCTCCGGCGCGTCGCTCGGCTGGCCGGCCATGCGCACGAAACGCTGCAATTTGTCGGAAATCTGCTGGAGAACCTCGGCATAAAGGTCCTCCTTGCGCCTGAAATGATAGAGCAGCGCCTGCTTCGTGATGCCGAGATCCTGCGCGATCGTGGCGATGCTCGCCCCGTGAAATCCCTTTTCGGCAAAGTACCGCCTGGCGGCCAGGAGAAGCCTGTCCCGGGTTTCGTCGCTCACGTCAAACCTTTCTGCCGATCGGTAAACTCTCCACTCCCCAGCGAATAGTCCAATTTGCGAAAGATCGCAAAACCTGTTGTTTTCCAGACCGATGGAGCAGACACACTCGCTGCAATTGACACTTACCAATCGGTAAGTTACCGATTGAAAAACAGGCCGCAGCGGCGGCAATCAATTGGAACGGGAGGGTCCGGACAATGCAGGACATGGTGAAGTACGCCCGCAGCGGCGCCATCGCGACGATCACCCTGAACCGGCCGGAAAAATACAACACGCTGCGCCCCGAACTGCTTGCCGAGCTGGACGAGGCGCTGCGCGAGGCGAACACCGACAACGCCGTCAAGGTCATCATCCTGGAAGGCGCCGGCGACAGCTTCTGCGGCGGCTTCGACTTCTCCGCCGGTCTCGAGCACTACGACGAGATCATGGAGGAGAACTACGACCCCGGCATGGACGTGAACCTCGTCATCAACCCCTACAAGTCCTACCTGACCCAGTTCATGGGGCTTTGGCGCGGTCTCAAGCCCGTGATCGCCAAGGTGCACGGCTATTGCGTCGGCGGCGGCTCGGAGATGGCGCTGTGCGCAGACCTCGTCGTCGCGTCCGACGACGCCCGTTTCGGCACGCCCTATTCGAGAGTCTGGGGCTGTCACCTGACGGGCATGTGGGTCTACCGGCTGGGGCTCGCCAAGGCCAAGTATTACGCCCTCACCGGCGAATGGGTCAGCGGCAAGGAGGCCGCAGACATCGACCTGATCAACGCCTCCTGCCCGTTGGAGGAGCTCGACGACAGGGTCGCGGAACTGGCGGAAAAGCTCGCAAAGATCCCGCTCACCCAGCTCATGGCGATGAAGCTGATCGTCAATCAGGCCTACGACAATATGGGCCTGCAGTCGACGCAGACTCTCGGCCCGATCCTCGACGGCATCATGCGCAACACGCCGGAGGGCCGCGACTTCGTCCGTGTCGCAAAGGACAAGGGCGTGAAGGAGGCGGTCACCCGGCGCGACGGTCCCTTTGGCGACTACAGCCAGGCGCCGCTGGAAAAGCAGCCCCGCCGGCGCAGCGATCTGGCGTGACGGCGCCCCCGCCCGATCCGGCACATCAGCTTGTCGTGAGGTGGGCTTCATTTCGCGCGCGCGCGCTGTAGAGTGGCGCCCCGCCGGAATTTGCCCTCGCACCGAAGCAAGGAGACGCCCGTGATCGACCTCTACACCTGGTCCACGCCCAACGGCCGCAAGGTCTCGATTGCCCTGGAAGAACTCGGCCTGCCGTACACCGTCCATGAGATCAACATCATGGAGGACGACCAGTTCAAGCCGGACTTCCTGAAGATCAGCCCGAACAACAAGATCCCGGCGATCGTCGACAACGACACCGGCATGTCGCTGATGGAGTCCGGCGCGATCCTGCTCTATCTCGCCAGGAAGACCGGCAAGTTGGTGCCCTCCGACGATGCCGGCTACTGGCACGCGGTGGAATGGCTGATGTGGCAGATGGGCGGATTCGGCCCGATGCTCGGCCAGGCGCATCACTTCCTGCACTTCAACAAGGGCAAGGCCGAGTACGCCGAAGGCCGCTATGCCAAGGAAGCGCAGCGGCTCTACGGTGTTCTCGACAAGCAGCTCGCCGGCAAGGACTTCATCGTCGGCGAGTATTCCGTCGCAGACATCGCCACCTGGCCCTGGGCCTCGCGCTGGGACTGGCAGGGCGTCGACCTGAACGACTTTCCCAACGTGAAGAACTGGTATGTTCGCATCGCCGAGCGCCCGGCCGTGCAGAAGGGCTACGACGTTCCGGCGCGAGGCAACGAGATCCCGATGCCGTGACCAGCGCCGTCCGGCCATGCGCGCCCGTGTCACGTGCAAAGGTGCGCCCGGACGGCTAGATTGACCCCATGAGACTTGTCAGCAGACCCGGCGGCGCCATCCAGGCCCTGATCCGCGAACGGCATCCGTTCGCGGTTCTGGCGATTCTGGCCGCCTGTCTGCCGACGCTGCTGATCGGCGCCGGCCTGCATGGCGGCGCGAGCGCGTTAAGACTCGTCGACGGTACATTCGTCATTTGCACGGCGTCCGGATTCCAGCCGATCGACGAGCCCGCGGGAACCGGCGAGCACGACCTCAACGATTGCTGCAAGGCCGGCTGCGTTCACAGTTTCTCCAAGGTTGCCCTCGGCCCGGCGCCAGCGGCGGTCGCCACGCCCGTCGAGTTCGCGGTCGATATCGACTGGCTCCCCGGGGGCCCTGAGGCTCGCCACGGCTCGGACACCCCGACCGCCCCGATCCGCGCACCTCCTGTCGCGTCTGCTTGATCCAGTCCCGGCCGGCGCCGGGAGACTGTCATTACAGAACAATCGGACGACATGGCGGGCGAAACGCCCCGCCGAAACCACTTCCGTCAGGAGAAAATCATGCGACTGATCGCAACCACCGCTATCGCCCTGTCCCTCTTCACCGCCCCCGCGCTGGCGCACGACTACACGGCGGGCCCGCTCAAGATCGATCATCCCTGGACGCGCGAGATGCCGCCCGGCTCCAAGGTCGGCGGCGGCTTCATGGTCATCACCAATTCCGGCGACGAAACCGACACGCTGGTCGAACTGAAGACCGAGCGCGCCGACCACGGCGAGGTCCACGAAATGTCGATGGACAACGGTGTCATGAAGATGCGTGAGCTGGAAAACGGTCTCGAAATCCCGGCCGGCGAAACCGTGGAACTGAAACCCGGCGGCTACCATGTCATGTTCATGGGAGTCGCCGAGGGATTCAAGGAAGGCGAGTCCGTCCCCGCCGTACTCGTCTTCGAGAAGGCCGGCGAAGTCCCCGTCGAATTCACCGTAGGCCCGGTCGGCACGAAAACGGCGCCCGGGGGTATGGACCATGGCAGCATGGATCACGGCACCATGGACCACAGCAAGATGGACCACGGTGAGCATGGCGACATGAAAGACATGAAGAAGAAGGCCGAGTAACTCCGGTCCCTCGTCGAACCGAAAGGAGAAAGCCGATGCGCGCAATTCGCTGGATTGCCTGGATACTAGTCGTCCTCGTCGCCGGTGTAACGGTGGCGGTCCTCGTAAGTCCTGACGTCCGCGACAGCATGCTCGGCAAACCCGGAGAGGGAACGGGCCTCGCCGCCATCGGCGGCCCGTTCCAGCTCCAGGCCACCGACGGCAGAACGGTGACCGAGAAGGATCTGGTCGGCAAGCCGACGGCGATCTTCTTCGGTTTCACCCATTGCCCGGACGTCTGCCCGACAACGCTCTACGAACTGACCACGTGGCTCGACGAACTCGGCCCCGACGCGGACCGGATCAATGCCTTCTACGTGACGGTCGATCCCGAGCGCGACACGCTGGACGCCATGACCAGCTACATTTCCGCCTTCGACGACCACCTCGTCGGCCTCACCGGCACGCCGGCGCAGGTCGACCAGATCGTCAAGGCGTACAAGGTCTATCGGCGCAAGGTTGAGCAGGAGGACGGCGAGTACACGATGGATCACACCGCCACCATCTACCTGTTGGACGACAAGGGTAAGTTCACCGGCACCATCGCCTATGGCGAAGCGTCGGAGAATGCCGTCGCCAAACTGAAGAAGCTGGTGGCCGAGAGCGCGAGCTAAGCAGTCAGAACGGGCCGAGCCGGCCGATGGCTTCGCCACCATCGGCGTTTGGCGCGACGACGACCAGTTCGCCCGAGCGCGGATAGACACCCGTCAGCCCCGTGATGACGACCTGATGCGTGACCAGAACCCGTGTCGGTGAAGCCGGTTCGACGGAGGCGATGTAGCTTCGCAGTGCCGAAAGCTGCGCGGGCCCGTCGTTCCTGCTCGAGAAGAACGAATTGAGTGCCGGATCTTCGGTAACCGGACCGAGTGCCAGCAATCGCGCTGTCTCCGTACACCGGCACCATTGGCTCGAACGCACCGCAACGCGCGTCACGCCGTTCGCTCGCAGCGCGGCCCCTGTGGCCCGGGCCTGCACACGGCCTGTGTCGTCGAGATTGCGTTGGGTGGCGCAGTCGCCGATTTCTAAGTTCGCCGGATCGCCGGTGCCCGGCGCGGTGGCGTGTCGCATAAGCACGACATGGCCACCACCGCGCAACGCCGCCCAGAGTTCGGTCTCCGGCAAGTCGGCGCGCACGGGCAGCGCCAGAAGCGGGATGACGAACGCGGCAACAGCAATCCGCCAAAGTGTGGTGGCGTTCCATCGGTAGAACATATCACCGACATAGAACGGCCGCCGCCCGTGTCGAGCGGCGGCGGCGTTCACGGCTGAGTGAGAACCGGCGCCTCAGAATTTCAGCGGCTTGGCCTGCACGACGTGCTCCAGCGCATTGACCGTCTCGAGCACCTCTGGCGTGACCTCCCCGTCGACCTCGATCAACGCGATCGCGTCGCCCCCCGGCGTCTGGCGGCCGAGGTTGAAGGTGGCGATGTTGACGCCGGCATTGCCAAGCGCGGTGCCCAGCGAACCGATGAAGCCCGGCTTGTCCTCGTTGGTGATGTAGAGCATGTGCGGGGCGAGCTCCGCCTCCATGTTGATGCCCTTGATCTGGATGAGGCGCGGCCGGCCGTCGGAGAACACGGTGCCCGCCACAGACCGCTCCTGGCGCTCGGTTTTCACGGTGAGGCGCACATAGTTCTCGTAGGCGCCCTGCTGCTCGCGGCGCACTTCCTCGATGTGGATACCGCGCTCACGCGCGATGATCGGCGCCGAGACCATGTTGACGTCGGCGAGCAACGGCCGCAGAACGCCGGCGATCGCCGCCGAGGTCAGAGCCCGGGTGTTCATCTCCGCCACGTCACCCGCATACTCGAAGCGCAGCGCCTTGATACCGGTCTCCGTCACCTGTCCGGCGAACGAGCCGAGCTGCTCGGCGAGGGTCACGAAGGGCTTCAGCCGGGGCGCTTCCTCGGCACTGATCGAGGGCATGTTCAGCGCATTGGTGACGGCACCGGTGAGCAGGTAGTCCGACATCTGCTCGGCCACCTGCAGGGCGACGTTCTCCTGCGCTTCTGTCGTGGCCGCGCCCAGATGCGGTGTGCAGATCATGTTCGGCGCGCCGAACAGCACGTTCTCCTTCGCCGGTTCGGAGGAGAACACGTCGAAGGCGGCACCGGCGACATGGCCGGATTCCAGCGCCTCGCGCAGCGCCTCCTCGTCGACCAGGCCGCCGCGGGCGCAGTTGACGATGCGGACGCCCTTCTTGGTCTTGGCCAGCGCGTCCTTCGACAGGATGTTCTTCGTCTTGTCTGTCAGCGGCACGTGCAGGGTGATGAAGTCGGCGCGGGTCAGCAGCTCGTCGAGCTCGACCTTCTCGACACCGAGATCCACGGCCCGCTCATCGGAGAGGAAGGGATCGAAGGCGATGACCTTCATGCGCAGGCCCTTGGCGCGGTCGGCGGCGATGGAGCCGATATTGCCGCAGCCGATGACGCCGAGCACCTTGCCGGTAACCTCAACGCCCATGAAACGGTTCTTCTCCCACTTGCCGGCCTGGGTCGAGGCGTCGGCGGCCGGGATCTGGCGCGCCAGCGACAGCATGAGGGAGATCGCGTGCTCTGCGGTCGTGATCGAATTGCCGAACGGCGTGTTCATCACGATGATACCGCGCTTGGTGGCGGCCGGAATGTCGACATTGTCGACGCCGATGCCGGCGCGGCCGACAACCTTCAGGTTGTCCGCTGCCGCGATCACCTTTTCGGTCACCTTGGTGGCCGAGCGGATGGCGAGGCCGTCATAGGCGCCGATACGCTTGGCGAATTCGTCCTTGTCGGGGCCGAGGTCGGGTTCGTAGTCGACCTCGATGCCGCGATCCTTGAAGATCTGGACGGCGGCAGGGGACAGCTTGTCGGATATGAGAACGCGGGGAGCCATGTCGATGGTGTCCTTGTCTCTGGGTCTGGATAGATGAGGTTCCGTCGTCATCCCGGCCGGAGCCCCCGGGTCCGCGCCATGCGCGGCCCGAGTACAAAAAAACTGCGGAGAGCCGGAATCGGGGAGCCTCGGTGCTTGAAAGTGAAACGGGTGCTCTCCGATCCCGGATAGCCGCTGACGCGGCTTCCGGGATGACGAAGGAGAGGCGGTGTTTGGAGAACGGGCCTCAGGCGGCCTGAGCGAGATCGGCCTTGGCGGACGCATAGGCCCAGTCGAGCCACGGCATCAGCGCCTCGACGTCGGACGTCTCCACCGTCGCACCGCACCAGATCCGCAGACCGGCCGGCGCATCGCGGTAGGACCCGATGTCGAAGGCGACGCCTTCGGCGTCGAGCAGCGAAACGACCTTCTTGGCGAACGCCGCCTGATCGTCGGCCGGGATCTCCGGATCGGTGAACGACAGGCACACCGACGTGTTCGATCGCGTCTCGGGCGCCTGCGGCAGAAAGCCGATCCACGGCGTCTGCTCGACAAAGGTCGCGACCGCCGCGGCGTTGGCGTCGGCGCGGGCGACGAGGCCGTCGAGACCGCCCACCGACTTCGCCCACTGAAGCGCATCGATGTAGTCCTCGACGCAGAGCATCGAGGGGGTGTTGATCGTCTCGCCCTTGAAGATGCCTTCGTTGAGCTTGCCGGACTTGGTCATCCGGAAAATCTTCGGCAGCGGCCAGGCCGGCGTATAGGTCTCAAGCCGTTCAACGGCACGCGGGCTCAGGATAAGGATGCCATGCGCGGCCTCGCCGCCCAGCACCTTCTGCCAGGAATAGGTGACGACATCGAGCTTGGCCCAGTCGAGCTTCTGGGCGAACGCCGCCGAGGTGGCGTCGCAGATCGTCAGCCCCTCGCGGTCGGCCGGGATCCAGCCGGCGTTCGGAACGCGCACGCCCGAGGTGGTGCCGTTCCAGGTGAAGACGACGTCGCGGCTGAAATCGACCGCTTCCAGATCGGGAAGCGCGCCGTACCCGGCCTTGGTGATCTTCGCATCGTCGAGCTTGAGCTGTTTGACGACATCCGTCACCCAGCCCTCGCCGAAGCTTTCCCAGGCGAGCATCTCGACGCCGCGGGCGCCGAGCATTGACCAAAGGGCCATCTCGACGGCACCGGTATCCGACGCCGGCACGATGCCGATCCTGTAGTCATCCGGCACGCCGAGGATCTCGCGCGTCAGGTCGATCGCGACCTGGAGACGCGCCTTGCCGGGTTTTGATCTGTGGGAGCGGCCGACGAGCGCATCTTTGAGAACTTCGGGCGTCCAGTTCGGACGCTTCGCGCAGGGGCCGGAGGAAAAATGGGAATTCGCCGGCCGCGTGGCCGGTTTGGCAGTCGTGGTCATGGTGTATCTACCCTTGCAGATAGTTGCCCCTCGTTGGGGAGGGGTGTCCCACGGACGGGGATAGGGACGTCCTGCACGGATGTCAAATGAAATAGATGCGACAGATCGGTGTCCCTCAGCGACATCACCCGTCTGCGCCACTGCTTTCGGACCATCTGCCGACCGGAAGGCCGTTTACGACCGGGAGTCGGGGTTGGAACCGCAAGCGGCATTTCCTAGGGTGCGCCCGCGTCCGCTGGGTGACGCACTTAACCGGCTCCGGGGCGGGCCGGCCGAAGAGGTTTGTTCCAAACATGCTGAAGAGCACTTTTTTTGGCGCCTTGATCCTGCTTTGCGCTGTCGCAGTGGCCGACGCGCGCGTCGAATGGCGGGGCAAGGGCAAATCCATCTCCATGTCGCAGACCTGCCGGGATGTCGGCTGGCCCAAGAAGGTCAAGGGTAATATCCGGTTCCGGCCGTCCGACATATCCGACAACGGCGATTATTCGCGCCTGGCCACACACCTCGACTATGTCGCCTATGGCCTCAAGCGGAAGGGCCGCTTCGACGACAAACTGCGCCACGTCGAGGCCCATGGCGTGTCGGCCAGTGGCTGGGGCCCTGTAGCGGGCGCCAAGTTCCGGTTCGTGTCGATCAAGCCGTCAAGTTTCACGGACAGGACGAAGAAGATCAAAGTCGTCGCGGAATTCACCAACTACGCGGGCGACGCCGGCTGCACCATGAAATGGAAGGGCACGCTAGAGCGCACGAAGTAGCGGTCGCTGCCTGAACGCCATCACATTGAAAGCGGCGGGATACCCCGCCGCTTTCGCCTTATTCGTCGAAGAACGCCGGAAACGCCTACGGCGTCCAGACATGATCGCGCTTGTCCTCGACGCGCTTGGCCTTGTGGGTCGCGCGCGGCAGTGTGTCGGGCTCGAAGATTTTGATCTGCGCGCCGACGCCGGTCACCGCCTTGATGTGATCCTTCAGCCGCTTGACCAGTTACTCGTCGGTGCCGTTGAAGCCGCGGATGCGCTCGGCCTCGACGGTCAGCCTGTCGAGGTGATCGACGCGGTCGACGATCAACCGGTACTCGCCTGTGAAATCATGGTCCTTGCGGTGCCGGGAGCGAAGGCGGATAAATTGGGCGGACGATCATACGCGCCGAAGCGGATTGCTCACGGCAGGTCGACAAGGACCCGCGCGCATATTATGGCGCGCACACAAGGGAGAACAGACGTGAAAAGGTTTTGCATCGCAATCGCCCTCGCCGTTCTGGCGACGGTACCCGCACAAGCGGCCAAAAAGGGATTCGACATCATCGTCGTCTACGGAGAGGACAATGCGATCGGCTACGGAACCGGGGCTTACCAGTACAGCGTCGGGGATACGAGAGGTCGCATCAAACAGGTGTGCGGCCGCGATCCGAAGAAATTCACGATGAAAGCCGCGAAGAAGGACCCGCTCTGCACAAAGGTCAAGAATAACAAGGTCGGCTTTGCGCTGAATTTCGCGCGCTACTATGCCCGCACCGTACTGGATAAAAAGCGGAAGATCGCAATTGTCGTCGCCGGCAAACCCAAGTCATCGGTGAGCGACCTGACGGGCGCGCCCGCCTACAAGGATCTGCGCAAGCGCGTTAAGTTCGCCATGGACAGAAAGGGCTCCAACCGCGTCGTCGCCGTCTTGTTCCAGGCCGGAACGACGGATCTTGCCCGGAACACCAGCGGCACCGCCTATGCGGGCCGGGTTTCGGCCCTATTCAAGAAGATGCGGAGATCGTTCGCCGATGACGCCGATTTCTACCTCGGCGAAGTGCCGCGCGCCTTCATGGCCGGAAGCGACAAAAAGGCGCAATTCTACACGTCGCTCAAGAAGGCCATCGATGACGGCAAGATTCGCTACACGACGTTTGTCGACTCCGAAAACATCCCTTCCGGGGCCAATACCAGGATCTTCAGTGCCTATGGCCAGATGCTCCTGGGACAGGAGTACGCCGCAGCGTACTGAGCGCAGCAGTTTCGACTGCCTCGCTTCGTACGGGCCCCGGCATTGCCGTGAGCTGCGGGCTTGTGAGTCGCGGGCCCGTGGATCGCGGGCCCGTAGATCGCTGAAATGCCGGGCGGCATTACGATGTCTGCCGTTGCGCGCATAGGCAGACTCCATATCCGCCCCGCGCAGCAGTGGAACGACACCCAAAAAGACGGTCTGAACTAGAGGCAAGGCATTTCGGTTCTCAAGGTCAGTAAAGCAGCGCGCCTTTCCCCGCATTATTGTTTTCGCCGCCACCGCGGAACCGAGTCTTAATTCTGTTAGATAGCCATCGTAATTTCCGCTAATATTCATGCGCCCGTCGGGGCACGGAATGAATACCGGCAACTTTGAAAGAAGGGGGAAATGCAGTGAAGAAGATTGTGATTGCAGGACTGGTCCTGCTGACGTCGGTCGCCGCCGCCCAGGCGCGTGTTGAGTGGCGCGGAACCGGCAAGATCGTCAAACTGACCCAAGCCTGCATCGATGACGGCTGGGCGAAGAAGATCAAAGGTAACTTGCGGTTCCGTCCATCCGGCCTTTCCGATAACGGCGACCGTTCCGGGTTCTCGACGATCCTCTCCTACAACGCGTTCGGCGTCCGGCTCACGGGCAAATTCGACGGCAAGCTGCGCAAGGTTGATGCCTACGGCATCTCGGCGGGCGGCTGGGGACCGGTCAAGAAGGCGAAGTTCCGTTTTGCCTCGATCAAGCCATCCACCTACAACGAAAACACAAAGAAGCTGAAAGTCGTCGCCGAGTTCACCGAATATGGCGGTACGCCTGGATGCACGATGCAGTGGAAAGGCACGCTGAAGAAGCACTGACGGTCGGCCGGCCGTCGCCGCGCGCCTCGTCCCGGTACCAGGACTTGTAGATCGGCTCGGCCGCGGCGCGCGTCCGGGTCACGCACCTGCTGCTCAGACACATGCTGGCCGCAGCACTTGGACAGTGTCCCGATGGTGATGCCGTACTCGGGCGCCCGCCGGGACCGGCAGCGTTATCGGACCAGTCCGGCAGGAGAAAGAGCGCCCGGATGACAGCCGGGAATGGAGCGCGAATACCCTTCGCAGGGCAATGAACTGGTGCGTCCGGCATCGATTCCGGACGGTCTGCGGAAACGGAGAACGGCGGTCCGATTTGCCGTCGACCGCCGTTTTTCCAGATTTTGCAGGCGACCGTCCGGCCGCGCGATCAGTCGATGAGGTAACGGAAACCGATACGGAACTCGTGCGCGTCCACGCCCTCGACGTCGATAACGCGGCCGTTCGTGTCCTTGGCCTGCGCATCGCCCAGCGACAGGTAGCGGTAGTTCATGTCGATCAAGGTGTTCGGCGTCACATCGTAGCTGGCGCCGGCAGTGACCGCCCATGCGAAGTTCCAACGCCGCTCATCTGTGGCCCGGCGCGTGTAACGCGGATTGCTGCGCGGCAGGTTGACGTGAATGTAGTCCTTCAACGCCAGGCTTGTGGCACCGATGCCACCGCCGACATAGGGCGTAAAGCCGGCCCAGGTGCCGAGGTCGAAATAACCGTTTGCGAGCAGCGTCCAGCTCGAGATGCTTCCCGTGGCCTTCAGGTACTGCGACCCGCACGACGCGCCGTTGCAGAAAAGCTTGCCGTCGAAGCCGGCAGTCCCCGCGTAGTCGATCGTCGCATCCGCGCGGAACCAGGGATTAAACTTGTAGCCGGCGCCGCCGCCGATCGTCATCGAGTCGCCCAGGCTGACGTTCTTGTACTGCTCGGTGCGTCCGTCCAGGCGGGTGAACTGCGCGCTCGGCGTTGTGTTCATGTGGTAGCCGATGTCGCCGCGCAGGTACCAGGACGAGCCGATCTCGACCGGCAAGAGCGGCTCAAGGAAAGGATCGCCCATGTCGGCCGCCTGTGCGCCGCCGCTCGCCAGAGCGAGAGAAACACCAGCTGCTGCAAAAACCGTCCTGAGGCCACGCATACCCGACTCCATGAATTCTACCCCGATCGAAGATACCGATCGCAAGGCGTTACGTTTGACTGCACTATGGTGCGGGATTCGTTAAGGCCAGCTTAACCACGTTCTTTAACGACGTCTGTTAAGACTATTTGATCTACATCGATGCTTCAAAGATCGATATCGTGACTTAACAGCAACAGCTTCGGAACGAGTGTTCGGACACGGGAAAGGCGGCACCCTATTGGGCACCGCCCCGACATTCGGTCACTGCCGGCCTCGACTGAGACCCGCGTTCCCGACCCGATCTACTGGAAGGCGTACCGCACGCCGAGATGGACATCGTGCGAGGTAATGCTGTCGAAGATCATCGGGTTGTTGATGTTGTTGACACCCGTGTAGGAGATGATGTCGCCGGTCTGGCCGTCGCCCATATCGACATAGCGATAGCCGAGATCGACCGTCACGTTCGGCGTGACAGCCCAGCCGGCACCCGCATGCAACGCCCAGGCGAAGTTCCACTGCGACGAGGAGTCGGCGTAGGCGACACCGTTGTTGGGTGTATTGATGTCCTTGAAGCCGCTGATATTGACGTTCGCCGTACCGACACCGGCGCCGACGTAGGGCGTGATGCCCCACCAGGTTCCCAGGTCGAAATAGGCATTGGCGAGGATCAGCCATTCGCTCTTGTTCGCGACGTACTGGTTCGTCCCGTCCCAGACTCCATCATTGTTGAAGTCGTAGCGGTCAAGCGCGGAGAAGGAGGCCTTGCCACGGTACTCGCCGGTCAGATCGGCGCGGAACCACTGGTTGAACTGGTAGCCGGCGCCGATGCCGTAGATCGGCGCAGAATCGAACGAGCCGCTGTCGAGAAACGCGATCGTGCCGCCGGTATGGAAGAGCGCATTGTCCAGCTTGTCGACCTGCTGGTTGCTCATGCCGATATAGCCGCGCAGGTACCAACCGCCGATCGGCACCGGTTCCACGTAGGGGACCACCGGCATGTCGGCCGCCGATGCCGGTCCGCTCGCAGCCACCGCGACGATTCCTGCCGCAAGCGCCGATTTCAGAGTTCCGTTCATAACCAATACATCCCCATCGCTGCGACGGGCGTAGTGTTCGCGCCGCGCCAGTGAATCGACTCTTCCATGGACTATGAGGGATCATTGGTTAAGAGCGATTTAACCAGCTTTCTTAACTACGTTTATTAACCATTAACTTTCGTTTGCCACGGCCTTTCCGCCTTTTGCGTTTTTCTGCCGATGGGGATAGAGCGAAGCGTGTCCAGGGAGTTTCAGGAATGCCCGATCAAGACCTTCTGCCCAGCCAGCGCCATCTCTTCGATATGCCGCGCGAGATCGCCTGGCTGAACTGCGCCTACATGTCACCGCTGATGAAATCGGCGGTCGCCGCCGGTGAAGCCGGGATCCGGCGCAAGGCGCAGCCGTGGTCGCTCACACCGCTCGACTTCTTCTCCGAATCCGAGACCGCCCGTGTGTTGTTCGGCCGCATCGTCAACGCGCCGGCGGAAAATGTCGCTATCGTCCCGTCGGCCTCGTATGGCATCGCCGTCGCCGCGGCGAACCTGTCCGTTTCGGCCGGCCAGGAAATCGTCGTACTGGAGGATCAGTTCCCCTCGAACGTCTACGTCTGGCGCCGCAAGGCACAGGAGACCGGCGGGATCATGCGCACGGTGACGCGCGCCGAAGCAAACGGCCCGAACGGGGCGATTGACTGGACATCGGCTCTGTTGGCCGTGATCGGCGAACACACGGCGATCGTCGCGCTGCCGCACTGTCTGTGGACCGACGGGTCCATCATCGATCTCGTCCGGATCGGAGATGCGGCGCGCAAGGCCGGCGCGGCGCTCGTGCTCGACCTCACCCAGTCTGCCGGCGCCCTGCCCTTCGATGTCGCGGCCGTCCAGCCGGATTTCGTCGTCGCCGCGTCCTACAAGTGGCTTCTGGGCCCTTACACTCTCGGATTCCTTTACGTCGCTCCGCACCGACAGAACAGTCGGCCACTGGAAGAGAACTGGATAACCCGCGCCGGCGCGCAGGACTTTGCGGGTCTGGTCGACTATGTGGACGACTATGAGCCGGGTGCCCGCCGCTACGATATGGGCGAGCGCTCGTGCTTCCACCTGATGCCGGTGGCGATTGCCGCAATCGCGCAGATCCTCGAGTGGGGAGTGGACCGCATTTCGGCGACGCTCGCCGTGCGCAACAGGGACATCGTCCAACGCGCCACGCGGCTCGGATTCTCGGCACCGCCGGAGGAGTATCGGGCAGGCCATTTCCTCGGCCTGCGGCATGAGGACGGCATACCGGCCGCATTGCTCGACGATCTGAAGGCCCGGAACGTCTATGTCAGCGTGCGCGGCGACTCGATCCGCGTCACGCCGCACCTCTTCAATGACGACGAAGATGTGGACCGTCTCTTCGAGGCTCTGGAAAGCGTCTTCCGCTGAAAGCGGGCCTACGCCGACGCACCTTCTAGGGCGGAAACGATATCGCTGACGACGGACTCGACCAGCCGCGAGTCCTCGCCTTCGGCCATGACCCGGATCACCGGTTCGGTGCCTGACGGACGGATCACCAGGCGGCCGGCACCGGCAAGCCGACCCTCCCCGTCCTGGATGGCTTCCTTCACCGCATGCGCCTCGAGGGGCTTGCCTCCGCTGTAGCGGACGTTGCGCAGGAGCTGCGGCAGCGGTTCGAACCGGTGGCACACCTCGCTCACCGGCTTGCCCGACCGCGCCACAACGGCGAGGAGCTGCAGGGCGGCCACAAGACCATCGCCGGTCGTGGTGAAATCCGACAGGATGATATGGCCGGACTGCTCGCCGCCGACATTGAAGTCGCCATCCCGCATCGCCTCGATCACGTGACGGTCGCCAACCGCGGTGCGTACGAGCTCCAGGCCGATGCTGGAGAGATACTGTTCCAGCCCGTAGTTCGACATCACCGTTGCGACGATGCCCGGACGCGACAGACGCCCGTCCTCGTGCCACGACTGCGCCACGACGGCCATGAGCTGGTCGCCGTCGACGATTCTGCCCTTCTCGTCGACGATGATGACGCGATCCGCATCGCCGTCGAGTGCGATGCCGATATCGGCGCGCACTTCATGAACTTTCCGGCACAGGGCGTCGACCGAGGTCGACCCGCATTCCTTGTTGATGTTGAATCCGTTAGGCTCGACGCCGATCGAGACGACGTCCGCACCCAGTTCCCACAGCGCGTCCGGGGCGACCTTGTAGCCGGCCCCGTTGGCGCAATCGAGCACGACCCGCAGGCCATCCAGCCGCAACTCGCGCGGCAGGGTACGCTTGGCGAACTCGATGTAGCGCGCATGCACGCCCTCGATGCGTTTGGCGCGGCCGAGCGAGCCGGAGCCCGACAGGTATTCGTCCAGATCGGAATCGATCAGCGTCTCGATCTGCTCTTCGGCACCATTGGTAAGCTTGAACCCTTCCGGGTCGAACAGCTTGATGCCGTTATCCTGGTAGGCGTTGTGAGAGGCGGAGATCATGACGCCTAGATCGCAGCGCAGCGACCGGGTCAGCATGGCGACGGCCGGCGTCGGCATGGGACCAAGCAGGAACACGTCCATCCCCACCGACGTGAATCCGGCGACCATCGCCGATTCGATCATGTAGCCCGACAGTCTCGTATCCTTGCCGATCACCACCCGGTGGCGGTGCGTGCCGCGCCGAAACGCGATGCCCGCGGCCATGCCAACCTTCAAGGCGATTTCCGGCGTTATGGGATACCGGTTCGCGAGCCCGCGAATACCGTCGGTTCCGAAATATCTGCGCGACATCGGTCGCTTCCCCGTCATGTGTCAGTCCGTGTCCGTCGAGACCGGAGTCCAGAACAGCTTCTTTCTGGGCCCTGCAGGCTTTCGAGACTAGTCGCGATACGTTCAAAAATCATAAGCGAGTGTTTCAGTCCGGCTGAACACTGGTCTTCCGGAAGACCGTGTCAGCGACATTTGAAAGAATACTCGTAATCTAAATTCTCATCGAACGACGGATTACCGGAACCTCGAATGAATTACCGGAGTCCAGATCGTCTATATAGAATTAAAACAAACGAACAATACGGGCATCCGAACTATTTATTCGGCAGAATAATGCGTATGGAATTTGTAAACCATCTAATTGACCCATAAAGAGACAGGAAAAACTCGCGCCCACTAGAATTTTCTGCATTTCGGACATCTCCCGTTAATCGGCGGAACCTATCCTAAAGTCAACTTCGACAGCCGGCCCAAGGCCGATCCCAACGACAAGTAGAGAGACCTGCCCCGGACGTTTGCCCATGCATGGATTGATTTCTCCGATGAACCGTCTCTCGGACAAACGCCTGTCCGACTTGCGGATCGCCGTCCTCGACAACAATGCGCCGATCGGTCCGGTTTTGCGCGATGCCCTGATCAGCTGGCGGATCTCGGATCTCACCGTCTACGACGACCGCGCCGAAGCGCTGTCGAAGATCTCCGCGACCCCCCCCGACATCCTGTTCGTCAACGGCAACGGTTCGCGGCACACGGCCAGCGCTGTCGTGCGCGCGATCCGCGACCCGAAAGGCTTTCGCTATCCGTTCCTGGCCATCATCTTTGCGCTGTCCGAGGTGACCCGAAGCAATGTCATCGAGGCGCGCGACGCCGGCGCGGACGAATTCCTGGCGGTGCCTTTCACCAACAAGGCGCTTGGCGAACGGCTGACGAGCATCGCCTTCGACCGACGCGGCTTCGTATCCGCCCAGAATTATTTTGGCCCGGACCGCCGCCGCGGAGCCATGGCGGAGTATCTGGGCGCCTGCCGCCGCAGCGAGAAATCCATCTTGATCGATCCGGCGAGCGGACGCACCTACATAAGCTCCGGCTAGCGCCTCTCCGCCGGTTCTGCCGAACCGTTCCCCCGATGGTATAGTGCCGCAACATCATTTCAGCGTTGGGAGCCCCCGTTTGACCGGCACACCAGATATCGCGGACCTGACCGCGCACGACCTCCTGCATCTTTATCGCCGCAAGAAGCTTTCGCCCGTCGCCGTCGTCCACGACATCCTGGAACGGATCGAGAGGTTCGAGCCATCGATAAACGCCTTCGTGATGATCGACGCCGACAACGCGACCGCGCAGGCCCGCGCCTCTGAGGCGCGTTGGATGGCGGGGGCGCCGCAAGGCCGGCTCGACGGCATTCCGGTCACCGTAAAGGACCTCGTCGATATGCAGGGCCTCCCGACAAGGAAAGGCTCGCTGACAACCGGAGACGCTCCCGCAGACGCCGACTCACCGGCGGTCGCTCGGATGCGGGCGGAAGGCGGGATCTTCCTCGGCAAGACGACCCTGCCGGAATTCGGCTGGATCGGCGCCTGCCACTCGCCTTTGACGGGGATCACGCGGAACCCCTGGGACCTGTCGCGCACCACCGGAGGCTCGTCTGGAGGCGCGGCCGCTGCGGCGGCCCTCAATCTTGGCGTCCTCCATCACGGAACCGACGCGGCCGGCTCGATCCGCATTCCGGCCGCCTTCACCGGCATCTTCGGGCTCAAGCCGAGTTTCGGCCGCGTCCCCGCCTATCCCGCGTCCGTCATGACCGATCTCGCCCATCAGGGTCCGATGACCCGCACGGTCCGGGACGCTGCCCTGATGCTCTCCGTCATGTCCGGCCCGGATCTACGAGACACGGCTGCCTGGAACACGCCGGCACCCGACTTCCGCATTGGACTGGACGACGGCGTGAGCGGTCTCAGGATCGCCTGGAGCCCGAGGCTCGGATACGTGAAAACGATTGACCCGGATGTCGAGGCGGCGGCGGCACAAGCCGCCGCGCGCTTCGCCGATCTCGGCGCCATTGTGGAGGAAGTCGACCCGGGCTTCCCCGACCCGACGGATATACTGTGCACAATCTGGTATTCGATATCGGCCGCTGTGATCGCGGCAACGCCGGAAGTCGAGCGCGGCAAGATGGATCCGGGGTACCTGCACATCGGCGAGCTTGGCGCGGCATTCGGCCTTGGCGATTACCTTTCGGCACAGACGCGCCGCGCCGAGTTCAATCAGACCATGATCCGCTTTTTCGACAACTACGATCTGCTGATCACGCCGCAAATGCCATTGCCGGCGCTAGAGGCGGGCCTGGTCAGCCCCGCCGGCGGCCGCTACGGCGACGAGTGGATCGGCTGGTCGCCGTTCACCTATCCCTTCAACCTGACAAAGCAGCCGGCCGCCTCGGTTCCCTGCGGTTTTGCCGACGACGGCCTCCCCGTCGCCATCCAGATCGTCGGCCCGGCGCACGCGGACGATCTGGTGCTGCGGGCGGCGCGTGCTTACGAGAGCCTTGAACCGTTCGCCACGATCAGCGCGCCGCAGTAATAGCCCGAAACAACCATCCAAACGAGAAACGGCGGCCTCCGGGGAGACCGCCGCTTGTCCGTTCAGTGGGCCGTTTCGCATCAGGCCTGCGGTTGTGGCTCCATGCCGCCGGCATCCGGTTCGCCGCCCCGCGACGATTTGCCAGCCTTCGGAACCGCCGAGGACTTCGGCTTGGTATCGGTATCGATATCGACGTCGCGGATCGGCGGCTTGCCGTCGAGCAGATTGCGGATCTCGTCGCCTGACAGGGTTTCGTACTCGAGCAGGCCGTTGGCGATCGTATGAAGATCGTCGATGTTGTCCGTCAGGATCTTCTTGGCCGTCTCGTAGCCCTGGTTGACGAAGTGCTTGATCTCCTGGTCGACGACCCGCTGCGTTTCTTCGGAGACGTGCTGCTGACGCGCGACCGAGTGACCGAGGAACACCTCTTCCTCGTTCTCGCCATACATCAGCGGACCGAGCTTGTCGGACATGCCGAACTGCGTCGCCATGGCCCGCGACAGCTTGGTCGCCATACGGATATCGGCCGATGCGCCGGACGTCACCTTCTCGTGGCCGAAGATAAGCTCTTCGGCGACACGGCCACCCATGGCGACAGCAAGGTCGGCGTAGCACTTGGCCCGCGTCAGCGATATCTGGTCGCGTTCGGGGAGACGCATCACCATGCCGAGCGCACGCCCGCGCGGGATAATCGTCGCCTTGTGGACCGGATCCGAAGCCGGCATGTGCAGGGCAACCAGCGCATGCCCACCCTCGTGATAGGCGGTCAGGCGCTTCTCCTCGTCGCTCATGACGAGGGTGCGGCGCTCGGCGCCCATCATCACCTTGTCCTTGGCGTCCTCGAACTCGGCGGCCGTCACCAGCCTCTTGGAGCGGCGTGCGGCGAGCAGCGCCGCCTCGTTGACGAGGTTGGCGAGATCGGCACCCGAGAAGCCCGGCGTGCCCCGCGCGACCACCTTGAGGTCGACATCGGGTGCCGTCGGCACCTTGCGGACATGGACCTTGAGGATCTTCTCGCGACCGGTAACGTCCGGGTTCGGCACCACGACCTGACGGTCGAAGCGGCCCGGACGCAGCAGCGCGGGATCGAGCACGTCGGGACGGTTGGTCGCGGCAATGAGGATGATGCCCTCGTTTGCCTCGAACCCGTCCATCTCGACGAGAAGCTGGTTCAGCGTCTGCTCGCGCTCGTCATTGCCGCCGCCGAGGCCGGCACCGCGATGGCGGCCGACCGCGTCGATCTCGTCGATGAAGATGATGCAAGGCGCGTTCTTCTTCGCCTGCTCGAACATGTCGCGGACACGGCTGGCACCGACACCGACGAACATCTCGACGAAGTCGGAACCCGAAATCGTGAAGAAGGGCACGTTCGCCTCGCCGGCGACCGAGCGGGCGAGAAGCGTCTTGCCGGTACCGGGCGGGCCGACAAGCAGCACACCGCGCGGGATACGGCCGCCGAGCCTCTGGAACTTCTGGGGATCGCGCAGGAACTCGACGATCTCTTCCAGGTCTTCCTTGGCCTCGTCGACACCGGCGACGTCCTCGAAGGTGATACGGCCATGCGCCTCGGTCAGAAGCTTGGCCTTGGACTTGCCGAAGCCCATGGCCTTGCCGCCGGCGCCCTGCATCTGGCGCATGAAGAAGATCCACACGGCGATCAGCAGCAGCATCGGGAACCAGGAGACCAGCACGCCGAGCAGTGAGGGCACGTCTTCGGACTGCGGCTTGGCGCTGATGGAAACGCCCTTGTCCTCGAGCTTGGAGACGAAGTTGGGATCGTCGGGGAGGTAGGTCTGGAAGGTACGGCCGTCGTTGAGCGACCCCGTCACCTGCTGCCCCGAGATCGTTACCGATCGCACATGGCCCTGATCGACTTCCGACAGGAGCTGCGAATAGCTCATCTCGTTGGAGGAGCCGCGCTGGGTCGGACTCTGGAACAGGTTGAAGAGGGCGATGAGCAGTAGCCCGATAATCACCCACAGAGCGAAGTTGCGGAAATTGGCGTTCATGTGCGTCCTGACTGAGCCGTGTCCACCGGCTTTCTGACGATCTGTCTCGGCGGCATATTGCGGCGAAAGGCGTTCTCAATCGTTAAAATAGGTGCCTTGCGCCAATATGCCAATGATCTGAGTCACCTAATTGCAGAATGGCGTAAATAGTCCGGAATTGGCCAGCGCCCACGGCCCCGCGTCAATTCGTCCGGTTATCCCGCCTTGTTTCTCACATTCCATCAGGGGCGCCCGCAAACCGACTGCGGCCAGTAAATGCAATCGCGAATTCCGGCGGCGAGTAAGGTCCGCCCGCCATGCCACCCGCCCGGTCTTCCACCAAGGGGGCCGCGATCAACCGGTCGCCGTCGAAGATTCCCGGACTGACACGCGCGGCCTCCACCGGAATGATCCGCAAGCTCGAATTCTCGCGGACGCGCTTCACGCCCTCCTCGCCGAGCGCTCGAACCTGCAGGCCGCTGCCCACCACGTCGCACGCCGCGTCGATACGGAAACGCCGATCCCAGACCAAAGTTCCCGCCGGGTTTACGGGTTGTACCGGCAGACCGGTCCGCCCGGTCTCACGGAAGACGATCAGCGCCGTCCCGGACCTGACAATTCGGCAACCGCACAGAGTCGCCCCTCCGCCGGAGCGCGTGTCGTCGAGAACCGCATCATAGAGGCGTTCGAGGCACTCCAGTCGTGGCGGGTAGTCGGAACCGCCGATCCCCATCAGCAGCCGGGCCAGGACCCGCAGACCGATTTCCTCCGGCGCGGACCCGAAGGCGGCCAGGTCAACGCGGCAGAATCCTGCCATGTCTTCGGTCACGGCGGTCCGATGAAGATCAGCCGCCATGGTTTCCAGCGCCGCGCGAGCGCGCCGCATGCGTTTGGCGGTCTCGGCAAGACGCCGGGCCGTCATGCCCTCGGCGGCAAGCGATGGCATCATGGAACGCAACCGGACCCGAGCGAATTTCGGATTGTCATTCGAAGGATCGTCGATCCACGGCTGGCCGAGCGCTGCCAGTGTCGCCGCGAGCCGGCCACGCGGGACATCGATGAACGGCCGAGCAAGGAGCAGTCCGGGCCATCGCGCGGCCTCGGGCATGGCCGACAGGCCGTCGACTCCGGAACCGCGCGCCAGGCGCAGGAGCAGCGTCTCCGCCTGATCATCGAGGTGATGCGCGGTCAGAAGGTGGGACAGGCCGGCGTTGGCGCAGGCGTCGGCCATCAGCCGGTAGCGCGCCGTCCGGGCAGCCGCCTGGATGTCGGCGACGGGCTTGTGCCCCTCCCAGTGGAGCGTGCGGTGCGTCAGGCCGCAGTCGCGCGCCCAGGTGGCAACCTGCCGGGCTTCGGCGGCGGCCTCGGGGCGCAAACCGTGATCGACGGTCAGGACAATGACGGGAAGGTCGGGACACTGTCGCACCCGCCATCCGGCGACAAGCCGCATCAGGGCGACGCTGTCCGGCCCGCCGGACACGGCGAGACCCAGTCCGTCGGCATTGGCGAACGACGACAGCAGGCGGTCGGCCTCGGCGTCCGTCAAAGGCTCGTGTTGGGTCTCAGCAGCCACTTTTCTGCTGTTCGTTGCGCGCCCGCTCAAGCACTGCCTGCGGCGCCTTGGGATAGCGGCGCGGGATCTCCGCGAAGGTCGAGCAGGCCGCCTGACCCTGGCCCAGTTCCTTCAGCGAAAGGCCGAGCTTGTAGAGGCTCTCCGGTGCCTTGGCACTTTGCGGATACTCCGAGTAGCCCTTCAGGAAGGCATCCGCCGCATCGCGGTACAGGCCGCGCGCGAACAGGGACTCGCCGAGCCAGTACTGCGCGTTGCCGGCCAGCGGGTCGTTCGGATACTGCTGCAGGAACTGGCGAAAACTCTGCTCCGCCGTCCCGAACTCTCCGCGCAGGATGTAGCCGTAGGACAGATCGTAGGCGTCCTTCGGATCGCCCGACGGCGCCATGGCAAGCTGGTTGGACTGTGTTCCGGCCGGCGGCTGGCCAAGCGTCTGAGTGCCACCGAACGTGTTCGACCCGCCAAACGTCTGGCTGTTGTCCAGCGCACCCGACAGGTCGAGCGGCTGGCCCGGCACCTGGCCGAGCGTCTGCGGCTGCCCGCTGACCGACGTTCCCGGCTGCGCCATGACGTGCGGGACGGGCTGCTGGGTCGACTGGGACTGGGGCTGAGTCCGGGGCTGGATCGGCACCGACCCGCCCCCGGCGCCGCCGCCCTGGCCAAGCTGCTGAAACCGGTATTCGTAATCCGCCGACGCCCGCTGCATCTGGTCCTGCAACTGCCGCAACTGATGGCTGAGCTGCTCGATCTGGCCATTGAGCTGGCGAACCTGATCCTCCAGCGTGCTCAACCGCACCGCCATCTGCGAATCCTGCTCGCGCTTGCCGAACAGCTGCGCTGAGGCCAGCCCCGGCACGAGCGCGAGGAGGAAAGCGACACAAAGGGCCCGCATCGGGCGGGAAAGGGCGTAAGGCATCATGGTCATCGACCGATCAGGAACGTTGGGCCAGGAACATCGGGAAAGCGCGCTCTTACCATAGGTTCGACTGGGACCAAAGTGAGGCGTTTTCAACGGCACAAGGCCCGCTGCCGAGCGGCAGCGGGCCTTGTGAAAGAAGCGATGGGCGGACCGGCAAAGGTCGGCCGCCCCGCCGGCAGCGCTTTAGCTGCCGGGCGCGTTGTTGAGCACCGTGACGGCGCGACGGTTCTGCGAGAAGCAGGACTCGGCGTCGCAGACCGCAACCGGACGCTCCTTGCCGTAGGAGATGGTACGCATCCGCGATCCGTCGATGCCCTGCGACACGAGGTAGTCACGCGTGTTCTGCGCGCGCCGGGCGCCCAGCGCCAGGTTGTACTCGCGCGTACCGCGCTCGTCGGCGTGGCCTTCGATGGTCACGGTATAGTTGGGGTAGAGCCGCAGCCACTGGGCCTGCTTGTTCAGCGTGTCGCGGGCCTGCGCCGTCAGCGTCGTCTGGTCGACGGGGAAGAACACCCGGTCGCCGACATTGACCACGAAATCCTGCGCGGTGCCCGGCGCGACATTGCCGGCGGCCGGCTTTTCCTTCTGGGCGCACGCGGCCAGCGTCAGGCCCGCGACCAGAACGACCGCCAGGCGCATGCCGCGGCCGAAACTCATGAAACTCGACATTCCGGCGAACTCCCTCATTGGACCGGATACACGTACGGTTTACCTAATCGGTTTTCCTTAACCGCTCGTTCCGAAACGTGGTTAACGCCCCCACGGCGCCGTTCATGGTGCACTGCAAACAGGCTGAACGTGGCGTTTTCGCGGCGGCGGCAACCGCCGGCCACCCTTTGTGCGTTTCCGGCAGACTAGGAAGTCAGGGTTAATTCAGCAAGGGAGACCAGGCCGGGTCCGATGCAAAGGCCGGGGTAGGCACCTGCAACTCGTTGTAGCCCGTCAGGTCGACGGACCACAGCTGCGGTCCGCCGCCGGCCCCGCGTACCTCGCGGAAGAACATCAGGACACGACCGTTCGGCGCCCACGTCGGCCCTTCGTTGTGATAGCCTTCCGTGAGGATACGCTCTCCCGAGCCGTCGGGGCGCATCACCCCGATCGAGAACTGGCCGGAAGACCGCTTGGTAAAGGCGATCAGGTCGCCGCGTGGGGACCAGACCGGAGTACCGTAGCTACCCGTCCCGAAACTGATCCGCTGCTGGTTGGTGCCGTCGGCGTTCATGACGTAGATCTGCTGCGAGCCGCCACGATCGGACTCGAACACGATCTGCCGTCCGTCCGGCGAAAACGACGGACTGGTGTCGATCGACGGCGTATTGGTCAGCCGCGTCGTGCGCCGTGAACCGAGATCCATCACGTAGATGTTGGCGTTGCCGCCCTGCTCCAGGCTCAGCACCACACGCTGGCCGTCCGGCGAGAACCTCGGCGCGAAGGTCATGCCCGGGAAGTCACCGACAACCTCGCGCTGCCCCGTCTCGATATTGAGCAGATAGACGCGCGGTGTCTCGCCATACGGCTGCGAAACATAGGTGATTTCCTGGCGCGACGGGCTGAAGCGCGGATTGCGGATGATCTCGTTCGGGCTGTTGGTCAGGTAGCGCACGTTGGCGCCGTCCTGGTCCATGATCGCCAGCCGGCGGATACGCGCGTCCTTTGGCCCGGTTTCGTCGACGAAGACGATGCGCGTATCGAAATAGCCCTTTTCGCCCGTCAGGCGTTCGTAGATCGCGTCGGCGATGATATGCGCAATACGCCGCCAGTTGTCCGGGCTGGAGAAATACTGCTGGCCGGTGATCTGCTGGCCGGCGAACACGTCCCAAAGACGGAACTCCGCCTTCAGGCGGCCGTCATTCTGCCGGGTCACCCGTCCCGTCACCAGCGCCTGGGCATTGAGGACGCGCCAGCTTCCGAAGTTCGGCGCCGCATCGAAATTGGCGGTTTTCTCGATGAAGGCCGCCGGATCGACCGGCTTGAACAGGCCGGTCCGCTGCAGGTCTGCGGAAACAACCTGGCTGATCTGCTGGCCGAGCGCCGCATCGCCCCCGGCACCGAAATCGGTGATGGCGATCGGCATCGGCTGGATATTGGCCTGGGTGATGTCTATCTCGATCAGCGCCCGGGCCGGCGTCGACAGGGCCGCCGACAGCGCTGCGGTCACGGCGAACGCGGCAAGGAGCTTGGTAGCGGCGGTCAGGAATGTTCTCATTGGTTCAACTCGGAAAAGGGATCTGCCGGAAGCTCCGGACGGTCGGGCTGTTCCGCCCTACCCGCCTAGCAGTTCGCGTGGATCGAATGACATGTGGATGGTCTGCCAGGAGGAGTATTTCTCCGGCGGCAGGGAATAGGGCTGGCAGCGCGTGACGGCGCGGATTGCCGCCTCCGCAGCCACGGTGAAGATCGGATCGGACGAGCCATTGAGCACGGTCGGCATGCCCGACAGCGTCCCGTCCATGTTGAGGTCCATGCCGAGGCGGACGACCATCTCCTGCGCGTTGAGCACGCCGACCGGGGGATTCCAGCAACGCGTGATCTGTGCGCGCAGGGCATCGATCTCGCTGATCGACAGCGTCGCCTTCGTCCCGCTCGCCGCCCCCAGGGACGGCGTCAGCGACCCCATATCGGTCGGCGAACCGCCACCGGCATCCGGCACCTTGTTCAGAAGCGCGGCAATCTGGTTCGGATCGAAGTCGTTCTTCTTCTTTACCGTCTGCGGCGCAGGCTTCGGCCGGGCAGGCGCCTTCGGTTTCACCTTCGGCACCGGCGCATTGGCAAGTGGCTGCGGCGTCGGTTCGGGTTCTGGCTCCGCCGCCTGCTCGGGTTCCGGCTCAGGATCGGGTTCAGGTTCCGGATCGTCTGGAGGAAGCGCTGCCGTGCGCAACTCGGCCGGTTGGGATTCAGGTTCCGGCGGCGGTGCCGCGACCGGCTCCGCCTTGGGCTCGGGCTCAAGCTTGGGCTGTTCGACAGGTTTGGCCTCTTCCACCGGTTTGGGCGGGGTCGGCTCCAGTTCCTTGTCGCCGTCGCGAGTGCCGGCGGTGATCTGCGTGAATTCGGTGATCGATACGAGGTCGATGGGAAGCGGCGGCTGCGGCTTCGCCTCGAACGGATCGGCACCCGGCAGCGATATCATGCCCCAGGCAATGATCGCAGCGTGACCGACCGTCGAAACTGAAAGGGCGACCTTCATCCGGAACCGACCTCAGCGCTCGTCCTGTTCCATCTGGGTCACGAGCGCGATGCGGTTGAAGCCGGCAGCGTTCAGCCGGCCCATGACGCGCATCACCGTACCGTAGTCGACCTCCCGGTCGCCGCGCACGAAGACCCGTTCCTCGACACCCTGCTCGGCGACGGCGGTCAGCTTCGGCACCAGTTCCTCGATGGCAATCTCGGTTTCCTGCAGGAACACGCGGCCCTCGTTGTCGACGCTGATGGTCAGCGGCTCCTTCTTGGAGTCGAGTTGCTTTGCCCTGGATTCCGGCAGGTCGATCGGCACGCCGACGGTCAGAAGCGGGGCTGTCACCATGAATACGATCAGCAAAACGAGCATGACGTCGACAAATGGCGTGACGTTGATCTCGCTCATCGGGCGGTAGCGCTGGCCGCGGCGACGTCTGCCGCCGCCCCCGCTATTTCCTGCTAAACTGGCGCCCATTCCTCAGCTTCTCTCTTCCAATTGCCGCGAAAGTATGGCGCTGAACTCGTCTGCAAACCCCTCCAGACGGGTCACGATCCTGGCGACGTCGTTCGACAGCTTGTTGTAGAAGATGACCGCGGGGATCGCCGCGAGAAGGCCGAGTGCGGTGGCAAACAGCGCCTCGGCGATGCCCGGCGCGACAACGGCCAGATTGGTCGATTCCGACGCCGCGATCGCCTGGAAGCTCGTCATGATGCCCCAGACCGTGCCGAACAGACCGATGAATGGCGCCGAGGAGCCAACCGTCGCCAGGAACAGAAGGCGGCTTTCCAGCCGGGCGGTCTCACGGGAGATCGTGACGTCCATCACCTTTTCCACCCGCGACTGCACACCCATCATCGACAGGGCCCCGGTCTCGTGGCTGCGCTTCCACTCGCGCATTGCGGCAACGAACAGCGCCGCCATCGCCGTGTTCGAACGCGCTGCCAGGCTGCGGTGCAGCTCATCCAGCGAGTGGCCGGACCAGAAAACCTTCTCGAACCGGTCCATCTGGCTGCGCGTCCGCCGGTACAGGAAAATCTTCTCGAAAATGATGGCCCAGGTCCAGACCGACGCCGCGATCAGACCGAGAACCACCAGCTTCACGACGATATGCGCCTGCCAGAACAGGCCAAGAAGCGACACCTCGCCGGGCGCCGACAGCGTCGTGACATCGAGCATCAGGGAAACCTCGCTGGAGAAGATGCGTTCGTCCGGGGGCCTCCAGTCGGGCCACCCGGGACAATTTCAATAACCGCCTGCCCCGTTTCCCGTTCCATGATCCGGGATACACGGTGCGTCGCCGTCGATCGGCGCTGGTTGCGATGCAGCATCTGGTCGCGGCCGATTATGTCGAATCGAAGGCGCGGTAGTCCTTCCGCTTCGACAACTAGCAAGACTTCATTAAGGTTAAGGCTTGGTTACACGCCCGAGACGGCTTGTTCAACGGCCCTTCTGCGGGCCGGTTTCGATCAGTCCTCGATCGTTTCCCCGAGGATTCGACGCAATTCGAGCGGTATACGCCGCGCGTGTCCGGACCGGGAAACCAGAGCCACCTGCACATCGGCCGTTACCAGGACCTCCTCCCCGCGCAGCACCCGCTGTGCCAGGATCATCGAGGCACCGCGCATTTCCTTCGTCCGCGTTTCGACTGTCAGGACGTCATCGATGCCGGCCGGCCGGTTAAAGGAAAGCGTCATGCGCCTGACCACGAAGGCAACGGGATCGTCGCCCTCGAACAGGTCGGCATGGTCGGCGCCCGACAGGCGCATGTAGTCTGACCGTCCGCGCTCCATGAAGCGCAGGTAGCTCGCGTGATATACGACGCCGGAGAAGTCCGTGTCCTCGAAATAGACCCGAACGGGAAGGATATGCCGGCCGTCGACGATGCGGCCGGCGAGATCCGGCCAGGGATTATCGGGTGCGCTGCTCATGGCGTTGTTATGCGCCGGGAGGCGGGCGCCCGTAAATGGCCAGCCGCACCGGACGTCAATTGTCCTCGCCGTTGAACAGTCCCATCTGCGGTGCGAACTCGCTGGGGGCGGCGAGGCCGAGATGCTTGAAAGCGTGCGGCGTCAGGATGCGTCCGCGCGGGGTGCGCTGGATGAAGCCCTGCTGGATCAGGAAGGGCTCGATGATCTCTTCGATCGCGTCGCGCGGCTCCGACAGCGCCGCGGCGATTGTCTCGATCCCGACAGGGCCGCCACCGAACTTCAGCGCCACCGTGTTCAGGTAGCGCCGGTCCAGCGCATCGAGCCCGCGCGCATCCACTTCCAGTTCGGCAAGAGCCTTGTCGGCGATCCGCCGATCGATCTTGCCCCCGCCCTCGACGAGCGCGAAATCGCAGACCCGGCGCAGCAGCCGCCCCGCGACGCGAGGCGTCCCTCGCGCCCGCCGCGCGATCTCGGTGGCGCCGTCGTCCTCGATCGAAACGCCCATGACCCGCGCGCCGCGCCGAACGATCAGTTCGAGTTCGTCGTCGGTGTAGAAGTTCAGCCGTACGGGAATTCCGAAGCGGTCGCGAAGCGGCGTGGTCAGAAGTCCGGTACGCGTCGTCGCGCCGACGAGGGTGAATTTAGCCAGATCGATCCTGACCGAGCGGGCCGCCGGCCCTTCGCCGATGATCAGGTCGAGCTGGAAATCCTCCATCGCCGGATAGAGCACTTCCTCGACCGCCGGATTCAGCCGGTGGATCTCGTCGATGAACAGGACGTCGCGCTCCTCGAGATTGGTCAGGAGGGCGGCGAGATCACCTGCCTTGGCGATGACCGGTCCGGAGGTGGCGCGAAAATTCACACCGAGTTCGCGGGAGACGATCTGGGCCAGCGTCGTCTTGCCCAAGCCCGGCGGTCCGGCGAACAGGACGTGATCCAGCGCCTCGCCGCGCGCCCGCGCCGCCTCGATGAAGACGCGCAGGTTCTGTCGCGCCTGCTGCTGGCCGACGAATTCCTCCAGCCGCAACGGTCGGAGCGACGCATTGGCGTCCTCGTCGTCCGGCGTCTCTTCGGCAGCGATCAGGCGGTCCGTCACCGCGACAGCTCCTTAAGTCCCAGGCGGATCAGTGTCTCGGCCGTGGCGTCCTCGCCGGCCTCCTTCAGCGCCGCCGCGACGGCCGCGCCGGCCTGGGACTGACCGTAGCCCAGATTGACGAGCGCCGACACCGCGTCGCGGGTCGGCGTCGCGACCTTCACCTCGGACAGTTCGCCGGAGACCTTTGCGAACGCAACATCGCCGCCGACGGCAGGCGCCTTGTCGCGCAATTCCGAGACGATGCGGCCGGCGACCTTCGGGCCGACGCCCGGTGCACGCGCCACCATCGCCTTGTCCTGCATTGCGACCGCGTTGTTCAGGTCGGCAACGCTGAGCGTCCCGAGGATGGCCAACGCCACCCGCGCGCCGACGCCCTGCACACTCTGCAGCAAACGGAACCAGTCCTTCTCGACACCGGACGAAAATCCGTACAGCCGGATCGCGTCTTCGCGCATGACGGTTTCGACATACACCTCCGCCGCCTCACCCGGCTTGGCCAGCGCGGCGAGCGTTCGCGTCGAGCAGGTGACGAGATAGCCGACGCCGCCGACATCGACGATCACCCAGTCGTCGCCGTAAGAATCGACGATACCCTTAAGTTTACCGATCATGACCGTCCGCCGCCCGCACTACCCCAGAAGTCCGCAAAACCCCTGCCCTGCCTAAACGGCAGGACGTGAACAAGTCAAGAACATCCCGATATCCGGACATCACCCGGCCGCCGCCAGAACCTTGGAGGCGCGATGATGCGCATGGGTAATGGCGATCGCCAATGCGTCTGCCGCGTCGTCGGAATCGACCTTCGCCTTCGGCAGCAGCACAGACACCATCATCCGGATCTGTTTCTTGTCGCCATGGCCGGAGCCGACGACGGTCTTCTTGACGAGGTTCGGCGCGTACTCGGCAACGGGGAGCCCGCGGGAGGCGGGGACGAGCAGCGCGATGCCGCGGGCCTGCCCCAGCTTCAGGGTGGCGGTCGCGTCGCGGTTGACGAAGGTCTGCTCGACGGCCGCCTCATGCGGCACCTGGGCGTCGAGGATCGCGCAGAGACCGACATGCAACTCCAGCAGCCGCTCGGCGAGGCTTGACGTGTCGGTGGATTTGACCGTCCCGGCGCCGACAAACGTGAGCGACGTGCCGGTCATCTCGATCACGCCCCAGCCCGTGCGCCGCAGCCCCGGGTCGATGCCCAATATCCGAATCGTGTGCCGTGTCATGGGTCAGGTGTAGCCGCGCGACGGCACAAAGCCTAGCCGCGCGCGAATCGGCTATCGTCGCGGCAGCTTTCCGCAGGCGGTCTATCCATGCCCTTCGATCACACGCTGATTGCCGTGCTCGTCGCGGCAACGATCGCCGGCCTCGTGCGCGGCTTTTCCGGATTCGGCGCCGCGCTGATCTTCATGCCGGTCGCTTCTGCCGCCATTGACCCGCGGCTTGCAGCGGCAAGTTTCCTCGTTCTCGACGCCGTCCTGACGCTGCCGATGCTGTGGGGCGCGGTGCGGACCTGCCATTGGACCACCGTGCTTCCCGCGGCGATCGCCGCCATGGCGACGATTCCGATCGGCGCGGCGATCCTCGACCAGGCAGATCCGGTGACGCTACGCTGGAGTTTGTCGGTCCTGGTACTGATCCTGCTGGCGCTGCTCGTCTCTGGGCAGCGCTATTCGGGACCTCCGCACCGGCTCGCCTCAATCGGTGTCGGCGGCGTGGCCGGCGTCCTGAGCGGCATCGGCCAAGTGGCCGGACCGCCGGTCATCGCATTCTGGGTGGCCGGACCGTTTGCGCCGCCGATCATCCGCGCCAACCTGGTGACGTTCTTCGCCATCACCAGCATATCCAGCTTTGCCGCCTACGCCTGGAACGGCTTTTTCACTGCCGAAACACTGAAGGTGATCGCGGCCTTTGCGCCGGTCTACGCCCTGGCGCTGTTCATCGGAACGCGCCTGTTCGGCAAGGCGCCCGACCGTTATTACCGACGCATCGCCTATGCGGTGATCGCGCTGGCCGCCATCACCAGCATGCCGGCCCTGGACGCGATATTGCGCTGAGCCATCAGGCGGCGGTGAGCCGCTCCATCACCTCATCGGAGATCTCGAAGTTCGAGTAGACGTTTTGCACGTCGTCGTCGTCTTCGAGATTGGCGATCAGCTTCATCAGCGACTGGGCCTTTTCCTCGTCGACCTCGGTCGACGTCTGCGGCTTCCACAGTGGCTTCACCGACTCCGCCTCGCCGAGGCTCTCCTCGAGCGCAGAGGACACGTCGCCGAGATCCTCGAAGGCACAGAGGATCGTGTGGCCGTCGTCGCTGCTCTGCACGTCTTCCGCGCCGGCCTCGATAGCGGCTTCCAGAACCGTTTCCGGGTCGCCAGCCTCCGGCTTGTAGACGATTTCGCCGACCCGATCGAACATGAAGGACACGGATCCGGTCTCGCCGAGCGCCCCGCCGGCCTTGGTGAAGATCGCCCTGACAGCGCCGGCGGTACGGTTGCGGTTGTCGGTCAGCGCCTCCACGATCACAGCGACGCCACCCGGACCGTAACCCTCGTAGCGGATCTCATCGTAGTTTTCCGCATCGCCGCCCGACGCCTTCTTGATGGCACGCTCGATGTTGTCCTTGGGCATCGACTGCGCCTTGGCGTTCTGCACGGCCAGGCGCAGGCGCGGATTCATAGCCGGATCGGGCATTCCCATCTTCGCGGCGACGGTGATTTCCTTGGCGAGCTTGGAGAACAGCTTCGAACGGACCGCATCCTGCCGGCCCTTGCGATGCATGATGTTCTTGAACTGTGAATGTCCAGCCATGGTCTGTCTCTTTCAGCGTCTTGGTCGGTTGCCAACATCCATCGCGGGATATCGTCCCGGGCCCGCGCGGGTCTGCAATCGGAGTGTTTTGCCCGCTTATAGGGCGGGATCGAGCGGAAATCCACCGGGGGGTGATCTCCGCACCGGCGTAAGTCGGCCCGACACATTACTGTCGTCACACCGCCCGCAGGCGAAGCCGGGGAGCCGGGACGACGACGGACAGGCCAGCGCCTGCCGGCGACACGTCACCAGTCCGGCAGCGTCTCGGAAAGATGCCCGCCGAGGCGGACCGGGGCGATGCGCCTGGCGAGACCCGTCGCGTCGTCCGTTTCCAGCAGGACGCCTGACAGGCTCGGCTCGCCGAGCGCCGGTTCGAAACGCCCGGACGGGATCTTTGACAGGAACCGTTTCAGAGGCTCCTCCTTGTCCATGCCGATCACCGAATCGTAATCGCCGCACATGCCGACGTCGGTCATGTAGCCGGTGCCCTCGGCCAGGATCATGTGGTCGGCGGTCGGCACATGCGTGTGCGTGCCGACGACGAGGCTCGCCCGCCCGTCGAGGAAGTGTCCCATCGCCTGCTTTTCGCTTGTCGCCTCAGCGTGGAAATCGACGATGATCGCATCCGCTCCGCCGCCCAGCGGACAGGCCTCGATCTCCCGTTCAAGCGCGGCGAAGGGATCGCCGAGCGGGTTCATGAAGATCAGGCCCATCGCATTGATCACCAGCACCCGCGCGCCGTTGCGCGCTTCGAACAGGCCGGCGCCGTTCCCGGGCGTTCCGGCGGGAAAATTCACCGGGCGCAGCAGCGTCGGCGTCCGTTCGATGAAGACGAGCGCCTCGCGCTGGTCCCAGACGTGATTGCCAGTTGTGACGACGTCGGCGCCGGCGTCGCGCAGCTCGTCATGGATCGCCTCAGTAATGCCAAACCCGCCGGCGGAGTTCTCGCCGTTGACCACGACGAAATCTGCCGACAGCCGCTCAATCAGTCCGGGCAGGCGATCGAGAACGATATCCCGGCCGGCCCGGCCGACGATGTCACCAAGAAAGAGCAGCCGCACGGTTTCCTCCAGTACATTTCGTCAGCCCCCGTTCGGTGAGGACCCAGTCGACAGGCTGATCGTAGCGGTCGCGCGGTACGACGCCTACCTGCTGTCTGGCGAACGCCAGACCGATCGCCGCGACTCGGCCGCTGGCGCGGGTGACCGCGAGCGACCGGTCGTAGAAGCCGCCGCCGTAGCCGACCCGGTAGCCCTGCCGGTCGAAGGCGAGCAGCGGCACCAGAAACACGCGCGGCGCAACCTGCGGAGCCGACGGCAGCGGCTCGCGAATGCCGAAATGGCCCGATCCCATCGGATCGCCGGGCGCCCAGCGCCTGAAGACAAGCGGCTGCGCGCGTCCGGTGACGACGGGCAAGGCCAGCCGGCATCCCCGTCGCACGAGTGCCGCAATCAGCGGGTGGGTGTCGAGTTCGTCGCCGAAGGTGGAAAAGCAGGAAACGGTTCCCTGCTGCGCGAGCGCGGCGATATCGGGCGCCCAGCTTGCGATTACCTCCGCCGCCGCGCGCCGTTCGGCCGCGGGAATGCGTCGCCGTGCCGCGCGCGCCTGCTGTCGCATGCGGGCCTTCTGGGCTTTTCGGTCGGTCATGGGGAGCGCTTCAGAAGGACGGGACAAACTGGCGAAGCCGCACCGGCCGGTGGAGAGCATCGATCCCGGGAACCTACAGAAGTAGGTGGGCGCCGTATGAAAGAGCCCACGGGCTCAACCAGGGACAGCTCCCTTGGAGATCGATAAGGCCCCGGGGAATTGTGTCTCCTGTCGCGCCGGGCAGCCTCGCTGGACTGCAATGTAGTTGCCGGCAGGCCGCCCCGCCAGAGGAATCGACGTGGACCGGTTCGGGTATTCTGCGAAACCGGCTACTCGCCCGGTTGCTCGGCACCCGCACCGTTCAGGGCAGAGGCGAGCCGTTCGATCCGCGCGGCGGCCTGGTCGAGCATCTCGGCGATCGAGGCCTGGGCGTTCGACACCTTGTCGAGCACCGCAGTACGGGTTTCCTTCAGGCCTTCGACCTCGGTTTCGAGGGCGGCAAGCCGGCGCCTGGAATCGGCCAGTTCGTCCCCGAGCTCCATTGCCGCCATCAGCATCAGCCGCATGTCGCCAACTTCACCGAAATGATCCTTGTACGTCTCGATACGCCGGTCGATGTCACGCGCGAGATCGGTCAGGACCTGCTCCTGCCCCTCGTCGCATCCCATCCGATAGACACGGCCGTTAATCGAGACCGTCACCTGAGGCATGGTATCCGCTCCGCCGTACGCGTTCGTCCGGCGCCCCCAAAATCAGCGCACCGCAGTTCAGCCTGCCCGCTCGCTGTCGAGCAATCCGCGAATGGACCCGATGGCCGAATCCAGTCTCTGGGACACGTTCCGGGAGACCGACTCGAGCTGCACCGAGCGCGCCTGCGCCTTGTCCAGTTCCTGCGCCAAACGCGACCGGTCTTCGCTCAACGCGCGAATCTCGGATTCAAGCGCCTTGGCGCTGCGATCGCGCTCCTGACGCCGCCGCACGGCCGCTTCGAGCGCATCGAGCGCACCGGCAAATCGGCGCTGCGCGCGCTCCACGGGACTCGCTTCGACGTCCATTCCTTCGCCTCCCCGCATGCCGATCCGTAAGCTTCAAGCCGTCCCGACACCGTGGCACACACGCCAACGCCATAGGGTCCAATGGCAGGAATTTCCAAAGAGCCAACAGATTAGCGCAAAGAGATTAGGCATCGCTGCAAGGCGCGGTCAACCGGAGAAACCGACTTTCACCGGCTCATTTCCAGGTGTCCTCGCAGAGACAGTGTCCGAGAGTGCCGCAAGGTGTGGGGTTGCCCGGTTTTCGTCCAAAATGTGCGTTTAAACAGCGCTTCGATTGACTCGACCCGGCGAGGTGGTATTGATCTGCGCGCTTCGCGAGACCGGCACTGCCGGGCCGGGACACCGGGGCAGTCCCATCGGATATGGACCGTTCGATTCGCGCCTTCAAAGCAAGCGCCCCACGGCCATGGTGACCCATCGGAATCTCATGACAGAACAAGCCGCACAGGTCGATCATCGCGCGATGGCCAATGCCATCCGCGCGCTCGCTATGGACGCCGTAGAGGCGGCCAAGTCCGGCCATCCCGGCATGCCGATGGGCACCGCCGATATCGCAACCGTGCTTTTCACGAAGTTTCTCAAGTTCGACCCCAAGGCGCCCGATTGGCCAGATCGCGACCGGTTCGTGCTGTCGGCGGGCCACGGCTCGATGCTCCTCTACGCCCTGCTGCATCTGCTCGGCTACGAGGCCGTGACGATCGACGAGATCAGGAATTTCCGTCAGGTCGGCTCGAAGACGCCGGGCCATCCGGAGTACGAACACACGCCCGGGGTCGAGACGACCACCGGACCGCTGGGCCAGGGCCTGGCGACGGCCGTCGGCATGGCGCTCGCCGAGCGCCATCTCAACGCCAGCTTCGGCGACGACCTGGTCGACCATCACACCTACGTGCTGGCGAGCGACGGCGACCTGATGGAAGGCATCAGCCACGAAGCCGCGGCCCTTGCCGGCCACCTCAAGCTCGACCGCCTGATCGTCCTGTTCGACGACAACGACATTTCGATCGACGGCCCGCTGTCGCTGGCGGAATCGACTGACGTCATGGGGCGGTTCGACGCCTACGGCTGGCATACCCAGAGGATCGACGGGCACGATCCCGACGCCATCGCCGCGGCAATCGAGGCGGCGAAGAATTCGGATGCCCCGTCGATCATTGCCTGCAAGACCGTCATCGGCTACGGCGCACCGAACAAGCAGGGTACGGCGGCAACGCACGGCGCCCCGCTCGGCGCCGACGAAATACAGTCCGCCCGCCTGGAACTGGGATGGGATTACCCGCCCTTCGAGATACCCGCGAACATCCGGGACGCCTGGCGGATCGCCGGCCTGCGCTCGGGCAAGGCGCGCGGCGCCTGGGAAAAACGGCTGGCCGGCCTCGATCGGGATCTGCGCACCGAATTCCAGCGGCGCATGCGCGGCGAACTGCCTTCGGACCTCGGCACGGCGATCCGCTCGCTGAAGGAAACCTTCGCCTCCGACAAGCCGGACATCGCCTCCCGCAAGGCATCGGAACTCGCGCTCGGTGCGATCAACCCGGTCGTGCCCGAAACGGTTGGCGGCTCGGCCGACCTGACCGGTTCGAACAACACCCGCAGCCCGGACATGAAGACACTAACGGCCGAGAATTACGGCGGCCGTTTCATTCATTACGGAGTGCGCGAACACGGCATGGCCGCCGCCATGAACGGCATGGCGCTGCATGGCGGGATCATCCCCTATTCCGGCACGTTCATGGTGTTCTCGGATTATTGCCGGCCTTCGATCCGCCTGGCCGCTCTGATGGGGATCCGGGTCATCCATGTCATGACTCACGATTCCATCGGCCTTGGAGAGGACGGTCCGACGCATCAGCCGGTCGAGCATCTCGCCGCGCTACGCGCCATTCCGAACCTCAACGTGTTCCGACCCGCCGACGCGACGGAAACCGCGGAATGCTGGCAGCTCGCGCTGGAAGCGCGCGGCAGGCCGAGCGTCTTGGCCCTGACGCGCCAGAACCTGCCGACCCTGCGCACCACGGCCAGCGAGGAGAACCTGTGCGCCCGCGGCGCGTACGAACTCCAGGCCGCCACCGGCCAGGCACAGGTGACGCTGTACGCAACCGGATCGGAGGTTTCGCTTGCGGTCGCCGCGCGCGCCGCCCTGGAACGGGACGGCATTCCGACCCGTGTGGTGTCGGTGCCGAGCTTCGAACTGTTCGAGGAACAGCCGGCCGAGTATCGGCGCGCCATCCTCGAGGACACGCCGGTCCGGATCGCCATCGAAGCGGCCATCCGTCAGGGATGGGACCGGTTCATCGGTCGCGACGGCGGCTTCGTCGGAATGAGCAGTTTCGGAGCGAGCGGCCCCTACAAGGCGCTGTATGAGCATTTCGGCATCACGGTCGATGCCGTCGTCGCGGAAGCCAGACGGCAGATGGAAACACTGTCCACTGCCAACCAGGACTGAACCACCGCGGATTTAGTGTCACGGCTGCGGCCGGTAGCAGGAAGGGAGACTAGAAAAATGGCTGTCAAAGTCGCGATCAACGGATTCGGACGTATCGGACGGCTCGTACTGCGCGGGATCATCGAGTCCGGCCGCTCGGACATCGAAGTGGTCGGCATCAACGACCTCGGCCCGATCGAGACCAATGCCCACCTGCTGCGCTACGATAGCGTCCACGGCCGGTTCCCCGCCGAGGTAACGGTCGACGGCGACACCATGAAGGTCGGAAACAACACAATCAAGGTAACGGCGATCCGCGATCCCAAGGAATTGCCCTGGGGCGACCTGGGTGTCGACATCGCGCTCGAATGCACCGGCATCTTCACGGCCCGCGACAAGGCCGCGATTCACCTCGAGGCCGGCGCCAAGCGGGTGCTCGTCTCCGCCCCCGCGACGAACGCCGACCTGACCGTGGTCTACGGGGTCAATGACGACAAGCTGACGGCCGATCACCTCGTCGTTTCGAATGCGTCCTGCACGACGAACTGCCTCGCCCCGGTTGCCAAGGTGATCAACGACGCCGTCGGCATCGACAAGGGCTTCATGACGACGATCCACGCCTACACGGGCGACCAGCCGGTGCTCGACACCCTGCACAAGGATCTGTACCGCGCCCGCGCCGCGGCGATGTCGATGATCCCGACCTCGACCGGCGCCGCCAAGGCCGTCGGCCTCGTGCTGCCGGAACTGAACGGCAAGCTCGACGGCGTCGCTGTCCGCGTGCCGACCCCGAACGTGTCGATGATCGACCTGAAGGTCGTCGCAAAGCGCGATACGACACCGGACGAAATCAACGCGGCGATCAAGGCCGCCGCCGCCGGTCCGATGAAGGGCATTCTGGACGTCACCGATGAGCCGCTGGTCTCGATGGACTTCAACCACGCCCCGGCGTCGTCCACCTTCGCCCTCGACCAGACCAAGGTGATGGACGGCAACTTCATCCGCGTGCTGTCCTGGTACGACAACGAATGGGGCTTCTCCAACCGCATGGCCGATACCGCCGTGGCGATGGGCAAGCTGATCTGACCGAAGTCCGGGGAGTTCCGCGGATGAAACGGGTGCACGCCAATCCGGCAGACGTCTGGAAACCGGGAACGTTTCCCATGAACCACGCCGTCGTCGAACCCGCCGGCCGGCGCGTGCACCTGACAGGACAGGTCGCCTGGGATGCCGACGGCAACGTCGTCGGCACCGGCGATCCGGAGCACCAGACGAACGTGGCGCTCGAAAACATCGCCAGAATCCTGAGGGACCTCGGCGGCGAAATGTCCGACATCGTGTCGTTGACGACCTATTTCGTCCGGCACGAGGACCGGGATGCGATCAACAGGGCGCGATCGCGCGTTTTTCGCAAGGAAACCGGCCCTGTCGCAACGGCAGTCCGCGTCGCCGGTCTCTGGGATCCGGACCTCCTCGTCGAACTGACGGCGATCGCCGTCATCCCCGAGGACCGCATTCACACGTCGGAGTAGAACCGGGATGCCCTCCTTCCGCACGATCGAAGACCTCGACGTCAACGGCAAACGCGTTGTCTTGCGCGCCGATCTGAATGTTCCCATGCAGGACGGCAAGGTGAGCGACGCGACCCGCGTCGAGCGCGCCGCTGACACGATCAAGGCTCTGCTAGACAAGGGCGCCGCTGTCATGGTGCTTTCCCATTTCGGCCGCCCAAAGGGCAAGGTCGTGCCGGAGATGTCGCTTGAACCGGTGGTGGCGGCGCTCGAGAAGGCGCTGGACCGGCGCGTGACCTTCGTGGCCACCGACTGGGCAGACGGAAAGGCGCTCGACGCGGCGGATGCCGCCGTACCGGGCCAGGTCCTTCTGTTCGAAAACACGCGCTACCATCCCGGCGACGAGGCCAATGACGACGTCTTCGCCGAGCAGCTCGCCTCGCTCGGGGATGTGTTCGTCAGCGACGCCTTCTCGGCCTCTCACCGCGCCCATGCCTCGACCGCGGGAATCGCGAAACACCTTCCGGCAGCAGCCGGCCTGACAATGGCCGCGGAGATCGAGGCGCTTGAGAAGGCCCTTTCGACGCCGGAGCGCCCGGTCATGGCCATTGTGGGCGGCGCCAAAGTCTCGACCAAGATCGACCTGCTCTCCAATCTGGTCGAGAAGGTCGACATGCTGGTCATCGGCGGCGGCATGGCGAACACCTTCCTGGCGGCGGACGGCCACAGGATCGGCACGTCGCTGTACGAGGCGGACAAGCTCGACACTGCCCGCGACATCGAGGCGGCCGCGGAGAAGGCAGGGTGCCAGCTTGTGCTGCCGGTCGACGTGATCGCCGCGAAGGCCTTCGAGGCGAACGCCCCGCATCGCGTTTGCGGTCTCGATGGTGTCGAGGACGACGAGATGATCCTGGACATCGGCCCGCAGACCGAGACTGCTCTGGAGCACCGGCTGCACCAGACAAAGACCGTGCTCTGGAACGGCCCGTTCGGCGCTTTCGAGCTCGAACCCTTCGATGCCGGCACCAATGCGGTCGCCCGAACAGTCGCGCGCGATACGAAGGCCGGGCGCATGTTGTCGGTGGCCGGCGGCGGCGATACCGTCGCTGCCCTGAACAAGGCCGGCGTCACGCAGGACTTTTCCTTTGTCTCGACCGCAGGCGGCGCCTTCCTCGAATGGCTCGAGGGAAAAACCCTGCCGGGCGTGGACGTTTTACGGCCCTGATATCGCCCTGGATTCGAAAGACCGTCTATAACGATAGAGAATGTGAGGATCTGACAATGAGCGAACGGCTTGAAGACATCGCCGAGGCCATGGTGGCGGAGGGGAAAGGCATTCTCGCCGCCGACGAGAGCTCGGGCACGATCAAGAAGCGTTTCGACACGATCGACCTGGAGTCGACCGAGGACAATCGCCGCGATTATCGCGAGATGCTGTTCCGTGCCGAAGCGATGAAGAGCAGCATTTCCGGCGTCATCCTGTTCGACGAGACCATTCGCCAGAAGGCTGCCGACGGCACGCCCCTGGTCGATCTTATCAAGGCCGCCGGCGCGGTCCCGGGGATCAAGGTCGATGCCGGCGCCAAGCCGATGGCCGGCTTCCCGGGCGAGAAGATCACCGAGGGGCTCGACGGCCTGCGCGAACGCCTCGAGGAGTACTATGGTCTCGGCGCCCGTTTCGCCAAGTGGCGCGCGGTGATCGATATCGCCGACGGTACGCCGACCTGGGGCGCGATCAAGGCCAACGCCCATGCGCTCGCCCGCTACGCCGCGCTGTGCCAGGAGGCCGGTATCGTGCCGATCGTCGAGCCGGAAGTGCTGATGGACGGCCCGGTCGCCACCCACGATGCCGACCGCTGCTACGAAGTGACCGAGTGGACCCTGAACACGGTCTTCGAGGAACTCTACGAGGCCCGAGTTCTGCTAGAAGGCATGATCCTGAAGCCGAATATGGTGATCGCCGGCAAGAACGCCGCCAACCAGGCCTCCCCCCAGGAAGTGGCCGAGAAGACCCTGCGCTGCCTGAAGTCCTGCGTGCCCTCGGCCGTCCCCGGCATAGCCTTCCTGTCCGGCGGCCAGACCGACGAGGAAGCCACGGAGCATCTGTCGCTGATGAACGCCGCGGGCCCGCTGCCGTGGGCGCTGACCTTCTCCTACGGTCGCGCACTGCAGGCCGCGGCGCTGAAGGCATGGGGCGGCAAGCCGGAGAATGTGGCTGCGGCTCAGGCCGCCTTCTCGCACCGCGCCCGGATGAATGGTCTGGCGGCCACAGGCAAGTGGAGCGCCCAGATGGAGCAGGCCGCCTGACGCGGCGGTTTTACACGACCCGGTATGATCCTTCGCGGCCGCAGCCGTATCGACGGCAGCGGCCGCAAGGGGGCTTTCCGAAACGGGAAGCGTTGGACGTCGACAGTGATCGGCGTCCGGACTGTTTCTGGATCGATCGAGGGGCAGGTTTACCCCTCTTTAGGATCCGCGCGGCAGTATAGTTAATCGCCAGAATCCGCGATTTCGCCGCATTCACGGCCTATGCGCGATGATTCTATCACGCAATGATCGTCGCAAGCACCGCATTGATATGGCTACAGAGCCGGCACGCCTCGTCCTGATCACGCCTCTGGAGTTCCGTCCGGAGGAGTTCGCACGCCAACTGGCCGATGCGCTTCAGGCTGCCGACGTCGCCGCCGTGATCCTCGATACGTCGCATGAGGATCCGGCTGTAATACGCCACGCGGCACAGGTGCTTTGCCCGATCGCACAGGAGCGCGGCGCCGCGTTTCTCATCCGTGACAACCCGGGCCTGGTTCGCGAGGTCGGCGCCGACGGCATCCATGTCACCACGGGTGGCGCATCGGTTCGCGACGCCATGACGTCGTTCAAACCGGATCTGATCGTTGGCGCGGGGGACACCACGACGCGCCATGCCGCCATGCTGCTCGGCGAGCATCAGCCGGACTACGTGTTGCTGGGCCGCCTTGAGGAAGAGGAAGACATTCCGGCGACCGTGACGCTCGTCGAGTGGTGGACCGACCTGTTCCAGATCCCCTGCGTCGCGTTGTGCACGGGTGACTGGTCGACCACCGCGGAAGCCGTGACCGCGGGCGCCGATTTCATCGCCCTGCGCGATCTCGTGTGGGCGGATCCCGCCGGCGCCGCGGACGCGGTCCTGCGCGCAGCGACCATCGCCGCCCAAAAGAGCGAGGTAGCCGCATGAGACCGATTGCGCGCGCCGCGATCGGAATCGTCGCCCTCCTCTGGACCGCCCCGGCTTTCGCGGAAACCGGTGATGCGGCCGAAGCGACCAAGCCGCAGCGCGATATCGCCTATGGCGCCTACCAGCGCGGCTACTACCTGACGGCTTTCCGCGCCGCGCTCGAACGCGCGCAGGACGGCGATTCCTCCGCACAGACGCTGCTCGGCGAGTTGTACGCCAAAGGCCTCGGCATTCCGCGGGATCCAAAGCAGGCCGTCTGGTGGTACAGCCAGGCCGCGCTCAACGGCAACCGCGAGGCGCAATTCGCGCTGGCGCTGGCGCTGGCGCGCGGCGAAGGCACCGCCAAGGATGAGGAAAAGGCCGCCGGCTGGTTCGAGGCGGCCGCCAAGAAGGGCCATGTCGAGGCGCACTACAACCTCGCGCTGATTTATGTGGAGGGCAAGGTTCGCCCTCGTAACATGCAGAAGGCCGCCGAGCTCCTGAAGTTCGCGGCCGAGCACAACCACACACCGTCGCAGTACAACCTCGCCCTTCTGTATTCCGAGGGCGCCGGCGTCGAGCAGAATCCGGCCGAAGCCCTGAGATGGATGCAGAAGGCTGCAGAGGAAGGCATGCCGCTGGCCGAGGTCGAACTGGCGGTAATGCTCTTCAAGGGCGAAGGCACCGACGTCAACGAGGCCGAAGCCGTCAAATGGTTCATCCGGGCGGCGGAGAAGGGCAACCCGGTCGCACAGAACCGCCTCGCCCGTATCTACGCCAACGGCCAGGGCGTCGACCCTGACCCGGTCGAAGCGGCGAAATGGCATATCCTGGCCCGCTCCGCCGGCGCCAGCGACGTCTGGCTCGACGGCTTCATCGGGTCCCTCGAGGACGAGCAGCTCGAGGAAGCCGACAAGCGCGTGCGCGAATGGGCACAAGGCTTCAGCTACGGCCTCGGCGACATCATCTACTGACGTGCCCGGCGCCCGGTAACCGGTTCCGCAACGATCGCTACCCGGTTCGATTTTCTCGTGCTTCCGGGGAAAAGGTTTGTTAGAAGGCGCGCGATCCAATCCCTCCGGCCACATCCCGCCAAAGCGCTTTTTCCCGTGCGGCTTTCGGGACAGGTCCGGCCGGACCCATTCGCGAGCAAGAGATTATGAAGATCAACGGTAACCAGATCACCCCGGGCAACGTGCTGGAACACAAGGGCGGCCTGTGGGTCGCGGTGAAGACCAACGCCGTCAAGCCGGGCAAGGGTGGCGCCTTCAACCAGGTCGAGCTCAAGAACCTCATCGACGGCACCAAGCTGAACGAGCGTTTCCGCGCAGACGAGACGGTCGAGCGCGTTCGCCTCGACCAGAAGGACTTCCAGTTCCTCTACGCCCAGGGCGAACAGCTCGTGTTCATGGATCTGGAAACCTACGAACAGCTCGAACTGGCAGAGGATTTCGTCGGCGAGCGTGCCGCCTTCCTGCAGGACGGCATGACCGTGACGGTCGAGCTCTACGACGGCAAGCCGATCGGCATTACCCTGCCCCAGCACGTGACGCTGGAAGTCACGGAAGCCGATCCCGTCGTGAAGGGCCAGACGGCGACGTCGTCCTACAAGCCCGCGAAGATGGAAAACGGTATTCGCGTCATGGTGCCGCCCTTCATCACCTCGGGCGAGAGGATCGTCGTCGACACCAACGAAATCACCTACGTCCGCCGCGCGGACTGATCCCCGATGGCCCGTTCCGCCCTACTCAACGTCATGGTGCAGGCCGCTACGAAGGCCGGCCGCCGGCTCGCTCGCGACTTCGGCGAGGTGGAAAACCTGCAGGTCTCGATGAAGGGGCCGGGCGACTTCGTGTCCACAGCCGATCACCGCGCCGAGCAGATCCTCCACGAGGAACTGTCCCGCGTCCGGCCGGGCTACGGCTTCCTTCTGGAGGAATCGGGCGAGATCGAGGGCACCGACAAGGTGCACCGATGGATCGTCGATCCCCTCGACGGCACCACGAACTTCCTGCATGCGGTGCCGCTCTTCGCCGTTTCCATCGGTCTGGAGCGGGACGGCGAGATTGTCGCCGGCCTCGTCTTCAATCCGATCATGAACGAACTGTTCGTCGCCGAGAAGGGCACCGGCGCGTTCCTGAACGACCGGCGCATCCGCGTTGCCGGGCGGCGCGACCTGGCGCAATCGGTCATCACCACCGGAATCCCGCACCAGGGCCGCGGCAATCACCCCACCGCGCTGCAGGACCTCGCGCCCGTGATGGCGGCGTCTGCCGGCATCCGCCGCACCGGCTCCGCCGCTCTCGACCTTGCATGGGTCGCCGCCGGCCGCTTCGACGGTTTCTTCGAGCGCGGCCTGAGCTATTGGGACGTTGCCGCCGGCATGCTGCTGGTCAAGGAGGCCGGCGGGTTCGTCAGCGACATATCCGGCCGGCATGAACCCTTGCACGACGGCTCCATCGTCGCCGGAAACGTCGATATTCATCGCGCGCTCATCGACACGATGGCGAAACGCTAAAGACCGGCTCAGGTCTCCTACGGCACTCCGACGGGAGCGGCATCCTAATTTCGTTCCTTTCCGATCCAATCACCTTGGACATGTCGCGATTGGAACGGTAACGTCCCTGCCGGGGAATGCGCGGGATTCGCGGTTTTCGCGATTCGCGCGGGGAACGAGCGACGGGAGCCGATGGCGCGAAGTCAAGATCCGCAGAAGCTGGCCAGTCCGCAGATTTATCTCCTGCGGATGCTGGTTTTTCTGATCATCGCCGGATTCATCGCCGCGATCCTGTTCCCGCAGGTCTACCGGGCGTTCATGTCGAATCCGGGCCTCAACGGCCTCATCGTCGCTGTGCTGGTCATCGGCATCCTGATGACGATCCGGCAGGTGTTCCGGCTGTTCCGGGAAGTCTCCTGGGTCAACGATTTTCGCCTGGCCGACCCCGGCCTGGAGGTCGCCCGGCCGCCGGTTCTGCTGGCGCCGATGGCGGCTCTTCTGCGCGACCGGATCGGCCGCATGGCGATCTCCGCGCAGACGATGCGGTCGATCCTCGATTCGATCGCGATGCGATTGGACGAGTCTCGCGAGATGGCCCGCTACATGACCGGCCTCCTTGTGTTCCTCGGCCTTCTCGGCACCTTCTGGGGCCTGTTGCAGACGGTCAGCTCGGTTGCCGGCACGATCCAGTCGCTCAATATCGGCTCCGGCGATACCGGTGTCATCTTCGAGGATCTGAAGGCCGGTCTGCAGGCGCCGCTGTCCGGCATGGGCACGGCGTTCTCGTCCTCGCTGTTCGGTCTGGCCGGTTCGCTGATCCTCGGCTTCCTCGACCTGCAGGCGGGCCAGGCTCAGAACCGCTTCTACAACGACCTCGAGGACTGGCTCTCGTCGGTTACCGAGATCACCGGCACCGAAGAGCGGCCGGTCGAGGCTGCGGCGCCCGCCGCAGCGGCCCCGGCGCTTCAGCCGGCGGTGCCCGTCGACGAGATCCAAAAATCGATTGACCGGCTGACCCAGGTGATGAGCGACAGCGGCGGCAACCGCGCCGCGACCGCCGCCATGGCCGACCTCGCCGAAGGTATCCAGGGCCTCGTGCAGCACATGCGCTCCGAGCAGAAGATGATCCGCGAGTGGGTCGAGGCGCAGGCCGACCGCCAGAGCGAAATTCGCGACCTGCTTTCCCGCCTCGCCGACCGCGAGAAGGTTTGAGGGGCTTCTGAATGGCCCTCGCCAGCCGCCGCCGCCGCACCCAGATCGACTACTGGCCGAGCTTCGTCGACGTCCTCACCAATGTCCTGCTCGTCTTCATCTTCCTGCTGTCGGTATTTGCGCTGACCCAGTTTTTCCTGAGTCAGGAAATCTCCGGCCGCGATACCGTTCTCAACCGCCTGAACTCGCAGATTGCCGAACTGACCGAATTGCTCGCGCTGGAACGCGCCGGCAAGCGCTCGCTCGAAGACCAGTTGGCAATGCTGCAGAACTCACTGGCGTCTGCGGAGGACGAACAGTCGCGGCTGCAGGGCCTGCTCGACGCTCAGGCCGGCGATGCCGAAAGCGCCGGCGGCCGCGTCTCGGAGCTCACCATCGAGCTCGACGAGGAAAAGCGGGTCTCCCAGCGGGCGCTCGCCCAGGTCGAACTCCTGAACCAGCAGATTTCCGCATTGCGCCGGCAGATCGCCGCGCTGGAGGACGCCCTCGACGCCTCCGAATCCCGTGATCGCGAAAGTCAGGCGAAGATCGCCGATCTCGGCCGCCGCCTGAACGTGGCGCTCGCTCAGAAGGTGCAGGAACTGTCGCGCTACCGCTCCGACTTCTTCGGACGCCTGCGCGAGATCCTGTCGCAGCGCTCCGACATCCGCGTCGTCGGCGACCGCTTCGTCTTCCAGTCGGAGGTGCTGTTCCCCAGCGGCTCCGACCAGATCAACGCGGCCGGCACGCAGGAGCTCGACAAGCTCGCCAGCGCCATCCTCGAGCTCGAGCAGGAGATTCCCGCCGAGATCAACTGGGTCCTCCGCGTCGACGGCCACACCGACGCACGGCCGATCAATTCGCCGCGCTTCCAGTCGAACTGGGAACTGTCGGCGGCCCGGGCCATCTCGGTAGTGCGCTACCTGATCGATAAGGGTGTCGATCCCCAGCGCCTTGTCGCCGCCGGCATGGCCGACAACTTCCCGCTGGAGGAAGGCGACACCGAAGCCGCCTACGACGCCAACCGGCGTATCGAATTGAAGCTCACCGAGCGCTGACGCCTGTTTTCCCTGACCTTCCGCCCCTGCGATCCCCCGCTTGACGGACGCGTGCATATTTTATAACCATTAAGTTATGGAAATAATCGGTTATGGAAAAGGCTCGGAGAATCTCGATGCCATCTTCGCCGCGCTCGCCGATCCGACACGGCGCGCGATCCTGACGCGGCTCACCGTGGGCGAGGCGTCTGTGACGGACCTCGCCGCCCCCTTCGAAATGAGCCAGCCGGCCGTTTCGAAGCACCTCCGGGTTCTGGAACGCGCCGGCCTGATTGAACGCGGCGTCGACAGACAACGCCGCCCGGCACGGCTCAAGGCGGAGACCATGGCCGAGGCGGTGCGTTGGCTCGAGGACTTCCGGCAATTCTGGACCGACGGTTTCGATCGCCTCGACGGCGTTCTCGAAGCCTTGAAAGCGCCTGAAAACAAAGAGGGGACGAAATGACGGAAAAGCCAATCTACGTACTGGAACGGATCTTCGATGCACCGCGCGACCTTGTGTGGAAGGCCTGGACGGATCCGGCGCTGCTGCCGAATTGGTACGGCCCCAGGGTAGATACGACGATCCATCAGCTCGATCTCGAACCAGGTGGCCTGTGGCTGCTCGAGATGAACTGGGGCGGACAGTCTCACTTCCAGCGCGCGGAGTATACCGAAGTCACCCCACCCGAACGGCTGGTCTGGCTGCACTCCAGCGCGGACGCGGCGTGGAACATTATTGCCTCGCCGATGATGCCTGATTGGCCGAAGACGTTGCTCACCACGGTCACCTTCGAAGAAACACCCGGCGAAGAGACGGACGCCAAGACGCTGGTGCGGCTCACCTGGGTGCCGTTTGAGGCGAGCGCGGCCGAGATAGCGTGCTTTGCCGCCGCGATCGACGGAATGGGCAAAGGCTGGGAGTCCGGCATGGCCCTGCTCGCGGACCTGCTGTCCGAGTTGCAGAGCACCGCAGCCGCGTCCTGAGGCCGGACGGGCGCTGGCTACCCCGCGGTTCGCGCCGCTGCCCGGCCCTCCGCCCGCAGACCCTCGTCGGTTTCGAACTGCAGGCTAGCGAGACGGGCATACAGACCGCCAGCGGCAATCAACGACTGGTGCGTTCCCTCTTCGACGATCTGGCCCTGGTCCATCACGAGGATCCGGTCGGCGTTGAGGATCGTTGCCAGCCTGTGGGCGATGACTAACGTAGTGCGGCCCTGCATCAGACCGTCGAGCGCCATCTGCACCGCCGTCTCGCTTTCCGCGTCGAGCGCCGAAGTCGCCTCGTCGAGCAGCAGGATCGGCGCGTCGCGCAGAATCGCCCGGGCGATCGCGATGCGCTGACGCTGGCCGCCCGATAACGTCACACCGCGTTCCCCGACCTTGGTATTGTAGCCCTCGGGCATGGCCGTGACGAACTCTTCGACACGCGCGGCGACCGCAGCGGCACGGATCTCGTCGCCGGTCGCATCCGGGCGCCCGTAGGCGATGTTCTCGGCGACCGTGCCGGAGAAGATCACGGTATCCTGCGGCACCACGGCGATGCGCGCGCGGACCGCCTGCGGATCGGCCTCGGGCAGCGCCACGCCGTCAACACGCACCGTGCCCTCGGAGGGATCGTAAAAACGCAGCAGGAGATGGAACAGCGTGCTCTTGCCCGCCCCGGACGGGCCGACGATCGCCACTGTCTCCCCCGGCGACACCGCCAGACTGACGCCATGCAGCGCCCGGTCGTCTTCGCGCGTCGGATAGGCAAAGGACACATCCACGAAAGCGACCTCGCCACGCGGCGGCTCGGGCAGCGCGACGGGATGTTTCGGCGCACGGATCGACGGAACACGGTCCATCAGTTCCGCCAGGCGCTCTGCCGCGCCGGCGGCGGATTGCACCTCGCCCCAGACTTCGCTGAGCTGTCCCAGCGCACCCGCCGCAAACACGGCATAGAGCACGAACTGGCCAAGCCGGCCGGGCGTCATGTCTCCAGTGAGCACGTCGTGTGCGCCGTACCACAGAACCGCGACCACAGAGGCAAAGACGAGGAACAGCGCGACGAAGGTCAGGCCGGCCCGCATCGTCATGGTCGCCCGGGCCGCCCCGAAGGCCCGTTCCACCGCGGCCGAGAACCGGTTTTCCGCCTCCGCCTCGTTGGTGAACGACTGCAACGTCCGGATCGCCCCGATTGTCTCGGTCGCAAACGCGGTCGCCTCCGCCAGCGTATCCTGCGCCAGACGCTGGTTGCGCCGAACGGCCCGGCCGAAGCCGACCAGAGGCAGGACGATGACGGGGATGGCGATCAGCACCAGCGCCGACAGCCACGGGCTGGTGATGACCATCAAAACCACCGCGCCGATCCCCATGAAGAGATTGCGGAGCGCGATGGAAGCGCTCGCGCCGACGGCGGACTTGATCTGCGTCGTGTCGGCGGTTAGGCGCGAGATGACCTCGCCGGACCGGGCGGTGTCGAAGAAATCGGCCGACAGCGCCACCACCCTCGCAAAAACGTCGGCGCGGACATCGGCGACGATACGTTCGCCGACCCAGGTGACGAAGTAATATCGGGCCGCGCTGGCGGCCGCCAGAACCAGCACCACGACGATCAGCATGCCGAAGTATTGGTTGACCATCCGGGTGTTGTCGGCATCGAAGCCGAAATCGATCATCCGCCGGACGGCTTGTGGGACAGCAAGCGTTGCACCGGCCGCCAGCAACAGGGCAATTAACGCCAGAACCACGTGAGCGCGGTAGCGCGCCACATAGGGTGCGAGCATCTTCAGCGGGCCAAGGGCCTGGCGCGACCGCTTGCCGCCGTTCGCTGCCTCTTCCGGCCCTGCTACCAACTCGCCGGCAGATCCCGGCGCCCTCCTGCGGGCCATGTTCTTATGTCCTGACTGCACATCATATTCGCAAATCGGAAAATGCCCCAGACCAGGGGGCGCGGCAACCCGTCTGCATGTCGCGCGCCGAAAGCCGCATCGGGACGGTTGTACAGAAGGATGGATTGCCCCGTGTGCTCCGCCCCGGCGTCTCGCACTTGCCTCTGACGCCTATCCGCGCTATAGGCAGCGCCGAATTCTCTTACATTCCGCGAACGCGATGCGGCGCTTGGCTACGCGGCGCCGGCAAGAAGGTTTGAAGCCATGAAGAAAGACATCCATCCGGACTACCACACCGTGAAGGTTGTGATGACCGACGGCACCGAGTACGAGACCCGCTCGACCTATGGCGAGGAAGGCGCGGTGATCAATCTCGACATCGACGTCAACACGCACCCGGCCTGGACCGGCGGCAGCCAGCATCTGCTGGACCGCGGCGGCCGCGTCTCGCGCTTCAAGAAGAAGTTCGAAGGCTTTATCTGAACGCGCCCGTGTTCAGACACGAACCGAAAGCCTCCGGCCTCCGCCGGAGGCTTTTTTCGTTGGAGAAACGGCGGACTATCGGCCACGATCCTGAGGTTAGCGCTTGACCAAGAAACGCTGCGAACCCGAACGTGGCGCAACGGCGGTCTTTTCCGACAGCGACGCCGTCGCACGCTATGCTGACGGTCCGCGCCGCCAGGTGCCCGGGTTCGAGGCGATGCAGCGCATGGCCGAGATACTCCTGGCGGAAACAGCTCCCGAAAACGCCCGGATTTTTATTCTCGGAGCAGGCGGCGGGCTGGAGTTGGCCGCGTTCGCCCGGTCCCGTCCTGGCTGGAGCTTCGACGGCGTGGACCCGAGCCCCGAAATGCTGAAGCTCGCCCGGCAGATGCTCGGCCCCGATCTCGCCCGCGTGCAGCTGCATGAGGGTTACGTCGAGGATGGGCCCGCCGGTCCCTTCGATGGCGCCGCATGTCTGCTCACCATGCACTTCGTGCCGAAGGCAGACCGAGTGGACACGCTGCGGGGAATCCGTACGCGCCTGAAACCCGGCGCAGCCTTTGTCTGTGCTCATCACAGCATTCCCGGCGACGCTGCGGAACGTAACCTCTGGCTGACGCGGTACGCCGCCTTTGCCGCCTCCTCGGGGATCCCTGCAGACGCTGCGGAGCGGGGCCGTGCGGCCATTCGCGACCGATTGGCGATCCTGTCGCCCGAGGACGACGAGGCGGCATTGGTCGCGGCCGGGTTCACCGGCATACGCGTGTTCTATACCGGTTTCACCTTCCGCGGCTGGGTGGCGTACGCCCCCTGACGGCCTTTGGCCTTTCCGGCGTAAAAAAGCCCCCGACCGGCCGTCGGGGGCTTTTTGTCTGCGATTGAGCGCGCGGGGCTCGGAGGCCCCTCGGCTCAGCTATCCGCGCCGAAGGCCGAGCGCACCCGGTCGAGCTGCGAGAACACCGCATTGTCGCGACCGGCGTCGCCGGCCCGGTTGCGGCCCTGCAACTGGCGATCGAGATGGCGCACACGCGCCTGCAAGCGCAGGCTGCGCGCGATCAGGTCCTGCAGCGGCTCGGGCAGTTCGTCGAAGCCGGTCGAGCGCTCGTGATCCTCGGGATGGTCGAGGCGCACCTTGTTCTTTTCTTCCGCCGCCTGGTCCTGAGACATCTCGCCCTCGTTGACGGCGCGCTGCAGCAGCAGCCACGAGGCCATCTGCATCAGCCGCGTGGTCAGCTTCATGCTTTCGGTGGCATAGGCGAGCCCGCCGAGGCGGCTCAGCATGCGCGATTCCGTTCGTCCGGGACCGTCGAGATAATCCGCGGTTTCCTCGAGAAGCGCCATGCCCTCGCGAAACAGCACCATGAAGTTGCCGGAACCGGCCATCCGTTCGGCGAAATTGACCGGAGCGACCGCCGGCTCGTACGCGTTGGTCTTGTCGTTACTCATTACCAGTCCCTGTCTTCTCGTTTTGACCGATCCTGCGCGCAATTCGGCACAAAACTGTGTCGACGCGGGACGAACGGCCTTCGATACACGGGTTCCCTGCATCAAAAGTGCCAGCACGCCGTCATCGGCATGCTTGTGCGGTTCCCGCCGCGCCGAAGCCAAAACAGGGGGGATCATCGCGGCAGGACAGGCCCGGCGCAATGGTCAAAAGAAAAGAGCCGCTACGAAAGCGGCTCAGTTGGTTAACAGGGAGGCGTCAAACAGAGTGGACAGGAGCCACTCGAGATCCAGAAGACTGGATAACGCCATGTTTACCTTGTAAGCCTTACCGAAAGGTTAACCGGTATATTTTTCTTCAAGATTTAGAGAACAGGCTCTCGGCCGCATCACGAGTCGAGCCTTTTTTCTCTATGTCGGCCTCGAGGCGCACGATTTCGGCCTTCAATAGTCCGATCCGCTCCTGAAGTTCCGCCACCGAGAGCGTGGAAAGATCCATGCCGATTTCGTGGTCCGCCTGTTTTTTCGGCCGATCGTCGTCAACAAACATAGTGGCCACTCCCTAAACTTCCGCCCGGAATTTTAACCCTAAGCCCCCTGCCGTTGTCACGGGCACCGGGGGCCGCTATTCGGTGGATATCTGTGAACAAAGGGGCCAGGACATGACCGATCTTCCCGCCACGATGACCGCTATCGAGATCCGCGAGCCCGGCGGCCCGGACGTCCTCGTGCCCGCCGAGCGGCCCGTGCCGCAGCCAGGCGACGGTGAACTGCTGGTGCGGGTCTCGGCAGCCGGCGTCAACCGGCCCGATGTCCTGCAACGGCTCGGCAACTATGCGCCGCCCCCCGGCACCTCCGACATTCCCGGCCTCGAGATTGCCGGCACGGTTGTCGCGTCGGGCCCGGGTGCCGGCCGGTTTTCTGCCGGTGACACGGTCTGCGGCCTCGTCCCCGGCGGCGGCTACGCCGAATACTGCGTGGTCCATGAGACGAACGCCCTGCCCATACCGGCCGGCCTCTCCGTGACCGAAGCCGCAGCGGTTCCCGAAACCTTCTTCACCGTCTGGAGCAACGTCTTCGACCGTGGCGGCCTCAAGGCCGGCGAAACCCTGCTCGTCCACGGCGGCACCAGCGGCATCGGCACCACCGCGATCATGCTGGGGAAAGCCTTCGGCGCGACCGTGTTCGTCACGGCGGGATCGCCGGAGAAGTGCAAGGCGTGCCTCGATCTCGGCGCCGATCTCGCCATCGACTACAAGACCGACGACTTCGTCGAGGCCGTGAAGACGGCAACGGGCAAGCGCGGCGTCGAGCTCATTCTCGACATGGTCGGCGGCGACTATGTCTCCCGCAACTACCATGCCGCAGCGGAAGACGGGCGCATCGTGCAGATCGCCTTCCTGAACGGCGCCAAGCCGCAGGTCGACCTCAACGCCCTGATGCGCAAGCGCCTGACCCACACCGGCTCGACGCTTCGCCCGCGAGCGGTTGCCTTCAAGGCCGAAATCGCGAAAGCGCTGGAGGAAAAGGTCTGGCCGCTGATCGCCGCGGGAACGGTGAAACCCGTGATGGAAGCCACTTTTCCGCTGGCGAAGGCGGGCGACGCGCACACCGCGCTGGATGCCGATCACATCGGCAAGATCGTCCTCGAAACCGGGCTTTGATTTCCCGTTTCATCAATTGCGTCGGGACGCGAACCCGCCTATATACGTCTTATCCCCGTCATGACTTTGACTTCGACCGGGGCGCCCGCCGAACAGGCGGCGCGCGCAAGGGAGAAACGTATGTCGAATACTTTGCTGATGCCCAAGGCGACCGCCATCTGGCTGGTCGACAATACCTCGCTTTCCTTCCGTCAGATCGCCGAGTTCTGCGGATTGCACGAGCTTGAGGTTTCCGCGATCGCCGACGGCGAGGCCGCGCAGGGAATCAAGGGCGTTGACCCGGTCTTGACCGGCCAGCTCACCCGCGAGGAGATCGAGCGCGCCCAGGCCGATCCCGCCTACAAGCTGAAACTCGCCGAGCCCAAGGTGAAGGTCCCCGCCACGAAGAAGCGCAAGGGTCCGCGCTACACGCCGGTATCGCGTCGCCAGGACCGGCCCAACGCCATTCTCTGGCTGGTCCGCAATCATCCCGAACTGAAGGATGCGGCCATCATGCGTCTGGTCGGCACGACGAAGTCGACGATCAACGCCATCAAGGAGCGCACGCACTGGAACGCGGCCAACCTGCAGCCGATGGACCCGGTGACGCTCGGCCTGTGTTCGCAGATCGATCTCGACATGGAAGTGCAGGCCGCGGCGAAGAACCGTCCCGCCGACCTTGAGGTCGAAGGCACCCATCTGTTGACGCCGGAGGAAAGCCTCGAGGAACCCGAGGTCGACATTTCCAAGACCTTCGCCGATACGGGCCCCTCTGTACCGGACGAAGACGCGGAGGAAGAATTCGACGCCGATGCGGTGTTCGCCAAGCTTCGGTCGATGAAGGGCGAAGACGCGTCGAACGAGGACGAACAGTAAGATCCGACTCCGGCCAGGGTCACCCCGCCCGCGTGACCTTGGCCAGATAGGCTTCGAGCGTCCGCCCGGTTTCGGGCGCGATCGTCTCGCCTGTTCCCGAGAGCGCGTCCATGCGGTCCAGCCGGAACGTCCGGAAGTCCGCGCGCAGCTCGCACCATGCGGCGAGCGTCCAGGTTCCACCCCAAAAATGCAGGCCGAGCGGACGGACCGTCCGGTCACTGCCGTTGCCGTGCTCGTCGGAATAAGCAAAAGAAACCCGCTCCCCCGCACCGATTGCCTCGACCAGAAGATCGAACCGACGGCGCACCTCGTCCGGCACGACGAAACCGGGGGCGAAGACGGCGACGTGCTCCGCCGCTCGCATCCGCTCCGGCGGCACCACGGCGCCGATCTTGATCAGGGCCTCCGCCGCATTTGCCGCAAGCGTCGAGCCGGCCCAGCTCTGTGCCATCCGGGCGCCGACGATCAGCGCCTCGATTTCGGCGAGCGTGAACATCAGCGGCGGTAGCTGAAAGCCGGGCCGCAGCAGATAGCCGACGCCCGCCTCGCCGTCGATGGGAACACCCGCGACCTGAAGGTCGCGGATATCCCGATAGATCGTCCGCTTCGAGACCTCGAACCGCTCGGCCAGCGCCGAGGCCGTGACGACACGATCGCCCCGCAGGTTCTGGATGATCTCGAACAGGCGGTCCGCGCGGCGCACCGGCTAGTAGGCCGCATGAATGCCGACGCGGTTGCCTTCGCTGTCCCGGATCTGGAAGAAGGCACCCATTCCGGCCGGCAACTCGACCCGCGGCGTCAGCAGCCTTCCACCCGAAGGCTCGACACGATCCGCGACCTCCTGAAGCTTGCCGTCGCAGTTGAGATAGACGATTGTCCCGCCAGAGCGGTCCTTCGCCTCGACATCGGCGATGATGGCGCCGGAGACGTTCGGCTTGTCGTAGGGAAACACGGCCATCTGCATCTCTCCGACGGACTGCCGGTCCAGTTTCGTCCCCAGGATGGCCTCATAAAAATCCTGCGCCCGGTCGAGATCGTCCGCCGGCAATTCGAACCACACTGCGACGTTGTGACGTCCGTTCATGTCGCTCATCTCAAGCTCCCGTTTCTGTGCCGCACCCCGTTGCGCGACACCGGAAGGTCTAAACGAGGCCAGCTGACACCCTCCTGTCAGCATGGTGCGGACTGCTATTCATCGCCGACCTCGACCTGACCGTTGAGCGACAGGCGGCCGCCGTCGACGTAAACGGTCTGGCCGGTCATGTAGCTCGCATCGTCTGAGGCGAGGAACGCGGCGACAGAGGCGATTTCCCGCGCCTCTCCAACACGCCCAAGCGGGGTGCGAGACAGCACTCTCTTGCGCAGCGCAGGATCGGTCAGCGAGTCCGAGTTCATGTCGGTACTGACGGTTCCCGGCCCCACCGCGTTGACACGAATCCCCCAGGGGGCGAGCGCCATCGCCATCGACTTGGTAAGCTGCCGTACCCCGCCCTTGGAGACGGCATAGGCGAGCTGGGTGGCGTTTGTCGCCTCGGCGTTGATCGACGACATGTTCACGATGACACCGGGCTTGCGGTCGTTCTCTTCGGCCTGCTCGACCATCTGTCGCGCGACCGCCTGGCCGACCAGGAAGCTGCCCTTCAGGTTCACCCGCAGGATGCGGTCGAAGTCCTCCTCCTGCAGATCCAGGAAAGGCGACTTGTGATTGATCGCGGCGTTGTTGATCAGAATGTCGATACGCCCGAAGGTGTCGACAGCCTCTGCGATCATGTTGCGAATGTCGAGTTTTTCGCCGACATCGCAGTCGATGAAGCGCGCTTCTCCGCCGAGCTCCGACACGAGGGCCTCGCCCGCATCCTCGTCGATGTCGGCGACGACGACGCGTGCACCCGACCGCGCGAAGCGTTCGGCGCAGGCACGGCCGATCCCGCGCGCGCCGCCGGTAACGACCGCAACCTTGTTCTCGAACGTCATGAATTCCAGCTCCGCCGCGACTCTTCGACGGCGGGCAGTCTAGTGCAAAACCGGCCGGCCCGCAGCGGATCTCTCCGCAAACCGGCCGACATCAGCGCGTGCCGGTCCGTTTCCGCTGCGTTATGGCGCCTTTGCCACGCCGTGCACCTTCAGCGCCTCGGAAATCTCGTCGAGGATCGAGGGGTCATCGATCGTGGCGGGCATCTTGTAGTCCTCGCCGTCGGCGATCGATCGCATCGTACCGCGCAGGATCTTTCCGGAGCGGGTTTTCGGCAGCCGCCCGACCGTGATCGCGATCTTGAAGGCGGCGACCGGACCGATCTTCTGACGCACGAGTTGGACCACTTCCGTCTCGATGTCCTGCACGCTCTTGGTGACGCCCGATTTCAGAACGATGAAGCCGGCCGGCACCTGCCCCTTCATCGTGTCGGCGATGCCGACCACCGCGCATTCGGCGACATCCGGGTGGCTGGCCAGCACTTCCTCCATCGCCCCCGTCGACAGGCGATGGCCCGCGACGTTGATGATGTCGTCGGTGCGGGCCATGATGTAGACGTAGCCGTCGGCGTCCTTGTAGCCGGCGTCCGCCGTGGCGTAGTAGCCAGGGAACTCGGTGAGATAGCTGTCGCGGAACCGCTTGTCGTTGTTCCACAGCGTCGGCAGACAGCCCGGCGGCAGCGGCAGCTTGACGCAGATCGACCCCATCGTGTCCGGCCCCACCGGCTCGTGCGCCTCGTCGAGGATCTGCACGTCGTAGCCGGGCATCGGCACCGTCGGCGAGCCGAGCTTCACCGGCAGCATTCCCAGGCCCACCGGATCGGCGGCGATCGCCCAGCCCGTCTCGGTCTGCCACCAATGGTCGATCACGGGCACCTTCAGCATGTCGGCTGCCCATTGGACCGTATCGGGATCGGCCCGCTCGCCGGCCAGGAACAGGGTGCGGAAAGCGCTTAGGTCGTACTTCGAGATGAACGTACCGTCCGGATCCTCCTTCTTGATGGCCCGGAAGGCGGTCGGCGCGGTGAAGAGCGCGGCGACGTTGTGCTCGGAGATCACGCGCCAGAACGTGCCCGCATCGGGCGTGCCGACCGGCTTTCCCTCGAACAGCACCGTCGTGCAGCCGTGCAGGAGTGGCGCATAGACGATGTAGGAGTGGCCGACGACCCAGCCGACGTCCGAGGCCGCCCAGTACACCTCGCCCGGCTCCATGCCGTAGATCGCGTGCATCGACCATTTCAGGGCGACCATGTGGCCGCCGTTGTCGCGCACCACGCCCTTCGGCTGGCCGGTGGTTCCGGACGTATAGAGGATGTAGAGCGGATCGGTCGCAGCCACCGGCACGCAGTCGGCCTTCTCGCCGGCGGCTTCCGCGGCAGCAGTCTCCGACGCCCAATCGAAGTCGCGCCCCTCGACGAGCGGGGCGGTCTCCATCTCCCGCTGATAGACGATGCACGTCGACGGCTTGTGGGTGGAGAGCTCGATCGCCTCGTCGAGCAACGGCTTGTACTTCACCACCCGTCCCGGCTCGATACCGCAGGACGCCGACAGGATCATCTTCGGCGTGCAATCGTCGATGCGGGTTGCCAGTTCGCGCGCCGCGAAGCCGCCGAACACGACAGAGTGTATCGCACCGAGCCGTGCGCAGGCGAGCATCGCGATCGCCGCTTCCGGGATCATCGGCATGTAGACGATGACCCGGTCGCCTTTCGTCACACCGTGCCTGCGCATCACGGCGGCCAGCGTCGCCACCGCGTCGGTCAGTTCCGCGAAGGTGAAGGTTTTCCGCGTATCCGTGACGGGGCTGTCGTAGATCAGGGCCGGCTGACTGGCCCGTCCTCCGAACACATGCCGATCGAGACAATTGTAGGCGGTGTTGCATTCCGCACCGGCAAACCAGCGCCCGTAAACGCCCGCGGACGCATCGAAGACCGTATCCCAGGGCTTCGTCCAGACGATGTCCTCGGCAGCCTTCGCCCAGAATCCTTCAGGATCCTTCTGCCAGCTTTCATAGACCTCGTGATAGCGGCTCGACATGGGCTCTCCCCGTAGTTTCCTCTTTGCCGTTGGCCTAACGCGACGGCGCCCGTGCGCCAACCCCGTCTTTAGATCAGTCGGGGACGGCAACCCGCTGACCGGTTGAACGTTTGTTTTTACCGCATCTTAAGCCAGCAGTGTTTGATTTTGACCAACTTCAGCACCGCCTTCCGCCAATCGGACGGACCGTTATGTCGAGCGCTACATACGAAGACGTGGCCGTCCGTCCTGCCGGGTACGGAAAGCTGTTCCTGTATGGATTGCGCGCCCAGGCGCTGCCGCTGGGGCTGTGCGTCATCACGTGGATCGCCAGCGTCATCGCGGTCACGTCCGTTCCGGGTTCCCGGGGCACCGATTTCGCGACCTTTGCGCTCGGGTTCGTTGTCACCCTGACGCCTGTCCTGCTGCTCGCGGTGATGACCGTGCGCTTCCTCCGGCTGGCGATATACGAACGCCCCAAACACCCGTTTCCGGCGCTGATGAAGGACATGGCGACGTTCTTCTCCTCGCCCGTGCGCCTGGCCGCCGGACTGCCGATGGTGCTCAGCCTGACGCTGCTCATCAACGGCTTCGGCAAGCTCAAGTACAACATCCCGGTCATCCGCCCGTTCGACTGGGACACGACGTTCACCGAGCTGGACCGGGCCATTCACTTCGGCACGCTGCCATGGGAATGGCTCCAGCCCGTCCTCGGGTTCCCGATCGTCACGTTCCTGATAAACGTGAACTACAATCTGTGGTTCATGGTGATGTGGTGCATGTGGGCGATTCTGGCCTTCACGCTCCGGCCCGACGCGACGCGGATGCGGTTCTTCCTGACCTTTATCCTGACATGGACCGTCGGCGGCGGGTTCGCGGCGGTGTATTTCTCGTCCGCAGGGCCCTGCTATTATTCGCTGCTCGGGCTGTCGCCCGATCCCTATACGCCGCTGATGGCCTACCTGAACCAGGTCAACGAGACATTGCCGCTCTGGGCGCTCGATACGCAGATGGCCCTGTGGCAGGCCCATACCGGGCAACAGAACATCGTCGCCGGGATTTCCGCCATGCCGAGCATGCACAATGCGAGCGCACTCCTGTTCGCGCTGGTCGGATGGAAGCTCGGCCCGCGCATCGGCCTTGGACTGACCGTTTTCGCCGTGCTGGTATTCCTCGGGTCCGTCCATCTGGGCTGGCACTACGCGGTCGACGCCTATTTGGGCTGGGCGATCACCCTGGTGTGCTGGTGGATCTGCGGTCCGATCGCGCGGTGGAACCAGCGCCAGCCTTGGACCCGGTCCTTCGTCGCTCTGATCGACACGCGATCGCAAGCGCCGTCATCGCACGCGGCCTGAGCACCGCGAACCGCACGGGCGACCAACCGCCATGCTGACCGATCCGCTGTTCTATGCCATCGCCATTCCCGGCGTCCTGCTTGCCGGCATGGCGAAGGGCGGATTCGGCGGCGCACTGGGCATGCTGGCCGTGCCGATGATGGCGCTGGTCATCTCGCCGGTGCAGGCGGCCGCCATCATGCTGCCGATCCTGATCACGATGGATATCGTCGGGCTGATTGCCTGGCGCGGCGTCTTCGACAGGGCGACGATCTTCATCATCGTCCCCGCCGCAATCGTCGGCATCGCCATCGGCTGGGCGACCGCGGCCTGGGTCACGGAGGCCCATGTGCGGCTCATCGTCGGCATCGTCGCGGTCATGTTCACGCTGAACTACGCCTTCGGCGGTGCCGATCGGACCCAACCGAAGCCGCACAACCGGCCCAAGGGCTCGTTCTGGGGCGCGGTGACCGGCTTCGTCAGCTTCGTCAGCCACGCCGGCGGCCCGCCCTTGCAGATGTACGTGCTGCCGCTCCGGCTCGATCCGAAGCTGTTCGCCGGCACTGCGATCATCTGCTTCGCCGTGATCAACGCGGTGAAGGTCGTGCCCTACTTCTTCCTCGGACAGTTCTCGACGGCGAATCTGTGGACCTCGGCGGCCCTGCTGCCGTTCGCCCCGGTCGCGACCCTGTTCGGCGTCTGGCTTGTGAAGCGTATCGAGCCCGCGCCGTTCTACCGCATCACCTATGCGGCCCTGTTCGTGATCGGCCTGAAGCTGATCTGGGACGGCGCGGCGGCGATAGTGGCCGGGCTTTAGCGCGTTTCGAGGCGGGCGGCGCTGCGGCGGGCCTGGCGCAGGTGCGGCGGCCGGCGGGCACAGCCGGCACGCTATTGTCCGGAAATCGCTCAGGCGGTAGCGTCGGCGATGGACTGTCCTTCAGAGACAGCCTGTTACCAATACCGCCGGAGGAAAAGCGTGTCGTCCAGTCCCTCGCCCTATGCGCATGATCTCGACAAGAACCCCGCCAACTACCAACCGCTGACACCACTCGCCTTCCTGGAACGCGCCGGCACCGTTTTCCCGGACCACACCGCGATCATCCACGGCAACGCGCGCACCACCTACGCGGACTTCTACGCCCGCTCCCGCCGGCTCGCCTCGGCGCTGGCAAAGCGCGGCATCGGCAAGGGCGACACGGTCTCGGTGATGCTCGCCAACACGCCGCCGATGCTGGAGGCCCACTACGGCGTGCCGATGGTGAAGGCCGTCCTGAATACGTTGAACACCCGGCTCGACGCCGCCATCATCGCCTTCACGCTGGATCACGCCGAGACCAAGGTTCTGATCACCGACCGCGAATTCGCCCCGATGGTGAAGGAGGCGCTCGCGCTCGCGAAGACCAAGCCGCTGGTCATCGACTACGACGATCCCGAGTTCCCGCAGGACGGAGAGCGCCTCGGCGACCTCGAATACGAGGAACTGCTGGCCGAGGGCGATCCAGACTTCGCCTGGTCGATGCCCGACGACGAGTGGGACGCGATCTCGCTGAACTACACGTCCGGCACCACCGGCAACCCGAAGGGCGTCGTCTACCACCACCGCGGCGCCTATCTGCTCGCCCAGGGCAACGTGCTGACCGGCTCCATGGCCAAGCACGCTGTCTACCTGTGGACTCTGCCGATGTTTCACTGCAACGGCTGGTGCTTCCCCTGGACGATCTCGGTCATCGCCGGCACCCATGTCTGCCTGCGCGCGGTCCGCCAGAAACCGATCTGGGACGCACTGGCCGACCATCGCGTGACTCACCTGTGCGGCGCGCCGATCGTCATGGCGACGATCCTCAACGCCGCCAACGAAGACAAGCGCGAACTCGATCACCAGGTCGAATTCTTCACCGCCGCCGCCCCGCCGCCGGAGGCCGTGCTCGCGGCAATGGCCGAGAACGGCTTCAACGTGACGCATCTCTACGGCCTCACCGAGACCTACGGCCCCTCCGTCGTCAACGACTGGAAGAGCGAATGGGACGCTCTCGACGCGCCCAACCAGGCCGCGCGCAAGGCCCGCCAGGGCGTGCGATACGCGGCGCTGGAGGCCCTTTCCGTGCGCGATCCGGATACGATGGAGCCTGTCCCCGCCGACGGCGAGACGATCGGCGAGGTCATGTTCCGCGGCAATGTCGTCATGAAGGGCTATCTGAAGAACCCGGAGGCCACGAAGGAGGCCTTCGCCGGCGGCTGGTTCCATTCCGGCGACCTCGGCGTCATGCATCCCGACGGCTACATCCAGCTCAAGGATCGCTCCAAGGACATCATCATTTCCGGCGGCGAGAACATTTCCTCGATCGAGATCGAGGACGTGATCTACAAGAACTCCGCCGTACAGGCCGTCGCCGTCGTCGCCAAACCCGACGACAAGTGGGGCGAGACGCCCTGCGCCTTCGTCGAGGTAAAGCCCGGCGCGGAGATCACTGCGGACGACATCATCGCCTGGTGCCGCGACCGCATGGCCCACTTCAAGTGCCCCCGCACGGTGGTCTTCACCGAGTTGCCGAAGACCTCGACCGGCAAGATCCAGAAGTTCGTCCTGCGCGAAATGGCGAAGCAGGCGTGAACACGCCGCACGGCTCGATCACCCGCCGACGGCCGCGTTGACGTAGACCTTCGCGGCCTTCAGCACGTTGTCGGCGGCAACCGCGGCCAACAGCAGACCCATGACGCGCGCGAGAACGCTGGCGCCGGACGCGCCGATCACCCGGCTGATCGGGTTGGCCAGCAACAGGCCGAGCCATACGACCAGAAGGATCACCACCAGCATGCCGACCGTGTCGAGCTGTTCGCCGAACGAATAGCGATCCTTGTCGGTCAGGAGAACGACCGCCAGCATGGCCCCCGGGCCGGCGATGCCGGGGATCGCCAGCGGATGGACGGCGAGCGCGTTGTCCGATTCAGCCGGCGCGCCCTCCGGCGGCTCCGACTTGGTATGACCGAATATCATTGTGAGCGCGAACAAGAACAGGACGATACCGCCGGCAATCTGAAACGAGTAAAGCGGAATGGCGAGGGCGTTCAGCAGCACCTGTCCGGCCACGATGAAGAAGAGCAGGACGCCGCCCGAAATCACGACGGCCTTGGTCGCGATCATGCGCCGCCGCGAGGCCTCCATGCCCGGCGTCAGTGCCAGCAGCAGCGGGATCGCGCTGACCGGATCCAGCACCACCCAGAGCGTCACGAAGTTCGTGACGAAGTCGGTCCAGACAAGGTGTTCCAGGATCGCCTCCCCAGGCTCGCGGGTCCGTTCGAATCACAAACAGAGAATGCCCGAGCGGGGGCGCAAAGGAAACGTAAGGTCAACACAGACTTTTCGCGTCTATACAGGACCCCGGCTGCGCGAAAGAGTGTCCTCAGAAAGAAAAAAGCGCCAGCCTTACGGCGAGCGCCTCGTCGTTGTGTTTACGCATTCTACTCACGCCGGCCGGGCGCGGCCGGCGCATCGTCGGGCGTTTCGGCAGTTCGTCAGTGGATCGTGGTGTTGTCCATGCGAATCCGCTCGATTTCCTCCTTCAGTCTCAGTTTCTTCTTCTTCATGTCGGCGACGCGGATGGTATCGGCACAGGGCCTTGCCATCTCCTCCTCGATCGAACGTTCAAGCGCCCGGTGCTTCTGAACCAGCTCGGCCAGATGAGCAGTGACCGTCATATACGCCTCCTTATGCCGCTTCTGAGGATGTCATCAGTGTGACACAACGCCTGAGTCTTGTCGATTATTTAGCCGGAGTCGCGCACTTTATACGCCTTCCGCTACGGACCCCGTGGATAAGTCTTCGAACCTGCTTGACGCAGTGTTAAATCCTGCCCTCCAAAAGGGCTCCATGCCGATACCCGAGGGATATGATATCCTGTCCCGCATGCGGCAGGAGGCCGGTTGAGACCATGAACGACGACGAAGAAGCCCTGCGCGACGAGCTGATCGCCCTCCAGCAGGAACATCGCGACCTCGACAGCGCCATCGCTGCGCTCGAAACCGGCGGCACTGCGGACACCCTGCAGCTAAAGCGGCTCAAGAAGAAGAAACTCGCGCTTAAAGACCGGATGTCGGATATCGAAGATCGTCTGACCCCCGATATCATCGCCTGAGGACGCTTTTTTGCGCGTCCGGACCGTCAGGTCGCGTCATCCGCGGCGCGGTCACCGCGATTGTCGCGGGGGTGAGCAATTGCGCTTTCGGGCGGAGGGCACATCGCGATTCCGGTAACCGAGCGCTCGACGCGCTTGAGTGCGGTATCGGTGGAATCGTCGGGCCGCAGTTGCACGGCGCCGCCGCTGACCGCGATGTCCATCCGCAACCCGTTGAACAGCACGGGCTCCGCCGCAATCGCCGCCACGAGAGCGGCGACCTTGCGCGCCGCATCCTCACCGGAAGCCGACCACAGGATCGCGCCGAGTTCGTCGCCTCCCAGACGGCCGATGACGTCGGAAGCGCGCAGGCTCCTGCGCAACCGCATGGCCACCGTCTTCAGAACGGCATCGCCGGCCTGGTGCCCGAATGCCTCGTTGATCCTCCTGAGCCTGCTGACGTCCAGAACGATCACGGACGCATCGGTTGCGTAGCGGCTGGTGAAGGCGATGGTGCGGGACAGCTCCCGCACGAAGCCGCGCCGGTTCAGGACCGGCAGCAGCGTGTCCTCGTCGGCCGCCGTCTCCAGCTCAGCAACCCGCCGCCGCGCCTGATCCAGTGCCCCGGTCAGGTCATCCACCCGGCTCGTCAGATACATCACCACCGAGCGGACGTCGTCGGACACGGCCTCCGGATCGATCACGCCGGGCGGCGCATGTCGCGCCGCGCCCCTTGTGGCATCGGGCCGTGTGGCATCGGGACGTGCGGCATCGGGACGCCAATGGCCGTCCGGCCGGTCGAAAGCCAGTCCCACATCCTTGCGGCGCTCGCGCCTGATACTCATACCGCGTCCCCCTGTTCAGAGAGAGTATAGCTCAGCCACGGCATAGTTAACGAAGTTTTACTACAATGCGACGGCAGTGGCGGTTCGGCAGCCCTGCCGGTCGCCGTGCGGAGCGGCCGGACCCGTATCGAAAAGCCCCGGGAAACGGATATCCGGAACCGCGCGGCGCGACCGGATGTCTACAGGATTCTGAACGGCATGGGACAAATGAGCCGCACGGCAGTTGCCGACGCCGCGCGCGTCCCTATAATCCGCCGCTTTTCCGGGAGACACTCTGCCGGATGGGGGACTCCAAAGAGGTAACCGAACCAATGGCCGAGACGCCGCCCGTCGCAATCATCATGGGGAGCCAGTCCGACTGGGCGACCATGCGCGCCGCCGCCGAGACGCTCGACAGGCTTGGCGTCGCCTATGACGCGCGTATCGTTTCCGCCCATCGCACCCCGGAGCGGCTCGTCGACTTCGCCACGGGCGCGCGCGCGGCCGGTTTCAAGGTGATCATCGCCGGCGCCGGCGGCGCGGCGCACCTGCCCGGCATGGCGGCTGCCATGACTCCCCTCCCCGTCTTCGGTGTCCCCGTCGAGTCGCGCACGCTCAAGGGTCAGGACAGCCTGCTGTCCATCGTCCAGATGCCCGCCGGCGTCCCCGTCGGAACGCTCGCCATCGGCTCGGCCGGCGCCACCAACGCCGCCCTGCTCGCCGCAGCCGTGCTCGCCCTGTCCGACGCCGCCCTGGCGGAACGCCTCGACGCCTGGCGCGCCAACCAGACGGCCTCCGTGGCCGAGCGCCCGAAGGACGACGCGTGACACCCCTGCCGCCCGGTTCGACCATCGGCATTCTCGGCGGCGGCCAGCTCGGCCGCATGCTGGCGATGGCCGCGGCCCGGCTCGGCCTGAAAAGCCACGTCTTTTGTCCCGACGCGCAAAGCCCGGCGTTCGATGTCTGCGCGGCCCGCACCGTCGCCGCCTACGACGATCGCGCCGCGCTGGAAGCCTTCGCGACGACCTGCGACGTCGTCACCTACGAATTCGAGAACGTGCCCGCGGAGACGATCGAGGTCCTGTCGGCCCGCGTGCCCGCCCGGCCATCGGAAAAATCCCTCGCCGTCTGCCAGGACCGGCTCGAGGAAAAGCGCCTGATCGGGGATCTCGGCATCGGCACGGCCGGCTGGGCGCAGGTCGACGGCCCGCAGGACCTGCGGCTGGCGATCGACCGGCTCGGCGCGCCGGCACTCCTGAAGACACGGCGTCTGGGCTACGACGGCAAGGGCCAGGCCCGACTCGCGGCGCCCGACGAGGCGGATGCGGCCTGGACGGCCATCGGCGAGGCGCCGGCGATCCTCGAATCGCTTGTTCCCTTTACCTGCGAGGTTTCCGTCGTCGCTGCCCGCAGCGAAGACGGCAGCTTCGCAGCCTACGATGTCGCCGAGAACCGGCACGAGGCCGGTATCCTGCGCGTCAGCCGGGTGCCGGCGGCGATCGCGCCCGACACCGCGGCCGAGGCAATTGCCATCGCCCGGCGGATCGCCGACGCGCTCGATCATGTCGGCGTCCTCGCCGTCGAGATGTTCGTGTTGCGGACCGGAGACGCGGAAACGCTGCTCGTCAACGAGATCGCGCCGCGCGTCCACAATACAGGGCACTGGACGATAGAGGCCTGTCCGCTCAACCAGTTCGAGGCCCATATCCGCGCCGTCGCCGGCTGGCCGGTCCCCTCGACGATCCGGTTCGCCGACGCGGAAATGCGCAATCTGATCGGCGACGACAGTGCGGACTGGAGCGGATTGGCTGGCGAGCCGGCCACCGGGCTGCACCTCTACGGCAAGACGGAGGCCCGGCCGGACCGCAAGATGGGGCATGTCACGCGCCTGTTCCCGCTGGGGGATCTGCCGGCCGGATGACGCGGTTTTCGCGGCGCGATTAACACTCTCGAAGTAGACTTAACCGCCGATTTCTGTTATGCGACCGCCGGATTTTGGCGCGTGACCTTTTCCCGGCGCGGGCACGTCTACTTGGTCCTTCTCGGGCTGGCAGATGTAAAAATCGGACAACAACGGCTTTGTACGTCACAGGAAGGGTGAGCGCGTGCAGGTTCTCGTTCGCGAAAACAATGTGGATCAAGCTCTCAGGGCGCTGAAGAAAAAGATGCAGCGCGAGGGCATTTTCCGCGAGATGAAACTCCGCAACTACTATGAAAAGCCTTCGGAAAAGAAGGCACGCGAAAAAGCCGAGGCGATCCGCCGGGCCCGCAAGCTGGCGCGCAAGCGCGCCCAGCGCGAAGGCCTGATCGCCGGCAAGTCCAGGCGCTGAACGCGCTACGCCGTCCCGGTGCGCCGCATTGCGGCGCCCGGAGACCCGCGCGGAACGATCCGTCCGTCCCGCAGATGCGATCCCAAAACGGCCGCAAATGGCATCTAGGCGGGGCAGGGTTTGGACCCATCCCGATTCGATGCCGGCCGCATATCCTATGACTTTCAGTTCCTCGGCGAGACGCGCAGTTGCAACGGCCGGCGCGGTGATGGTGCTTGGCCTTCTGGCGGCCTCCTGCCAGACGATGCAGAGCGAAACCTTCGCCTCCGCCGACTCCGGCACCTTCGCCGGCGCATCGGTGAACATCGCGTCGCTGACGGAGGTAATCGAGCGCGCCCCGAACGATCCGAGTGCCTACAACGTCCGCGGCACCGCGTATGGCGCCTCGGGCCGGTACAACGAGGCGCTGGACGACTTCAACAAGGCCATTCAGCTCGATCCGCAGTTCCACCAGGCCTACGCCAACCGGGCGCTCGTCTACCGCCAGCTCGGCGAACTCGACAAGGCGCTGGCCGACTACGACCGCGCCATCCGTACCGAACCCCGCTACGCGCCGGCCTATATCGGTCGCGGCAACGTCTACCGCCAGCAGGGCCAGATCTCGCTGGCGCTTTCGGATTTCGACCGCGCCATCCGGCTGCAGCCGGACGACCCGCAGGGCTTCCACAACCGCGCCCTGATCTATCAGGGCCGCGGCCTGCACAACTTCGCCATCGAGGATTTCACCACGGCCATCGGCCTCGATCCGCAGGCGCCCGAGCCCTATCACGGCCGCGGTATTTCGACCTTCGCGCTCGGCAATGTCGACGATGCCCTTAACGACTTCAACCGGGCGCTCGACATCAACGTACGCTACTACGAGGCGTGGACCAGCCGCGGCATGGCGCTCGAGGCGCAGGAAGAGTATGTCGACGCGGTCGCCGCCTACAATCGCGCCCTGTCGATCAACAACGGCTACCAGCCGGCCAAGGAAGGCCTGCAGCGGCTGCGCTCGAAGGTTCCCGGCGGCGGCCTTCTCGGCGCACGCTAGTCCCTTTCCTCACGGCCCGCCGGCGACGACCTCGTCCCGCGCCAGCGCCCACACCTCGCCCGCTCCGGCCATCGTCCGCGTCACCGCGAGGCGGGCGTCCCTGTCCGCGATCATCCGCAGCACGAAGTCTTCCAGCGCCTCGTCCGTCCCGACATGCTCCATGACCCGCTGGAGCATGTCGCGCTGCGCCGCCTCGCGAAGGCTGGCGACGCCGGTTCCCGGCAACCCGACCGGGGCGCCGTCCAACGCCAGCGCGCCGCGCCGGGAGACATAGGCAAGCGGTTGCGGGATGGTCACGGTCTCGACCGTTGCCGAGACGCCGTGCGGCGCTGCGAGCACGTAATTCACGCCAAGCGATTCCGTCGCATTGATATGGCCCAGTTCCTCGGCGGGAAGCAGCAGTACCGGCAGCGCCGCCTGCGCCTGTTCCTGTCCCGGACCGCGATGCATCGTCGCCGGAACGGATCCGTAGGAGGTGATATGGGCCGAATAGACACTGACGGCGCCTGTCACCGTGGCCGGCGCGATCAGAACCGGCCGGGCGTCGCGCCGGTCGCGATACTTGCGGGCAAGCTGCTCGGGCGCGCCGTTCGATCCCGCCGCAATCAGCGCGACCGCATGATCGATCTCGATCGTCTGGCCTTCGCGGGAAACGGCAATGGCGCGACCCGGCAGTGGCCGGTCGATGCCGGGAACGAGGCATTCGCGCTCCGGACCCAGCTCAACGACATGCACGTCGTGCGTTCCAGTCCCCGGATCGAACAGCACCGGGCCGCGATGCCAGCGATAGGGATAGCCGAGCGCCCGGGCGAGACCGTCTTCCTGTGACCTATCCGCGCTGTTCGACGACATGGCCCTCACAGAGCAGGTCGGCGGGCCGCTGTCCAGTGCGCACGAAAAAGGCGGGAGCCGCGCCGCAGCCCCCGCCCGAATGTCGACGCGTTCGGTTTGCCGGTGCGTTCAATCCAGCGGCAACAGCGTCACCTTGACGCCGGTCGGATTGAACACCTGCATGTCGCTGGCCTGGTTGCACATGTCGTCGTAGCCGAAGCCGTACGCCTGGTGCTTGAGCGCGTACAGATGGATGATCTTCGAGTAGAAGTTCACCGGCTTGTTGCGATAGTAGGCCTTCTTGGTGTTCTTCGGGCAGGCGCTGATATTCGCCTTCTTGAGGATCGTGGTCCGCATCAGCCCCGCCTGCAGGAACGTGCCGAGGGCGGCGGCCTGTGCCCCTTCCGCCGACCCGGCCGGATAGGTCTGAGTCGGACCCCACCCCTGGAAGGCCTGCTGCGACGTCGGCTTCATGAAGGTCGCGACGTTGTTGACGGCCGGCGCCGGCGAGACGCGGTCGAAGGTCAGCCTGTTGCCCCGCACCTTGCCCAGAAACTTGTAGGTCACCGCGGGCTGGTTGGCGGGCGTACCTGCCGTCGTCGTCGCCACCATATGGGCGCGCCGGTACTTCTTCCAGACGCTGTTGATATAGCCGCTGAGCTGGTTCTTGTTGAACACGCCGTACTTGATGCCATTGTAGGGCGAGATGATGCGGGTCGGGATTTTCGCCTTCTTGGCGAGCAGCAGCCGCCGGTACTGTTTCGAGACATTCTTCTTCTGGATCGCCGCGAAAATCTTCGACCGCGCGTTCGGATTGGTGAAGCCGCGCGTCTGCGAGTAGCCCGACTTGTAGCTCGGCGGCGGACCGTCTCCGCTGAACGTCAGCTTCATCGGCAGACCGAGCATGTCGACCTGCGTTGTGTTGCCGTTGAGAAAGGGATCGGTATTCCCCGCCGGCTCCCAGCTGTATTCGAACCAGTCGAACACCGTGTCCATGTTCGGGCCGCCCTTGGTCCAGCCGGACGGCGTGCTCGGCGCGCCGGTCGTTCCGGCGACGATCTTCATCGGCTTGCCCAGCGAGAAATAGACGCGCGACGCAACAAGCTGCGGGATCTGGATCGTCACGCTCTTGCCGCTGCCGATGCTGAATCCGACATTCTCGTATGTCGGCATGTAGGCGTAAGTCGAGACGTCACCGTCGGCATTTGTCACGTAGTACCAGGTGGATGGTGCCTGAGCCGGCCACTGTCCCCATGCGTACACGTAAATGTCGCCGTCATATCCCGTGTTGTTCGTAATCGTCAGCGGGATCGTGTCGAACCCCTTGTTGTTGGCTGCCTGCCCGGCGCCGGAAAAACCGGCGACAGCCATCGCGAAGGCGGCGGCGCCCGTAAGAGCTCGTTTCAGGAATGCAGTCGTGTGGAACATGGTCCAGCCCCTTGCTTGCCTCGGTCCTCGATGACCTCGACCCGAGAAACGGCAGCCCCGACTGCCTCCAGGTCGACCGGACTGTCCGTCAATACTCATAAGATTTCGTGAACCGATATAATTCCCGAATTTAAACGAAACGCCGCGCCTTCGAGTTCCGGCCGGACAATACCTAGTCACGGCAACCCTCGTATTTCGACCATCGCATCTTGCAACTGTTCGGCAGGCATAAAAAAGGGCGCCCGCAGAAGCGCCCCTTTTCAGTTTGAAATCCGGTTTTTTACTTGACCGGCAGAATCTCTATCTTCAGCTTCTTCGGATTATGCACCCCGATATAGCTCGACTGGCTGCAGGTGTCGTCGAAGCCGAACGCGTACGCCTCGCCACGGATTGCAGGCAGGTGGATCGCCTTGGCGTACATGTTGACCGGCTGCGCCTTGTAGAAATCCGACGTCTTGCAGGAGTCCAGATCCCCATCGCGCATCAGCGTGGTGCGCATGAACGCACCCTGCAACAGCGCCCCGATGGCACGCGCCTGCTGCTCGACCAGTGCGTTGCCGGGCATCGGGTCCGGCAGGATCGCTCCCTCATAGGCCGCCTGGCTCGTCGGCTTCGGGAAGGAGAACGACGTGCCGGGATCGGTGTTCTGGGTGAACACCAGCTTTCCGCCCGTTACCCTGCCGTGGTAGTCGACATTCTGCGGAGACGCGGTCATCCCGCCGCTCTGGTACTTCGACCACACCTTGTTGATGTAGCCGTTGAGCTGGGTCTTCGGGAACACGCCGGAGATCATCCCGTGATACGGCGCAATCACGCGCTTCGGGTTGTTCTTCTTGCCGACGACCAGCTTGCGCCACGGGTTCCCCGCGTTCCAGATGCGGTTCACGATCTGCTTGCGAGAGCGCTTGTTCTTGAAGCCGCTCGTCTTTGTGACCGGCGTCTTGTAGTCGCCGTCCAGGCCCTTGAGGGTGATCTTGGTGGCGAAGCCGAACATGTCGACCTGCGTGGCGTTGCCGCCCAGAGTCGATCGCGTGTCGCTGTCGGGGACCCAGGTGAACTCGGTCCAGTCGAACAGGGTGTTGTAGTTCGGGTCGCCGGACGACCAGCCGGCGGGTACGCCGGGAACGTTGGCGGCGCTGACGGTCAGCCGCAGCTTCTTCTTGAACGAGAAGTAGATGCGCATCGCCTGCAACTGCGGCAGCGTCAGCTTCGTCTTCTTGTTTGTGACGGCGAACCCGAAGGGTTTCGGCGACGTCTGCTCGGTAAACGCCTTCGTCTTGCCCTTGGCGTTCTTGACGTAGACCCACTTCGAGCCTTCCATGCCGACGATATAGACGTACAGTTTCTGTTTCAGCTTCGAATTGTTGACGAGAACGAACGGAACGGTCGGCGTCGCTTCCGCCGCTTCGGCCGTCGTCGGGGACAGTCCCGCCCCCGCCGCGCTCAGCAGCGCCGTCGTAACGGCCGCCGTAAGAAGACTGGGCGCAACCGCGCGCCGTATGGCCCTGCCGGCCTTTCTGAATGGGATCCTCATGGTGTACCTCGCTCTTGATTGTCCTCCGGCCGGGGCACGCGGCCTGGAACGACGGTTATACCCCATATGTTAACGACACCATGACGCATCGAAAGGCATTAGACAGAGACCCTGCCTTCCCGCGGCAGGCCGACAGAATCGGTTCGGCCACGCGACGATCGTCTTGCCGCCTGCGGCCGGTATGGTTTTAGTGACGCAGGACCGGAGGCGATCGGGTTTCGGTTGGCCCGGCCCCGCCGGAACGGCAGCACGCCGTCGTGCGTGAGACGGAGGAAACGATGGCAGCGGACAATTTCGAGGCGGGGACCGAATCCGCGGAAGGCCAGACCGCCCGGCTGAGCGACATGCCGGACTGGTTCTACCTGTTGCGCGAGTACTACGAGATGTATCGCCAGTCGAGCGCGGGCGGCAGCCAGAGGATCACCTCCCACCAGCGCACCGTTCGGGAGCGCATCTCGAAGATCATGGCCGAGAACCCGACGATCCTGCTCAAGGAGCCGGTTACCAAGCCGGTCTGCGCCCACCTCAAGCGCGCGCTGGATCAGGGCCGGCTGCAGAACACGGCGACGGTCATCCGCTCCATCGAGAGCGTGACCGGGCAGCTTGCCTGGATGTACGGATACGAGCGTCTGCCCAGGCACCTGACCGAAAAGTTCGCCTATGCCGAGATCGTCGGCCCCTCGGGCCCGGTTGTCTCGAACAGGCTGATCCTGGGCCTCGTCCTGTTCGCGCCCAAATGCGTCTACCCCGCCCACAGCCACGACGGCATCACCGAAAGCTACTTCTGCCTGTCGGGCGCGGTCTCGGAAAACGACGACGGCGTCTACGCGCCGGGCTCGCTGATCTTCAACCCGCCGGGCCGCAACCATCGGATCACCGTCTCGGCGCGCGAGCCCTGCCTGCTCGCCTACGCCTGGGCCGGCCCGGAGGACAAGCTGGCCTCCCAGAAGCTGGTGTTCTCGCGCGCCCGCGCGAAGGAGCGGTAGGCGTGGCGCGGACAGCGTCTCCGCCCCCGGCCTCAGGCCGTCACATCGCCTTGACGATCTCTTCGGCCATCTTCTTGGCGTCGCCGAGCAGCATCATGGTGTTGTCGCGGTAGAACAGCGGGTTGTCGATGCCGGCATAGCCGGACGCCAGCGACCGCTTGACGAACATTACAGTGCCCGCCTTCCACACCTGCAGCACCGGCATGCCGTAGATCGGCGAGGACGGATCCTCCTCGGCCGCCGGGTTGGTGACGTCGTTGGCGCCGATGACGAAGGCGACGTCCGTCTGCGCGAACTCCGAGTTGATGTCCTCGAGCTCGAACACCTCGTCGTAGGGCACGTTGGCCTCGGCCAGCAGCACGTTCATGTGGCCCGGCATGCGGCCCGCGACCGGGTGGATCGCGTACTTCACCTCGACGCCGGCCTCCTTCAGCGTGTCGGCCATCTCGCGCAGGGCGTGCTGGGCCTGCGCCACCGCCATGCCGTAGCCCGGCACGATGATCACCTTGCCCGAGTTCTTCATCAGGAAGGCGGCGTCCTCGGCCGAGCCGAGCTTGACGGGCTTCTGCTCGCCGCCCGCGCCGCCGGCCGCCGCGGTCTCGCCGCCGAAGCCGCCGAGGATGACGGAGATGAACGAGCGGTTCATGCCCTTGCACATGATGTAGCTGAGGATCGCGCCCGACGAGCCGACCAGCGCGCCGGTGATGATCAGCGCCGTGTTGCCGAGCGTGAAGCCGATGCCGGCCGCCGCCCACCCCGAATAGGAGTTGAGCATCGAGATGACGACGGGCATGTCGGCGCCGCCGATCGGGATGATGATCAGCACGCCGATCACCAGCGACAGGATCGTGATGATCCAGAACACCGTGTGGCTCTCGCTGCCGACGAAGGCGACCACCAGCGCGACGATGACGACGGCGATGACGATGTTGATGAGGTGGCGGGCCGGCAGCATGATCGGCGCGCCGCTCATGCGCCCGTCGAGCTTCAGGAAGGCGATGATCGAGCCGGTGAAGGTGATCGCGCCGATCACCACGCCGATCGACATCTCCACGAGGCTCGCCCCGTGGATGGCGCCGACCGAGCCGATGCCGAAGGCGCTCGGCGCATAGAGCGCGCCGGCGGCGACGAGCACGGCGGCGAGGCCCACCAGCGAGTGGAAGGCGGCGACGAGCTGAGGCATCGCCGTCATCGGGATGCGGCGGGCGATCAGCGCGCCGACGGCGCCGCCGATCGCGATGCCGAGCACGATCAGCGCCCAGGCGGTGAAGCCCGACGGCGCGGCCAGCGCCAGCGTCGTCAAGACGGCGATGGTCATGCCGGCCATGCCGTAGAAATTGCCCTGCCGCGACGTCTCGGGGCTGGACAGCCCGCGCAGCGCCAGGATGAACAGGACGGCGGAAACCAGGTACAGGAGGGCGGTGATATCTGCGCTCATCGGTCCGTCCTCACTTCTGCTTTTTCTTGTACATGGCAAGCATGCGCTGGGTGACGAGGAAGCCGCCGAAGATGTTGACCGAGGCCAGCACCAGGGCGACGAAGCCGAAGCCCTTGGCCCAGCCCGCGCCGGGCTCGGCGACGCCGGCCGCCCCCACCGCCTCGACGCCGACGGCCAGCAGCGCGCCGACCACGATCACCGAGGAGATGGCGTTGGTTACCGACATCAGCGGCGTGTGCAGGGCCGGCGTCACCGACCACACCACGTAGTAGCCGACGAAGACGGCGAGCACGAAGATCGACAGGCGGAAGACGAAGGGATCGATCATCCCGCCAGTTGCCGCGTGCGCCGCGTGCCCGGCGGCCTCGCCCGCCGCGTCTCCGGCCGCCTCGCCGAAGGAGCTGGCGACGTCCTGCGCGTGCCGGGCGGCGGCATCGGCCGCCTTCTGCGCCTTTTCGGCGAGCCGCTGGGCCCGCTCCAGTGCCTGTTCGGGTGTCAGACCGGCCATCGGATCAGTCTCCCTTTCCGCCGAAAGCTTCATGCACGATCGCGCCGTCGCGGGTCAGCACGGTCGCCTTGACCAGATCGTCGTCCCAGTCGATCGAAAGCGCCTTCGCTTCCTTGTCGACCATGGTCTCGACGAAGGCGTAGAGGTTGCGGGCGTACAGCGACGAGGCGCTGGCCGCCAGCCGGCCCGGCACGTTGGCGTGGCCGACGATCTTCTTGTCCCCGACCTCGACGACCTTGCCGAGTTCGGCACCCTCGACGTTGCCGCCGCGCTCCACCGCCAGGTCGACCAGGATGGAGCCGGGCTTCATGCTCTCGACCATCGCCTTGGTGACCAGCTTCGGCGCCGGGCGTCCGGGGATCAGCGCCGTGGTGATGACGATGTCCTGCTTGGCGATGTGGTCGGCGACGAGGGCGGCCTGCTTGGCCTGATACGCCGCCGACATCTCCTTGGCGTAGCCGCCGGCGGTCTCCGCCTGCTTGAATTCCTCGTCCTCGACGGCGACGAACTTGGCGCCCAGCGACGCCACCTGCTCCTTCACCGCCGGGCGCACGTCGGTGGCCGTCACGATCGCGCCCAGCCGCTTGGCCGTGGCGATCGCCTGCAGGCCGGCGACGCCGACGCCCATGACGAACACCTTGGCCGCCGGCACCGTGCCCGCCGCCGTCATCATCATCGGCAGCGCCCGGTCGTATTCGGCCGCCGCGTCGATCACCGCGCGGTAGCCGGCGAGGTTCGCCTGAGAGGAGAGAACGTCCATCACCTGCGCGCGGGTGATGCGCGGCATCAGCTCCATCGCGAAGGCCGAGACCCCGGCCGAGGCGAGCTCGGCGAGCGCCGCCTCGTTGCCGTAGGGGTCCATGATGGCGACGACGGCCGCGCCGGCCTTCATCTTCTTGGCCTCGGCGGCCGAGGGGCGGCGCACCCGCAGCACCACGTCGGCATCCTTCACCACCGCGTCGGCGGTCTTGGCGATCGTGGCGCCGGCCTCGGCATACTCGCTGTCGGGAAAGCGCGAGCCCGCGCCCGCGCCGGCCTGCACGGCAACCTCGGCGCCGAGCGCGATGAACTTCTTCACCGTCTCGGGCGTCGCGGCGACGCGCGGCTCCGTCTTGTCGGATTCGGATGGTACGGCGATCTTCATGCCCGTCTCTCTCCCTTGGAACCCCCGCCGGGGTGTCCGCTTTCGGGGGAGACCCGGACCCCGCAGGCCGCAGGCCCGCCGCACGTCTCGCTTCCCCCGCACCTGACAGGAACCGGCCGGCGCCCGTCGGGACCCCCGCCCCGCCGAAACATCGATGGGGCATCCGGCTCAATTCCTTTAAGCTTGAAACAATACCGTTGCCGGAAACTGTTTCAAGTTTAAAATTTCCGCCCGGCGATGGCGGCCGCCCTGAAGCCTGATCTCTGGGTCCAGCCCCGGGCGATCGTCTCCCACGCCGGTGCTCCCGGCCCTTGACAGGCTAGCCTGTCGGACTGGTCCGTGACAGGCGCCAGCGCCCCGGCTGGCCTGCCGGGCTGGTCGAAGGCCGGGCGCGCGCCTCAGCCAAAGAGGAGTTTAAGGACGAGGATGCCGAGCGTGAAGATGGCAATCGGCCACGGCGAGCCTTTCATGAAGAAGCCGATGACGGCGCCGACGCAGGCCAGGAACGTGCCGAGGCCGGCGAGGCCCCACGATCCGGCATTGCCGACCGCCAGCATGACGACGATGGCGATGCAGAACGCGCAGGTGAGCACCGTGAGGTGGATGAACCCCTCGTAGGTCTGCTCCTGCGGCTTGATGTTCATGGATTCGGAATGCTCGGCCATGTGGGCTCCCCCGGAGTGTGGTTCGACACTGGTGTCTTCGACGTCGGTTCAGACGGCGGTGCGCACCGCCCCGGCCCGTTCCCCCGCGCCCGCGCGTGAGTCTCAGCCGAAAGTCAGGGGGAGATGTATATCAGAGCGTGCGGGTGGGGGAAGAGGGGTGAGCCGCAGTTTGCGCGGACGCGCAAATGAAACGCATCGCGTTTCGAGCAGCGAACGCCCGAGGCGACGCCGCCGAGGGCCGGGGCAAACCCAACCCTGGCTCGCCAATAGATTAAAGATATTAAACAAAAATATATATCACAAATTTTCTTATCAAGAACCAATATGCTTCATATCACGCACTATCTCGACGACTGTTATTGCACAGAGCCGAAATAGCATATCGGCTTGCACTTGATCCAAAGTATCAGTCGGATGCATTAGTGGATTTCTATCTAATTCACGCATCCTATCAAGCATCGCAGCAACTTTTGCGGAAGGCTTTTTTGCAGCCTTTTCATCATCAATAAGTTTCTTCGTGACGCTAACATAATCATGCCAACTCTTCAATCTTTTCGTATCTATTGAAAAATAACGCAAATAATCCTTCATTACTAACTCCAAACCTCTAAGAGAATGGAATCCGCATGCTGTCGGAAGATCAAATGCTAAGCATTTTCCGGCACTGTTAAATTCTTGAATAGATTCTTTAGATATTTTTTTCTGAATTTCCTCGGGTATTAGCCCGGCTCCGCCAGAAACCAACGCAGAAGTTTTATAAATCGAAATCTGCCCTACAGAATACACATCAACATCTCGACACTCCGCTTCAAAAACGCTTTTAAAAGCGGAGATTTTGATTGCTATCTCCCCGTACTGCCATGACATAAAATCGATGTTTAGCTTCGCAGAATCAATTCCTGGAGGGGAAGCTCCGTCCATGATATTGGTATTAATCCAACTATCTATAGTGTCCGCAAGCTCAGTTGCAGCGTGCTTTGAAATAGAAAATCCATTGTCATCATTTACAAATTCGCGCAACTTTCGCGGTAACATCCAAGTGTAAGCCCATATATTACCACCTTTATTTGAATTGGCGTCTGTTGAACGTTTGGCATCATGTAATTCTTCGGCAAGATTAAAATATTCAATTAAGTTTACACGCTTCATTTCCGCCACCCTCAAAAGGCAGGGCTACCGATTAAACCCCTCTATATGTAAGTAAATCATACTGCAACTCAAACAACAACATCAAATCAGCATATTAAATTGAACATTCAGGAAAATTTTCCTCTTCATGCACCCTCTGTTAAGATCGCTTTAAAACTCTATCTAGTTCGGCGAAAGGGATAAGAATATCTTCGAAGGCAACGTTTTTGCTATTTAGACAATATTGGTGGCACGGGCTATTTCTGCACCAGCGCCTCGGTGGCTTACGCAAACTCCCTACTTCCCCGTCATGCCGGGCTTGCCCCGGGCATCTCAGGCGTGTGTCACGAGATTGCCGGGTCAGGCCGGCAGTAACGTCGTAAGGTGGCATCCGAGACAGGGGCCAATCAGATTCGGTTGGGCTCGCGAGAACCGGCATCTCAGCCGGGCATCGAGCCCGGCCGCGATGCGCGTACCCCCCTCTCCAACTCTCCCCCGCAAGGGGGGAGAGAGTCCCGTGCCGCGCGGCAATGCGCCCCCTCCCCCCTTGCGGGGGAGGGATGGGGAGAGGGGTTGATCAAAGAATTCCGCCGAAGGCGCCGTTCTCCCACTGAGACACAAAAACGGCGCGGGCCGTTTTGGGACCCGCGCCGTCAGGCACAGCGATAGAGGCAAAGCAACCAGCCTCAGGCTGCTACCACCCGATCACCACCGTGGCGCCGGCCTGGCCGTTGCCGGTCTGGTTTACGGCGGAATTGGTATTCTCGCCGAACTGGAACAGGCCGTGCGCGTTGCCGTTGCCGTTTTGCGTCAGCGTGCCGGTGTGGCCGTTGCCGTCCTGGTGGACGACGCCGAAGTTGCCGGAGCCGGTCTGGTTGAGGCCGCCCATGTTGCCGAAGCCGTTCTGGACGATGTTGCCGCCCGATTTCAGGCCGTTGGCGAGCGCGTAGAGGCCGAGGCCGGCCTTCATGGCGTTGGCCTGCTTCTGGTCCTGGGCGTTGAAGGTGAACGACACCTGGCCGCCGGCCTCGGCCGGGGCGGTGGCGACCGGGGCGGCGAGCGCGCCGAGGCCGAGCGTGGTGGCGAGCATCGCGGAGGCGGCGATCCTGGTGAAGCGGGTCATGTCAGTCTCCTCTGGGTCTGGTCGTGCGGTGTGTCAAAAGGGTCAAATCGAATTCCGGGGTGGCCTTGAGCCGATGAGGAGAGGATGGCAGGGCGGCGCTGAACGGGGTTCGAACCGCGCGTTCAGACAGGGTTCATGCGGCGGCTTTGGTTTCCGAGCGGTTCGACCGCGCCCCACCTCTCCCATGGGGAGAGGTCGGCACCGTGTGTGCCGGGTGAGGGGCTGGGGCTTGAACCGGATGGGGCAGCGCCCCCTCACCCGCCGGCTTCGCCGTCGACCTCTCCCCGCCGGGGAGAGGTTGAGCCGAGACGAGCCGCTCCAGTAAACCCGCTCATTCCCGCGAACGCGGGAATCGGGTTCGGCCGGGTCCGGAGCCAACTCGATGGCGACTCCCGCTTTCGCGGGAGTGAGCGGAGGAGGATGGACCCGGACATAAAAAAGGCCCCGCCGGAGCGGGGCCTGAGGTGGAGGCGTGGATGAAAGCGGGTCCGGCGAAGCCGGGCGAAATGCATCGCATTTCGACGCTTGAATGCCCGAGGCCCGAAGCCGAGGGCCGGGGGAACGAAGGAAAGGTGACCGGCTAGCCGGTCTAGATGCCGCCGCCGACGCGGTCGGCGCAGCGGACGGTGTGGCCGTTGGCGGTGACCTCGAGGGTGGCCTCGTAGACGCCGGAGGCGCCGAGCATCACCTTGCCCAGCATCGTCTGGCCGCTCGCGGCCGAGAAGCCGCCGCCCTGGCGGATGTTGGAACTGCCGCCGCCGCTCGCGCTTTTCACGGTGAAGGCGTAGGTGCCCGACAGCGCGCTGGGCGCGTCGACGACCGGCTCGACGGTCACCATGGAGCCCGCCGGGGTCTCGCGGATCTCGCAGGCGAAGGGAACATCAGTTGCCGAGGCTTTGTCCGCAAGCACGGTGCCGGCGGCGATGGCGGCGACGCCGAGGCCGAACAGCACCGGCAGGAAGCGGGTGGCGATCTGCTTGTGCGTATCGATCATGAGGGTTCTCCTGGGTCGGTGCGGTGTGATCGGGGAACCGAGAGGCGCCGGGTGTCCGGCCTCACCCCTCGGCTCTATCGAATGTCTGCGGCTTAGGGGCAGGCCTGGACGAAGGCCGCGACGTTGCCGCCACCGGCCTGGGTCACGGACGCGCCGCAGTTGTTGCCGACCTGCACGCCGGCGGCGACGTTGCCGTTGCCGTCCTGGGTCATGATGGCGGTGTGGTTGGAGCCGAACTGGCCGACGCCGGCGGCGTTGCCGTTGCCGTGCTGCCAGGTGTCGGCGGAGTTGTTGATGCCGTCCTGGCCGATGGCGGCGGTGTTGTGGTTGCCGAACTGCTGGCTCACCGCGCCGTTCCAGATACCGTTCTGGTGGACGCCGATGGTGTTGTGCCAGCCGGCCTGGTTGCCGCCGGCGGCGTTGGCCCAGCCGGACTGGTTGATGAAGACGTCGTTGGCGGACGCGGGAATCGCCGAGACGCCGATGAGGGCCGCGATGGCGGATGCGATGAGGGTCGTGCGGGTCGTGCGGGTCATTGTTCCATCTCCTGTCTGGTCTGCGGGGGCTTGCCCCCGGGGGTCTCGCCCCCGCCTGAACCTGTGTGGGCGGGGTATGACCACCGTTTTAGGAGGGCCCGCCGGAACGGCGCCTGAACCCGCCGTTCAGAGTCCGTTCATCGGCGCGGAAAATGGCCTGCAATGTAAAAAAGCCCCGGCGGACCGGGGCTTTTCACGCGAAAAGAATATTGCTGGGCGCCCGCTGGCGCCGACCGTGCCGTGCCCCGCAGCGTGTGTCCCGGACACGAGACGCGAGCGAAGGCGAGCGGATCACGATCCGGGACCCAGCGTAACGGGTCGCCGAAGGCGTCCATCTTCCGGCTGTGTCGGATCGGCCCGCCCGGCCCTCGGCCCGGCGCCGCGCCAGCGCGCGGCGCGTTTCCGCCCTGCGGACGCGATGCGTCCGCTGCCGGCTACTGGCCGGCACCGGGTATCAACCCTCGGGCGTTCGGCACGCGAAATGCTGCGCATTTCGTCGGCGCTTGCTGGCGCCGACCGTGCCTCACTCCATGGCCAGGATCATGTTCCGGACGACCGGATAGATTTCCCTTTCCCAGCGCTTGCCGTTGAAGACGCCGTAATGGCCGACATTGGCCTGCAGGTGGTGGCGCTTCAGGTGCGGGCGAAGGCTGCGGCACAGGTCGTGCGCGGCGGATGTCTGGCCGAGCGAGCAGATGTCGTCGCGCCCGCCCTCCACCGTCAGCAGCGCCGTCTTGCGGATCGCCGCGGGGTCCACCCGGCGGCCGTGATACGCGAACGTGCCGTTCGCCAGTTCCGCGCGCTGGAACACGCGGTCGATCGTCTCGATGTAGAATTCCTCGGTCAGGTCGAGGACGGCGAAATACTCGTCGTAGAAGGTCTTGATCTTCTCCGCCTGCTCGGTCTCGCCGTTGGCCAGGTGGAAATACAGCTTCTCGTGCGCGGTGCGGTGCCGGTCGGCGTTCATCGCCATGAAGGCGGCGAGCTGCACGAAACCGGGATAGACCCGCCGCCCGCCGCCCGCATAGCGCTTCGGCACCGTGGCGATAACCGCCTCTTTGAACCAGGTGAGCGGCTTCGTCGTCGCGAGCTTGTTCACCTCCGAGGGGCTCTCGCGCACGTCGATCGGCCCGGCCATCAGCGTCATCGTGCGCGGCGTGGCGGGGTGGTCGTCCTCCGACATGACGGCGACGGCGGCGAGCGCCTGCACGCAGGGCTGGCACACCGCCAGGATGTGGCCGCCCTCGCCGATCTCCTCCATGAAACGGATCAGGTAGGTGATATAGTCGTCGACGCCGAATTTGCCGGCGTCCAGCGGAACGTCGCGGGCGTTGATCCAGTCGGTGATGTAGACGTCGTGGTCTTGCAGCAGCGTCTGCACGGTGCCGCGCAGCAGCGTGGCGAAATGGCCGGACAGCGGCGCCACGACCAGCACCTTGGGCTGGTCGGACTCGATGTCCTTCCTGAAGTGCAGCAGCTGGCCGAACGGCAGGTCGAGCGCCACTTCCGGCGTTACCGGTACGTCGCGGTTGCCCACCCGCACCGACTCTATGCCAAAGTCGGGGCGGGTATGCGTCACCTCCATGCGGGTGATCATCTCCAGCCCGGCCATGAACCGCTGCCGGAGCGCCTTCGCGCCGGACCACCATGCCCAGTCGTCGGGCCAGTGGACATCGCCGGCAAAGGCGCGCAACGGCGCGACCATGTCGTCGCTGAGCTGGTAGGACTTGTAGAGCATGGAAACTCGCTGTGCAGTGGTCGGGTATGGCACTATACCGCATCGCAAAAAATATGGTGCGAAATTTGCTGCATTGCGAGAGGATAGCGTACAGGATGGTGTTGGCACCCTTAAGGTGTGCGGAATCGGAACGGCTGGGGACGAGCGGAACGGAATGTCTGGCGCAACACTGACGATTTCATCGAAGAATTACTCGTCCTGGTCGCTGCGCGGCTGGCTTCTGTGCAAGATGGCCGGGCTGACGTTCACCGAGAAGGGCGTCGATATCGACGACCCCGACACGCGCCAGGAACTGCTGCTGCTGTCCCCATCCGTGCTGGTGCCGCGGCTGACCCACGGGAAGATCACGGTCTGGGACACGCTGGCGATCGCCGCCTATCTGGGCGAGATCGCGCCGAAGGCGGGCCTGCTGCCGTCCGACGAGGTCGCGCGCCAGCATTGCCGTGCGGTGTCGGGCGAGATGCATTCGGGCTTCTACAACCTGCGCTCGGCGCTGCCGATGAACCTCAAGGCGCGCCACGACACTTTCAAGATCTTCTCCGGCGCCCGCCCCGACGTGGAGCGCATCAAGGCGATCTGGACGGAATGCCTGGAGACCTATGGCGGTCCCTGGCTGTTCGGCAAGAAGCCGACGATGGCGGACGCCATGTACGCCCCCGTCTGCACCCGCTTCCGCACCTATGCGGTCGAGCTCGAGCCGGAACTGGCGGCCTACTGCCAGACGATCTTCGACTGGCCGCTGATGCAGGAATGGACGGAAGGCGCGCTCGCCGAGCCCGACGAGATCATCGAACTCGAAGTGGAGTTCTGAGGCGCGATCGGTGGCCCGGTTCAACGGCCTGTTTGCAGAATCCCTCGAATAATCGAAGCCACATGCTGAACCGCCGGATCGGCGTCCCGACGCATGTGCCAGGCAAGATGCAGCGGAAAGCCGGCGACAGGGACCGGCGGCTCGAAGATCGCGAAGCGCTCTTTCTTGTCCTGTGGTATGCAGCGGCTCGGTGGCATGGCGATCAGGTCGGATTCCCCGAGCAGCGACGGCACCATGAGAAAGCTCGGCACGACGATACCGACGCGGCGCGTCCGGCCATAGGTGACCAGCACGTCGTCGAGAGGACCGCGCGTCTGACCGCGGCCCGACACAAGGATGTGCGGATAGGCGAGCCAGCGACCCAGGTCGAAACCGTCGGCCGCCGGATGATCGCGGCGCATCATAACCACATAGCGTTCCTCAAGCAGCGTCTCGTGCCGGAACCGGTCGTCGAGCTCCGGAAACACCGAGACAGCCAGGTCCACGATCCCCTTCTCGAGGCCCTCCAGGGCCGCGGCCGCCCCGTGCCACGGCTGAATGACGAGGTCGATGCCGGGCGCCGACTGCGATAGGGAGCGCTGGAGCGGGCCGGCGATGACGACAGCCGGATAGTCGGCCATGACAATGTGGACGGTCTGTCTCAGATCGGCCAGTGCCACGTCGGGCGGATCGAGAACGGCGACGACATCGGCGAGCAGGTCCTTCAGGGGCACACGCAGCGCATCCGCCTTCGGCGTGCGCCGCATCGTGCCGCGTCCGCGCTCCAGCAGCGGATCGTCAAACAGGTGGCGGCAACGATCGAGCGCCGCGGAGGCGGCCGGCTGGGACAGGCCGAGGCGTTGCGCTGCGCGGGATACATGCGCCTCGTCCAGGAGCGCGTCGAGCACCACGAGAAGGTTGAGATCGATCGATCGCAAATTCATTCAACAAATAACACCTTATATTTCAAATCGATTGGAATGATTTTACCAGACCCGACATGGTCGCGGCAACCAGAGCAAACGGTGGTTGCCATGTCCAAGACCCTCATTCTTCTGTTTCACCCCGATATCGGCCGTTCGAAGGCCAACGCCACACTTATCGACGCTGCCAGCGCCGTCGAAGGCGTCGAGATCGTCAATATGCAGGCGCTCTACCCGTGCGGCGCGCTCGATATAGAACGGGACGGTGCGACGGAAGCCGCCCGCCTTTTGTCGGCCGATCGCATCGTGCTGCAGTTCCCGGTGCAGTGGTACTCGACGCCGCCCCTACTCAAGGCGTGGCAGGATACCGTCCTCACCCGAATGTACTACATCGCGAACGAGACCGAGGGCAGCCGGCTCGCGGGAACGCCCCTCCTCGTCGCCGCGACAGCCGGCAATGTGCCTGCCGCCTATTCGCCGGCGGGCCAGAACCTCTTTCCGCTCGTGGACCTGCTCAGGCCGCTAGAGGCGACCGCCCATCGCTGCGGCCTACCATGGGCCGCCCCCTTCCTCGTCTACGGCACCAACGACCTCAACGACTTCGGACCGGCCGATATGGCCACCCGCTATGCCGCCAGGTTGCGGCGCTGGATCGCCGCCACCTTGCCGTCGCGCGCTACGGCCTGAGTCGACCCAAAGGGAGAAACCAATGAATCAGCACTATCCGTTCGCCGGGCTCGCCCGGAGCAGCCGTCCGATGACCCACAACCGCCGCGAGGTCCTGCGTCTGGCAAGCGGCCTTGCGGCCGGCGCCGTCGCGTCGTCGATGCTCACCTTCGAGGCGCTCGCCACCAGCGGCGCCGGATCCGACGGCGCCGCCCCCGGGGAGATGCCGGTGTTCCTGCGCGGCCACTTCCGGCCCGTCACCGAGGAGAACACCGCAACGACGCTGACCGTCCGCGGGTCAATTCCCTCCGCGCTGTCGGGGCGTTACTTCCGAAACGGGCACAATCCGAAGGAGGGCATAAATCCTGGCGCTTGGTTTTACGGCTCGGGCATGATCCACGGCCTCCGGCTCACCAACGGCCGCGCCGAATGGTATCGCAACCGCTGGGTCAGGACGCCAGCCCTCGACGGCGCGCCGCTGTTTCGCGACGACGGGACGATGGACCTGACAGCAAGTGCAGCCGGCACCAGCGTGATCGCGCACGCCGGGCGCATCCTGGCGCTGCAGGAAGTCAACCTGCCCTTCGAGATGACGCCCGAACTCGAAACCGTCGGTGCCTATGACTTCGGCGGCGCGCTGAAGACCATGATGACAGCGCACCCGAAGACCGACCCGCGCACCGGCGAACTGCTGTTCTTCGGCAACTCGCCGTTGAGCCCGCATCTGACCTATCACGTCGCTTCGGCTGAGGGAGACATCTCGCACTCCGAAGTTATCGAGGGCCCCGGGCCGTCCATCATCCACGACTTCGCGATCACGCCGAACTACGTGATCTGGTTCGATTCGAGCGTCGTGCTCGATCTGTCGCTCGGCCTGCCGTTTCCCTATGGCTGGAACCGGGACTATCCCGCACGGATCGGCGTGATGCCCCGCAACCGGTCGAAGGGCGGCGTCACCTGGATCGAGGTCGATCCCTATTACACTCTGCATTTCTCCAACGCCTGGGAGGACGCCGACGGACGCATTATCGTCGAGAGCCCCTATTTCGACGAGACAAGTTGGGGCATCACGTCGGACTTCATCAACAATACCGCGACGCACGGCGACCTGCCGGCGAACGGCAGCCGCCACGCCCGCTGGACGATCGATCCGACCGCGAAGACCGCCAGGATGGACGTACTAGACGACCTGACCGTCGAGTTCCCGACTATCAACCTCGGCCTGACCGGCGTGCAGAACCGGTACGTCTATATGGTCGGCTTCCCCGGAGCCGGCGCGGAGGGTTTCTCTGTGGTGAAATACGATGGAGAGACCGGCAGGCGCGCCCTTTTCCTCTGCCCGGCAGGTGTCATGCCGGGCGAACCCTGCTTCGTGCCCGATGCGGCGGGCTCCGCGGAAGACGACGGCTGGCTGCTCACCTACGTCAACGACGTGCGCAGCGGCGCGGCGGAACTTTGGATCCTCAATGCCGGCGACCTCTCGCAGCCACCGGTTGCCGCTATCGAGATCCCCTGGTGGGTTCCCGCCGGCGTTCACGGATCCTGGATCGACGACAAGGCGATTGCGGGATAGGGACGACCGCTCGAAACGGATGTCCGGGGCCGTTTCGCGCCGGGAATCAGAGGCGGGTGAACACGTCCATGCGGGACCAGTCGGGGATATAGCCACCCTTCTCGTCGGCAATGTGCGCGGCGGCGAAGGCCGCCTCGAAGGACGGGCGGTCCGCCTCGGCAAGTGACCGTCCGCTGTCGACGGTGGTCAGGTCGGCGATCATGGCCGGCACGTCGGCCACCCGGTACTTGGTCGCGAACCGCAGCGCCGGCCCCCGTTCCAGCGATCCCGCGTCGACCGCCGCGTCGAGCGCGGCCTGCGCCTGCGCGTAAACGGCGGTTTCGTCGTCGATGTAGCGCATGACCGGCGTGAACGGCCCGTCGGGATCAGGCTCCAGGACCGCGATCCGCCCGCCGGGCCGAAGCAGCCGGCGGGCTTCCGTCAGGGCCGCCGCCATGTCGGCGCAATGGTGCAGGCTGCGGGAAAAGAACACGATATCGAAGGCGCCGGTCTCCAGCCCCGCCGCCTCGGCCGGGCCGACGACGTAGCGCGGTCCGCCGCCGTGTGCCTCGGCCTTCGCGACCTGGCCGGCGTTCGGCTCGACGCCGGTCACCTCCGCCCCCAGCGATGCCAGCTTGCGGGTGACCGTGCCGGAGCCGCACCCGATATCGACGATCTTCAGGCCCGCGAGATCGCCGAGTGTGGCGGCCAGAACGGCGTCGAAGCGGACAAAGGGGCGTTCGCTCATGCGTCTTCTCCCGGTTCGACGCCGGCCCGCGCCAGCGCGCCAGCCTGCCGCTCGGCAAGGTGGTCGAGATCGAAGGCCTCGATCGTCTCGTTGAACAGGCGGTGGAAGTTCAGTTCGGCGCGCAGGTGGATGAACACGGCGCCGAGCCCGATCGCGGCGCGGTCCATGAACACGAACTCACGCGGCACCGTTACCGGTCCCTTTTCCTTCAGCGCCTTGTGCACGGTGAACGCCTGCTGGCGGCCGTATTCGGCGGCCTTCACCCCGTCGGCGATGGCCCGCACCCGGTCTTCCAGCAGCGGGCCGTAGATGAAGTTCGCCCAGATGTTGAGGATGTCGATCAGCTCGCGCGAGAGCCCCTTGAAGCCCCAGGTCTCGTAGGCATGGACGACGAGATCGTCGTCGCCGGTCCTCAACCCGTTGTAGAGATCGATGACGCCGCCGACGAATTTCGGCGGGAAGATGCGGATGCAGCCGTAGTCCAGCAGGTTGATGCCGCCCGGCTCCCCGTCCTGATCGTAGACGGTGTAGTTGCCCAGGTGCGGGTCGCCGTGGATCACGCCGTAGCGCGAGAACGGGAACCACCAGGCCCGGAACATGGCCGTCGCCAGCCGGTTGCGGATGTCGAGATTGTCGTCCTTGTGGTCGAGCATCGGTGTGCCGTCCAGCCAGCTCATGGTGAGCAACCGTCTGGTCGACAGGTCCTCGACGACGGAGGGCACGCGGATCGCGGTCTCGTCGGCCAGGATCTCGCCGTAGAGCCGCATGTGCGCGGCCTCGCGGGTGTAGTCGAGTTCCTCGCGGATGCGGGCGGCGATCTCGTCGCCCATCTGGCTGGTGTCGATCGCCGGGTCCATGCGCCGGTGGATCGCGAACAGGATGTCGAGCTGCGACAGGTCGGCCTCGACGGCCGACTGCATGTCCGGGTACTGCAGTTTGCAGGCCAGATCCTCGCCGTCGAGCGAGACCGCCTTGTGCACCTGGCCGAGCGACGCGGAGGCTGCGGCGTGGTGGCCGAATGCCTGAAACCGCGACTGCCAGTCGGCGCCGAGTTCCGCGGCCATCCGGCGCTTGACGAAGGCCCAGCCCATCGCCGGTGCCTGACTCTGCAGCTTGGCCAGTTCCATGGCGTATTCGGCCGGGATCGCCTCGGGGATGGTGGACAGAAGCTGCGCCACCTTCATGATCGGCCCCTTCAGGCCGCCCAGCGCGGCGGCGAGTTCCAGCGCGTTCTTCTCGCGGTTCGCCTCGCGCCCCAGCAGCCGCCGGCCTGCAGCCCTGGCGGCGACGGAGCCGACATTGGTGCCGACGCGCGCATAGCGCTGCGCGCGCTTGTGGAACCGGTTGCGTTCTGTGTCTCGATCGCTCATCGGAGGCTATCTAGGTCGCGGGCGGCCCGGGTCACGCCGCGCCGATTGCCGCAGGGGCTTGCGGGGCCGCGATCCTGTCGAGGGCGGCGACGATCCGGTCGCGGTGGCCGAGCATCGCCTTGTAGGAAAGCTGCGCCTCGTTCAGCGACAGGAGTTGCTGCCGAAGGCCTGTCGCGAGCCGGGCGCCGTCGGGATGCCGCGCCAGCGCCTCGAACGGATCGACGTGGACCTTGATGGTGAACAGGATGTCGCCCGATACGGGCAGCCGCCGCAGCGTCTGGCGCTCGACGCGGATGAACGCCTCCGGAATGCCGTCGCCGGAAAACCAGTCGCGGGGCTGTTTTTTGGATTCGGGGTGATGCAGGTCGGCGTCCGCGTAAATCGACCAGTTCAGCCGCCAGACCGGCTGGTCGACCTTCAGCTTGTCGAAGATACGATCGACGAGCGTGCCCATCTTGCCCGCCCAGCCCGGAACGCCGGCATGGATCGCGCCCATCGGCCTGCCGAACTTCTCGGCAAGCGACCAGGACGAGGGAAAGCACAGGCTCGCCGCGACGAGGCGGTACCCCTCCGGGCCCGGCCGCATGAGCACGAGATCGTCCTGCACGAGGAAGGAGGCCAGCGCCAGCGGCGCCTCGTCGGCTGTCAGGTCGACCGCGGCGTCGACACCGGCGATGGACAGTCGCGCGCCGTCACGCGAATAGATATCGGGATGGCGGGCCGGGAGATACTCGGCGAGCAGCGCCAGAACCTCGGCCTGCGCGTCGCGCGTGTCCGCCTCGGCGCCGAAAACGGCTGCCCGGTCCTCCGCGAACAGGCGGTGCTTCTCGGCCAGATGCGCGGCGAGATGGGCGTCGGGCTCGATCCAGTCGGTGATATCCAGCGGCGCCAGGCCGATGGAGAACGGGGTCTTCGACCCGGCATAGGGCGTATAGGCGAGGTCGCTCATCCGCCCGGCGGCCCCGGCGCTCAGAACTGGCGCCGCGCGCGGCGGGCGAGGATCGCCCCGATGATCCCCAGCGCGGCGGCGCACAGGACGACCAGCAGCACGATCATGGCGATCGCGCCGAGGATCGAGCCCAGCGTCTTCCAGAAGCCGATCTGGGCGATGATCACCGCGAGGATGAGGATGAGAATGATGGGCATGGGACGGTCAGTCCTCCATCGCTTCGAGTTCGTCGATCAGGCCGGAGATGACGCCGAGCCCCATCTTCCAGAATTCCGGATCGCGGGCATCGAGGCCGAACGGCGCGAGCAGTTCCGAATGGTGCTTGGTGCCGCCGGCGCGCAGCATGTCGAAATACTTCTCGGCGAACCCCTCCTGCGCGTTCTCGTAGATCGCGTAGAGCGAGTTCACCAGGCAGTCGCCGAAGGCGTAGGCATAGACGTAGAACGGCGAATGGATGAAGTGCGGCACGTAGCACCAGAAGGTCTCGTAGCCCTCGCCGAGCCGGATCGCCGGGCCGAGGCTTTCCGCCTGCACCTCCTTCCAGATCGTGTTGATGTCCTCGACGGTCAGCTCGCCCTCGCGCCGGGCGGTATGGATGCGCCGCTCGAAAACGTAGAAGGCGATCTGCCGCACCACCGTGTTGATCATGTCCTCGACCTTGGAGGCGAGCAGGGCCTTGCGCGCCGTCGCATCCGTGGTCCTGGACAGAAGCGTCTTGAAGGTCAGCATCTCGCCGAACACGCTGGCCGTCTCGGCCAGCGTCAGCGGCGTCGGCGCCATCAGCGGCCCCTGCGGCGCGGCCAGAACCTGGTGCACGCCGTGGCCGAGCTCGTGGGCGAGCGTCATCACGTCGCGCGGCCGGCCGAGATAGTTGAGCAGCACGTAAGGGTGGGCGCTCGGCACGGTGGGGTGCGCGAAGGCGCCGGGCGACTTGCCGGGCTTCACCGCCGCGTCGATCCAGCCCTTGTCGAAGAACGGCTGGGCAATCTCCGCCATCTTCGGCGAGAAGGCCGAATAGGCCGACAGCACCGTGTCGCGCGCCTCCGTCCAGACATAGGTCTTCTGCTCGACCTTCGGCAGCGGCGCGTTGCGGTCCCAGAAGTCGAGCACCTCGCGGTCGAACCACTTCGCCTTCAGCTTGTAGTAGCGGTGCGAGAGCTGCGGATAGGCGCCGCGCACGCTTTCCACCAGCGCGTCGACGACCTCGCGCTCGACCCGGTTCGCCAGATGCCGCGAGTCGGCGACGTCCTCGAAGCCGCGCCAACGGTCGGAGATTTCCTTGTCCTTGGCCAGCGTGTTGGTGATCAGCGAGAAGGTCGGCAGGTGGTCGGAGAAAGTCGCGATCAGCGCCTCCGCCGCCGTCCGCCGCGTGTCGCCATCGGGGTCCTGCAGCAGGTTCAGCGTCGGCTCGAGGGTCAGTTCCTCGCCGTCGAGATCGAACCGCAGCGACGCCATCGTCTCGTCGAACAGCCGGTTCCACGCCCCGCGCCCGGTGATCGACTTCTCGTGAAACAGCTTTTCCAGCGTGTCGTCGAGCTGGTATGGGCGCTCCTTGCGCTCGTCCTCGATCCACGGACGGTAATGGTCGAACGCCGGCTCGGCCTGCATCGCCGCTTCGATCTTGGCGTCGTCGATGCGGTTCAGCTCCAGCGTGAAGAACAGCAGGTGCAGGCTCGCGTTGGTGACCTTCTCGCGCACGTCGCCGAAGAATTTGGCCCGCGTCGGGTCGGACACGTCGAGGGCGTGCTGCAACCCGGCATAGGAGATCAGCCTGCCGAGAACGTCCTGAAGGGCCTCGAATTCGCCGATCGCCCCGGCCAGTTTCGCCGGCCCGTCCGGTTTTTCCAGCAACCCGGCGAGCGTCCCCTTCCAGGTCTCCTCGAACCGCTGCGACTCCGCCATCGAGCGGTCGAGATCCTCCTTCACCCGGGGGGAGTCCATGCCCGGATAGAGATCGTCGAGATTCCAGGACGGCAGCGCGCCGAGGTCGGTTTTCTGGGCCGATTTCTGGGACGCCTGCGCGCCGGTGGCCACGTTTCTGACCTGCATTCTCGATCAAGCTCCTGTTTCGCCTGAAAAATCTGCGTAACACACGGCACCTTCGCGGCACCGCGACGCAACGGACACTCGTCCCGATATTAGCCTGCGCCCCTGTCGCTTCAAGGACGAAGGCCACCCGCCAACCGGCGCAAAGCGGGACTCGCGTCCCGCGCTGAACCGGACCGCTAAACGCTATGCGATCAGTTTAAGCACCCCTTTACCGAACGGAGGGCAGACTGCGTCGGACAAGTGACGGGCTGGCCGGGCCGGCCCGCAACGGAGGTGTTATGCCCGAGCGGATCCTGATCGTCGACGACGATCCCGTGCAGCGCCGCATTCTGGAAGCGGCAATACAGCGCTTCGGTTTCGAGACCGTGACGGCCGAGACCGGCGATGCGGCGATGGCCGCGCTTACCGGTCCGGACGCCGGCGAGATCGTCCTGGTTGTGCTCGACCTCGTGATGCCCGATCTCGACGGCATGGGCACGCTGGAGCGCATGCGCCGGGACGGCGTCTACCGCCCGGTGATCGTCCAGACCGCCCACGGCGGCATCGACACCGTCGTCAGCGCCGTGCGCGCCGGCGCCATCGACTTCTTCGTCAAGCCGGTCAGCCCCGAACGCCTCGAGGTCTCGATCCGCAACGCGCTGAAGGTGAATGCGCTGGAAGGCGAGATCGCCCGCATCAAGCGCCGCGCCGACGGCGCGCTGACCTTCGACGACATCGTCACCCGCGCCCCCAGCATGGCCCGCGTGCTCGAGCTTGGCCGCCGCGCCGCCGACTCCAGCATCCCGATCATCATCGAAGGCGAGTCCGGCGTCGGCAAGGAACTCATCGCCCGCGCGATCCAGGGTTCCAGCCCGCGCGCCGGCAAGCCGTTCGTCGCCGTGAACTGCGGCGCCATTCCCGAAAACCTGGTCGAATCGACCCTGTTCGGTCACGAGAAGGGCGCTTTCACCGGCGCCAGCGAGAAGCGTATCGGCAAGTTCGTCGAGGCCGACGGCGGCACGCTGTTCCTCGACGAGGTTGGCGAACTGCCGCTGGATGCGCAGGTCAAGCTCCTGCGCGCCATTCAGGAAGGCGAGGTCGAGCCGGTCGGCGCCCGCAAGCCGGTCAAGGTGGACATCCGCCTGATCTCGGCGACAAACCGCTCGATGATCGATCTCGTCCGCCAGGGCAAGTTCCGCGAAGACCTGTACTACCGGCTCAACGTCTTCCCGATCACCGTGCCGCCGCTGCGCGAGCGCACCGAGGACATCCCGCTGCTGGCGAAGCACTTCATTACCCGGTTCGGCGCCGAAGAAGGCAAACGGGTCGAGTCCATCACGCCCGAGGCGCTGACGCTGCTGACGCGGCACCGCTGGCCGGGCAATGTCCGCCAGCTCGAAAATACCGTGTTCCGCGCGGTGGTGCTGGCAGACAGCCACGAACTCGATGTCGACCACTTCCCGCAGATCGCCGCCCAGATCGACGACTTCCAGGACGTCGAGCCGACCCTGCCGACGATCGAACTGACGGCCCTGCCCCAGCAGCACGAGCGCGCAGAGACGAGGCCGGCGCCGCAGCGCGAACCGATGTCGCCGTCGGCCATCGGCTATCCCGCCCAACCCGACCATACGCGCGGCGTCGTTCCCATCCTGTCGGAAGACGGCGACGTCCGTCCGCTGGAGGAGATCGAGGCGGACCTGATCCGTTTCGCGGTGGAGCATTACCGCGGCCGGATGAGCGAGGTCGCCCGCCGGCTGGGCATCGGCCGCTCGACACTCTATCGCCGGCTCAAGGAACTCGAGCTCGACGCGGCCGAATAGGCTGCGCCGGGCGCCGGATGCCGCCTATCCGGCTTCACCCGAGCGTTACCGCCTTCCGCTGGCGATTTCCGGCGAATGCGGATATTTTCGGCGCATGATTCACAACCGCTCCCTTTTTCGCGCCTCGCGCTCCCGCCCTCTTGTCGTCGGCCTTCTCGCGTCCGCGGCGCTGACCCTGCCTCTCAAGGCCCTCGCCGAAGACGGCGACACGCCACCCGAGACGATCGTCCAGGAGACATCCGTGGCTCCCGTCGAGGCGCTTTCGAGCCCGGCGACGGACGCTGAGCCCCCAGCGCAGGCGGATGCGACCGCCGCCGCGCCGACCGGGGCGTCCGCGCCGCCGGTCGAGACGGCCACCGAGGCGACCGGGGAAACGGATGACACCGCGTCCGAAACGGCATCGGATACGGTTGCCGGGGCCACGGCCGAAGCACCGGTCGCCGACGCCGGGACGGACGAGAACGCGATCTCCGACACATCCCCGCAGGACGCTGCTGCCGAGGCCGACGTGACGGATACGGCAGAGGCCACAGCCGAGGCGGCCTTGGATGCGGCCAGGGAGGCCACGGACGCACCGGTGAGCGCCGAAGCGTCGGAGGAAGCGACCGCAGACGCCGGTGCCGCTGAGACGGCGTCACAGGATGGCGAGGTGCCGGCGAGCCCCGAGGCGCAACCGGCAACCGCGGAAACGGCACCCGACGCGGCCGCAACCGATACGGCGGAGACGAATACCGCTCCGGCCGAGACGAACGCAGCCGAAACGACGCAAGCCGAGGCTTCCGAGCCCGCAGTCGCCGAACCGGCGCACGATCCGGCCGCCCTCGCGCTGGCGATCGAGGCCGGACTGGGCAAGACCGACAACAAGGCGCTGGTGGCCTTCTACACGGAACGCGACTTCGCACCGCTGTGGCTGGACGGCGGCCGGCTCGGCGAAGAGGCGCGTGCGGTCATCGACCGGCTCGACAACGCGCATACCGATGGCCTCGATCCCGCACGCTATATCGTACCGGCCATCCTTGGCGGCGTTAGCGACGCGGCCGGACCCGACGACCTCGCCGCCGCCGACCTCGCACTGACCGCCGCCGCGCTCCGCTTCGCGACCGACGCGCAGGCCGGCACCATGGATCCCGCCTCCCTCGGCGAACTGATGACGGCCAAGCCCGTGCGGCCCAAGCCGGCGGCCGTGCTGGACGGCCTCGCGTCGGCCGATGACAAGGTCGCCTATCTGGAGGGCTTCAATCCGCCCCATCCCCAATTCAGGGCCCTGAAGACGCTGTTGGCCGAACTGCGCGACCGCGACGACGCGGACGCGCCGCCGGAAGTGCCGGCCGGCAAGACGCTGAAGCCCGGTATGAGCGACAGCCGCGTGCCGCTGCTGCGGACACGGCTCGGGCTCACCGAGCCGCAGGACGGCCCGGACGCCGCCGCCGAGCCCGGTCAGGTGTCCGACACCGACAGCGCCGACATCGTCACGGGCAGCACGCCGGACGCATCGCCCGCCTCCAACGCGTCTCTCGTCTATGACGACGCGCTGGTCGACGCGGTCAAGGCGTTTCAGGAGGCCGCGAGCCTCGACGTCGACGGCGTCATCGGCCCGCAGACGCTTGCCGCCCTGAACGGCGGGACCGCCGTCACCGTCGGCGACGTGCTGGTCAACATGGAGCGCTGGCGCTGGATGCCGCGCGAGATGGGCTATCACAATGTCTGGGTGAACATTCCCGAATTCCGCCTGCGCGTCGTTACCGGCGGCCGGACCGCGTTCACCACCCGCGTCATCGTCGGCAAACCGCAGAACCAGACGCCGGTCTTCAGCGACGAAATCGAGTATGTCGACGTCAATCCGTTCTGGAACGTGCCGCGCTCGATCGCCGCAAAGGAAATGATGCCGGTGATCCGCCGCGATCCGGACTATTTCGTGCGGCACGGCTACGAGGTCATCTATACCGGCGGCGGCCAGGACATCGTCATCGATCCGCGCACCGTCGACTGGAACCTGTGGAACCCGGAGAACATGCCGTTCCGCTTCCGCCAGCCGCCCGGCGAAGCCAACGCGCTCGGCCGCGTCAAGTTCATGTTCCCCAACAAGCACCACGTCTATCTGCACGATACGCCGAGCCGGAATCTGTTCTCGCGCTCCGTCCGGTCCTTCAGCCACGGCTGCGTGCGTGTCGACAAGCCGGTCGAGTTCGCCGACGCGCTGCTGTCGCAGGAAGAGCAGATCAACGGCAACCGCATCAAACACCTGATCGGCGGCGGCGAGAACGGGTCGCTGCCGGTGAAGCGGCACATCCCGGTGCACCTGAGCTACTTCACCGTCTGGGTCGACGAGGCCGGCGAAACGCAGAAGCGGCCGGACATCTACCACTACGACGAGCGCATGAAGGCGGCCATGGGACTTGGAAGCTGAAACCGGGCGCCTTACAGGAGTTGAAGATCGGCCGGCGGGCCGATTTGCCGCAGGGGGGCAAGGCATTGAAACCCGACGCTGCCGTTCCCATCATCGAGGCGAAGCAAATTCGCGCCATGATTCGGGGACACACTAGAGAAATCCTAATCGTCGATTAACCTTTAGTGGCGAAGAATCGCCCGGCCGGTCGCCGGGGGGTGTTAAGACTGAGCGTTAGACGGGACCTTCGGACGGAAACCTTTTGGTGGGACGATTTTCAATGGGGGCGGGACGGCTGCGCACGGCTGCGCGCGGAGCGGCTGCGCTTACGCTGTGCGGCATGGCCGTTCTCGCAATCGACGGCGTGAGAGGCGAAGCCCGCGCCGAGACGCGCACGCTTCCCTTCAAACAGCTCCACACGGGTGAAACCGTCACCATCACCTTCAAGCGCAACGGCCGGTACGATCAGGAAGGCCTGAAGCAGATCAATTACATTCTGCGCGACTGGCGCCGCAACGAATCCACCACGATGGATCCGAAGCTGCTGGACCTCGTCTGGGAAGTCCGCAAGGAAGTCGGATCATCCGCGCCGGTTTACGTCCTGTCGGGATACCGCTCGCCGGTCACCAATGCGATGCTGCGGTCGCGGTCCAGCGGCGTCGCCAAGTACTCCCAGCACATGCTCGGCAAGGCGCTCGATTTCTACCTGCCGGACATACCGCTGGCGAAGCTGCGCGAGACGGCGCTGAGGTACCAGGGCGGCGGTGTCGGATACTATCCCACCTCCGGCTCGCCCTTCGTCCACATGGATACCGGCAGCGTCCGCCACTGGCCGCGCATGACCCGCCAGCAGCTCGCCAAGGTCTTCCCGGACGGCAAGACCGTCCACATTCCAAGCGATGGCAAGCCGATGTCCGGCTATGACCGGGCCGTGGCCGAACTGAAGCGCGGCGCGCCCTCGTCCGGCAGCTCTTCGGGATCCAGCCGGACCCAGGTCGCGATCAATACGGGTCGCGGCGACCCCTCCAGGGTCGTCTATGCGTCCGCCGCTCCCTCGTCGCGCTCCACGTCGGCCTCCTCCTCCAGCGGCTCCGGCCGCAATTTCGTCGCCGCGCTCTTCAACCGCCGGGACGAGGAGCAGGATGATGCCGACAGCGCGGATACGCCGACGCCGGTGGTCGAGGTCGCGCCGACCGTCGTCGCCAAACTCGAGCCGCTGAAGGACGCGCCCGTGCCCCGCCTGAAACCGGGCGCGGAATCGATACCTGCAGCGATACCGGAAACGACAATTTCGGTGGCCGAAGCGCCAATTCCGGCCCCCAAACCGATACTGGTCGCGTCGCTCGTCGCCGACGACGGCGCCGACGACGGCCCCGGGCCGGAGATGGCCGCGGCGCCGATTCCGGTCGACAAGCCGCTGCTGACCGCGAGCGTCATGCCGCCGTCGGACCTGCCGACGCGCACCGCCGCGGCACTGCCCCGCGCCCGCCCGCTCCTGTCCGGCAACGATGCCATCGGCATGCTGATCGCCGACGGCGAAACGGCAACGGGATCAACGCCTTCCCCGGCCGAGGCGGCCGAACCGATGACCGCGACCGCGCTCGCCTCGACCGGACCCGTCGCCGATCTGCCGCCGTTCGCGGCCACCTTCACCGGGCCGGTCGTACCGCTGCGCGACGGCCCCGCGCTCGTCGCCATCGACTACCGCCCCGAGGCGCTTGAGCCGTATATGGATTCCGACAATTGCCTGCGCGGCGAGCATTTCGTCGTGCTGCGCCATCCCGATCAGGCCGATATCGGTGCTCTGACAAGCATTTCCGGGCTGGTTGTCGAGAACACCTTCACCAGCGGACCGCAGCTCATCTATCCGATGCGGAAGTTCACCGGGCCCGCGGTCATGCCGGTCGCCACGCGCAGTTACGAGGTGGCGCTCAACGACGACACGCTCACGACCGGCTCGATCCGGCGCGCGTCGCTGACCCCCTCCCGGGACCTGCACTGAGCCCGGCTCGTTCGAGCCGTTATCCCTCTGAGCGGACATGAAAAAGGCGCCTCGACCGGCGCCTTTGTCCGTTTCGCCTGGGGCTGCGGGATCACTCCTGCGGGAGCATGCCCAGCGCGGCCAGGTAGGTTTCCAGGATCGCCTCCTGCTCCTGCCGCTCGGCGGTATCCTGCTTGCGCATCTTGATGATGGTCCGCAGCGCCTTGGTGTCGAAGCCGTTGGCCTTGGCCTCGGCATAAACGTCGCGAATGTCGTCCGCCAGCGCCTTCTTCTCTTCTTCCAGCCGTTCGATACGCTGAACGATGGAATGCAACTGGCTCCGGGCGATGCCGTCGCTGTCTTCCATGGTGTACTCCGTGGTGATGTTTTCTGGTTAGTGGTCTTTGTGGGTCGCGGCGTGCGACACAGCGAAGGCCGCCTGCTGTTCGGGCGTCGCTTCGCTCTGGTACTTCGCCTTCCATGCGTCGTAGGGCATGCCGTAGACGATCTCGCGCGACTGCTCCTTGTCGATGTCGAGACCGCGTTCCTCGGCCGCCTCCCGATACCAGTTCGACAGGCAGTTGCGACAGAATCCGGCAAGATTCATCATGTCGATGTTCTGCACGTCGGTGCGCTCGCGCAGATGCGAGACAAGCCGCCGGAAGGCGGCCGCCTCGAGCTCCGTACGCGTCTTTTCGTCGAGTTCGCTCATGACTGCCTCATCTCTCCCCACCCGATTCCGACGGCGTCACCGGAACCGGCACATCATCGTGGCGTATCTCGTTCAGGCCGGCGATGCCGGCAAGATCGCTCAGAACGTCCGCGAGCCGGCCGGCCCATTCCGCCTGTCCCGGCTCTTCCGCAATGAGATCCTGCCGCAACTCCACGAGTGCGTGAGACAGCCCGCGCTGCGTCGCATGCCGGTACATCGTGTCGCCCTTCAGCCGGCCTGAATAGGGTTCGTTGTCCCCGACCGTCAACAGCGGATCGGCGGAGAATGCCTCGATCATCGGCACGGCGAGGCGCGGGTCGCTGTCCCAGAGGATCCCGATCTCCCAGGGGCGACGGGTGCCGCGCCAGAACGGCGTGAAACTGTGGATCGACACGATCGCCGGCGGATGCCCCGACGCGATCGCCGTATCGATCGCTGCCGTGACCGCCTGGTGATAGGGCTCGTAAAACGCCGCGATACGCTTCTGCTTCTCGGCCTCGTCGATCCGGGCATTGCCGGGAACGACGGCCCCGTCGGACAGTCGCATCACCAGCGTGGGGTCGTCCGCGCCGCGGTTCGGATCGATGAGGAGCCGCGAGAACCGGGACATCACAGCCGGCGCACCGAGGTCCCGTGCGAGGCGGCGCGTCACCGCTTCCGCACCGATATCGTAGGCGATGTGGCGCTCGAACTCCTCGGGCGGAAGCCCCAGATCGCCATACTCCGCCGGCAGCCGGTTCGAGGCGTGATCGCACAGGATCAGCCACCCCGTAGAGACCGCACCGGGAATCGCCTCGAAGGGAACGAACGGCTCCGCGGCTGCCTGCCCGGCGTCCGGGGTGCCGGCGCGCGGCTGCCCGCCATTGGCGTTTTCGGCCGCACCCGGGGCGCAATAATCGGCTACTCGCGTCATCTGGCGTTTCCGGGCATGCGGTCGGGCGGTCTGTGATCGGTCTGTATGACAATTCCGAATGACGCGGCGGGTACGCTGTCATAAGGGTACTCAGACATGTAGGCGATCGCACCGCCCGCGGCAACGTTTCCGCCGGCGGAAGACCGGTGGAACGGTGGATGACGGGGATTCAGGAGACCGACGAGGCGGCGGCAGAAGCACGCGCAAAGGCCGTTGCCTTCGCGGCACTGGTCGGCGGCGCCGTCGCCATGGGGATTTCGCCGATCTTCGTGCGCCTTGCCGATGTCGGCCCCTTCGCCAGCGCCTTCTGGCGCGTCGCCCTCGCGCTCCCGGCGCTCTACGCCTGGATGGTCTTCGAAAAACGCCGCTATCCCGAACTCGCATCCACCCGTATCCGCTTCGACCCCACGGTCGCGCTTGCCGGCCTGCTGTTCGCCGGCGACCTGTTCTTCTGGCATCTCGCCATCGTGAATACGTCGGTCGCCAACGCCACGTTCCTGGCGACACTGGCCCCCGTCTTCGTCGTCAGCCTGTCATGGCTCGTGCTGCGCGAAGCGGTCGGCCGGGAGGTGGTGGTCGGTCTTGCCGTCGGCCTCGTCGGTGCCGCGTTCCTGCTCGGCTCGAGCTACAGCTTCGCCCCCACAAACCTGCGCGGCGACGCCTTCGGACTGATCACCGCCGTCTTCTTCGGCACCTACATCCTGTCCGTCCGGCCAGCCCGTCGCCGCCATCCCGCCGGCCGGTTGCTGTTCCTCTCCTCGCTCGTAACGGCCGCCATCCTGCTCGTCGTCGCCCTCATCATGGAGCCGACGCTGCTGCCAGCCTCCCTGAAGGGAGTAGTGATGCTGGTGGTCCTGGCCCTCCTCAGCCATGCCGGCGGACAGGGGCTGCTCGCCTATTCGCTCGGTCAGTTGCCCGCCGGGTTCTCGTCCCTCGTCATTTTCCTGGAAGGCGTCGCAGCCGCCCTGTTCGCATGGATTCTGCTGGGCGAAAGCATGACATGGTTGCAGCTTCTGGGCTCTGCTGCCATCTTCTCCGGCGTCTGGATTGCCCGGCCGCGCCGGCAAAGTAAATCAGCATAAGCACAGACCGGATACCGGCATGACGGAAACGCCCCGCGACATCCTGCGCAGTCTCTTCGATGCGATGGTCGAAGCTGCCCATCCCGGCACGTGCCTCGTTCCGCATCTTCCGGACCCGCCGAAGGGCCGTATCATCGTGCTCGCGGGCGGCAAGGCGGCCGGCAGCATGGCGGCCGCCGCCGAGGCGCATTATCTCGACACGCTCGGCGTCTCGCCCGGGCAACTCGAGGGGATCGCAGTTACCCGGTACGGCTATGGTCGCCCGACGAGGCGGATCCGTGTCATCGAGGCCGGGCACCCCGTGCCCGACGCCGCCGGCATCGCGGCGACGGAGGAAACCCTTTCGCTCGCCGGGTCCGCCGGTCCCGACGATCTGGTCCTCGTCCTCCTGTCCGGCGGCGGTTCGGCGCTGTGGATCGCACCGGTCGACGGCGTAACGCTGAAGGCGAAGCAGCAGTTGACCCGGGATCTTCTCGCCTGCGGCGCCCGGATCGGCGAGATCAATACGGTGCGCCGGCACCTGTCGCGTATCAAGGGCGGCCGGCTGGCCGCGGCAGCCTATCCGGCGGACGTGTTGACGCTCGCGATCTCGGACGTGCCGGGAGACCATCCCTCCGTGATCGCGTCCGGCCCGACGGTCGCCGACCCGACCGGTCTGGCCGACGCGCGCGCCATACTTCGGAAGTACGCCTTAGAACCGTCCCCCGAAATAGCGGTGGCCCTCGATGCGGAAGGCAACGAAACCCCGAAACCGGGCGATGAACGCCTCCGCTCGGCCAGGTACGTTCTCGTGGCGACACCGTCCTCCGCGCTCGCGTCGGTCAAGGCGACGGCCCGCGACCACGGTTTCGAAGTCGAATATCTCGGCGACGACCTGGAAGACGACGCCCGCGATCTTGCCGGAGATCATGCCGAACGCGCCCGCACGGCCGCCGACGAAGGCCGCCGCGTCGTGATCCTGTCCGGCGGGGAGGCAGTCGTTCAGATGCGCGGGCGCGGCCGCGGCGGACCGAATCAGGAATTCGCCCTGGCTCTGGCGCTCGCCGTACAGGGGCGGCCCGGAATCTGGGGCCTCGCCGCCGACACCGACGGGACCGATGGCGGCGGCGGCTCGGCGGACGATCCAGCCGGCGCATTCGTCGCCCCCGATACGCTGTCACGGGCCGCCGAACTCGGCCTCGACGCCGACGCATTTCTGGAAGACAATGATTCGACGTCATTCTTCGAACGAATCGGTGACCTTCTTGTCGTCGGTCCGACCTTTACGAACGTCAATGATTTCCGCGCGGTCATCGTTGACACGTCTGTCAGCTGACAGCAGAAAACAGCTTTACAGCGAAGCGCTTGCCGACAAAGGCGCCATGAGAACAGCAGCCTCTTCTCGACAGCATCCGTTCAAGCCCCTGTCCCTGTCGTGCGCCGCCCTCATGAGCGCGGTGGCCATGTTCGCCTGGCCGGGCGATGCCCGGGCGGATTTCCGGATCTGCAACACCACGCCGGGCCGCGTCGGGATCGCCGTGGGCTACAAGGACGACAAGGGCTGGGCGACCGAGGGCTGGTGGAACGTCGGGCCGAACAGCTGCGAGACGATCCTGCGCGGCGATCTGGCCTCCCGCTACTATTACGTCTACGCCATCGACTACGACCACGGCGGCGAATGGGCCGGCGAAGCCTTCATGTGCACGCAGGACCAGATGTTCACGATCCGCGGTATCGAGTCCTGCGAGGACCGCGGCTACCAGCGCACCGGGTTCTTCGAGATCGACACCCACGAGCAGAGTACCTGGACCGTGCAGCTTCAGGATCCTTCGCTCGGCGGCGAAGGCACCGGCGGCGGCGGCTAGACCCGCGCGGCTCGTCGAATCGCCGCGAAGTCCATACTGTTTGTTCCTCGCGGACCGCTGACACACAGTGGCGTTTCGTCATACAAAATAAACGGCACCGCGATATTCGGGCGCTATACGCGTTTCGCGATCAGGTCCGACAAGCAAGGGGGCAAGCGCCGATGCGCCGGCAACGATCCGTCAAGATCCTGGCGACCCTGGGACCGGCAACGTCCGGGGAAGACCGCATTGCCGCGCTGTTCGAAGCCGGCGCGGATGTCTTCCGGATCAACATGAGCCATACGCCGCACGACCTGCTGCGTACCCTGCACGGACGCATCCGCGCGGTGGAGAAGCGGTTTGGCCGGCCGATCGGCATTCTGGCCGATCTGCAGGGTCCGAAGCTGCGGGTCGGCGAATTCGCCGACGGCGCCGCCGAACTCGAGCAAGGCGCGGCCTTCGCGTTCGACACGTCGAACGAGCCGGGCGACGCCGCGCGGGTCCACCTGCCGCATCCCCCCGTGTTCGAAGGCGTCGAGGCCGGCCACAAGATCTTGCTCGACGACGGCCGCATCCGCCTGAGGATCACCGAGGCGACAGCCGACCGGATCGATTGCGTGGTGGAAGTCGGCGGCACGCTGTCGAACCGCAAGGGCATCAGCCTGCCCGACACCCTTCTGCCGTTCGGCGCCATGACCGACAAGGACCGCGCCGACCTCGACGCCGCCGTCAATCTCGGCGTCGACTGGATCGCCCTGTCCTTCGTGCAGCGCCCCGACGACCTCGCCGAGGCCCGTAAGATGACGCGCGGGCGCGCCTCAATCATGGCCAAGATCGAGAAGCCGGCCGCCGTCGAGCGCCTCGACGAGATCATCGAGATGGCCGACGGCCTAATGGTCGCGCGCGGCGACCTCGGCGTCGAGATGCCGCTCGAGGCCGTCCCCGGGGTGCAGAAGCGCATCACCCGCGCCTGCCGCCATGCCGGCCGCCCCGTCGTCGTCGCCACGCAGATGCTGGAATCGATGATCTCCGCCCCGGTGCCGACTCGCGCCGAGGTGTCCGACGTCGCCACCGCGGTCTTCGAGGGGGCCGACGCGATCATGCTGTCGGCGGAATCGGCCGTCGGCGAGTACCCCGACGAGGCCGTCGCCACCATGAACCGCATCGCCGAGCAGGTGGAGACGGACCCCGTCTACAAGACCATCATCCACGCGCAGCGCACCGATCCCGAGCCGACCGGCCCGGATGCCATCAGCGCCGCCGCGCGGACGGTGGCCGAGACCCTGCATCTGCCAGCGATCGTCTGCTACACCTCGTCCGGCGCCACGGGCCTGCGCGCCGCGCGCGAGCGGCCGGACCGGCCGATCATCGCGCTCAGCCCGAATTCCGCGACGGCGCGGCGGCTGGCGCTCGTCTGGGGCGTGCATTGCGTGGAAACGGAAGATGCGCGCGACGAGACCGACATGGTCGACCGCGCCTGCCGTATCGCCCATCGGGAAGGCTTCGCGCGGCCCGGCCAGCGCATCCTGATCACGGCGGGCGTACCCTTCGGGACGCCCGGCGCGACCAACATGCTGCGCATCGCCTTCGTTGGATCCGACAGGACCGGGGAAGAGTAGCTGCGGGCGAATGCCGGCAGTATTTCTATTTAAGACCAAGTCCTGGATAGTTCGGATCTGGCGGGAAAATCCGGAACTCGCAACTCAACCGCACACCGCTCGCTTCTCCGGGAACGAAAGTCCCGTGCAGAATATGGTGGTCGAACAATGCCACGTCGCCGAGTTTCAGCTTCGGTCGATAAATAACATGATCTTCGATCTCGATCATCTCTTCTTTAGAGTCGGCAGCGAGCCTGCAGGCTCTATTGAGCGTGCTAATTGTTTTTCGGTATTTGTTTTCGTATTCCTGATCGTTTTCCGGTAGGTCTTTACGCCAGAAATCGTTTTTTCCCAGCACGAACTGAAGTCCGGGAAGAGTATCATTCGCAATGCTGCCATCGGAATTCAAAAGCATCCAGATATTGTGACCTATTGGGACCTGCTGCTTGCGGATCGGCCACTTCTCCTGATGGAGCGCCACCGCTCCCTTGCTGTCATTTGGCTTTCCGCCCTCATGATGCACGACACGAACGCGGGCGCCACGGAAAAGCGCATCTTCGCCAGTCACTGTGCTGATAATGGCCGCGGCGCGCGATTTTTTCATCGCGGAAAAAAGGTGTGACGTCTCCATCAACTCGTACCGGTTAAGGCCGCCTCCACCGGGTTCTCCCCGCGTTCGATAGATTTCCCGACTTCCCGGATCCAATGCCAGCAGCGCACACGACGTAGTGTTCTTGTTGAACAAATAATAGTCGGGAATCTCGGGGTCTTCGCCGGTCTCGATGAAGTTTTTCACCTTCGCACGGAAATCTTCCATGTTTTGGAGAAGCCCTTCTATGTCGGCTCCGTCAAACGCATTTCTGATTATGACGACGCCGTTTTGTGCTACCGATTCCTTCGCGCGCTCGGCGCAACCGGCTTCCCGAGCGTCGATTTCCAGGACCATGGACATATGGTTCACCTACCCTCAAATATAAACCGAAATTCGCCGGTCTGCAGCGACAGCGATATTCGGTATCACGCGCATCGGTAGTGATGTTTATTCAAATAAGGCGTAACTGGCTACCGTCAGATAGCCCGGTTATTAATAGAATGAGGACGAGCGGACATATGGTTGCTTCGAAGTCGACACTCCGACGATATGAGGAGCTGAAGGGAAAGACATTCGCCCTCGGCGTCGGTGCAATGAAATGCGGGACCAGTTGGGTAAATGCGTATCTCGCGTCCCTGAAGGACGTGACCGCCTCCCCGCTTAAGGAAGTTCATTTTTTTGATTCCAAGTTTCCCGGCCTGAAAGAAGATCCGACGAATGAGAGGGCCTTCGAACGCTTGAGTTCCCATATTGAGCGCATCGCAGACCCTGTAAAAGGCGTCCAGTCTCGGCCCCATTTCCAATCAACGGTCGACCGAATCAAAATGATCTACGATGACAATGCATATTTCGATCATTTCGCGCGGATATGCACAGACGAGACTAAAACGCTGACCGAATTGACGCCTGCATACGCGACTATAGGGGAAGATGGATTTCGCTATGTGAAGGATTTCTTCCGCAGTCAGGACGTCGAATTGAAAATTTTTTTTCTAATGAGGGAGCCGGTAGACCGCCTCTGGTCTCATTTTCGCTTCATGGCCGAACGAAACCCGAAGCATAATATTCTCGTGGATTGGAAAAGATTTATTGAACAGCCTCGCATCATGGAGAGGTCCGACTACAAGGCAACGATCGATGCCCTGGACACAGTCTTCGACGACGGCACAGTCGAATACTTCTTCTACGAGAACATGTTGCAGGAAGAAACGTTGCAGAACCTATGCAGGTTCGTTGGAGCGGAATTCGAACCCCCAAAATCCGCGGAGGCTCGGAACAAGACGAGTGTAGACCTCGCCATGACGGAGGAGATCGAAAGCGCTCTGCGAACCACCTTGCAAGATCAGCTCAGTTACTGTGAGGATCGATTCGGATCCGCACTGCCGGTCACGTGGCGAGGCTGATCCTGCCGCGCCCGATTGGGCGTTTGGTCTAACGGCTGGAACGGGCCACCTGCAGCACCGACGCGCGTGGCCCCCTTATCGCGGCACCAGACCCGATTGAAGTCGAGCCGTTCGTCAGTATTTCAATCCCGTATACCGCCTGTCGGGCGGAAAAATCCGAAACTCGCAGCTGATCCGAACACCGCTGGCGCCGCCCGGCACAAAAGACCCGTGGGGAATGTGGTGGTCGAATAGCGCCAGATCGCCGAGGCGCATTTTCGGTCGGAAAATGACGTGGCCATCCACTTCAACTGTTTCGTCAGGTGAGTCGGCCGCTCGCCGGCACAATCCGTTTAAGCGCAGTATCTTTTTTCGGAACGACTCCGCGTACTCTTCCTCTGTGTCCGGGATGTCCTGTCGCCAGAAGTCGATATTCCCAAGGACGAACTGCAGTCCGGGCAGCGTCCCGTTCGCCACTCCGCCATCGGAATTGAGCAGCATCCAGATATTGTGGCCCACAGGAACATCCTGATCCCTGATCGGCCACTTTTCCTGATGCAGCGCGACGCCACCTTTGTCGGAACCCGGTTGTCCGGCCTCATGATGCACGACGCGCGCGCGGCACCCCTGGATGATTGCGCCCTCCCCGATCACCGCTTCGATATCGGGCCAGGACCGCGCTGCCTTGATCGTGTTGAGAAGGCTCATATGTCTGATGAGCCCGGGGTAATCCAACCCCTCTCCTCCGTCCTGCTGTCTTTGCAGGAATACCCGACTGCCCGGATCGAGTCCCAGAAGTTCGCATGATTTTGTCTTGTTGTTGTAATAACAGTAGTCGGGAAAGCTGGGCTCTTCCCCTGTTTCCATCGAGCGGATGACATCGGCCCGGAATTCATCCAGCCTTTCTAGAAGTTCTGCGACGTCGGCCCGGTCGAAAACATTCCGAAGGATGACGACACCGTTTTCGTCCACCAGCTGACGCACAGAAGAAGCGCTTTGTCCGTCTCGTGCATCGACTTGTGGGAGCTGCAACATTTTCGCCTCAGTCAGTTCGACTTACATCCGGTTATCGGGTGACGTTTAATGCGAAATCGCGTATTTGGCCACCGTACAGATACGAACTACAGGGCGACACAACAGAAGCGAAGCGTATGGCCGATCCAGCCTCTTTAAACCTACGCAAATACGACGAATTGTCCGGCAAGACATTTGCATTGGGCGTCGGCGCGATGAAATGCGGGACGAGTTGGGTGAACGCCTATCTGGCGTCTTTGAAGAACGTCACGACCTCACCCCTGAAGGAGGTGCATTTCTTCGATTCGAAATTTCCCGGAATAAAAGAAGATCCGACCAATGACCGGGCATTTCAGCGCCTGAAAGCGCATGTCGAGCGGCACAATGATCCCGTCAAGAATATTCAAACGCGGCCGCATTTCCAGGCGAGCGTCGACCGCATCAGCATGATCTATGACGACGACGCCTATTTCGGACACTTCGCCCGAATCTGCACGCCGAAAACCGACATCTTATGCGAACTGACCCCGGCCTACGCGATCATTGGCAAAAAGGGCTTTCGCTATGTCAGAAAGTTTTTCCGCACCCAGGACATGAACTTGAATATCTTCTTCCTGATGCGGGATCCGGTGGACCGTTTATGGTCGCATTTTCGGTTTCTGGCTGAAAGAGACCCAAATCTGGACCTTCTACAAAACTGGAAACTGCTACTCGATGAGCCCCGCATCATGGAGCGATGCGACTACCGGGGGACGATCGAGGCGCTCGACAAGATCTTCCGTCCCGACTCGGTCGGGTACTTCTTCTACGAGAGCCTGTTCCAGGAAGACGCGCTGCGGTCGCTGTGCCGGTTCGTCGGCGCCGACTATGCGCCGCCCAAATCGGAGGAAGTGCGGAACGAGACGAGCGTCAAGATTTCGATGACCGATGAGATGCGCGCCGCATTCTCGGATGCCCTGAAAGATCAGTACGACTTTTGCGAGGACCGCTTCGGCTCAGAGCTGCCGCCGCAGTGGCGCCGGTGAGTTGCCCGTGTAGGACCGTCGGCAGGCCGCCTCAGATCTCGCGGCCTTCCACTTCCTTCTCGAGCTTCTCGACGGACTGGCGCGCCTTGCCGAAATAGGGATGGACGGCCAGAACCCCGCGGAACGCCTCCAGCGCCTTGTCGGGCTCGTCGAGCTCGCGGAAGATCATGCCAAGCCCGCTGAGAGCCCCGAAGTGGCGCGGCTGCAGGGCCAGCGTCCGCCTGATATCGGCCATCGACAGATCATACTCGTCGAGCAGGTAGTAGACCGTGGCGCGCATGTTCCAGCCTTCGGCATAGTCGGGCATCATGCCGACGACCGTGTCGAGGTACTGTAGGGCGACGCCGAAATCCTGCCGCTCGATCGCGGCACCGGCCCGGCGGGTCAGGTGATCGACGGTGTCGCTGCCCGACCGGTTCCACGACTGGACGATCCGCTGCTCGAGCGCGTCGGCTTCGTCTTCCGAACCGGATTGCGCGAGACGGTCGAGCAGGTGCTCGACGGAGGGAGCGGCCACCCCGGCCGCGTCCTGGTCGCCGGACTCGATACCGGCATGCGGATCAATCGGTTCGTCCGCCGGTGTCTCGGCGGCGCACAGCGGACCCGCACCGGCCAGAAGGACGGCGCAGGCATACGGAATCAGGCCACGGATCATCTCCATGGCCTGTAAGATGGGACAGTGTCAGGGAAGCGTCAACGCCCCGGCCGGAGCCAACGTCGGTCAGCGGCCGGGCAGGCGTCAGCCCTGGCGCGCCTTGAACCGCCGGTTCGTCTTGTTGATGACGTAAATCCGGCCCTTGCGGCGCACGATGCGGTTGTCACGATGGCGCTTGGCCAGCGATTTGATCGAATTCTTGATCTTCATGGCTCTATACCGTGCTGATCGGCCGCCAGCGCGGCACGTTTCACTTGTTCGTGTCGGGACATAAAAAGGCCGGCGCCCGGCCGACCTCGAATTCAGGATGGAACATAGTCAGTGCCGCCGGGCATGTCAACGAACGGACACGGACGGATGCTTTCAGGCGCCCGCCCCGGGGCCTCTCATCCCCAAGGGGCCTCTCAACGCCCCAGTTGCGCGGGCAGCCAGGTTCCGAGCAGCGGGAACAGCACCACCAGCGCCAGCACGAGCAGCTTGGCGGCCAGGAACGGCGTCACCGCGCCGTAGATGTCGCGCATCCTGATCTGCGGCGGCGCCACGCCCTGCATGACGAACAACAGAAGTCCGAAGGGCGGCGTCAGGAGCGCGATCTCCATCGTCAGGAGATAGATGACGCCGAGCACGATCTGGTCGATGCCGACGCTCTTTGCCAGCGGCACGAAGATCGGCACCGTCACCATCAGCATGCTGACCTGATCGACGAAACAGCCCAGAAACAGCAGGATCAGGATCATGCCGATGGTGATCTGCATCGCCGACAGGTCGAATTCCTGGATCAGTCCGATGAGGCCGCGGGTAGCGCCGCTGAACGAAAGGATCTGGCTGAAGGTCTGGCTCGCCGCGATGATGAACAGGATCATCACCGACAGCTTCACCGTCTCCATCACCGCCTTTTTCAAGGCCCCCACCGTCAGGGAGCGGTAGGCGAGCCCCGCGACGATGGCTGCAATGCAGCCGAGCGCGGCAGATTCCGACGGCGTCGCGATCCCGGCGAGCAGGCTGCCGATTACCACGACGAAAATGCCCGATAGCGGCACCACATGGACCAGGAACGGTCTCCAGCGCTCGGCCAGCGTCATGTCCGGCAGATCGTCGGCCGGCGCATAGTCCGGCCGGATTTTCGCCGCGACGACGATGATCAGCACGAACAGCGCGGCGAGGATCAGCGCCGGGACGATACCCGCCATCAGCAGGCCGGCGATGGAGATGCCCGCGAGACTTCCCACCAGCACCGCCAGCGCGGACGGCGGGATAAGCATGGCGATCGCGCCCGACCCCATGATGGGCCCCATGGCGAGAGTCGGGTGGTAGCCGCGTTTCAGCATCGACGGCAGCAGCGTGGAGCCGAGCATCGCTGTGTTGGCGATGGTCGAGCCCGACAGGGCGGCGAAGATCGTGCCCGTGAAGACCGAGACGATGGAAAGCCGCCCGGGCAGCTTCGTAACGACCCTGTCCACCGCGTCGATTGCCCGATGAGCGAGCCGCGACTGGAACATGATCTCGCCCATCAGGATGAACAGGGCGATCGGGATCAGCTGGAAGCTCGAGACCGACTGGACGGAATTTCGGGCCATCTGGACGAGGCCGTTCTCGCCGCCGAGGATGAAGAACGCACCGACCAGATTGACGGCGATGAAGCCGAAAGCGACCGGAAGGCCGATGGCCAAAAGCGCCAGCAGTCCGCCGAGCATCAGGGCAAGGGTGAGCGGCCAATCCATCGCTCAGAGCCCCTGGACCTGCCGCGCCTGCCTGTCCCGACCGATCCTGAGCAGGAACCCGATCGCAAACAGGGCAAGGGAGATCGTCGGGGCGACGAAGGTCAGCCATTCCGGTACGGCGATGATGCCGACGGCGATGGACCCGCGGCCGAGCGCGATGGAAAGCGCGGTCCCCATATAGAACGCGAAGATGGCGGACACCGCCGCCCCAACGACGTTCACGAGCACGGCGAGGCGCGCGCGCGCCCTGAGCGGCAGATTGTTGATGACGATGTCGACGGCCACGTGGCCGTTGCGCATGAGAACCCAGGGCGCGCCGAGGAAAGTCGCCGCGGCGATGCCGTGCTCGGTCAGGTCCCCGAGCCCGAAGATCGCCGCCGAACAGCAGGCCCGCAGCGTCACGTCCACGGGAATTGCCAGCGCGATCACAGAGAGGATGGCGCCCGCCAGGACGGCGAGCGCCAGAACGATCCGCTTGAAAGCGGCTTCGAAACGAGCCACGGCAGCGGCGTCCGGCCGGCCTCAGAAGCAGGCCTTCATCTTTTTAGCGAACGCGGGATTGAGCTCCTCGTGGTGCTTCCAGCCTTCCGCATAGGCCGTATCGAGCCATGTCTTGGCGTCGTCGCCGGTGAACTCGATGATCTCGATACCGGCTTCCCTCTGCCTGGCGTCCTCGGCCTCGTTCACGGCGACCGATTCAGCATTCTGCTTGTCGAGGACGGCCGCGGCCTCCTCCAGAAATGCTTTCTGGTCGTCCGTCAGGCTGTTCCACGTGTCGAGATTGACGATCACGCCGACCTCGACGTGGTAGAACGCCGGATCGACGCGAAACTTCGTCTGTTCGTCCCAGCCGAGATCGAGAACACCCTGGATCGGCCAGCCGTACCCGTCGATCGTGCCGCGCTCCAGCGCGGTATAGACATCGCCCGGCGCGGTGCGGACGAGGTTGGCTCCCAGCGCTTCGAAGAACGCCTGGTAGGTCGGAGTCGTGCGAATGGTCAGCCCGCTGAGGTCCGGGCCGTCGATCGGCTTCGTCAGGTACAGATGGAACGGCACCTGATCGCCGAACCGGGCCAGGTATTTAACGCCCATCTTTTCCTGATGCAGATTGTCGATCAGCTCGAAGCAACCATTCGCGCGCTGGTCTTCGACCGTATTGGTCGACAGCTTCAGCGCATCGCCCTCGGGAACGAGATTCGTGTAGAAGCCCGCCGGCAGGTTGCCCATATCGACGACACCGCTGGAAACCGCGTTGCCGAGTTCGAACGGCGGTACGGCTTCCGGCCCGCCGACGAGGTCGATCTGGACCTTGCCCTTGCCGTTCTCGTTCACCCAGTCGACGAAAGTCTCGAAGGGCTTGGAAAAAGCCGTGCCGAGGCCGAACGCGCTTGCGGCGCGCAGCGTGGCCTCTTCGGCATGGACGGGGGCGGATGACAGGGCGGCGATCAGGGCGGCGCTAAGCCACAGGGTGTGTTTCATCGAGGTTCCCATCGTGCTGGACGTGACGCGTCGTTGATTATTTTAAGCTTGTAATAGTACGCATCGGCGCAAATTTCAGTCAATCGAAACGATTGCCGCGATCGTAGACGCGAGGCGGTTCCAAGGGGAAAAACAAGGAAAATCCGCGGAAAGCCGAGGGCTGCCCCCACGGGAACACCGGCGTGCTGCCGACAGAATCCTATGCAGATGCAATTACCAGGCGGCGCACTCGTCCCCGAACAGCCGCTTGCATTCGGCCACTTCGTCGCGGAAGTGCTTCTCGAGAAACGCCTTCACGTCGTCGTCGGCGGAGACTTTCCGGGCCTTTTCCTTCCGGTTGGCCACCTGTGCATAGGTGAACGCCTCCGGCACCCCGAGGAACGCGGACAGTTTCTGCGCCGCTCTCGGCGTATCGCGCGTCAGCGTCTCGAACGACATGACCAGCACGCGCTCGGGCGAAAAGGCAGACGTCCAGCGCTTGTAGATCGCGCTTGGAAAACTGCGATTGATAACGCCGGGCTTCTTCAGGAATTTCCGCACCGTCTGGACGTTCGTGGCGTCCTCGGGAAGATGGCCACGGCCGCGGTCGGAGATCCGCATGGCCTGGTTGAAATGCGACCAGAAGCGCGAATCGGGACGGCGAATCAGCAGGATGATCTTGGCCTCGGGCAGGCCCGCATGGATTTCCGCGATCTCGCCGGCATCCAAAACCGAATAGGCCGGCGTGATATCGCCGCTGATCTGCTCCCCCTTTACCGAGAAACAGTCGCAATAGTCGTCGAACTTGCGGGTTTCCGAAAGCCGCAGCAACCGGCGGAAGAATTCGATGTCGCGGTTGTCGAGATCGGCCTTCTCGACCTTGTTGGCGACGGCCCTGCGCGTCCGCTTGTCATCGGGCCTGTCGACCACACGCTGGAAGCGCTGGGCTTTCTGCACCGCCATCGTCATGGTGCCGTTGAAGTAGTGGAATTCCTTCATCGGCGGCATCCAGATGCCGCTGTTCGTCGCCAGCAGGTCGTAGAGGAATCCGGTGCCCGCCTTCTGCTGGCCGACGCAGATGAAATCCGGGCCGCGCCTCGCGCTCATCGACCGCCCCCGAAACGGAAGCCCGACGCCGGGCTCCGCCAGGCGGCACGCCGGAACGACACAGGCAGGACCTCGATCGACAGAAGCGGGGGATTGGGCATCACGAACCGGAAAGCGTTCTAATTCGGGGCTTTTCCGGTCGCGCCCCGGGCACTGCGGAGATGAGATTTGGAGCTAGTTTGGCTCATTTCCAATCCCGCACGGCTCGCCGGCTGCCGGATATCCGGCATCGGAGCGATTCGGTCCTGACCGGGTGAATGGTGGGCGCGGCTGGGATTGAACCAGCGACCCCTACGATGTCAAGGTAGCTGTTACAGGCATGCTATCCGGAAAACAAGGGGTTTCCTCGGGATGTCTCCGGAGTGTACGGGGGAACGCACAGGGAACAAATCCCGGGTTTCCGCCAAGTCTCCGCCAAGTCCGTTCCGGCCATGTTCACATGAGAGACCATCGTCCCGCCACTCACCGGCGGTCGATGCCCGCTTCAGCTATCGGGGCGAGGATGTGGTCCGAACACTGGAGATGGTCTGCCGGGAGATCGGCCACCCGAAAACGATTCGGGTCGCCCAGGGCTCGGAGTTCGTCTCCCGCGATCTTGATTTCTGGGCTTACCAGCACAGCGTCACACTGGACTTCTCGAGGCCCGGCAAACCGACCGATAACGCCTTCATCGAGAGTTTTGACGGCAAGTTCCGGGCAGAGTGCCTGAACGCTCATTGGTTCATGTCGCTTGACGACGCCCGGGCGAAGTTGGAGGCTTGGCGTAAGGACTACAACGAAGTCCGACCACACAGCGCCATCGGCAACAAGCCCCCGATCGCGCTCATGCACGGCTCAAAAACGGCATCGCCGCGATGAGCATTCACCCCGGAAAATCCCGGCTCGGGGCGATCCAAAGATGGGGGCAGGCTCACAACCCCCGGAAGTTCCCGCCCGGGGCGATCCAAAGACGGGGAGCAGCTCACAACGTGAACAGGGCTAGCCTATGACTGGGGACATTCAGGGAGCAGGTCAAAGCAGATCAGCGCCAGAAAATTGATTATCGTTTCCCATCTGCGGACGGGTCGACGTTAGTTCTTATAGGTCGAACTTTCCCACGCCTCGACCGATTGTAGAATCATATCTACGCTACTGTTGGGATCCAGCGGGACCTGATTTTGTTCCGAGAATGTGTCTAAGGCCATTAGCGTCTGTGACCCGAGAATGCCGTCGATTGGCCCGGTCGGATACCCGAGAGTCGTCAGCTTCCTTTGAAGCTTACGAATTTCCAAATCGCCAACTATGGACGGCTTCGCGTCCGCGGCCTCGGGACCGAAAAGCACCAAATCAAGGGGCTCATAGCGCCGCACTGAATTGTCCCTCTGGGAGGTTACAATAGTAAAATCCCCATCCGGACTCACATTTAACTCAGAAACAGGGGCCGGCGATAATATTCTCCCAATATATTCAATAATATTGCCATTACTATTCTTAGCATACTGATTTATCGTATACCCATCTCTGTCTCCGACCACAATTACGCTTTGGTCGCAGGAACTGGAAAGGAGATACCCACCACTCAATTCCTCTCTTTGCGGTATACGGTATGCTCTATCGTCCGGCTCCAATCCAGACGTATTCGAAAGTACACTGAATGACTCAAAATCATAATCATACTCCACCAATGAAAGCTGATTTAGTATAGAATTTGCAATCAAAAACTGAGGCTTAGCTAAATCCTCACACCTATACTCGTTAACAAAGCCAAATATATTAATCGAATCCCCAGAAACTTGCCCCGTATCGAAAGAAATATATGCCGTTGACCTTTCGAGATCACGATCATATACAGTAAAAACTGGACGAAAAGAGGATTGCAAGAAGATTACTTTTCCGGATCCGTCGACCCATATTCGCTCCAAGCCACCCGATACACGCAACGTGAAATCCGTCGCCACCGACATGCTAGACGGATCAAAAGAATCAACTGAAATAAGGCGTTGATCAATTGGAGAGCTCAGCGGATTGTCCGCTTGAACTACAATCAATTGATGCGAATTGATAAGAAATATTCTTGGATCGGAAAAATCCGTTTCAATCAGCTTGCTGCCTAATAATATGAGGTCCTTGTTGTAAGCGACTATATCAACCCCGATATCATTCTTATAAAGCGTGTATAAATATCCATTTTGATAGTCTGAAACAGCGTCAATCGGCTCTTTTTCCAAATTTATTGTTGTATTTTTATCCGACAAATCTAAACTCATAGATGATAAATAGTATTTTTTACCGCTATTTCCTATTACAAACAGAGATTTTTTTGAAATAATAGTTTTAATAGGACTCCAAGGAAGGTCCGATCTACGCGCTGTTGGAATCAAGTAGCCGAATTTTATCTCCCACCCGACATCATTTGATGTTTTATTACTCATTGATTCCGCGTAAGACGGCGCCGTCAATTTAATAGAAGAAAATAAAATTGTCGCTATAAGATGAGATATGATCCATTTTCTATTTAACATACTAGTACCTCCAACGGAATCCATCTTCGAGGCGGCTCACGTTGACAGTTGTCGGCGGAAGATTACTACCATCTATCAGAGGGATTAACTGCAAAACGATTTCTTCAAAAGGCCTACCACCTTCTTCAAGAATTGCATTCTGAGTCAGTTTTATTTGAGTCTCGAGCTTAGATTGAACGCCCTTAACGACAAATTCTCCCACCAATCCGTTTTCAGAAAGGCTTACCCTGGAAAAGACCGGCGGATTCTCGGGTTGCAGATTCAAGTCGGGCAGCTGCTTAACGACAACTCCGGAATCGGTCTTCTCTTTGATAAAGGGCTGAAGCTTCAGTTTGATGTTTTCGATTTGGGGGCCGTCCGGGACAAGCTTTTCATATCTGATGGCCAATGAACCGTCATTGTTTGGACGTGCACTCCAGGCAAAGTGCTCGCTTATCACGTTCATCCCGTCTTCAAGTTCAAGCAAGCGGGGATGAATGGGAACATCGTCTTCTCCCATTCTTCCAATCTTTTTCAGAGCCCAGTCGAGGGTCTGCGACAATTGCCGGAGCTGCAGGTGAACGGTGAAAGGCAGCGCCTGTTCGATTGGGATCATTACACTTGTAGCGGTGTTGCCGTCCGAAGCCCCCTTCAGGATCCCCACAACCGTCTCGTCCTCGAGATAGATCGGGCTGCCGCTTTGGCCTTTTCCGGTCTCAATGTTAACTGTCCAACCGTAGCCAAGTGCAACGTCCTGGTCCTCTGTCAACTGACCATCTCCTGGCTGGTAGCTCTTGTTCTTGAAGCCAGACGTCAGGAAGTGAGGTGGAGTGCTACGATCAATTGAATATGCGCTCCCCAATTTCAGGAAGGGCGGTGGCTCCGTTCCGTACGGGATCCGCATCTTGAGCAACATGACATCCACATCGGGCAGAGCCGATACCACGTACACGGGGTGCTCACTGGCATCGAACGCACCTACGCGGGCACTGATACTGACGTTTTTAGCTTGCACCTGTCGTAAGGGGTCGAGGAAATGTTCTGTGGTCAGAATGAAGCCCTCATTGTTTATGATGAAGCCTGTACCCTGACTTTGGGCCCCACCTTGCTTCCCCATTAAGTCTCCCGTTTTAGGTGTTCCTGTCGCAGTCAGGTGTACGAGGCTTTTTCTCACATTCAGATGAGATTTCGAAATATCGTCGCTGTCCGCGTAGCAATAAGATAGCGTCAGATTCAGAATGATGCCGCTCACCACGATAACAACGATACGATACATTGAAATATTTTTCGACATCGCACTAGTATCCATACTTCTCTTTCAAAAAAGAAATGTCTTTCGCGCTCAATACTCCAAAATTTGCGTATTTCAAGTTGCAGTAGTTCATTACAGACTCTGGATCGTATGGGGTCAGAAGGTAATCATCTCCATCGGGGCCTTGACGAAGTTTCTGGCATTCGCCTGGAGCATCTGGACGATTCTGTTCGTGCGCCAAACCGATCGCATGCCCAAACTCATGTATTGCAATGACCTTCGTGCAAAAATCTTTCGATTCCTGACAGTCTTGACCCCAATTTTTGTATGTAAAATTGAGCGTCATTCCGTTCTTTAAGCCATTCAAGAAATATCCGAGAGTTCGCGTATGGGGCCCCAGATCCGCGTCGTCTATCACGCGGATACGGATTCCGGTGCTAGCCTCAGGACACAATTTCCATCCGTAAAATTCGAGATTCGAGTAAGCCTCCCAACTTTCCTTGATTGCTTTTCGAACAATTTCACGCTCCGCCTCGAAATCATCCGACATTTTCTCCCAGCACACGAATATTTCCCATTCCGCCTGCGGCCAGATTGCGGCAAGCAGCGGATATGCTTTCGCCACGATATCCTTCTCTTGCTCCTCAATAATACTTTGATGGTAAGAGGGGTCTTGTGCGGCGGCTTCGGTACCTTGGCTGTCGGGAGGTGATGCGCTGGCCTCAAGGCTCATTGGCAAGGCCGGCTGGCCTGGAGGAACAGGACCATCGGCGTCTGACTGAGCACGGGCGAAAGAAAACGTCCCCGTCGCAACAACCGCTACGTACAAAAGCGTTACGGACGCACCAGTCAATATGAATCTCTGAGTGTTCATCTGGCCATACCTCGCACCACAAGACCTATCCGGTCACGTCAACCGCCCGGCTGAGCCGGCAGCGGGTTCGGAGAGGGGGGAACCTGACTGAAGTTCGGAATTGCTGCCGCAGGCCCCAGGCCACCACCGGAAGACGTAGACGTCTCTCCGGGCTTCTTTTCCGAACCAGACGATGCGGCGGGTTTGGGGGCGATCACTACCTTGATCTTCTGCATATCGATGCGTTCCTTCGCCGCGTTCAAATCCGCGGTGAAAACAGCGATCTGGAGCCCAACACCAGCCTTGCCGGACCGGGTAACGGAGAATGCAGCCTCGTATGTCAGCGACGAAAGCGTTCCGGTGGGCTTCTCAAGAGAGACCTGGCTTAGGTCGAGCAACATGCCACTCAGCCAATCCGAGAAGCCGAACTCGTCCACAGGCCCATCAGTGGTAGCGACGCCCGCGGCGGCGCATACGTTTGTGTTTGTTGCATCGAGCTTGTAGGCGGCCTTCAAAACGGAATCTGCCGTCCAGGCATTAGCTCGCGATCCTGACAGGTAGGGCGAAATACTGCCCCCCTGCCAGGCTATGATACCGGTACCTTTTCCTTCAGCCCCGACTGTTTGTGTATCGGTGATCTTGAGCTGAAGCTCTAGCGTCGCGATATTGCCGGCGAGGCGCTTGAAACGGTAATCGCCCCGCCCCTCTCGGTAGAGGGCGAGGGCGAAACCGCACTTCACTGAATTCAGGACTTCAGAGACACTGATCAGATCCTGCGGCCTTGGCGGTGGCGGCGTCCCGCACGAAGTCATGCCCAGGCAGGCAGACATAAGTACGAAACCGTGTACGGCGAAGCGATTCATGTTTCCCCCCATAGTTCCGGTGTTTTGTCGGCCCATCCAAATTGTCGGGCGGGGCTACCGTCGCTTCCGGTTGATAGAAGCGGGGATCTCGTGTCGATCGGTCTTCAGCGGCCGTTGTCGCCGTCCGCTCGCCCGTCACCAAAATTACGTCCACCTTCCAAGATGACTGGCGTGATCACAGGCCAGAGCCACTCCGGAATTCCTCCAAGATCATCAGGATCAATCACGATGAAAGTGCCCTGCCCCATGCCGAAAGTGGTGCGCAACCCCTCCGGCTGCGACAGGCCCCTGGCCGCGCCTCCCGCCAAATCCGATTGCATTGGCCGAGAGGCGAGCGCCGCCTCTGTCTTGATGCTAGTGATGCGGGGCTTGCCGCCGTTCAGAGCGGCAGCGGTATCGGCCGGTACGGGGGGCATCAGGCTTGACAGCGAGCCGTGCACGTCAGGAAGCTGAGAGTCGATTCCTTCGGTCTCAAAGAACGCAACGACTGGCCGATGATCGGCTGTGTCCCCTTTGTCCGGAAAGTCTCCCGGCCGAACGTAGACGAGCGACGAGCTTTCCCAATTCTGACCCGGTGTGGAGACGAACACGAAATCTAGAATCTCGTCGGGAAATGAGTCGGTGTCGCCGCCCGACCAGCTCGTATCAACAAGCGTATCCGGTCGGACCCATTTCAGGGCGTCGTTGCGTACAAGCCTATCAAACGCCTCGTGACGGTCCTCGGTGACGATATTGTAATCGAGGTTGAAGTCCCCGGCCGCAATCACCGGGATGTTCTGGGCGGCCGACCAGTCTCGCAGTGCGTCAGCTTGCTTCACGCGGCTCGCTGCGTTTCCGCGTGCGAAATGGTTTGCCACGACCATGAACTCCAGCCCGCTCGCTCTGGACTTGAGTTTCGCGGCGAGGGGAAAGCGCGTACCGCTGGGACTAAGACCGAAGTCGAGTTCCTCGATTTCGAGGATTTCAAAGCGATCATCGTTGACGAGGAGACCGACATGAATTGACCCTCCAGTCTGGCCAAACACGTATAGGTAGTCGCCCGGTTCATCCTGGCCCGCGATTGCCGCTAGTACGGCGAGTACGTCCTCGGACGAGATCTCGGATAGAGCAAAGACGTCGATACCGTTGAAGTCATCGCGGAGTTGGGTCGCGATAACTGCCCCATCGCTACCGGAGTTCGGATCGGCGCCGCCGAAATCGTAGTCTTCTATGTTCCAAGCGGCGACCGTTATCGGCTCGCTCACGGCCGGAGCGGCAAAGCTCAGGCATGCCGCGACTAAAACAGCAGCGCTTCTCATGGTAGATACCACTCAAGCCATTTCAATCATGGGTAGTATGCATAAGGCGGCGTTGGTTAGTCAACCAATAAGTGTGAAAACTAAGATAACTTGCTAATTCATTGCTTCCGGAGAACTGCCAGGCAGGCCTCCCTTAGTCCGCCTGCGGCCTCGGCCGCCCTCGATCCACACGTGGCTCACCAACGCGACGTTTACGGCCCGCTCGAGGGGCCCGTTAACTCTCGATTTAGCGGACAGATGCGAAGCCCTTCAACAACCGGAGCTAACCGTTTCTTGTCTCTGCCAGTTCACTGAGCTTTGATATGATAAAGCGGTCAGGGGCGCTCTCGCCTAAGGCCTTTGCGCCTGCAAACCATCCTTAGTGAGGCAACTCCGGCATTTGTCGTCGCTCGTCGCGTAGCGATTTTACCGTCATTGCCAACAAATACGCCGAAAGCGGATTTCTGCTTTGTACCTCCTCCATCACATACTCGAGATAGAGTACGAGCGGATCTAATGCGCCGGGTGCTTCCAACTCCCGTGCTGCCTCGTTGAATTTTGAACTGGCGTTCGACTTCAAGTGTCGGCCCATGGTCTAGCTCCCCGCCTTCGATGATCAGTTGCATTTCCCGGTACGGCAACATTGCCGCGTGAATCCAGCGTGAAACTTACGCGGCGCTATTTTCACGCTACACTTGTGCCATGCGGAATATGTTCCCGAGGTCGCCCAAGGTGGGGGGAGAGACGATGCGACTTCACATAATGGGTCCGCTCCGAGCCACGGAATCGGCCGACGGTCCGGATCTACTGCCGAACACCAAAGCGAAATTCCTGCTTGCCTTTCTCGCGCGCAAACGTGTGAGTGTTGAGACTCGGCGAACGCTGGCCGAGATGTTCTGGCCAGACGAGGATCTGCGTCGGGCGTTCGCGTCGCTCCGACAGTCGATCCGAGCGATCCGCCGGCTAGAGAATGGAACCGGACGGCACATCATCGACCCAGGCAAAGAGACAATCGGCCTTACCGACGATGCTCTGGAAACCGACGTCGCTGTCCTGACCGAAGCGCTGCGGTCCGGTACGGCACATGAGATCGCCGAGGCCGGACAATCCTGGGACACGAAGATACTCCCCGGCGCCTCCACCATATCCGACGACTTTGAGGAATGGGCCTGCATCGAGGCAACTGCCATTCGTGACGAGTTCATCCGCGTTGCGATACGGCGGCTTGATGCAATCGAGCCAGTTCATGAAGACCCTGCGCTAGCCCAGGCGCTGTGCAACTTTGTCCTGTCGGTGGAGCCAGCCCATGAGGACACTCACCTCCGTCTGATCGGGTTTCATGCTCGAAACCGCGACCGCTGGGATGCGCTGGCCCAATACAAACGCTACGTCGCGGCCACACGCTCCGAATTCGACCTGCCACCAAGCCCCGATGCGGTACGGCTCATAAGCGCTCTCGATGACCAAGGAGACAACAGACACCCGGTGACAGAAATCGGCCGTCCGATCCTCGCATTTCAAGTGGAAAACCGCGAGGCAAAATCCCATCGCGCGATCGAGATGTCGGTGGAAGAACTCGTTCACAGGCTATCGGCGTTTTCGCACTTGTCGCTGTCGCCACCGATCTCAAGGTCGGACCCTTCGCAGCAGTCCGGCCAGTGGATCGGAAAGCTGTCGGCGAAGGACAAACCGAACGCCGATTTCCTCTTGAGCTTAAAACCGTCCGCTGACAACCGATGTGTTCTGTTGGAAGTCACCGATCAGATTGGCGGCCGCATCCTGCTTCACGATCGGATCGAAATCTCAGAACTGTCCAAGTCCGAGGCGATTGGTGAGATCCTCGGATGGCGTGCCGCCCGGATCGAGCGCCTGGTCGTAAACGCCGTACTGGAGCATGACGCCGGGCGCGACACGGTTATCTCGCGATGGGCTGAGGCGGTTGACCTGATCACCAGGTTCGATGCGGGCTCTAACAATCGCGCCCTTACCCTCCTTGAGGAAACGATGTCTGGCGCCGGCGCGCGCTTTGCGCCCGGTCACGCGGCCATCGCATCCATCAGGCTGAAGCAGCGCCTCCACGCCCCCGACCTCGGCAAGGCCGCAAATCTCGAAGCAGCGAAATCCCGGATCGAAGACGCCCTCTCAATCGATCCGTGGGACGCGTTTTCGCACCGTATTGCGGGATGGACGTCCTTCCAGCAGAAGGACTTCGAGACCGGACTCAAACATTTCGCAACGTCAGTGGAGCTGAACAGCTCTGAGGCTTATGGATGTATCGCCGCTTCGGAAGCCCTCGCATACACCGGCCAGATAGCTCGGGCACACGACTACGCTGCCAGAGGGTTTCGTCTGATGCGTCCGGCACCACCCTACTTCAACTCCTATCTGGCGACTTTGCACTTCGCGTCGAGCGACTACGAAACGTGCGTGGATTTGTGCGATCGCGGCCCGACGGAGAGCGCGGAAGTCCAGATACTGAAGGCCGCAGCGCTTGGCTGCATGGGTCGTGGAAAAGAAGCGGCGTCGCTGATTGCGAGACTGAGGCCTCAGGCACACAGCGGACGAGACGCTGACCTGTCCGACTGGCTGGCCGACATCAACATGTTTCAGTTTGCGCCCGCGCGGCTGGCGTTCATCCGAGGTCTCGAAGCTGCCGGACTTTCCGCCATTCGGAACCGTTTCGAAGCGCGCGCCTTTCCGCGCTGACGGCTGGTCGCTTTAGATGAATTCGCGGAAACAGCCCATCACGGCGACAGTGCCGAGAAGCGTAAGGTAGGCCTCATCTCCTGCGCCGACCTTGGCCGCATCGGCCTGGAACGGGATGACCAGATGAACGGTGTCCTCCGTATCCTCGAGAACGGGTAGTGCCAAACCCTCCAGGCTTGATTCCGGCACGCCGGCATTTCTCAGTGCCGCCGCCGGATCGTCTTTCAGCTCCTGGCGTTTTACCGGATCGATGGATGCTTCTCCGATAACCTTGCCGATGGCCGGCAACATGGATTCCGAAATCGAAATGCGCGGCATAGCCCCCTCCTCGAATTGCGCGTATAACGCGTTTTACCCAAAGTAACTTTAGCGCAAGAGTTGTTTGTTGCAATCCAAAATTGGGCACTTCGATGAGATCCGGTTGCGCCGATTCTCCGATGCGGAAGAAGCGGCCATCTCGACCAGTCCCCTTGCTGGTACCGCTCAGCATGCCGAATTCAGGGTCGCGGCGCTCGGGGATTGCCCTGCGGTGTTCTGCGTGGCAAAGCCGATATGCGAAGCGGATGCGCCGTTCTGGAGGATAGGCTGGCGCATTGCCGGTGGCCGGGGTCTCGATCCGATTACGGCATTCTACGGGTGCGCCGGCGAGGTCGCAGAACGCATGAGTCTGATGTCGCGAGGCGGAGACGACTCGTTGGTCTCCGAGACCCGACAGTCCGGCCGCAGGGCCAACGATTTTCTCAAGTTCAGTCGGAAGCAGGAAGCCGAACTGGCGGCGAAATACGATCGGCTTTCTCGCGCGATGACAGCGAATGGCCTTGATTGGCATGCGTTATCGCTGCGAACGGTCGACGCTGTCGGGCTCGGAACAGACAAACGCCAGGCCATCCCAGCACTGTGCGTCCTCCTAAGGGAAGAGGAGTGGTTCGGTGTCGCGGGCACGCAGATCGGATCGAGTGCCGGGGCGGCGGCGCAATACGATGCAGAACAGGCGCGGATAGCTGCGCTGCTGGAACTCGCCGAACACGATGCCGTCGGGATCTGGTGGTTCAATCGTCTGGCGGGGCACCGCGTCGAACTGACGGCTCTTTCCGGCGCCGCCGAGCCCCTCCGCCGCTGGCTCATGCAGCGGGCGCGCCAGACGTGCCTGTTACGCCTGCCGACCGATCTGCCCGCCTGCGTCGTCGCCGCCGCTTCGGCAAAGCGTGATGGCGGGTGGGTCGCCTACGGCTTCGGCGCCCGACTTTCGCTCGAGGAGGCCGCGCTCGCTGCCATTCTTGAGATGCTCCAGTGCGAACTCTCGTTGAGCGCGATGGCCCGCCGGTACCGTAATGTTCCGGACGCCGCGGAGAACGTCCCGCCCCTGCTCCAATGGTCGGCCCGCTCTCGCCTGGAGGACATTGTCCGTTTCCCCGAAACACCCGACGCGCCCGCCGCGCCGAGTTCGGCCGCTGCGCTCGAAACGGCACTCATGGCGCACGGGACGTATGTCGCCGACATTACACGCGACGATATCGGCGTTCCGGCCGTCCGCGCGATCTCGACGTCTCTCCGCGACTGGACGCCCCGCTTCGCACCAGGGCGCTTATACACAGTTCCGACGAATTTGGGGCTAGCATCTCGACCGCTTTCAGAAGATGATCTGAACGCGGACCGCATCGTAATCTGAATATATTCTTTCCGAAGCGAAAGGTACTCGGCGTGGAGAGCGAGATGGCACGAGAAAAAAGTGAGATACACCCAGTTGATCGGCACGTCGGCGCCCGCATTCGAGAGGCCAGACTACTAAGGCGACTGTCCCAGCAGGCCTTGGGCGATGCGATTTCCCCGCCCATTACGTTTCAGCAGATCCAGAAATACGAGAAAGGCGCTAATCGCGTCTCCAGCAGCAAGTTGTGGGAGATCGCGCGCGTTCTGGATGTCGATATCACGTTTTTTTTCGAAGGCCATAACGAGGACGGAGAGAACCGTGCGCTCGCCAACAGGCCGACGTCGGATGACATCTACTTCACCTCCGATGAAATAGAACTTGTCCGGATCTATCGGGGGGCTGGCGGCACCGAGGTCAAGGCCAAGATGCGGGACCTGCTCAAAGCCGTGGCGAGCCAATTGTCCTAGCCCGCGGGGGACGTAATGGCCGAGAAGGACGATCGCATCGCTGCACTACGGGAGAAGATCGCGGCGTGCGAAGCCGAGGCAGATTATCTCGGCCTGCAATTCGTAGCCTACTTCCTGGACATGGCGAAGCGCGAGTTGCCTGCAACCGAAACGGAAAAGGATAACTGAACATTTAGATACATCATAGAAAAAATTACGATGATATTATAAGCTAATAGTCTACATATGATTTAATTATTACTACAATGCAATTTCCACATACCGCTATTATTAATTCGAACATAAATTTACTTTTGCATTTCTCCATTTAAGGAACATGCGCCGTATGATTCAGAACCTGTGTTTATATATACTTTCTGCTTTCCAAATATTGGTATGTATGTGTAATCTCCGATCGTCTCATAACCATAACTTGAATATCCCGCCAATTGATCCGCTGAAATACGCTTTCCTCCTTTATATATTTCTATATATATTGGACCATATAATTCACCATTGCAATTTATACTTCTTATAATGAATATCTTTTTTTTACTTATACTTTTAAATTTGGCGTAGCATCCAGATGAATTACAAGAAATACCTTTCACTTCCCGATATGGCTCGGTAGTCGCTGCAGAGGCTATATTTGAACCCAGCGATGAAACAATTGCTATGTAAAATAACGTTAAAGCCACATTCATGACATCTTCCACCGTAATTATCTATTTTTATCGATTTTAAAGTTAAATCCCCTATATTACAAGTTTCGATATTTCTGAGAATATTCCTTAGATTCTTGGGTTAGTGCGAACAAAAGATGCAATATTGACGGAAAAGGCCTCCGGATGTCTCGAAGCGGCAATATCAATGCGTGGAGACGTAGGCCAGATCACCCCGCCCCCCCGTCGAGGAACGCCCGTAACGTTTCGCGAGCGAGTGTCACCAGAGACCCGCCCGCCCACGCGACGAAGGCGAGCACCAGAAACCCGAAGACCCGCCCCGTCCAAGTCGAGGCTCGCCAGATGGTTTGCAGGGCTGACACCGCGCCGCGGCGTTCGGCCTCGCGTATAAGACGCCGCTGCTCCTTTTCGTCCGCCGCCGCCATGTAGTCGACGAAACGGCCGATATCCTCCTCCATGACCTCGACGCGGTTCTCCAAATCGGCCTGTTGCCGTTTCATGCCGTCGATCGCTTCACGGATATAACCGCGCGACGTCGCCGCCGCCTGCAGTTCCCGGCGCTGCGCGGCTTGCTCACCCTGGATCTCGCCCAGCCGCTGGAAGATATCGAGCAGAACCTTTGTGTCGGCGCCCTCGCTCATTCGGCCGCCGCCTGTGGCCCGCCCCGCAGAGCCGCGTCCCGCAACTCGACTTCGGTCCGGTAGGCGACGAACTGGTCGACGCAGGCATTCGCGGCCTGCCGGTCCTTGCTCCAGCGCCATTCCACGACCGATTGCGGAATGGTCTCGGCCTCGGCCGCCCAGACACGCGGGCGCGCCGGCGTCGCCGACAGGCCCGCGTCGATAGGGTCGATCCGCGGCGGTTCAGAAACGGTTGATTCTGCGCATGCTGTCGCCAGAGATAGCAGGCTCAGCAGCACGAGGGTCGCTTTCGCGCACATCACGTAGATCCTCGATCAGGTCGTTTTTCTGGCGCACCAGGTCCATAAGGCGGGCGTACTGGAGCCGCTGCCGCTCGGCCGCTTCCGAGTTGGCCTGCGCCTGCCGGTCGCGTTCGATCGCCGCCGCCGCCTCGTAACGGCGCGTCGTGTCGGCCGCCCCGGCGCCGTATCCGCTGCCGTAGACACGCAGCGCGACCACGCCCGACACAACGACGCCGAGCGCGAGGGCGATGACGAAGCCCGACAGGAACTTCGCCGACAGGACGAAGCGGAGGGCGGCGATCACCCGTCGACCCCCGAGACGCACAGCTCAGCTTCCCCGATCCGTTCGGCGTCCCCCATCTCGCGACGCCTGACGAGACCGATGAGCATACGCCCGCCCGACTTGTTCCAGGCCGTGGCTGCAATACAGCTGTCGTAGAATTTGCCGGCCCGCCCCAACCGCGCGGCGGTCGATCGACAGGCCGCGCCCGTCCCGACATTCCAGCTCAGCGAGACCATCATCGCCTGCCACGCGACAGGCTTTGTCTCGAACGACGCGATGCATTTCGTAAGCGCCGGGTAGAACTCTCCCATCATCCGGCGCGTCAGCCGCGCATCACAGCCGGCTGGAGTCTCGACCATGCCTTTCCTGACGTACTGCGTGTCGCCGTCGCAGATCGTCCACACCTTGCCGTAACTGTCCCAATAGGCCTTCAGCTCGCGGCCTTCCCACGGCTTGACCAGCGTCTCGACCGCGAGCGCCACGGCCGCCGGCGTCTGCTCCCCGTTCGGCGCCTTGACGAACCATACGCCGCCGATGAGCGTAGCGGCGGCCATGACGGCGGCAATCGCCCCGCGGGCGCGGGCGCTGGACTTGATCGTGTTGATCGGCATGTCAGGTCTCCGGAAGGTTTGACTGCGCGAGGATCCGCGCGACGAAGGCCGCCGCCACGGCGACGAGCGACAGGAATGCGAACAGGCCGGCCGGAATGGCCACGACCTGGTCAATCAGCGGGAGGGCCACCTCGACGCCCTGCAGGACGCCGGCGATAACCACAAAGCGGATGCTCCAGGCGCGCCGAAGCACGTCCCGCCAGTTCGGGATTAGCCGCATGGTGATGCTCCAATGAAAAAGGCCGCCCGGACCCTCAGGGTCGGGACGGCCTGCTCAGACCGGTGTGACTGAAGGGTCGGTCAGGTCGGCCAGCCAGTTTCGAGGTCGATCGCCGCGAGGGCGTCCTCTGTGCCTGCCGCCTCGATCGCGTCTTTCTTCGCCCTGGCCGCCAGCGCGATCTCCGACCGCCAGACGGTCAAAGCGCCCAACGCGGCTAAGACGGTCTCAGCCGAAACAGCGAAAACCGCGTTGTCGGCATCGATGAGGTCCATCTCGGTGGCGGGTACGCCATCGGAGACAAAGGATCTGGCGGTCGCTTGGACGCCGTGCCAATTGACGAGATCCTCGACGTTCCGGGTGTCCAGCGTCCGCGACCCGAGGCCGTCGCCGAAATCGTATGCGAAGCCCGCCGCCAGCAGCGCATCTCGCATACCGTCTGCAGACGCCAGAAGGCGCGCCCTGCGCAGCGGAAGATCGAGAATCCACGCGCCGTCTACCAGGTGATGATCGGCACTGGGCCGCGGCGTCGGTGCACCGTCAATGACGGGGTGCCCCTTGCCGGCGCCGGGATAGTCCGCGGCGCGGTATTCACCGTCCTGCAGGTCGTGGTCGTCGGCGACGACGGCGACATTCGTAACGACACCGCCCTGTGCGATCAGAATATCCATCAGAAATACTCCCGGATCATGACGACGCCGGCGGCGCCGGCTCCGCCGCTGCGAGGATTGGACGCGCTGCCCGCGCCGCCGCCGCCGCCCGAGCCGAAGCCCGTGCCGGCTTTGCCCGTGGTCGCGAATTCCTCGCCGACCTCGCCGCCGCCGGCACAGCCGATGTAGCCGGCCGAGCCGCCCATGCCGCCGATCGAGTCGTCGGCCGCGCTCCCCGCGTCCTGCCCGAGGCCGTGGTGACCGTTGCCGCCGCGCACGTTCAAATCGCCACCCGTCGCAGTGCCGCCCGTATAGGCCGCAGCGATCTGACTGGAGGATCGGCCTTCACTTCCGCCACCCCCCGTCAGGCCTTTGAACGTGGTGTCACCGCCGGCCGTGCCGTTGGTGCCAGTGCCACCTCCAGTGCCACCCGCGCCGATCACATAGGCCTCGGAGGCATCGAGATCATCGGCGTCATAGAGCTTTACGGCCGCCCCGCCGCCGCCACCACCGGCGCCACCTTGACCGCCGGCGCCCGTCTGCCCGCCGCCGCCACCGCCGCCGCCGCCGACAGCGATCACCAGCGCCTGCTTGAGATAGGCAGGTTTCGCGTAGCTCCCGCTCGTCGTCAGGGTCCGGATCCTCATCCGGTTGCCGCCGAGCAGCTTCCAGTTGGCGCCATCGTAGTAGACCGAGACCGAATTGCCCGAGTGGACAAAAGTCGCAACGGCGCCGGCGCGCGGCACGATGAACGCCCAGTCGCCATTAATGTAGGCCGCGATCTTTTCGTCCTGCGCCGCCCAGTCGCCGGTCGCGCCAGCGCCGACGATGTAGCGCGCCCCCTCGGACGGAGCGCCAGGCGGCGTCGCCGTCCATCCATCCACCGGGATCGCCGTCAGCAGCGTCGCCTGGGCGAGCTGCACCAGGTCCGCCTCGGTCGGGTCCAGCCCGGCCGCCTTGATCGCGGCGACGATCTCGGTAATCGGGTGGGTCAGCGCCTCTTTCGGCGGGCGCGAGCCCTTCTCTCCGGTCGTGCGGTTGCCGTTGGTCCAGTCGGCAAACCCCACTTCGCCGTAGGTGACCGTGAACGTCGTCAGGTCGAACGGAGCTACATAGTCCATCACAGTCCCTCGTAGTTGAAGATGACGTCGGTCCAGGCCGGCTTGAGGCGCCGGAACAGACATTCCAGGTCCTCGGCCCGCGCCACGTCGTAGAGCCGGTCCCAGCCGACATGGTTTTCCGCGACGAAGAAGTGATCCTCCGGCACGTCAACCGGCCGAACGATCCAGTAGAACTCGTTCAGCGGCGAGCCGACCTCGTCGCCCGTTCCCCAGCCGACGCTCGAGACGCCCATCTCGAAGATGGTCGGCTCCTCGATCACGATCTCGTAGCCGACGCGCGCTGCGAGCCGGATGTATTCGGCTGGCGTGATGACGGCCGTGGCCAGGATACGAAGGCGCAGGTTGCGGAGGCGGGCGGCAATCGACGGGTCGTCGCCAAGGCAGGGATCCGGCAGGCCGTACTCCGCCTCCCAGTCCTCGAGGCTGTTCTGCAGCGTGCACGCGGTCGACTCGAGCGCCACCGAATAGGCCGCCGCATAGAAGGCCGCGACGAACTCCCCGACGCCGAGACAGAACCGCGACATGAAGCTGTCCGCATCCGGCGCCGCGCCGTCGGGCGATCCCCACGCCGCGCCGCGCGGACGGTCCGCGAGTATGCTCGGCAGCAGATCCTCGGCCGTCGGCGCCGACAGGGCGTCGGCCGTCGACGGGGGCGTCTCGCCGAGCGCGTCCTCCTCGAGAGACACATAGGTGATCGGCCCGTCATCGTCCGGCTCGTAGGCCGACCCTTCGGGAATGAACCAGTTCGACATGGTCGAAAGAGTCTCTGCGTCAGACGAAGGTGACGGTGCCGAGCACCGGATACTGCCCGGCCGTGAAGGTCAGGTCTGCGGCGGGCACGGTAAGCGTATGGCTGTCCTCGCCGACGGTCTGCGAGATCGCCTCGGAGATCCACGCGACCGGCAGCACGAAACTGTCGTCAGGCAGGCCCGGCCGGGCACGGCGGACCAGCATGTCCGCGATCCGCTGCTGCACCGTGGCGCGCAGGGTCGTCGTGTCAGGATCGAGCGCGACCGTCACGTCGACTTCGACGGGCGTCGGCGCGTTGGCCACGAAGGCGAGCCGGATCATCCGGAGCGCGTCGATTGCCGTCTGCACGGCCTCGACGTCGGCGGCCTCGGGTATGCCGTTCGTGCGCCCCTCGAACAGGAACCAGACGCCAATCGTGCCGGGACCATCGGCGAAGGCCTTCGCCCACGCGTTCGTCACGCCGGTCACGTCCCGGGCGAACTGCTCGTAGTCGGATTCGGCACCGCCCTGCGGCGGCCGGCGCTTCCGGTCGAGCACGCGCTCGCGTAGGCTTTCGACGTCTTCGACGTCGGCGCCCCCGCCGAGGCCGTCCTCGCCCACGATCGCCTGCGTCCCGAGCGACGGCCAGATCGCGGAGTCCGCCAGCGTCAGCGCCTCGTCCGCGCTCCGGTTGCCGCTCGCACCGGGCGTCTCGGCGCGCACGGACACGGCCAGCGCCCCGTCCCCGTCGGCGGTCGCCGCCGCCGTGCTGACATAGGTGTCGGTGCCCGACAGCCAGCGAATGCCCGCCGGATAGGTCGCGTCCGCCGTCCCCGTGGTCGTGACGGTCCCCGTCGCCCGGGACGCCCGGTTGCGGGCGATGCCGATCTCGTAGGCGTGCCGGCGCTCCAGATGGAACTCGTCGGCGGTCGAGGCGAAGAACTGGCGATACAGAAAGGCGAGCCGGAGATAGGCGTTGCGCATGACGGCCGCGAACACCTTGCCCTCGATCGCCAGCGTATTCGGCCAGATCAGCGCATCGGTGCCGGGCAGAAACTTGCGCAGCGCCGCGCGCACGCTCTGCGACAGGTCAGACAGAGAGGGGACGCTCAAGGCCATCGATCTGTTCCCACAACACGGCGAATCTGTCGGACCGGATCAGCGATCCGCTCCGGTCGAAGAGCGTCACCTCGAGGTCGAGCCGATGCGCGACCGAGTCCGCCGTCGCCTCGACGTCGATTGCGGCGACCGCGCCCTGGTCAATCAGCGTCTGCAGCGCCTGGCGCGCATAGTCCTCGGCAAGCCGCGGCGTCTCCACGTCGTCGATCGCGCGCCGCCGCAGGAGCCACAGCTTTGAACCGAGCTGCACTTCGCCGGCGGCCGTATCAATATCGAAGGCGTCGCCGGTCCAGCCCCGGTTCACGTCGCCGTCGCGCAACTCCGAAGGGTCGGCCGCGACGTCGGTCATCAGGCACAGCAGCACGGCCGTCGCCAGTTGCGCCTTGGCGCGCAGGCCGCCGCGGTTGCTCGGCTCGTCGTCACCGGCAGGCGCATAGTCACCGGTGATCCCGTTCCACACCACGTCGGGCGTGAGCAGCGGCTCGGCGTCCGGGCCGAGGGGTACGATACGGATCGACATGGAAGCGCCTCAGTATTCCGGCTTCGGGTCGGCCGCGATCTCGATCGGGTGCGACGCCTGGATCTTGCCCTCGGCGAAATTCAGCGTGAGGTGCATCAGCGTGGTCTCGCCGTCGTCGGGATCGTCATTCGACTTCACCTTCATCTGCACGTACTGCTTCTCCGCCATGACGACGCGCAGGGGACCGACCGCGATATGGATGACGTCCTGCTTCGAGTGGATCGCGATGCGGTCATCCTTGAAGAAAACGACCTGCCCCTTGTCGTCGTAGAGAACCGCCTTGCCGGCGGGGATATCGGCCGGCCGATGCTTCGGGTGCTCCACGCCGAAGATTGCGATCTGGTCGCGCCGTCCGCCCATCGGCAACGCCAGGCCGACCGAACCGGCGGGCGGATGCGAGGCAAAGCCGTGCGGCTCGGCCCGCAGCACCTTCTCGAAGCGCTCGCCGAACAGGCCGCGCCCGGTGACGTATTGCAGGCCGCCCTCGTCGACGGCCTTCTCGATCTCGAAGCGCGTGAAGCTTGAATCCAGCCCGCCCATGTCACCCGATCCTGCCCATGTCACTCCGTCCTTATCGTCGGCCGAGGCGCTTCCCCGGCCCATGCGTCGGCGCTGTCGCCCTTCGGATCCTCGCCACCGAGCGCCCGCGGATCGACGAGACCGAGGATCGCGCTCGTGCCTTCGGACCCGTCGTTCGTGTCCTGCGTCAGCGTCACCGACGAGATCGCCATGTCCTGGTTCAGGAAGATCCGCGGATCGTCGAGATGCACCAGCCAGTGGCTCGTCCACAGCGTTCCGGCCTCGTCCCGCCATCCCGCCGTCGTCACCGTCGCCGAGCGCGACCGGCCGGCCGCCCGGCGCACCTCCCAGTCGACGCGCCGCTTGAGCCGCTCGCTTGTCGTCTCGCCTTCGTGGATCAGCACCCGCGGCCGATACCGGGGCACCCCGGAATCCTGCGCCTCGGCCTCGACGCGTAGCACCCCGGCGCCCGAGCCGCGCGTCGCCTGCCCGCGCGCCTTCACCTGACTGAAGCGCCCGTCCGAGGTCAGGTGTCCGCTCGCCCGGACGATGTTCACCCCGTTCTTGAGACCGCCGGCATGGCGCCCCGGCGGCTTCGTCGCCAGCCGCAGCCGGCCGTCGGGCTCGTCGTAGATCAGCACGCCCGACGATCGCGCGCGCCGCTCGACGCTATCCCAGTCGCTTTCGCCGGGAATGAGCTGGTGCCACGGCTCGACGGGCAGGCTTTCGTCGGAGATCCACCCGACGCCGACGTCGTCGAAGGTCTGGGCGATCTGCAGCAGGTCCAGGTCGTTGGCGTTCCCGGTCGGATGAACGACCGAGGCCTCGACGGCATCGATCGAGCGCGACACGATCCCGACGGTTCCGCTCCAGTTTTCCTCCTCGTGCGACGGGTCGAAGTCGCGGCCATAACCGGTCAGCAGCAGGTCGCCGGACGCCGTGATTTCCACCGGGACGTCCGGCATCAGGGGCCAGTCGGATCCACGGACCGCCACCCCCGGGTCCACGACGGTCAGCGACGCGGTTCGCGAGGCCTGCTCGGCGCCATAGGTGACCGATATGACGGTCCACCACGGAAACGGCTCTCCGTTCGCCGTGATCGCGACGTCTTCCAGCCGGTCTGTCACGACGACAGCGCCTCCAGCCGCACCGGCATGAAGCACGGCGTCGACACCCCGTTGCGCTCGACCAGTTCCGCGGCCCGGTCCGGATCGCCATAAAGGTCATAGGCAAGCCGCGTCGCCGGCATGGAGAGACCGGTCTCGACCCTCACCAGCGGCGCCCGGTCGGCCGCCAGCCGCGACAGGACGATCGCCGCCTGCCCCACCAGGTTGGCAAGCCAGGCATGCGCCTCGTAGCCCAGAACGTCGCCGGTCTGCTCGATCACCGGTTCCGCGACGGTCGAGAACGCGGTACGTGCCGCCGTGGCGTCCTGCCGCGCCGCATAGTCGCGCCGCACCGTCACGATCGACAGCGCGCCGACCAGGCCCGCCCGGTAGACCGTATCGACGCCCGCGTCGCTGTCGATCGCGTCCTCGGCAAGAAGCGCCCGCACGGCGCGGTCCAGCGCTGGCGGATCGCCCTCGCGGGCAACGAACCGGAGGAACACGATCAGCGCGTCGCTGAACGTGCGGCGATCGCCGTAGACGCCCTCGGCGGCCTCGGCGAGGGCGTCGGCAAGCGTCGTCGCGTCCTCGAGAACGTTGCCCGAAAGTCCCGCCACGTCCAGCAGGGACGCCGCGCGGGTCGAGGCGTCCCGCGCGCCGGCAAGCACGTCATCATAGAGGCCGGGGTCATAGGTCATGCCGCTAGGACTCCAGGTCCGCGAAGGCCTGGCCGACGATGGCCCTGCCTGCATCCATGAGAGCGGCCAGCGGCCCGGCAGTCAGCACCGGCGCGAACGGAACGGCTGCGAGCCCGGCCTCGATGAACAGGATATCGAAGGCGATGTAGCCGTTCTGATCCAGACGCCGATTCCGACGGCACCGCCAGGCGCGGGCCAGCGTCGGCGGCAGCATCGGCAGCACGAGCATGGAGGCGCCCGGGGCCTTGCAGGCGGCCGTCAGGGCGAGCGCCTCCGCATCCGCCAGGCCGCCGGCGACATAGGCAACCGTCGGCCAGACGTCTTCGGCGCCGCCCATTTCCTCGACGATGGGCGTCTCGCCGTAGGCGATGTGCGTGACGGACAGGCGGCGCCCGCCGTCGTCACCTTCGTCGTCCACCCAGAACGGCACGCCCCGGAACGAAGCCCGCCGGAACGCTCTCGACCAGTCTCGCGCGACCATGCTTCGTCCCCCTACGGAGCTGCGGTGCCGGTGCCGCCTGCGTTCGGCATCGACCGGCCGACATTGGCGCGCACCTGCCCGCCGCCGGACGGCATCTGGATATTCGGGCGGATCGGTTCGCCGAGAATGCTCTTGATCTGGCGCATGATCCGCTCGGCCTCGGCGATTGCCATATTGCCCTTGGACCTCAGTTCGGCGGTGTAGGCGTCCATCGACTGCGCCGCGGCGCGGCCGAGGTCCTGCTCGGCCGCCCGGCCGACCTGGTCGAACACCGCCTCGGCGTCTCGCGCCGTCGATGACGGCATGGCCGCGGAGACCGCGTCTCGTGCCTCCAACAGCTTCTGCTTCCGCGCCTCGATCGCCTGATACTGCTGTTCGAGGTCCTGCCGCTCGGCCAGGATCGCGGCCTCGAAGGCCGTCGGCGAGGACGGGCGCGTGCGCGGCAGCGGCACCATCGTCCCCGCACCGGCCGGTCTGGCGCGCGGGAGCGGGGCGGTCGGCGGGCCGAACATCCGCAACTGGTTCATGTCCGCCCCGGCTTCACCGCCGCCGTCGATCACGGACCGCACCCGCGACACGCTGCGCGCCAGCGCGTCGATCTGGCCGGTCAGATCGTTGATGGCGGCATCCGTCTGCGCGACGGCGGGATGGTCCTCACCATAGAGCGCCACCTGGTCGGCGCGCCGGGCGCGCAGCGGGTCCAGTGCCGCCCGCTTCGCGGCAAGCGAGGCCTCGGCCGCGTCGACACGCGGGCCGGCGCGCTTGACCAGATCCTCGACGGGCGTGCCCGTGATCTCGCTTTGACGGGCGAACAGGTTGCGCAGCGCCTGCCGATTTCCGTACTCGGTCCGCTCGCTCTGCGTTTTCCCGAACAGAAGTTCCTCGGTGCTGATACCCGCCACGCCCGCGACGAAACCGGCGGGATTGAGCACCGGGTTCCGCCAGAGCGCATTCGATCCGCCGGTTTTTGCGACAAAGTCCACGAGCCCCTCGCCGAGGTCCCAGACCTTGTCGACAAGGCCGCCCTGCCGCTTCTCGGCTTCGTCAAACAAGCGGTTGATCTCGTCGGCCGCGGCCTTCGCGGCAGGCGCCACGCCTTCGCCCAGTCGGACAGCCGTGCGGTCTGCCGCCGCCGTCATCTGATCCCACTTTGAGGATGCGTTCTCCAAGCGGCGAGCGAGATCCCGCTCGATGGCGCCACCAGACGCGAGGACCTGCCGCTCGGTATCGCGCAACTCGTCGCGGAACCGCAGCAGTACCTGGATCGCCGCGCGGGCCTGCCGATCGGGGAACAGCTCGGCGATCCGCGCCGCGCGCTGCGCATCCGTCATGCCGGCCGTCATCTTCTCGATGGAGTCGAGGACCGCGTCGAACTGGTTCTCGCCGGTCTCTCCGGCTTCCTCGAGCATGCCGATCAGGTTGACGTTGAACTTCGCGAAGTTCTTGATCGTCGAGGGATCGTAGATCTTCTCGAAGGCGTTCAGCATGTTGTTCGCGGCTTCGGCCCCGGTGCCGGTCGCCTTGCGCGCGATCTCGAGCTGCGCCACCAGCTTGGCGACGCCCGCGGTCCCCTCATAGCCGAGCTTCGCCGCCGAGGCCGTCAGCGACGGGAACTCGGCCGCCATGTCGCGCAGTTCGAACTGCCCGACCTTGCCGCCCTCCGCCATCATGTCGAAGGCGAGCTGCAGGTCGCTGACGGTCACCCCGAACTGCTGCATCACGGCGTTAGCAGTCGCTGCGACCGAGTTCATTTCAGCGCTCGCCGCCTTGGCCGTTCGGGCGACGGCAGGCGTCGTTTCGACGGCGCGGTTGAACTCCATCCCGGCCGCAGCCAGTTCCTGCGTGACGGCGACGAGTTCGCCGCCGAGATACCCGATCGGAGGTCCGACGGACTGTAGCGTTTTCTTCGCCTTGTTCAGCTGGGCGTCGGTCGCCCCGGTGACGATGCCGAGGTCGGTGAGCCCGTCCTCGAGCGAGGCAAACCGCCGCACGGCGTTACTGACCCCGTATGCGATCGCCGCCGGAGCGATGACGCGCGACGCGGCAGCAAGCGCGGCGGCCTGGGCGTTGCCGGCAGCCGTCGCGACCATGGCCTGGCGACGGCCGACCATCGCCGCCTGCCTGTCCAGGCGATTGAGCTTGCTGCCGACCTGCTGCAGGACGCGGCCGGTGCGGTCCGCGGCCTTGATCTGCAGTTCGGCGGAAACCGTGCGGTTCACTTGCGGGTCACCTTTCGAATGGAGGGCTCGCCCTCTCCCCCTGAAACGGCCGCCCGAAACGACCGTCCTTCACGACCGCCTGACCCGCCCGCGGGCGACTGCCTTGCCGTGCCACGAGACGATCTCTGACAGGCTCAGTCCTGCGAGGTCGGCTGGTCGCCATCCGACGTCGAAGACGAGGTCGTCGATGGCGCGCCCGACGGTTCCTCCGTCGCTTCGCCCGTCGGCGTCGACGCCGGGGGATCCCGGAAAAAACCGAGGATGGCGTCCTGCAGCGCCTTCGCGTCCCGCGCGTTGATGACCGGCAGGCACTCCGGCCCGGGCTCGATGCAGCACCGGTCGATGTAGCCCTTCACGATCTCGGGGATCGTGAGAAGGACCACGTCGCCGTGCTGTGTCCGCTGCCACTGCTGCGGCTCGCCCAGGTCGAAGAAGTCCGTGTAGACCGGCTCGCGCAGCGTGATGCTGTCGAACGCCGTGTCATGCGCCGAGTACCGGCGCGTCAGGGGGATGGTCTTGTTTGCCACGACCGGCGCCGCCTACGCGTTCGTCCGGGTGTAGCGGTTGGCGATCCCGGAAATGCCGGTCACTTCTCCCGTGTTCCGGTTGATCGACGGTTCGCCGATGAGGGTGCCGTTGGTCCACATGTGGGTGACGCCGGTAAAGTCCTCGACGGCCGTCATGTTGAAGCTGTCGGCGCGCATGATCGCATCCCAGTCCTCGCCGCTGTCTTCGGGCGTGATGTTGAACCGATAGCCGGTCAGCTCGACCGTCTTCGATACCGACCCGTTCTGGTTCGTCACAGACCCGGCGTTGATGTTCGAGGGCATCACTTCGACCTGCCCCCGCAGCACGGGCTTCTCCCCCGTCGACAGGGAAAATCGGATTTCGCCGCCGAATTTGTTCATCATGGCTGCTCTCCTGAATGAGCGTTAGGGCGCGGCGGCGGAGACGTCCGCCGCCGGAGGGTTCGTCCGCCGTCAGGCGGCTTCGCGATACTGCCTGTAGATCCGCGCGTTCGCCGCAATGATGTCGAGCGGCTGCACCATGTCGATCGGCGCCATCACGTCGACGCGATCGGGATTGTCCGCGTTGATCTTGACGTTCACCCGTTTGGCGAACTCCTCCGTGTTCGCGGTCACGCCCTGCAGCGTGGTCTGCCGGTGCGCGTGGATCAGGGTCGCCTTGATGTCCTTCGGCGTGGAGATCGCCGCCAGGGTGCCCGGGTTCGTCTCCTCGAGGGCCTTCTGGCCGTGCTCGTAGGACAGCGCCGCCCGCCAGTGGCGCAGCACGTACATGAGCTGCCCCATTATCTGGATATCGCGGAACGTCGTGTCCGTCTGGCCGAGTGGGTTGAGGCGATAGGTCGTGATCAGCTTGTCGATCGCCACCTTCCCGTCGACGGTGATCTGCCACGTCGACAGACCCGATTTCAGGTAAGTGTTGCGGGCGCTGTAGCCGAGCCACTTCGTGCGGTCGCGCGGGGCCTTGACCCCCTCGATCACAAGGCCGGTCTGGTTGCGCGACACGTTGCCGTTGACGCCGTCCGACAGCCAGGTAACGACGCGGCCCAGGTGGCCGGCCGCCCACTGCCAGGCGGGCGACGCGTTGCCCGCGTCGGTAACCCGCGGAATGATTGTGACGTGCCGATCGTTGCGCGCCAGGCCGAGCGTCGTGTTCTCCGAGGTCGTGCCCGTGGTTACAGTCACCACATGCCCGTAAACCTGCCGGTTATACGCCCAGCGGCCCGACACGTCGCTGAGCAGCGTGCCGTACCGGTCGAGGTTCGTCGTGTCCGACCACGGGCATACGATCCAGTCGAAGGGATCGTCGCCGAGCGCGGCAAGCGCCGACGAAAGATCCGGGGTGCCCGACGGCGCGGTCTCCTCGGCGATCGTCAGCGCGCCGACGAAGGCATTCGAGGACAGGGTCGTGGGGATGTAGAAGTCGAGATCGGCGAAGATATCCCCGGCATGCCGGGCCGTGACGTTGACCTGGTTTGCGGTGCCGCCGTCGACGGCAGCCGTGACCGGCAGGGACGCCCCCGTCATCTCGTTGTAGTAGGCGTTGATGGCCGCCGCGATCGCCGTTGCGACCGCGTCGTCGTCGTCGCCGGCCGCGATCGTGATCGTGATCGGCTCGCCGGCGATCTGGAGAACGCCGTATCCCCCAGCCGCGGGAACCGAGTCGACCGTGATCGACCAGACACCGGCCGTGCCCGACGCGGCGGCCGCAAGCAGCCAGATTTCCTGCGCCGGCGCGTTCAGCCGGGTGATCCGGTACATGTCGGCGAGCATCGACCCGGCGCCGGCAAGCGCCTGCGCCTCGAGCAGCGAGTTGCAGACCGTCGGCGTGTTCTCGGCGAGGTCCGCGCCGGTGTTCTTGTGCCCGATGACGATCTGGCGCGCATTGCTTTCGAACTGCCCGCCGCTCGTCACCTCGAATCCGAACAGGGGTGCGACGAGACCGCTGCCGGGGAAATTGTCAAAGCCGATCGGATCAGCCATCGGATAGGTCCTTTCCTGTCAGGATTGGGGTTAGTCGGCCGTGGACGGGACGTCCCCGCCCTTGCCCTTGCGGGGCGCCTTACGGGGTTTCGCGGGCGGCTCGGCCGCGGCTTCGGCGTCATTGCCGCTGTCGCCGCCATCGCCGGCGTCGCCGTCGGCATCGTCCGCGGCATCGGGAGCAGCCGCCGCCTGTTCGGCGTCGGAGGCGCGCCGGATCGATTTGTCGCCGATAAGGGACGCCCAGAAAGGGTCCTCGACATCGACCGTCTCGCCGCTCGGGCGAAACAGCCGCATGTCGCGGTCGGGCATGGGCAAGGTGTGCGTCGGATCGGCCAGGACGCATTTCTGCAGGTTCGGCATGACTTACTCCTCAGTCGTATCCACGCGGGCCTGCACGGCGCCGTCCTCGGGCGTCGTCGGCGCGGTTCCGGTGAAGTCCAGTCCGACACGGATCTCCGCAAGCGGCGTACGGTCCGTCGCGGCGAGCGCCGCGGCGAGCTTGTCGAGCGTGGACTTCGCGTAACTGTCCTCCGGCAGGGCCGCCGCAAGGCTCGCAAGCGGCTCGGGCAATCCGGCCTCGTCGCCCCATGCGTCGTCGTCGACGTCACAGGTCAGGACCATCGTGCGGCGCGCGATCCGCAGGCCGAGGTCGTTGGCCCGCCACGGCGAGACCTCGACCCGCGACACGCTCTTGCAGATCGTCCGGAACAGCGCCCCTGACGGGTGCAGCGTCAGCAGCCGCCGCACAGTCGCCGCCAGGAAGTCCAGTTCGAGTTCGGCCTGAGGGTCGTCGGACGGGTTGCCGACGGCGGTCTCGCCGTCGAATTTCTGCACGACGGCCATCTCCAGCTCGAGCACGAGATCGACACTCAGCCACTGCGGATGGCTCGCCTGAGACTCTCCGCGGCGGCGTCCCGACGTTTGCTCGGTATAGACCCCGATCGCCGGCGTCGGAGGCCCGCCGGCCACAAGGTCGTCGATCGTCGTCATGCGGCTGTCGAACACGTTCCGCCCGGCGATCGTCGGATAACCACTGTCCGCCAGCAGCGCCTCCGTTGGGCAAAGGGTCTCCAGCGCCGCGAGCCTGAGGGCTGCGACCGAAAGGCTCGCCATGGTGTCTCGATTCCTGTTGTCTACGGGCTTCCGGCCTAACCGGTCGCCAGCTTCAGCGGCAGCTTCACTTCGCTCTCGCCGTGCCGCTTTGGCGCACCCGTCGAGTACACGGTCCCCTTTTCGGTCCGCTCTACCTTGTCGCCGGCCGCGGGCTCGTAACCGAGGTCGGCGACACGGATCAGGACGGCGACTTGAGCCGACGAATGCCGAAGCCGCTGGTCGGCGCGGGCCACATAGGCCGACCCCTCCGCGTCGAGGTCCTCCGGCACCTCCGTAAACGCGCCGGAGATCGCCGTCCGGACTGGCCTGTTCGGATCGACTTCATAGGCGGAATTGGGGCCGGTCCGGCGCATCGGCCGATAGACGATCGGCTCGCCGAAATAGTCCTGCATCCCGTCCGCGATCAGCGGGCCGGCCACGGAATCGAAGAATGACGGCATCTGGGGACGTAGCCTCGCCGCGCCAGCTACTTCTTCGCCGTCGACTTGGCGCGGGTCGTGCGACCGCCGGAAGCCTTCGGCGCCTTCCGCGCGCGCGTCTTGAGCGGCGGCGCATCCTGGGTCTCGACGACCTTCGGGCTCGACACGGGCGTCTCGCCCCAGGTCGCCCGGCCCGCCTCCACCAGATCGTTGGCGAGCGTGGCCGAAATGTCGGAGCCGACCTCAAGCGTCTCGCCGCTCGGGATGAACCGCCCCAGGCGGCGCGTTCCCCGCGTCATCGTGATGCTGCTCATTTCTGGCCTCCTGCAAGCCGCTGCTACGGATCAGTCTTGGGGCACCGGGCGGATTGGAGACCGCCCGGCGCCTGGCGCTATCGGCCCGCTTACGCCTCGTCGGCGCGCGTGGACCCGTTCAGGCGCACGGTGCCGAGGGTTTCCTCCGCACCGCTGCCGACGGCCGCCACTGCGGCGCCGACCAACAGGTTTCCCGAGGCGGTCGTCGTGAGATACTTGTTGGAGTCGTCCCAGTAGACCAGCGCGCCGATCGTCCACGCCTGCGACGGCGCCTTGTCCAGTTCATAGACGCCCTGCGTATCGAACTGCGTGTCCACGCCGGTCAGCCCGTCCACGCAGGCGACGCCGAAGATCTGGCCGACCTTGGCCCCGTCTCCGGTCTCGACGTCATAAGGGGCCGGCAGCGTCAGGTACCGGCCTTCCTGCTTGAAGTTTTTCATATCGGTTCTCCTGATAACCCGACCCGTCGGGGCGGGGTGTCCGTCAGAAACTGGCCGGCGACCGGAGCCGCCGACTTACTCGTCCGCCGCTGATCAGGCCGGCGCAGCGCCCGCGTTGCGATAGGCGCCGCGGTAGTCGATCGCACCCGCGCCGAAGTCGTGCTCGAGCTTCACCTTCATGCCCTGCACGTCGAAGGTGTCCTCGCTCGTCAGGCGCGGGCCCTCGAACCCGTCGAGGTACGAATACGCGAAGACCGGCGAGACCTCGGGATCCGCGAACAGATACCAGGCGTAGTCTTCGATATTGGCGTCGCTCGCCGGCATCAGGTTGCGCATCGATTCCGGAACGGCGTTGCCCGGGGCTGACGGCGTGATCGTCGCAACGAGCTGCTCGGCCGACGTGATCATGTCCGGGCCGCAGAGGATCGTCTTCGGCTTCAGGTTCAGCTTGATCCCGTCGATCGACTTCTGCTTCGCCATCTTCGCGCGGCCGCCGCCGACCGAAGTGACCGTGACAGCCGCGGCGCTGCCGCCGGTGTCGAGGTTGCCGTGCGCCGTGTGAAAAACCGCCTTGCTGTCGGTCACGAGCGTCGGACCGGCGCCGCTGTTCGACAGGAGCGCCGTGAACATCAGGTTGTTCTCCCAGTCCGACACCCGAACGCCGTAGGAGCCGAGCATCTGCTCGATCGCCATGAGGTAGTCGTTGACCAGCATCGTGCGGGTGATGCGGAGCTGGACGCCGTACGGCTTGGTCTGGATCGTCTCCTTCGACTCGCCGAACGTGCCCGCCTTGATCTCGCCGGACTCGCCCACCTCCTGCAGCGCCGGGAAATCGCCGGCGCGGATGACATTCATCGCCTTGAAGTCGGGCGTGGTCATCCGTGCCGAAAAGAGGCGATAGGCCGGCATTGCGGCGTCGTACCGGGCCAGCAGCCGCATGTTGAGCGCGTCGCTGAAGATGCCGGGGAAGTCCGACGTGGTGTGGAACGCACGCTCGAACATTTCCGTAAGCTGGCGGGCGGTCCGCAGCGGCCCGCGCCAGTTCACGCACTCGGCAGCGATCTCGGCGAGTTCGCGCTCGCCCCACTGCCCGGCGTGATCCGGCAGTTCGACGTTGCGCGCACCGCCCGCACGGGCAAGCCGGGCCGCGATCGCGTCGGCCATACCGCGGCGGCGGCTCGACGTCTCCTCGAGGCCTCCAACCTCGACATGCGGGAACGTCGGCGTCGCCTGGCTGCGCTCGGCGAGGTGATCGAGCACCGCCGAGCGCACGGTCTGCAGGTCCGAATTGTCGCGGACATGCTGGTCGGCGAAGTCCTGCGGCATCGCATGAGCCCGGCAGAGAGACTGGATCTCGCTGACGCGGGTGCGCTCGGCGGTAATGGCAGCGCGGACGGCATCGCCAACGTCCCCAGTCTGAGGCGCCGGAGGCTGCGTCTGCTCGTTCCGCGCCCGGGCCGCCTCTTCGCGTTCCCGCTCGGCGATGTCCGCCCGGAGCTCGTCCATTTCCGTGACGAGGGCGGCATGCTCGCCCTCGATACGGCGAACATCCTCGGGCGCGGTATCGTCGGTGATCTCGGACATGAGCACCGCGGCACGGGTTTCCATGTTCTCGAGGTTCGCCCGCATCGCCGCCAGCGTGACGGCGACGTAACTGGCCGCATCGCCCAGGTGGGGGAACGACGCGGACGCATGCCCCGTGCTCGCCATGGCGAAGTCCGGGATAATGAGAACGGCGGCGCAAACGGCAAGGAAGAGCCCGAGCGCCGCCAGGATCGGCTTGGAAAATTTCATCACAATCTCTCCTGTCTGGAGACCGGGCAAAGCACCATTGTCCTGCGGCCCGGCCGAGCGCAGGGGGCGGTTCGAGAACCGTCGAGCGGTGTGTCGATCAGATCTCGGGATTACGTGTTGAGGCCGCGCATGCGCTGCAGCATGCCCATCCGCGCGCGGGCCGCGGTCGCCAGCGTCCTGGCGCCGTCATGCGTGACGATCTCGCAGGAATTGAATGCTCCGTCGCCGCCCGCCGACGAACGGATCTGGGCGCCGGCGTCGGCGGGAATCGGGACCGCCGAAATCTCGTAAGGCTCCCAGTCGATGGCCCGGTGCAGCGGGACCGCACCCTCGCGTTCCTCTATCTCCACCCGGTGGGTCCGGTATCCGACCGAGACGTTGTTGATGATACCGTCGCGAATGTCCTGCACAGCGCCGGCCGCTGTCTCGCGCCTGGTCAGAAGAATCGTCGCGTATCCCTTACCGTCGGCGATCCTCGCGCTGCCCTTCACGACCGACCCGATGACACCGCCCAGTTCATAGCTGTAGTGGGTGTCGAGGAACGGGGCGCCGGCGTTAAGCCGATCGAGGCGAACCGCCTGGGGGCTGACCACCAGTTCCTCGTCGAACTCGCCCTCGCGCCACGAAACGCGCCGGACGGTCGCCCCGGTCGTGAACACCACCTCGATCGTGTGCGCGTCTTCGTTGAAGGAATCGGCGCGCACGAGCGCGTCCCGCCGCATCGGCGGCAGCATGATCGTCTTGGACATGTCGTTTCCTTTTGCTCGTCCAGGCGAGCCGGCTCAGGCGACCGGCTTCAGACGGCGGCGGCCATCGGCCCCGCTGTCGGTGTGCGACCGGTCTGCGCCCAGCGCCTCGGCCGCCTGCTGCGAAACGCTGGGTTGCTCGTTTCCGCCCTTCGTCACCCGACGCGGGTCAGAGTCGAAGATGAGCCCCAGTTCGTCGAACTTCTTCTGCCGATCGGCGATCTCGTTCATGACGTCGTCGGGGTTTCGGCCGCGCTTCGAGACCGCCTCGTCCCACGACACGGTGCCCGACCGCATGTCGATAAGTTCCGCGTTTGCATCGTCGAGAGGGTTCACGCTCTCGAAGGCCGGCGGGTTCCACTCGCAGGGCACATACGGGACGGGCAACTCGCCGGCCAAATGCGCGGCCGCGCAGAACCAGCGGCGAACCGGGTTAAGGAGCATCGGGGCCACGGTCAGCCACTGGATGGCGTCGACAAGCCGTCGAAAATCGACAAGGCCGACCCGCGACGACGTGAAGTTCACTTCCTTCAGGTTGCCGGTCATCAGCGCGTGCGGGATCAGGTAGCCCGCAGCGATCTTGTGGAAGTTGACGCCCTTGTACTCGGCATAACCGCCCATCGTCGGCGGATTGTTGAAGGTGACGGACTTGCCGTCATGCGCGTAGGCGATCATGCCCGGCTCGAACTTCTCGATGGTGTTGCCATCGGCGTCGGTGACCTTCGGCGCAATCGTCTCGTCACCCTCTTCGGCGCCAGTGACGATCGCGACGATGCAGGCCTCGGTCTTCTTGCGGATCCGCTCCGCGAGGTCGTAGTCCGCATCGTCATGCAGGTCGGTGATGATCGACGCGCCCCACGGGACTCCACGCGTCTGGGTACGCTCCTTCCGGTAGAGGTGGAGCAGGTCACTCGCCGGCACCGGGCTGCTCAGGTAGCGGCCCTTTCCGGAAATCCAGGTATTGCCCGGGTGCTCCGGAAACAGCCAGTACGCCGCACGCCGCCCGGCCTGGTCGAACTCGACACCCTGGACGGCTGTCCGGCCGGCAGACGTCGCGCCCGACTTGCTGTGATCAAGATGGTCGCCCTCGAGGATCTGGATCTGCAGGGGTACGCGCAGACCACTCCCCGGCGCCTGCAGCCTCCGGCGAACCAGCGCCTCGCCGCCTTCGACCATGATGCCGACCGCAAGTTCCTGCAGGCCGTAGAAATCGAGTTGGCCATCGGCGTCGGCCTGCTCGACCCATTCCTTCCAGAGCTCGTCGGTCAGCGCGTTCAGCTCCGGATCGGCGCTGTTCGAGCGCGCCATGATGCCGGCGCCAACGATGTTGTTCTTCCAGGTCGAGACCGCCTTGCGGGCGTGTGCGTTGTTCCGGACGAGATCCCGATGCCGGGCCCGCAGCAAGGGAAGCGCGGCGCCGATCTCGGAGTCCGCAGACGAGCCCGACGCCTTCCAGCCCTGCCGCAACCGCCCAAGCGCGGCACCGTCATATTTCCGGGTGACCTCCTCGAACGCCGCGCGCGCCATGACACGGCGAACCGCAGCTCGAGGCGCGACGGTCGCGATCGTCCGGTCCAGCCAGTTGGCCTTTGTCGTCATCGTTACCCTTCCCCGCGGGAGAAACTGGCGAACCCGGCGACCGGGCGCGACGCGTTGAGTTGCCGCTTGAGGTACTTGATGCGCTTGAGCAGATCGTCGCCGCTCGCGAAGGTGATCTCCTCGTCGCCGAGCCGGACCTTCGTCGCACCTTTCCCGTACGCCTCTTCCAGTTTGTCGATCAGCGCCTGGGTGTCCGTCGCCATGATCAGTCAAGCCATCCTTTGCCGCGGCGACCCGTGGTGTCGCCCTCGCCCGGGCCGCCTTCCGACAGCCATCCACTTCCGCGCGCCTTGCCGCCCGCCTTCGGGCCTGGCGTCGGTTTGGACGCCGCGCCGCCTTGTTTTTCGAACGGATCGCCGTCCTCGCTGTCGAACAGGTCCGGCGTGGTCGGTACGCCGTGCACCGTCGTCAGCAGGTCGACCCACTTGTCCTTCGTCAGCCGCCGCTTCCGCTCGAGGTGCCACGCAAGCGCAAGCGCGTAGACCATGCAGTCGAACCAGTCGTTCTTCCGGCCGGCGACCTTCTTCCATTCCCGCACGGCCTTCGGGCTGATCAGCCGTCGGCCGCGGCGGTTCGACGAGTTCGTGTCCTCGTCCGGATCGACCAGCCGTTCGGCGGTCAGTTCCTTTGCGAAGTCCTCGTCGCAAAGTTCCGGCGTGAGGTGGATGGTATTGCTCGGCCACTGGCCCCGCTCGTCCGGCCCCTGCACCAGGTTCGCCAGGCCCGCCACCACCTCCGTTTTGACGTCGTAGTTGCCGACCGGATAGAGCAGCACCTTCGCGATCAGCCGCTTGTTCGCGTCGCGGATATCCTGCTTCTTCGGCGAGCCGAGCCACGGCAGGCCCGGCTGATGCCGGCCGTCGAGGGCGTAGCAGTTCGGTCGCGCAGCGCAGAACCGATAGGCCCTTTGCGTCGCGAAGCCCGTGTCGACACCAGACAAGTCGATACCCTTCTCGGTTCCGCCCGCGGTCGGATAGGTGCGGCCGAGAGCATCCGCGAGCGCAATCCACGGCTCGTCGGACTGCTCGGGCGGTCCCTCGAAGATCTCGCGATCGACCAGCCAGCGCTGCCCGCGCGGGCCGATCGCCAGGACGGTCCACTTGATGCCGTATCCCTGGACGTCGGCCGACGAGACAACGAGGCCTGCCTCGGCCGGAATCCGGCGGCTTGGATAGGCGAAGCCGCGCGCGGCCTCGACGATCTTCTCCCATTCGACCGTGACACCGCCCGGGTCGTACGGCTCGGCGAGGTCCTGCTGGTGGAACGTGCGCAGCGCCGTCGTGTCGTTCTGCGCGTTCTCCCACCGATCCCAGATGTCGGCCCAACTCTCGCGCGGCGCGTACGCTGCCCAGAGGTGGGAACTCGGCTGCCAGTCGCGGCACCGCCCTTCGCACGGCGGGCAAAGCCATTCGGCCAGTTCGTCCGCCGGGATCGCGGTCGGGACCGGGGGATCGCCTTCATGCACACGGGTCGGAACCCACTCGGCCCGCGCCAGCATCTCGGTCTTGTGCCCGTTGACGATGACGCCATCGCACTGCACGCACCGGAAATGCACCGGCAGCCCCGCCTCGGGATCCGGCCCGCACATGTGGTCGAAGTCCAGCGGCTGAAAGGTGTCGCAGTGCGGACACGGGACGTAGCGATATCGGCGGTCTCCGCTCTCGAAGTCCGCCGTGATCGCGCATTCGCCGACAATCCCGGGCGTCGAGCCTTGCCATTCCTTGGCGAGGTTGCCGTACATCTTCTGTCGCGCGCGGGCCTGGTCGCGCGGCGATCCGCGCCCGTCCACGTCGCGCGGATAGCCGGTGACCTCGTCCATTGCGAGGTACTTGATCGACAGCATCTGCAGGCCCTTCGACGAACCCGCGTTGACGATTTGGCAGAAGCCCCCGGCGAACCGCTTGTAGGCCGTGGTCGATCCCTGTTCGTCCCGGCTGTTGACGGGCACGACCTTGTGGGCAATCCGAGGCGTCGCCTCGATCGTCGGCTGCAGCTTGATCCGGTTGAACTTCGATGCCTCCTCCAGCGTCGGCAGGACGATCATCATCGACCCCGGATCCTGATCGACGATGAAGCAAAACCAGTTCTCGATCGCCGTCGACTTGGCGAGCTGCGCCGCCCACCGCGCGCTGTAGCGCCGCGCCGGATGATCGGGATGCAGGCAATCCTGCGCCTCGCGCAGGTGCGGCACCCGGTCGGTTCGGAATCTGCCCGGCCAGGGCGACCCGGACTCCGACGAGACGATGCGATACCGGTCCGCCCATTCGCTGACCGTGAGCGCCTCGGATGGCTTGCTCGCCTCCGCCAGACCGGTGAACAGCACGACCTCCCCGGCAGGCAGGGCCGGGAAGCGTTGACGCGCGGCGTGATAGGTCATTGCAGCGCAGCCGCCGCCTCGTCGCCCGGCGCCTCGCCGGTCTCGGCCGCGCGGCGCGCCATGTCAAGGCGCTTCATGATCTCCTCATGGAAGACCGACAGCCCCATGCGGGCGAACTCCTTCAGCGCGATCCGTGCGGTGCGCTCGTCCCAGCCATGCTTGTGGGCATAAACACTGGCTTCCGTTTCGACGGCCCTGTCGAACGCCGCGCGCATCAGCGCGATCGCGTCCCGCGCTGCGCGGTCCACTTCAGGCACCACGGTCAGCTCGCGGCGACGTTCGGCCAGGTCCAGTTCACGTAGTTCCGCGTCGGCCATCGCCTTGCGCGCCGCGCCGTCCGCCTGCGTGCCCCGGAACTTCGACCCGGAAGCGGCGGTCTCGGTTTCGACGGCGGGCGCGGCAACGGCAATCCGCACGTTTTCCGAGCGGTGCGCCTGCAGCCGCGCGAAGTCGACCAGGTTCTGCCGGCCGTCGCGTTTCGTCGGCAGAGCCTCGGCGTGCTGCTTGAGGTAGCGGGACAGCGTCGACCGATCAATCTTGTCCCCGGTAGCCGCCAGCCGCGCCGCGGCCTCCGTTATCGAGATCCAGTCTTCCGTCATCCGTGCGCCAATCCGTGCGCCACACGGGTATCCGTGTACCGCTTTCCAACCGACCTACTAGCGAAATCCCGGGGCCGCCGGGCCCGTGTGGCGAGGGGGGCCGGGAAAGGACCCAGAGCCGGGGCCCCTCAGCCCCTCCGCGCCAGCCGCCCCAGAGCGCGGTTCAGCTCGCGCAGGACGCGCGGCATGATCAGGTCGTCGATCCCGTCGACCGCCTCGCCCAAATACTCATCGCCGTTCCGATACAGGTCGTGTGCCGGGTTCGGCCCGTGCAGCTTTCGGATCGGCAGGCGCGTAGCCCCGGCGCGCTTGAACACGCCGCGATGGCCGCCGTGCGTTCCGGATATCCCGGCCCGCGTCACCGTCGTGATGAACGCGCCGCGATAGGAACCGCGACCCCGGACCGTCACGCCCGCCCGCGTCTGTCGCGCGCCGAGGGCTTCCAGCGGGATCCATTGGGAAGCCATGCGCACCACCAGCGCCTGAGCACCGGCGTTGTACCGCGACCGCGTCACGGCGCGCACATGCTTCTGCTGGATATCGATACGCTTCGCGGTGAAACGCACAATCCGCGTCTCGACTTGGCTGGCCACACGCCCGAGCGCCGCCCCGATCACGCGGTGACGGATGTCGGTCGGCAGGGCCCGGAAGGCCCGGGCCAACTGGCCGACCTGCCGGCTGTCGACGAGAATATCCGCCAGCGACGGCATGGCTGTGCCCCTGTGGCCCGCTCCGAAAACACAAAACCCGGCGCGGGTTTCCCCGGCCGGGCCAATGTCCATCCTTTCGATGGTGGCAGAACGCTGTCAAATTTTTCCCGCACCGTCAAGCGGGCTCTTGTACCAGCGCTCCTAAAAACCAGTCATTCAAGGAAATTCCCGATTACTCCGTCCGCGCGTTGCCGCCGGACAACCCGGCCGGTATTGGCCAATAGTCTGCATTCGCCGTTGACTAGCTGCTGTTCCATACGACCGTAGATGGCATTTGCCAGATCGCGGTCAGAAATGCCGGCGCGCCGAGAAACGATCGCGATGATGGTGTCAGAAAGCCGTTGCATTGGTCACCTCCAGTTTCAGAGGCCTTCCATTAATCGCACTCGCTCGAAGAAAACTAGTTCACCCCGTCAGCTTTCTTGCACTTGATGTGCCAATCGCCAAGCTCCACCTTGCCAGAATGGTCGCGGCAAAAGTTGGCAAGATACAGTTTTTCCGAGTATCCATTAAAAAATACGAAAGACAAAACTACGGATGCGAGAACATTCAGTCCATTCCCTATCAAAAAAAGATTAAATACGGCTCGATCGGTCGGCCATACCTTCCATTGCGCTAGCGCTTTAAATCCAATCCAGGCACCGACCGCGCCCCAGTTTCCCGTTACGAGAAGTATTGGATACGCTAGGATCTCAAGCGATCCGAGAATAAAAGTGTACCAATAGTCAGACCATCGTGGAGACGCGATCTCCCCGTTTTCTTTTCTTTTAATTGGATGGATGCCCGATATATTTCTTCCAACAAATTTCCAAAATGAAATTCTGCCGATGACTTCTTGCTCGTGATGCATTTTCCACGCTCGCAGGACAGCGTGAACAACCCGAATAAAGATTGAAGCGCCAAACACGGCGGACAGGTACCAGCCGATGTCCACGTAAGGCAAGATCGCAAATATCTTCTCCATAAACACATCATACATGTCACCTTCTAAGATACTACGGTTTTTTCTGCGTGAGCCGCCGACCGTAACCTTGAAGATACTGACCACGGCGACTGGAAGGCCAAGGACGGCTTCGCCTCATATCGAATGAGCTTGCCCGCCAGTTCATCGGCGAGAACATCGAGCGCGGCGCGCCATGTCCGGTATTGCTGCTGATCCCATTCCCACCGCTCCGGGTCGTGCGACCAGCGAATCGGGCACGCGACCGGGCGCTTGTTGTGTTCGATGGTCTCCGGCTTGCCGTTCCCCCGCAGGATCGGCACCAGCCGCGGCGGCTCGCGGTCCCACAGTCCGGGCCGCGTGTTCGCCCGGGCGTGGATGATCACCAGAACGCAGGCCTCCGACGGCAGGGTCAGCACCGCGTTGTGGATCGTCATCGCGTCATCGTCTTCCTCGACACTGGACGCATGGACCGGCGCGCGAAAGCTGGTGTCGACGAAGGTGCCAAGCTGGGCGTATTCCGACACCCGCCCCCAGGTCGAGGCCCACGAGCGCAGGATGTATTCCCGTTCGGTCCCGGCGATGTCGCTTGCGATCCGCCTGTCGACGGCGAGGTCGCGATAGGCCCAGACCAGCAGATCCTCGATATCGATTTGTGTTTTCGGCTTCCCTGTCGCGCTGTCGCGCTCCACGCCTCTTGTTGCTTCCCGGTCGGGGCTTCGCCCCTCCACGCCTCTTGTGATCATATCTAACCCTTTGTTCGTGATCATCTTTTCGCTCTTGGCTATCAAGTCAGGGTCGGGTGGGGCGGATAAAGGGCCGGGTCATCGGCGTTGCCGACCCTATCCATTATCTTTCTAACTATTTATTTTCTTTCATTTTTTCATTCTTCTAGGGGCGGATAGGGCAGGTAGGGCAGGAAAAAGACGCACTACACATAAAAAGAAAAACACAGCGGTCCCCCGGGACCCCCTAGTTCCGTTTCGCGTGCGTATGCCCGATTACCCGCCCTATCCGCCCTACCCGCCTAACCCCCTGTTTTCCTTCTCACTTCCGGAGGGCGGGTGTCGCGGCCTTCCCTCGTTTACCCGCCCTATCCGCCCCTGAAACCCGCCCCGAACCGGAGGAAAGCCGGCGTAAGGGCGCAGGGCGGGTGCGTCAGAACCCCTCCTGGGTGTGCGCGGGATCGCGGTCGTACCGGTACTCGACCTTGATCCGCAGACCGCGATAGCCGCGCACGCCCATCGTCTTCGCCTTCCGGATGCCGAGTTGCTCGGCCTTGTCCGGCAGTCGCTTCGTAAAGGTCGTCGCCTGCCAGGCGTTGATGCCCGCCTCGCGGCAGAACCGCTCGTAGGCCTCGTACAGGTCGCCGGGCTTCTCGAAGTCCGTGTCCTGCCCGGTGATGTCGCAGGCCTCGCGCAGGAAGGCGCCGATCGGGTCGCTTTCCTCGCGGTATTCGTCCGTAGCAGCGCGCACCGCGTCGGGCGGCTCCAGGCCGTTGTCGAGATAATCGAGTGCGCCGCGCACCAGCCAGTTCAGGATGCCGACCCGCTCGCCCCACAGCTTCTCGGGCAACTCGCGGTCAATCTGGTCCTTCGGGATCTGTTCGGTCCACGGCACCAGCAGCACGCGCCGCCATATGCCCTCGTCCGTCCCCTCGATCGTCGGCTTGTGATTGCCCGAGACGATCAGCTTGAAGGTCGGGTAGATGTCGACGAAGTCGGAATGCAGGCGGCGGATCGGGATCGGCTCGCCCGAGGTCAGCGACTTCACCATGGACTCGCGAAAGCGCATGCGCTGTTCGGGCTCGGAGGCGCGCACAAGCCGCGTCGCCGGCAGGCGCGCCAGGTCGGGCGTCGCCTCGCCGCCACGGCGCCGGTCGTCGCCGGCCAGCGTCTCGAAAGGCACCGACGTCGTGTAGTCGCCCATGATGCGGCAGATCACGTCGACCAGCGTCGACTTGCCGTTGCGCCCCTGCCCCCAGAAGAACACGAACACCTGCTCGCGCGTCAGCGCGGTCATCGAGTAGCCGAGATACCGCTGCACGAACCGGCGCACCTCGACGTCCGGCAGCACCCGCTCGAGGAAGGCCTTGAACGCGGGCGCCTTGAGCCGGTCCGGGTCGTAGTCGACCGGGCACAGCTTGGAGATCATGTCCTCGCGGCTGTGCGGGTCGAGCCGGGCGGTCCATTTCAGCCGCTCCACGTCAGGGTCGGGGCAATCCGGGTCCGGCGCGCTCACGAACCGCAGCGTGCCGTTGTTGACGTTGAAGGCCAGCGGGTCGGCGTCGAGGTCGGCCAGGTCGGCGCCCACATAGGGCTTCGCCTCGCTCAGCATGCCGTCCAGCTTGCCCTTGTTCGACGAGGACGTGGCATACTTGACGCGCCGTGAGCGACGGTCCTTCGCGACCTTCGCGCAGCCCTCGCCGGTCGCGACGATCTTGTCCAGCTCGGCCTTGCGCTTTTCCTCTTCCGCCGTGCGGCGGGAGCCCTTCTTACGCAGTTCGATGACCTCGTCGACGACGTCGGCCGCCGCGTCGATCGCCGCCTTTTCGTCCTTTGTCGGCTCGATGAACTTCGCCTCGAGCCCGATCAGCTCGGCCGTGCGGTGTGCCATGCGCCGCACGCGGCCGTCCTCGATATCTTCGGCCCAGCGCCGGCCGTCATTGATGAAGAATCCGATGCGGTGCACCGCGATCACGTCGGAGCCGAACCGGTGCAGGAAGCGCCGGCCGTTGCCGATGTCGGTCGTCGGCTCGCCCGCGCAGCGCTGCACGAGATCCCAGTCGGTTTCTTCGTCCCTGTCCGGCCTCCGGCCGTCCTCGCCTCTTGGGCCTCTTGGCGGCTCGTCATCGCCGCCGTCCGTGCCGCCCCCGCCGGAACCGCCACCAGCGCCGCCGCCAATCCCGCCACCGGCCGCCCCTGGTGGATCCGGAGGCAGGTCGGGCGGGTCGCCGGGTCGCGCCACGACGGGCGCAGCCTCGATCGCGTCCATGATCTCATCAAGAGGCGAGGAGGACCGGAGGTCCGACAGGGAAGAAGAAGACTTCGCCGCCCTGGCGGCGGCGAAACTCGCCGGCGTATGGAAGCGGGCCGCAAGCGCAGGGTCGGGTGCGGGATCGCCGGGCAGGATCAGCAGCGTCACGCCGTCGACCTCGACTTCCTCGAGGATCGCGTACTTGACCAGGTTGGCGACGACCGTGCGCGGCCATTCCTCGCCAGACAGGGCGCACACGTTGTCGCCGCGAATGCCGAGCAACCCATCGTCCGAAACGATACGGCACAGGCGCTTCTGCTGCCCCGTCAGCCGGACCCCGGCCTCCGCCGCCATCGGGGCCGCGCGGCCAGTCCCGGTTTCTTTCTTGCCCGCCGTCATAGGGCAACCTTTGCGCGCAGGATCGGCGCGGGTAGAATGACCGGATGGGCACGGGGTTCTGGATTGCCATCGTCTTTGGGGCCGCCGCATTTTGCAGCGGTTTGATGATTGGCAGCTTCAACGAAGGCGCAGGCATGATTTGCCACATCGGGGAAGACGCCCTCGACTGCGCAAGAGCGTGGCAGCCAATAGTAGCCGGATTGCTTGGACTGCTCGGCGGCTATCTGGCCTACCGGGCGATCCGCAGCCAGATTAACTCCACCGAACGCCAATATTGGCGCGATCGGTACAAACCGACAATTACCGCGATAGGGAAAACATCTAAAAATATACGTAAAATTGTAGACAACCTCGAAGAGATTAAATTTGAAGAAAATAAAGAACTCAATATTATCCGCTTTGATGAAAAATTCAAAGAAATGATTGGAATAAATAATAGAAAGCTCATATATATACATAATATAGATGTATTTACACGGCATTATAATAATATTGAAAAAATTGTACTTGAAATAAATTCGGATTTCTTTAATGTTTTGAGGCATAATACATCTATAGAGCAACAAAAACAACTTATAAACGATCTTAAAAGACTGTTGAGGAGACTCCACAATGGACTCATTGTCACTCGAACATATATGATGGCCGGATATAGTTTGAGCAGCATTGACCGGGAACTTAAGAGTTTTGATGATCATAAGTTCTTAAGGGCTAGAAGAGGTATCTGACTATCTAACTTGCACTTCATCCGCCGTGGTTTTACCGCCGACCTTAGCAGCCGCTCGGTCTTTCGGTACCGGCGCCCGATCTCGGCCGAGCGGTTCTTCTCCCGGGCGATCTGATATTCCCGCCGCGCCAGTTCGGCCTTGAGGTACGCGTTCTCCGCCTCCAGCATCACCCGATAGGCGGCGTCGGTCGGCTTGCGGTCGTGCGTCGCCCGCGCCTCGCCCAAGGCCACGGCCGCCGCATTGACGCGCCTGGTGAGCTCGGCCGGCGTCATTCCGCGGCCCCGTCGCGCGGCGGCAAACCGAGAACCCTGCGGGCTTCGGCGTCGATCCGGGCGCCCAGCCACGCCACGACGTCGACGGCCTTGGAGTTGCCAATGGCCTTGTATCGAGGTCCGTCCGGCGTATCCGCCAGCCGTTCCGCCTCGGCTTCGCCGATGCCGGCCGCCAGGAGCCATCGCGCCGTCTCGGCTCGGTCCTCGGGGCGGCGTTTCGATCCGCTCCACGGAATCAGCGTCCAATCGTCCGGGAATCCCTGCAGCCTTTCGCACTCGCGGGGCGTGAGGCGCCTCACCACGGTATGATTGCCGACGAACGCGTGAGAACTTCCGCCTCCCCCGCCCCGTAGTGTCGGGGACAACCCGTCTCTTGATGCTTCCGCCTGAGGTTCCCCGTCGCGGCCGCGGATGGTGAAGGCAACGGCGACCTGCCCGCCGCCGTTGGCGTGCGAGCCGTCATGGCCCATCGACCGCAAGGTCGGAGACAGGGCTCCGGCGTCGCCCCCGTAATCCTTGCAGGTGAAGGCCACGGCTGGCGGGTGACTGGCGGCGGCCAGGGCCGGGGCCGGGCCGCCTGGAGCATGACGCGACCGATTTGCCGGGTGCGTCATTTGGGTTGTGTCGAAGGGGATGGGCGGTTCGGCCGGAACGACGTTGTGCAGCCGGAAGTTCCCGCTGCCTTCATGGGTATAGGTGCTGCCCTCGTTCGCCGTCACAGGATCTGCAAGCGCGGGAACCAGAGGGACTCCGCGCCCTGTTCCGTCTTCGCTTGCGTCAAATCCCTCTCCCCGCAACGTGTGAGCGACGCTTGGGACACCCGATGGCACCGCGACAAGGTTGTGGGCACCCTCCCCGGCTGGACCTTGCGGGCCTTTAGCAAACTCCGCCGTGACAGGCCCGCTAACCGCGTGAGGGGCGCCCTCGACGACGAAGGCACCGGTGTTGTCTAAGTCCGTCGTCCTGAAGCCGCCCGACTGCGATGCGCCGCCGAGGGTGCCCGCGACCCCGTCATTCCGAGCCGCTCCGCCGTCTCCAACAGCTTCGGCAATCTGTCGCCAAACGCCGCCCGCGCCAGAGCCGCGAGCAGAGGCGGATCGATCAGCTTTCCGCGCCGGTTCGCCCTGCGAATAATCCCCCGGCAGGCGTTGCGGCTCAAATAGAACCGCTGCGGGATCGAACTCGTCTCCAAAACTTGCCACAACGAACACCCGCTCGCGGCGTTGGGCGAGGCCGAAATGTTGAGCGTCGAGAACCCGCCAACAGGCCCGTGCCCCTGGCCCGGAAGCCATACCTGCGCTAGGCCAGCTTCCGTCGCGGACCGGACTTCGCAGGGCATCATCTGCGCCGACAAGCGCTCCCATGAAACACCCGAAGGCGTTGTCGTCGGTCGAGAGGACTCCGGGGACGTTTTCCCAGACGGCGACGAAGAACTTTCGGCCGCGCTGAACAGATCGGGCCGCGAGGGCATGGGCGAGTCTCACGTAGGCAAGGGACAGGTTGCCGCGGTTGTCGCTCAGCGACAGTCGTCGGCCGGCGACAGAGAACGCCTGGCACGGCGTCCCGCCGACGAGCAGGTCGGCGTCGACGACCGGCCATTCCTCGAAACGGGTCAGGTCGCCGAGATTGACGATGCCGTTGCCGTCCGGACGGACCTCGGGCAGCCCCGCCACCGAACGGATCGCGGCTCGGCGCTCCCGCCGCACCTTGTCTTCGAGGTCCGGCGCATCCGGGTCCGGCATGAAAAGCGGACGGCCCGCGCCGAACCGGTGACCGAGCACATGGCAGGGGAACGGCTCGATCTCCGCAAATGCGGCAGGACGCCACCCGAGCGGCCCCCACGCGACGCTTGCCGCCTCGATCCCGGAGCAGACCGAAAGGTAGTCGAGCGTCATGCCGCACCCCTCCCCGTTTCGGCGGGCGCGTCGTCCGCCCAGATCATCCGGTATCCGACGTTCGGGCCGTGGGCCTCGATCGCCAGACCGTGCTTGCGCAGCTTCGGCCGCTCCTGGTGGATGAACTGCCGGAGAACGCCCGCGGCCTCGTCCGGGCCGCCATTCGGGTCGTCGCCGTAGACCACGTCCGCGAGGTGCTGCATCGAGACGAACGTGCCGAACCGGTCGGCCAGCGCGCCGCACAGCCGCCGCCGCAACAGAGTCAGCGGCAGCGCCGCGATGATCGTGGCGGGATCCGGTCGCCCCTCGACCGCCGCACCGCAGCAGGGACACGTCCAGGTCACGGGCGCCCCCTCCGTCTTGCCAGCACCTTCCGGCGGTCTTTCGGAAATGGCACCACAATGTCGCCGGCACCGGCGGGAACCGTCGGCCGCTCGGACAGCAATTGCCGCAGGCGCCGGTTCCGCGTCTCCAGGAACTCCACCTGCAGCTCGAGGTAGCGGACATAGGCCTGCCGGCGGGTCGACGCGCCGGCCGCCTGATAGGCCGCCCGCGCGATGTCCAGCCGCTGGGCGGCCACCTCGAGGTCGTAGGGCGTTACGGGCGTCACGGCTCCACCCCCATGTCGGTCAGCGCCTGCCGGATCTCGGCGACCCGCGCCGCAACGTCGGCGGCGATCTTCGGCACCATGACCGCCTGGTCGGCGGCAACCGCGTGGTGGCGGCCGTCGCGCTCGACGACCGAGAGGTTCACCCTGGCGCCTTGTGTCAGCGCCCGGGAAAGGGCCTCGGCGGCGCGCAGCTCGGCCATCAACTCGGTCGCGCGCTTCAGGTTTGCCGACGCGATCATGCGATCAGCTCCCGCACATTGATCCGGTTCGTCTCGACCAGCCGCTGCAGGGTCTCGCGGGCGACGTGGCAGCGCGCCATGGCCGGATGCGCGCGGGCGAGCGCGGCGAGCACCTCGTCATTCTCGGCTTCGGTGAGCTGGAGCCCGAAGTTGAGGCCGTCGCCGGGGCGTGGCTCGGGCACCGGTGCGATACCCCTGTGCGCGGGCCTTCCGGCGTTGGAGCGACGGCGCTTGGGATTGGAGACCTTGGCCATCACGCACCTCCCGTGCAGGTCACATCCGCCTGCCAACGAAGGCGCCGGGCGGTTGCCGCGAAGCGCGCCGCGTGGCCATCCAGCAGCGCCGCCTGATCGCGCCGCCCGGCCGCCCGCGCCGCAGACGCCCGCTCGGCCAGGTGACCGGCCTCAATCTCGTAGGAGGCGATCGGCGGCCGGCCCGCGACATGGCCGCCGGCATGGCTGAACCAGGGCGTGAACGGTGCCATCACGCGGCCTCACGCATCAGGGCGATCGAGCGCGGCGCATCGCCGCCGAGCCGCATCGGCATGAGCACCGACAGGAAGTCGCCCTCCGTGAGCAGGATCGGAGCGCCCGGATCGCCCATATCGAGCCGCACCTCGTCGCCCGTGGCGGCGCCGAGAATGTCGCGCAGGTACGTCATGTTCAGGCCGATCGGCTTGAACGCCTCGGAGGCCTCGATAACCGCAAGCGGCAGCAATGCACCGTCGCCATCGCCGGTCGTGGCGTCGATCACCAGGCGCCGGACCTCCCCGTCCGCCTGGACGCTCAGGCTTCCCATATAGGCACCGCCCAGGGTCACACGCGCCAGCTTCAACGCCTGGTCGAGTGCCACCCGGTCCACCGTAACGGTCTGTTCAAAGTCCGACGGAATCACCGCGCGGTAATCGGGATAGGTGCCGTCGATCAGCTTCGTGATCAGGCTGCGGACGAGCGCCCCTTCACCCGCCTCGAACCGGGCGCGAACCACCCCGCCGGTTCGCGCACTGGAGCGGTCGATGCCCAGCTCCAGCGTCATCGTGACGCTGTCGAGGCCCCCGAACAGCCGCAGGAACGCATCGACCGCGACGACCGGCAGGATGAACCCGCGGGTGTTCGGTTGCTCGCTGCCGTCGAACAGCCCCGGGCGGTTCCCCACCCCGGCCGGATTGCCGAGTCCCGTCACGCGGCCCAGTCGCCGGCCGTCCGTTGCGACCACGGCGATCGACGAGTCCGAGTATCCCGATCCGTCGTTCCATTCGTGCACGAACACGCCGTTCAGGTAGTAGCGGGTCTCTTCGTCCGAGATGAACGGCTTGATGCGTTTCAGCGCCGCGGCAAACTTCGAATCGAGAACCACCTGCCGCAAGGCGTCGTCGTCGCGCGCGACCGACGCCACGGCCTCCGCCGGCCAATCCTGCTCGGGGAACGGTGCGGCGAGCGTCAGCAGCCCCGCCTGCGTCTCGATCCGCAGCACCGTCGCGTCCTTCTGCTGACGCAGACGGACCGTCTCTCCCGCAGGCAATTCCTTCACCGCCGCCAGCAGGCGCGCGCCGTTCACCACCGCCACGCCACCGCTCCCCGACGACGTGACGATCCCGGCGACCCGCACCGAGTGGTCTAGATCGGTCGCGTCGACGGAAAGGAACCCGGCATGTGCCGAGAGGCGGACCGCCTTGAGAACGTCGAGCGCGGTCCTGCCCTTTGGCGTGGACGGAACGGCAAGCGACAGCGCCCGCTTCAGCGCCCGCACGGTAATCGTCGCGTCGAATGTCATCACGCCACCTCCTTGGGGTTTGATGTTTCCCGGTCGGGGCCTTGCCCCTCCTCGGCTCTTGGGAGTTTCAGAAGATCGTTGAAGTCGAAGCCCTCGCGGCTGACGGCGACCCGCGCCTCGAGGCCGAGGCGGGCCGCGCGGCGGCCGCCGCGCTCGAGCGTCGCGTTCAGGAAGGCGAGGTCCTTCGTGTCGCCGTCCCCCAGCAGCACGGCCCCGGTGTGGTGACGGGTCATCGTCGTGCGCCACGGGAAGGCGGGCGCGTCCATGTCGGGGACAACGGCCGGCAACCGACGGTTCGGGATTGTCGGGTGCGGCGCGCCCTCCGCCCAGGAGGCCGGGCGGCCGGCGAGATTGACAAGCGATCCCGCCGCCCAGCAGGGCAGCCCCGTCGCGCACCACACGGACAGGCTCGTCTCGATCCCCTCGCCCGCGCACAGGACGGCGCCCACCGGCGCGACCAGGCGGATCGCGCCGCCCATGTGGTTGCCGCGCATCTTCTTCGCCGGCAGCGGCGCGCCCTGGGCGTCGACGAGGCCGCGGCGAGCGGTGTCCAGCTTGCCGGAGCCGTCCGGCTCCAGATAGGTCAGGTGGACGCCCATGCCGTGGCCGGCCTCGTCCTGGATGATCGCGATCATTGCCGGGCCGCGCCACACCTCGCGCGGCTTCGTGCCGGAGCTGTCCCACAGGCCGGTCTCGACGCATCGGAGGACCGGGGGGATCGCAGGTAGCGCGTTCAGCCCGCGGGCCTCGCGCAGATAGGTCTCGACGGCGGTGCCGCCCGGCCTGCCATCCGCGCGGACCGACAGACGCCACAGGTCTCCCGCCCGGGTACGCTCACGGCCCTCGGCCCGGGCCGCCGCCGCACGGCGCCGGCGCAGCGTTTCCATATCCACCGGCTTGTGCACGGTGCCGTCGGGCAGCGGCCCGCCGTTCAGGATCGCCAGCGCCTGTGCGAATGGAAGGTTTTCGTATCGGGTCAGCCAGTCCAGCGCGTCGCCCCGCTCGCCGCAGCTTGCCGAGTAGCACTTGAACCGCCATCCGGCGTCGGCGGTCTGGTAGACCGAGAACGATGGATTGCGGTCGTCGTGGAAGGGGCACTTGCTGACATAGTTCCGGCCGGTGCGCCGCAGCTTGACCGCGCGGCCGATCATCTCCGGCAGGTCGGCCCGGGCGATCAGGCGGCGCATGTCTTCGGTCGAGAGCCGCCCCATCAACGCCCCCACCTGTCGGCGCCGGCTCCCGCGGCGCCGACACTGTCGACCGGCAGCGGCGGGAAGGCGGCGCACTCTGCGCCGGGCCGATTGAAGGAATCTGCGACCCAGCGGCCCGGATCCGGAGGACAGGCCGCTCCGGCCAGGTCCGCCTGCCGGTCGAAATCGGCAAGGTCGAAGTCGATCCGGTCGGCGAGGATATCGCTGTCGTCGCGCCCCTGCACGGAGGCGTAGTGCGGGCCGATGATCACGTTGACGATCAGCGGCGTGCGCGGCAGCAGCTTGTGAATCAGCGCGAGCACGAGGCGCTCGCGCCAGGTGGCCGGGGCATGGCGGATGCAGGTCGTCATGCCAGCACCCCCTCGAACAATTCCGGCTGCTTCGGCGTCACGGATTGCGCCGGCAGGCCCGGGAGATCGAACAGATCGCCCCCGAAGCCACCGCGCGCGCCGACCCGGTTTCCCCAGGCCGACCAGCCCGGGACGGACAGTTGTGAAAACAGCTCGAGATACGGCCCGGCGACCAGCTTCTGGATGCGCCGGTATTGCTCGTATGGCTTGGCGGAATGGTCGCCGATCTCGGCGAAGATCAGTTCCTCGACCGCGGCCGACACGCGCTTCGGCTTGCCCCGCGTGGCAAGCAGGCACTGCTCAGGATTGGCGCGCGTCCACTTGCCCTGGCCGTAGAAGGGCCGGCCGTTGTCGTACTTGATCCAGGTGAAGGCCACCGACTTGTAGGCGAAGCCCCAGGCCTCCATGACGGAGAAGGCTTGCGCAAGGTGCGTGCGCGTCACCCAAAGGAACAGCACCGCGTCGGGCGCGGCGACCCGCTCCACCGGCAACGCCATGATGTCGTCGAGGGACATGGTGTCGTAGTGACGGGAAGCGCCACGGCCTTGGCCTTTGAGGGACCAAGACTTGTAGTCCCATGGCGGGTCGGCGAGGATGACGGGGAACCGGTCGCTCACTGCTCCCCGTCCTCCAGGTCTTGTTCGGTCCCGGTCGGGCCTTCGGCCCTCCCCGCCTCTTGTCGTTCCATCTCCTCCGCCATCGCGGCGAGGCCCTGTTTCACGCGAAACACGTCGTGAAACGGTTTGTTTTCATTCGGCTTTTGAGACCGCGGCGACAGACCTTCGAGGCGTGAAACAACCTCGGCGATCTCCGCCTCGGGTATGTCCGGCCGGGTGGTGAACTCGTTGGGGTGCTTGCCCGACCAGACCGCGATACGCAGCAGCGTCGAGGGCGTGACCGTCTTGCCCCGCCCGGTCCGGCACAGCGTCGCCGCCGATATGCCGATCTCGCGCGCGGCCTGCTCCATCGTCAGGGCGCGCGCGCGCCGGAGGCCGAGCACCGTTCCCGCCAGCAGCGGCGCCGAGAACCGGCCGCGGAACGCCGGCATGGTGTCACAGGCGGGTGCCTGCGTGGCCGGGTCCAGCCCGACAGCCGCGCAGACCTTCAGGTAATCGCGGGCGTCGCGGATCGGATTGCCGCCGCGCAGCGCCATGGTGGTTGCCCGCGTCACGGTCTTGCTGCGCGGGTCGAGAGCGGCCGTGGCGGCGCGGCCGAGTTTCTTCCAGTCCGGAGCAACGAAGGGTTTCCGGGTCATGCGCGGTCCCCCGCCGCGCGCAGCAGTTCGCCCGCCAGCTTCCGCGCCTCGTGAGGCGTCAGCTCGAGGGCGTGGTCCCGCGCCCTTGCCTTGGGGGCCTGCCAGTCGAGCGTGACCGTGCCGCTGATAGTGCCGGCGATGCGCACGCCGGGCCGGGCGACTAGCCGTTCGGTCGGCAACGTCACGACGGAAAGCCGGAAGACGGAGTGTGTCGGGGTCATTCCACGCCCTCCCCGTTTTCGATGGACACGAGGGCCTGGTCGATCGCCGCCAGCGCTTCCATGGCCTCGCGCACTTCGGCGCGCAGCCGCAGGTCGCGGATCTCGTCGGCTGAAATCGTGCCGCCGTTCGCCAGCGCCTGTCCGAGTTTCGAGATCGCCTCGCCGGATTCCTTTGCGAGCGCGGCAAGGCGCGCGATCCAGGCCGGGTCGGCCTCGCCGACGGGCGGCTTGGCGACGAGCAGGAAGCCGGCCAGGTCCGCAAGCTGGCGGGTGACGACCGGATTGCCGACGTCGGCTTCCAGGTCGGCCAGGACGTCGACCGGCATGAACGCCGCCTCGTCCGGGTGACCGTAACGGCTCAGCATGGCGTGGCTCGCCCGCGTCGCCGAGGCGGCGGACTCCTGCCCGCCTGCCAGCTTGATCAGCGTTCGGGCGGCCGCCTTGAGCCGGAGATAGACGGCGCGGCCGTGCGGGCGGCCGAGGGGCGTGTCGCTCATATCGCCACCCCCGTGAGCGCCGCGGCGGACAGGGAGCAAAATTGCGCGGCCTGCTCGGTGACCCGGCAAGGGAGCGGCGCTAGGCTGCCGCCATCATGACGACGACACCGCGAAAACGCCTTTTGTCCGATGTGAGCCGCCTGCGGGATCTGCTGAATGCGAAAGTGCGGACCGGTGGAAATCGAAAAGGAGTTGCTCGCCCCCGGAACACTATTGTCGCCGACCACCGAGTAGTTCCTGCACAGCGCCAAAGCGATTTGCCGGAAGGGACCGATCGGTGAAGCCGCGGTACTCATGCCGGCTCCCTTCGCGGCGTGGGTGCGGTCTCTTGACTGGCGTCCGAGCTATGGGATGTCGCGGCTACTGGCTCGGGATAAATATCGGGACGCAGTTCATGCCGAGGGATGCCAGTGACACGCTCGACATCGAGTGCGCGATTGGCGGGAACGCGCTTCCACTGGGAAATCGCTTGCGAAGTGATGCCCCCAAGCAATCGCGCCAACTCTGCGGCGCTGCCAGCCTGGCGCTTTGCTCTGTCGAGTGCGTCCATACCGCAATGAAAGCGTAACTTTCATAATAATGCAAGCATATCTTTCAGTGAGTGAAAGGAGCACTTTCGACATACTCCGCCGCATGTCTACGAAGGGCGAGCGCATAAAGAGGGTTCGGCAGAAGCTCCAGTTGACGCAAACCGAGTTCGCTACGTTTCTCGGCGGCGTGTCACGGGGTGCTGTCGGCAATTGGGAACGCGACCAGGGCATCAAGGAAGAGAACCTTGAACTGATTTCCCTAAAGACCGGCGTTTCCTTCGAGTGGCTGGCGACTGGTCGCGGGACTATGGATCCTGGGAACGAGTTGCAGCCCCCGGCGGAATCCAACGCAAACCGCAATATTCGTGTGCCTGATCTCCATATCTTTGGCGGGCTCGGCGGGGGTGGCGCAATCGCCGTCGTAGCAAAGGACGACGGAACCCCGATCGATACCGAGCAACTCCGCGGATATTGGACTTTCCCGGAGTACATGGTCCGAGCGTTTCGTTCGCTGGAAGGGATTTATGCCTGGGAGGTGCGCGGCGACAGTATGGAACCTACCCTCCCCGGCGGGTCAGTGGTCTTCGTTGACACGGGTCAAAGCGCGCCACCACCAGACGATATCTACGCCATCGACTATGGCGACGGCCTGATGGTGAAGCGTTTGAAGTTGATCCCGCGAACCGATATGGTTTCGGTGATATCTGACAACGAAAAATACTCTCCAGACAATCTGAAACGCGAACATGTGCAGGTTTTCGGCCGAGTAATCGGTTGGTTTCAGTGGAGAAAATGAATATGGGGATGTTGCGAACATGGGGCTGGGGCGAGTCACTGCATTTCTGTTGACGTGCGCTTTCGGAGCGACTTTTTCCGTTGGGCCGGCGAATGCCGATAGGATCAACGCATTGGAGTACGCGCCGGACGGCACCGTGTTGGCGGTCGCCTCCACCAACGGGAACAAGAGCCTTCTTCAGATACTCGACAGCGGCAACTACGATGCCGTGAAGTCGGTCGAGATAACGAAAGAGGTCGTCGACATCGCCTATTCGCCAAGCGGAAAATTCCTGGCTGTGGCACGCAACATCCGGAATAACCTCTACGTTATTGAGGTCCGCCGGGCGGGAAACCTGGCGGTCTATCGAAGCCTCAAGGTGAAGGACGTGTCTCCCTTCACAACTCACAAGATTGCGTTCGTCGGCGACACGAAGATGCTCGCGATCGCGCGCTTCAGCGAGCCGCTGCTCGTTTGGTCTTTCCGCAAGTCGACGCCGAAAACCGACAAGTATGAGAGCTGGATAACTGGCGTGGCGTCACCGACCAAAGGCAAGCAAGTCGCTTATGGGCGCGGCGACACGACGAGTGTTCTCAACTTAAAAAAGAACAAAGAGAAGTCGTTCGGCAAAGATGGCTCTTCCATCAGCTATGGCAAAGGAAACAAGCGCCTGGCTGTTGGGCGCGAGGGCGCCATCAACATCTACAATCCGAAGAACGGGAAGCTGGTTTCGAGCATAAGGCGCCTAGACGGCACACCGTCTGTAATCTCATTCCAGTCCAAAGGGAATTTACTGGCGACGGTAGGTATCGGCGCCGACGTCGCAGTTTACAATACAAAGAGCGGAGAGCGGCTGTTCAGGGCGATGATGATCGGAGCTGACGACTTCATGGATGCTTCGCTCTCACCGAACGGCAAGTTGGTTGCCGCCGGATCCGAGTTCGGAACCCTTTCAGTCTGGGACGTGAAAAGCGGAAGCTTGATCTTTTCGGCGGACTATTAGAACGGTCAGAGGCGCAGTTCGTCACCAAGCAAGCGCTCAATGCGATTGAGCCCCTTCCGCGCGGGATGACCAAGGCATCGCTTCTATGACGAAGAATGCGCCTAGAGCACTGGTTCTACTGTCCACGATTCTCTTGACGGCGTGCTGGGACGGAAAACCGGCTCATTACTACGTCATGTGCGAGGGGAAGGACGGAAACGGTTGGGATCTGGTCGATACTGAAAGCAAGAACGGATACCTCATGGCTTGCACCTATCGCTCGCCAGATCAAAAGCAGGCCTACACCGTCAGGTGCACCGGGGATGGATGCGACTAGGAATTGCGCCTTCTGAAGAGCTAAAATGCTCTCGCAGGTCAAACGGTTCTCGTTAGACTAGGAGTACCCATGCGCTCGAAGCTAGCAGTGTACTTTTGCTTGTTGGCTCTTGGCGGCAGCCAACCGAGCGTGACACAGGCCTACTGGATTAGCGGCAACAAGCTTCACGACAAGTGTTCAACAGACAAATTTTATGTTTACGGATACGTTTTGGGTCTTTCGGATGGAACTCTGTTAGGGCACGAGAGAGAACCTGATCTGTATTATTGCCTGCCAAACGAAATCCAAGCTGGCCAGATGCTCGACGTGGTTTGCCAATATTTGGTGGCCAATCCTGAGGAGCGGCATCACCCGGCAGCCTTTTTAGCCACGCAAGCGCTAATCGAAGCTTTCCCATGCCCATAGCAGACAGGTATTTCAGATCTAAAGTCCATTTCAAGATCCGCGCCTTCGTTCTCTTTTCAGGAATGGTAGTCGTGTCCATGGCGGCGCTGGATCGCCCAGCTCACTCCGCACAAGTTTCGGGTACAGCGAAAGTCGTCGACGGCGATACATTTGATGTAGGTGCCGTTCGTGTCCGACTGCACGGCATCGATGCGCCCGAAGCCGGGCAATCCTGTAGGCGCGCCAACGGTAAGTCTTGGGCCTGCGGCACCGAAGCGACGAACCGGCTAGCCGAACTGGTCGCCGGGCACAACGTCGACTGCGATGCGCTCGAGCGTGACCAGTACGGCCGTGTGGTTGCAGTATGCCGGGCGGACGGGACCGATCTCAATCGGACGATGATCGAGAACGGACTTGCTTGGGCATTCATCAAATACAGCGACGACTACGCCACCGCCGAAGCCCGTGCGCGCGACCAGGAACTAGGCATATGGCAAGGCGAAGCCGAGGCGCCTTGGGACTACCGGGAGAACAAATGGGCCAGAGCCGTCGAAGCGTCTCCGGGTGGCTGTCCGATCAAAGGTAACATCAGCTCGAGTGGCGAGCGGATCTATCACACGCCGTGGTCGCCCTGGTACAGCCGAACCAAGATCAACGAGGGAAACGGCGAGCGCTGGTTCTGCGACGAGGATGAGGCGCAGCAGGCCGGCTGGCGGGCGCCGTACTGGAAGTAGGTGAATAAACGACGAGGTGGGGGCAAAGATGACGGGGGATGCTGGCCACCAATTCGGTGGCCGACACACTGACGAAAAACTTGCGCTACTTCATCAGTACATGAGGGCATATACGACTGCCCTGAAATACAAAGGGTTTGCGCTCGCCTATGTCGACGCATTTGCCGGTTCCGGAGATCGCGTAGAAACGGCGCCGACCCTGCCGCTGTTCAACGCCGAAGACACCGAACCTGAGCGCATAACTGTTCCGGGCTCTGCGAGACTTGCATTGTCAGTGGATCCGCCATTCGACGTCCTGGTGCTAATCGAGAGCAATGCAAGAAGGTTCAAGGCCCTAGAGCAGCTGCAGAAGGAGTGGCCGGACAGAAAAGTCAAGCTTCACAGAGGTGATGCGAACTCTGCGGTCCAGCGGCTTTGCGACAAGTTGCCTTGGAACGGCTCGTCGGAGCTGCCCAGGGGCATGCGCGGTCTTCTGTTCCTTGACCCCTACGGTATGGAGGTAAACTGGTCGACAATTGAATCCGTCGCGGCCACCGGGGCCGTGGATATGTGGTGCTTCTTTCCCCTGATGGGGCTCTACCGGCAAGCGCCGAGGGAGATTCTGCGAATCGATGACGTAAAGCGCGACCGACTCAACGCCGTGCTTGGCACCACTGAATGGGAGGAGCACTGGTATGGAACGCCACACGGTCCGACCGACCTTTTTGACGATCCTGCCACCACTATCCGTACAGCGGACGTTAACGCGATTGAAGCTTACGTTCGCAATCGACTGCAAAGCATCTTCAGGGGCGTTGTACTGCCACCCCGTCGTATTACGAACGCACGCGGAGCGCCTCTAGCTTCCCTATTCTTCGCAGTCTCGAACCCACACCAGAAAGCGGTCGAGGTTGCCACGCGCATTGCCAGTCACATCCTCAACTCGGGCAATTCATCCCAGACCTTGCCTCGATAGGTGCGCCCGTTGCGCTTCTTCTGAATTCCACCCCACTGCTTGAAGAAGAAGGCGGCGCCAACCGACCGACACTGCGCTTCAATTTCATCTACCCACCGTTCGTCCATCGGCCGCGCTTGCGGTCCGCTCTCGCCACCTACGATCGCCCAATGCACACCGGTAAGGTCGGCCCTTGTGACCGGGCCGATTAAGGGCTCGAACGAGACGAAGCGGGTCGTAGCCGGTACACGACGTAGGTCGTCCAGTCGGCCAAGCACATCTGCGTTCTCGACGCTTGTGCCGAGCCAGACATTCGGGAGCACTGCGAAATCCTCACCGCCTAGCAAGTCCGCCATCCGAGCCGGGCGCTTGGTCAGAATTTGGTACGTGTGTCGCGGCGTCTCCGACATCACCCGCCAGACTCGCCTTATGAAATCTGCTGGAACGTCCTCATGGAACAAGTCGGACATGCTGTTCACAAACACCCGTCGAGGCTTCCGCCATTTAGCTGGTACGCGGAGCGATGGCTCATCTAGCCTAATTGTACCGGTCCACTTTGCCCGCCCGCCGCTCTTGCGCGTTAAACCGCCGTACTTGTCCACGCCCATGGCTTCGAGCCGTGCGGCCATCCGCATCGCGTAGCAGTTCGTGCATCCAGCCGTCAGGATCGTGCAGCCAGCAACGGGATTCCAGGTAGCGTCTGTCCACTCAATCGTCGTCTCGGCCATTGGGATCCTCCGCAGACAAGAGTTGGTGCCATTCCCGGGTAAAGGAAAGGGAAAGGTGAGCGCTCCATTGCCTATGTTCGCGATCGAAACGTACGGCACACACATCGAGATGCAAGCAATTCTGTCTCTGCTTGCTACGTGCTGAAAGTTATGCTTTCATTGCGTTGATGCTGACGGCACCAACCGTCCACCGTTCAAGAAATCCAATCCAATGGACCGGAGACAGCAATGCACGCATTCGACACACCGCAGGCCGGCGCTGGTGGAACCTACCTCTGCTCCGGGCTGCGAGCCTCGGAACGCACAGCGCCCACTCGACTGAGCGTCGACGAAGCGATCGCGCTGAACCGCGTCCCCGAAGCCATGGCCCAGACCATGATCGATGCCGCTGGCCTGTTTGGCCACTGCGACGTTCACCACCTGTCAATGGCAGGCTGGCCAGCGACGCAGATCGTCGAACACGAGATGGAGGCCCGGTGCATCGCCGAGCGCGCCGCGACGCGTGATGTCAATGCAGACATGGGTACACTACCGGCCCCCTCAGAGGCAGCGTGAGCGCGGTCAACACTCTCAAAGGTGGCCCCCGCGCCCGGCGCGCCGCGGTCCTGTGCGCTGAGCCGGCCTTCCGCGACTTCATTGAACAGAAGCACGGCCTGCCCGCCCGCACGAAAACGCAGATTGCGCAGGCGGTGCGGACGCTGTGCGGCCCCGAAGGTCAGCCGCTCGCGAGCCGCAAGCTGATCGACCACGACGCCGCCGCGCGCGACCGGTTCGACGATCTGCGCGGCAACTTCGCCAAATGGAGGCAGGGCCTTGAGTAAACACGCCCCGCAAACCTGGGCACAAACCGTCAGCGGCCGGGCCTTCGATCTGCTCGACCCGTCGCCCGACCAGGTGTCGGCACAAGACATGGCCGAACACCTAGCCAAGATCCCGCGATTCGTCGGCGCCACCCCCAGCAAGGTCTTCTCCGTAGCCCAGCACTCGGTCATCGTCGCCGATAGCCTGCCGCTTGAAGCCCGCCCTTACGGCCTGCTGCACGACGGACACGAATACATCCTCGGCGACGATTCCTCTCCGAAGTTGCGGGCGCTCTCAGCCCTAGACCCGGCAGCTCGAGCGGCGATCGAGACCCTGCGGGAGCGCGCCGATCGCGCCATTCACACCGCCTATGGCCTGCCGTGGCCACCGCCGGCCGATATCGCCACCGCCGTCAAACTGGCGGACGCGCGCGCGCTTGCCAGCGAGAAGCGGGACCATATGGCCGCGCCACCGCGCGACTGGGTGCCGCTTCCCGAGCCGTTCCCGCGCGCCTGGGGCGCATGGCCCTGGCCGAAAGCCTGCGAGCGCTTCCTCGAGGCCGCCCACCGCTACTGTCCGAAAATACCGAGATAGGAGGGAACGCCATGACCGCCGCAGTCCTGGACCTGCCCACGCTCGTGTCCGAAGCCGATGCCTACGATCGCTACGGTGCCTTCCTCGAGGACAAGGAACTGCGCCGCGCTCGCACGGACGGCAAGATTGGCTATTATCGGCGCAAGGGGAAGATCCAGTACCGCGAGGACGAGCTCGTCGCGTTCATCAACGCCAAGCTCGAGGAGGCTTACACGCCATGCCGAAAGGGCGCGCCGGACAATCCGAAACCACCTTCAGACTCGGCAAATACTGGCTTGACCGGGTCGGCGGGTCGGCGAACTGGTACCGGTTCTGGTATGACTCCGGATCTGGAGAAATCCGCCGCCGCTCTCTTAAGACGCGGGACGAGGACGCCGCCAAAATCGCGCTTGCCGCACACGTCCTAAAGGAAGGCGAAGGACACGCCGGCGACCCGGCCGACGTCGCGCTGATCACCGTACTGACGCGCTACTACGAGGAACACTCAGACCACCGGCCGAATCCCTCGGCCGCCCGGCGCGCCGGTGATCTCCTGCTGGACTTTCTGGGTGACGACGCGGCCAGGGTAGGTACCCTGACCAAATCGCGCCAACGCGCATTCATGGCGCACCTGCGGGACACGCATGGCCACTCGGTCGCCTATATCAGCCGGGTCATGTCGATTATTGCCGCCGCGATCGCGCGGGCCATCGCCGCCGACGACGAGGACGACCGGGCGCTCCTCACCCGCGGCCCGAAGATCATCGTCCAGCCGCGCGCCGTCGCCGAGATCCTCGACGCCCCGGAACCCGAGCCGCGCAACTGGCATCCGGATATCCTGAGCCTCGCCCGGTTCCTCGACGCGATCCCGGAGGACGAGCACACCCGACTGGAGCGGTTCGCGATTCTCACGCTGGTGTTCGGCCGCCCGGAGGGCGTCAAGGAACTGACGCCCTTCCAGATCGAGGAACGCTACCGGCTCGTCCACCTCAACGCGCCCGGCCGGCGGCAGACGAAAAAGCACAGGGCGACCCTTCCCATGCCCCCGGCGCTATGGCCCGTCCTGCTGACGTGGCGGGAATCCGGCACGATCGTGCATGCCTGCCGGGAAGTGAAAAAGGAGGGGGAAACCGTCCTCGCACGGCGACCGGTTCACGTCCTGCGCAAGCCCTGGGCTGCCGTGCGGGAGGCCGCCGGACTGCCGGAAGACTTCGTGCCGAAGAGCCTCCGCCATATGCTGGCGACAGAATTGCGGCGCCGCGGCGTGTCGAGAGAACAGCGGGAAATGTGGCAGGGGCACCGGCGCGAATCGACAAATGACCGCTACGGCCGTTTCGATCCTGATTTTTTGAGTGAGGCAAAAACGGCCGTAAATGACCTGCTTCTGGAGCTGGACGCCGAGCGGAAACGCCCCCTTTTCCGCCAAGCCACCGCCAAGCCGGTCACCATTCCGGGTGCCGCCAAGGCTGGATTATCTTGATATTTCAATAAGGTGGATGGTGGGCGCGGCTGGGATTGAACCAGCGACCCCTACGATGTCAACGTAGTGCTCTCCCGCTGAGCTACGCGCCCATGCACCATCACGACCACTGGTCTCGCCACTGGCCGACGGCGACGGCATCTGGCATATAGCCGGTGCGGACGGCGGGCGCAAGCATGTGTCTTCATACCGTTGCACTTGACGCGCGCCTCGTTTAGATCAGCCGCACACTCTTGGTGATATCGACCCCGCCCCCGCAGCCGCGGACGATGTCGCCGGTCAATCTACGGCGGGATCCCCGCCCTCATTCTGGAGAAAGCGTAATGTCGTCCACCTTCGATACGGTCGCCGACATCATTTCGGAAACGTGCGACATTCCGCGCGAGGACATCAAGCCCGACAGCCACGTGATCGACGACCTGGGCATCGACAGCCTGGACTTCCTCGATATCGCCTTCGCGATCGACAAGGCCTTCGGGATCAAGATGCCGTTCGAGCAGTGGACACAGGAAGTCAACGAAGGCAAGGCGTCGGCCGAGCAGTACTTCGTTCTCAAGAACCTGTGCGAGCGCATCGACGAACTGATCGCCGCCAAATCGGCCTGAGCCACCCGCCCCGAAAGCCCGACGTCCCATGCGTATCGAGTATTTCCAGCTCATCGACGAGATCGTCGGATTCGACCGGGAAGAGACGCTGATCCGCACGCGGGCGGTGGTTCCCACGGAGAGCACGATCTTCGAGGGTCATTTCCCCGGGCATCCCCTGATGCCGGGCGTCCTGCTGACCGAGGCGATGGCACAGACGTCCGGATATCTTATCCTGGCGCTGAGCAACTTCGACCGCATGCCGTTCCTGGCGGGCGTCCGCGAGGCCAAGTTCCGGACCTTCGTCGAACCCGGAGACGCCCTGGACCTGGAAGCGAGCATGGAGCACGACGGCTCGGGCTACGCGATGACCAAGGCCCGCATCCGTCGTGACGGCAAGGCGATCTGCGACGCCAGGCTTACATTCCGGGTCATGCCCTTCCCGACGCCGGACTTCCGCTCGATGATGATCGAGAACGCCACGCGGATGGGTTTTCCACAAGAGCAGCTGACATGACCGCAGGACAACAGCGCGACGTCCTCATTACCGGTATCGGCCTCGTTACCTGCCTCGGCGAAGGCCTCGATGCGCACCGCTCGGCCCTGAACGCCGCCGGGGGGCCGAAGCCCGTCGTGGACCGGGAAACCTGCGCACCCTACCCGCTTCACCCGCTGGTCGACGTCGACTTCTCGAACCAGATCCCGAAGCGCGGCGACCAGCGGCAGATGGAGCCGTGGCAGCGCATCGGCACCTATGCGGCGGGTCTCGCCCTCGACGACGCGGGCATCAAGGACGACATCGATATCCTCAGCCGTACCGACATGATCGTGTCTGCCGGTGGCGGCGAACGCGATATCGAGGTCGACAGCTCGGTCCTCAGCGAACTTCTGACCACCAACGATGCCGGGAAACTGCTGAACGAGCGCCTGTCGAACGACCTGCGGCCGACCCTGTTCCTCGCACAGCTTCCCAACCTGCTCGCCGGCAACATCTCGATCGTTCACAAGGTGACGGGATCGTCCCGGACCTTCATGGGCGAGGAAGCCGCCGGCGTCGACGCCATCCGCACAGCGCACGCGCGTGTCGCCTCCGGCCAGAGCGACATCTGCCTCGTCGGCGGCTCCTACAATGCCGCCCGCCTGGACATGCTGCTGCTGTTCGAGCTCGGCTCCTATCTGTGGCGCGACGACTGGAAGCCGGTCTGGGACCGGCTCCAGGCCGACGGCGGCATGATTACCGGGTCGATGGGCGCCTTCCTCGTTCTCGAATCGCCCGAGCACGCCGAAAAGCGCGGCGCCACGTCGATTGCCAAGATCGACGCGGTGCTGTCCGACCGGAGCGTTCGCGAACCCGGCCAGGCGTCCGCCAATGCCGCACGCCAGTTCGACACGCTGCGGCCCGCACTCGCCGGCAAGAGCGTCGCCATCCTGTCCGGCGCCACGGGCGCACAGGCAGCCGGCGCGGAAGAGCGGCAATTCTTGACGGACCTTGTCGGCGGCGATATCGACGCCTCGGTCAGGGCGGCAGGATCGATGATCGGCCACGGCCTCGAAGCGCAGTTTCCCGCTTTGGTGGCTCTCGCCGCGATGACGGTCGCCGACAGGACGCTTTTTGCACCGCTCGATTCGACGGGCCTCGAACAGGACGCGAGCGGTCCCATCGACAAGGCCGTCGTCACCATGTGGGGTCATTGGCGTGGCGAAGGCATGGCGCTTGTAAGCCCCGTTGGCTGAGCATACGGTCGCGGCCCGCCGCACCAGAAGGAGTCTGCCGAGCATGTCCTCCAGCAACGGCAATTTCGACAGCAAGGGCCGTCCGGTCGTCGTCGTGACCGGCATGGGCATCGTCACCTCGCTTGGCCGGGGCCGCGAAGACAACTGGAAAGCGCTGACGTCGGGAACGTCCGGCATCCACGAGATCCGGCGCTTCCCCATAGACGGCCTCCGCACCACTATCGGCGGCACGGTCGATTTCGTCGACGTCGAGCCGTATTTCTGCGCGCCCGGCCTGTCCGAAACCCTGGCCGATATCGCCATCGGCGAGGCCGTCGAGCAGTCCACTGCGGGCAAGCCCGGCGATTTTCCCGGACCTCTGTTCATGGCCGTTCCGCCCGTCGAGATGGAATGGCCGCAGCGCGAGGAACTGGCCCGGTCGATGTCACCGTCCGGTCCGGTCGACTACAACACCTTGCTCGAGGCCGCCCGCAAGGGACACCCGGAGATGCACCGCCGGTTCCTTTTCGGCAGCGTCGCCGAAACCATGGCCGACCGGTATGGCACGAAGGGATCGCCAATCTCGCTGTCGACCGCCTGCGCCTCCGGCGCGTCTGCGATCCAGCTCGGGCTCGAGGCCATCCGCCGCGGCGAGGCCGACGCGGCCCTGTGCTGCGGAACCGACGGCTCCATCCATGCCGAGGCGCTGATCCGGTTTTCGCTGCTGTCGGCGCTGTCGACCCATAACGAGCCGCCGGAGGCCGCCTCCAGGCCGTTCTCCAAGAATCGCGACGGCTTTGTCATGGGCGAAGGCGCCGCCGCCCTCGTTCTGGAGAGCCTCGAGCATGCCAAGGCCCGCGGCGCGCGCATTCTCGGCGTCCTGGAAGGTGCCGGCGAACGGGCCGACTCGTTCCATCGCACCCGGTCCAGCCCGGACGCGCACGCAACGATTGCCTGCCTCCAGGCCGCCCTGGACGACGCCGGCGTGACGCCGGACGACGTGGACTACATCAACGCCCACGGCACCAGCACGCCGGAAAACGACAAGATGGAATACAACAGCGTGCAGGCCGTCTTCGGTGACCGCACCGAGTCGATCCCGATCAGCTCCAACAAGTCGATGATTGGCCACACCCTGACGGCTGCGGGCGCGATCGAGGCTGTATTCTCGCTGATGACGATCGGCGAGGGCGTCATTCCGCCGACCATCAACTACGACGTTCCCGACCCGGCAATCCCGCTGGACGTGGTGCCAAACGAGGCCCGCACGGCCGATGTCGACCGGGTCATCTCCAATTCCTTCGGATTCGGTGGCCAGAACGTGACCCTGGTGCTCGCGAGGGAGCCGGCCTGATGGTGGACGCCGGACGGGGCAGCAGCGGGGTGGCGCATCGCGTCCTCGTGACCGGTGGCGCCCGCGGTCTCGGCCGCGCCACATGCCTGACGCTTGCGGCATCGGGTCACGATGTAACCTTCACCTACAATGCCTCCGCGCCGGAAGCCGAGAAGACCCTCGCTGAACTCCGGGAGATCAGGCCCGACGGCACCTTCGAGGCACGTTCGCTCAATCTCGCCGATCGCGACGCTCTCGACGAGTTCGTCACCACACTCGACGACGAACGGCCTTTCTACGGCCTCGTCCACAATGCCGGCATGACGAGCGATTCCCTTGCGGCGGTCATTGACCAGGACCGTGCGGAAGTCGCGATGCAGGTGAATTTCTGGTCGTTGACCCGGCTGACCGCCGGCGTCGTGCGCCGCATGACGCGCGCGCGCAGCGGCCGGATCGTCATGATCGGGTCGGTCATCGCGCTGCGCGGCAGCATCGGGAACTCCATCTACGGTGCGTCGAAGTCCGCCATGCTCGGCTACATGCGCACGCTGGCGCTCGAGACCGCCAAGCGCGGCGTGACGGTGAACTACATCGCACCGGGCTTCATCGACACCAACATGCTGGCCCCCTATGCCAACTACCGCGAGCATATGGAAAGCCAGATTCCGCTCGGCCGATTCGCCGATCCCGCGGAGATAGCGGCGATGGTGGACTTTCTCATGTCGCCGATCGCGGGTTATATAACCGGCGCGGTTCTCCCGGTCGACGGCGGACTGACCGCATCCATTCCCGTTCACCGCTGACGCCGGTCGGCGCCGGACGCTCCGCCTGCCGATAACGAAAGAACACTTCGATGCGCGCCCTAACGCTCGTCTCCGATCGCAATCTCGAACTGATCGAGCAATCCGATCCGCCACCGCCCGGTGCCGGCGAGGTTCAGGTGCGCGTGCGGGCGATGGCGCTGAACCACATCGACGTGTGGGGCTGGCGCGGCATGGCGTTCGCCAAGCGCGAGCTGCCGATCGTCGTCGGCGCCGAGGCCGCCGGCGAGGTCGTCGCCGTCGGCGAGGGTGTCACGGATCGCATGGTTGGCGACAAGGTGGCGCTGTATGGCGCCCTGACCTGCGGCACCTGCCGTGCCTGCCGGGAAGGCCGCGACAACCTGTGCGAAAACGTCGCCGGGCTTATGGGCTTCCATGTCGACGGCTTTGCCCGGGAACTTGCGAACATTCAGGCTCGGCTGACGGTTCCCGTGCCCGACGGGGTGTCGTGGATCGACGCCGCCTGCGCCCCGGTCACCTTCGGCACCGTCCAGCACATGCTGTTCGACAATGCGAAGCTGGAGAGCGACGAAACCGTGCTCGTCCACGCTGGCGGCAGCGGCATCGGAACGGCCGCAATCCGCATGGCCAAGGCCATCGGCGCGACGGTCATCACCACTGTCGGCGACGATGAGAAGGCGGGGAAGGCCAGGGCGCTCGGCGCCGATCACGTCATCAACTACCGAACCGAACGCTTCGAGCACATGGTCCGCAAGATCACGGGCAAGAAAGGCGTCGACGTTGTCTTCGAGCATGTCGGCCCCGACACCTGGTCGGGCAGCATGCTGTCGATGAAGAAGGGCGGCCGCCTCGTTACCTGCGGATCCACCTCGGGCGTCTCCACGCAGATGAACCTGATGCAGCTCTTCCAGCAGCAGCTCAAGATCTTCGGCAGCTTCGGCTGCGCGATGCGCAACATGGAAGAAAGCCTCGCCAAAATGGCCGACGGCATCAAGCCGGTCATCGACACCGAGATCGACATCGCCGACTTCGAGAAGGGACTCGACCGGCTGGAAAGCCGCCGGGTGTTCGGCAAGATCGTAACGCTGCTCTGAGATCCGATGCCGCTGCGGGCCCGTCTGTACATACTCATGCGACGGATCGGCCGGGCTTTGCGGCCGATCCTGGACTGGTTCGTTGCGACGATCGCAGTCGCGGTGTTCCGGATCGTCCGGGCCCTCGATGTCGACACGGCCAGCAATATCGGCGGCTGGATCGCGCGCACCTTCGGCCCGCTGCTGCCGGTCAATCGCCTTGGCTTGGACAATCTGCGCCACGCCTATCCCGACAAGTCAGACGCCGAGCTGAAGGTTATCCTGCGAGAGGTCTGGGACAATCTCGGACGCACGGCCGCCGAATATCCGCACCTCGACAAGATCTGGGACTGGACCGATACAGATCCCGGCGGCGGCCGCGTCGAGGCAACCGGCATGGAGCATTTCAAGGACCTGCGCTCAGACGGAAAGCCCGCCATCGTCTTCACCGCGCATCTGGCCAACTGGGAATTGCCGGCTGTTTGTGCCGCCCGCCACGAGCTGCCGGTCACCGCAGTCTACCGGACGCCGAACAACGCCTTTATCGCCAATCGGCTCCTGAAGATCCGCAGCGGCACGATGGGCGAGCTGCTTGCCGCGGGATCGGGCCAGGCCGTCGCCTTCGCCATGGCCTCGGTGCTCGAGAAGGGCGGCCACCTGGGCCTGCTCGTCGATCAGCGGCTGACCCGCGGTTTCAAGATCGACTTCTTCGGCAGGCCCGCCTCGACCAACCCGATCCTGGGCCGGCTGGCGCGCCAGTTCGACTGCCCGGTCCATGGCGTGCGCGTGGTGCGTCTGCCAGGCAACCGCTTCCGCCTCGACCTGACCCCGCCGATCGACCTGCCGCGCGGCGACGACGGCCTGATCGACCCGGAAGGAGCGATGCGGACGGTCAACGAGATCGTCGAGGGCTGGGTGCGCGAAAACCCCGGTCAGTGGCTGTGGCTGCATAATCGCTGGAAGATGACGCGCTGACCGCGCGCCCGGAGCTGGAAGATGACGCGCTGACCGCGTCGGATAGCGAATTCTTACCCGCCGACCGCCTCAGGCGGCGAGCATACGCTCCACCTGGGAGACCAGGTCGCGCAAGTGAAAGGGCTTCGACAGCACCTTCGCGTTCTTCGGCGCGTTCGAATCCGGGTTGAGCGCCACAGCGGCGAACCCGGTGATGAACATCACCTTGATTTCCGGGTCGAGTTCGGTCGCCCGGCGCGCCAGTTCGATCCCGTCCATTTCCGGCATCACGATATCGGTCAGCAGGAGCGTGTATGACTCTTCGCACAGCCGATTGTAGGCGCTCAGTCCGTTATCGAAGGATGTCACCTCGTATCCGGCGTTTTCAAGCGCCCGCACAAGGAAACTCCGCATGTCGCCGTCGTCTTCGGCCAAAAGGATTTTTTGCATATGGGGCGGCTCCTCCCGCCTGCCGGATGGCTTCATTCACGTCTGTCAGACAATCAACCCGAGGTCCGTAAAGATTTCACGAATTGACGGGTTTTCAACCCCGTTTGATCCCCTTGTTGAATGGACAGCCGTCGTCGTTCTTGGCACAGTTGGGGCTGGCTTCCTGTAACCGCGAACGGCATGGCGATCCCGATCATTCCCGAACTCGACCCCGCGCATGACATCGTCGTTCCCGAAGATGGGGTCGGCTCCGCGTTCGTATTCAACTCTCCGCACAGCGGCCGCACGTACCCGCAGTCCTTTCTGCGCGCTTCCCGGCTCGATACCATGACGTTACGGCGCTCGGAGGATACGTTCGTCGACGAACTGTTTTCCGGCGTCACCGATCTCGGCGCGCCGTTGATGTACGCCCGTTTTCCGCGCGCCTTCGTCGACCTCAATCGCGAGGCGTACGAGCTCGATCCCGCCATGTTCGACGGGCGCCTGCCCAGTTATGCCAACACCCGGTCCATGCGGGTCGCCGGCGGGCTAGGCACCATCGCGAAGATCGTCGCAGACGGCGAGGAAATCTATGGCGCCCCCCTCAACGTGGCCGAGGGACTCGACCGGATCGAGCGCTACTACAAGCCCTATCACCGGGCCCTGAACGGCCTCGTCGACCAGGCGATGCAGCGATTCGGCACGGCCGTCGTCATCGACTGCCACTCGATGCCCTCCTCCCGCGTCACGCACGAGGCGCGCCGCAGGCCGGATTTCGTCCTCGGCGACCGCTACGGCACGAGCTGCACCTCGATCCTCACCGACATCGCTCAGGAAACGCTGCAGCGGCTCGGTTACTCTGTGGCCCGGAACAAGCCCTATGCCGGCGGTTACATCACCGAGACCCACGGAAACCCCGGCGAGGGCCGGCACGCCCTGCAGATCGAGATCAATCGCTCGCTCTATATGGATGAGCTGCGCTACGTCCGCGCCGGCGGATTCGCCTGGCTGGTCGCCGACATCACCCATATGTGCCGCCGGCTAATGAGCATATCGGTGGAGGCGTTGCGGCCGAGCCGCGCTGCGGCCGCCGAGTAACTCGCCGTCGCTGAACGTCAGAAAAATCAGGGAAAAAGCCGCGTAATCGGCCTAAGAAAAAAGGGCCGTCCATCAGGACGGCCCAAGTCTAGGGAGGAAACGCCCAAGGAGGGCAGCGGTATCGCGAAACGGCAGGGCGATACCGCACTGCAACAAGATGCGGTTGCGCCGCACAAAAGTCAATGCATTGCGTCGCCGGAAACGGCATGGCTGCCATGCGGTGACACATTTGACACAACTTCCGCTAACGTAAGCGGGATCCGCGTCTTTACCGCGAAACACTAGGCGGACTCGACCTTCGGGTCCGGTGCGGAGCGGTAGATTAACCAGGCGACGACGAGGCTCGCGGCGAGGAAAAAAAATGCCGCCTGATAGGCCGAGAATGGCCTGACCAGCGCGGCACCGCCCGACTCCACCGGCGCGAAGGCCCCGATAATGGCACCGCTCGCGGCCTGCATCACGAACACGCCGCCCATCGTCGCCAGATTCAGCATCGTGATTCCCCGTCCCACCAGACGCTCGTCGAACAGGGCGCGGCCATGCCCGGTCTGAACCGGCGTGAAGCCGGCCGCAAAGCCCAGAACGATGAATATCCCGTAGGTCACCGCCCCGCCGCGGTCACCGAACAGCCCGAGTACGACGAGCAGCGCCGCCGTCGACAACGCACCGATGGTGACCGGCAGCCGGCGTGCGCCGAAAAGGCGGTCGCTCGGCCCCCACGCGAACAGGCCGACGATATGCGCGGCCGCGGTGGCGAACAGGAGGTTGCCGCGCTCGGCGAGATCGAAGCCCAGAACGTCGGTCGCAAACGGGCCGCCCCACAGCCCGAGCACGCTGACGAAGGCGGAGTACCCGACGAACTGCATGGCGAAGAGCTGCCAGAAACCGGGCACCCGCAGCACCTCGCCAAGGCCCGCGAAACTCTCGGCCAGCGACTGCGGCCGATGCGGTGCGGCCGGCGTTCCTTTCGGCGCATCCCGCACCACCGCCGCCACCAGGATGCCGACCACCGCCGTGGCGACGCCGACCAGCAGGAACGTGGTCCGCCAGCCGTACAGCGCCGTCGACAGCGCCAGCGGCGCCGTGGCGAACAGCGTTCCCATCGTGCCGACGCCGAGCTGCACGCCGGCCAGTGTCGAGAACCGGTCTGGCCGGAACCAGCGCGTATAGATCGTCAGCGGCCCCATGAAGAAGCTGGAACACCCCAGCCCCATCAGCACGCGGCCCACTGTCAGTCCCGTCAGGCTTTCGGCCCAGGCAAACACCGCGCAGCCGATAACGGCAAGGCCGACAGACGCAAGCATGCACAGGCGTGGCCCGTAGCGATCGATGGTGACGCCCAGCGGAATCTGCGCGGCGGCGAAGGCGAGAAAGAACGCACTCGACAGGATACCCAGGTCCTGCGGCGCGAGGCCGAGTTCACGGGCGATATCCGGCGCGATGACGCCGACGGAATTCCGCAGGAACTGACTGACGACATAGATCGCGCACAGAACGGCGAGCAGCGTCGCAACGGTAACCGGTCCCGGCGAAGGCGCGTGTAATGGGCTGCCGCCATTGCGGGCGTCATCGGACATGGCGTTTCTCTCCTCGCGCGCCCTGGAACCGCGAACTCTTGTCCGTCTTGTCGTTGCAGGCGCGTTACAGCCGTCCTATAGCCTCGGGCACCACTCTCAGGAACCGGGTTTCACGCATATGACCCCTGACGAATTCGTGACCTTCGCCCATCGCCTGGCCGATGCCGCCGGAGCAGCAGCGCTGCCGCACTTCCGGTCGGCGCTCGCCGTGGAGAACAAGCTGGAGGCCAGCGGCGGGAAGTTCGATCCGGTGACGGTCGCCGACCGCGCCGCCGAACAGGCGATCCGGTCGCTCGTCTTCGAGACCTATCCCGACCACGGGCTGCACGGCGAGGAATTCGGGATTGTCGAGGGCGCCGGCACCTACGAGTGGGTCGTCGACCCCATCGACGGCACCCGGTCCTTCATGTCCGGCATTCCGCTATGGACCACCATCATCGGGCTGAGAATAGAGGGCGTCCCGGCCTTCGGCATGGTCGACCAGTCCTATATCGGCGACCGCTTCTGGGGCGGCAGCGGAGCCGCCTTCACCCGCCACGGCGATGGCGACACGGTCCCCATGCGCACCCGCGCCTGTTCTTCGCTGGCCGAAGCGACGCTGATGACCACGACTCCCGCGATGATGATCGGCCCCGGCGAACGCGAAAAGTACGACGCTGTCGAGGCGCGCGTCCGCCTCGCCCGCTATGGCGCCGACGGCTATGCCTACTGCCTGCTCGCCGCGGGCCAGATCGACCTGATCATCGAAAACGGGCTTGAGGCCTACGACGTCGTCGGCCTCATTCCGATGATCGAGGCGGCCGGCGGCGTCTTCACGACCTGGACCGGTGGCTCCGCGAACGAGGGCGGTGCCGTCGTCGCGGCCGGCGACAAACGCGTCCACGCCGCGGCGCTGGAAATCCTGAACGCGTAGCGTCTCGCGTCAGCCGAATACCGGGGAACCGGGCACGAAGGCGTCGAACGCCGCCCAGAACTGCTCGCGGAACCGTTCGCGCTCCATCAGGATCTCGTGCCGGGCGCCGGGGATGACGATGTGCGAACCGGTCTTCATGCGGAAGGCGAGCGTCTCGATGGCGCGGCTGGAAACGATCGTGTCGGCGCCGGCGGCAATCATCAGAGTCGGCACGTGGACGGATGGCGGAAAGTCGGGGTCCATCACCTCGTTCATCGCGTCGCCCGCGGCATTCAGCCAGGACACGGTGGGCGAGCCGAGACCGAGCGCGGGTGCGACCTCGATGATGCGATTGTTGCGGCGGAACCGGATCGGATCCGACGTCAGCGGGTTCCCCGCGAACGGCATCGTCCCCGAATTGGTTTCGCCGCCGCCGGGGATGAAGCTGTCGCCGAACCCCATCAGGCACAGGATTTCCGCGACGCTCGTCGCGACCCGCTGCCGCCCCTCGGGAATGGCCAGCCGCAGCATCGGCGCGACCAGCACTTGCCGGTCGAACCATCGCGGCGCCCGCGAGGCGTTGCGCAGGAGGATGTTGCCGCCCATCGAATGGGACAGCGCGAAATAGGGCGGCACGCAGTCCGGCAGCACCACCTGATCCATGAACGCGGCGAGATCCTTGTCGAACTGCTCGAAGCTATCGACATGTCCCTTGCGGGGATTGCCGAGGAGGCGCTCCGAACCGCCCTGCCCGCGCCAGTCGAGCACGGCGACGGTGAAGCCGCGACGGCGCAGTTCGCCGACCACCTCGAAATACTTCTCCATCGTCTCGCTGCGGCCGGTGAAGACACAGACGGTGCCCTTGTTTCCCCCGGCCCTGTTCCCGCCCGCCATGGTCCCGCCCGCCATGGCCCCGCCCGCCATGGCCCCGCCTGCCGTCGGCCGCCAGCGTGCATACCGCAGCGTGATCCCGTCGCTGGCCTCGATCATGCCGCTGACGACGCCGCTGGGAACCGGATTTTCGGGGATGTCGACGAGATCCATCGGCGCCGGGCTGGAAAAAGCGATTCGGTAAGAAACGAAACGAGGTACGCCCTTATAACAGCGCCTCGGCCCGCCTCGATAGCCCGTAGGGACGATTGCCGTTCAGCCGGCGAAGTGCAAGGGGCCGACGATCCCGTTGACGAGATCGCCGGCCCTGCCCCGAACGCCCCGGGGGCTACGACGGCGTCCGGATCGCTGGCGGCGGTGGGGAGGGGGCACCGCCGGGTCAGACAAAGGTTCGCGGGGACAGTCATCCAGCGATTGAGACGAGGATGCGCGATGACACCTGAACCGCAGCGGAAGATGCCGTTCAGATTGCGTTCATGTCGGGAAATCGTCGTGAATCCGGGGGAAATCCGAGGGAAATGCGACGCGGTTGTCTGTCGCGTCCCAACTCTTGAAACGGCAATTCGGTGCCCCCACATCCTGTCTGCGCATGCCGCTGAACGGGTGCGCACTGTAAAGCCCCGGCCCATGCGTGGCGGGCAGAAACGCATGTCGCTTCAAAAGGAGGATATGAAATGCGTAACCACGATCTTTCCCCCCTGTACCGTTCGACCGTCGGTTTCGACCGCCTGTTCTCGCTGATGGACCAGATGTCCAATGTCGATAACGGCAGCGGCGGCTATCCGCCCTACAACATCGAGCGCACCGGCGAGAACGCCTACCGCATCACCATGGCGGTGGCCGGCTTCGGCGAAGATGACGTGACCATCGAGGTCAAGGAGAACACCCTCTCAGTCCACGGCGAGAAGTCCGCCGAGGAAGGCGAGAAGCGCGGAGAAGTGCTGTATCGCGGCATTGCCGAGCGCAGCTTCGACCGCCGCTTCCAGCTCGCCGACCATGTCGAGGTGCGCGGTGCGACCCTCGAGAACGGCCTCCTTCATGTCGATCTCGTCCGCGAGATCCCCGAGGCCATGAAGCCCCGCACCATCAAGATCTCGACGAAGAAGGACGAGGCCCAGGTCATCGACCAGCAGGCCGCCTGATCGGCGAAGACTGTTCTGACTGACCCCTCATTCTGCGCCCCGGTTCGTCCGGGGCGCTTTTTTATGGCCGCGCTCAGGCGTCGGCGAGAACCTGCGCGAACCGGCCGACGTCCTGTCCGGTCGTCTGGAACGACGTGACGAAGCGGACGAGCACTTCCGGTCCGACCGGCGGGTCCTGCTCGTCGGGAATGCCGCCCGGCCAGCGATGGTAGACGGCGCCCGCGTCCTTCAGCGCCGCATCCGCCTCGGGCTGCAGATAGGCGAACACCTCGTTGGCATCGACGGGAACGGCAAGCCGCGCTTTCGGCGCGGCCCCGACAGCGTCCGCAACCTTCGCCGCCATCGCGTTGGCGTGGCCGGCAAGGTCCAGCCAGTGGCCATCGTCCAGGTAGGCGAGCATCTGCGCGGCGAGAAACCGGCTCTTCGACAGGAGATGGCCGGACTTCATCCGACGGAACGGCAGCGACACCGCCAGCTCGGGATCGAAGACGACGATTGTCTCCGCAGTCAGCGCGCCGTTCTTGGTCGCACCGAACGAGAGAATGTCGACGCCCGCCCGCCACGTGATGTCGGCCGGCGCGCAGCCGAGCGCCGCCACCGCATTGGCGAACCGGGCACCGTCCATGTGCAGCTTCAGCCCGTATTGCCGGGCCAGATCGCCGATCGCCCCGACCTCGCCGGCGCTCCAGGCCGACCCGAACTCGCTGACCTGGCTGATCGAAATCGCCGCCGGCCGGACATGATGGGGCACCACGTCGGGCCAGCCCGCAAGCCGATCCGCCAGGACGGCGGGATCGATTTTGGAATGGCGCCCGTCCACCCCGAACATCTTCGCCCCGCCGGTGAACATCTCCGCGCCGCCGCACTCGTCGGTCATGACGTGGGCGGAGTGGCTGCACAGGATGCCGCTCCACGGCGGCGCGATGGCCGCCAGCGACAGGATGTTCGCCGCCGTTCCCGTCGCCACCGGGAATATCGAGACGGGGCGCTCGAACACCTCCGCCATCCGCGCGGTGAGCGCCTCGGTCAGCGCGTCACCGCCATAGGAGGACGCCGGGCCGCTGTTGGCCGCGGCGATGGCGGCGAGGATCTTGTCGGAGATACCGGCGGAATTGTCGCTTGCGAAGAACATGAATGATCGGTCCGTGCGGTTGCAGTCGCCGGGACCTTACAGACGATATCCGACCGGCGAAATCCCGGTCTCGTCGTCAGCGCCGCAGCGCCCGGCCGAGCAGGTGGTCCGCGGAGATCATCCCCGGGCCGAGCACGAAAATGGCAAGGAAAATCAAGGCCCACATCGCGTGCAGCGGCAGCGCCGTCGGAATGACGAGCTGTATGACGATGGTCATGCCCAGCAGGCCCAGCGCCGACAGCCGGGTCAGGAGCCCGATCAGGATCAGCGCGGGAAGCAGCAGTTCGGCGTACCCCGCCAGCGCCGCCATCGTCTGGGGAAACGGAAACACCCACTGCACCAGCGGGTTCTCGCCGGTCCCCCAGATCCGGAGGTTGAAGCAGAACTCGCAGGCGTTGGTGAACTGATACTTCACGCTGGCGGCGAGCGTCGGTCCGCCGTTCCACGACAGGCCCGCCGGTTTCAGAAAGGGGAAGGCCTCCCACTTGGTCAGGCCGGAATTGATGAAGGGCAGCATGAAAAAGACCCACAGCCGCAGGCCGAGCTGCACCGGCAGGGCGACCCACCGCATCACCGGCCCGTTCAGCCAGCGGGTGAATCGGACGATCGCACCGGCAAGTCCCCTGCGCTCGTTCCGTGTCGGTCCGGCGGTCGCTGATGTCATTTATCGATGCCCCTTTGTCGTTCCCACGGTCGTTTCAACGCCGGGTCGAACAGTCAGTCCAGCCGGAAGCCGACGATGCCGCCGGCTCCGATCACCCCCTGCAGATTGACCGTCAGATCGAAGTCCGCCGTCCCGGCCGCCGCCTGCTCGAAGGCAGCCCCGAGGCTCAGCCCGTCGGCCAGCGCGGACAGGAACGCGGCCCCGCCCGGCGGCAGCTTCCGCAGCTCGACCTCGTAGGCCGGGCGCAGGACGAGCACGTCGCCGCCGCCACGTGCGAGATCGACCGGCTGAACCGCCGCGTCGTTGGTGTTCGTCTGCCAGATCTCGAGCACCGGCCAGCGCGACGAGACGATCTGCAGCGAGGGATGCAGATCGAACGTCAGGGACGCGATGCGATCCGGGTCGATCCCCGCCAGCGCTTCGGGCGCGAGCGGGTCGCGGTCGGCGGCGTTGTAGGCGACGTTCCAGGCCCATTCGAGCCGGGCGACGTCGGGCAGGTAGGGGAGGCTCCGCGCCGGCTCGAAGCCGTCGATGAATGCGGCGAAATCGCCGCCGTACTGGATCAGCACCGGCGTCTTCGGCAGCGTGCCGCCGACATAGACGCGCGCCATGCCGCGGAAGAACTCCTCGCCCACCAGCCGCAGGACGACCGGGTAGGTCGCCATCAGCGCCTCGACGAGACCGACATTGACGTTGTTGCGGTAGACGCCGAAGCGGCGATCCGGGCGCTCGTCGGTGCGGCCGACGACATCGGCCGGCGGCGGCAGGGCCCGGTCACGGATCGCGGCGACGAAGCGGGTCTGGACCTCAGCCAGCGACGGCATCGGCCACCTCCCGGCCCGCCACGCGGTCATTGGCGTGCACCGGCAGCGGCGCCCGGTTGACGACGGCGTCCATCACCGCCTCGGCGAACATCGCCTCGGCATGCAGCACCGGCCAGTCGGGGATGTTCGCGTCCCATTCGATCAGGGTCGGGACGGGACCACGGCGCCCGATGGCGCGGGCATAGAGATCCCAGACGATGCGGTCGACCTCGCGGTCGTGCGCATCGATCAGCAGCGGCCGGCCCGTATCGTCGGTCTGCCGCGCGTGGCCGGCCAGATGGATCTCGCCGACAGCTTCGATCGGGAACGCATCGATATAGTCCTCGGCGCTGAAGCCGTGGTTCGTCGCCTGCACGTAGACATTGTTGACGTCGAGCAGCAGGCCGCAGCCCGTGCGCCGCGCCAGCTCGGCGATGAAGTCGACCTCGCTCATGTCGGATTCGGCGAAGCGGACATAGGTCGACGGGTTCTCGAACAGCATCCGCCGGCCGATCGCCTCCTGCACCTGATCGACATGCTCGCACACGCGGTCAAGCGTCTCCTGCGTGTAGGGCAGCGGCAACAGGTCGTTCAGATAGCCTTCGTCATGGGTCGACCAGGCCAGGTGCTCGGAAAACAGGCCGGGATTGTAGCGGTCGGCCAGCGCCCTGAGCCGCGCCAGATGATCGGCGTCGAGCGGCATGTCGCCGCCGATCGACAGGCCGACCCCGTGCAGCGACAGCGGGTAGCGGTCGCGGATCTCGGACAGGTAACGATGCGGCGGGCCGCCCGCCCCCATGTAGTTCTCGGGATGGACCTCGAACCAGCCGATATCGGGCGCATCGTCGAGGATCGTCCGGTAGTGCTGCGCCTTCAGCCCCACCCCGGCGCGCGCCGGGATGGGAGTGTCGGCACGCGGCGGGGCCGGCCTGAAATCGGACTGCGTGAGAACGGTCATGTCAGGCTCCCCTGTTGGCCATGTCCTCCGGGGCGATCCCGGCGCGAGCGGCCTAGCTCGGGATGTCGCGGTCCAGCGGCTCCAGGCTGCCGGCGCGGTTGTCGGGAAGCTCCATCGTGGCGCAGGTGCCCTTGGGAACCAGCTTCCAGGCATTGCCCTGATAGTCGATGGTGGAGGTGCCGGCGCAGGTGGTGCCCGGTCCGGCCGCGCAGTCGTTCTGGCCCTTCATGGCGACGCCGTAGCATTTCTCCATCTCCTGGGCCTGCGCGGGCACCGAAGCCGAGGAGGCTGCGGCGACGAGAGCGCCGGCAAGAACGGCGGCTGTGGTCTTGGCATTGATCATAACATCGTTCCTTCGTCGCGGACATTCGCATGTCCATCTGGGTGGCAGCTCGTTGATCTTACGCGAAGTCGGAATGCCGGCGGAAACCGCCGGCATTCCGGTACCTCTCGGGACCCGCGATCAGGTCGGGCGCTTGATCGGCTCCAGCGAGCCGGGGCCTTCCGGGGTCTGCATCGCGGTGCAGCTTCCTTTCGGCACCATCTTGAATGACTGACCGTCGTAATCGACTTCCGAGTGCCCCTTGCAGTCGTGCATGCCGGCCTTGCAGTCGTTCTGCCCTTTCATGGCGACGCCGTAGCACTTCTCCATGTCCTGCGCGACAGCCTGCTTCGGCGTGGCGACCATCGTCAGCGCGGTGGCCATGGCGCCGGCGACGGCGAAGGCCGTCAGCGTCTTGGTGGTGCTCATTCTCTCTCTCCCTTGAAGGTTCGCTTGCCGTACCGGCCGTATGTTCCCGCCCCGGAAGACCGCCGTTTTCGAGGCCGCCGCGGCGCCGGGAACCGGTGGCCCGCCGACAACCGGAGAGTGCGCCAGCCGATCCTTCAAGTGAAAGTCAACTTGGCGTTACGCTTTCGCGAACTCGCGCGAGGTTTTGTGTTCGCGATGCGGTCGCAAGACACACCAGCCATTTTCGGATCTGTCGCCGCCGCGCTATCCTACGCAACAATCGTGCGTCTATGGCCTTGCAGCCGAGGGGTAAATCTGGCATTTTGCGGCCCAGGATAGGACAGTCTTACTGACCCAATTGCGGATCACCGCCCGATCACGGTTCCCCGATCACGGATCGATGCGGCCGCAGGTTCGGCGGGTCAGGAAGCGGGCCGGACCTGGCGAATGGCGCGACATCGCGCCGGCAATGCCGGTCGTAAGGCTGCCCGGATTTCCGGTGCGGACCAACGGCAATGACAAACCGATTCGGTTGGCTTTCGCATGCGCGGTGCCAAACGGACCGGAAGGACGACGCACCGCCGAATCCGGCGGAAGGCGACAGCAGGGAGCGAGGAGAAGATGGGACCTGATTCGACAGTTCGGAAGCCTGCGGCGGCGCCGCGCAGTCCCGGTCTGCCACTCGCGCGCCCGGAAGCCAGGGGCCTCTTCGATCCGGCCCACGAGCGCGACGCCTGTGGCGTCGGCTTCGTCGCCCATATGAAGAACGAGGCCAGCCACGACATCGTCCGGCAGGGCCTCGAAATCCTCGTCAACCTCACCCATCGCGGCGCCGTCGGCGCCGACCCGCTGATGGGCGACGGCGCCGGCCTGCTGGCGCAGATCCCCGATCGCCTGCTGCGCGAGGAATGCGCCGCGCTCGGCTTCGAGCTGCCGCCGGTTGGCCATTACGGTGTCGGCCACCTGTTCATGCCGCGCGACGCGGACGGGCGGAAGCTGATGTGCGACCTGTGGGAGGCCGCCGTCGCCGAGAACGGGCAGACCTTCCTGGGCTGGCGCGAGGTGCCCGTCGACAATTCCTTCCTGTCGGAAACCGTGCTGGCGACCGAGCCCACCCATCTGCAGGTCTTCATCGGCCGGTCCGCCGACCTGGCGGACCAGGACGCCTTCGAGCGCAAGCTCTACCTGATCCGCAAGATCGTCTCGAACCGTCGGATCGAAATGGGACTGCAGAAGACCCCGGACTACTATCCGGTGTCGCTGTCCTCGCGGACGCTGGTCTACAAGGGCATGTTCCTCGCCGACCAGCTCGGGCCGTATTACAAGGACCTGACCGACGAGCGCTTCGAATCCGCGCTGGCGCTCGTCCACCAGCGGTTTTCGACCAACACCTTCCCGGCCTGGCCGCTGGCCCACCCCTACCGGATGGTGGCGCATAACGGCGAGATCAACACGCTGCGCGGCAACGTCAACTGGATGGCGGCGCGCCAGGCGTCCGTCGCCACGCCGCTGTTCGGCGACGACCTCTCCAGGCTCTGGCCGATCTCCTACGAAGGCCAGTCCGACACCGCCTGCTTCGACAATGCGCTCGAGTTCCTGACCGCCGGCGGCTACGACCTCGCCCACGCGGTGATGACCATGATCCCGGAGGCCTGGGCCGGCAATCCGCTGATGAACGAGGACCGGCGCGCCTTCTACGAGTACCACGCCGCCCTGATGGAGCCGTGGGACGGCCCGGCCGCCGTCGCCTTCACCGACGGCCGGCAGATCGGCGCGACGCTCGACCGCAACGGCCTGCGCCCGGCGCGCTGGCTCCTCACCGACGACGACCGCGTCGTGATGGCCTCGGAAATGGGCGTCCTGGAGATCCCGGAAGAGAAGATCGTCCGCAAGTGGCGTCTGCAGCCCGGCAAGATGCTGATGATCGACCTCAAGGAAGGCCGCATCATCGACGACGAGGAGATCAAGGCCCGCCTCGCAAGGGCGCACCCGTATCGCGAATGGCTCGCCCGCACGCAGATCGTGCTCGAGGACCTGCCGCCCGTGCGCAGCGCGGCGCCGCGCACCAATGTCAGCCTGCTCGACCGCCAGCAGGCCTTCGGCTACACGCAGGAGGACCTGAAGATCCTGATGGCGCCGATGGCGACCACCGGTCAGGAGGCGATTGGCTCGATGGGCAACGACACGCCGGTGTCGGTGCTGTCGGACAAGCCCAAGCTGCTCTACACCTATTTCAAGCAGAACTTCGCGCAGGTCACCAACCCGCCGATCGACTCGATCCGCGAGGAACTGGTGATGAGCCTGGTCTCCTTCATCGGACCGCGGCCGAACCTGTTCGATCTGGAAGGCGTCTCGACGCTGAAGCGCCTCGAGGTGCGCCAGCCGATCCTGACCAACGACGATCTGGAGAAGATCCGGGTGATCGGCGACATCGCCGACAACCAGTTCCAGACCAAGACGCTGGACATCACCTTCTCCGCCGACCGCGGGCCCGACGGCATGCAGATGGCCATCGACCGTCTGTGCGAGCGCGCCGAGGAGGTCGTCCACGACGGCTACAACATCATCGTGCTCTCCGACCGGCTGGTCAGCGCCGACCGGGTGCCGATCCCGGCCCTGCTCGCCACCGCCGCGGTTCACAACCACCTGATCCGCAAGGGCCTGCGCACGTCCGTCGGCCTCGTGGTAGAGACCGGCGAGGCGCGCGAGGTGCATCACTTCTGCGTGCTGGCCGGCTATGGCGCCGAGGCGATCAACCCCTATCTGGCCTTCGACACCCTGGCCGAGATGCGTGCCGACTTCCCCGAGGAGGTCGACGAGCACGAGGTCGTCCACCGCTACATCAAGTCGATCAACAAGGGCATCCTGAAGGTCATCGCCAAGATGGGCATCTCGACCTATCAGTCCTATTGCGGCGCCCAGATCTTCGACGCCGTGGGCCTGTCGCAGGCCTTCGTCGACCGCTTCTTCACCGGCACCGCGACGACCATCGAGGGGGCCGGAACCGCGGAAATCGCCGAGGAGACGCTGCGCCGTCACCGCGCCGCCTTCGGCGACTCGCCGGTCCTGGCGAACGCGCTCGATGTCGGCGGCGATTACGCCTTCCGCATGCGCGGCGAGAACCATGCCTGGAAGCCGCAGACGGTCGCCGCCCTGCAGCATGCCGTGCGCGGCAACGCCCAGGAGCGCTATCGCGACTACGCGCGCATGGTGAACGAGGAAGAGGACAGGTACGTCACGATCCGCTCGCTGTTCCGCATCAGGTCGGCGGACGAGGACGGGCGCACGGCCGTGCCGCTCGAGGAAGTGGAGCCGGCCGAGAACATCGTGCGCCGCTTCTCCACCGGCGCCATGTCCTTCGGCTCGATCAGCCGCGAGGCGCACACGACGCTGGCGATCGCCATGAACCGTGTCGGCGGCAAGTCGAACACCGGCGAGGGCGGCGAGGAACCGGACCGGTTCAAGCCCCTGCCCAACGGCGATTCCATGCGCTCGGCGATCAAGCAGGTGGCCTCCGGCCGCTTCGGCGTGACGACCGAGTACCTCGTCAACGCCGACATGATCCAGATCAAGATGGCCCAGGGCGCCAAGCCCGGCGAGGGCGGCCAGCTACCCGGCCACAAGGTCGACGCGGTCATCGCCAAGGTGCGTCACTCGACGCCGGGCGTCGGCCTGATCTCGCCGCCGCCGCACCACGACATCTATTCGATCGAGGATCTGGCGCAGCTCATCTACGACCTGAAGAACGCCAACCCGGCCGCCGACATCTCGGTGAAGCTGGTCTCTGAGGTCGGTGTCGGCACCGTCGCCGCCGGCGTCGCCAAGGCGCGCGCCGACCACGTGACCATCTCCGGCTACGAGGGCGGCACCGGCGCCTCGCCGCTGACCTCCATCAAGCATGCCGGCAGCCCGTGGGAAATGGGCCTCGCCGAGACGCACCAGACGCTCGTCGAGAACCGTCTGCGCGGCCGCATCGCGGTGCAGGTCGACGGCGGCGTGCGCACCGGCCGCGACGTCGTCATCGGCGCCCTGCTCGGCGCCGACGAGATCGGCCTGGCCACCGCGCCGCTCATCGCCGCGGGCTGCATCATGATGCGCAAGTGCCACCTGAACACCTGCCCGGTCGGCATCGCGACCCAGGACCCGGTGCTGCGCAAGCGCTTCACCGGCCAGCCGGAGCATGTGGTCAACTACCTGTTCTTCGTCGCCGAGGAAGTGCGCGAACTGATGGCCGAGATGGGCTTCCGCACCTTCGACGAGATGGTCGGCCAGATGCAGATGCTCGACAAGACGGAGATCGTCGCCCACGCCAAGGCGCAGGGCCTCGACTTCTCGAAGCTGTTCCACAAGCCCGAGGCCCCCGAGGGCGTCGCCATCTTCCATCGCGAGACGCAGGATCACCCGATCCACGACATCCTCGACCGCCGCCTGATCGAGAAGGCCATGCCCGCCCTTCAGGACGGCACGCCGGTCAGCATCGAGGAGACGATCAACAACACCGACCGCTCGGCCGGCGCGATGCTGTCGGGCGAGGTCGCCAAGCGCTACGGCCACACCGGGCTGCCGGAGGACACGATCGCCGTCACCCTGCGCGGCACCGGCGGCCAGAGCTTCGGCGCCTTCGCCGCCCACGGCGTCTCGCTGGAGCTGATCGGCAACGGCAACGACTATGTCGGCAAGGGCCTGTCCGGCGGCCGCATCGTCGTGCGGCCCGACCCCGACTGCCCGGCGGTGCCGGAGGAATCGATCATCGTCGGCAACACGGTGCTGTACGGCGCCGTCGAGGGCGAGTGCTACTTCCGCGGCGTCGCCGGCGAGCGCTTCGCCGTGCGCAACTCGGGCGCCATCGCCGTCGTCGAGGGCGCGGGCGATCACTGCTGCGAATACATGACCGGCGGCGTCGTCGTCGTGCTCGGCACCTCGGGCCGCAACTTCGCGGCCGGCATGTCGGGCGGTATCGCCTACGTGCTCGACGAGGACGGCTCGTTCCCGAACCGCTGCAACCTGTCGATGGTCGAGCTGGAGCCGGTCGTCGAGGAGGACGATCTGCTCGAGAAGCTGCACCACCATGGCGGCGACATCGAGCACAAGGGGCTGATCGACGTGATGGCCGACATGAGCCGCCACGACGCCGAGCGCCTGCATCAGCTCATCGCCAATCACGCCCGGTTCACCGGATCGACGCGCGCCGCCGAGATCCTCGAGAACTGGGCCGACTATCTGCCGAAATTCCGGAAGGTGATGCCGGTCGAGTACCGCCGCGCGCTCGCCGAGCTGGAACGGTCGCAGGATGACGCGCCGACACTGGCGCGCGCTGGGGAGTAGGATCACGTGGGCAAGGTAACAGGATTTCTCGAGATCGATCGCCGCGACCGGCGCTATGCGCCGGCCTCAGACCGCGTGCGCCATTACCGCGAGTTCGTGATCCCGCTGTCGGAAGAGGCGACCCGCGACCAGGCGGCGCGCTGCATGGACTGCGGGATTCCCTACTGTCACAACGGCTGTCCGGTGAACAACCAGATCCCGGACTGGAACGACCTCGTCTACAACGGCAAGTGGCACGAGGCGCTTCTCAACCTGCACTCCACCAACAACTTCCCGGAATTCACCGGCCGCATCTGCCCGGCACCGTGCGAGGCGTCCTGCACGCTCAACATCGACGACATGCCGGTCACCATCAAGACAATCGAATGCGCCATCGTCGACCGCGGCTGGCAGGAAGGCTGGATCCGCCCGCAGCCGCCGAAGACGAAGACCGGCAAGTCGGTCGCCGTCGTCGGCTCCGGCCCCGCCGGCCTCGCCTGCGCCCAGCAGCTCGCCCGCGCCGGCCATGACGTCCACGTCTACGAGAAGAACGCCTATCCCGGCGGGCTGATGCGCTACGGCATTCCCGACTTCAAGATGGAGAAGAGCCACGTCGCGCGGCGCGTCGCGCAGATGGAGGCCGAGGGCGTCGTCTTCCGCACCAACACCCATGTCGGCGTCGACGTCACGCCCAACGAACTCATCGAGGATCACGACGCGGTCGTGCTCGCCGGCGGCTCGGAGACGCCGCGCGACCTGCCGGTCCCCGGCCGCGAGCTGAACGGCGTGCACTTCGCCATGGAGTTCCTGCCGCAGCAGAACCGCCGCGTCAGCGAGGAGCCGCTCGGCAACGTCACGCCGATCCTCGCCGGCCGCAAGAACGTCGTCGTCATCGGCGGCGGCGACACCGGCTCGGACTGCATCGGCACCTCCATCCGCCAGGGCGCCCTGTCGGTGACCCAGCTCGAGATCATGCCGCGTCCGCCGGTGAAGGAAAACAAGGCCATGACCTGGCCGGACTGGCCGCTGAAGCTGCGCACCTCCTCCTCGCAGGAAGAGGGCGCCGAGCGCGATTTCGCCGTTCTCACGCGCAAGATCGGCGGCCGGAACGGCCACGTCACGCATATCGAATGCGTCCGCATCGACGACAAGATGCAGCCGATCGAGGGCACCGAGTTCGAGCTCAAGGCCGACCTCGTGCTGCTCGCCATGGGCTTCGTCCACCCGGTCTACGAAGGCATGCTGGAGGAACTCGGCTGCGACCTGGACGGCCGCGGCAACGTCGCCGCCGACACGGTCCACTACAAGACCTCCATCGACAGCGTCTTCGCCTGCGGCGACATGCGGCGCGGCCAGTCGCTCGTCGTCTGGGCGATCCGCGAAGGCCGCCAGTGCGCCCATGCCGTCGACAAGATGCTGATGGGCGAAACGACCCTGCCACGCTGACGGCACGGTTTTCGTCCGACTGTTTCAGACACCGCGCCCCTGGGCGCGGTGTTTTTGTTTGTCGCCCTCGCCCGCAAAGCGGCCTCTCGGCCAGCAAGCAGCAGACGTGTCCGGTCAGGCGTACATGACGGTGAGGTGCCTTTTCCGGGCCGGTATTCCGTGGAAAGGCCAGCCAACAGACGCGCGAACGGTCCAGTCAGGCAAGAATTTAACGAATTAGGCCGAAAGGCATTGGATTCGATTAACAATGCATTTAACACTGGAATGGCGCGCCGTAGCGTAAACTTGTTGACATCCCTTTTTAACCGAGCCCTTTGGAGCCTTCCCAGATGACTGACGGATCCCGCTTCGCGGCGATATTGCGCCGCGCGAAAAGCCATGCCCTTGCCATCTGCGCCCTCGCTGCCCTCTCGGCCGCCGCGATGACGGGCACGGCCCTCGCCGACTCGTCGATCACGACGCTGGAGCAGACGAGCAGCAAGACCACCATCGGTAATACGGCGACGTTCACCGCCACCGTTCAGGGCGGCGCTAAGACCGGCTCCGTCAAGTTCAAGGATGGCGGCAAGAAGATCGGCACGGCCGGCCTGTCGGCCAACCGGGCCCAGAGCTCGCTGGATATCGGCGACGACTTCGGCTGCGCCCTGACGGCGCTTGGCGCCGTCTTCTGCTGGGGCGACAACGGAAACGGCCAGATCGGCATCGGTGCGGCCGCCGTCGGGATAGACCAGCCGACGCCGGTTCAGGTCACGGGCCTGAGTTCCGGCGTGGTGCAGATCGCGGTCGGGTACGACCACGCCTGCGCGCTGACGGATGCCGGCGCCCTGTTCTGCTGGGGCGACAATTTCGACGGCCAGCTCGGCGACGGCACCACGACGGACCAGCCCGAACCGGTCTCCCCTGTCGGCCTGCCCGCAAACATCGTGTCGGTGTCGGCCGGCGACACTCACACCTGCGTTCTCACGCAAGCCGGCGACGTCTACTGCTGGGGCAACAATACCGCCGGCCGCCTTGGCGACGGCACCGACACCAACCGGCCGGCGCCCACCAAGGTCATCGACCTGCCGGGACCGGTGGCCCAGATATCGGCCGGCGACGAGGGCACGTGCGCCCTCACCGAGGCGGGTGCCGCCCTGTGCTGGGGCGACAATGACGAAGGCCAGCTCGGCAACGGAACGACGACCGACAGCTTCGTGCCGACCCCGGTCACCGGCCTGCCGAGCGGCGTCCGCGAGATCAATACGAACGACACCACGGCCTGCGCCGTGATGAAGGCGGGCACGGTCCGCTGCTGGGGAGACAATGATGACGGTGAACTCGGCGACGGTACGAACACCAGTTCTTTCGTGCCTGTCGAGGTGGTCGGACTGACCGACGCCGTGAAGGTTTCCGCCGGCGACGAGCACACCTGCGCGTTCACGAAGGCCGGCGCGGCCTACTGCTGGGGTTCAAACGACGACGGCCAGCTCGGCAACAACTCCACCACCGACAGCGACGTCCCCGTGGCCGTTTCCGGCCTGGAGGCCGGCACCGTCGCGCTTCAGGCCGGCGACGACGTCACATGCGCCCTTACCGACAGCGCCGCAGCCTTCTGCTGGGGCAGCAACACGAACGGCGAGGTCGGCGACGGAACCGTGGGCGACGACCGGCTCGTTCCCAAGGCCGTGCTGGGCTTCGGTCCGCGCGCGGCGCGGGTTCCCTACGAGGCGGTGTTCAAGGCGAAGGACCTGCCGGCCGGCAAGCACAAGATCACGGCCGCCTACAACGGCAATGCCTCCTTCGACGCCAGCACGTCCGGCAAGGTCGTCCACACGGTTCTCGCCGGCAAGACCAAGGTCAAGAAGATCAAGACCTCGCCGACCAAGCCGAAGACCGGGGCATTCGCCCGCGTGACGGTCAACATGAACGCGGTCTCGCCGGCCAAGGGCAAGCCCGAGGGCAAGGTCACCGTCAAGGACGGCAAGACCAAGCTCGGCACCTTCAAGGTGAAGAAGGGCAAGGCCTCGTTCAAGACCCGCTTCGCGCTGCCCGGCAAGCACACCCTGAAGGCGACCTTCAAGGGCGACTCGGACTGGAAGAACAGCGGCGGCAAGACCACCGTTCGGGTGAAGAACTAGCCGCTCTTGCGATGTCTCGCGGGGCGTCGTGCGCTGACGCGGCGCCCCGTCGACTGACACGATCCGCGCACGACGCGTCGGCGGGCGGTGTATCGGGCACGAGGGCAGGCCCCGGCGCCCGCACATCCTCCCCGCTGACGGGGTCGCGCTCATAAATTTAGCCTGTTAATGTTAGTCGCCTGTTTTCGGCGGCGCCCGCGCCTGCTTCGGGCCATCGAGATTTCTGCTGCGTTTTTAAGCGAGAGGATTTCAGAAAATGATTCTGCATCGCGCCGTTTCGGCAATTCGCAAAACATCCCTTTCGGCTCTTGTCGCCGGTGCCGCATTGACGGCAGCCGGCCAGCCGGCCGGTGCCGATCCCACATGGACGCACCTGTCGGATCCCGGCGGACCGTCCGCCTATGGCGAAACGGTCGAATTCTCCGCCACCGTTTTCGGCAGCGTCCCGGGCGGAACCGTGACGCTGAAGGAAGGCGGGAAAAAGCTCGCGACGGGAACGCTCAAGGCGCCACGCGGCGTGACGGGTGTCATCTCCCCCGCGCCGCGTCACACCTGCGCCGTAACATCTGGCGGAGCGGCCAAGTGCTGGGGCGACAACGAATACGGCATGCTCGGCGACGGCACCACGTCCGATTCCCTCGTTCCGATCCAGGTCGACGGCCTCACCTCCGGTGTCATCGCGGTTGCCGCGTCGTTCTACCACTCCTGCGCCCTCACCGACGAAGGCGCCGTCAAATGCTGGGGGCTCAACAGCTTCGGCCAGCTCGGCGACGGCAGCAACGTCGACAGCCTGACCCCGGTGCAGGTCAGTGGCCTGACCTCGGGCGTCGTGGCGATAACCGGCGGGTACTATCATACCTGCGCGCTGACCGACAAAGGCGCGGTCAAATGCTGGGGAAGCAACTCCTCCGGCCAGCTTGGAAACGGAAACACGAACAACCGGAACGTGCCGGCAAATGTCTCAGGGATGTCGTCAGGCGTCGCTTCTATCGCAGGCGGACGGTGGCATACCTGCGCACTCACCGACGACGGTGCTGCCTTCTGCTGGGGCGACAACGCGAACGGCCAGCTCGGGAACGACGACGCCCCTACGGACAGCACGACACCCGTCCCCGTCAGCAACATGACCTCCGGCGTCAAGTCGATCGCGGGCGGCTACGCGCACACCTGCGGTGTCACCGCCGGCGGCGCGGCACGGTGCTGGGGCCTGAATGCCCTGAGCCAGCTCGGCGACGGCTCGACAGACGATTCCGCCATTCCCGTCCAGGTCACCGGCCTGATCAGCGGCGTCGTGGCCGTTAGCACGGGCGCCAACTTCTCGTGCGCGCTGACCACAGGCGGCCGCGTGAAATGCTGGGGTTCCAGTGGTGGCAGCAACGGCCAGCTCGGAGACGGCACCACCTCGAGCAGCCCGACGCCCGTCCAGGTCACAGGGTTGACGTCGGGCATCGTCTCCATCGCGTCTCTGTACTGGCATTCCTGTGCCGTCACGGGCATGGGAGAGGCCAGGTGCTGGGGCGACAATTTCTTCGGTCAGATCGGCGACACAACCACCACCGACGCGAGGTCGCCCGCCGATGTCACCGGCTTCGGCGACCACGAGACCCTCGTACCGGCAACCGCCGTTCTCAAGGCCAAGTCGCTTGCAGCCGGCAAGCATGACCTGAGGGCCGCCTACGCCGGCGATGCCGACAATGGCGCGAGCAGTTCGGAGAAACTTACCCACACGGTCTCCAAGGGCGGCACGAAGATCAAGACCTTCAAGCTGAAGCCGAACAAGCCGAAGGCCGGCAAGACCGCGAAGGCGACCGTGAAGGTGAAGGCGGTCGCGCCCGCCAGCGGCAAGCCGAAGGGCAAGGTGATCGTCAAGGACGGCAAGACCAAGCTCGGCACCTACAAGGTCGCCAAGGGAAAGGCCGGCTTCAAATGGACGCCGGCGTCGACGGGGAAGCACAAACTCAAGGCGACCTTCAAGGGCAACGGCAACTGGAACAAGAGCACCGCGAAGAAGACGGTGACCGTGAAGAAGTAGCCGCCGCCGGTGCGCTACCGGTCCTCCCCGGACCGCCGTATATCGCCCGGCGCCGCGTCGAAGCGGCGTCGGAAGCAGCGGTTGAAGTAGGACACGTCGCCGAAGCCGCAATGATAGGCGATGTCGGTAATCAACATGTCAGAATATCGCGCATCGCGCAGGAGCCGGTGGGCGAGATCGAGCCGCGTCTCCCGCACGATATCGGAAAAGCGGGCGCCCTCGGCGGCCAGCAGCTTGCGCACATAGACCGGCGATATGCCCTGCCGCCGCGCCAGGTCGGCAATCGAGAAGTCGGGATCGGTGACGTGCCGCTCGATGTCGGCCCGTATCGCCGCGACGCGCGCGGCGCGTAGCCCGCTGTCCGGCCCGTCGAGCCGCTGCCAGGTGTCGCGGCCTGAATCGAGCATGAGACCGGCCATCTCCTGCACGTGCCGCGCAGCCATCTCCGGCGCAGTCCGGTCCGAACCCATCGCGCCCGCCCTCGTGGTGCCCGGCTTAATAACGCCCGCCCCTGTGGCGCCCGTATCGACCACGCTCCCGTCGGCCGCGCCATCGAGCAGCATCCGCAGAAAGCCGCGAAGCAGTCGCAGTGCCGGATTGTCCCGGGGAATGACCGCGAATCCGAGCCGTTCGATGCCGGGCACACAGGCCGCCATCGCCGCACGGGATAGCGAAACAGCCATCCAGCCGCCTGGCGATGTAAGTGTCTCGCCGACTTCCGACGAACGCCTGATCATCGCATCGCCACGCGTAAATTCGATTTCCTTGCCTCGCTCCCGGAGTTGCATCCTGCCGCTGCCGGGAAACACCAGGACAAGATCGTCGTTGTCGTCCTGGATCAGGTCCCGCGTACGCGTGCACCTCACGGCCGTGACCATGCCTCTCGAAAGAGTCGCACCGGGCAGAGCCAAGTATTCCATGTCGTACAGGAACGGATCGTCGTCGAGCGGATCGACGTCGATCCTCAGAATTTGCTGACCGAACAGGTCTCTCCAGCTATTGAGCCGCGTTTCCTCGGGAAAAACCGAGGACGATACTGATCCGCGGACGGGGAATATAACGTCAGGCTGCATCTTATAGGCGCCCATTGCCAATCCGGCATGTCTGAAAAGTCCAGTCGAATATGCCGCGATATTAACGGGTTTTCCGATCTTGGGAAACTCGCTTTCAATCAACGGTGCGGGACCCGGCCTCCCCCGCGAGGCGCGGCAGACGGTTGCGTTGCGTCCAAACGCCGAGGAGCGCGTCGTCCAAGCACCGACCTCCCGTCTTGTCTACCGTCGCGTGCAAGCGGTCGCCGATACGACCGTCCGGCCCAATTTCCAGTTCCACGGCGACTCCGCCGCCTCCGTTTCTCGAGGGAATCAGATCATGCGATTGTCCGCTCTTATCCGCCCGGCGCTCGCCGCCGCCGCTTTCGTGAGCCTCGCCGGCCTCCCCGCTCTCGCCGGCCCGACGACCACCGTCCTGTCCGGCCCCTCGGGGCCGTCGCATTTCGGGCAGACCGTGGACTTTACCGCAACCGTCACCGGCGCGGCGCCGAGCGGGACAGTGACGCTCAAGGACGGCTCGAAAACCGTCGGCACGGGCACGCTCGCCACCCCCATCGGCGGCGCCTCGACCATCGCGGCGGGCCGCTATCACACCTGCGCGCTCACCGCCGCCGGCGCGGCCATGTGCTGGGGGCGGAACACGTTCGGACAGGCCGGCGCGAACGCGGGCGCGGAAAGCGAGGTCCCGGTCGTCGTCGAGGATCTGGAATCGGGCGCCGTCGCCGTGACGGCCGGCAAGTACTTCACCTGCGCCATCACCGACGCCGGCGCGGTTCTGTGCTGGGGCGAAAACGGCTCGGGCTCGCTCGGCAACAACTCGACGACCACCAGTTACTATCCTGTTGCCGTTTGGGGGCTTTCCTCCGGCTACAAGGCCGTCACGGCCGGCCAGTTCTTCGCCTGCGCGCTGTCGGATGCCGGAGCCGTCAAGTGCTGGGGCGAGAACACAGGCGGCCAGCTCGGCGTCGGCACCAAGGTCGACAGCCTCACGCCTGTTGCGGTCCAGGGGCTGCCCGGCCCGCTCACTGCGATCGCGGCCGGAGACTTCTTCGTCTGCGGCCTCACCGAGGCGGGCTCCGTGGTGTGCTGGGGCGCCAATGACTATGGACAGGTCGGCGACGGCACGACCACCGATCGCACCACCCCGACCCCGGTCGCCGGACTGACCGGCACCATCGTCGCCATCGCCGCCGGCGAGTCGCATGTCTGCGCCCTCAACGACTCCGGCGCCGTGAAATGCTGGGGAGGCAACGATCAGGGTCAGCTCGGCGACGGCACCAAGGTCGACAGCCTCGCGCCTGTTGCGGTCGAAACCCTGTCCTCTGGCGTCGCGGCGATTTCGGTGAGTTCCGGGCATAGCTGCGCGATCATGGACAACGGTGCGGCAAAGTGCTGGGGCGCCAACGAGTACGGTCAGATCGGCGACACCACGACGGACGACAAAACAAGCCCGGTCCAGGTCTCCGGGCTGACCGGCGGCGTCGCCGCCATCGAACAGGGCACATTTCACACCTGCGCCCTGAAGCAGACCGGCGCGGCCGTGTGCTGGGGCCGGAACAATTTCGGTCAAGTCGGCGACGCGACGTATGTCGACAGCCATACGCCGGCGGACGTCTCCGGCTTCGGGGATCACACGGCCTTTATCGGCCCCGCCACCGCCACGATCTCCACAGATGCGCTCGCCGCCGGCACCCGCCAGATCAAGGCGCGCTACAACGGCGGCACCGGCAACGCCGCAAGCACGTCCGATGCCGTCAGCGTCACCGTCGACAAGGGCGATACCAAGATCAAGCAGGTCAAGGTCGCCCCGAAGACGCCGAAAGCCGGCAAGACGGCCCGCGTCACGGTCAAGCTCAAGGCGCTCGCGCCGGCCAAGGGCAAGCCGGACGGCAAGGTTGTCGTCAAGGACGGCAAGAAGAAGCTCGGCACGTACAAGGTGAAGAACGCCAAGGCCGGCTTCAAATGGAAGCCGAAATCCAGAGGCAAGCACAAACTGAAATTCACCTTCAAGGGCGACAAGAACTGGGCGAAGAGCACGGCGAAGAAGACGGTGACCGTGAAGAAGTAGGGCGCGCCCGCTCCCCCTTCCTGCCCCCTTCCTTCCGATCCCCCGGTCTCGCCAAGGCGGACGCCTGCCCGTCTGACACCCGAAAGCCCGGTGCGAAGCGCGCGCCGGGCTACGCACCGACACCGTGTTTGAAATCGGCGGATGTATCGGGTACCAAGCCGGTTTGTTATTTCATTTATCAAGGTGTTGCCATGGTGTTCATTTCCGCTGCGGCGCGCTGCCGCTTCCGTTTCTTTGGTGAAGTGCCCGCCGCCCTTTGCTGCCTCGCGCTCGGCGTGTCCGCCGCGCCCGCAATCGCCGGCGACACGACGGCCGGCCTGGCCCTGTCGGACACCACCGTGCGCTACGGAGAAGCCGTGACCTTCACCGGCACCGTCACCGGCTACGCGCCGACGGGCACGGTTGCGTTCCGGGATTCCGGCAAGGAGGTCGGCGACGCCGCGCTCGACGCCGACGCAGGCGCCAGCACGACCGCCGCCGCCCTGTCCGCCGGCGGATACCATACCTGCGCCCTGACCCGCGCCGGCGGCGCGGCGTGCTGGGGCCTGAACAGCTTCGGCCAGATCGGTGACGGCAACGTGTCCGTCGACGCGACCGTACCGGTCGGCGTTACCGGACTGTCGGGCGGCCTTGCCGCCGTGGCGTCCGGGTTCATCCATAGCTGCGCGCTCGCCGACGCGGGAACCGTGAAATGCTGGGGCGACAACGAAAGCGGCCAGCTCGGCGACGGCAACGCCCCGACCGACAGCGACACGCCCGTCGCCGTCTCCGGACTGTCGGAAAAGATCGTCGCACTCGCCGGCGGGGTCTTCCACACCTGCGCGCTGACGGAAGCCGGCGGGGTCCGCTGCTGGGGCAAGAACGATCACGGCCAGCTCGGCAACGGCGACCTGGGCGTCGACAGCGCCGTGCCCGTCGCGGTGCAGGGGCTGGGCAACAGCGTCGCCGCCATTGCCGCCGGGCTCTACTATACCTGTGCGGCCCTGCGCGCCGGCCCCGTCAAGTGCTGGGGCCAGAACTCGCAGGGCCAGCTCGGCGACGGCACGTTCGGCGCAGACCGCGACACCCCCGTCACCGTCGGCGGCCTCAGCGGCGATGCCGTCGCGCTGACGGCGGGCGAGCACCACACCTGCGCGCTGACGGAAAACGGCGCCGTCGAATGCTGGGGCTCGAACACGGTCGGCCAGCTCGGCGACGACACGGCATCGGGAGGCCGCAGCACGACCGCGGTCGCCGTCAGCGGCCTGTCGGGCGGCGTCGCCGCCATCGCCGCCGGCGGCTATCACACCTGCGCGATAACCGGCTCCGGTGCGCTGCAGTGCTGGGGATCGAACCTCAACGGACAGATCGGCGACGGAACGACGACCGACCGGCACACGCCGGTCGACGTCGACGGGTTTGAGAGCGGCACCGCCGCCGTCTCCGGGGGCTACTACCATACCTGCGCCCTGACCGGCACGGGCGCGGCCAGGTGCTGGGGTCGCGGCAACTCCGCACAGCTCGGCAACGGGACGACCGCCGACAGCGACACGCCGGTCGACGTCCTCGCCCTGCTCGCCAGCGTGCCCGCGACGGGGGCGACGGCGACCTTCGAGATCGACAGCCTCTCGGCGGGGACCCACAAGATCAAGGCGAAGTACGACGGCGACGGCAACAACGACGCCGCCTCCTCGGACGCCCTGACGCTGACCGTCAAGCAGGGGAAGACGAAGGTCAAATCCATCAAGCTGACGCCGAAGAAACCGAAGGCCGGCGAGACCGTAACGGTGAAGGTCAAGATGAAGGCCCTGTCGCCCGCCGCCGGCAAGCCCGAGGGCAAGGTGCTCGTCAAGGACGGCAAGGAGACGCTCGGCAAGTTCAAGCTCGGCAACGGCAAGGCGAGCTTCAAGATGAAGAAGATCGCAAAGGGCACCCACAAGCTGACGGCCGACTATCTCGGCAACGCGAACTGGAAGACGAGCACGAAGAAGAAGACGGTGACCGTGAAGAAGTAGGCGTCCCTGTATCCAGGGAAGGCTCCGCCCTCCCCTCTCGCACGATACGAAAGCCCGGCGTGATCCTCGCGCCGGGCTTTCTTTTGCATGTCGCCGGTCCCCGTCCGGCCGCGGGCACGGGCCCGGCCGGTCCGCCTGCGGCGAGAAGGTCGCGATCACCGCCACCGTCTTCGGCGGCGCGCCGCGAGGCGGCCGCGGCAGCGGTTTTGTTCCTCGCGTCACGCAAACTTCATGCAGAGGCACGCCTGATCGCTTGACCCGGGAGAGCCGTTTTACTTTACTGCCTAATATTAACCTTCCGCTACGGATGGCTGCCGTTCCCGGGGCTCGGGCCGGCAGAGAGATATCGTTTCAACACGCGACTCCGGGGGACTCGCCATGTTTCGTTTCTATCGGACCGGCCCGGTCGGGTCCTTCATTGCCGCACTCTCGATCCTGCTGTCGACGGGACCGGCACTGAGCGGAGCCACCAGAACAGCCATCTCCACGTCGCCCGATCCGTCCGTCATCGGTCAGGCCGTATCGATCACGACGACGGTTCTCGGCAGTGCCCCGAGCGGCAAGGTGACCGTGAAGGACGGGTCGAAGTCCCTTGGCGTCCGCACGCTGACAACGGCATTCGGCAGCAAGACACTCGGCGTCGGCGAAGCCCATGCCTGCGCGCTGTCGACGACCGGCGCGGTCAAGTGCTGGGGCCGGAACCAGAACGGACAGCTCGGCGACGGCAACGGCGGGCCGGGCGTCTACACACCCTATCCGGTCCAGGTCTCCGGACTGACGTCCGGCGTCATCGAGGTTGTGACCGGCGATCATCATAGTTGCGCCCTGACACACCAGGGCGCGGTCAAGTGCTGGGGCCGCAACGGCGACGGTCAGCTCGGCGACGGATCGAAGACAGACCGGCACACACCCGTTCAGGTCCACGGCCTGTCCTCAGGCGTCATGACCATCGCCGCGGGGTCCTATCACACCTGCGCCATCACCGCCGGCGGGGCCGCAAGATGCTGGGGCTCGAACAACACCAGCCAGATCGGCGACCTCGGCTCGATCACCTCCGACCGGCCGCTGCCCGTCGAGCCCTACGGACTGTCCTCCGGCGTCGCCGATATCGGGGGCGGCTTCGCCCATTCCTGCGCCTTGCTGGCGACGGGCGCCGTCAAGTGCTGGGGGCGCGGCGGGCGAATCGGCGACGGCGGTTCGACGATACGGTACGGCCCGACGCAGGTCACCGGCCTCACCGCCGGCGTCGCGGCCATCGCCGTGGGCGGCGAGCACAGTTGCGCGCTGACGTCGGCGGGCGGCGTCAAGTGCTGGGGCGACAATCCCGGCGGCCAGATCGGCGATGGCTCGACGACCGACCGGCTGACCCCGGTCCCGGTAGTCGGCATGTCTTCCGGCGTCGCGGCGCTGGCCGCCGGCGGCAGCTACAATGGCGGCATTACCTGCGTCGTGACCGATACCCGTGCCGGGAAATGCTGGGGCGTGAACAATTACGGCCAGCTTGGCGACGGCACGATCACAAACCGCACCACGCCGACCGCGGTGAGCGGCATGTCGTCGGGCATCTACGGCTTCGCTGGCGGACCGTACACGACGTGCGGTGTAACACTTGCCGGCTCGCTCCTGTGCTGGGGCGATAACAGCAACGGCCAGATCGGAGACAACACGACGACGCAGCGGCTGACGCCGGTCGCGGTCAGTGGCTTCGGGGCGGCCACCGCCGCCGTCCCGGCCTATGCACGGTTTGCCACGACCGCGCTCGACGCCGGACGGCACCGGTTGCGCGCGACCTATCCCGGCGATACCGACAACGCCGCGAGCGCATCGCCGCAGCATGTCCACACCGTCGACAAGGGCGACACCAAGATCAAGCAGGTCAAGGTCAGCCCGAAGACGCCGAAAGCCGGCAAGACGGCCCGCGTCACGGTCAAGCTCAAGGCGCTCGCGCCGGCCAAGGGCAATCCGGACGGCAAGGTTGTCGTCAAGGACGGCAAGAAGAAGCTCGGCCCGTTCAAGGTGAAGAACGGCAAGGCCGGCTTCAAGTGGAAGAAGCCGAAGAAGGGCAAGCACAATCTGAAGCTGACGTTCAACGGCGGCGGCAATTGGAACAAGAGCTCCGCGAAGAAGACGGTGACCGTGAAGAAGTAGGCGGCCCTGTATCCAGGGAAGGCTCCGGCCCTCTCCTCTTGCACGATACGAAAGCCCGGCGCGATCCTCGCGCCGGGCTCTCTTTTGCATGTCGCCGGCCCCGGCCGGCGGCGTGGCGTCAGCGCGCCCGGACAGTCGCGCTGGCTGCGGGCACGGGCCCGGCCCGATCGCGGAACACACGTTGACGGCATTCCTCTGCGTCACTAGAAATAGGCAATTCGCACCGTTTCATAATAGACTGCAGTATAGCCCGCTTCTCGATTTTCGCAGGGCCGCCATTCATCTCGCCACGGGAGCATTGAAATGGCCTGTATTACAGTAACCGGCGTTTCGATAACCGGTGTTTTAATAAAAAGCGTTCCGGCACACGATCCGTCCCGGACAGCATTCCGCCCCGGCGTCATGGCGCTCCTGCTCGCCGCCACAGCGTCTCTGACGGCGGCCCTCGTTGCACAGCCCGCCGGCGCCGATCCCACGCAGACGACCGTCGCCACCGAGCCCGGCCGGTCCGCCTACGGCGAGAAGGTCGCGATCACCGCCACCGTCTTCGGCGGCGCGCCGCGCGGCAAGGTGACGTTGAAGGACGGCAAGAAGACGCTGGCGAGGAAGAAACTGAAGACCGGCACGGCGCAGGGCGCGATCGTCGGGGGCTATTACCATACCTGCGCCCTCGACAACGGCCGCGGCGTCCAGTGCTGGGGTTACAATGCCGAAGGCCAGGTCGGCGCCGGCTCGACCACGAACTACTTCGCCCCGACCCGAGTCGTCGGCCTTTCCCGCGACGTCGAGGACATCGCCGCCGGCGACTATCACACCTGCGCGGTAACCGGGACGGGCGCCGCCAAGTGCTGGGGCTACAACTCCGAGGGCCAGCTCGGTGACGGCACGACCACGCGCCGGCTCACGCCCGCAGCCGTCTCCGGACTGTCGTCCGGCGTCAAGGCGGTCACCGCCGGCGCATATCATACCTGCGCCCTGAAGACGAACGGCACCGTCGTGTGCTGGGGCCTGAACAACCAGGGCCAGCTTGGCGACGGCACGACCACCAGCCGGATGACACCGGTCCCGGTGTACGGCCTCGCTGGCAAGGTCGCGGCGATTTCGGCAGGCTACTTCCACACCTGCGCGCTCCTGGAGAACGGCGCCGCGCGCTGCTGGGGATGGAACACTGGCGGCCAGCTCGGCAACAACTCGGCGACAACCAGCCACGTCCCGGTGCCGGTCTCCGGCCTGGCGAACACGGTCGCCACCCTCGTTGCGGGATTCTATCACACCTGCGCAATCCTGAAGTCGGGCGCGGTCCGGTGCTGGGGCTTCAACTCCAACGGTCAGCTCGGCAACAACTCGACGACAACCAGCTACGTCCCCGTGCCGGTCTCGGGCCTCGCGTCCGGCGTGACGGGCATCGACCTGGGACAGGCACACACCTGCGCGCGCACCTCGGCCGGCGCCGTCCGCTGCTGGGGCGACAACGCATCCGGACAGCTCGGCAACGGCACCCTGGTCGACCGGCACACGCCGGGTGCGGTGTCGGGACTGACCGGCGGGGTCGCGGCCATCGCCACCGGGTATATCCATGGCTGCGTGCTTCTGGACACCGGCGCCGCACGCTGCTGGGGCTACAACGGTGTCGGCGGCCTCGGCGACGGCACGCTGACCAACCGCTTGACACCGGTGGGCGTGAGCGGTTTCGGCACCGGCGCGGCGCTGGTGCCCGGCATCGCGGTCTACAAGACGAAAGATCTCGCCGCCGGCAGGCACAAGCTCTCGGCCAGTTACGGCGGCGATGCCTATAACGGGTCGAGCACGTCGCCGAAGACCGGCCACAGGGTCGTCAGGGGCAAGACGAAGACCACCGCCAAAGTGACCCCGAAACGTCCCGCCGCCGGCGCCGACGCGCGCCTCGACGTCGCGGTGAAGGCGAAGAAGCCGTCCGGCGGCAAGCCGGGTGGCAAGGTCGTCGTCAAGGACGGCAAGAAGACGCTCGGCACGTTCAAGGTGACGAAGGGCAAGGCCGGTATCCGCCTGACCGGCCTCACCGCCGGCAAGCATACCTACAAGGCGTCGTATCGGGGCACCAAGAACTGGAAGAAGAGCGCCGGCAGGAAGACGGTCAAGGTCCGGAACTGACCGCGCGCCGATTGCGGCCCGCGGCAGGTCCTAGCCGCCGGTCTCCTCGCCCGGCAGTCCGCCGGCAGCGGTCCCCGGGCCGGCGCCGGCCGGCATGTCCGGGCCCATCACCGGCTTGTCGGGCAGCGCCACCCGCTTCGGCGGCCAGGAGAAATCGTCGGCCCGGCCGGGCAGCGTCTCCGGCGCCTCGCCTTCCAGGATGACCTGATAGTACGGCGAATCCCGCGGCGGCTCGGGCGTCTTGTCCGGCCCGCCGGCCAGCGTCGTCGCGGTCCCGCCCTGCGCCCCGGTCAGGGCCACCACCTGGCCGACGCCGGTGCGGATCTCGTCGTCGCTCGGCATGAACGGCTGCGGCCCCGTCTCGCCTTCCGGCAGCGCCAGGAACAATCCGCCCTCGCGGCCGAAGTCGCGGCGGATCTCGCGGGCGACGAAATGGGCGAGCTTGCGGTTGCCGGCCGGCGTGAAGTGCAGGCCGTCCTCGGCGCGAAGCTGCCGGCGTTCGCCGTTGATGTCCGGCCCGACCGCCGCGTAGTTGCCCTGCTCGTCGACGAAGCTATTCCAGATATCGACGAACTCGATGCCGTGCCGGTAGGCGCGCTCGCGGTAGATCTCGTTGAAATGGGCGTAGTCCTGGCTCATCCTACCCGACGCGACCGGCGGCAGCGACACCCAGTAGAGCGGCACGTCGTGCTGCGCGAACAGCTCGATCACCGCGTCGATCTTTTCCGCGTAGAGCTCCCGCCAGCGTTCGGTCAGGGGCGCGTGCTCCCCGGTTTCGTCCGACAGCGCCTGCCGGTCGTTGGCGCCGATCATGATCACGGCGAGGTCGGTCTTCTTGGCCGGATCGTTGAGCCAGCCGGAGATATAGGATGGCCAGTTGAAATGATCGGCCCGCACCAGGCCGGAGCTGGCGTTGTCCTGGCCTTCGACGAGAACGGAGGAGGATTCCAGGAAGGCCTCGGTCAGCCCTTCTTCCAGCCCCTCGGCGAAGAAGTCGCCGAACACCGCGACCTGCTTGGCGTCCTCGGCCTTCTGCGCCGCCTTTGGCTGCGCCGGCGCCGTGCGCACGCGGGTGACACCCGATCCGCCGCCCGTGTTGCGCTGCGGGGTGCGCGTCGTCCGCGCCGGCCGGGTCTTGCGGGAGAGGCCGCCGAACAGCGAATTGAAGAACGACGAGATCGGGTCGCGGCGCTGCTGCTGCGCGCCGGTGACGGGGATGCCCAGCACCTCTCCGAGCACAGGTCCGGCCATGAGTGGCCCGACCTTGAGTGGCCCGACCTTGAGAGTCTGTGCCTGCGCCGTGGAGACGAGCGGCCCCGGGCTGGCCAGCACCAGCACCGCCATCACCGGTAGGGCGAGCGCCGGCACGAGGATCGATCGGAAACTGGAACGGAGCATCGGTTCACCTTCGCTCGAACCGCCGATTGCCGCGCCTCCGCGCTGAACCCGCCGGACGGGCCACAATGTGCGTGCGACGATTGCGCGAGGGCAGCGGACGGCAGCCTGTCTGGCCGAAGATATAGCCCATAGTGCGCCGGGTTCCAATGTGAAGCCGCCGGGCGATGCCTGTCGTCGGTTGCCGGCTGCCGAGCAAACCGCCCGTCGCAGCCCGACGCCTCAACCTCAGACGTTCCGATACCGCGGCCGCCCCAAAGTCAGTTTCCATTATCATAAAATCGTATAAAATATGTTAAATACCCATCATTAGGGCGCTGATACACATTGAGCACGAACGGTATTTCCAGGAAAGCCCGATGTATTACTATGGTCGACACAAGAGCAACCGGAATTCAACTTACGAGAGCATCCGCATTCTGGTTGCCACCCTTATTTTTCTCGGCCTGACGGCACCGTTCGCAGCCGCCGGCGACTCGTCCACCGCACTGTCCGCTTCGTCGGACTCCACGGTGTATACCGAGCAAGCCAGGTTCACCGCGACCGTGTCGGGCTACCGTCCGTCGGGCGACGTCACCTTCAAGAAAGGCACGAAAGCGCTTGGCAGCGCGACACTCGGTGCGGCAAGCGGCGACGACGCGCCGCAGAATTTCTTTTCGGCGGGCGAATACCATACCTGCGCCCTGACGGCCGAAGGTACGGCTCAATGCTGGGGGCAAAACCAAAACGGTCAGCTCGGCGTCGTTGGCCCAGCCTCCAGCAGCGTCCCGGTCGACGTTCCGGGCCTCGCCGGTGACCTGGCGATGATCGTCGGCGGAAGCGACATAAGCTGCGCGGTGACGGACGCCGGCGCCCTCAAGTGCTGGGGCCACAACAATCGCGGCCAGCTCGGTGACGGAAGCACGGACGACAGCACAACGCCGGTCTCCGTCGAGGGTCTCACCAGCGGCGTCGTATCGGTCGACTCAGATGGCGGCCATACCTGTGCGCTGACGGACGCGGGCGCCGTACAGTGCTGGGGCTTCAACAATGACGGTCAGCTCGGCGACGGCACCGAAGACGACAGTTCGACACCCGTCGACGTAGAGGGCCTTGGCAGCGGCGTCACCGCAATCTCTGTCGGGGAGTACCATAGCTGCGCACTGACCGGCAGCGGCGGTGTCAAGTGCTGGGGCGAAAACTATTTCGGCCAGCTCGGCGACGGCACCACGGACGACAGCATGACACCGGTCGATGTAGATGGCCTTGATAGCGATGCCGTTGCGGTTGCGGCGGCCCGATACCATGCCTGCGCGCTGACTGACACCAACATCGTTCAGTGCTGGGGCCGCAACCTCTATGGCCAGCTCGGCGATGGCACCACGGACGACACAGAAACGCCGGTCACCGTCCAGAACCTCGACGGTGACATCATCGCGATCTCGACCAGCCGCTTCCATACATGCGCCCTAACCGACGACGGCGGAGTCCAATGCTGGGGCGACAACAATAACGGCCAGCTCGGCGACGGTACCACGGACGACAGCGTGACACCCGTCAGCGTAACCGGTCTCGACGGCACCGTGGTCGCGATATCAACCGGCGAGCGTCATACTTGCGCCCTGACCGACGAGGCCGTTCTCCAGTGCTGGGGCTCCAACTTTGCCGGCCAGCTCGGCGACGGAACCGAAGACAACAGCTCGACGCCCGTCAGCGTCGCGGGCCTGGCTGCGATGCTGCCGGAGATGGAGGCCCAGGCGACCTTCAAGACGCGCGACCTCTCCGTCGGCACACTGACGATCACCGCGACCTATGAAGGCGATGACGTCAACGCCGAGAGCACGTCCGAAGACCTGACCGTGACGGTGGAGAGGGGCTCGCCGAAGATCAAGCAGATCCAGGTCAAGCCGAACAAGCCGACGGTCGGTGACACGCTCCGCCTCAAGGTCAAGGTGCGCTCTTACGCCCCCTCCAACGGCAAGCCGTCCGGCAAGCTGGTCGTCTACGACGGCAAGGAAAAGCTCGGCAAGTATAAGGTCAACGACGGCAAGGCGAGCTTCAAGGTCAAGGGGCTCGATCAGGGCAAGCACAAGCTGAAACTGAAGTTCAACGGCAACAGCAAGTGGTCGCCGAAGTCCGAAAAGGTAACCGTGCGGATCAAGGCCTGACCGGCCACGTCGCCGGACGCAGTGGAACCGCCCGTCGCCCGGTCGCGGGGGCGGAGTTCCAACAGCCGGCGCTCCCGGTTGAGCGCGTCCGCGACGATGTCGTCGAGTAGGTCGCGGTCGGGCTGCCCGCCGAGCTCGCCGCGGATCTTGTCGGCAGCCGCGATCAGTTCGGCCGGACGCCGCGGCGGCGGCCGGCAACGCAGGGCCAGCGACGGCTCCACGATCGTCCGCATGAAGACGGGCCTCGCCCGACGCAGGAACGGGTCTTCATTTCAAAACAACGCGTTGAACTGAAGCCTGCCTTCGTAAAATGAAGGCGTTTCTCTTTTTCGATATATTCAAGTCGACACCCGGCCTTTTTCTGCTATTTTCCGCGAAAATTGATTTTCCCTTACGTCATTTCAACTCAGGGGCCGCTCATGCTGTCCAGCCGCTACGCGCGCCTTCGCGCCTTCGCCACCGTCGCCGGTCTGGCGCTCGGCCTGTCGGCGTCTGCCGCCCTGGCCGGCGACACGACGATCGGCCTTTCCGCCGCGCCGGGCTCCGCGCGCGTCGGCCAGGCGGTCACCCTCACCGCGACGGTCGACGGCAGCGCCCCCACCGGCGCCGTCACCTTCAGGGATGGCGGGAAAAAGCTCGGCACCGCCGCCCTGGACGCAGCAGCCGGCGCCATCGCCGCGGGCAACTACCACACGTGCACGCTCACCGGCGAGGGCGCCGTCCTGTGCTGGGGCTGGAACGCCTATGGCCAGCTCGGCGACGGCTCCACGACCGGCAGCGATGTCCCCGTCGCCGTCTCCGGCCTCGACGGATCGGCGACGAAGATCGCCGCCATCGCCGCGGGCAGCGACCACACCTGCGCGGTGACCGGGGACGCCGCCGTCCTGTGCTGGGGCTGGAACTTTAGCGGCCAGCTCGGCAACGCGGATGCGACCCACACCGACAGCTATGTCCCCGTCGCCGTCTCCGGCCTCGACGGGTCGGCAACGAAGATCGCCGCCGTCTCCGCGGGCAGCAGCCACACCTGCGCCGCAACAGACGCCGGCGCCGTCCTGTGCTGGGGCTGGAACTTTAGCGGCCAGCTCGGCGACGGGTCCACGACCGACAGCGATGTCCCCGTCGCCGTCTCCGGCCTCGACGGATCGGCGACGAAGATCGTCACCATCGCGGCGGGCGCAGGCTACACCTGCGCGGTGACGGATCAGGGCGCCGTCCTGTGCTGGGGCTACAACTTAAACGGCGAGCTCGGCAACGGCTCCACAACCGACAGCGACGTCCCCGTCGTCGTCTCCGGCCTCGACGGATCGACGACGAAGATCGTCACCATCGCGGCGGGCGACTACCACACCTGCGCGGTGACGGATCGGGGCGCCGTCCTGTGCTGGGGCGGCAACCCCAACGGCGAGCTCGGCGACGGCAACGAGTCGACCGGCAGCACCGTGCCCGTCGCCGTCTCCGGCCTCGACGGATCGGCGACGAAGATCGCCACCATCGCGGCGGGCGCCTTCCACACCTGCGCCGCAACAGACGCCGGCGCCGCCCTGTGCTGGGGCGATAACCGCTTCGGCCAGCTCGGCGACGGATCCACGACCGACAGCAACGTGCCCGTCGCCGTCTCCGGTCTCGACGGCACGGACGACACCGTCGTCTCCCTGGCCGCGGGCCGCCTGCACACCTGCGCCCTGACCCACGCCGGCGCCGGCCTGTGCTGGGGCGATAACTCCGACGGCCAGCTCGGCAACGGCGATCTCGGCGCCGATGCGACGACCCCCGTGGCGGTCGAGGGCCTGACGCCGGTGACGAGCGCCAAGGCCGCCTTCGAGATCGCGGGCCTGACGGCGGGCACGCATACCCTCAGGGCCGCCTATGCCGGCGACGACTTCAACGCCGCCAGCACGTCGGCCGCGCTCAGCCTGAAGATCCTGCCGGGCAAGTCGAAGATCAAAACGGTGAAGATCACACCGAAGAAGCCGAAGGCCGGCAAGGTGGCCAGGGCGAAGGTCACGCTGAAGGCCGTTTCCCCGGCAAAAGGCAATCCCGAAGGCAAGATCGTCGTCAAGGACGGCAAGAAGAAGCTCGGCGCCTTCAAGGTGAAGAACGGCAAGGCCGGCTTCAAGCTCGGCAAGCTCTCGAAGGGCAAGCACGCCCTGAAGCTCACCTTCAAGGGCGACCGGAACTGGGGCAACAGCGCCGCGAAGAAGACGGTCGTCGTCCGCAAATAGCCGGCCACCGCTAACACGTCCCACTACGCCCTGGCCGCCGAGACCGGTTCGACCGACACTGTCACATCTATGCGCGGCACGAGGAAGCTCGGCCACGGCATCGCAACCACAAGCCCGGCCCTGCAGACGTGCGGAATCTGGATATGCGCGGCGGGGCCGTCCGATAGGTCAAAACGGGTCTCGGATTAACCCTTCCTCCCGATCAGGCGGTCGTCCAGCATTTAAATAACAATTTAAATATGTGAGAACCAGACGCTACGTTAGCTGGCGTTGCGGCGGATCTCTGCGGGAGATGTGATCGAGCGCCAGCGTGATCCTTTATTGCGCGAAATCATGGGGAACGGCGCCGTGCACACAACGATTTTTTCGAGGACCGCTTTTGTCCTGACGGCAATTTCGGTCGCGGCTCTTACCATGTGCCTGGGCGGATCCCCCGCGCTGGCCGGATCCACCAAGACCGAGCTGTTCGGCCCGACCGGATCGGTCGTCACCGGCGAGACGGCGCCGCTGGCCGCGCTGGTCAAGGGCGACGCCCCGACGGGCACCGTCACGTTCAAGGAGGGCGGCAAGACGCTTGGCAAGGCAAAGCTCGGCACGTCTTTCGGCACGCAGACGACGATCGCCGCCGGCGGCTGGCATACATGCGCCGTGAGGGACGATGGCGCCGTCGTCTGCTGGGGCAAAAATGCTTCCGGTGAGCTCGGCCGCGGAGCCAGCTTCAGCAGCGCGGCCCGCGTCGAGGTTGTCGGCCTGTCCTCCGGTGTCGTCTCCGTCGTCACGGGCAACGAATTTGCCTGCGCCCTGACCGACGCCGGCGGGGTCCAGTGCTGGGGCAACAACGATGACGGCCAGCTCGGCAACGGCACGAAGGACAACAGAGATACGCCGGTCAAGGTGAAGGGGCTTCAGTCGGGTGTCGCCGCAATCGGTACGGCTACCTCCGGCGGGGATCACGCCTGCGCCGTAACGACGTCGGGTGCGGCCAAGTGCTGGGGCGACAACGGCTCCGGCGCGCTCGGAAACGGGGACTTCTATACCGACGAATCCACCCCCGTGCAGGTGAAGGGGCTCACCTCCGGTGTGGTCGCCATCGCGACCGGCATGTCGCACACCTGTGCGCTCACGGCGGCGGGTGCCATGAAGTGCTGGGGCGCCAACAGCTTCGGCCAGCTCGGCAACGGTCCATGGGACGGCTCCACCGCGTATCTGACGCCGACCCAGGTGAAGGGGCTCACCTCCGGTGTCGTCGCCATCGCGACGGGCAGCATGCACACCTGTGCCTTGACCAAGGTGGGCGCGGTGCAATGCTGGGGCGAAAACGATGACGGCGAGCTCGGCACCGGCGATACCAACGAAAGGTCCGTCCCGACACAGGTCAGAGGCCTGACCTCCGGTGTCGTGGCGATTGCCGCCGGACGGGATCACACTTGCGCCCTGACCAGGGCCGGCGCTCTTAAATGCTGGGGCGACAACACCTCCGGCCAACTCGGCAACGACACCACCTACGACAGCTCGACACCCGTCCAGGTCGACGGGCTGACGTCCGGCGTCGTTTCCATTGGTGCCGGCGGAGCGCACACCTGCGCCGTCCTGGAAGACGGCGACGTGAAGTGCTGGGGCTACAACAACGAGTTCCAGCTTGGCTACGACAACACCTCGACCGGCAGCGAAACGCCGGTGACGGTCGCGGATCTGTCGGCCCTGACACCGGCGCGCGACACCGCCCGCGCCGTCCTCTCGGGAGAACGCTTCGCGGCCGGCAAGCACACGATCAAGGCGTCCTACGGCGGCGGGTCCGGCAACGGCGCCAGCACGTCGTCGACACTCACGCTCAAGGTCGGCCAGGGCAAGACCAAGATCAAGCAGATCAAGGTCTCGCCGAAGACGCCAAAGGCCGGCAAGACCGCTAGGGTGAAGGTGGCGATGAAGGCCGTCTCCCCGGCGAGCGGCAAACCGACCGGCAAGATCCTGGTCAAGGACGGGAAGAAGACGGTCGGGAAATACAAGGTCAAGAACGGCAAGGCCGGCTTCAAGCTCGGCAAGCTCTCGAAGGGCAAGCACGCCCTGAAGCTCACCTTCAAGGGCGACCGGAACTGGGGCAACAGCGCCGCGAAGAAGACCGTGAAGGTGAAATGACCGGGGCCACGCCGGTCGCGTAAGCCCTCAGTCGCGCGGGTGGTTTTCCATCAGCCAGCGCTCCCAGTTGAGCGCGTCGGCGACGATGTCGTCGAGCTGGTCGCGTTCCGGCTGCCAGCCGAGCACGCCGCGGATCTTGTCGGCGGCGGCGATCAGCTCGGCCGGGTCGCCGGGGCGGCGCCCGGTGGTGCGCACCTCGAAGTCGACGCCCGACACCCGCTTCACCGCGTCGATCACCTCGAAGACAGAGAATCCACGCCCGTAGCCGCAGTTCATCACCAGGTTCTCCGGGCTCTTGCGCAGGTGGTCGAGCGCCAGCAGGTGCGCCCGCGCCAGGTCGGAGACGTGGATGTAGTCGCGCACGCAGGTGCCGTCCGGCGTGTCGTAGTCGGTGCCGTAGACCTCGAGCCGCTGCCGGCGGCCGAGCGCGGCTTCCGACGCCACCTTGATCAGGTGCGTCGCCCGCGGCGTCGACTGGCCGCTGCGGCCCTGCGGGTCGGCGCCGGCGACGTTGAAATAGCGCAGCGCGACATACCTGAGATCGTGCGCGAAGGCGGTGTCGCGCAGCATGATCTCGGTCATCATCTTGGAGCTGCCATACGGCGAAATCGGGTCGAGCCTGGCGTCTTCCCCGACCGGATTGACCTCCGGCATGCCGTAGACGGCGGCGGTGGAGGAGAAGATGAAGCGGCTGACGCCGGTCTTCACGGCCGCCTCGATCAGCGCCCGCGACTTCACGGTGTTGTTGAGATAGTATCCGAGCGGATCGGCGACGGAGTCCGGCACGACGATCGATCCGGCGAAATGGATGATGGAATCGATGCCGTGGTCCTTGATAACGGCGCAGACCGCCTCGATATCGCCCACATCACCCACCACCAGTTGTGCGGGCGGCCGAACGGCCCACTCGAAGCCGGTGGAGAGGTTGTCGAGAACGACGACGTCCTCGCCCCGGTCGATCAGCGCGAGGACCATGTGGCTACCGATGTATCCAGCCCCTCCGGAAACCAAAACGGCCATGAAACGTTCCCTTTCAACCGATCGTGGTGGTATCGCTAGCAGGCAAGGCCTTTGCCCTGCTAACTAACCCGTCCATTCCCGTAACCCAAGCGAGTCATCAAGCACAATGCCCAAGATCCGCAAGGCGGTATTTCCCGTGGCCGGCCTCGGCACCCGTTTCCTGCCCGCGACCAAAGCGATGCCGAAGGAGATGCTCACCGTTGTCGACCGGCCGCTGATCCAGCACGTGGTCGACGAGGCCCGCGAGGCGGGAATCGAGCACTTCGTTTTCGTCACCGGCCGCAACAAGGGCGTCATCGAGGACCATTTCGACAAGCAGGTCGAACTGGAGACGACGCTGGAATCGCGCGGCAAGACGCGCCAGCTCGCCGAGCTCGAGGCCGCCCTTCCCGGTCCGGGCTCGACCAGCTTCACCCGCCAGCAGGCGCCGCTCGGCCTCGGTCACGCGGTGTGGTGCGCCCGCGACCTGATCGGCGACGAGCCGTTCGCGCTGCTGCTGCCCGACGTCCTCGTCCAGTCGAAGCCCGGCTGCCTGAAGCAGATGGTCGACGCCTGGGAGGAACTCGGCGGCGGCAACCTGATCGCGGTCGAGGAGATCGAGCCCGAGAAGGTCGGCGATTACGGCGTCGTCGCCGTCGGCGAGGAGAAGGGATCGTCCTTCGAGGTCACCGGCATGGTCGAGAAGCCGGATCCGAAGGAGGCCCCCTCCAACCTGATCATCACCGGCCGCTACATCCTCGAACCCGGCATCTTCGACATCCTCGACAACCCGACGACGGGAGCCGGCGGCGAGATCCAGATCACCGACGCGATGCTGCAGCTGATGGAGAGCCGCCCCTTCCACGGGTTCAAGTTCGAGGGCCGCACCTTCGACTGCGGATCGAAGGTCGGCTTCCTGGCTGCCAATATCGCTTTCGCGCTCGACCGGCCCGACATCGCGCCCGAGTTTCGCGCGACCATAAACGAGCTTCTGGGCTGACGAAGCGATACGGACCGAGCCGCTGTCGGTCCCGCCGCGGGCGCCTCAGTATTGCAGGCGCACGCCGGCCTCGACGCTAAGGTCGTCGTAGTTCTCGCCGGCGATGTTGGTGTCGTATGTCTCGTAGGTCGCGTCGAGCTGGAAGGACAGCCAGCGGCTGACGAGATAGTCGAGACCGGCGGTGTAGAGCATGTCGGTCTCGACGCGGTTCGAGCCCACATAATCCGACCGGCTGTAGGCGTAACCCGCTGACGCAATGAGGTTTTCGCGCAATCGGTGCTCGACGCCGATATCCGCGGAATAGACCAGCGCGCCGGACGCGGTGGGATCGAGCGTCGTCTCCTCCGGCTCGATCGCCCCTTCCAGGGTGAAGGTCGTCAGGCGCGTCGGCGCCCACACGATCGATCCGCGAAACGCGATGGAATCGATGTCCTGCAGGCTGTCGTCGACCGGAGTCTGCCGCAGGTAGCCGATGGCAAGCTCCCCGGACAGCGGTTCGCCGCGATCGAAGGAAACGCCGACAAGCAGGTCGTATCCCTGAGACCCGCGGCGGATTCCGTCGAAGTCGATTTCCCGGCGATAATCCCGTTTGTTGACGCCGGCTTCCACGAAAACGGCCCGCGAACCGTCGTCTATCGCCACGCTCGTGCGGATCGAGCCGTCGAGTTCGTGATAGTCGCGATCGGAATTGTCCTCGATCGTGCCGTCGCTCAGCAGCGCGTTCTCGTAGGTGAAATTCTGATACGCCCCGCGCAGCGCCACCTCGACACGGCCGAACCGGTGCGCGTAGGTCCCTTCCGCAACTGCCTCGTCGGAGTCCGGCGGCTCGACGACCGATTGCGGAACGTTCGGGTCGCCGCGGCTTTCCGGAATGATGGCGTAGGACAGCCGCAGCCCGGCCACATCGCGGGACGTGATGTCGAACCGGCCCTCCAGCTCCGCATCCACCGCCGTCGTCGTTTCGCCCGAGAAGTCGAAGAAGGCCTGATGGTCGACGGACGCCGAGCCCCTGAGTTCGTGACGGACCCAGTCCGACTGGAATTCGATCTCCGGCGCCAGGCGGTAGTAGCCGCCCGATTGCGGATTGGAGGAACTGTCGAAGACATTGCTGGCATGGCCGATGAAGGCCTCGATCGCCGGAAACAGCCGGAACGCGCCGAGCCGGATACCGAGCGGCGCGTAGGGGTCGTCGTCAGCGACGGGCGCCGGCGGCGCGACCGAAATCTCGGACAATTCGTCGGCGGCGAACTGGGTTTGCGCGTCGGCGGCGGCCTCGTCGGCGGTATCCGTCGTGCCGCGCAGCCCGGAGAAGGAGCCCGGGATTTCCGCAGGCGTGTCTTGCGGGTAGGCCGGCCCGGACCACAGGAAGACCGCCGCGGTGAAGCACCACGCCGCCAAGTTTCCTGCCTTGTACATGCTCGCCAAGGACCGCGTACCCGTGCTGTCGTTGAGGGATGGCGCGCCAGCGTGGGCCGTCGACATCCCGCGAGCCTAGGGCGGTTATGGTTAACCGGGCCTTAAACCGGCGTCTCTAGCACTGGTGCGCGCAGCGTCCTAAATGTGCTATCTGAGAGGACTGCCTGCCCGACTCGACCCGGTTCGAGAGACCGGGCAGCCTCCGGACCACGTAGGATCCACACAGTACAATGGTTGCGTTGAAATCCCTCGGAGACCATCCGCTTTCCGATACGGTGCTGATCGACTCGGCGCTCAGAACGCTCGATCTCGAGCAGGCCGGACTGACCGCGCTGCGCGAGGCCCTCTCCAACGGACTCGGCGAAGCCTTTGCCGCGGCTGCCCGTCTGGTGCGCGATGCGCGCGGCCGGGTCATCGTCTCCGGCATGGGCAAGAGCGGCCATGTCGGCCAGAAGCTGGCTGCGACGCTGGCCTCGACCGGTACCCCGGCCTACTTCGTCCACCCGAGCGAAGCGAGCCACGGCGATCTCGGCATGATCACCGCCGACGACGTGGTCATCACCCTTTCCTGGTCCGGCGAAACCGCGGAATTGCGGTCCGTCGTCGAGCACGCGGCCCGTTTCCGGGTACCGATGGTCGCCATCACCTCCAGCGCGGACTCGACCCTCGCCACCGCCGCCGATGTCGTGCTGGCACTGCCGAAATCACCGGAAGCCTGTCCGCACGGGCTGGCACCGACGACGTCCACCGTCATGCAGCTCGCCCTTGGTGATGCGCTGGCGATCGCGCTGCTGGAAAGCAAGGGTTTCACCGCCCGCGATTTCAAGGTTCTGCATCCCGGCGGCCAGCTCGGTGCCCAACTTCGCTTCGTCAGCGACCTGATGCATGGGGAAGACCGCCTGCCCCTGGCCGCCCCCGACACCCCGATGGCCGAAGCGATCGTCGTCATGACGGAAAAGAGCCTGGGCTGCCTTGGCGTCACGGACGGCACCCGCCTGATCGGGATCATCACCGATGGCGACCTTCGCCGGCACATGAGCACCGATCTGCTCGGCAAGTCGGCCGGCGATATCATGACCCCGGCCCCGAAGACCGTGGCGCCCGATACGCTGGCGTCCGAAGCGCTTGCGATCATGAACCTGCGGGAACGGCCGTTCACGGCGCTTTTCGTGGTCGAGAAAGATCGTCCAGTGGGAATCGTCCACGTTCACGATCTTTTGCGCGCGGGTGTCGCCTGAACTTCGATTTTTTCGTCAAGATCCCGCGCTCGTTTAGCGTTTGCTTAGGAAGCCCGTTTACGATGCCTCCCGGTTCCCCCCGGCCACTTTCGGCCGGGTCGACGGTCGTCTGCGGGTGTTTTTATGGATATCGCCACTATTGTAGGCATTTTGTTCGGCACGGGCGTGGTCCTGGCCGCAATCTTCGTCGGCGGCGACGTGACATTGTTCGTCGATGTGCCTTCGATGCTGATCGTGCTCGGCGGCGCCATGGCCGCGACAATCATCCGGTTTCCGCTGGCCGGCATCCTCTCCGCCCTCCTCCTGGGGGGCCGGGTCGCGTTCACGCATCGCAAGATCGTTCCCCGCCAGCTCATCGAGGAAATCGCCAAGCTTGCCGAGGTCGTTCGCAAGCAGGGACCGCTCGGGCTGGAAAACGTCGAGGTTGACGACGAATTCCTGGCCAAGGGAATGCAGTACATCGCCGACGGGTACGATCCGACCTTCATCCGCGAGTCGCTGGAACGGGAGCGCGACCTCAACCTCGAGCGCCTCGAGGACGGGCAGCGCATCTTCAAGGCAATCGGCGACGCCGCACCGGCCTTCGGCATGATCGGAACGCTGGTCGGTCTCGTGCAGATGCTCGCCAACATGAGCGACCCCGCATCGATCGGACCGGCAATGGCGATCGCCCTGCTGACCACGCTGTACGGCGCACTCATCGCCAACCTGATCGCCCTGCCGATCGCCGACAAGCTGTCGCTGAAATCCAACATCGAAGAGCTGAACCAGACCCTGGTTCTCGACGGCATCATGCAGATCCGGGACGCCAAGAGCCCCGCGCTGATCCGCGAGATGCTGATTGCGTACCTTCCCGAGAAACATCGCGGGGAACTGCTGGACCCCGCCCCGGCGGCGGCGTGATCCGGGGCGATGGCACGCAAGAAACAAGGTGGCGGCGGCGTACCGGAGTGGATGGTCACCTTTGGTGACCTTATGGCTCTGCTAGCCTGCTTTTTCGTTCTCATCATCTCCTTCTCCATTCAGGACGAGAAGAAGCTGCAGGTGGTCGCGGGTTCGATGCGCGATGCCTTCGGCGTACGCGACGACAGCCGCAAGAAGGCGATGATCGAGATCGAGGGCATCCCGATCAGGGAGTACGTCAAGGACATCACCTCGGTCCCGCAGGAAGCTGATTCCGAGTTCTCGCAGGAACGCCATGAGCTGCGGACCAAACAGGGGCCCGAAGCGAATACCCACGACATCGACAAGACCGATATCGAACTGCCGCGGCAATTCGCCACCGCCGCCGCTTCGCTGCGCCAGGCCTGGCAGGAGATGCCGGAAATCATGGAAATATCAGACCAGATTCTGGTCGAGGAAAAGCCGGAGGGACTGAACATCCAGCTCGTCGATCAGGACGGCCGGTCCATGTTCCCGCCCGGGCAGGCTTATCCATACGAACGTACGCGCAAGATTCTGTCGAAAATGTCGGAGGTCCTGCGCAGCCTGCCGAACGGCATCGAAGTAACCGGCCACACGAGTTCCGATCGCAGCGAGGAGCAGCCGGGCCGGACAAACTGGGACCTTTCCGTCCAGCGCGCGAACTCGGTCCGCGCGATCCTCTCCGAATACGGGGTCGCAAACGACCGCTTCGCCGGTGTGATCGGCAAGGCGGATACCGAGCCGCTTTTCCCCGAAGACGCCTTCCTGGCGGCCAACAGGCGCATCAGCATTCTGCTGCTTGCCGAAGAGCCGCCGCTGCCGGCGGATCACCGCCCGTAACCGGGCCCCGGCCGTCCGGATTTCCCCAACCCGCGCGAACCGGGAAACGGGGCGTTAGCGCCCCGCGGCCTGAACGACCAGCCGCGACCCGCGCGCCGCGGTCACGACCACTTCCGTACCGGCGTCGAGATCCGGTCCTTCGATACGCCAGACGGAATCATCGACAGACAATCGCCCGCGTCCGTTGACGATCGGTTCCGTCAGTTCGAACGACCGGCCGACGATGGCGTCGGCGCGGCGGTTCAGGAACGGCGCCGCGCCTTCCGACGGGCGCCGGCGCAACAGCACCCGCGACAGGCCGACACTGATCACGGAGGCGATCCCGAAGGTGATCAGCTGGCTCTGCCACGACCAGTCCACGAAAAGCGACACGAGACCCACCACGAGGGCGGCAACGCCGAACCAGAGCATGAACGTGCCCGGCGCGACGAGTTCGACACAAAGCAGGACGATCCCGAGGATCCACCAGTTCCAGATACCAAGTGACCGGATCAGGTCGATCACGAATCGGCCTCACGGTGCATGGTGCCCCAAGGCCCCTCCGGGACGGGCGACATAGCCGCTGCGATGGCCGACGGCGACGCAGTCGGTGGGGCAGCCGCGGAGGCGGTAGTCCCGCGGCCGCTCGAGCCGGAGGGGGCCGATTGCGGTCCGGTCGGGCGGCGTCCGCCGCCGCCCCCGTTTTCCGGTCCGTCGCCGCCGAAGGCCTGCTTGGCGATTTCGCCGATTCCCCCCAGCGCACCGAGCACGTTCGTGGCTTCGACCGGCAGGATCATCACCTTCTGGTTCGGCGCGGCGGCGAGTTCCTTCAGGGCGCCGACATACTTGTCGGCGACGAAGTAGTTGATCGCCTGGATGCTTCCGGTGCGCACCGCTTCGGAGACCATCGTTGTCGCCTTTGCTTCGGCTTCGGCAAGCCGCTCGCGCGCCTCCGCATCCCGGAAGGCGGCTTCGCGCCGTCCCTCGGCGGCCAGCACCAGGGCCTGTTTCTCGCCCTCGGCCTGCAGGATCTCCGACTGCCGCTCGCCCTCGGCCTCGAGAATAGACGCGCGCTTCTCGCGTTCGGCCTTCATCTGGCGCGCCATGGCGTCGACGAGATCGCGCGGCGGGTTGATATCCTTGATCTCGATGCGCGTGATCTTCACGCCCCACGGCTCCGTCGCAGCATCGACGACCTTGAGCAAACGTTCGTTGATCTCGTCGCGCTGGGACAGGAGCTCGTCCAGATCCATCGATCCCATGACGGTCCGCACGTTCGTCATGGTGATGTTGAGGATGGCGTTGTTAAGGTCGAAGACCTCGTAGCTCGCCCGTGGCGCATCGAGAACCTGGTAGAACGCAACCCCGTCGACGGTCACCGTGGCGTTGTCCCGGGTGATCACCTCCTGGCTCGGCACATCGATGAACTGCTCCATCATGTTCATCCGGCGACCGATCCGGTCGATCAGCGGAACGATGAACCCGAGCCCCGGCTGCAGTGTCTTGTGATAACGCCCGAACCGCTCGACCGTGTAGTCGAAGCCCTGCGGCACCTGCTTGACGCCTGAAATGACGATCAGGATCAGCAGGACGACGAAGACGACAACGACGATATCCAGCCCGAATGCCATGGTGTGCTCCCTCGAATCGTTGCCAGATAACCATTGTCCTACGGGCGGTGGACGGGAACAAGGACCCCGCCGCAGCGGCCCCTTCCGGCAACGTTCCGATATCGCCGGCGCCTGCCTATAGACTGTCGCTGCGGCGCCCGGATGACGGTTCGAACGTGATCGGCAGCCGCCCGCGCGCGACCAGAACGCCGGCCAGCACCGCCGTTGCGACTCCGACGGCGAGTTGCCCGACCTCGACCGTCACGTAGGCGGTCAGTTTCGATCCGGTGACGTGTCCGGCCGTTTCCAGAACCATATCGAACAGTGCGAGGCCGAGTTCGACGCCACCGATATTGGCGAGAACAAGCCAGGTGCCCGCCGCCAGTTGCAGCGGCACCGGCATCCGGTGCAGGGCGATGACGAACAGGACCGGGGTCAGCAGTCCGCCGCCCAGCCCGGTGATCGTCCGGGTCGCCGAGATGTAGAGGAAGTCGTGCACCCACGGATAGAGCGTGTAGCTCGCCAGCCCGACGATGGAGAGGACGAAACCGGTGAGCAGCGCCAGCCCGATCCGATGCTGATAGAGAAGCCCGGCCGCGATGATCGTTCCGGCGACCTGCCCGGCATTGCCGATCGCGGTGCGATTGCCGATGGCTTCCGACGAGACCTTGTCGAGCTCTGTCAGCAGCAGAACCTCGAACTCCGCCGTCGTCGGGAACTGATAAAGCAGCATGATCGCCGTCGCAGCGGCGAAACCACCGACCGAGTACGGTTCCAGGGAAATCGTCGGATTTTTCGAGACGCGCAGCCGTGCCACCGCAAGGGCCGTCGTCCCGATCGTCAGCAGCAACAGGATCAGGACGCTCGGCGCGAACCAGGAATCGAGGCTCCCCGAGGTGGACCAGATCTCGAACGCGATAAGGGCCAGGATGAGAATCCCGACTTCCCGAAACGAGGAATCGTGCGCTCCGCCCTCGGCACCCGCAAGCAGGAGGTTTCTATCGCAGAACGCCAGGGCCGACACGGCCGCTAGCACAAGCGGCACCACGAACGCGGCCCACCAGCCGACGATCTCGACGGCGATGCCGCCGAAGAGAGATGCCGCGATGAACCCGATCGGCATCCCCGCAGACCAGACGGACTGCAGGTTGTGACGGGCGACCGCGTTGTCGGTGGTCGCCGTGTTGAGCAGCTTCTGCGTTACCGGCGAGGGGACGGAGACAAGGAAGCCCAGCAGCCCGATGCCAACGAACAGGGCTGCGATGGCGACCGAACCGGATGGCGCGTCGTGGACCAGCACCATGCCGGCGGCCAGCAAAAGCGTCGCCGCCAACGTCGCACCGATGCTGATCATGCGCACGCCCGCCCGCTCGATCATCGAGGGCAGCAGCAGCACCGACAGCAAGGCGCCGAAGATGCTGCATTCGATCAGCAGAGCCAGATCGCTTCCCTGCAGCCCGAATTTCTCGCCGATGGACGCCTCCGCCACCAGCAGCGCACCGAGCAGGCTCGTCCGCAGGGCCGGGCCGGTGAATACGACGATCCACAGCGACCAGGCTGCGCTGGCGGGGGCGGGGGCGGCTCGTCTGGTCACGGCGTCATGCGGAACCTTGCGGCATCATGCGACACCCGCGGCCGGAACACCCCCAACTCCGGCCTAGGGCTGAGCGATAGCGGTACTTCGTTTAGCGGGGCACCAGAACGATCTTGAAGATCAGGTTCGACGCGACCGTATTTCCGTTGTTCCCCGCATCCGACGCGATGCCGCCGAACAGGTGGCCGGCGACGATCTTCTTCTTGCCGAACGCCTTGCGGACTTCGCGAAGATCGATCATGCCGTTCTTCGTGACCGGCATCGCCGGGTTGACGAAGACCTCGGCCTCCGCGCCGAACCGCAGCTGCTTCCCGTCGGTGCTGCGCACCGTGGGGAACTGGCCAAGCAACGTCTGCTTATACTTGCCCTTGCTGTCGCGCGTCAGGACGCTGATGTCCTTGATGAAGGGATATGCATCGTCCTCGACGAAGGTGTCCGTCCGCTTGTCGTAGTAGACGTAGCTGATCCCGGCGAACAGGACATTGTGGCTGGTCTTCGTCTTGCTGTCCCAAATCGGCAGATAGGCGACGTCATAGCCGCTCATCGGCTGCTTGAAGGTCGACGGGTCATCGGGATCGGCCATTGATGGCCGCCCCTGCGGATCGATCTCGACCGGCACCGTGAACATGCCGTCGGTTTCCGTGAACACCCCGGCCAACGCCACGGCCCGCGCCTTCGGCTTCCCCTTCTTCATCTGAAGGTAGGGAACGAGCGGATAGTCGCGCCGGCGGTAGTCCTCCGGGTTCGGCGTGGTCGGATCGCGGCGCAGCTTCGCAATGTCGACCGACTTGCCATCGTCCGACACGGTGAAGCTGCGGACCTGTTCGGTGTAGACCTGCTTGAAATCCGGGTCCCCGTAACCGCCGTCAAAAAGCTGGCCGAAGGCGAGAATCGTCCGGCTGCCCAGTTTCGTCACATGGCCGCCCGTCACCTTGAGAATCGAATGCGACGTCTGCCGGATCAGGTTTGCCAGGTCGCGGTCCTTGCTCGGCAGCGAACCGGGATTGCGCACCCACGCCACGATCTTGTCGAGGTCGAACGCGGTGAGGCTCTTGAACGTCTTGAAGTTCTTTTCCGAGCGGCTGTAGCCGTAGCCGCCGATCACATACAGGGTGTTGCCGACCTGATAGGCCTGCTGCGCGGTGCTCGACAGCGCGTCGACCTGATCCTTCGTCAGCGAGGAGTCCGACAGCTTCCGGCCCCAGCGATTGCCGGTCCATGGATCGATGACCCAGATGCGCCGGTTCTGCTTCGAGGGCGGAAAGTTTTTCAGCCCGCTGTTCGTGAAGTCGTGCAAACCGTTGGTGCGCCCACCGATAATCACCCACAAGCCATCGACTTCGCCCGACACGAAGCTCTGCAGGTTCGGCAGCGTCTTCGAGGTCTTGCTGACGGGACGCAGCTTGATCGTGTACGGTATCTTCGACGTGTCGGTTTTGACCTTCGACACCGTCGCCGTCTGGTTATCGGCCCGCGCCGGGACCGACCCGACAACCGCCGGGACCATCAAAAGACCAGCCAGCAACGCCGATCCGAACCGCGTTACAAATCGCATTCCAACCTCCTACCCGCTTTGCAGATATCCCCGAATACGCAATCGTTGTTTATTCGGCAATGATGGTCACGACATTAACGTTTGACCGTCAGCCTAGCACGGCTCTTCGGTTGTCGCGCGCAAGTCAGCGTGTATGATCGATTCGCGGTTCGTCCTGACGGGAACCGTCCCGAGAACGATGATTGGTGGCAAGATGCGGCTTCCGGGCTCCCCCGACCCCTCGGAAACCAAGGCTGGTGGCCTGGACAGACGTACGGTCGTCGCCGGCCTCGCAGGTCTCCTCGCGGTGCCCGGAACCATGGTGCCCGGCAACGCATTCGCATCCGGCACCGAATCCTGGGCGATGGCCACGCAGATCGTCGCCGGAACACGCCTTGCCGATCCCCACGTGCTGGCACTCGCCGTCGACGCGCTGGAAAAGGAAGTCGGCGCCGATGTCGTCGGTCGCCTGTACGCGGCGATCATCGACCGCGACGCCTCGAATATCGTCGAACCGTTCGAGGACCCGGACGTCGAGACGGCCGCGCGCCGCTTCGTCGAGATGATCTACACCGGTGAAATAACCCCCGGAACGACGGTCGCCTTCCATCAGGCGCTTGCCTGGCAGGTGCTGCCGTTCACCAAGCCGCCAAGCGTCTGCGGCCCCGATATGGGCTGGTGGACCGATCCGCCGGCACAGGGCTGAGGTGCGGCCGTGAGCGACAGCGACACTCTCTCCGCCGATGTGGTGATCGTCGGTTCCGGCATCGCCGGGGGCCATACCGCCTACAAGCTCGCCGGTGCCGGCGTGAAGACCATCGTGCTCGAGGCCGGGCCTCATCTCAGCCGCAACGAGGCGGTCTCGAATTTCGTCGCCAATCCCGAGAAGGGTCCGAACGCGCCGTATCCCTCGGTTCCCTACGCGCCGCATCCCGTCGACGGCAAGGACAACGACTTCTACGTCCAGGGCGGGCCGGATCAGTTCGTCGGCTCCTATACGCGCATTCTGGGCGGAACGACCTGGCACTGGACCGGTTTCGCCGACCGGCTGCGCCCCGCCGATTTCCGGATGAAGACGCGCTACGGTGTCTCCGAGGACTGGCCCATCACCTACGAGGATCTGATCTCCCATTACGAGGAGGCGGAGAAGATGTGGGGCGTGGCCGGCGATCCGGACTACGACTGGGGCTCACCGCGCAAGGTGCCCTACCCGCAGCCGCCGATCCCCTCCAGCTACATGGACCAGCAGATCGACATCGGCCTGAAGAAGGTCGGCCTGCACATGGCGCAGTTCTCGCACGCGCGCAATTCCGTCCCCTTCGACGGCCGGCCGGCCTGTTGCGGCAACAATACCTGCGTGCCCATCTGCCCGATCCAGGCAAAGTTCGACGGCTCCGTCCATACGCTCAAGGCACAAGCCCTTGGCGCTCAGATCGTGACCAAGGCGCTGGCGACGAAGATCGAGGTCGACGCCGACCGGAATGTCACCGGGATCCGCTTCAAGCGACCCGACGGCAGCGAGGGCATTGCGACGGCGAAGATCTACGTCGTCGCCTGCCACGCGATCGAGACACCCCGGCTCCTGCTAAATTCCAAGGGCGAGAATGCGCCGGACGGCGTCGCCAACTCGAGCGGGAATGTCGGACGCTACCTGCTAAGCCAGCTCAATCAGGACGTCTGGGGACTGACGAAAGATCCGGTCTATCCCTATCGGGGGCCGCAGCAGACGTCCGGCATCATCGAGTTCCGCGATGGCGAGTTCCGGTCCAAACGCGCTGCCGTCGGCACATCGTTCATGAACGATGGCTGGTCGGGGAACGAGGACGCGGTCAAGCTCGCCGGCGACCTGGCGAAACAAGGCTATCGCGGCCACAAGATGATCTCCGCAATGCGCGAGCAGATGGCCCGCCACCTGCGACTCAACTCGTCCGCCGAAACCCTGGGCGACCGCGGCAACCGCATCGAGCTCGACGAGACAAAGCTCGATAGCGCCGGCATTCCAAGACCGAAAGTCTATTTCAAGGTCGACGAGTATACGAAGGCCGGCCTCGCCTACGCTGTCGACGCCTCGAAGAAGGTGTTCGAGGCGCTCGGCGCCACCGGCGTGAAGACCGATACGCCCTACCTGTCGAGCGCCATCATCTGCGGCACGACGCGCATGGGAACCGATCCGAAGACATCGGTCGTGGATGTCCACCTGCGCGCGCACGACCACAAGAACCTGTTCATCCTGGGAACGGGCGCGCACATCACCGCGCCGGTGAACGCGCCGACCCTGACCGTCGCCGCGAACGCTCTGCGGGCCTCCCAGGTGATCCTCGCGGACCTCGGCAAGCTATGAGGAGCCACGGGACGTTGCCGAAACGGAGCCGTATCCTGATCGGTGGTTTGATGTTTACCGCCGCCGCGACCGGCATCGGTGCGGCCCTGGCGGCCGGCCCGGCCTTCGACCCGGACGCCCCGATCCCGCTATCGGCGACGATCCCCGCCGACGTCGATCCGGCGATCCGCGGCGACCTTCTCTCGCGGGGAGAGTTGTTGCTCGCGCATCGTCTGTTCGAGCGTCAGCAATGGGCGGCCTTCGTCGCGCTCAACTGGCCGGTGGACGATGACGGCGAGCCGCTCGGATCTCTCGGTGCCGACGGTGATCCGGCTTGGAGCGAGTGGATCGAGACCTATCAGGTCTTCAAGCCGAAGGGGGCGGAGCCCGATCCGTGGGACGGCGAACACCGGTCGCTGCCGCTGGCCGATGCCGTGCAGGATCCCCTGCCCGATGCGACGGGGCCCGTCGACTATCCCGAACTCGGCCACCGCGACGCCCGGCATCTGCACAACCTGAGCTCGACCCAGAAACTGAACGTCGCCACCGAGACGGACCAGGCTTTCTCGTTTTCGGTCTTCGACCAGTACGGTCGACCGGCCTACTACGAGAGCCTGATGAACAAGGTCGAGTACGACCTGATCGTCGACAACAAGCTTTACGAGGCCGGCGGGCTGGCGAACTACATCGCCGAAAACGGCAAGCTGACGTTCCCCTCCGGCAAGTTCGATGGCAACATATACGGCGCCATCGAGCTGAAGGTCGCCTGGCGCGTCCTCGATCCGCAGAAGGACGACTTCTCCCGCTACCTCACGCAGCCCGCCTATGTCGTCAGCGGAGGCGACACGTCCGCCTGGGAAGCGGTGACAGTCGGCCTCGTCGGATTTCACATCGCCCAGAAGACCGAAACCTCCCCACAGTGGATCTGGTCGACCTTCGAGCATGTCGACAATGTCGCCGCGAACCGGCTGCAGGAGATCACGACCGAGGACGGCACGAAACGCCGGCTGCAGGCGAGCTTCAACGACGCCTCGTGTGAATGGTGCCCGGTCAACGTGCCGGTGGCGCCGGACAAGGACGGCATCCGCCGCACGCAGGTGACCCGGCTCGTGCAGATCCCGCCGGAAACACAGGCCCTGAACGCGCAGATGCAGGCAGCGCTCGAGAAGGCCGGATCGAAACTGCGGTATTACGAGATGATCGGTGTCCAATGGCCGACGCAACCGGAGGTGTCCCCGCAGCGCGGCGCGGCATATCCGGGCTCGGTCGTCGACATATCCGGCGGTGTGCCGCTGATGAAGTATCTCGCCAATTCGGTGATGGAGACATTCTCGCAGGTCGGCAACAAGCCGGCGAACAAATTGCCGCGATCGGTATCCACGAGCGACAAGCTGACCTTCGGAACCGGCAGCTGCATCGGCTGCCATTCCAGCTCGCCCTACGATTTCTCCTGGATCATGACCAAGGCCCAGCCGAAGCCGGCCGAGTGAAGGTCGACCGGGTTACGGCTGCCCCGCGACCATGCGGGTGCCGTAGTTCTTGCCCGGCGCAAGGCTGCCATAGTAGGCGGCGAGATCCTTGATATCGGTGTCGCTCAGGGCCTGGGTCACGGTGTACATCATGCCGGCCTGGGTGCCACCGCGCTCGCCGGAGCGATAGGCCCGCAGGGCGTACTCGATATAGAGCGGGTTCTGGCCGGCGATATTGGGATACGTCGGATTCGGAGACACGCCGACCGGCCCGTGGCACGAGGCGCAGATTGCCGATTTCTTGAGCCCGTCCGCGGACTCCGCCATGCTTGCGCCGGCCGACGAAACGAGCGTACCGATCGCGAAGGCGGCGAAGGCGATGAACTTCGGTGCGGTCAGATCGCGCATATCGGTTCACATTCCTTAAAGACGACCGGAGCACTATGCGGCCAATCATTGACCGAAGTCTAAAGACCACGGACTCGCCCGGCAACCGGCATACGGTACGGCTGTATCGGCGAAGCAAGCAGGAGGACACTATGAAAGCGACCAGCGTACTGACGGCTCTGATGACGGCTGCCGCCCTGTTCGCGGCGGTGCCGGCGTCGGCCGAAACGGCAACGAAGCCGGAAGCGCCGATCTACTTCCTGACACCGGAAAGCGACAAGTGGATCGAGACGGCGGACGTGAAGGGCGACTTCCTGCCGCTCATGTCGCGTTTCGTCTCTGAGTACCAGGCGACCTTCTGCGGGATCGCGTCCTCGGTCATGGCGTTGAACACACTCGGCATCAAGCCCCCGACCGCGCCGCGCTGGTATCCCTATGACTACTGGAACCAGGACAATATCTTCTCGACCGAGGTGCTGGAAAAGGTGAAGCCGGTTTCGGGCATCGACGCGGGCGGCATCACGCTGGCGCAGCTCGAGACGCTGCTGGATCTGTCCGGCGCGAAGGCCGAGAAGACGTTTGCACAGGACACCGACGTCGATGCCTTCCGGAAGGCTGCCCGCGAGGCGCTCGCCGATCCCGACGCCATCCTGATCGTCAACTTCGGTCGCGCCGCCTTCGGCCAGGCCGGTCTTGACGGCGGCGGGCACATCTCGCCCGTCGCCGCCTACAATTCCGAGGCCGACCGGTTCCTGATCCTCGACGTCGCCCGCTACAAGTACCTGCCGAGCTGGGCGACCGCCGAGCAGCTCTACAACGCGATGAACACGCCGGATTCCTCGTCCGGCAAGTCGCGCGGCTTCGTCATCGTCCGTAAATAGATCCGGACCCGGCGATTGGCATTCACTTCGCCTTGACGGTGCCGATCGCCTCGCCCTGAAGATAGTGCTTGCCGGGCTCGGCCGTGAGCTCGACGGCATCCTTCTCGAACAGCACGATCACGTCCGAGCCGCCGAACTGGAAGAAGCCGAATTCCTCGCCTTTATGCAGTTCGGCGCCGACATCCGGCGTCAGTTCGACGCTGCTGACCGGTCCCATGCCGATCGGCAGGATCGCGATATAGCCCGCCGCCTCCGTCTCCAGCACGATGACGCCGCGCTCCTGCCGGAACTGGTAGGTCGTCCCGTCGGTGAGATAGGTCGACCCGTCCGGCTTCATGAAGACGCCGATATAGGCGAAGCCGGGAACGATCTTCTTCTCCACCACCGTGCCGGCGAACGGCACGTGGAAGCGGTGATAGTCGGTGATGCTCAGGAAGAAATGCGTGAACACGCCGCCGGCGAACTTGTCGGCATATTCGGTGTCCGCCAGCAGGTCCGAGATCTTGTGCTCGATCCCCTTCACCTTGAGCGTCGCATCGTCGGTGATCGGCGTGATCCCCTTGAAGACGGAATCGCCCGGCGAGACGATCGTCCGGCCGTCGCCGAGGCCGGCGATGGGCCGCTTGCCCGGCTTGATCTCGCGCGCGAAGAACTGGTTGAAGGTCAGCCAGCCGCTCGGGCCGACATAATAATCCTCCATCTTCATCGACGGATCGTCATAGAAGGTCTTCAGCCCCCCGATCGACGCCGGCGAGTCGAGGAAGTGCCCCCATTCGGACACGACTTCCTTCGACCAGTCCTCGAAGTCGGAGCTTTCGCGCAGCGTGTCGTCGATGTCCGTGATGATGTAGAGCGGGCCGAGCTTGTCCTCGATGTTCCGGTTGGTCGGGACGAGCCGGACGATACCGTTGATGTAGGTCTCGAACTCCGCGATGTCGGTGATGCCCGGCATCTTCGCCTTGTCGATGGCCGCCTGCAGCGCCGTCTTCAGATCCGGTTTGGCAGCCAGCAGCGACTGCAGCGACTTCACCGATTTGCTGTCGCCGTAATTGCTCGCCTGAACGCCCGCGGCGGGCACGAGCAGGAGCAGAATCGCCGCAAGCGCGGTTCGGAAGAGCGTCATGGCATCACCTCGGTGGTCGGTTCGCGATTCGGTCTGCATCCGGCAATCTGCCGGGACGGCATTAATCGCCGATTGCCGCTTCGCCGGCAATCCGGCCGGGGTCCCGGCCTGAACTAGTTGTCGGTCCGTCCCGATGTGCTTTCGACGATGTCGAGCGTGTCGAAACATTCGCACGCGGCGGTTTTGACCCGGGCGTCGAGGGGGGGCGGCTCTAGACTGACCCCTTTCGCCAGCGCATCCGTGATCACCTTGAGCGCCTCGATCCGGGCATACTTCTTGTCGTTGGCCGGAATCAGGTTCCAGGGCGCGACGGTCGTCGAGGTCTTGTGGATCATCTCCTCGACCGCCTCTTCCATCTCCGCCCAGTGGTTGCGGTTGCGGAAATCCTCGTAGGAAAGCTTCCACCGCTTCATCGGATCGCGCAGCCGCTCCTCGAACCGCCGCAGCTGCACGTCCGGCGTGACGTGCAGGAACAGCTTGACGATGCGGGTGCCGTCCGCCGTCAGCAGCCGCTCGAACTCGTTGATCTCGTCATAGGCGCGTTTCCAGCGCTCCTTCGGAGTGAGCTCCTCGACGCGCTCGACGAGAACGCGGCCATACCAGGACCGGTCGAACACCGAGATCCCGCCGTTCGGCGGCAGGCGTTCCCAGAACCGGGTCAGATAGTGCCGTTCCAGGTGATAGCGCCGCGGTGCCGCGATCGGCCAGACCTTGAAGCCGCGCGGGTCGAGCACCGCTGCCATGCGGCGGATCGCGCCGCCCTTGCCGGCCGCATCCCAGCCCTCGAAGACGATCGCCGCGGCGTCGCCGGTGAACAGATAGGCCTGCTGGATGCGCTGCAGCTTGGTCTGCAGCTTGCGCAACCGCTTCTCGTAGTCGGACCGCTTCAGGGCGGCATCCATGTCGAGAGCCGCCAGATAACCGCCGCGCGGTCTCCGCCGGCTCGTGGTGCCATGCGCCATGTCGGGCTCCCGTCCTCACCGTCCTGCCGGACAGTCTAGACCGCTTTGCCCGCCGAAGACGAGGTCCCGGCCGCTAGATCCAGCCGCCGAGTTCGCGCCGCACCACGGCCTCGATCACCCGCATCCCCTCCTCGCTGTCGTTCAGGCAGGGGATGGCCGCGAATTCCTCGCCGCCATGCTCGAGGAAGAATTCCTTGTTCTGCTCGGCGATCTCTTCCAGTGTCTCGACGCAATCGGCGACAAATCCCGGTGTGACGACGGCAAGGCGCTTCACGCCGTCCTTCGCCATCTGCTCCACCGTCTTGTCGGTATAGGGCTGCAGCCACTCCGCCTTGCCGAACCGCGACTGGAAGGTGAGCACGAGCTTCTTTTCGTCCCATCCGAGCGCCTCGCGCAACAGTCGCGTCGTCTTGTGGCAATGGCAGTGATAGGGATCGCCCTTGTCGAAATACTCCTTCGGAAGGCCGTGGAACGACGCGATCACCACTTCCGGATCGAACGGCAACGCGGCCACATGCGTCCTGATCGAGCTTGCCAGCGCTTCGATGTAGAGGGGGTCGTCGTGATAGGCGGGCACGGTGCGCAGCGCCGGCTGCCAGCGCATCTTCATGGCCGCCTCGAATACCTTGTCGTTGACGGTCGCCGTCGTCGCCGCCGCATATTGGGGATACAGCGGGAACACGAGGATGCGCTCGCACCCCTGCTCCACAAGGGCCTCCATGCGCGAGGCGATCGACGGATTGCCGTAGCGCATCGCCCAGTCGATCACCACGCGGCCGTCGCCGACCATGCCGGCGAGCTTGTCGGCCTGCGACCGGGTGATGGTGCGTAACGGCGACTCGTCGCGCTCCTTGTTCCAGATCAGGTCGTAGGCCTCGCCGCTCGATTTCGGCCGCCTGGTCAGGACGATCAGATTCAGGATCGGCCACCAGATCAGCCGCGGCACCTCGATGACCCTGCGATCGGACAGGAACTCCTTGAGATAGCGTCGCATCGACCAGTAATCGGTCGCATCCGGCGTACCGAGATTGACGAGCAGCACGCCGATCTTGCCAAACGAAACCTTGGGGTGATCGCTTGGCAGTCGGGCCGGGGCGCCGGCGAATGCAGTCGGGGGATCGATTTTTGTCATTGCTTCCGTCCGGTTTCTCGGCTGAACATATGGTATGCCTGCCTCAGGCCAAGGGTCCGGGGCAGGTGTGAGTGCATACGTCACACGGTCGCAATCGGTTTTAGGAGATTGTACCCGCGGTTGGTAGATGGGACGCGGAGGGGGTTATGTCGGAAAGGTGGTTCGCGCGGCGGTTCCTGAAGGCAGTCATGCTCGCTGTCGGCCTTGCCGCGCCGCTGTCCGGGCTGGCGGCGGAGCCCGTCCATGTCAGTTTCGTCCTGATCAATGACCTGGACACGATCGACGCCGGCGAGGTCCGAGGCGGGTTTTCCCGCGCGGCAGCGCTGATCAAGACGGAGCGCGCGGCCAATCCCAACGTTCTGGTCATGCATGCCGGCGACGCGATCTTCCCCTCGCTGCTGTCGGGGTTCGATCAGGGGACGCATATCATCGAACTCCTGAACACGATCAACCCCGACGCCATGGCGCCGGGCAATCACGAGTTCGACCTCGGTGCCGATGTCTTCCGCGAGCGCATGGACCAGGCGACCTTCCCGATGCTGGCCGCCAATCTGCGGGAAGACAACGGCAAACGGGTCCGCGAAGTCGACGACACGCGCATGTACGAATTCGAGGGCGTGAAGATCGGCGTTGTCGGCCTGACGTCGGACGAGTCCACCGTCAAGTCGAGCCCGGGAAACATCGTGTTCTCGGACATGGTCGAGGCGCTCGAGCACCACGCGGAGAGGCTGCGCGCGAACGGCGCCGATCTCGTCGTCGCGCTTGCCCATGCCAGCCGCTCCGAGGATCAGGAACTTATCCAGACCCGCGCCGCCGACCTCATCCTGTCAGGCGACGACCACGATTTGACCGTCTTCTACGACGGCCGTACGGCCCTGGCGGAATCGCGCTCCCAGGCCGAATATGTCGCGATCGTCGACCTGACGATCGACGTCGACGAAACGGACGGCAATCGCCAGGTATCCTGGACACCGGGCTTTCGCGTGATCGACACCGCGACGGTCGATCCCGATCCCGAGATAGAAGCCCGGATTGCCGGATACGAGGCGGACCTGTCCAAGGAACTCGATGTCGTGCTGAGCGAGTCGGTTATCGAACTCGACAGCCGCCGCGCCACGGTCCGGACGCAGGAGTGCGCGATCGGCAATCTCGTCGCCGACGCGATGCGCACGGCAACCCGCGCCGATGTCGCGCTCACGAACGGCGGCGGCATACGCGGCGACAAGGTGTATGGCGCGGGTACGGCCATCACCCGCCGGGACATTCTCACCGAACTCCCCTTCGGCAACAAGACGGTCGTCGTGAAGCTGTCCGGGGCACAGATCAAAAGCGCCCTGGAAAACGGCTATTCCGCCGTCGAGGATGCCGATGGGCGTTTCGCCCATCTCTCGGGCATGCGCGCGACCGTGGATTTGTCGAAGCCCGCCGGCGAACGCGTCACCGCGCTCGAGATCGGCGGCAAGCCCATGGTTGCCGACGAGGTGTATACCCTCGCCACGAACGACTTCCTTCTGCGCGGCGGCGACGGCTACACCGTCTTCGGCGAGGGTGAGATCGTCCGCGGTGTGTTGCACGGCAACCTGATGGCCAGCGACGTGATGGTCTTTGTGCGCCTGCGGGGAACGCGGGATGTCGCACCGGACGGCCGCGTCACTTTTGTGAAGTAGCCTCCGGGGGCGAACGAGACCCCGCGAAGCAGACTCCGCCCGGGCGCAAGGCGACGGCTTTACTGCACCAGCGCGGCCCGGCTGTCGTCGAACCACCGGTCTATGCCGGCATCGACGCTCCTGGTGAGATTGGCCTTCCAGGCGGTAATGGTCGCGTCGACCGCGTCCTGGTTCGCCGCGACGAAACCGTCGCGATTGACCGCCTCGCCGGCCTCGTTGACCAGATAATCGACCGCAAGTCCGAAGACCGCGCCCGCAGCCGCGCCGAGCACCGTCCCCCCGACGGGCTGAACGGCGGTACCGGCAACGGCACCCGCCTCCGCCATCGCAACGCGGCCCGCGAAGGCGGACGCATAGCGGCGGCCGATACCGGCGAAAGCACGGCTCGCGGCCCGGTCGAGAACCGGGCCGAGTGCCAGCGCGCCGATCGTGCCGCCGGTGCCGACGGCGACCAGCGAAACAAGGCCGTCATAGCCTTTGTCGTCCATGACGTGCATCGGCGCCTGAAACCGCTGGGCGTCCCAGTCGAGCGCAACGTCGGTGAGCGCGGCATCAGATGCCGGATCGTCAAGCGCCTCGGTGTGCTCGGCCAGGAACAGCTGCAGCCTCAGGTCTTCGGAAACGACCGCCTGCCGCCATCGCTCGTGCGCACGCCGGGCGATCTGTTCGAAGCCGTCGGCGATCAGCGGATCGCGCTGCCCGGGCTTCAGCACCCGATCCGAGTAATGCGTCATGAAATAGGTCTGGAGGTCGCGCTCGACGGCCGTCGTGATCGGCTCGTATTCTCCGGTTTCCGCCAGATGGCCGAGCGCCGAGACGGCCGCTTCCTTCAACACCACATACGGCCGCCGCCAGGCGAAGAACCAGTCGGCATAATCCTCGATCGCGGCGTCGCGATCGTTGAACGACAGGACGAAGAGCTGGTCGATCTCCTGATGCGCCAGCGCCTTCGCCCGTGTGCGCGCATCGTCCAGCCGCGCCAGCGCCGCGTTCAGATGCCGGTCCGCCGCGCTGCGTTCGGCGACGCGATGGACAAGCTCTCCTTCGGGATTGCGTACGAGGATCGTCACCTCGTCCTTTAGCGCGCCGCCGCCGAGAATCCGTGCGATCGTGCCGTCTTCCTGCACGATCTTCGAAAACACCGCATCGCGCTGCAGGCTCGTCCACCATGTCGTGCCGAACGAGCCGGCCGTGATGGCGATGATCGACACGCCGACGGCAAATCCGACAGGCGCCAGGAACGACCCGACCGGGCCGCGCCTGACCTGCTTGATCCGCACCGTCTGCGGCGATGCCGTGTCACCCGCACGCGCGGTGAAAGTCCGGCGGCGCGAAAGCAGCCGCCATTTTCCGCCTGTCCCCGGCAACGCCGGGGCCGGCGACGTGGAAGATCGATCACTCATGCCCAGAAAGCCCTTTCACACGGGCACATGGGCCCGTTAACCGGATACTGCAAGCGTGAAAGGGCCAAATTCAGGCGACTGCCTTACTCGTAGCTGCGCTCGTCCGCGATCACCTTGCCGTCGTTCGGAAGGCTGCCGGGCTCGACCATCTCGACGGCGCCCTTCATCTTGGTCACCGATTGCAGGGTCTCGCTGAGCGCGCCGGCGATGTCGTCCCGGCCGGCGCCGGCTTCCGCCTTCAGGGTCATCGCGTCCTGTTCGCCCTCGCGGGTGACGACGAGGCGCAGCTTGCCCGCCTCCGGGTGGCGCCGGGCGATCTCGCCGACCTGCTCGGGATCGATGAACATGCCCTTGACCTTGGTGCGCTGATCGGCCCGGCCCATCCAGCCCTTGATGCGCATATTGGTGCGCCCGCACGGCGAGATGCCCGGCAGGACCGCCGACAGGTCGCCGGTGCCGAAGCGGATCAGCGGGTAGTCCGTGTTGAAGCTGGTGACGACGATTTCGCCGACCTCGCCCTCCTCGACGGGGTCGCCGGTGCCCGGCCGGACGATCTCGACGATCACGTCTTCGGACAGGATCATGCCCTCGCGCGCCGCGCTCTCGTAGGCGACCATGCCGAGATCGGCGGTACCGTAGGCCTGCAGCACCTCGACGCCGCGCTCGCTCAGTTCCGCGCGCAGGGACGGCGGCAGCGCGGCGCCCGACACGAGGCCCATCTTCAGGCTGGAGACGTCCTTGCCGAGTTCCGCGGCCTTGTCGAGCAGGACCTTGAGGAAGTCCGGGGTCCCGGAATAGCCCTTCGGCTTGAGCTGGGCGATGGCGTCGACCTGCAGTTCGGTGTTGCCGACGCCAGCGGGAATGACCGCGCAGCCGAGCGCGCGCGCGCCGGATTCGAACATGTGGCCGGCCGGCGTCATGTGATAGGCGAACGAATTGTGGACGATGTCGCCCGGCCTCAGGCCGGCGGCGAACAGCGCGCGGGCCGCCTTCCACCAGTCCTTCGCGGTGCCTTCGGGCTCGAAGATCGGCCCCGGCGACATGAACAGCCGTCCGAAGGCGCCGGGCGCCTTGGTGACGAGCCCGCCGAAGGGCGGCCGCTCGCGCTGCAGCTCGAGCAGCCGCGGCTTGCGCAGCACCGGCAGCGCGGCGAGGCTCTGCCGGTCGGTCACGTTCTGCGGGTCGATGCCGTCGAGAAGCTGCGCCCAGCCTGGCGCCTGCTGCATCGCCTCGCCGATGAAGCCCGGCAAGGCGCCGAACAGCGCCCGCTCGCGATCCGCCGGCTCCCGTGTCTCGAGCGAGTCGAAATAGTCCGCCATTACGCCTGACCCCTGTCCTGAGTGTGAAATTGCGGTCGCCGCCGGGCCTAGGACAGCCAGCGCTTGCGCCGCCGGTAACTCTTCACGTCACGGAAGCTGCGGCGCTCGCCGCCGCCGACGCCGAGATAGAACTCCTTCACGTCCTCGTTCTCGCGCAGCGCCTTCGCCTCGCCGTCGAGCACGACGCGGCCGTTCTCGAGGATGTAGCCGTAGGAGGCGTACCGCAGCGCGACGTTCGTGTTCTGCTCGGCCAGCAGAAAACTCACGCCCTCGTTCTCGTTGAGCTGCTTGACGATCTCGAAGATCTCCTCGACGAGCTGCGGCGCCAGCCCCATCGACGGCTCGTCGAGCAGGATCGTCGTCGGCCGCGACATCAGCGCCCGGCCGATCGCGCACATCTGCTGCTCGCCGCCCGACGTGTAGCCGGCCTGGCTGGAGCGCCGTTCGCGCAGGCGCGGGAAGTAATTGTAGACCATCTCCAGATCGCGGCGCACCGCGGCACTGCCGTCCTTGCGCGTATAGGCGCCAGTCAGCAGGTTCTCCTCGATGGTCAGGTGGCCGAAGCAGTGCCGGCCTTCCATCACCTGGATGCAGCCGCGCCGCACCAGATCGTTCGGCGACAGAGCCTCGACGCGCTCGCCCTTGAAAATGATCGATCCCTTGGTCACGTCGCCGCGCTCGGCGCCGAGCAGGTTCGAAATCGCCTTGAGCGTCGTCGTCTTGCCGGCGCCGTTGGCACCGAGCAGCGCCACGATACCGCCTTCCGGCACCGTCAGCGACACGCCCTTCAGCACCAGGATGACGCGGTCGTAGATGACCTCGATATTGTTGACGGTAAGCACCGGCGCTCCCTCGGGCGCAACCGCTTCCCCCACATGATGGGCCGCAGCCACAGCACTCATTCCGTTCACTCCCCGGTGGATCTCGTCGTTGATCGTAAAACGGGGGCCGCAGTCCGTGCCGCGGCCCCCGGACGTGTCATCCGCTCAGTTGGCGCACTCTTCGGTCCGCGCCGGCCACGGAGCATTCTTCTCCGCATACTCCTTGGCGGCCGCCTCCACGAGGGGCTGAACGACCTCGGTCGGCGGGGAGAACCAGTCGCTGCCCTGCGTCCACGTCTCGCCATCCCACTCGGCAATGTAGACGTCGTGATGGCCCGAGTGATCGGAGCAGGACATCTTGATGGCCGGTGCGAAGCCTTCCAGCCCGATCTCCTTCCAGCGCTCTTCGGTGATTTCGAGGTTTTCCATCGCGTCGCGCATGTCGGCGGCGTCGATCACCTTCTTGCCGGTCCGCTCCTGCGCGACCCGGATGGCTTCGGCCATCAGGACGGAATTGTAGACGCCCCGGTTGTAGAGGTTCTCGCCAAGCTTGCCGGCTTCCGTGTGGCCCATGCCCTTGTCGACAACATGCGTCTTGATGTCCTGAATCGCCGGATAATCGGCGCCGACACCGTGGAAGTTGATGGACTTGTAGCCCTTGGCCTCCTTGCCGCCGGCGCGGGCATCGTCGTCGCCGCCGGACCACCAGACACCGATGAACTTGTCCATCGGATAGCGGATCTTCGCGGCTTCCTTGACCGCCGTCGGGTTCATGGCACCCCAGCCCCACATGATCATGTAGTCGGGGCGGTCGCGGCGCACATTCAGCCACTGCGAGGACTGATTCTGCATTTCCTTGCCGGCAACCGGATACTGCAGTAGTTCGAAGCCGTATTTCTTCGACAGGTCCTCGAGCAGCGGAATCGGCTCACGGCCATAACCGGCGTCCAGGAAGATGTAGCCGATCTTCTTGCCCTTCAGGTTTTCAAGACCGCCTTCCTGCTCGCCGATATAGCTGACGATCGACGCGGCGCCGTCCCAGTACGTGTCCGGCGGATTGAACACCCACGGAAACACGTCGCCCTCGGCCGCCGCCGACAGGCCGTAGGCCATCGACAGAACGGGGATCTTGTCGACGGACGCCTTCGGGATCAGCTGCAGCGTGATACCGGTCGAATACGGGTTGTAGATGAGCGGGTTCTTGCCCTTGGTGCCTTCGTAGCACTCTACGCCCTTCTGCGTGTCGTAACCCGTTTCGCATTCCTCGACGACGATCTTCACGCCGCCGATGCCGCCGTCACGCTCGTTCAGCATGTCGAGATAATCGTGCATGCCGTTGGCCACCGGAATGCCGGAACTCGCATACGGTCCGGTCCGGTAGGACAGAAGCGGAATGTACATGGTGTCTTCCGCGAACGCTTCGGCGGCGATACTGCCCGCCATCGCGAACGCAGCGACCCCTATGGCGCATTTTTTGAACAACATTGTGTTCCTCCCAATTGGTCGGCTGTGGTTCAGCCAGTTTGGACCGTTGAACGTCAGATACTCCCGGGCGCGGTCCAGTGCCCGAAAGTACCGATGGCGGCCGGCTGCAAGCGCGGCCCGTGTCTCAGGCGTACGGGAACGGCCAGACACGAAGTTTCTCCTTCACGATCTGCCACAGCCTGGCGAGGCCGTGCGGCTCCACGATCAGGAAGAAGATGATGAGGGCGCCGATGATCATGCGGCTGACATGCTCGACCGTCTCGGCGGCGATATCGATTCCCAGCGACGGCAGGACAGTGCGCAGCAACACCGGAAGGATCCAGATGAAAGCGGCGCCGTAGAAGCAGCCGATGAGCGACCCGAGCCCGCCCAGGATCGCCATGAACAGCACCTGGAACGAGACGGTGATCGAAAACGAGGTGGGTTCGGCCGCGCCGAGCCAGAAGAACACCAGCATGGCGCCCGCCACGCCGCAGATGTACGACGAAACCGCGAAAGCCGAGAGCTTGGCGAACAGCGGCTTCACGCCCATCAGTTCCGCGGCGATGTCCATATCGCGGATCATCATCCAGGTCCGGCCGATGCGGCCGCGGATCACGTTCTTTACGAGCAGCGTGATCAGGATGACGATGCCGAGCACCACATAGTACCGCGTGATCGGCGGCGAGGCCGGACCCGACAGGACGAGACCGCCCAGGCCGGTACGTTCCGGCACCTCGATGGCACCCGAGTTGTTGTAGTTGTAGAGCCACGGGATGCGGATGAAGCACCATTCCAGGAAGAACTGCGCGGCGAGCGTCGTCACCGCCAGGTACAGTCCCTTGATGCGAAGGGACGGCAGGCCGAAGACGATACCGATAGCGGCCGAGAAGACGCCCGAGAGGAGCACCATGACGATGATGTTCACGTCCGGGAAAATCGTCGTCAGCTTGTAGCAGGCGTAGGCGCCGACACCCATGAAGGCGCCCGTGCCCAGCGACAGCTGACCGGCATAGCCGGTGAGCACGTTGAGCCCGATCGTCGCCAGCGCGAAGACCAGGAACGGGATCATGATCGAGGCCAGCACGAAATCGCTGGCGACGAACGGGATCAGAAGCGCGATGACGAGGATGACGCCGACGCCGATCCGATCCTGCAGGATCGGGAACACCGCCTGATCGGCTTCGTAGGTCGTCTTGAACTGACCGGCTTCGCGATAGAACATTCGACTTCAGTCCTCAGATACGCTCGATGATCTTCTCGCCGAACAGCCCCTGCGGCCGGAACAGCAGGAAGATCAGCGCGATGACATAGGCGAGCCAGCTCTCGATGCCGCCGCCGACCAGCGGCCCCCAGTAGATTTCGCCCATCTTTTCGCCGATGCCGATGATCAGGCCGCCGACGATGGCGCCGGGGATCGACGTGAAACCGCCGAGGATCAGCACGGGCAGCGCCTTGAAGGCGATAATCTCGAGGGCGAAGGACACGTCCGAGCGGGCACCCCACATGATGCCGGTGGCCAGCGCCACGATGCCGGCGGCGAACCACACGATTATCCAGATCTGATCGAGCGAGATTCCGACCGAGAGCGCCGCCTGATGGTCGTCGGCAACCGCGCGAAGCGCCCGGCCGATGCGCGTCTTGTTGAAGAAGAGCGCCAGCGCCGCGACCATGATGACGGCGATGACAGCGGCGGCGATGTCGATATGCTGCAGGATGACGAGCCCGCCGAGCACGTCGAAGGCCGTCGATCCCGTCGGCAGGCCGAGCTCCTCGGCGATCATCACCTTCGGGTCGCCGCCGAACACGAATTCGCCGAAGCCGACCAGGAAGTAGGTCAGCCCGATCGTCGCCATCAGCAGGATGATGTCCGGCTGGTTGACCAGGTGGGTGAAGATCGTCCGCTCCACCGCGACCGCGAGGATGCCCATGATCGCCACGGTGGCGATCAGCGCGATGTAGGCGGGCAGCCCCAGCGCGTAGAGACCGACGAGCGTCAAGGCGGAGAACACCACCATGATGCCCTGCGCGAAGTTGAACACGCCCGACGCCTTGAAGATCAGCACGAAGCCGAGCGCGATCAGCGCATAGAGGACACCGGAAACGAAACCTTCCCACAGGACCTGCAGGAAGAAGTCCGGCAGTTCGACCATCTGCACGAAGGGGTCGATGAGAAGCTGATAGAGAAAGTCCATGCCTGCCCCCTAGTGCGCGGCGTTCTTGGATGGAAACGGGCTGATGCGCGCCCTCCTGGCCACAAGACGTTCCAGGGCGGGGTGATTTCCCCAACCGCAGGCCTTATGCCGAGGAGCGGCGGAGCCACGTCTCGAAGGATGGAAAGCGACGCTGCATGTCATCCTTCGGTTCCCTTTAGTGCGAGACGCCGAGATAGGCGTCGATGACCGCCTGGTTCGCCTGGACCTCGGCCGGCAGGCCGTCGGCGATCTTCTCCCCGTGATCGAGCACCACGACACGGTCGGACAGATCCATGACGACGCCGATATCGTGCTCGATCAGGGCGATCGTCGTCCCGAGCTGCTGGTTCACGTCGAGGATGAAGCGGCTCATGTCCTCTTTTTCCTCGAGGTTCATGCCGGCCATCGGCTCGTCCAGCAGCAGCAGGTCCGGTTCCATGGCGAGCGCGCGGGCGAGCTCCACGCGCTTCTGCAGGCCGTAGGGCAGGCGTCCCACGGGCGTCTTGCGGATTGCCTCGATCTCCAGGAAATCGATGATTTCCTCCACCTTGTGGCGATGCTCCACCTCTTCCTTCAGGGCCGGGCCCCAGTGAAGGCATTGCCAGAAGAAGCCGCGATGCATCTTCAGCGTGCGGCCCGCCATGATGTTGTCCAGCGTCGTCATGCCGCGGAACAGCGCGACGTTCTGGAAGGTGCGCGCGATGCCCTGGGCGGCCGCTTCATAAGGCTTCATCCGCCGCCGCTCCTGGCCGCGGTAGCTGATCGTCCCTTCCTGCGGATGATAGAAGCCGTTGATGACGTTGAGCATCGACGTCTTGCCGGCGCCGTTCGGCCCAATGATCGCGCGGATCTCGCCTTTGCGGATATCCAGCGACACATCCCGGATCGCCCGGACGCCGCCGAAGGACAGCGTGATGTTCTCGACCGCCAACAGAACCTCCCTGTTGGCGGCGCCCCCCTGCGCGGCGGCGTGCTGCGGATCGTCCACCACCGCTTCGGCTTCCATCGCACTCATTCCGCCGCCTCCTGATGGCCTTCGTCGAGCCCGAAGGTCTGGACGTCGCGTATCTGCACGCGCGCCTTGATCGCGCCTTTGCGCCCGTCCTCGAACGTCACTTCCGTGGAGATGTCCTGCTCGGTGGAGCCGTCATACAGGGCCGTGATCAGCGGCTCGTACTTCTCGGCGATGAAGCTGCGGCGCACTTTCTGGGTTCGCGTCAGCTCGCCGTCGTCGGCATCGAGCTCCTTGTGCAGCACCAGGAAGCGGTGGATCTGCGAGCCGGCCACGCGCGGCTCCGTCGACAGGTCCCGGTTCACCTCGACCACATGCTCCTCGAGCATCTCGTAGACCGACGGCAGGCCGGCGAGTTCCTGGTAGCTGGCATAGGAAACGTTGTTGCGTTCCGCCCAGCTTCCCACCGCGTTGAGGTCGATGTTCAGCATCACCGTGACGAAGCCGCGCTCGTGTCCGATCGCCACGGCTTCCTTGATGTTGGGGAAGAACTTGAGCTTGTTCTCGATATATTTCGGCGCGAACAGCGTACCGTCCTCGAGATGCCCGACGTCCTTGGCGCGGTCGATGATCCTGAGGTGCCCCTCGTGATCGAAAAAGCCGGCGTCGCCGGTGTGCACCCAGCCGTCTTCCGTCTTGGTCTTGGCGGTCGCTTCCTCGTTCTTGTAGTAGCCGACGAAGACACCGGGCGAGCGATAGAGCACCTCGCCGGTGTCGTCGATCCGGATCTCCACCTCCGGCGACGGCTTGCCGACGGTCTCGGCGCGGATCTCGCCATCCGGCTGGACGGTGATGAAGACGCTGGCTTCGGTCTGGCCATAGAGCTGCTTCAGGTTCAGACCCAGCGAGCGGTAGAAGCGGAAGATTTCCGGCCCGATCGCCTCGCCCGCCGTATAGCCGACGCGCATCCGCGACAGGCCGAGCACGTTCTTCAGCGGGCCGTAGATCAGGAAACTGCCGATCCCGTAGAGGAGGCGGTCGGATACAGACACCGGTTCGCCGTTCAGGATCTTCTCGCCGGCACGACGCGCGACGCCGAGGAAATAGTGGAACATCCACTTCTTGACCGGCCCCGCGTCCTCCATCCGGATCATCACGGTCGTCAGCAGGTTCTCGAAGATCCGCGGCGGCGCGAAGAAATAGGTCGGGCCGATCTCGCGCAGGTCCTGCAGCATCGTGTCCGGCGATTCCGGGCAGGCCACGCAGAAGCCGCTCCAGTAGGATTCGGCGTAGGAGAAGATGTGGTCGCCGACCCACGCCATCGGCAGATAGGCCAGCACCTCATCGGTTTCGGTGAGCTTGTCGAACTCGCAGGCGAGCCTGGCGCTGATCACCGTGTTGTCGAACGACAGCATGACGCCCTTCGGCTGTCCGGTCGTTCCCGAGGTGTAGAGGATGACGGCGAGGTCCGATCCCGTGCCGCGCGCAATCGAGGCGTCGAGATCCTTGGCGGCCTGCGGATCGTCGGCAAGCCGGCGGCGCCCGGCCGCCTGCACGGCGGCGAAGGGATGCAGGCGCGTGTGGTCGTAGTCCTTCAGCCCGCGCTCTTCATCGTAGATGATGTGCTCGAGCCTGGGCAGATCGTCGGACAGCGACAGCAGCTTGTCGACCTGCTCCTGGTCCTGGACGACGGCGAAGCGGGCTTCGGCGTGCTGCAGCACGAAGGTCATCTCGGCGGCGACCGCGTCCTGATAGACCGGGACGGGTATCGCGCCCAGCATCTGCGCCGCGCACATGGTCCAGTAGAGCCGCGGCTTGTTGGAGCCCACGATGGCGACCTTGTCGCCGGGCTTCAGGCCGAGGTCGGACAGGCCGGCAGCGAAGGCCCGGACCTCGTCGAGCACGTCCGCCCAGGTCCAGGTCTGCCAGATACCAAGATCCTTTTCCCGGATCGCCGGCCGCTCCGCCCGGATTCGGGCGTTACGGATCAGCAGCTTGGGAAAAGTGTCGTCGCCACCCGCGGTGCCCACGGCTTGCGTCATAGAATTCCCCACCTAGAAGCGCGCCGTTTTCGACGCTTGTTGTCATTCGACGCCGGAATGTCCGGCATCAGAACCGCATGTCGTCGCCGGGCAGGATCTGCCGTTTCTTGGTCTTTGCCCGTTGCGACGTCGGTTCGACAAATTCAGTTTGCACATCGTATCGTATTTCGCCAGTAGGCAGTTGACAGACAGACCCCCTTGGCATCATCTAGGCATGGGCTACTATAGCCGCCCGGACACAACGATCCGAAATTCACCCCTGAAAACGGCGATTGCGTCGATACCACCCAACGATACCGGTGGTTTTTGCAACCGTTTTCGCCGGAATCCCTTACTCGCCGTAGTGCTTCAAACCGTCGAGATCCAGCACGGCAAGGCCGTCATGTTCGATCCGGAGAAGCCCCGCTTCCTCTAGGATCTTGAGGCTGCGGTTGGTCATCTGCCGCGACAGGCCCGACAGCAGGCCGAGTTCCTCCTGGCTGAGATCCAGCCGGCCGCCGACACCCGGCGAGAGCACCGGATTACACAGCCAGGCGATGCACCGCGCCACGCGCGTCGTCGCCTCGAAGGCCCGGTCGTGCCCGAGAAACGCGATAAACTGGCCGAGTCGCTCGTTGAGCTGTTTGACGAGGAAGCGATTGAACCCGGTCGAGTTCTCGAACAGCCACCGGAACGTCGTACCGGTCATGCAGGCGACGACGGTTTCGCGCAGGGCGATGATATCGTACTGGCGCGGCTCGCTCTTGATGACCGACCCTTCCCCGAACCAGCCGCCACGCGTCACACCGGTGTAGCTCACCGCCTTGCCGGAACTCGTCACCGTGCTCATCTTCACGACACCGCGGACGACGCCGGTCCAGTTGTCGAACGTATCGCCCCGGTGGAACAGGTAGGTGCCGGTCGCCAGCGTCTTCTCGGTGATTCCGCGCGCCGCGCGCTCGGCCTCTTCGGCGGTCAGCTCTTCCGACCAGACGGCGATCTCGCTCAGATGTTCGGGTGTGATCACGGACTCCTCGCAAACTCTGAGGCTGCGTGTCTCAAGCGTATCGCCGCCCCCCACACGCGCTCAAGTCGCTGCGCCGCAATATCACCCGGACTGCGGTCATGATACACAAGTTTGTCCCCGGTCCGAAAAGAAAGGCAGAAAACGATGACTGAACAGAAGGTTGCTATTGTCGTGGGTGGCGGAAGCGGCATGGGCGCGGCCGCCGCGCGCAAGCTCGCGGAAGACGGATTCCGGATCGCTATCCTGTCGTCGTCAGGGAAAGGCGTGACGCTCGCCGAAGACCTCGGCGGGATCGGCATAACGGGATCGAACCAGTCGAACGAGGACCTTTCCCGTATCGTCGAAGAGGCCGTCGCGAAATGGGGCCGGCTCGATGCCGTCGTCTCCAGCGCCGGGCACGGTCCCAAAGGACCCGTCCTCGAGATCAGCGACGAGGACTGGCACCGGGGTATGGACTTCTACCTGATGAACGTCGTGCGAATCGCGCGTATCGCGACACCGGTGATGCAGCGCCAGGGCGGCGGCGCCTTCGTCAACATCTCGACCTACGCGACCTTCGAACCCGAAGCCTTGTTCCCGACGTCCGGCGTCTTCCGGGCCGGGCTGGCGGCCTTCACCAAGCTGTTCACCGACAAGTATGCCGCGGAGAACATCCGCATGAACAACGTCCTGCCCGGCTTCATCGACAGCCTGCCCGAGGCGGAGGAACGGCGGGCGCGCATCCCGATGGGGCGCTACGGCGAAGCACGGGAGGTCGCCGATCTCATCGCATTTCTGGCGTCGGACAAGTCGAGCTACATCACCGGCCAGAACATCCGCATCGACGGCGGTATCACGCGGTCGGTGTAACGGACGCCACCAATCGATCGCGTCCCTTCGTTGTCCTGGCAGGGCCTGTCCCGGCCAGGACAAACAGCGCCGCGCCTCTACTCCGCGGCCTCGCGTTCCGGCGCCCGGCCGGACCGGAACGCCTCGAGCAACGCAGCTTCCTCGGCCTTGGCGGCCTCGAGGTTGCGCAGTTTGACCGGCCCGTAGCCGCGGATCTTTTCGGGAACGGACGCGAGCGCCAGCGCCGTCGTGTGGCGGCTTTCGTCGAGCTTGTCGGCGATTTCGCCAAGTAGAGCCTCATAGTCGGCGATCAGCTGGCGCTCGATCCGGCGCTCTTCCGAATAGCCGAAAATGTCGAACTTCGTACCGCGAAGGCCCTTCAGAGCGGCAAGCACCCGGAACGCCTTCATCATCCACGGGCCGAATTCGGTCTTCGCCGGCCGGCCGGTCGCGGGATCCGGCTTGTTGGTGAGCGGCGGTGCGAGGTGGAACTTGAGTTTGTAGTTGCCCTCGAACGTCTCGGCCACGGCCTTCGCGAAGGTGCCGTCGGTATAGAGCCGCGCCACCTCATACTCGTCCTTGTAGGCCATCAGCTTGAACAGCGACCGGGCGACAGCCTCGGTGAGGGTCGTCTCGCCCGGCTTGGCCGCCTGTTCCGCCTTGCGGATCACCTCGATCTGGCTGCGATACCGCTCCGCATAGGCGGCGTTCTGGTAGGCGGTCAGGAAGGCGGCGCGCTTGTCAATGATATCGTCGAGATTGGTCGCGATCTCGTGCACCGGATCGTGACCACGGCCCGGCTCGGCGTACTTTTCGACCGCATCCTCGTCGGTCGCCGCCCAGCGGCCCCAGCGGAACGCCGCGATGTTGTCCGGAATGGCGACGCCGTTCAGTTCGATTGCCTTCTCGATTGCCTCCGCCGACAGCGGCAGATGGCCGAGCTGGAAGGCGTAGCCCAGCATGAAGATGTTGCCCAGAATCGAGTCGCCCTGCAGGGCGGTCGCAAGTCCGGTCGCGTCGACCATCTGCACATGCCCCTGCCCCGCCTGCGCGCGGATCGTCCGCTTGAGGCGCTCGATCGGCAGGTTGAAGTCGACGTTCTGGGTCAGGTCGCCCGGATAGGCGGCGTGCGTGTTCAGGACGACCTCGGTCAACCCGGGCCGCATCGAGGCGAGCACCTTCTTGGTGCCGGCGACGACGATGTCGCAGCCGAGCACCAGTTCGGCGGCCCCCGCCGAAACCCGGATCGCGCTGATCGCGTCGAGATCGTCAGCGATCTTCAGGTGCGTCAGCACCGATCCGCCCTTCTGGGCGAGCCCGGCCATGTCGATGATGCCGCAGGCCTTTCCTTCCAGATGCGCGGCCATGCCGATCAGCGCGCCGATGGTGACGACGCCCGTGCCGCCCACACCGGTAACGACGATATCGTAGGTGCCGTCGATCTTCGGCAGTACGGGCGCCGGAAATTCCGGAAACGTCACGTCGCCAACCGTTTCCTTCTTGCCGCGCCTGACCTTGCCGCCCTCGACGGTGACGAAGCTCGGGCAGAAGCCTTTCAGGCAGGAATAGTCCTTGTTGCAGCTCGACTGGTCGATCTGCCTCTTGCGGCCGAACTCGGTCTCCGACGGCTGGATCGCCACGCAGTTCGACTGCACGCCGCAATCGCCGCAGCCCTCGCAGACGAGTTCGTTGATGAACACGCGCTTCGCCGGATCGGGGAACTGGCCGCGCTTGCGCCGGCGGCGCTTCTCGGCCGCGCAGGTCTGATCGTAGATCAGCACCGTCAGGCCTTCGATCTCGCGCAGCGTCTTCTGCACGGCGTCCAGCTCGGACCGGTGATGGATCGTCAGACCGGCGGGAAACTCCGTGCCGGTCGGATACTTGTCCGGCTCGTCGGTGACGATGACAACCTTCTTCGCGCCCTCGGCCGCGACCTGGGCAGCGATCTGCGGGACTGTCAGACCGCCTTCGTGGCGCTGGCCTCCGGTCATCGCGACGGCGTCGTTGTAGAGGATCTTGTAGGTCATCGTGACGCCCGACGCGGCCGCCGCCCGGATCGCCAGATAGCCCGAATGGTTGTAGGTACCGTCACCGAGGTTCTGGAAGACGTGCTTGCGTTTGGAGAATGGCGCCTCCCCGACCCAGTTGACGCCCTCCCCGCCCATGTGGGTGTAGCCTTCCGTCTGCCGGCCCATCCACTGCGCCATGAAATGGCAGCCGATGCCGGCATAGGCGTGGCTACCGTCCGGCACGACGGTGGACGTATTGTGCGGGCAACCGGCGCAGAAATACGGTGTGCGGACGCCGACGTCCTCGGTGTCCGCAAGCACCTTCTGGAACGCCTTTACCTCGCCGAGCCGCTTCGCCACGCCCTCGTCCGGTCGCATCGCGAGCACCCGCTCGCCGATGGCGATGGCGATGTCGTTGGGGTCGAGAGCACCCTTGGAGGGGAACAGCCACTTGCCGGCCTCGTCGTGCTTGCCCACGATCTCCGGCGCGTTGGCCATGCCGTAAAGCTGCTCCTTGAGCTGCGTCTCGATCAGCGAGCGCTTTTCCTCGACGACGATGATCATGTCGAGACCCTCGGCGAACGCCCGCGCGCCTTCGGGCTCCAGCGGATACGGGCAGGCGACCTTGTAGAGGCGGATACCGAGATCGGCGGCCTTCACCTCGTCGATGCCGAGATCCTCGAGCGCCTGGCGCACGTCGAGATAACTCTTGCCGACCGTGGCAATACCGATTTTCGGCGCCTTGCCGCCCTGCATCACGATCTTGTCGAGCTTGTTGGCGCGCAGATACGCCAGAATGGCGTAGCGCTTGAAGTCGTGCAGCCGCGCTTCCTGCATGAGAGCGTGATCGCCGAGGCGGATATTCAGCCCGCCGGGCGGCATCTCGAAATCCGTGGGGGTCTTGATCTCGACGCGGTCGACGCGCCCGTCGACGATCGAGGTCGACTCGATCGTGTCCTTCACGCATTTCAGGCCGCACCAGGTGCCGGCGTAGCGCGACAGCGCCCAGCCGTGCAGACCGTAATCGAGAATCTCCTGCACGCCCGCCGGGCTCAGGATCGGGATCATCGCGTCGACGAAGGCGAATTCGGACTGATGCGCCGTCGTCGAGGATTCGCAGGTGTGATCATCTCCCATCAGCGCGATGACGCCGCCGCGCGGCGACGATCCGGCGAAATTGGCGTGACGGAACACGTCGCCCGACCTGTCGACGCCCGGGCCCTTGCCGTACCAGATGCCGAAGACGCCGTCATAGGCGCCCTGGCCCCGCAGTTCCGCCTGCTGCGAGCCCCAGATCGCCGTGGCGGCGAGATCCTCGTTGAGTCCGGGCTGAAACAGCACGTCGGAGGCCTGCAGAAGCTTCTTCGCCCGGCCGAAGGTCTGATCGAGACCGCCGAGCGGCGAACCACGGTACCCCGTGACATAGCCCGCGGTATTGAATCCCTCGCGCCGGTCGCGCTCCTTCTGCATCAGGCACAGGCGCAGGACGGCCTGGGTACCGGACACGAATACCTGGCTCTTCGACAGATCGTACTTGTCGTCGAGCGTTACGGATTTGAGCGCCATCGAAGTCTCCTCGCAAACCCCGCCTGCCGTGCGGGTTGCTGCCGTGGGGATCGGGAAACCCGGCAGCTTATATCGTACATGATAGGTCAGCAAAGCTGACATACAAGCGTACTGCCGCATGACCGCCATGACCCGGCTTCGCATCTGTTGCGCAAAACGGGGCCGGTAACTGGGACTTGAGCTTACCGCCGGCGGATCACCACCCCCCGTCCAGCGTCAGCAGTCTCTCGTACATCTCCGGCCGACGGTCGCGGAACAGCCCCCAGCCGGCGCGGGTGCCGGCGATCGCATCGAGATCGAAGGTCGCCGTCAGAACCGTCTCGCTCGTCCGGTCGGCCTCGGCCACCTTCTGCCCCGTCGGATCGGCGATGAACGACGAACCGTAGAAGGTCAGAGACGTGCCGCGCCTGCCCTCCTCGGTTCCGATTCGGTTGGACGCCACCAGCGGCATGAAGTTGGCGCCGGCATGGCCGCACATCACGGTCTGCCAGTGCGCCGCCGAATCCCACTCCGGATCGAGCAGTTCCGAACCTATCGCGGTGGGATAGAGCAGGATTTCAGCGCCCATCAGCGCCATCGACCGCGCGGCCTCGGGAAACCACTGGTCCCAGCAGATGCCGGCGCCGATCTTACCGTATTTCGTGTCCCACACCTGGAAGCCCGTATCGCCGGGGCTGAAATAGAACTTCTCCTCGTAGCCCGAGCCCTGCGGGATATGGGTCTTTCGGTAGAGCCCGAGCATCGCCCCGTCGGCATCGACGATGGCGAGCGAATTGAAGAAAGCGTTATTGGCCTTCTCGAAGAAACTTACCGGCAGGACGACGTCGAGGTCGTCGGCGAGCGCCTGGAACCGCTCGATCGTCGGATGCCCCTCGACCGGATGCGCCTTGCCGAAATGGTCGGGCAGTTCGTCCTGGCAGAAGTAGAGGCCTTCGAACAGCTCCTGGATCAGGATGATGTTCGCCCCCTTGCCGGCGGCTTCGCGGATCAGCGCCTCGGCGCGGGCGACGTTTTCCTCAACGCTGTCGGTGCAGGCCATCTGCGTGGCGGCGACGGTGACGTTTCTCATGCATCGGTCTCCTGGACATTCGGGCTCCGGTGGATACCGGCCTCCGGCCCGTCAGTCTACGGGGTCGCGGCCTTCGAGAATACCGGCGCTTCGCATCCCGATGGCAGCCATCAGGATCACGAGGCCGAACAGCAGGATCGCCGCCGATCCGATCAGCGCGTCCGAGTAGGAGACGCCCCGGGTCACGACGGAGCCGGCGACATAGGGGCCGACCATCTGGCCGAGCCCGAACCCGGCCGTCAGGATCGCGATGCCGCGGCCGTCGACGCTCTGCCGGCCGACGGCGAGCGTCAGCATGGTGATGCCCATGAATGTCCCGCCGAACAGGACCGCCGCGAGGATCGCGACGGCGCCGGAATCGCCGAAGGCGGGCAAGGCGGTTCCGATGATCTGGAGCCCATAGCCGGCGGCGAGCGCGAAGGCATAGCCGACTCGGCCGGCAACCGCCGCCCAGATCAGAATAGAGACAGCGCCCGCGACGCCGGTCGTCACCCACATCCAGTCGGCGAACCCGGCGATTGCCGGCGTCGATTTCACGATGGCGACGATGAAGGTCGCGAACACTGAGTAGCCGAGCCCCTCGCAGGTGTAACTGACGAGCAGGGCGGCGAACGGCAGGGGACGCGGCTGCCGGATCTGCCGGTGCCGCACATGGCGACGCGCCTCGACATCGCGGTCGCGCATCTCGGCGAAGATGAACGGTAGGAGCAGCACGCACAGGCCGGCGGCCAGGTACCACATCTGCGCCGAGGTCAGCAGGCCGCCCGCAAACTGCGTCAGCAGGCCGGAGACCGCGATCCCGGCGCCGACGCCGACGAAGATCCACGACACGCGCCCGGCCTCGTTCACCTTGAACAGTGCCTCGGAAACCACCATCGCCGTGCAGATCATCGCCAGTGCGCTGGCGATGCCGGAGGCAGTCCGCAGCACGATCCAGGCCGTCGTGTTGTCGGTCAGCCCCATCGCGCCGGTCGTGACGACGCTGGCGAGCACACTGAGCCGGAAGATCCACAGCCTCGCCCGGCCCGGCCGGATGAAGGAGGCGGCGATCGAGCCGGCGAGATAGCCTGCGAAGTTCGCCGAGGCGATCAGGCCTGCCACCGCCGCGTCGAAGCCGTAGTCCTGCTGCATCAGCGGCAGCATCGGCGTGAAGTAGAACCGGCCGATTCCCATGACCAGCGCCATGGCGAGCGTCCCCCCGAGCAGAAGCCGGGCGGAGGCGCTCATTGCCGCCGGCATCATGACGCTTCGGCCACCGGTTCCTGCTGGGTGATGCAGTGGATGCCGCCGCCGCCCTCGAAGATCCGCGTCGCGGGCACCTGCACAACCTTGCGCTCCGGGAAGAGCCGCGCGAACAGCGCCACGACCTCTTCATCCTTCGGATCGTCGAACCCGCACAGAACGACGCCGCCGTTGACGAAGGAAAAGTTCACGTATGTGCACGACAGCGGCTCGCCGTCGGTCTTGAACCGCTGCTCCGGCGCATCGATCTCGATCACCTCCAGCGGCCGCCCTGCGGCATCCGTCGAGGCCTTCAGAACGGCGATGTTCTCCCTTGCCACGTCATAGTCGGGATGCGCCTTGTCGGGCTGGCGATGGACCAGCACCAGACCCGGCTTCAGGAAGCAGGCGAGCGTATCGACATGCCCGTCGGTTCCGGTGTCGTCGCAATCGGACTCGAGCCCCTGCTTCAGCCAGATCGCCTTCGTCGTGCCCAGCATGGTGTGGATTTCCCGCTCGACCTCCTCCTTCGTCCAGCTCGGATTGCGGTTGGCGTTGAGCTGCACCGATTCCGTCAGCATCACCGTGCCCGCGCCGTCGACATGGATCGCACCGCCCTCGTTCACGAGTTTCGAGGGAAACCGCCGCGCGCCGGCCCTGTCCGCCACGAAGCGGGCGATCAGGGCATCGGCCTTGTTGTCGGGAAAGGTCCGGCCGCCCCAGCCGTTGAACTGCCAGTCGACGGCACCCAACGACCCGTCCGGCCCCAGCAGGAAGGTCGGGCCGAAATCGCGCATCCAGGATTCGGCTATCTCGTGCTCGACGATCTCGACACCGGGGTCCAGGTAACCGCGCGCCTGATCGCTGCCGCCGGGCGGTGCCACCATGATCACCGGCTCGAAGGCGGCGATGGCGTTCGCGACGCCGGCCCAGGCCCTGTATCCGCCCTCGGCACCGTCCGTGCCGACCAATACGGTCTCGGCCACCGGCCAGGCCATCCAGGTACGCCGGTGCACGGCCCATTCCGCCGGCATGTAGAAACCGTTGGTCGAAGGCATAAGATCTTTCCGTTTTCCAGTATGGCCGTTGGGTCGGCGATGCGTCGGCCGATGCTAGCCGCCCCAGCGCCAGAAGTCCTGCCCCTCCTTCGCATAGAAGCGGGCGAGCACCATATTATGAACCTCCGAGGCGCCGTCCACGATCCGCGCGCATCGGGCATAACGGTAGATCCATTCCAGGATCGTGTCGCGTGAATAGCCGCGCGCGCCGTTGAGCTGGATCGCCACATCGGCCGCCTTGTGCAGGGTGTCGGCAACGTGGACCTTGGCCATCGACACCTCCTTGCGGGCGAATTCGCCCTGGTCGAGCTTCCACGCCGCGTGCATGACGAGAAGCCGGCCGATCTGGATGTCGTGGGCGAGTTCCCCCATCTTGAGCTGGACGGACTCGCGGTCGGCCAACCGCACCCCGAAACCCTCGCGCCGCGACGTATAGTCCGCCGCGATCTCCATGCAGCGCTTCGACAGGCCGAGCCAGCGCATGCAATGCGTCAGCCGCGCCGGGCCGAGCCGGATCTGCGTCGCCTTCAGCCCGTCGCCGATCTCCATCAGCCGGTTCTCGTCGGGAATCTCCAGTCCGTCGAACTCCAGCTCGCAGACCCCGCCGTGCTCATCGGGGCCCATGTTCTCGATACGCCTGAGGATCTTCCAGCCCGGCTGGTCGCGGTGGAACAGGAACGCGGTCAGGTGCCGCCGCTTCTCGTCGGGGTTCGGGTCGGTGCGAGCGATCAGGATGAAGTGCTTGGCCACCGCCGCCGCGGAGATGAACCACTTGTGGCCCCGGACCACCCAGGTGTCGCCGCGGCGCTCGGCAAAGGTACGGATCATGCCGGGATCGGACCCGCCGCCGGGATGCGGCTCGGTCATCACGAAGGATGAATTCGCCGCCCCGTCGATCACGGGCTGCAGCCAGGTGTCCTTCTGGTCCTCGCGGGCGACCATCGACAGAAGCCGCATGTTGCCGTCGTCGGGCGCCGCGCAGTTGATGCAGGTCGGCCCGAAGATCGACCTGTTGGCCTCCTCGTAGAGCGCCGCCTGCCCGACCATCGGCAGGCCGAGACCGCCGCGATCGGTCGGCATCTGCGGGGCATAGATACCCGCGTCGCGCGCTTTCGACCGCATCCGGTCACGCACGTCCATTCGGATGTTGTCGAACTCGTTGTAGGTTGCCCGATCGGCTTCGAGTGGCTCGATCTCGTCCGCGATGAAGGCCCTGACCTTCAGGCGCAAGGCGTCGATGTCCGGGGAAAGGGTAAAATCCATAAGCGTTTCCGTCGACTGTCCCGTTGTTTTGACCGGGACAATCGCCGCTCACAGATGGCGGGACAAGACCTTTGCGAGGTCAATCAGTCAGAATTCGACGTTTTCTCGGGCTTTCCCTTGCGCTGCGTCGACGCCATCTCCTCCAGTTCGCTCTCGCTCATGGAGTCATACATCTCCCGCGATGCGCCCTGCAGATCGGAAACCCTGGTTTCGCCGCGCTTCGCCGAGAGGGCCGCTCCCGCGGCCTTCTGCTGCGATTTCGATGACGCTTTCATCGGGACCATCCTTCCTCATCGGCTTTGTACCTTCGGAGGAAACCCCGATGCCCCCGGGCCGGTTCCGGCGACCCTGTTACTGCGTCTAGATAACGAGCCCGCCGTCGACGAGGATCGACGTGCCGGTGATGAACGCGCCGGCGTCGGACGCCAGCAGCACCAGCGTGCCGTCGAGATCGTCTACGTCGCCGAGCCGTTTCATCGGCACCATGCGCTGGATCATCTGCTGACCGCGCTCGGTCGCAAAGAAATCGCGGTTGATCTCGGTCTCGATATAGCCCGGGCAGATCGCGTTGACGCGGACATTGGCCGACGCGAGTTCCAGGCCCATTGCCTTGGTGAGCTGGACAACGCCGGCCTTGGCGACCGCGTAGGCACCAAGCGTCTTGCCGACCTTGAAGGCGATCGCCGACGCGATATTGACGATCGAGCCGCCGCGTCCGCCAGCCGACATCCGCCGCGCCGCCTCCTGGCCGACGAAGAAGACGCCGTCGAGATCGGTATCGAGAACCTTTTTCCAGTCCTCGGCCGTCATGTCGACCATCATCGCCTCGGCGGCCACGCCGGCATTGTTGACCAGGATGTCGACAGGGCCGAACGCGGCCTCGGCCGCATCGAACGCGGCGGGGATCGCCGCCCTGTCCGTCACGTCAAGGGCAACGCAGACCGCCTTGCCGCCTGACGTCTCGATCTGTGCCTTGAGGTCCTGAAGGCGTTCCACCCGCCGCGCCGCCAGCGCCACGTTCGCGCCGTAGGCGGCCAGAACCTCCGCGAAGCGCCAGCCCAGACCGCTCGACGCACCCGTCACAAGCGCCGTTCGACCCGTAAGGTCGAACAGCTCAGTCGCACTCTTTACCGCCATCTATCCGTACACCACCTGTGGAAGCCATGTCGCAAGGGCAGGCAGATACCACAGGACGATGAGCGCGATAAGCTGGATGAACACGAACGGGATGATCCCCCGGTAAATATCCATCGTCTTGACCGATGAGGGCGCAACCCCGCGCAGGTAGAACAGCGCGAAGCCGAAGGGCGGGGTCAGGAACGAGGTCTGCAGGTTGATCGCCATCATGATCCCGAGCCAGACCGGGCTCATGGTGCCGCCGCCGGGCATCTCGAGCATCAGCAGGATGGGAGCGACCAGCGGCACGACGACGAAGACGATCTCCAGGAAGTCCAGGAAGAAGCCCAGGAAGAACATCAGCAGCATGACCGCGATCATCGCGCCGAGCGCGCCACCGGGCATGCTGGTAAGCACTTCGTGCACCATCTCCTCGCCGCCCAGACCGCGGAAGACGAGCGAGAACAGGGCGGCCCCGATCAGGATCACGAACACCATCGCCGTGATCTGCGTCGTCGTCCGCATCACCGGCACCAGCACGTTACCGCGCAGCACCCGCATCAGCGAGACGAGCAGACCGAAGCCGACTCCGATGCAGAACACCGCGGCCAGGATGGTGCCGACCCAGTCTCCCGCCGAGATCTCGGTGCGGGCGATCCGCAGGTCCATCAAGCCGGTCAGGACGAGAACGCCGATCAATGACAGGCCGGCAATATAGACCGGCCAGGGCTTCTCCTCGTTCAGCCGGTAGCCGCCGAGCAGGATTGCGCCGACGGCGCCGACGGCGGCCGCCTCGGTCGGTGTCGCGACACCGGCCAGGATTGAGCCGAGCACCGCGACGATCAGCAGGATCGGCGGCAGCAGGGCGTGCAGCACCTTGCCGGTGGTGACATCGCCGGCCTCTGCCGCCGGCATCGCCGGCGAGCTTTCCGGCCGAAACACCGCCATCAGAAGCTGATAGACCATGTACATGCCGACCAGCACCAGACCCGGGATCAGCGCGCCGGCGAACAGGTCGCCCACCGACACCGTTTCCGGCGAGAAGATACCCATGTCGAGCTGGGCCTTCTGGTAGGCATTCGAAAGCTGGTCGCCGAGGATGACGAGCACGATCGAAGGCGGGATGATCTGCCCCAGCGTACCCGATGCGGCGATTGCGCCGGTGGCCAGCCGCGGCGAATAGCCGTAGCGCAGCATGGTGGGCAGCGACAGCAGCCCCATCGTCACCACCGTCGCGCCGACGATTCCCGTCGATGCGGCCAGCAGCATGCCCACGATGGTCACGGAAATCCCGAGACCGCCGCGCATCTTGCCGAACAGGCGGCCCATCGTCTCGAGCAGTTCCTCCGCGACGCGGGAGCGCTCGAGCATGACGCCCATGAAAACGAACAGCGGAACGGCGACCAGAACCTCGTTGGTCATGGTACCGAAGATGCGCTGCGGGAAGGCGAGGAAGAACGACACGTCGAAGACGCCGGCCATGTAGCCGAGGACGCCGAAGACGAGGGCGACGCCGCTCAGCGTGAAGGCAACCGGGAAGCCGGCCATCAGCACGACGCAGACGGCGACGAACATCAGGATGTCGAGGGTGTGGGCGAACGCTTCCATGGCCTTACTCCCCGATCCGCAAGGCGTCGAGTTCCTTCTCGTCGCCGCCGAGCGCGAGAACGGAATGGATGATCATGGACAGCCCCTGCAGGGCCATCAACGCGGCGAATGCGAGGATGGCGGTCTTCTGCAGATAGCGGGCGGGAATGCCGCTGGATTCCTGCGAGCCTTCGAAAATGGACCACGACTGCATCACGTAGGGCCACGCGACCCAGAAGATCAGGGCGCAGACGGGTATCAGGAAAACGATCGACCCGACGAGGTTGACGATGGCCTTCTGCCGGGGCGGCGCCTCGCGGAAGAAGATGTCGACGCGCACATGTCCGTCGTGCCGGAGCGTGTAGGCGGCGCCGAGCATGAACATGAACCCGAACATGTAGATGATCAGTTCCTGCAGCCAGATCGAGCCGACGCCGAACACGTAGCGCCCCACGACGATCAGGAACTGCAAAAGAACGATGAGCAGAGCGAGCCACGACACGGCCCGCCCGATACGCTCGTTGAGAGCATCGATGAAGTAAGCGACAGCGCGCATTGTCCCCCCTCGCTCCTGTTCGTCCGCCTTAGCTGGCTTTATATGGACCGGAACCGGAGCGGAGATAAAGGCGGCGCAGCGAGTAAACCGTCACTCGCCGCGCCGCACAATGTTACATCACGAAATGTCCGGTCAGGAGCCGAGAACGCGATCGCGGTCGATCGTGTAGGCCTGCTCGGAGATGGTCGTCCAGCCGCCGGCGGCCTTGCGCGCCTTGATGTAGCTTTCGTAGATGCGCTTGCCGAGATCGTCGCCTTCCGCGACTTCCGCGACGACTTCCTCCGACACGTCGCCGAACCCGTCCCAGACGTCGTCGGGGAAGCGCTTCAGCTGCACGCCGTGCTCGTTCACCAGCGTTTCCAGCGCGTTACCGTTGTTGGCCACGAATTCTGAGTACATGTAGTTGTTCTCGGCAAGGCAGGCGGCCCGGACGATAGCCTTGTCGGAGTCGCTGAACTTGTCGAAGACGCCCTTGTTGATACCGACACCCAGCGACGAGCCCGGCTCGTGGAAGCCCGGCCAGTAGTAGTACTTCACGACCTTGTAGAAGCCGAAGGCGAGATCGTTCCACGGTCCCACCCATTCGGTGCCATCGATGGCGCCCGACTGCAGGGCCGGGAAGATTTCGCCGCCCGGCAGCGCCACCACGTTGGCACCCAGACGCCGCATCACCTCGCCGCCGAGGCCGGGCATGCGGAACTTCAGGCCCTTGATGTCCTCGATCGAGTTGATTTCCTTGGCAAACCAGCCGCCCATCTGGACGCCGGTATTACCCGCCTGGAAGGGCTGGATGTTGAACTGAGCCGACAGCTCTTCCCACAGCGCCTGGCCACCCATGTGGTTCACCCAGGCGTCGATTTCCGGCGCGGTGAAGCCCATCGGCACGGCGGTGAAGAAGTTGAACGCCTTGTGCTTGCCCTGCCAGTAGTACTCGGCGCCGTGGTACATGTCCGCGGTGCCCTGCGAGACGGCGTCGAAGGACTCGAACGGCGGAACCAGTTCGCCGGCGGCATAGAGCTTCACCGTGATGCGGCCTTCGGTCATCGCGGTGATGCGGTCGGCGACGCGCTGGGCACCGGTGCCCAGGCCCGGGAAATTCTTCGGCCACGTGGTGACCATCTTCAGTTCCATCTTGCCCTGCGAGAGTGCGGGCGTGGGGAACGAAGCGGCCGCGGCGCCGGCCGCGGCGACGCCGCTGATACCGGCGTTCTTCAGAAACTTACGACGATCCATAAACTCTTCCTCCCAAGTGCTGGTGAGCGTTTCAAGTTGCCAGCCGGACACGGCATCCCTCTGCAAGTGCATCGGGCCCGGCAGCGCCGTTCCGTCATTGCGGTGCGGCGATGGATGGATATAAATCGCTGCGAGCACTCAACACAACCCCGGCTTAAGTGGGATGAAATGCCGCAAATAGGGCATGTGCGGGCCGGAAACGATCTTGTCGACCTAAAATGCGTCCGGAAGCGCTGGATTCCGCCTCCGGAGCCTTTTTGGCGACCATTAACAATAGAAAGGAATTTCCCATGAACGCTGGCGTTCTGGGCCAAACCGGGGAGCGCCCCCTCGTCGCCGTCCCCGCCGACGTGAAGGCCTTCGAGGGCTACCGCTGGCATTCGGTTGCCGCACAGTATCTCGAGGCCGTTGCCCATGTGGCCGGCGCGATGCCGCTCGTCGTCCCCGCCCTCGGCGGCGAACTCGACTATTCGGCGATCCTCGATCACGTCGACGGCGTCATGCTCACCGGGTCGAAATCGAACGTGCATCCCGGACACTATGGAGAGGTGCCGACCCCGGCCTACGAGCCATTCGACGAGGCGCGCGACGCAACCACCCTGCCGCTGATCCGGGCGACCCTGGATCGCGGCCTGCCGCTGTTCGCCATCTGCCGCGGATACCAGGAACTCAATGTCGCGCTGGGCGGCTCCATCGCGACCGAAATCCAGGATCTGCCGGACCGCATGGATCATCGTGCGCCCGACTCGACGGTGCAGGACGAGCGCTTCGCCATCCGCCAGACCATCGAGGTCAAGCCCGGCGGCCATCTCGCGCAGATCCTCGGGACCGAACCGATCCTGGTCAATTCGCTGCACCGCCAGGCGATCGACCGGCTGGCCGACGGCCTGGAAATCGAAGCGACGGCGCCGGACGGTACCATTGAGAGCGTCTCGGTGCGGAACGCGAAAGCCTTCGCACTCGGCGTCCAGTGGCATCCGGAATACTGGGCCGGGTCCGACCCAGCCTCGCGGCGGCTGTTTGAGGCCTTCGGCAAGGCGATGGCGGATTGCCGGGCTCACCGTGCTCGGATGACTCCGGCCGCCGAATAGGCCTCAGCCGACCAGACCCGGCACGTCGTCCAGCGTCTTGATGGTCGCGGCGAGTTCGCCGGGGAGGTTGTCCGGCGGCACGTTCAGGCGGTTCAGGCGCGCCACCTGGAAGCCGAAATAGGCCGCGCCGCTGGCGTCCCACGGATTCATCGAGACGAACAGGATCTCGTTGGCCGGAACGCCGGTCGCGTCGACGGCAAGCTGATAGACGCGCATGTCGGGTTTGTAGATACCCAGCGCCTCGACCGACAGCACATGGTCGAGATGCTCGGCGAGACCGGCCGATGTCGTCGCCGCCTCGAGCATCTCCGGTGTCCCGTTCGACAGGATCGCGGTGGTGATCCCCCTGGCCTTCAGCGCCGCGAGACAGCGTCGCGCATCGGGATAGGCGTCGAGCGTGCGATAGAGCTCGAGCAGCTGTAACCTCAAGTCGGGATCGGACACCCCGTTGGCGTCGAGCGCATAGTCCAGCGCCTCGGCCGTGACGACGGCAAAATCGGCGTGTGCGCCCATCAGGCTTCTGAGCCAGGTGTACTGGAGCTGCTTGTCCCGCCACATTTTCGAGACCGCGTCCGCCTTGTCGCCGAGCGCGGCGGCCACGCGGCCGACCGGCGCATGTACGTCGAACAGCGTTCCATAGGCGTCGAACACACAGGCACGAATTCCCTCAACCGTCATCTTCAGACCCTCCGCTCCCCGAAACACTGGCCCCTGCCGCCGGGTGTGTCTAGAATCGACCCGGCAAATCTGTTGTGAGGAATAGCGCATGTCCGGCGATCATCATGATCACGATCACGAGGGATCCGAGCTTTCGCCCATTGCGATGCGTGTGCGCGCGCTCGAATCGCTTCTGGTCGAGAAGGGCTATGTCGAGCCGGCCGCCCTGGACGAACTGATCGAGACCTACGAGTTCAAAATCGGCCCGAGGAACGGCGCCCGGGTCGTGGCGAAGGCCTGGAGCGACCCGGACTACCTTGACCGTCTGCGGACAGACGCAACGGCGGCGATTGCCGAACTTGGCTATTCCGGCCGGCAGGGCGAGCACATGGTGGCGGTCGAGAACACACCCGATGTCCACAACATGGTCGTCTGCACCCTGTGCTCCTGCTACCCGTGGCCAGTGCTCGGCATTCCGCCCGTCTGGTACAAGTCGCACGCCTACCGCTCCCGCGCCGTGATCGACCCGCGCGGCGTTCTGTCCGAATTCGGCGTCGAACTGTCGGAAGGCAAGGAAATCCGCGTCTGGGATTCCACCTCCGAGGTCCGCTACCTGGTGATTCCCGAGCGGCCCGACGACAGCGGCGACCTGAACGAGGAGGATCTCGCTGCCCTTGTCACGCGCGATTCGATGATCGGCACCGGGCTCGCCCTGTCGCCGGACGACGCGCGCGCGGAAGGACTTCTGGCATGAACGGCGTTCACGACATGGGCGGGATGCAGGGCTTCGGCCCGGTCACGCCGGAAGAAAACGAGCCGGTCTTCCACGCCGACTGGGAGCGCCGCATCCTGGCGCTGACGCTGGCGATGGGCGCGCCCGGCGGCTGGAACCTCGACATCTCGCGCCACGCCCGCGAAACGCTGCCGCCAGCCGATTATCTGTCGCTGAGCTACTACGAGATCTGGGTCGCGGCGCTTGAGAAGCTGATGCTCGAGCGCGGTCTCGTCACCGAGGAGGAACTGGCGGACGGCAAGATGCGGGTCCCGCCGAAACAGGTGCAGCGCGTGCTCCACAAGGACGACATCGCACCCTCGCTGGCGAATGGCGCACCGGTCGACCGGCCGGCGCAGGCCCCGGCCCGGTACGGCATCGGCGAACACGTCCGCGCCCGCACCATCAATCCGACCGGCCACACGCGAATGCCCCGGTACGTCCGGGGTCATGTCGGTACGATCACCCGCGTGCACGGCTGTCATGTCCTGCCCGACGCTCACGCGCACGGGCTGGGAGAACGGCCGCACTGGCTCTATGCGGTAAGCTTCTCCGCCCGCGACCTGTGGGGCGAGGAGGCCGGACCGCGTGACCACGTGCATGTCGACCTGTGGGAGCCTTATCTTGACCCCGCCTGAGCGAACCGTCCCCGATATCGCCGGCGCTCTGGAAGCCCTGCCCGCCCTGCCGCGGGACAGGGACGGTCCCGTCTTCGCCGAGCCGTGGCACGCGCAGGCCTTCGCCATGGCCGTCGAACTGAATGCTGCCGGGATTTTCACCTGGAGCGAATGGGCCCGGACGCTCGGCGCGGAACTGGCCCGCGAGCCGCACGGCGAAGGAGAAGATGCGTATTACGGGGCGTGGCTGTCGGCGCTCGAAAAGCTGCTGGACCGGAAGGGCGTCGTGCCCGAATGCGAATGCGCCGACCGCGAGGCCGCGTGGGACCGCGCCGCACGAGCGACTCCCCATGGCGAGCCGATCGAACTCGGGGCGGAAGAGAAAATCCAGGCGCCCCCGACCTGACTCTAACGCCCCTGATTCTAACGACCCTGGCTCTGCCGGTCCCGCCCCTCCCGGTCCCGGCTCCGCCGGCCCTAGATGCCGGCCTGGAGCGCGCCGCCGAGCATCAGCGCGCCGAAAGCGAAAACGAACAGTGCCGCCATCAACTCGATCGTCTGAAGTCCGGCCATCGCCCAGCCTGACCGGCCGTCTGCGGCGATCCGCACCGCCAGTCCGCGCGCGCCGACCGCAAGGCCGGCCAGCATCCCGACGGCAAGCCCGGTCCCGAGCGCCATCGCCAGGGTCGCCACCACGCCGATCCCGAACACGCCCTGAGCGAAGGCGAAGACGAGCACGATGATAGCGCCCGAACAGGGCCGGAGGCCAACGGCGAGGACCGCAGTCCACGCCCTTCTCAGCGAAAACGGGCCGCCGAGTGATGCCGGGTCGGGCGCATGCGAATGGCCGCAGCCGCAATCCGGCCCGTGGACATGCCCGTGATCGGGAAGGCGACGTTCGGGTTCGTGATGGAGGTGCCCGTGACCGGATGCGGCAAGCGTCGCCGTCTGCGGCGCAGGCACAGGGATTCGGGCCAGCAGGGCGCGCCCCTTCACGAAGACCAGACGGAGGCCGATCAGCGCGATCAGGCTGTAACTGGCGATCTCGATAACGCCGGTCGCCTGGGTCATGGCGACACTCGTCGCGCGCAGCGCCACCGTCATCACCGAAACAAGCGCGATCGCCGTCAGCGCCTGTGCGAACGCCGAGGCGAAGGCGAGCAGCACACCGCGCCGCATGGTTTCGCCGGTCGCCACCAGATAGGACGTGATCACCACCTTGCCGTGTCCCGGTCCGGCGGCGTGGAAGAGGCCATACAGGAACGACAGGCCGATGAGCGCCCAGCCGGCGGCAGGGTTGCTTCGGAAGTCTGAGACGAGGCCGGACAGCGCCTTGTAGAACTCCGCCTGCCGGGCCGCGATCCAGCCGAACAGGCCCGCAAGCGGTCCCGACTGGACTGTCATTACCGGTTCCGGCCGCGCCACGCCGAATGGATTGGCCATCGCCGGATCAAGGCACGCCAAACCGACGACAACGAGCGCCGCGACGAGCACGGCCAGCACGATGCGGACCGGCGGGGCAACGTGCGATTCTACTCGCATGTCACCCGGATCGTGTTGGCATTGCCCTGGGTCAGGTCGAGGATCTCCCGCGGCAAGTCGCGAATGTCGGCGGGGATCTGGGACAGCATGCTCGCCGTCGCCGGATCGAAACCCTCCGCCCGGTTCACCTGGAGGGAGCAGCCCGGCGGCGCATCGACCAGCACCGCATTGTCGGTTTCCGCCAGTTGGAAGTCCACGAAGAAGGTCGGATCGTAGACCTCGATCGCCGTCTCGCCCTTATGCGGGTCGAACGGTTCGGTCAGCGGCAGCGTGAAATGCAGCGTCAGTTTCTCGCCGTCATAGTCGAGCCAGTAGTCCGTCGGCTCTCGGAAGACGCCGAACACCTCGTCCACGCCGATGACGCCCAGATACGTGAAGAAGTCGAACTCGTGCAGCGACTCCACGTTGACCTGCGCCAGCGGCTGCAGTTCCTCGCGGGTCAGCCGCCCGTCATTGTCCTCGTCAAGGCCCTGGATCGCGTAGGCCGAGAACATTTCGTCGAACGTCCACGAATGGCGGATCGCGCTGATCGTACCGTTTGGGTCGAACAGAATGTCCGAGCGGCTGTCGACCCAAACGTGCGGGTGCGCACCCGCCGGGCCGGCCGCAGCGGCAGTCAGCATCGCGGTCAGAAGGCCGAGCTGGCGAATCCGGGACATGAAGAACGGGGGCAAGGGCATCAATCGGGCTCCGGCGAACGCTTCAACCTTACAATATCGGCGGAAGCATGGCGTGTCGGTCGCCGCGTCAATCTGCCCCGGATGAGCGATTTAGCGCAGCACCATTACCGGGGCACCGATATGTACGCGCTCGAACAGGTCGACGACGTCCTCGTTCAGCATCCGGATGCAGCCGTTCGAGACCGCGTGCCCGATCGAACCGGGCGCGTTGGTGCCGTGAATGCGATAGGCCGTCCAGCCGAGATACAGCGCCCGCACCCCGAGCGGATTCTTCGGCCCGGGCGCCACGTATTTCGGCAGCCTCGGATTGCGCGAGCGCATGCTCGGAGTCGGCGTCCAGCCCGGATCTTCCTTCTTCTCGCTGACCCAAGTGGTACCGAACCACTGGTTGCGCGGGCTGCCGACCGCGACGGAATACCGGATCGCCTTGCCGTCTCCCAGCGAGTAGTAGAGCCGCTTCTCGGAAGTCTTGACGACGATCGCGCCGTACCCGTAGTCGCCGTCCATATCGACGATATCGCGGGTCGCCGCCGTTGCCGGCCCCGGCGCGCCGACAATCGCCGCGCCACAAACGGCCAGCACAGCCAAGACGGCGGCACACCTTACGATACCTTGCGCGTTAAACCCGAACATCGACCAATCCCCAGCCTGTCTTCGATCGTGCCTTGGAGCGAATCAAACCACGCCGGATTAGTACCCGGCAAGCGTCACCATTCCCTTACGACGGCGGGTGTGGCGCAAGGGAAACAGACCAGGCGACACCGAAACTCGGAAGAATATTCCAACGCCAGCGATTTCAACGGAATAAATACCCGGCTTCTCGCCAAAATCTGACTATTTGAGATAATCATTTCGCGCCAGAGCGCTAATATTTACCAGGTAGGAGAACTCAGTCGCCGCACCGAACGGCGTTCGCGCACGAGGAATTGATATGTCGGCTCCCAGGAACAAGACGGGTCTCGGCCTTCCGTACATCGACATTACCTCCCACCCCAGCTTCGAGTCGCACGAGCACGTCGACATCCGCACCGACCCGCAAACGGGTCTTCGCTCGATCATAGCCATCCACGACACGACACTGGGCCCCGCCCTCGGCGGGTGCCGCATGTGGGCCTACGGCAGCGCCGAGCAGGCGCTCGACGACGTCCTGCGCCTGTCGCGCGGCATGACCTACAAGAACGCGCTTGCCGGCCTCCCGCTCGGCGGCGGCAAGGCTGTCGTGATCGCGGACCCGAAGACCGACAAATCCCCCGCTTTGATGGGATCCTTCGCCCGCCATGTCGACAGCCTCGCGGGCCGATACATCACGGCAGAGGACGTGGGCATCTCCGACTCGGATATGGAAATCGTCGCACGCCACACCGATCATGTGCGCGGTATCCGCGCCACCGGCCTCGGCGATCCGTCACCGTACACCGCTTGGGGCGTCTTCTGTGCCATGCGGGCAGCGGTGAGGTTCAGGACGGGCAAGGCGTCCCTGTCCGGCCTGACGGTCGCCGTCCAGGGGCTCGGCCATGTCGGCGCGCGGGTCGCAGCCCTCGCCCAGGCAGACGGCGCGCGGCTGATCGTCGCCGACATCGATCCGTTCCGGGTGGCCGACGTCGTCGGGCGGACCGGTGCGAAGAGCGTTCCGGTCGAGGCAATCCATACCGTCGAGGCGGATGTTTTCGCCCCCTGCGCGCTCGGCGGCGGGCTCAATGGAAAATCCATTCCCGCACTCCGCGCGGGCATCGTCTGCGGCGCAGCCAACAACCAGCTTCGCACGCCCGCCGACGGCGCGGCCCTGCTCGAGCGCGAAATCCTCTATGCGCCGGATTATGTCGCGAACGCCGGCGGCGTCATCTCGATTGCCCCCGACCGGCCCGGCATGAGCGCCGACGACATGAAGGAGCGGATCTCGCAGATCGGCGATACCCTGATCCGCATCTTCGCCCGGGCCGACTCCGACCGCGTCAGCCCCGCCGTCGTCGCCGACCGCATGGCCGAAGAGCGGATCGCAATGGCGAAACAAGGCAAGAGCGCCTGAGGGTCATCCGATCCCGGGCTGACGCTAGAACCAGCCCTCAGCGAGCGTCCTGACGGACCGCGCGTCGCGCGGCGGCCGCTTGGCCGCGCGGGCGGCGTCCGACACGAGAGACACGAGATCGGCGGTGTGGCCCGCCGTCTCGCCGGTCGGCAGGAAAAAGTTGTTCTCGAACCCGACGCGGACGTGGCCGCCCGCCTCGAGCGCGTGGCGCATGCAGGCATTCTCCTGCGGTCCGAACGCGCAGACGGACCACGACACCGCATCGCGAACCGGCGCGAGCGCCTCAAGCAACGGGTCGAGATCAGAAGGCTCCGAACGCTGGCCGGCCGTATACCGACCGAGCACCAGAAGCACACTGGGCACCCGCACCGCGAACAGGCCGGACTCGTAGAGCGCGATGAACCGGCGCACATCGTCGGGGTCGTAGAGAATGACCTGCGCCCAGATGCGCGCCGCCTTAAGCCACGAGAAGAACGCGCGCACCGGCGCCTCGTCCGCGCCTTCCGGCAGGATCTCCCTCAGCGCGATGGATATCGCCTCCGGCTTCAGCGCGCGGACCATCGCCATCTGCTCCTCAGCCGAGTACTGGCCGACGGCTTCCGTCGTCGCCTGGATGACGAGGTCGTCGCCGACGGCCGCCCGCACCGCCGCCGTCGCCTGCTCGTAGAGGCCCACATCGAGCGAATGCGCGCCCGCGGCATCGCGCACATGCATGTGCAGGACCGACGCGCCGGCAGCGCGGCAGCGCACAGCCTCGTCGGCAAGTTCGGCGGCCGTCATCGGCAGGTTCGGATGGTCCGCCTTGGTGCGCCGGGCACCGTTCGGCGCGGCGATGACGATGGTTCCGGTCATGACGCCCCTCTCATGCCTGCACCTCGGCGAGCGCAGCCGAGATCGCGGTTTCGAGCCGGTCGACGACCATCAGCAGCTCTTCGGAGCTGACGATGAAGGGCGGTGCCAGCAGCACGTGGTCGCCGTTCACCCCATCCGCCGTCCCGTTGCCGGGATAGCAGACGAGCCCGACGTCCATCGCGTGTTTCTTGATCCGGTTGGCGAGCCCCCTGGCGCGCGGAAACGGCCGCTTGCTCTCGCGGTCCTCGACCAGTTCGACCCCCCGGAAAAATCCGCGCCCGCGGATATCGCCGACATTGGCGTGCTGGCCGAACCGTTCCTCCAGCATCTCCCGGAAGATCCCGCCGCCGGTGCGCACCCAGTCGAGCAGGCCCTCCTCCTCGATCACCGTCTGCGTCTCGAGCGCCGCCGCGCAGGCGATCGGATGGCCGATATAGGTATGGCCGTGGCGGAACACGCCGTCATGGCCGGCGATCACCTCGGCCAGATCCTCGCGCACCAGCGTCGCGCCAATCGGCTGGTGTCCGGCGCCGAGCCCCTTGGCCGTCGTGATCATGTCGGGAACGACACCGTCCTGCTCGCAGGCGAACAGCGTCCCCGTGCGGCCCATCCCGCACATCACCTCGTCGAGCACCATCAGCACGCCGTACGCATCGCAGATCCGTCGGATCTCGCGGAAATAGCCCGGCACGGGCGGCACTACACCGGCGGTCGCGCCGACGACGGTCTCGGCGAAGAAGGCCGACACATTCTCCGGACCGATGCGCAGGATCTCCTCTTCCAGCGCCTTCGCCGCCCTGAGGCCGTAGGCCGCGTCACTCTCGTCGTCGCGCTTGTGCCGGTAGGCATAGCATGGCGCGACATGGCTGACAGGCAGGCCGAGGATCGGCCCGTAGAGCTCCTTGCGCGCGGGATTGCCGCCAAGTGCCAGCACGCCGAGCGTGTTGCCGTGGTAGGACTGCTCGCGGGCGATGTTGTGGGATCGTGCGATCTCGCCGCGCTCGACATGGATCTGGCGGGCACACTTCAGCGCCATCTCGTTCGCCTCCGATCCGCCGGAGACAAAATAGACCCGCCCAAATCCCGACGGCGCCCGCTCGACCAGAAAATCGGCAAGCTCCTCGGCCGGTTCGGACGTGAAGAAGCCGGTATGGGCGAATTCCAGCGAATCCGCCTGCTTCTTGATGGCTTCGATGACTTGCGGATGCCGGTGGCCGAGGCAGGACACCGCCGCCCCGCCCGAGGCATCGAGATAGCGCTTGCCGGTGCTGTCGACGATCCAGGGACCTTCGCCCGAAACGGCGACGGGATAGGTCGCCTTCAGATCGCGATGAAAGACATGGCTTGGCGATGTGCCCCGCGGCATCTTCTTGTCCTCCAGACTACTGGCCGTTTCCGATAACCGGGTTCGCCAAACGGGCACCGGTCCCCTAGCTTACTCTGCGAGTATGAGACTCCGCCGCTTCGAAGGGCAATATCCATGACGCTGTCTTCCCGCCGGTTCGCTTTCGCCGTGCTGCTCGTTGCCGCAACCGCCCTGCCCGCCTCGCCTAACGGCATCCGGGCCCAAACCCAGACCCTCAGCCGCGAAGCCCCGGAGCCGGGCAGTTTCGGCGTCGCCACGGCGCCCGTGGAGGCGAAGACCGAGATGGTGGTCGCCGCCCATCCCCTGGCCTCCCGCGCCGGACTTGAGGCGCTGAACAACGGTGGCAGCGCGGCCGACGCGGCGATCGCGGCGATGATGGTGCTCGGCCTCGTCGAACCCCAGTCGGCGGGTCTGGGCGGCGGCGCCTTTCTGCTGCACTGGGACGAGGCGAACAAGGCGCTGACGAGCTGGGACGGCCGCGAGACGGCCCCGTCGGCGGCGACACCGGAGCGATTCCTGAATGCCGACGGCCAGCCGAACCCGTGGCCGCAGATGGTGCCGGGCGGGCTGTCCGTCGGCGTACCGGGTCTCCTCGCGATGCTCCATGAGGTCCACGACAAGCACGGCAAACTGCCCTGGGCGCGGCTGTTCGATGATGCGATCGAAATCGCGCAGAACGGCTTCGGCGTTTCGCCGCGCCTGTCGGCCCTTGTCGAGACGATGGGAACGGACACCTTCTCGCCGGATGCGCAGGAGTACTTCATCGGTCCGGACGGCAAGCCGCCGCTGCTCGGTGAGGTGATCAGGAACGAGGCCTATGCAGAGACCCTGCAGCAGATCGCCGATGAGGGTCCGGAGGCGTTTTATTCCGGCGAAATCGCCGAGGACATCGTCGGCGCGGTGAAGAACGCCTGGCGCAATCCCGGCGACATGACCACTGACGATCTCGCCAACTACCGCGCCAAGGAGCGGCCGGCGGTCTGCGGCCCCTATCGCGGCTACAGGGTCTGCGGCATGGGCCCGCCGTCGTCCGGCGGCCTCGCCGTCGCCGAGACGCTGGCGTTGCTGGATGGCTTCGACCTCGGCAGCGGGCCGACGCCTGAGGCCCTTCACCTGATCGGCGAGGCGGAGAATCTCGCCTTTGCCGACCGCAACCGCTATGTCGGCGATCCCGATTTCGTGACCGTGCCGGCAGGGCTCCTGAATAACGCCTACATCGCCGAACGCGCGACGCTGATCGATCCGGCGAAAACCGCTGGCAAGCGAGAACCTGGAACCCCGCCCGACACCGCCGATCCGATGCCCGGAAAAGATTCGTCGAAGGAGGCGCCGGGCACGACGCAGGTCTCGGTCATCGATTCCGACGGCAACGCCGTCACCATGACCGCCTCCATCGAATCGGCCTTCGGCTCGCGCCTGTTCGTCGACGGCTTTCTGCTCAACAACGAGCTGACGGATTTCTCCTTCGCGCCGCAGGATGCCGACGGCCAGCCGATCGCTAATCGGGTCCAGGCGAACAAGCGGCCGCGCTCATCGATGGCCCCGACCTTCGTCTTCGATCCTGACGGCAAGCTGTTCATGATCCTCGGTTCGCCGGGCGGCAGCCGCATCATTCCCTATGTCGTGAAGACGATCGTCGCCGTCATCGACTGGGGCATGGACCCGCAGGCCGCCGCGGCACTGTTCAACTTCGGCGCCCGCAACGGCCCCTTCGAGATCGAGGCGATCGCCGATGCCGGAAACTGGGTCGCGGCGATGGACGCCTTCGGTCACAAGGCGGTGACCAAGACCATGACCAGCGGCCTCAACGTCATCGTCGTCGGCGACGGGACGCTGACCGGCGGCACCGACCCCCGCCGCGAAGGCGAGGCCATGGGGGAGTAGGCGCTCGTGCGCCTCACCCCGCCGCGATCCTGCCCGCAAGATCCACCAGCGCACGGTCCGAGCCCAGCGGGCCCATGACCGACAGGCCGAGCGGGCAGCCCTCGTGGGTTCCCAGCGGGATCTGCATCTGCGGCAGGCCGGAAATGCCGGAGATGCAAAGGATCGAGAGCGCCCGGTCGCGATAGATTTCCAGATCCGAAACCGGCGTCGCGGCAAGCGGTGCGATGGCCGGCACCGTCGGCAGGACGATCAGCCGCTCGGAGGCGATGTCGCGGATGTGCCGCTTGATCTTGGAGTGAAGCGACCACGCCTGCGCCTTCGCCCGTTCGTTGCCGTTCACCCGCCGCGCCCAGTCGAACCGGTCGCGCACACCGGGGCCGAATTGCGGGTTGCGCGTCTCGATCCACTTGCCGTGCATCTCCCAGATCTCGTCGGCCTGGGTGGTGCGGAAAACGAGCAGCCAGTCGTCCAGGCCCTGCGGCGCGATGCCGGGCGCCGCGATGGTGATCGGCTCGAAGGCGCCCATGACCGCCGCCGCCTTCTCCAGCATCGGCACGAACGACGCCTTTGTCGCGTCGTCGATCATCAGGTCGAAAACATCATTCAGGAAAGCGGGCTGTCCATCGGGCAAGGCCCGCGTGTCTTCGCCGAGCAGAACGTCGGCGACGCGGGCATAGGTCCCGATTTCGCGCGCGAACCAACCGACCGTGTCGTAGCTCGGCGCCAGCGGCATGCAGCCGGAAATGTCGATGCGTCCATGCGTCGGCCTGAGGCCGAACAGACCGCAATAGCTCGCCGGGGCCCGGATCGATCCGCCGGTGTCCGTGCCGAGTGCGATATCGGCGAGCCCGCCGGCAACCGCCGAGGCCGAGCCCGACGACGATCCGCCGGGAATGCGGTCCGGCGCGGCCGGATTGACCGGCGTCCCGTAGTGCGCGTTCTGGCCCTGCAGAGAAAAGGCAAGTTCGTCGGTGATCGTCTTGCCGACGAAGTCCGCGCCGGCATCGAGCAAGGCCTGCACCACCGGCGCGGTGGTCTCCGCGACGCCGGCTTCAGCCCCCTTCGCCGGATTGCCGCAACCGGTCGGATAGCCCGCAACGTCGTAGAGGTCCTTAACCGCGAGCGTCAGACCCGCCAACGGCCCGGTGTCGGCATGGGCGACCGGCGTCGCCGGATAGGTCATGAACGCGCCGAGCGGATCGTCGGGTAGCAGCACGGAAGGTCCCCCTGTCAGTCTTGCCAGGCGACCTTAGTGGCATCCGGCGGGGCTGTCATGGCGGTTCGCACACTGCAACACCCGAAAGCGCGTTTCCGCGCGCGCTAGCGGCTCCTCGAACCCGGCTCGCGCGGCGTTTGTTCCGGGCTGCGCCTGGCACGGACCCGGGGGGGGGTTGGCGGGATGACAAGGGACCGCAATGCCCACGTCACCCCGACAGGATAGCCACGCCTGGATCGATGCCCGGACCCAGTCGGCCTAGGCCAGACCGTTCGGAAAATACTGGTAGATCCACGTCTCGCTCAGCGCCGTGTCGTCGTGGCGGATGAACATCCTCAGATCCACCGGATCAGGCTCTGCGGCCTCCAGATCGAAGATCACACGCCAGCGGTCCGTGCCGACCACCGGATACGCCTCCTCGCCACTGACCGTGCCCCGGCTTGCCTCGAGCACGACCTCGACGCCGCTGTCGCGGTCGAGGCCGTCCAGTGCGTCGCCGGCAAAGTCGATGGCGAACTTGCGCACGCCCGGCGGCCTCGGCTGGCCGGGAATGCCGCCCATGCCGATGCGCGTCGAGACGACGCGGGCAACGGGTGCCGGGAACGGCTGGTCATCGACCCAGTGCAGCCGGTAGGCGAAGTCGAAGGCCTGCCCCTTCTTGACCGGCTCTTTCGGCACCCAGAAGGCGACGATGTTGTCGTGGATCTCGTCGTCCGTCGGGATCTCGACGAGCTGCACCGACCCCTCGCCCCAGGATCCGATCGGCTCGACCCAGAGGCTCGCCCGCTTCTCGTAGAAGACACCGTCGTCCTGGTAGTTCTCGAAGTCCCGGTCCCGCTGCATCAGTCCAAAGCCGCGTGGATTGTTGTCCAGGAACGCGTTGGTAACGGTGTAGGGCGGATTGTCGATCGGCCGCCAGATCCGTTCGCCGCTACCGGTCCAGATCTCCAGTCCGTCGGAATCGTGGATTTCCGGCCTCCAGTCCCTGGCATCCTCCCGGTTCGTCTCCGAATACCAGAACATGCTGGTCAGCGGCGCGACGCCGAGCTTGTCGATCGCCCTTCGGGTAAAGAGCGCCGCGTCGACGTCCTGGACGATTCCGGTGTCGGGGGCATGACTGACGATCCGGTAGGCGCCGGTCAGGCTCTCGCTTTCGAGAAGGGCATAGGCGATCAGGCCGTCCTTGCCGTCGCGTTCCAGCCAGAATTCCGAGAATCGCGGGAACTCCTCGGGCCGCCCCGTCGCTGTATCCACGGCAATGCCGCGGGCCGAGAGGCCGTACTGGTTGAACGGACCAGACGTGCGGAAATAGGAGGCGCCGAGCACCGCCAGCCAGTCGGTCTTTCCGCCCGGTGCCATGACGCGAAAACCGGCAAATCCGATATCGTCGGGCAGGTCGCGGGCGACATGGTCGGGGGGAACATCGAAGTAGCCCGGCGTGTACAGGAGTTCACGCGCGGTTTCACCCTCGACCACATGGATCTTCACCGGTGCCTTGAAGTAGCGGCCGAGGTGGAAGAACTGGATACCGGGCTCTTTTCCCGCGCCGCCCCACAGCGTTGCCACATCGCGGAACCGGATCTGCTGGTGCGCGTCGAAATCGACCTTCTCCAGCGTGTCGGCGGCGCGGATATCGGCGGGCGCGTAGGGCTTCCTGGCGAGCTTTGCGGCGCGCTCCTTCAACGCGTCGAAGGAAAACGCCCGCGCCGGCCCGAAGCGGCCCTGGGGATCCGCGGCAGCCGCGGCAAGGCCTGGGAGAAGGGCGAAGAGGCCGGCGCCGGTTCCGGCGGCCAGGATATCGCGGCGGGAAAGGTTCGATGCCATTCGGGCTCCTGCTCGATGTAACGGTAGGACGGGAGAATGGCGTGGAAGGTGGAATTTCTATGGCGATCGTGGCACTTCTTTAAAGGAATGGACCTTTTGGTCGCTCGCCCCGACGTATTTTCAGGACCTTGAGGACTCTTTTCATGGCCCGCCGCATGGCGCTGACCCCCGACCACGTCGCCCGTGTCTACAAGGAGGTCGAGTTCGAGGGGCTCGATCCGATGTACACCTACCATACCGACGCGGACTATCAGCCGATCATCGATGACCTTCTCGCCAAGCGGCCGGACTCCGACCAGTTCTGGTTGTTCGCCTCCGGTTCCCTGATCTGGAAGCCGGAGGTCGAGCATCTCGAGAGCCGGATCGCCACGATCCGCGGCTATCACCGCTCGTTCTGTCTGTACATGCGCCAGTGGCGCGCGACGCCCGAGCAGCCCGGCCTGATGATGGCCCTAGACCGCGGCGGCATGTGCAAGGGCGTGATCTTCCGCCTCGACCACGACGCGATGGAGGAGCAGCTGAAGAAGCTCCTGCAGCGCGAAATGCGCATGCGGCCCTCCAACAATCTCCCCCGCTGGGTCAACGCGCAGACCGACGACGGCCCGGTGCCGGCGCTTGCTTTCGTCATGAATCGCAAGGGCCCCGCCTATGTCGGCCGCCTGCCGCTGGAGGAGACGGTGACGATGCTGGCGCGGGCCTGCGGCTATATCGGCTCCTGCGCGGAGTATCTCTACAACACCGTGCACCACCTTGAGGAAATGGGCATCCACGACCGCCATCTCTGGCACCTTCAGGAACTGGTGGCGGAGCAGATCGACGCCGATTACGGGGTGGGCGGGTAGCCCTTACAGCTCCGTCTTCCTTAAGCGCAGCGAATTGCCGATGACGCTCACCGACGACAGCGACATGGCGGCCGCCGCCAGCATCGGCGACAACAGCAACCCTATGACAGGATAGAGGATTCCCGCCGCGATCGGCACTCCTGCAGCGTTGTAGACGAAGGCGAAGAACAGGTTCTGGCGGATGTTGCGCATCGTCGCCTGGCTGAGGCGGCGGGCCTTCAGGATGCCGTTCAGATCGCCCTTCAACAGCGTGATTCCGGCGCTTTCGATGGCGACATCGGTGCCCGATCCCATGGCGATTCCCACATCGGCAGCGGCAAGCGCAGGCGCATCGTTCACCCCGTCGCCGGCCATGGCGACGATATCGTTCCCGGCCCGTAATCTATCGATCACGGCGCTCTTTTCATCGGGCAGAACATCGGCCTCGACTTCGTCGATCCCGAGCCTCCGGGCGACGGCTTCGGCGGTCGTCCGGTTGTCGCCGGTCAGCATGACGATGCGAATGCCTTCCGCGTGAAGACCCTTGATCGCGTCCGGGGTCGTTTCCTTCACCGGATCGGAAATCGCGAACAGGCCGGCGGCCGTTCCGTCGACAGCGGCGAAGATGACGGTGGCGCCGTCCTTGCGCAGGTCGTCGGCCTTTGCCGCAAGCGCTCCGGCGTCGACACCGTGCTCCGTCAGGAAGGAGGCCGAGCCGAGCAGCACGGCGCGGCCGTCGACCGTTCCCGTCACGCCCTTGCCGGTCGGCGCGTCGAAATCGGCGGCGTCGGCAAGCGTGATCCCGCGCGACCCGGCGGCTGCGACGATCGCCGCGGCCAGCGGATGCTCGCTCGCCCGCTCGACGCTTGCCGCGAGTTTCAGAAGCTCCGCCTCGTCCAGCCCCTCGGCGACGATCTCCGTCACCGCCGGCCTGCCCTCGGTCAGCGTTCCGGTCTTGTCGACGACGAGCGTCGTGACCTTCTCCATCCGCTCCAGCGCCTCGGCGTTCTTGATCAGCACGCCCGCGCCTGCGCCGCGCCCGACGCCGACCATGATCGCCATCGGCGTCGCCAGCCCCAGCGCGCAGGGGCAGGCGATGATCAGCACGCTGACGGCGGCGACCAGCGCATAGGCGAGCCGCGGCTCCGGCCCGAACGCGGACCACGCCACGAAGGCGATCGCGGCGGCGGCGACGACGGTGGGCACGAACCAGCCGGCCACCTGGTCGGCGAGCCGCTGGATCGGCGCGCGCGAGCGCTGCGCCTCCGCCACCATCTGCACGATGCGCGACAGCATGGTATCCATGCCGACCTTCTCGGCAGCGATGACGAGCGCCCCGGACGTGTTCATGGTGCCGCCGATGACCGCATCGCCGGCCTCCTTCGTCACCGGCATCGATTCGCCCGTGACCATGGATTCATCCACGGCCGACCGGCCCTCGATCACCGCGCCGTCGACGGGCACCTTCTCGCCGGGCCGCACGCGCAACCGGTCCCCGAGGGCGACGTCCTCCAGCGACACCTCCTCCTCGCTGCCGTCGGCGTCGATCCGGCGCGCGGTTTTCGGCGCGAGATCGAGCAGCGCCCGGATCGCCCCGCCGGTGCGCTCCCGGGCATTGAGCTCCATCATCTGGCCGAGCAGCACCAGCACGACAATCACAGCGGCCGCCTCGAAATAGACCGCGACCGCCCCGCCGTGCCCCCGGAACGCCTCGGGGAAAACGCCGGGTGCCACCGTCGCGACCACCGAATAGACCCAGGCGACGCCCGTGCCGATCGCGATCAGGGTGAACATGTTGAGGTTCCAGGTGACGACCGACTGCCAGCCGCGCTCGAAGAACGGCCAGCCGCACCACAGCACCACCGGCGTGGCGAGCACGAGCTGCACCCAGTTCGACACCTCGGGTGCCAGGATGTGCAGACCGAACACATGCTCGCCCATCGCCAGCACGAAGACCGGCACGGTCAGCACCAGTCCGATCCAGAACCGGCGGGTGAAGTCGATCAGTTCCAGATTCGGCGGCGCCTCCGCCGTGATCATCATCGGCTCCAGCGCCATGCCGCAGATCGGGCAGGAGCCGGGGCCGACCTGCTGGATCTCGGGATGCATCGGGCAGGTATAGATCGCCCCTTCGATCACCGGCACCTCGGGGCGCTGCCCGGACAGGTACTTCTCCGGGTCGGCCGTGAATTTCTCCAGGCACCCCGGATTGCAGAAGTAGTAGGTCGTCCCCTCGTGATCGGCGGTGTGCGTCGCCGTCGCGATCTCGACCGTCATGCCGCACACCGGATCGATCGCCTTGCCCTCCGGCGGCGCGGCCTCTTTCGTCTGGCCGTGACAGCAGCAGGCGGCGGGTTCGCTCGACATGATCCGATCCGTGGGGTTGGAGAACCGTCCGGTTCCCGGGGCCTATACCCTGTGGGGGTATCTCATTTCGCTTGACCACATATACCCTATGGGGGTATCGGGCAAGAATGCAGGAGACGGCAAAATCGGCAGTCGCCAAGCGGATGGCCCGCATCGAAGGCCAGGTGCGCGGCATCGCGCGCATGGTCGACGAAGACCGCTATTGCATCGATATCGTGACCCAGATCGACGCCGTCCGCGCCGCGCTGAAGCGCGTCGAGGAAGAGGTGCTGCGCGATCACGTGTCTCACTGCGTCGAGCACGCGATCCTGTCCGGCGACAAGGACGAGCAGCGCCAGAAGATAACCGAACTGATGCAGGTGCTGGAGCGTTCCGGACGGTAGAGTGCCTCCGTCAGGCCGCCCACCGGCCTCTTTGCACAGTATCCGCGGCGCCGATCGCTACAACGGCCGCAGGGTCTTCCGTCATTCCCTTGCGATATTTTCCGACTAACAGGTTGACTCGAAGGGCTACGAAGCCTTTCGTTACTGAAACAATACACCCGGAAAACGCCGGGACTCCAATTTTGACTCAAAAGGCCGGATCCCTTTCGACCCGACTTTTCAGCGACGTCAGCGGCACGCGAGGTGCCCTGACGTTTCCCGCATCCATACCGGGGGGTATTGGCAATGACACTCAAATCGCATTTTGCACCCGCGATCTTCACGGCTTTCGCTTTCACGCTTGCGGCGGTACCGGCCGCGAACGCCCTCGACGCCTACTGGCACGGCGTGCGCTCAACCGACTGGAACGACGGCAAGGCCGGCGAGGACAGCAACTGGTACGAGATGGCGCCGCCCAACGGCAACCCGCTGAACGTGCCGGACGGCACCGCTTTCTTCGCGCCCGGCGCGCAGAACCTCATCGTAACCGTCGACACCGCCACGACGATCCGGAAAGTCGATTTCACGGCCGGCAACGATCAGTACGTCATCGTCGTCAATGCCCCCGGCAGTCTGGCCATCCGGGGCGCCGGCGTGGCCAACGCCTCGGCTCTGGTCCAGAAGTTCACCGTCGACGGGGCAGCGGCGCGCCTTCAGTTCCGCAATGCGGCGGTCGCCGGCATTGCCGGATCGGCGAACCGGATACGGATCACCAACGACGACGGCGGCCAGACGAAATTCCGTGACACGTCGGAGGCGGCGAATGCCGACATCGTCAACCAGCAGAACGGCAAGGTCTGGTTCCTGAACGACAGCTCCGCGGGAACCGCCGACATTCTCAACAAGTTCCGCGGCAGCGAGATCCACTTCGAAGGCGATGCCACGAGCGACAACGCGACCATTGTGAACCGCCGCGGCAGCGTGTTCGTCAGTCGCTCCCGGCGAAAATCCGTTCATGTCCGCGACCTCGAAAACGACAGCAAGCTGAGTGTGGGAACCGTCAGGCTCGACGTCGGGAAGAAGCTGACGCTGTCGAGAAAATCGACAGTCTCGATGCGCGCCAGCAAGAAGGGCAACGGCAAGATCACCGTGAGCAAGAAAGCGCGCCTCGGCGGCAAGCTGACCGTCACGGGCGCGACGTCGGTGAAGGCCGGCCGGTATGCGCTGATCACCTCGAAGAACGCCATCGTCGGCCGCTTCGCGAAAGAGAAACTGAAGGGCTTCGGCTCGAAGTTGACCGCCTCGCTTCTGTACCAGCGCAGAAAAGTGCTTCTGGTCGTCGCAGAAAAGTAGCCCGACCGGGGCTCTCCCGCTGGAGGGCTCCCGCTGGGGACTATCCCGCTGGGGGGCTCTCCCGCGCGCGCCGGCCTACTCCGCCGCCGGCCAGCGCACCGTCTCGCCGTCTTCCTTGGTGAAGACCGCGACCGGCGTGGCGAGCAGGCCCAGGACCTGTTCCGACGGCCGGCACAGCGCGGCTCCCTTGTTCGTTACGACGATCGGCCGGTTGATGAGGATCGGGTGCTCGACCATCAGGTCGAGAAGGCGGTCGTCTCCGATCGAAGGATCGTCGAGCCCGAGCGCATCGTAGGGCGTGCCCTTGCGCCGCAGCAGATCGCGCACCGATAACCCCATCGCCGCGATCAGGTCGACCAGTTTCTGGCGGCTCGGAGGCGAATTCAGATACTCGATGACGTGAGGTTCCTCGCCAGACGCACGGATCATCGCAAGCGCGTTGCGCGACGTACCGCAATCGGGATTGTGATAAATCACCGTCATTATGGGTCGCCCCAGACCTGAAATTTCGTGAATCGTAGAAGTATCGGCGGCAACCCTGCGTTTCAAGCCAAAAGAGATACGGTTTGCATCGGCGAACGCCCATGCGTTCGAGCGCCGGAGGGGTAAGCGGAATCCCGCATCGCTATGTCAAATTTCATATCGCCGCCGCACGGTAATCTGCTAGGCGTGTAAAATAGACAACTTTCGGGGGAACATGCCCCCGACCAATCGGCAGAGGCGACCATAGACAAGACCCATTTCCTGGACGGCGGCGGCGCGATGGGCGCTGCGATCCGTGCGTTTAACTGGGCGCAGACGCCACTCGGCCCCTTGAGCGAATGGCCGCCCGTGCTGTCGATCGCGGTCGGCATGATGGTCAATTCCCGGTTCCCGAAATGCATCGTCTGGGGCCCGGAGTACACCACCCTCTACAACGACGCGTTCCGGCCGATCCTCGGCGACAAGCCCGAGGCGCTCGGCCGCTCGTTCCGTGATATCTGGGCTGAGGCGTGGGACACGATCGGCCCCATCGCCGAGCAGGCCTATTCGGGCGAGGCAACGTTCATCGAGGATTTCCCGCTCGTCATCGACCGGTTCGGCCATCCGGAGCAGGCGTATTTCACCTTCTGCTACAGCCCGATCCGCGACGAGAATGGCCGAGTCGGCGGGATGATGGACACGGTGGTGGAAACAACCGGCAAGGTGCGGGCGGAGGAGCATTCGCAGCTGCTGAACCGCGAACTCGCCCACCGGGTCAACAACACGCTCGCCACCGTCTCCGCCATCGCCAACCAGACGTTCCGCAACGCCGAGACGAAGGAGGCCGCCCAGGCCGTCTTCGGCCAGCGCCTCCGCGCCCTTGCCGGAGCGAACCGGATCCTCACACAGTCGCATGTGGGCACCGCCATGCTGGCGGACGTCATCGCCAGCGCCCTCGCGCCGCATGAGACCGGCATCGAGCAGATCGCCGTCTCCGGCCCGCCGGTCGAACTGTCCGCCCGTCAGGCGCTGGGAATGAGCCTCGCGATCCACGAACTGGCGACGAACGCCGTCAAGTACGGCGCCCTGTCCGAACAGTCCGGCCGCGTGGAGGTCGCCTGGGAGAGCGGCCATCCCGGAACGGATGCGCCGTTCCGCTTCCGCTGGGCGGAACGGGGCGGACCGCCGGTCGCGCCGCCCGAGCGCCGCGGCTTCGGATCCGTGCTGATCGAGCGCATCCTGCCGCAGGACTTCAACGGCACGGCGCGGCTCGAATTCGAGGCCGACGGTCTCCGCTTCGCGCTGGAAACGCAGATGCAGTTCCTGGCCGTCGACATTCCGAAGGACCCTGGCGCGGACACCGGCGGCTGATTTTTCGGCACCCCGTGTCACAGACCCCGCGGCCCGATCGTCATGGAGGCAGACCCACCCTGACGATGGAGACTGCCATGTCCGCAACCGCTCCCTTCAACTACCACACGCTCGTGCCCGACGTCATGCAGTCGCTGGCCGGCGTGCACCCGGTGATCGACGCGAACGGCCTCGACCGCTCGCTTCAGCACCTCGTCTTCCTGCGCGCCTCGCAGATCAACGGCTGCGCCTTCTGCGTCAAGATGCACACCCGCGAGGCCCGCGAGGACGGCGAGACCAGCGACCGGCTCGACCGCGTCGTGGTGTGGCGCCATGTCGGCGACTTCACGCCCGCCGAGAAGGCCGCGCTGGCGTGGACCGAGGCGCTGACCTACCTTGACGGCCGGACCGACCTCGCCGCCCTTCGCGCCGACCTCCGCGCCCACTTCTCGGAGCAGCAGATCGGCGCGCTGACGGCGGCCGTCGGGTTGATCAACCTGTGGAACCGCGTCCAGGGGTCGAACTACTGACCCCCGGCGACGGCCGGCCCGCGGAGCGTGCGCGATGACACCGGACGACGACACGGCCCTGTTCGAACAGGTGCGCCCCAGGCTGCTGGGGCTCGCCTACCGCATCCTCGGCTCGCGCGCCGATGCCGAGGATGCCGTGCAGGACACCTATGTGAAGTGGCTGGCCGCCGATCGCGCCGGCATCGACACTCCGGCGGCCTGGCTGACGACCGTCTGTACCCGCCGCTGCCTCGACGTGCAGCGGGCCGCCGACCGCAAGCGCGTCGACTATGTCGGCGCCTGGCTGCCCGAGCCGATTCACGTCCTGACCGATAGCGGGCAGGAGGACGCCCTGGCGCTGCGCGCCTCGCTGTCGACGGCGTTCCTGCTGATGCTCGAGCGCCTGACGCCGAAGGAACGCGCCGCCTACCTGCTGCACGAGATCTTCGACATGACCTACCCCGACATCGCCGAGGCGCTGGGCCTGAGCGAGGCGAACTGCCGCCAGCTCGTCTCGCGCGCGAAGGGGCATGTCGATCGCCGGCAGGTGCGTCACGTCACCCCCGCCGACCACCAGGACCGGCTGCTGACCGCCTTCGAGCAGGCCATCGCCTCCGGAACGCCGGACGGGCTCACCGCCCTGCTCTCCGACGATGTCCGCCTCGTTGCCGACAGCGGCGGCAAGGCGAAGGCCATCCACCGCGTCCTGCACGGCATCGACGATGTCGTCACCTTCCTGACCCAGGGGCTGCACCGCTACTGGCCGGGCTACGACTGGGTCCGCGCCGACATCAACGGCACGCGCGGGCTCCTGGTCCGCTCCGGCGGCGAGACCCACGCGGCGGCGACCTTCTCCTACGATCCCGACGGCCGGCTGGACGGCATCTACATCATGCGCAACCCCGACAAGCTCGCCCGGCTCGAGCCGGTGGCGGTGCATTGACAACGGCCGGCCCGATCGGGGGCCGCCCCTACGCCGCCTTCGGCAGGACGGTTTCCACCAGCGAGGCCCAGTAGCCGACGCCGTAGGGGATGGCGTCGTCGTTGAAGTCGTATTGCGGCGTGTGCACGTTGGCGCCGCCTTTCTCGCCGGGCATGCCGTTGCCCAGCCAGATATAGGCGCCCGGGCGCTCCTCCAGCATGTAGGAGAAATCCTCCGCGCCCATCTTCGGATCGCCGGTTGTCGACACCGCGTCGGCGCCGACCACCTTGCGCGCCGCATCGGCGGCGATCTCGGTCTCGTCGGCGGTGTTGATCGTCGGCGGGTAGTTGCGCATGTATTCGATCTCCGCCTCGGCGTCGAAGGCGAGCGCGGTGTTCGTCGCGATCCGTTTCAGCTCGGCCTCCACCAGGTCGCGCACCTCCGGCAGGAACGTGCGGCAGGTGCCGCTCAGCTCGGCGTATTCCGGGATGACGTTGAAGGCGTCGCCGGCGTGGAACTGGGTCACCGAGACGACCGCCTCCTTGATCGGGTCGACGCGGCGGCTGGCGATCGTCTGCAGCGCGGTGACGATGTGCGATCCGATGACGACGGGATCGCGCGACACGTTCGGCATGGCGCCGTGGCCGCCCTTGCCCTTCACGGTGATCCGGAACTCGTCGGCGGCCGCCATGCACGGTCCCGACCGCATCGAGATCGTGCCGAGCGGCAGACCGGGCATGTTGTGCATGCCGTAGACCGTCTCGCAGTTGAAGCGGTCGAACAGCCCGTCCTCGATCATCACCTTGCCGCCGCCGCGGCCTTCCTCGGCGGGCTGGAAGATCAGGTAGACGGTGCCGTCGAAGTTGCGATGGTCGGCGAGATAGCGGGCCGCGCCCAGCAGCATCGTCGTGTGCCCGTCATGGCCGCAGGCGTGCATCTTGCCGGCCGTCTTCGAGGCGTGCGGCAGGTTGGTCAATTCGTTGATCGGCAGCGCGTCCATGTCGGCTCTGAGGCCGATCGCCCGGTTGGAGCCGCCACCGGAACCGCGCACCACGCCGACGACGCCGGTCTTGGCGATGCCGGTATGCACCTCGTCGACGCCGAACTCCTTCAGTTTCGCCGCGACGATCTCGGCGGTGCGGGTTTCCTCGAACCCGAGCTCGGGATTGGCGTGGATGTCGCGGCGGATCGCCACCAGCTCGTCCATGTACGGTTTTACGCGGTCGGAATAGGTCATGTCAGATACTCCCGATGACGGTTCTTGGTTGTATTTGGCCCCAGAACACGGGACGCGGCAAGCGGCCTCATGCGGCCTCCGGCAGGGCGGTTCGAACGAGCGACACCCAGTAGGCGACACCCGCGGGGATCGCGGCGTCGTTGAAATCGTAATCGGGCGCGTGCAGGCCCGGACTGTACCCGCCGTCGACCGGTCCATTGCCGAGCCAGATATAGGCGCCCGGCCGCGCCTCGAGCATGTAGGCGAAGTCCTCCGCCCCCATCAGCGGCGGGTCGCCGACCGAGACGTTGTCGGCGCCGATCGCGGCGCGCGCGGCGGCGGCGGCGCGTTCGGTTTCGGCGGGCGAATTAATTGTCGGGGGATAGCCGCGGAAGAACGATGTCTCGACGCGCGCATCGTTCGCCGCGGCGATCCCCTCCGCGATCCGGCGCATCTCCACTTCCAGCGCCGCCCGGACGTCCGGCGTGAAGCTGCGCGTCGTCCCGACCAGTTCCGCCGTTTCGGGGATGACATTGAAGGCCTCGCCGGCGTGGAACTTCGTCACCGAGACGACGGCGGCCTGCAGGGGATCGACCCGCCGGCTGACGATGGTCTGCAGCGCGACGACGATCTGCGCGGCGATCACGACGGGATCGCGCGCCACGTTCGGCATCGCCCCGTGGCCGCCGGTCCCGCGCACGGTGATCCTGAACCCGTCCGACGACGCCATCGCCGGGCCGTCGCGCATGGCAATCTTCCCGGCCGGCAGCATCGGCAGGTTGTGCAGGCCGTAGACCGCCTCGCAGTTGAAGCGCTCGAACAGGCGGTCGCGGATCATGACCTTCGCCCCGCCGCCGCGTTCCTCGGCCGGCTGGAAGATCAGGTAGACGGTCCCGTCGAAATCGCGGTGCGCGGCCAGGTGGCGCGCCGCCCCCAGCAGCATCGTCGTGTGCCCGTCATGGCCGCAGGCGTGCATCTTCCCCGCGACGGACGAGGCGTAGGGCACGCCGCTCGTCTCCTGGATCGGCAGCGCGTCCATGTCGGCTCTGAGGCCGACCGCGCGATTGGAGCGGCCCCGCCCCCGGATCATGCCGACGACGCCGGTGCGGCCGATGCCCGTATGCACCTCGTCGACGCCCCACGCCCTCAGCCTGTCGGCGACGATGCCCGCCGTCCGCGTCTCCTCGAAGGCGAGTTCGGGATGCGCGTGCAGGTCGCGGCGGATCGCAACGAGGTCCGCCAGATCGGGCGCGATGTCCCCGGCCTCGGGCATCTGGCTCATTCGGCCTCGGCCGCCGTTTCGATCCGCCCGTCCTCGACGGCGTGACACGAGGCGAAATGCGCCGGCGCGACCGGCTTCAGCATCGGTTCCTCCACCGTGCACCGGTCGAAGGCCCACGGGCAGCGCGGGTGGAAGGTGCAGCCCGGCGGCGGGTTGATCGGATTGGGCACCTCGCCCTTCACCGGCGTGCGCGCGCGGCCGGTCATGTCGATGTCGGGCACCGCGTCGAGCAGCATCCGCGTATAGGGATGGCGCGGATTGGCGAACAGATCGCGCGACGGCGCGTCTTCCACCAGCTTGCCGAGATACATGACGCCGATCCGCGTCGCCATGTGGCGGACGACGGCGAGATTGTGGCTGATGAACAGGTAGGTCAGGCCGAACTCGTCCTGCAGGTCGCGCATCAGGTTGAGGATCTGTGCCTGCACCGAGACGTCGAGGGCCGAGGTCGGCTCGTCGCAGATGATGAATTCCGGCTTGTTCGACAGAGCCCGGGCGATGGCGATGCGCTGGCGCTGCCCGCCGGAGAACTCGTGCGGGAACTTGGCGCCGTCGGCCGGATCGAGCTTCACCACCTTCAGCAGTTCGGCGACCCGGTGGTCGATCTCCTGGGCGTCGGCGGCAAGCCCGAAGGCGCGGATCGGCTCGGCGATGATCCGGTCGACGCGCCAGCGCGGATTGAGGCTGGCGAAGGGATCCTGGAAGATCATCTGGAACCGCCGGCGTATCCGCCGCTCTTCCGCCGACGAGCGCGCCGCGGCACGGTCCTGCCCGTCGAACACGACCGTGCCGGCGGACGGCTGGATCAGCCCGGCCACCATGCGGGCGACCGTCGACTTGCCGCAGCCGGACTCGCCGACCAGTGCGAAGGTCTCGCCGGCGTTGATCGAGAAGCTGACGTCGTGGACCGCGCGCAGATACTGTTTCGGCGCCTTTTCGATGACCCGGTTCAGGAACGGCTTGGAGACGTCGAAATAGCGCGTCAGTCCGTCGATCCTGACCAGCGGCCCGTCTTCGGCGGCGGCGGTGGTGGCGCTCGGTGCGGCGGTTGCGGCGGCCTGGCTCATGACGCCACCTCTTCCTCTGCATACAGCCAGCAGGCGGCCCGCGTCGTTCCCGCATCGAGCAGTTCCGGCCGGTCCTTCGAGCACCGGTCGAAAGCCTTCGGGCAGCGCGGATGAAACGAGCAGCCGGTCGGGATCGCGGTGAGGCGCGGCATCGAGCCGTCGATCTGCTGGAGCCGTGCCTCGTCATGGGCCAACGACGGGATCGAGGCCATCAGCCCCGCGGTATAGGGGTGGCGCGCATTCTTGATCACCTCCGCCACCGGGCCGATTTCGACGATCCGGCCGGCATACATCACCGCCACCCGGTCGGCGGTCTCGGCGATGACACCCATGTCGTGCGTGATCAGCATCACCGCCGCGCCGTGTTCGGCACAGGTCTTCTTCAGAAGCCTGATGATCTGCGCCTGCACCGACACGTCGAGCGCCGTCGTCGGCTCGTCGGCGATCACCAGCACCGGGTTCGCGGCGAGCGCCAGGGCGATGACGACACGCTGGCGCATACCGCCGGAGAACTGGTGCGGATAGGCGTCGATGCGGCTTTCCGGCGCCGGGATGCCGACCTCGGCAAGCAGGTCGATCGCCCGGTTGCGCGCCTCGGCATCGGACATCTTCAGATGCGTCTGGATCGTCTCCGTGAGTTGCCGGCCGATCGTATAGAGCGGGTTGAGGCTGGTCAGCGGATCCTGGAAGACCATGCCGATCCGCTTGCCCCGGATCTTGCGCATCTCCTCGCGCGGCAGATTGTCGATGCGTTCGCCCTGCAGGACCACCTCGCCGCCGCCGATGCGGCCGGGCGGCTCGAGAAGATTGATGATCGCGGTGCCGGTCAGCGACTTGCCCGCACCGGATTCGCCGACGACGCCCAGTACCTCGCCCGGGGCGATGTCGAACGAGACCTGATCGACCGCCGTCAACGTGCCGCGCCGGGTCAGGAACTCGACGACGAGATCGCGCACCTGCAGGAGAGGTTCGGTCATCGCGCGGTCTCCCGCCAGCCCGCAAGGACGTCGTCCCGGACGGCGGCGGGCCGGGATGGCGAGAGCGAGGTGGCTTCACTGTTCAACGGGATCCCCCTCATCTCAGCTTCGGATTGAGCGCGTCGCGCAGCCAGTCGCCGAGCAGGTTGACCGCAAGCACGAGGATGGCCAGCGCCGCGCCGGGGAAGATGGTGATCCACCATTCGCCGGAGAACAGGAAGTCCTGGCCGATGCGGATCAGCGTCCCCAGGGACGGCTGCGTCGGCGGCAGCCCGACACCGAGGAACGACAGCGTCGCTTCCAGGATGATGGCGACCGCAAGGTTGATCGTGGCGATCACCAGCACCGGCCCCATCACGTTGGGCAACACGTGACGCAGCATGATCAGGAGCGGCGGAATGCCGATCAGCCGCGCCGCCTGGACGTATTCCTTGTTGCGCTCCACCAGCGTCGAGGCGCGCACGGTGCGCGCGTACTGGACCCAGAACGACAGGCCGATCGACAGGATCAGAACGCCGTAGGCCGTGTCGCCGCGGCTGACGCCCTGGAACAGGCCGTGGACCACGCCGTCGATCAGCAGGGCGATCAGAATCGACGGGAAGGTGAGCTGAATGTCGGCGATGCGCATGACGATCGTGCCGAAGGTCCCGCCGAAGTAGCCCGCCGCCAGTCCCAGCGTGATGCCGAGCGTGGCGGCGAACAGCACGCTGGCGAAGCCGACGGCGAGCGAAGCGCGGGCGCCATAGAGGATGCCCGACAGGATATCGCGGCCCTGGTCGTCGGTGCCGAGCAGGAAACGCGGATCGCCGTATTCTTCCCAGGCCGGCGGCAGCAGCGAGTCCATCAGGTCGAGCGTGACCATATCGAAGGGGTCGTGCGGCGCGATCCACGGCGCGAAGGCGGCGCCGACGAGAAACAGGAACGTGACAAACGCCGCGACCATCGTCAGCTTCGACTGCCGGAACGAATGCAGGATGTCGCTGTCGAGCACACGGGTAACGAAGCCGTGCGGCTTCGACAGGAATTCGGCCTGGGTTTCGGGTCCGCTGGTCATCGGCTACACCGCCGCGCCGCCGTCGAGCCGCACCCGCGGATCGACCACGGTATAGAGGATGTCGACGACGAGGTTGATGACCACGAACAGGAAGGCGATCAGCATCAGGTAAGCGGCCATGATCGGGATATCGACGTTCTGCACCGATTGCAGGAACAACAGCCCCATGCCCGGCCACTGGAACACGGTCTCGGTGATGATGGCGAAGGCGATGATCGAGCCGAGTTGCAGGCCCGTCACCGTGATCACCGGGATCAGCGTATTCTTCAGCGCATGGCCGAAATTGACGGCCCGTTCGGTGAGGCCGCGGGCACGGGCGAACTTGATGTAGTCGGTCCGCAGCACCTCGAGCATCTCGGCGCGCACCAGCCGCATGATCAGGGTCAGCTGGAACAGGCCGAGCGTGATCGCCGGCAGGATCAACGCCTTGAGGCCCGATACGGTGAGCAGGCCCGTCGACCAGAAGCCGAGATCGACGACGCTGCCGCGTCCGAAGCTCGGCAGCACCTGCAGGTTCACCGCGAAGATGAAGATCAGCAGGATGCCGATCAGGAACGGCGGCAGCGAGATGCCGACGAGGGAGACGGTGAGGAACAGCTTGGACAGCCAGGCGTTGCGGCGGATGCCGGTGTAGACGCCCATCGGGATGCCGACGACGAGCGCGAAGATTGCCGACACGATGGACAGTTCCAGCGTCGCCGGCATGCGCTGCAGGATCATCTCCGAGACAGGCTGCTTGAACTGGTAGGAGGTGCCGAAGTTGAACTGCGCGGCGTTCCAGATGAAGCGGGCGAACTGCACCAGGATCGGATCCCGGAGTCCGAGCCGGACGCGCAGCGCCTCGCGTTCCTCCGGCGACGTCTCGATGCCGACCATCTGGTTGATCGGGTCGCCCACGAACCGGAACATCAGGAAGGCGATCAGCGCCACGACCAGCATGACCATGACGGCCTGGAGGAGGCGGCGGATAATGAATGCGGTCATCGTGTCGGAACGCCTGGCGTCGGGGGCACCGTGGAAGGAGCGCGGGAGGCCGCGATCGCGGCCCCCGCACCCTGTCGGTCAAGACGGCGTCAGTTCTTGTTGACGTAGTAGAACATCAGCGTGTTGTCGGCGCGCTGGGACAGCGCGACGTCATCCGCGACGCCCCAGGCCAGACCCTGCTGATGAAGCGGAATGTGGCCCGCCTCTTCGAGGTGGATCTTGAAGGCCTCGGCGATCATCTCGTTGCGCTTGGCCGGATCGTTTTCGACCAGGATCTTGTCGGTCAGAGCATCGACATCCTTGTTGCAGTAGCCGCCGAGGTTGAACGGCGCCTCGCTGCCCTCTTCCGAACGGCAGTGGATGATGTTCTTCATGATGTTCCACGAGTCGAACGAGCCCGGCGTCCAGCCCAGCAGGTAGAACGACGTGTCGAAGCCGTTCGACTGCAGCACCTTGGCGAAGTACTTCGCCTTCGGCTGGGCGTTCAGGTCTACCTTGACGCCGATCTTGGCGAGCATCGACACCACCGCCTGGCAGATCGCCTCGTCGTTGACGTAGCGGTCGTTCGGGCAGTCCATCCCGACCTCGAACCCGTCCGGATACCCGGCCTCGGTCAGCAGCGCCTTGGCCGCCTCGGGATCGTAGGGGAACCGCTCGAAGTCACCCGACAGCTCGAACAGGAACGGCGAGATCATCAGCGCCGACGGCGTCGACAGGCCGCGCATGACCTTCTGCTTGATCGCCTCCATGTCGATCGCCTGGAAGAACGCCTTGCGGACCTTCGGGTCCTTGAAGGGGTTCTTGCCCTTGACGTTCGAGTACAGCAGCTCGTCGCGCATCTGGTCCATGCCCAGGAAGATCGTCCTGAGCTCCGGCCCCGTCATGGCGACGGTGCCCTCGTTGGCGTCGACGCGCTTCAGATCCTGCACCGGCACCGGATAGACCATGTCGAGCTCGCCGGACAAAAGGGCGGCGACGCGGGTCGCGTCCGAACCGATCGGCGTGAACTCGACCGTGTCGATGTTGAACTTCTTGTTGCCGTAGTCCCACCAGTCGGTGTTTTCCTCGAAGACCGTTTTCACGCCGGTCTCGTGGCTGGTGATCTTGAACGGGCCGGTGCCGTTGGCGTGCAGACCGGCGTAGCTCGGGCTCTCGTCTGAGGCCGACATCACCTTCGTGGTGTCGTTCTCCTCGGCCCATTCCTTGTCCATGATGCCCCAGGTGTCCCACTCGTAGTGCAGGATCGGGTTGGGGCTCGGCAGCACGAAGTCGACGGTATGGTCGTCGACCTTCTCCACCTTCACATCGGCGCCGATGCGGGTCTTCAGATCGGATTCCTGGGAGCGCACGCGATCGGCGGAAAACACCACGTCGTCGGCGGTGAAATCGTTGCCGTTGTGGAACTTGACGCCCTTGCGCAGATGGAAGCGCCAGCGGGTCGGCTCGACGATCTCCCAGCTTTCGGCCAGCGCCGGCTGGATCTCCAGATCCGGTCCGCGCCGCGTCAGCCCCTCATAGACGTTGCCGAGCGTACCCAGCGAGAAGGTTTCGTTCAGGGAATAGGGATCCAGCCCCTTCAACTCTCCCTGGAACGCATACTTGAAAGTTTCGGCCTGGGCGGATGCCCCCATGCCGAGAGCGACGGCAAGACCCGCCGCGACAGCCAGCTTGCGAATGGCCATCTGTTCACCTCCGTTTTTACTTGTCCGTCCTGTGACGGATTGGCAGGCAGCATAACTTCGCCTTTGGCGCTGTGTCACCTAGCGCAACAACCGAAATAACCGGAATCGCGAAATCATTGCGCAATTGGCAAATTCCTGTCTCATCTAAGGCCCGCGGCGCCCGGAATTCTTCCGGGCGGGAAAACCGGCATCCCGGACAGTATTCCGACGCGGCCAGGACCGACAAAACGATGGAAAATGCAGAAGATCCGAGGCCTGCCGCGCCGGAGGACCTCGACGCGCTGGCCGATCTGGAGACGGCGGTCTTCCGCCCTCCGGCCTACGAGCCGATGTCACGGCGCCAGTTCCGCCATCATATCCACAGCCCTCGCGCCGACCTGCTCGTGTGCCACCGCAGCGGCACCGTTTGCGGCTATGCCCTCGGCCTGACGCGCGCGGGATCGCGCTACCTCCGTTTCTATTCGCTCGCCGTCAGCCCGGACGCCCAGGGCGGCGACCTCGGCAGACGGCTTTTCGCGGCGATGGAGGCGGCGGCGCGGGCCCGGGGGCTTGGCGTCATCACCGAGGTGCGGGCCGACAATACGCGCCTGCACCAGCGTTATCTGAGCCTTGGCTATTCGGAGTTCGAGCGAAAGCCAGACTACTATCCGGACGGCTGCGCGGCGATCCGCATGAAGAAACCGTTCACGAAGACTTGAGCGGGTCGTTGCGATATCGCGGAACCGACGCACTTTTCGCTTGTTCCCACAGACAATCGGCGTAAAGGAATCCGCCGCGAATCGGTGGTCCTCAAGGACGCCTGCCGGGACGATGGCGTCCGGCCGCCTACGACGCCCCTGAAAGGAGGGGCCGACCGCAGAGCCTATGAAGAAAGCGCTCTATTCCGGCTGGGTGATCCTTGTCGACAGCCTCAAGGATTTCCCCAACGCCGAGACCCCCCACAAGGTCATCACCACGCGGGAGTATCTCGCCCGCCCGCAGCTTTTCGATGCGGGACGCCCCAAGATCGTCAACCTGTCGCGGTCCTACGCTTACCAGAGCCGTGGCTATTTCTGCTCGCTGCTGGCCGAGGCGCGCGGCCACCGCGTGCTGCCCACCGTCGAGGCCATGCTGGACCTCGCCGGACGCGACCTCTACGGCCACGCCATCCCCGAGCTCGAAGAGGAGCTCAACCGTTGCGCCCGCGTGGCCAAGTACGCGCCGGAAGAAGGCTTTCAGCTTCAGATCCACATGGGGCTGACCGAGGACAAGCGGTTCGACCGCTTCGCCCGGCTGCTGTTCGACTGGTTCCGCTGCCCGATCATCGAGGTCAGCGTCGCGCCGGGCCCCTGGCTGTCGATCAGGCGGATGCGGCCCCGCGCACTGACCAGGCTGTCGAAGGAAGAAGCGGACGCCTTCCGCGACGCGCTGAACACGCACACGATGCGCGACTGGCGCTCGCCCAAGGCCCGCCCGAGCCTGAAGTACAGCCTCGCCGTCCTCTACGATCCGAACGAGGAACTGGCGCCGTCCTCGCTGGCCTCGATCAGGCATTTCGCCCGCATCGCCGAAAAGCAGGATGTCGACGTCGAACCGATCACCCGAAAGCAGTTCCATCAGCTCGCCGGATACGATGCGCTGTGGATCCGCGAGACGACCTCGATCGACAACCACACCTACCGCTTCGCCCGCCGCGCGATGCAGGAGGGCATGCCGGTCATCGACGATCCGATCTCGATGATCCGCTGCACCAACAAGGTCTATCTGAAGGAACTGCTGACGGCGAACGGCGTGCCGGTTCCCCCGACCGTGATCGTCGCCACCATGGAAGAGCTCGCCACCGCGGAGGAACAGCTCGGCTTCCCGCTGGTCGTCAAGATCCCGGACGGCTCCTTCAGCCGCGGCGTCCACAAGGTCGAGAGCGCGGAAGCGTTCCGCAAGCTCGCCAAGGAGCTGTTCAAGGAGACCGATCTCCTGATCGCCCAGAAATTCATGCGCACCGACTACGACTGGCGCATCGGCGTGCTCGGCGGCGAACCGCTGTTCGCCTGCCACTACATGATGGCGCGCAGCCACTGGCAGATCGTCAGGCACAAGCCCGACGGCTCCGTCGTGCAGGGCGGCGCCAAGGCCTTTCCCTTCGATGAGGTTCCGCCCGAGGTGCTCGACATCGGCGTCCGCGCCGCCCGCCTTATCGGCGACGGCCTGTACGGCGTCGATATCAAGCAGAATGCCGACGGGGTCTTCGTCATCGAAATCAACGACAATCCGAACGTCGACCACGGCTACGAGGATGGCGCCCTGAAGGACGAGGTCTGGTCGAGGCTCACCCGCTGGTTCGTCGAGCGGCTGGAACAGTAGGACTGCTACAGGACACCGCGACGGCAGTCCCCCGGGCCACCCCGTCCTAGTTTGGATACTCCATCGCCACGTGCGGGAGGGTCCCGGCATCGTCATGCCAGGGACACCGCTCCTCCCAGCGCCAGTGCGGGGTGGGCGGATAGTCGTCCGGGTGATCCAGGGTGCCGATATGGAGAGACATCAGTCCGCGCCCCTCCCAGGACAGAGACGTTCCGCACCGCCCGCAGCAACCCCGCTCGATACCCGGCGAGGAGAGATAGAGGCTCACATCGCCGGCGGGAAACGTCACGTTCTCCGGCCTGAAGACCAGCATGCCGGCAACCGCCGCCCCGCTGTGATGGCGGCAGCTCCGGCAATGGCGATAGCCGACATGCAAGGGCGCGCCGGTCGCCGCGTAGCGGACGGCGCCCACATGCAGCCCCCTGAGATCGTCGGACCCCGATCCCTCTCATCTCCCGTCGTTTGAGTTTCTTAAGAAATTTTGTTATCTTATTCTTTCTGAAGAAAGGAAATTTCGATGTTGCAGTCCAGCCTTTCAGACACGCATCCGATCGAATCCGGCGCCGTCGTCACCAAGGCGGTGCTCCGGGCGGCCGGTCTGCTGGACGTTTCCAACAAGGCGCTCGCCCGAATTCTCGGCCTGTCGGAGGCGAGCGTATCGCGCATGGGGCACGGCGCCTATACGCTGTCGCCGTCCGACAAGGCCTTCGAACTCGCGGTCCTGTTCGTGCGCCTGTTCCGCTCGCTTGATTCCATCGTCGGCGGCGATACGCAGGCCATGCGCGCCTGGATGAAGAACGACAACGCGGTCCTCGGCGCACCGCCCCTCACCCTGATCCAGTCCGTTTCAGGACTCGTCGATGTCATCGCCTATCTCGACGCCCGCCGCGCCGTTGTCTGAAGCCCCGCCTCCCCAAGCGCCCACGCCCGAGACGCTGGCGCCCGAGACGCTGGCGACGGCGATGCGGCCGCTCGGCGGCACCTGCTGGCGGCTCGTCGAGGCGCAGCACTACGTCTCCACCATGCGCCTCGTCGACACGCTGGAGGAGCAAGCGCAGCTCGAAACCCTTATCGAGGAGACGAAATCGGCGATCCCCGCGCCCTGCCGGCACCTGCACTACCTGCTGGCCTCGCCGTTCCGCTACGGGGCACCCTACCCCAAAGGCTCGCGCTTCCGGCGCGCCGGGATGACGGAGGGGGTCTACTACGCCGCCGAGATGGTGGAGACGGCGCTCGCCGAGACGGTGTTCCATCGCCTCGTCTTTTTCGCCGAGTCCCCCAGGACACCGTGGCCCGAGCGCCCCGGCGAGTTCACCGCCTTTTCCGCGCAGTACACGACGGCGGCAGGCTTCGACCTGATGGCCCCGCCCCTGTCGGACCGGCATATGCAGTGGACGAACCCGACCGACTACGCTCCCTGTCAGGGGCTCGCCGACCGGGCTCGCGCGGCCGGCGCCGAGGTTATCCGCTACGAGTCGGTCCGGGACCCGCAGCACGGGGCGAACCTCGCCCTGCTCGTGTGTACGGCGTTCACCGTTACGGCGCCGGTCGATCAGGTCACCTGGAAGATCCATTTCGGCGCGACGGGCGCCTGGGCCCTCTGTGCCTCGCTGCAGCGGAAGGTCGAATACGCCCGCGACACCTTCTCGGCCGACCCGCGCATTGCTGAGCTTTCCTGGGATCGCTGAGGACGTGCCGCGTCCCGGCCCCGCGCAAGCCCCGCACGCTTCGAAACGGGCACCTCATCCGGAGGAGACCGCGAAACGAACGTCTCGACGGATGAACGCGAAGCCCTACTCGCGCACCACCATCACCGATTGCTTGGCGTGGCGCACGACGCGGGCGGCGTTGGGGCCGAGCAGGTAGTCGCGCATCGCCGGGCGGTGCGACGCCATGACGATGAGGTCGGCTCCGAGATCGTCGGCGATCGCCAGGATCTGCTGGTAGATGGCGCCGTGGATCACGTGCCCCTTCGTCTCGACCCCTGAGGGCACGACGTCCTCGAGATACTGCTTCAGCCGGGCCTTGGTGTCGTCCAGGGCTTTCTGCTCGAAGCCCTTGGGGAAGTAACCGCCGACGATCGACATCCCCATGTCGGGGACGACGGTGACCACATGCATCGTCGCGTTGTAGTCCGTTGCCAGCCCGATCGCGACTTTCAGCGCGCGGCCGGAACTCTCCGGCTCGGCGAGATCGATCGGCACGAGTATCGTGGAAAACATCGCTTCCCCCAATCCAGTCAGAAGGCCGGGACCGTCTGCCGACGCCGCTGCAGGAGCACGACGATGACGAGCAGCACGATCGCTGGAATGTAGAAGACTTCCTTGGTGATCCTGTCCTTCGGCAATTCGATGTTCGAGATCGTCACCGGCGTGTCGCCGTAGAAGTCGAAGTCCTGGAAGGTCTCGAAGAACGGGGTGCCCGGGAACGGCTCTTCCAGGAGCGCCTCGTCACCCTCGACCGTGACCAGCAGCCCCGCGGCCTTCAGCCGCTCCGTGCCATCCCCGACCGCTCCCAGCGGCACCTCCACCGTCAACTGGTCGATCTGGTCGGGATTGTCGAAGTCCGGGCCGTTGATCGTCATGCGAAGCTCGGCGTCGGCGGGCCGGCTCCCGGCGATCTCCACCACCTCGCTGCCCGGCCGGTTCTCGTACGGCGGATCGATCAGGTCGAGCCAGAAGCCGGGCCTGAACAGCGTGAACGCGATGAGCAGCAGCGCCACCGTCTCCCAGATCCGGTTGCGCGTCAGGAAGTAGCCCTGCGTCGCGGCTGCGAACAGCAGCATCGCGATGGTCGCGACGCAGAACACGAACACCGCCTTCCAGAGCGTCACGTCGATCAGCAGCAGTTCGGTGTTGAAGATGAACAGGAACGGCAGGAGCGCGGTGCGGATATCGTAACCGAAGCCCTGGAAGCCGGTCTTGATCGGATCGCCGCCGGAGATCGCCGCCGCGGCGAAGGCGGCAAGGCCCACGGGCGGCGTATCGTCGGCGAGGATGCCGAAATAGAAGACGAAGAAATGCACCGCGATCAGCGGCACCAGAAGCCCGCTCGCCGCGCCGACCGAGACAATTACCGGCGCCATCAGCGAGGACACGACGATATAGTTCGCCGTCGTCGGTAGGCCCATGCCGAGGATCAGGCTCATCACAGCGACCAGCAGCAGCATGGCCATCAGGTTGCCGCCGGACAGGAACTCGACGAACTCGCCGACCACCTGATGCGCCCCTGTCAGGGAGATCGTGCCGACGATGATGCCGGCCGCGCCGGTGGCGACGCCGATGGCGATCATGTTGCGGGCGCCGCCGATCATGCCGTTGACGAAATCGGCAACGCCGACCCTGAACGCCGCGCCGAGGTCGCCGGCGCCGCGGAACAGCGCCTTCAGCGGATGCTGCGTCACCACGATGAAGATCATCGACAGCGTCGCGTAGTACGCCGACAGCGACGGCGAGAACCGCTCGATCAGGATGCACCAGATCAGGATGATGATCGGCAGCACGAAATGCAGGCCGGTGACCGCGACCTCGCCCGGCCGCGGCAATTCCTTAAGAGGCGCGTTCGGATCGTCCATCTCCAGGTCGGGATGGCGCGCGGCGAGCCCGACCAGCAGCAGGTAGGCGATCAGGAACAGTAGGACGACCGTGTAGAAGGTGATGTTCGGGAACGCGACCTTGATCCAGCCGAGCCCGAAATAGACCGCGCCGGCCAGCACGCACATGGCGATGAAGCCGGTCAGCAACCCGATCAGGCGGCGCGCCAGCGTCTGCAGGGCCGGCGGCTTCGGCATGCCCTGTAGCTGCAGCTTCAGCGCTTCGAGATGGACGATGTAGACGAGCGCGATGTAGGAGACGACCGCCGGAAGGAAGGCGTGCCGGATAATGTCGGTATAGGCGACGCCGGTGAACTCGGCGATCAGGAAGGCCGCCGCACCCATGACCGGCGGCGTCAGCTGGCCGTTGGTGGAGGACGCCACTTCCACCGCGCCCGCCTTCTCCGGCGGGAATCCGGTGCGCTTCATCAGCGGAATGGTGAAGGTGCCGGTCGTCACCACGTTGGCGATCGACGATCCCGAATACAGGCCCGACAGCGCCGAGGCGACGACGGCGGCCTTGGCCGGCCCGCCGCGCAGGTGGCCGAGCAGCGAGAAGGCAAGCTTGATGAAGTAGTTGCCGGCGCCGGCCTTTTCCAGCAGCGAGCCGAACAGCACGAACAGGAAGATCATCGAGGCGGATACGCCGAGCGCGACGCCGAACACGCCCTCGGTCTGCATCCAGTAGTGCCACATGGCCTTGCCGTAGGATGCCCCCTTCCACTGGATGGCCTCGGGCAGCCAGGAGGCGTCGCCGAAGAAAACGTAGCAGACGAAGACGCCGGCGACGATCACCAGCGGCAGGCCCAGAGCGCGGTAGACGGAGATTGCCAGGACGCTCATGCCGATGGTCGAGGCGACGAGGTCGGCGGTGGTGGGCAGGCCGGCGCGGGCCGATATCGCGTCGTCGAAGACGATCAGATAGAGACAGGCATAGACGCCCAGCGCCGCCAGCACCCAGTCGTACCAGGGAACGTTATGGCGTCCGCTGTGCTTGAACAGCGGATAGGCGAGCGCGGCCAGCGACAGCGCGAAGGCCAGATGGATGACCCGCGCCTCGAAATTGTTGAGGACGACGTTGACGCCGATGACGTCGGATATCCAGTAGGGGACGTTCGATGCGACGTAGAGTTGGAAGACGGACCAGGCGAAGGCCAGTCCGGCGATGAACAATCCGACGCCTCCCGCAACGCTGCGGGCACCGGTATCGACTTGCGCGACGAGTTCGTCGACATCGATTTCGCGCTTCTGGACGTCTTCGGCCATGATGTCCCCCCGGACTACTCGACACTTGCGATACGCAATCGGGGAAGCCGGACGGCACATCCGCCTCCCCGTCTTCCGGCGCCGGTCGCCCCTCCGGCGACCGGCCCGAAAGCGCTAGGTGACGGCCACCCGGGCCGCCCCCTGTGGAACGCTCACATCCAGCCGCGTTCCTTGTAGTACTTCTCCGCGCCCGGATGCAGAGGAGCGGACAGCGAGTCCTTGATCATCTCCTCCTCCTTCAGGTTGGCGAAGGCGGGGTGCAGACCCTTGAAGTCGTCGAAATTGTCGAACACGGCCTTCACGACCACGTAGACGACCTCGTCCGGCACGTCGGCCGAGGTAACGAAGGTCGCACCGACGCCGAACGTGTTCACGTCCTCGTCCTGACCGGGATACATGCCGGCGGGGATCGTCGCTTTGCGGTAATAGGAGTTGTCGCCGACGAGCTTGTCGATCTCCGGCCCGGTCGCGTTGACCAGGTTGGAGTCACAGGTCGACAGCGTCTCCTGGGTCAGCGCGGAGGGATGGCCGACCAGCCACAGATAGGCGTCGATCTTGTTGTCGCACAGCGCCTGGCCGGTCTCGGCCGACTTCAGCTCGGTCGCGAGCTTCAGATCGTCCTCGGTCCAGCCGAGCGCGTTCGCCATGACGTCCCAGGTCGCGCGGCTGCCCGAGCCCGGGTTGCCGATGTTGACGCGCTTGTCCTTGAGATCCGTGACGTTTTTGATGTTGGCATCCTTGCGGGCCAGAATCGTCACCGGCTCCGGATGCACCGAGAACACGGCGCGCAGGTCCTTGTACGGCTTGCCGTCCCACTGCTCCTTGCCCTCGTAGGCATTGTACTGGACGTCGGACTGGGCGACGCCGAATTCCAGCTCGCCGCCCTGGATCGTGTTGACGTTGTAGACGGAGCCGCCGGTCGATTCCGCCGAGCAGCGGATACCGTGTTCCTTCCGATCCTTGTTCACGAGCCGGCAGATCGCGCCGCCGGTGGGATAATAGACGCCGGTGATTCCGCCGGTGCCGATCGAGACGAACTCCTGCTGGGCCGACGCGCCACCGGCGCCAACCGCGAGCGCAACGGCGAACGCGCCGCAAGCCAGATACCTCATGAAATCTCCTTCCGTCTCCGGTTATGGTCCTCCGGCTGTCTGCCGGTGGTTTTTGACTATCGGGAGCTCAGCGCACCGGCCGCAATCCTGTCGGCGGATGCCGATGGATCCTCGTTTCCGGCGGCGCGCTTCCCTGCCGCGTATGTCATCCCTAAAAGCCGACTAAAACAACCCTTTCGTGCAGGTTACCTTATGTGCAGCGCAACATTCGGGATAACGCATAAATCGGCGATGAAATCGCCGCAGCAGGCGGCGCGGCGGGATCAGTCCCCGCACCAGATGTTGAATTCCTTGGAGAATTCCTCGCCGATGGCGTCGCCGCGATCGACGCGGGCATGCAGGGTGAACGGCTCGCAGTCGTGATCGACGACGATCGTCCGCGTCACCTCGCCGGTGAGGCCGACATAGGAGATCGCCCAGCCCTTGTCGACGAGGAACGGACCGTGCGGATCGTAGGGGCTCGTCGCCCAGGTGAGCAGAAGCGGGCCGTCCTCGTAGACCTGGTTTTCGCCGCCGGCGGCGACGATGTCGATGAGGATCTGAACCGAGGACCCCTCCTCCGTATTGGCGAGGATCTGATCCGTTCTGCCGGCGACGTTCTTCGACAGATTCCCGGTATCCTCGAAAATCAGGTAGGCGCGGAACCGGTCGAACCTGACCGGCTCGGCGGCCTGCGCGCTCATCGATGCCACACCCGCCATCACCATCGCGATGGCGAGACCGCCCCTCAGCCGACACCTCATCATAGCCCCTTCCCGTTGCTCCCCGAGCGAAGCATAGCCGGAAAGGACGCCCTTGTAATACGCCTAAGGTTCAGTGGACCGGAATGACTCCGGAGCGCATCGGATCAGCCGGCGAGCCGCTCGGGATCGAAGCGGTGGATATCGCCGAGCAGCGCAAGGAAACGGCCGACGGCGAATTCGGCCGCGCACTCGCCCTTGTCGGCAGTGGCATTCGCGGCATTCCCGCACGCGCCGGAGGCGTGCAGATCGGCCGTCATCCACGAGAACGCCAGGCGCCCGTGGCCCCGCAGCACATCGAATTCGCTCTCCATCGGCATCGACGAGGGAACGAAGGCGGCAGCCTTGTCGGTCTGAACCTGGTGGGGACGAAGGTGCATCATCAGCGACGTCTCGATATCGCCGGCATGGATGCCGTGGGCGATCTCGGCCTCGTCGAACAGCCCGTCGGGATAGCCCATCCGCGCCCAGCTCGTCGGCACCACCAGCATGCGGTGCCGGATCCGCAAAGCGCGCCCGGCAAGCCCCATCACCTCGCTGTTGCCGCCGTGCGAGCTGACGATCACCAGCTTGTGGACGCCGGCCCGCGCGACGCCATCACCGAGCGCTTCGAGCACGTCGAGCAAGGTCCGCGGCTCAACACTCAGCGTGCCGGGAAAGCCGAGATGCTCGTCGCTTTTTCCCACCGCCACCGTCGGCAGGACGAGCGCCGGCAGGTCGTCCGGCATCCGGTCGACCGCCAGCGCCATCAGATCGTCATTGAGGAAGGTATCGACGCCGGTCGGCAGGTGCGGCCCGTGCTGCTCGGTCGCGGCGATGGGCAGGATCGCGACCCAGCCGGACGTATCCGCCTCGAAGTCGGCGGTGGAGAGATCCTGCCAGAAACGGCTGGGAGGCAGGGTCATCGCACCCCTATTCCTCGCTCGTCATCCTCGCCGCAGCCCCCGGGCCCGCGCCATGCCCGGCCCGAGGATAAACTCCGCGTAGAACCGGGATCGCAGAGCCAGAGAACACAGAGCGGGTCTCCGGTCCCCGAGAGCCGCAAGCGGCCTCCGGGATGACGGTGGCAACGGCGAGCCTTGTCGCCGCCGGTGGCGCTGGAGAGACCGGCCCCTCCCGGCATCACACCGACTCGAGGAACCGTTTCGCCGCCGCGCCGTGTTCGGCGCGCAGGCGCTCGATATCGATGCCCGTCGGCATCCCGTCCTCGATTGTCCACTCCCCGCGGATCATCACCCGGTCGGCCTTGTGGGCGCCGCACAGGACGAGCGTGGCCAGCGGATCGCCGCCGCCGGAGAAGCGCAGTTCCTCCAGCGTATACATCGCGAGGTCCGCCTGCTTGCCCACCGCGATCGCGCCGATGTCGTCGCGGCCCAGACAGCGCGCGGAGCCTTCCGTCGCCCAGCGGAACACGTCGTAGTGTGTGACCGCGCCCGACCCGTAGGTCAGACGGTTGATCATCAGGGCGTGACGCACACCCTCCATCAGATTGGAATTGTCGTTCGACGCCGACCCGTCGACGCCGAGACCGACGGGCACGCCGGCCGCCTCCAGTTCCTTCGTCCGGCACTGGCCGGACGCCAGCACCATGTTCGAGGTCGGGCAGTGGCACACCCCGACGCGGTGGTGGCCAAGGCGCTGGACCTCGTCGTCGTTGAAATGGATGCCGTGGGCGAGCCAGACGCGGTCGTTCATCCAGCCGAGTTCTTCGAGATAGTCGACCGGCCGGCAGTTGAAGTGCGCGAGGCAGTATTCGTCCTCGTCGTGCGTCTCGCCGAGATGCGTGTGCAGCCGGCAGTCGAAGCGCTCCGCCAGCGCCAGCGACTCCGTCATCAGTCGCTTGGTCACGGTGAACGGCGCGCAGGGGGCAAGCGCCATGCGGATCAGCCCGCCCTCGCTGGTGTCGTGATAGCGCGACAGTACCCGCTCGCAGTCGGCGAGAATCGTGTCCTCGTCCTGGACGACGCTGTCCGGCGGCAGGCCGCCATCCTTGACCGAGAGGTTCATCGACCCGCGCGTCACGGTCATGCGCATGCCGAGCGCGGTCGCCTCCTCGACCTGAATGTCGATGGCGTCCTCGAGCCCGGCCGGAAACAGGTACTGGTGGTCCGACGCGGCCGTGCAGCCCGACATCATCAGCTCGGTCAGAGCCAGCCGCGTCCCCATCCGGAAGGCCTCGGGCGTCATCCGGCTCCAGACCGGATAAAGCGCCTGGAGCCAGGGGAACAGCTCCTTGTTGATGGCGTCGGGATGGGCGCGCGTCAGCGTCTGGAAGAAGTGGTGGTGCGTGTTGACGAGCCCCGGCAGCACGACATGCCGGCCGGCGTCGAAGATGGAATCGCAGGGCTCCGCCGGCTCCTGCCCGGTACCGACCAGTTCGACGATCTTGCCGCCGTCAATGACGATGCCGCGTTCGGCACCTCCGTTTCCATCCCCTGCGAGGATCCCGACAGGATCCTTGATCCACGTACGCATTCGCTAGTCCTCCCGTGCCGCCAGCACCTCGATCTCGACCTTGAAGTCCTCGCGCGCGAAACCGGTGACGATCATGAGCGTCGAGGCCGGCGGCGGATCGGCGGTGAATTCGTCACGCGCCGCCATGTAATCCTTAAGATATGAACGATCGGATACGAACGCGTTAATGCGGACGATATCGGAAAGCGTCATGCCGGCGGAGGCGAGAACGGCGCGGATATTCTCGAAGCACAGCCGCGTCTGGTCTGCCACGCCTTCGGGAATCGTATCGTCGGGACCGATACCGAGTTGGCCGGAGCAGACCATCAGGCGGGCGCCGGCGGGAACCTCCACGCCATGGCTGTACCGGGCGAAGGGAGGACGGATGCCTCCCGGCGTGTGATGCGTTACCATGGCTCTCCCGCCGAATGAATGACCGATCCGGAGACGCTAATGACCGCCACGCGCCGCTGGCAAGACCTGACGACCGTCGATTTCGAATCGCTTGATCCCGACAGGACCGTGGCGGTGCTGCCGGTCGGCGCCATCGAGCAGCACGGGCCGCACCTTCCCGTCGCCACCGACGCGCTCATTGCCGAGGCGGTCGCAACGGCTGCCGTCGATGCCGCCGATGCGGATCTGCCGATCCTGCTGCTGCCGACGATGCCGGTCGGAAAGTCGAACGAGCACATCGACTTTCCCGGTACCCTGACGCTGCCGGCGGAGACGCTGATCGCGCTGTGGCGGCAGATCGGCGAAAGCGTCGCGCGCTCCGGCGTGCGCAAGATGCTGTTCATCAATTCCCATGGCGGCCAGCCGCAGGTGATGGAGATCGTCGCCCGAGAGCTCAGGGTCCGCTGCGAAATGCTGTGCGTCACCTCGAGCTGGTGGCACATGGGCAAGCCCGACGGCCTCATCCCCGACGAGGAGACGAAGCATGGCATCCATGGCGGCATGGTCGAGACGTCACTGATCCTGCACCTCGCCCCCGATCTGGTCCGCATGGACAGGGCGGAGAATTTCGTGCCGGTCATGAAGGAGATCGCCGAAGACTACGAGAAACTCACCTATGTCGGCGGGGTCGGCATCGGCTGGCAGGCTCAGGACATACACCCGGCAGGCGTCGCGGGGGACGCGACGAAGGCAAGTGCGGACATCGGCAGGGCGATCTTCGACCACGTGACAGCCGGCTATGCGAAACTTCTGCGCGAGATTTCCGCCTATCCTTTAACCTACGTTAACAAAAAGTAACTACACTCCAAAGATGCGGTGGCGAACTGATTCGCATTTCGCCGCCCCAAATCTCATGGGAGCTGGGGGATTTACATGTCAGCACTGAAGAATATGCGCGTTCGGGGCGTACTGAGCGGAGTGCTGTTCGCAGCCGCGTCGCTTCTCGCCCTGCCGGCGGCAGCCGGAAACGCGGAACTCGGCACGGCCCAGGCGAGCCAGGGCCATGTCTGGAAATTCGTCAACAAGTGCGGGACAACGGTCTGGCTGCAGCAGCAGAACCTGACCGGTGCGCCGGACATCGTAAAAGTCAAGAAGAACAAGACGCATGTCTACCGGATCAACGCGAGCGACAGTTCCGCCCGGGTCTGGCCGAAGACCGGCTGCAACAAGAACGGCCAGAACTGCAAGGTCGGGCAGACCATCGCGCCATGTTCGTCGAAATACGGCTGCCAGCCCGCACTCGATTCGCTCGTCGAGGTCACCTACGGCTGTTCGGGCCCGGGCTGCAGCGGAAGCAGCAGCTACGCGAACTACGATTTCAGCCTGGTCGACGGGTACACCTTTCCGCTCAAGCTGAAGGCGAAGGGTACGGAAGCGAACCCGGCCTGCGTCAACGTCAACTGCAAGCAGCTGACCAAGAACGCCTGCCCGCGGCACGCGGACCTGTCCGACGGCGGCGCGAACCCGAAATATGATGACGTCGACCTTCGATACCGGAGCCCGCGGACGAATAAGGTTGTGGGCTGCTTCTCGCCTTGCGAGAAATTGACGGCGGCGACGATCGACGGCGGATACCAGCTCGATCCCTCCTCCGCCGCGGCAAGCCCCTATTGCTGCCCGGCCGGTGTCAGCCCGTCGGAATGCCGGGCCGGCCCCAGCGCCACGTCCGACTACACGAAGCTGATCCACAAGGCGTGCGCCAATCAGGCCTATGCCTACTCGTACGACGACGTGGACGGCGATCATTCCTGCAGCGGCCAGACCACACTGGTGGTGCATCTTTGCCCCGGCAAGAAAAAGGCCGTGGCCAACTGACCCGCCTCACCTCGTGATCATACCGGCGGCCCTGTGGCCGCCGGTTCTGTCTTACTCTGCCCGCACCGTCAGTCGAACAGCACGACGGGTCCGTGATCGCCGATGAAGCTGACATGGCTGACGAAGCCGGTGTCCGGCCGGTGGAGGTGCAGAAGGCATGCCGGCGGCTCAGCCACCCACGCCGGACCGGCCTCTTCGGCGATATCCAGCGGCACGTGATGGGCGACACCGGGCGCGATCGTCGCGATCGTACCGTCAAACCGCGTCACGACGGTGCGGTGCACGTGGCCGCAGGTCACCGCCTCCACCTGGCGATGCCGCGCGATGACGGCGGCGAAACTGTCCGCGTCCTCCAGCATGATCGCGTCCATGAAGCCGATCCCCGTCCTGAACGGCGGATGATGCAGGAAAACCAGTGTCGGCCGGTCGGGCTCCGCCGACAGGCTCTCGTCCAGCCAGAAGAGCTGGTCCACCCCCAACCTGCCGCCATGCCGGCCCTCGTCGAGGGTATCGAGCCCGATGATCCTGACCGGGCGCGAGTCGACCGCGAAGCTCAGGGGACCGGTTTCGGGGAGGACGCCGGTGAAGCCGAAGTGTCGCCGCACCATGTCGCGCCGGTCGTGGTTGCCGGGTACACAATAGACCGGCATCGGCACGCCCCGCAGCAGAGCGGCCAGCGCGGCGTAGTCTTCATCCTCCCCGTCGTTGACGAGATCCCCGCTGACGATCACCGCGTCCGGCCGGGGCGACAGGGCCAGAAGATGCGCGATCGCGGCCTCTGTCGCGGCATGCGTATCGACGGCGCCGAACAGGCGCACACCGTCGACCCGGTAGTGAAGATCGGTAATCTGGGCAATCAGCATGTCCCGCTCCATGGTCCCGACAGGTATTCCGACCCCGTGCCAACACACCAATTCGACCGGTTTGTCGAGCCTGTTCCCATACGCCCGGCTGGTGATAGGCTGGGCATTCGCAGGCCAGTTGCCTCATTCTTGGGCGGCCTGCCGGCAAAAATTTCCGGCCCGCCGGCCCGTTGCATTCGGTCACAGCGACTCCGGCAGCCGTTCGCGAGGGTGGCACGGCGCTTGCTCGATAAATCAGGTTTGCACAGCAGCCGGGGGTTGCAGTCTCGCTGCCTCTCTGCGCGTTCGGGCGTTGTGAAACGTCCGGGAGTCCAGACGTCACGGCCGTCGATCCGGCGTCCAGTCCTTTAATCACGGGAGGTGTATCTCGATGTCTACGTTCAAAAATTCGGTTGCCGGCCTTGCCGCCGTGCTGGCCGTCGCCGGCCTCGCCGGTCCCGCCGCGGCCCTCGACGAAGTGTCGTTCGGAACGAACTGGCTTGCCCAGGCCGAACATGGAGGCTTCTATCAGGCGGTCGCCGATGGCACCTACGAAAAGTACGGGCTCGACGTGACCATCGTGCAGGGCGGCCCGCAGGCGGCCAATGCGGCGCTGTTGCTGGCGGACAAGATCCAGTTCTACATGCGCGGCAATTTCCTCGGCTCGTTCTCCGCCGTCGAGCAGGACATCCCGGTCATAGAGGTGGCCGCCATCTTCCAGAAGGACCCGCAGGTCCTCATCACCCATCCGGACTTCCCCGGCACGGAGCTGGCCGATCTGTCGCAGTTGCCGACGATCTTCATGGGCAAGGATGGCTACGCCTCCTACTTCCAGTGGATGAAGGCGGCGTTCGAGGGCTTCTCCGACGAGCAGTACAAGCCCTATACCTTCAATCCCGCGCCGTTCCTCGCCGACAAGCAGTCGGCGCAGCAGGGCTACATCACCTCCGAGCCCTATGCCATCGAGCAGGAAGGCGGCATCAAGCCAAAGCTGTTCCTGCTGGCCGATTACGGCTTCGCGACCCCCTCGACCATGATCGAGGCGAAGACCGACTACGTGAGTGAAAACCCTGACGTCGTGAAGCGGTTCGTCGAGGCGTCGATCATCGGCTGGTACAACTACCTCTACGGCGACAACGCCGCCGCCAACGCCATGATCAAGGAAGACAACCCCGAAATGACCGACGGCCAGATCGCCTTCAGCATCGAGACGATGAAGTCCTTCGGGCTGGTCGAATCGGGCATCACCGAGGAGAAGGGCATCGGCTGCTTCGACGAGGCCAATGTCGAGAGCTTCTACGACAATATGGTCGAGGCCGGTGTGATCAAGAAAGGCCTGGACTTCAAGTCGATCTACACCAACGAGTTCGTCTGCAACGGCGTCGGCATGGACCTGAAGAAGTAGGCTCCGCCGAGTAACACTGGATAAGACAGGCGGCGGACTTGCGTCCGCTGCCTGATCCCCGACAGTCAAGGGCGATGCGAAGTCGCCGACGCCGGCTTCCTGGCGTAAAACGGAGCCTTAGCCTTGATCACCGCGACCGACGCAGACCCGACCGCCAGCGCCCGCGCACACGCCATGGCGGCCGATCAATCCATCGTCCGGCTGCGCGGCATCAACAAGGTCTTCTCAAACGGAACCGTTGCGCTGAAGGACATGTCCCTCGACGTGCATTCGGGCGAGTTCATCAGCCTGCTCGGCCCGTCGGGCTGCGGCAAGTCTACGGCACTACGGCTGATCGCCGGGCTCGGCGAACCGAGTTCCGGGACCCTCGACTGGCCACTGTCGCCGCAGGACCGCTACGGACGGGTCGACCACGAGATCAGCTTCGTCTTCCAGGAACCGACGCTGATGCCGTGGGCCACGGTCTTCAAGAACGTCTGGCTGCCGCTGCGCCTGAAGGGCCGCTCGAAGGGCGCCTCCCGCGACGACGTCATGAACGCGCTGGAAATGGTCGGCCTGGAAAAGTTCGCCGACGCCTATCCGCGCGAACTGTCGGGCGGGATGAAGATGCGCGTGTCGATCGCCCGGGCCCTGGTGACGCGGCCGAAGCTGCTGCTGATGGACGAGCCCTTCGCGGCGCTCGACGAGATCACGAGGTTCAAGCTCAACAACGATCTCCTGCACCTGTGGGAGAGTTTCGGCTGGACGGTGATCTTCGTCACTCACTCGGTTTTCGAGTCCGTCTATTTGTCGAACCGTATTGTCGTCATGGCCGCCCGTCCCGGAAGGGTGGTCTCGGATCTCGCCATCGACGCACCCTACCCGCGCGAGGAGGCCTTCCGGACCTCCACCGTCTACAACGACTACTGCCGCGACGTTTCGGCCGCGCTGCACGATGCCATGGAAGAGAAGGCGCCGGCATGAGCACGCTCGAGACCGCATCCGACGGGGCCGATACCCCGCAGGCCGAAGCCGGTACCGTTCCGCCGCCTCCGGCCGGACCGAACAAGGCCGTCGAACGCCTGATCCGCATCATCGTGCCGATGCTTACGCTCGGCGCGCTGGTGGTTCTGTGGGCATGGTACGTGAAGGCCTACGAGGTACCGCACTACATCATGCCGAGCCCCGGTCGCGTGGCGAAGGCGATGATCGAGGACTGGCACATCCTCGGCCCGGCGCTCCTCGTCACCCTGAAGATCACCTTCACCGCGCTCGCCCTGGCGCTGATCGGCGGCATCGCGCTTGCCGTGCTTCTGATCCAGTCAAAGTGGATCGAGCTCGCGCTCTACCCCTATGCCGTGATTCTGCAGGTCACGCCGATCGTCGCGATCGCCCCCCTTATCCTGATCTACGCGCCGACCACACAGTCCGCACTTTTGATCTGCGCCTGGATCGTCGCCTTCTTCCCGATCCTGTCGAACACGGCCCAGGGCCTGAAGAGCGTCGATCACAACCTTCTCAACCTGTTCGAGCTGTACGGCGCAAACCGCTGGCAGAGCCTGTATCTGCTGCGCCTGCCGGCCGCCCTGCCCTATTTCCTGGCGGGTCTGAGGATCGGCGGCGGACTGGCGCTGATCGCCGCTGTCGTCGCCGAATTCGCTGCCGGATCCGCCGGCGCCGGCTCGGGGCTGGCCTTCCGGTTGCTCGAGTCGCAGTTCCGGCTCAATATCCCGCGCCTGTTCGCCGCATTGATCCTGCTGTCGGTGACCGGCGTACTGATCTTCTTCGCAACCAGCCTGATCTCGCACCTGCTCCTTCACAAGTGGCACGAAAGCGCGGTCAAGCGTGAAAACTGACCCTCATGGCGGACATCTGACTTCATGCCGACCGGTTTTGCCCGTATTCCCGCCGCCGGGCGGTATCTGATTGCCAACGCGACACTGCCCGCAGCGCTCGTCGAGACGGATCGGCCGTTGCCGCACGCCGGCGAGGGCCTGATCTGCGCCGAACTCGAAATAGACGGCGAGACCGTAGCCGCGATCCGGACGCCCGGGACATCGGCGGAGGCCGGACTGCCGGCGCTCGACATGGACGGCGGCATGGTCTGGCCGGGCTTCGTCGATATGCACACCCATCTCGACAAGGGGCACATCTGGCCGCGCACACCGAACCCGGACGGCACGTTTCCCGGTGCGCTTGAGGCGACCCGCGCCGACCGGACGGCGCACTGGGCCGCCGACGACGTCGCCCGCCGCATGGATTTCGCGTTGCGCTGCGCCTTCGCGCACGGCACCGTGCTGGTTCGCACACATCTCGACTCTGCCGCCCCGCAGCACCGTATCTCCTGGCCGGTCTTCTCTGAAATGCGCGAGCGCTGGGCCGGCCGCATCGATCTGCAGGCCGTTGCACTGATCACCGTCGACGACGCCCGCAACGAGAACTATCTGGCCGAAATCGCCGGAACGGTGAAGCACCACGGCGGCGTTCTGGGCTGCGTCACCTACATGGTGCCGGACCTCGACGAACGGCTGGACGCGATCATCACCAGCGCCGGACATCACGGCCTCGATCTCGATTTCCATACCGACGAATCCCAGGACCCGGACCAACGGTCGCTGGCGCATATCGCGGCGGCTGTGAAGCGGACTGGGTTTACCGGCCGCGTCGTCTGCGGTCACTGCTGCTCGCTCGCCCGCCAGCCTGACGACGAGGCGGCGCAGACGATCGAGGCGGTCGCCGAGGCCGGCATCGCCATCGTTTCGCTGCCGATGTGCAACCTTTATCTGCAGGACCGCCACGCCGGCGTCACCCCGCGCTATCGCGGCATCACGCTGTTGCACGAACTCGCCGCCGCCGGCGTCGACATCGCCGTCGCCAGCGACAACACCCGCGACCCCTTCTACGCCTACGGCGATCTCGACATGCTGGAGGTGTACCGGGAAACGGTCCGGATCGGCCATTTCGACCATCCGATCGACACAGCCCCGGCCCTGGTGGCAAAGGCGCCGGCCGCCGTTATCGGTCGCCCCGACCGCGGAGTCCTGCGCGACGGCTGCCCCGCCGATCTTGTTCTGTTCCGGGCCCGCACCTGGACCGAGCTTCTGGCCCGGCCGCAAAGCGACCGGAGCGTCTTGCGGAACGGTCGCCCGATCGACAAGACATTGCCCGATTATCGCGAGCTCGACGACCTGTTCGAGCGCGCCTGAACGGTCCGTATGGTCGGACCGCATTGCCCGATGGAGTCAAGATCATGACCGACGTCGCCACCCTCGCGAAGGCTTTCGAGGGCCTGAAGATCGAGGATAACCCGGCGCTGGTGAAGCAGAAGAGCCGCGACTTCTTCTGGTACAGCCCGGTCCTGAAGCGTCAGCTCGACTCGGTGACCGGCGACATTATCGTCACACCGAAGAGCGAGGACGAGGTCATCCGGGTTCTGAAGACCTGTTATCGGCTGGACGTGCCCGTCACCGTGCGCGGCTGCGGCACCGGCAATTACGGCCAGGCGATGCCGCTATCCGGCGGCGTCATCCTCAACATGGCCGTTATGAACAGGATTCTGGACATCGAGCCGGGCCGCCTGGTCTGCGAGGCCGGCGCCATCATCCACGACATCGACCTGGAGACCCGCAAGCACTCCGGCCAGGAGCTGCGCATGCACCCGTCGACCGCGAAGACCGCCTCGATCGGCGGCTTCATCGGCGGCGGCTCGGGCGGCGTCGGTTCGATCCGCTGGGGCGGCCTGCGCGACCTCGGCAACGTGCTCAGCCTGCGCGTCATCACCATGGAGGAGGAACCGCGGGTCCTCGATCTGAACGGCTGGGACCTGCAGAAGGTCAGCCATGCCTACGGCACCAACGGCGTCATCACCCGGGTCGAGATGCCGCTGACGGCGGCCTACGACTGGGTCGACGTCATCGTCGGCTTCGACGATTTCATAGACTCCGCCCGCTACGGCAACGCCGTCGGCACCCATGACGGCCTGCTGGTCAAGCTGGTGACGCCGATCGCCGCGCCGATCCCGCACGACTACTTCCTGCGCCACCGCAGGTTCATTCCCGAAGGCAAGAGTGTCTGCCTGGTGACGGTCGCGCCGCAGGCCGTGGAATCGCTCGTCGCCTTCACCGAGCACGGGCCGGGCGAGATCCTGTTCCGCTCCGACACAGCCGGGGACACGAAGGGCCTGCCGCCGGCCTACGAACTCGCCTGGAACCACACGACCCTGCGCGGGCTCCGGGTGGACGAGAACATCACCTACCTGCAGGTGCTCTATCCCTTCCCCGACCAGCTCGAACTGGTCGAGAAGGTGCACGCCTATTTCGGCGACGAGGTCGTGGCACACCTCGAATTCGTCCGTTTCGACGGCAATGTCACCTGCTTCGGCCTGCCGATCGTGCGCTACACGACCGAGGAGCGCCTCGACGAGATCATGCGCCTGCACGAGGAAATGGGCTGCGTGATCTTCAATCCCCACCGCTACACCCTCGAGGAAGGCGGCATGAAGCAGACCGACGAGGTGCAGCTCGCCTTCAAACGCGAGGCCGACCCCAAGGGCCTGCTCAATCCAGGCAAGATGATCGCCTGGGAGGATCCCGATTTCGATTACACGGCGAACAAGACCTACCTGTTCCCCGGTCTCGAACAGGCTGGCTGACGGCGTCCTCCCATGCGCGTACTGGTCCTGTTCGCCCATCCGGTCGAAACGAGTTTCTGCGCGGCGCTGCATGAGCGCGTTGTCCAGTCCCTGAGAAAGGCCGGCCACGAGGTCGACGATTGCGACCTCTATGCCGAGGGGTTCGACCCCGTCCTGAGCCGCGCCGAACGGCTCGCCTATCACGATGTTCCCGACAATCGGGTTTCCGTTGCCGGTTACGTCGAGCGGCTTCTGGCAGCCGACGCCCTCGTCCTCGTCCATCCGGTCTGGAACTACGGCCTGCCGGCGATACTGAAGGGCTTCATGGACCGCGTGTTCCTGCCCGGTGTGTCGTTTCGCATGGAAAACGGCAAAGTACAGCGCAGCCTGACCAATATCCGGCACATCACGACCGTGACGACATATGGCGGTACGTGGCTGCGCACCTGGGTGATGGGCGATCCGCCGCGCAAGATCACGATGCGGTTGCTGCGGGCAACCGCGCCGAATGCCGCGGTTCGGTACCTCGCGTTGCATGACATGAACAGAAACGACAAGACGACGCGCGAAACGTTCCTCGATCGCGTCGGCCGGCACATGGAAGACCTGTAATGCGCTGTCTCGTCGTCTACTGCCACCCGTGCGAGGAAAGCTTCAACCGGGCCATCCTGGAGACCGTGCTGAAGGCGCTGCGCGACGCGAATCACGAGATTCGGCTGACCGATCTCTACGCCGACGGCTTCGAGCCCGTCATGAGCGCCGAGGAAAGGCGCGGTTATCACACGCCGGACGCCAACGAAATCCCGGTCTCCAGGCACCTTGCCGACCTGAAATGGTCGGAATCGCTGATTTTCGTATACCCGACCTGGTGGTTCGGACTACCGGCGATGCTGAAAGGGTGGTTCGACCGCGTTTTTGTTCCCCACGCCACATTCTCCATGCCCGACGAGTCGGGACCGATGGGTCCGAAACTCCAGAATATTCGGACAATCACGATAATCACCACCTGCGGCGCATCCTGGCTGATGTCGAAATTTGTGGGAGAACCCGGAAGAAGGACGATTTTACGCGGCGTCAGGTGGTTATGCGACCCGAAATGCCGGACAATCTACTTAGCCCACTACAAGATGGACACATCCACGCCCGAGAGCCGCGCGCGCTATCTGGAGCGCGTATATCGCCGATGCCGACTTATCTCTTGAAAAGTCGACTTTTCAAAGTAGTGTTTACGCTTCACGGCCGCACTGGCCTTACATCCACTCTGGGAGTTGGGGGACTTCCTGCATATGAAAAAATGGTACGAAGACTCGGTCGGGTTGCACCTGACCCGCGCAGCACGCCTGCATCGTGCACGCGCACATTCGATGCTCGGTGAAATCGGCATTCATCCCGGACAGGAGAACGTTCTTCAGGTTCTTCTGGAAGATGATGGCCAGCCGATGACCAAGCTCGCCTTCGAGCTGAAGGTCAAACCACCGACGGTCACCAAGATGGTGTCGCGCATGGCTGCCCAGGGCCTTGTGCGTCGCATCGCGTCCGAAACGGATGCCCGCAGCGCGCGGGTCTTCCTGACGGACGAAGGCCGCGCCCGCGGCATCGAACTGAAGAAACGCTGGAAGCGTCTCGAGCAGATGACCCTGCGCAACGTTCCCGAAAAGGAGCGGACCCGTCTGGTCAAGCTGCTGACGTCGATCGAGGAGTCCCTCAACGAGGGCATCACCGACGACACAAAGGCTGACGACGACGTCGAGGTTCTCGACGAAAACGCCGCCTGAGCACCGCATCCTGTCCTGCGCGCCGGGGTTTGCCTAACGCCAGTCTATGGCGTTAGGTAACGGCCCCGGCGCAAAGGGAGGATCCGCCATGCTCAAGACAATCGCCGCTTTCGACCGAATTGGCGAGGAGAACGCGTTCGCCGTGCTCGCACGCGCGACCGAGCTGGCCAGACAGGGGCGCGACGTTGTCAATCTGGGCATCGGCCAGCCCGATTTCCGTACGCCCGATCACATCGTCGAGGCCGCCATCAAGGCGTTGCGCGACGGCCACCACGGCTATACGCCGGCAACCGGCATTCAGCCGCTGCGCGAGGCGGTCGCGGCCGATATCAACACGCGCCTGTCCGTCGACGTCGATCCCGGCCGCGTGCTGATCGTGCCCGGTGGCAAGGTCACCATGTTCATGGCGATCCTGATGTTCGGCGAGCCGGGCGCCGATATCCTCTATCCAGACCCCGGATTTCCGATTTACCGCTCGATGATCGAATTCACCGGAGCCCGCCCGGTGCCCGTGCCGATCCGCGAGGAGAACGATTTCGCCTTCTCCGCGGAGGAAACCCTGGGGTTGATCACGCCGCAGACCCGGCTCCTGATCCTCAACAGCCCGGCCAACCCGACCGGCGGCGTGACGCCGGCCGCCGAGATCGAGAAACTCGTCGCGGGCCTTGCCCGGCATCCCGACGTCGCGGTCATGTCGGACGAAATCTACGGCCAGATGACCTATGACGGCCTCGAGCACCGCACACTGCTTGCCTATCCGGAACTGCGGGATCGTCTGATCCTGCTAGACGGATGGTCGAAGACCTATGCCATGACCGGGTGGCGGATGGGGTATTCGATCTGGCCCGACAAGCTCTACGACTACGCCCGCAAACTGGCGGTAAACTCCTTTTCCTGCGTCAACGCCTCGGCCCAGTTTGCCGGCCTTGCCGCTCTCGAAGGGCCCCAGGACGCGGTTCATGAGATGGTCGCGGAGTTCGACCGTCGCCGGCGAGTCGTCGTCGACGGGCTGAACAGCCTGCCCGGTATCTCCTGCCGCACGCCCAAGGGCGCCTTCTACGCCTTCCCGAACATCTCCCAGACCGGCTGGAAGGCGAAGCCGCTGGCCTCCGCGCTTCTGGAAGAGGCCGGCGTCGCAACGATCGGCGGCCCGGACTTCGGCGTCCATGGCGAGGGCTACATACGCGTCTCCTATGCCAACTCGACAGAGAACATCCGCCGGGCAATCGAGCGGATGGGTGAATTCCTCACGGCCAAGGCGGCCTGAGAGCACCGGCCTCCACCACTAGCGCGCAGACGTCCGCACCGGCACGATGGTGCCGGTGAGCGATCCCTTGACGAAAGCGTTATTTCCATTTGAACATAACGATCGCATCATCGGGCCGGAACTCGCCATGACGAAAAGATCGACGGTTGCATTCGCCGCACTGGCACTCGCAAGCCTGGCGTACATCTCCGGCCCCGGGACGACACGGGCCGACCCTGTCACGGTGTTCGGCGCCGCCTCCGTCACCAATGCGCTAGAGGACATCGGAGCGCTCTATCGCGCGGAGGGCGGCGATGTCCGCTTTTCCTTTGCCTCCTCGTCGACGCTGGCCCGCCAGATCGAGGCCGGCGCGCCTGCCGATATCTTCGTCTCAGCAAACGACACCTGGATGGACTATCTGGCAGAACGTGGCCTGATCGTTGAGGAAACGCGGGCCGGCCCGTTCGGAAACCGGCTGGTGTTGATCGCCCCCTCCGACAGCACCCTGCCGGATATCGACATCTCCCCGGACCTCGATCTCTCCGCCCTGCTCGGGCCCGATAACCGCCTTGCGGTCGGCGATCCGGAACACGTGCCCGCCGGCATCTATGCAAAGCAGGCCCTGCAATCCATCGATCTTTGGACGGCGCTGGAACCAAGGCTGGCGCGCGCCGACAACGTCCGCGCTGCCCTCGCCCTCGTCGAGAGTGGTGAAGCGCCGCTTGGCATCGTCTACGCGACCGACGCAACGGTCGCCGCCGGCGTGAAGGTCATCGGCATCTTTCCGCGCGACAGTCACCCACCGATCACCTACGCGATCGCCGTAGTCGCCGGCTCGCCCGACGCCAAGGCCGCCGAGGTGAAGGCCTTCTTCGATCTCATGACCGGGCCGGAGGGTCTGGAGGCGTTCGCCCGCCACGGCTTCGCCGTCGACTGAGGACTGCGCCGCGGGTAGAGTCTGCCCAAACCACGATCCGCGCCGGAGCACGATGGGTATCCTCAGCGAAGCCGAAACGACCGCGCTCCTCCTGAGTTTGAGGATATCGCTTGTCGCCGTTTCCTGTGCGCTGCCGTTCGCGGTGGCGGTCGCCTACGTCATCGCGCGCTACCGGTTTCCCGGCCGCTCTCTCCTCGACGGCATCGTGCACCTGCCGCTCGTCCTGCCGCCCGTGGTGATGGGCTACCTGCTGCTGATCACGCTTGGCACGCGCGCGCCCCTCGGCGCCTGGCTCTTCGAGACCTTCGGCATCCGCTTCGTGTTCTCCTGGACGGGCGCCGCACTGGCGGCCGCGATCGTCACCTTCCCCTTTCAGGTGCGCGCCATCCGTCTTGCGATGGAAACGATCGACACGGGTATCGAGACCGCCGCCGAGACGCTCGGCGCCGGCCCCGTCGACCGGTTCTTCTCCATCACGCTGCCGCTGGCGCTGCCCGGCCTGATCGCCGGGGCGATCACGGCGTTCGCGGCAAGCCTCGGGGAGTTCGGTGCCATCATCACCTTCGTCTCCAACATACCAGGTGAGACCCGGACCCTGCCGCTGGCCATCTACACCGCCATCCAGACGCCGGGCGGCGAGTCGGCGGCAGCCCGCCTCGTCGTGCTGTCGATAGGACTGGCACTCGCCGGCCTGATCCTGTCGGAACTTGCGGCCCGGCGCGTCAGACGTTTCTCCGCCCCATGACGATCACCGTCGCTTTCCGGCACCGTTTCACCGCGCTCGAGCTCGACGTTGCCTTGGAGCCATCGGCGAAGGGCATCGTCGCCCTTTTCGGCCCCTCTGGCAGCGGCAAGTCGACGACCGTCAATGTCGTAGCCGGCCTGCTCAGACCCGATCACGGCCGCGTCGTGCTTGGCGACCGCGTGCTTCTCGACACCGACCGGAAGGTGTTCGTCCCTGCCCGCAAGCGCCGGATCGGCTACGTGTTCCAGGATGCACGACTGTTCCCGCACATGTCGGTGCGCGACAACCTGCTCTACGGCTGGCGCCGCGCGCCCTGCCGCGCCGCATCGGGAGAAATCGAGCGGGTTATCGGCCTACTGGGCCTCGAAACACTCCTCGCCCGCAAACCAGGCTTTCTGTCCGGCGGCGAAAAGAGCCGCGTCGGCCTCGGCCGTGCGTTGCTGAGCGGACCGGATCTGCTGTTGCTGGACGAGCCCTTGGCAAATCTGGATCAGGCGCGGCGAAACGAGATCCTGCCGTATCTCGAGCGCCTGCGGGCTGAAGCCGGGATGCCGATGATCTATGTCAGCCATTCCATCGAGGAGGTGACGCGCCTCGCCGATACCGTCGTCGTCCTCAACAAGGGCCGGACGGTCGCGGCCGGCGAGATCGGCGACGTGATGACCCGGCTCGACCTGTTTCCGATCACCGGCCGGTTCGAGGCCGGAGCGGTCATCGACGCGCGCGTCGAACGGCAGGACGACGGCTTCGGTCTTACGACCCTGCGCTTCGACCGTGGCAATCTCATCGTGCCGCGGCTGGATGCGCCTCCGGGAACCGGCGTTCGTGCCCGCATCCGCGCGCGCGACGTCATCCTGTCGCTTTCGGCGCCGGCCGACACAAGCGCCAACAACATCCTGCCGGCGACGATCGAGGATATCCGCCAGGATCCCGGTCCCTATGCCGATATCCTGCTGCGGATCGGCGCGGCGGCAATCCTGGCGCGCGTGACCCGGTCGTCGATCGAGCGCCTGGGGTTGCGCCCGGGCCTGAATGTCTTTGCCCTGATCAAGGCGATCAACGTGGAGCCGCGCCGGCACGCCGCCGCGGCCGGCTGAGCCGGATTACGGCTTCAGTCGAACGCGCAACGCTTCCAGGTCTGCAGAAACGGCCTCGCTCGCCCGCGCTTCCATCCGCCGGTAAGATTCCAGAACGATCCCGCCTGTCACCGTCAGCCGCGCGCCGCCGCCGCCGGACCCGCCCTTGCCGGCCTCGACCAGCGGCTCGGCGAACCACCCGTTCATCTCGTCGACGAGGGTCCAGGCGCGCTTGTAGCTCATCGCCATGCTGCGACCGGCCGCCGAGATGGAACCCGTCCGCTCGATCGCCTCGAGGAGGTCCGCCTTGCCCGGGCCAAGGGCGATCCCCGGCGCCAGCACCAGACGCAGCCGAGCCCCGACCGTCTGATTCCCGGTCTTCCTGTGCCGTTCGTCTTTCATTCGCAGATCATCGGCAGGAGACCGCGTCTTGCCAAGTCGTCACCGGCCCTCCCCGCGCAGCAACCGGCCCGTCACGATCTTTTCGGTCTCGACAATCAGGAACAGCCCGACCGCCGCGGCCGCGACAAGTCCCCAGTGGGCCAGCGACAGTGGACTGGTGCCAAACATCAGCCGGAACGGCGGCAGATAGGTGAAGACGAGTTGCAGCGCCGCAACCGCGGCAAGCGCGATCAGCACCGGACGGCTGCCGAACAGTTCTGCGACCGACAGTACCGGCCGGCGCACGTGTCGGCTGCTCAGCAGATAGGCCGCCTCGAAGGCAACGATCAGATTGACCGACAACCCGCGTGCGTAGTCGAGTCCGTCCGTAGCCTCGACGTGCAGGAACACCGCGAACGTGCCGGCCGTCATGAGGATCGAGACGTAGACGGTCCGCCAGACCAGATAGGGGCCGATAATGGACTGCCCGGACGGCCGCGGCGGGCGCTGCATCGTGTCGGCCTCGGCCGGTTCGAAGGCGAGTGCCAGCGCCAGCGTCACAGTGGTGACCATGTTGATCCAGAGGATCTGGATCGGCGTGATCGGCAGCGACAGGCCGGCGAAGATGGCCCCCATGATTATCAGTGCCTCGCCGGCATTGGTGGGCAGCATGAAGGCAATCGACTTGCGGATGTTCTCGTAGACAGTGCGGCCCTGCTCCACGGCCTTGGCGATCGAGGCGAAATTGTCGTCGGCCAGCACGATCTGCGCAGCTTCCTTCGCCGCTTCCGATCCTTTGATGCCCATCGCGACGCCGACATCGGCGCGTTTCAGGGCCGGGGCGTCATTGACCCCGTCGCCGGTCATCGCGACGATCGCGTGCCGGCTCTGCAGCGCCTCGACGAGACGCAGCTTATGCTCCGGACTCGTGCGGGCGAAAATGTCGACGCTCGCGGCCCACTTTGCCAGTTCGTCCGGGTCCAGCTCGTCGAAGTCGCGTCCCGTCATCACCTCGTCGGTGGACAGGCCGAAGCGCGCGCCAATCGACCGCGCGGTTTCGGGATGATCGCCGGTGATCATCTTGATGCGGATCCCGGCTGCGCGACAATCGGCGACGGCCTGGATCGCCTCCGCTCGCGGCGGATCGGCAAGGCCGATCAGGCCGAGCATCGTCAGGCCCTCCTCGAGATGCTCCGGCTCGATATCCGTCAGGCTCGCCCGCACACCACGCGACGCCACCGCGATGACCCGCTCGCCCGCAGCGGTCATCGTTTCAAGCCTGCGGTGCCACGCCGCCAGATCGATGCGCTCGTCGCGCACGGAGTCGCGCTGCCGGTCGCACAAGGAGAGGATACGCTCCGGCGCGCCCTTCACCGTGATGACGCCCCCGGCACGCGTGCGATTGAGCGTCGCCATCAATTGCGTTTCGGATTCGAAGGGGATGACGTCTATCCGCGGCATCTCGGCCACAACGCGGGCGCTGTCCACACCGGCCTTGGCCGCGAGCGCAAGCAACGCACCTTCCAGCGGATCCCCTTCGACCTGCCAGTGTCCGGCGTCGTCGCGATACAGGCGCGCATCCGAGCACAGGCAGGCCGCACGCGCCAGGTCCTGAACATCCGCCGCGTCCACCGGGTCGACCGGACCGTCGTCGAGGAAAATGGCGCCGTCCGTCCCGTAGCCCGCGCCGGTGACCCGGTAGAGCCGGTCGGCGGTCGCAACCTCCTCGGCGACCATCTCGTTGCGCGTCAAGGTTCCTGTCTTGTCGGAGCAGATCACGGTGACCGAGCCCAGCGTTTCGACAGCCGGCAACCGCCGCACAATCGCATTGCGCCGCGCCATCCGTTCGACGCCGAAGGCAAGAGTGATCGTCAGGATCGCAGGAAGCTCTTCGGGGATCGCGGCAACGGCCAGCCCGACGGCTGCCATGAACATCTCGCTTGCCGGCCACTCATTTGCCAGAACGCCCCAGGCGAAAATCGCCGCCGAGGCAACAAGAACGATAAAGGCAAGCCATCGGCCAAACGAGGCGACGCGCCGCAACAACGGCGTCGTAACCGTGCCAACGCCCTCGATCATCGTACCGATGCGACCGATCTCGGTGTTTCGACCGGTTGCCACCACCACCCCGGTTCCGTGGCCGCGAGTCGCCAGGGTGCCGAAGAAGGCAAGATCGGCACGGTCGCCAATCACCGCGTCGGCCCCAACCGGTGCGATCTGCTTGGCGACCGGAAGCGACTCGCCGGTCAGAACCGCCTCGTCGACCTGCAGTCCCTTGACGTGCAGGAGCCGCAGGTCGGCAGGCACCCGGTCTCCGGGTTCGAGAAGCACAACATCGCCGGGCACCAGTTCGGCGGCGTCCACCGTGAGCCGCCCGCCGTCGCGCACGACGGACGCATGCGGTGCCAGCATGTCGCGGATCGCCTCGAGCGCGGCCTCGGCGCGCCCTTCCTGGATGAAACCGATGACCGCGTTGATCACGACCACCGCCAGAATTACCGCTGCATCGACCGGATGCCCGATGACAGCCGTGATCGCCGCGGCAACCATCAGCAGGTAGACCAGCATATTGTTGAACTGCGCCAGGAACCGGACGATCGCCGGTCGCCGCGGTGCCTGCGGAAGGGCATTCCTGCCGAAGCGGCGCTGCCGCTCTGCGGCCTCATCGCTGGCGAGACCGTCCCACCCCGACTGCAGGTGCTCCAGCACCTCGTCGCCCGGCAGGGCGTGCCAGTCGATGCGGCCGGTATCGTCCGTCTCAATCACGTCGGTCATGCTGCCGCAGCAACTCCTCAAGGATGAGACAGAAGACGCTAGGCGCCCGGTCCGACGGCCTCTCGCACGTATCGGGCGTTGAATGCGGCATATCCGTCCGAGACGTTTTCCAGCCTGTCCCTGAAGCGCGTATGAACATCCGGCAGCGCGTGGAAGGGAACGCCCATAAAGGCGTGGTGCTCGGTATGATAGGGCATGTTCCAGGCGAGGAACCGGACGAAGCGCGTCGTCAGCGTCGTGCGGGTGTTGGAAAAGGGATCGCCGATAAAGGGGCACAGGCCATGCTCGGCGAGCAGGTAGAGCCTCAGCACCGGCTGGCCGAGCAGCATCGGCACGATCCAGTATCGCAGCAGCGCGTCGCTGCCGAAGAGGACGGAAACAGCGGCAAGCGCGGCATATCCGGCAAGGAACCAGCGCGCCTCCGCGACCACGCGCGGCTTCAGCCCGTCCGACACGTAGCGCTCCGGGACGCGTCCCGACGCATGAACGATCAGGCTGCGGACCGCCCCGACCCAGACCTTGAGGCCGCTGACATGCCAGATGTAACGCGGCCAGGTGTCGATCCGCTTGTCGTCGAGTTCGGGATCCTCGCCCGGGGTCTGCGTGTGGCGGTGATGCGCGAGATGAAACGCCCGGAACCACGCCGGCGGCACCAGCGTGACGAAGCCGGCGGCGTGGCAGACGAAATTGTTCAGCCACAGCGAGGCGAAGGCCGTGCGATGCATCGTCTCGTGCACCGTGCAGAACAGGAAGACCAGCACGACGCCCTGCGCGAACATCGCCGGCCAGACGAGCCATGTGCCGGAGAAGATGAAGACCAGCAGCGACGTGGCGGCGATCACGCCGAGGTGACCGACCAGATGGACCAGTCCCTTGGCATCGGATCGCGCCGAAAGCGCCTTCAGGGCGCGCTTGTCTTCGCTCGTCAAGGTAGCCGGCGCACTCATCGAGACCCTCCGGAACCGACACTAGCGCCGGTTCCGGTTGGCAACAATATCGGTTGCGGCAAAGCCGTCAGCCGGCGGCGAGAACCAGTCCTGCAGCCGCGACACCGGCGCCAAGCGCCCGGATCACCGCGGTCGGCAGGCCGATCCGCGTCGCGCCCACCGCCAGCGTAATGCCGACACCATGCAGGATCGCCGTCGCGAGAGCGAAACCGGCGAGATAGTCGAGGCCGCCTGCCGTCGCCGGGATCTCCGTGCCGTGCGCATGGCCGTGGAACAGGGCGAAGACGCCGACCATCAGCGCGCCGACAGGCACCGAGGCACGGACCGCGAGCGCCACTGCCGCGCCGAGAACGATGACCGAGGCCAGGATCGCGGGTTCAACGAACGGCAGTCCGACGCCCATCATCGCAAGCACGCCGCCGAGCACCATCGTGGCGACGAACGTGGCCGGCCAGACCCACAACGCTTTCCCGCCGACGAGACCTGCCCAAAGGCCCACCGCGATCATCGCCAGAAGGTGATCGGGCCCGAACAGCGGATGCGTGACACCGGACGTGAATCCCGAAGCCGGGCCCGCCCCCACGTGGGCTGCGGCCGGAGTCGCGGCGAGGGCCGCGAGAACGAATACCAGTCTTCCGGTTGAGAGTGTCGTCTTCATTTGTGCTTTGTCCCTGTCGTCAGAGTGTTGCCGTCGGTTGCCGTGCCGAACCGGCCGGCGCGAAGCCGCCGGCCGACTCGATGAAACGGATAACCGTATCGAGCCCCTCCCCGGTCTTCAGGTTGGTGAAAACGTACGGCCGCTCCCCCCGCATGCGTTTCGTATCGCTGTCCATCACTTCTAGCGAGGCTCCCACCATAGGAGCCAGATCGATCTTGTTGATGACCAGCAGGTCGGACCGGGTAATCCCCGGTCCGCCTTTTCGCGGAATCTTCTCGCCCGCCGCGACATCGATGACATATATCGTAAGGTCAGCGAGCTCCGGTGAAAAGGTGGCCGCGAGATTGTCGCCGCCGGATTCGATCAGAACGATCTCCAGATCCGGGAATCGTCCGCGCATGTCGGTAATTGCGGCAAGATTGATCGACGCGTCTTCGCGAATCGCCGTGTGCGGACAGCCACCCGTCTCCACGCCCATGATCCGTTCGACGGGAAGTGCGCCGGCGCGGGTCAGGATCAGCGCGTCTTCCTTGGTGTAGATATCGTTGGTGATCGCGGCGATGTCGTAGGTGTCGCGCATCGCCTTGCACAGCGCTTCCATCAGCGCCGTCTTGCCGGAACCGACCGGCCCGCCGATCCCGACCCTCAGGGGTCCATGGGGGGAACTGCTCATGTCCTGAACAACCTCGTGTACTGGGTTTCGTGCCGCATCGAGGCGATGTCGGCGAGAAGCGTGCAGCCGCCCAGATCGTCCAGGCCGGCAGCCATCGCCTCCTCGGTAACTTCGGAAACGATGCCTTCGAGGGCAGCGATCGCCTTCTGCCCGTCGGTCTGGCCGAGGGGAATGAGTCGGACGCCGGCAGAAACGATGTTGGCGGCAAAGGCGTGCAGGTAGGCGGCAAGCGTCGGTCGAAGCGGCACCGCATGCCGCGCCGCCGCAAACCCGACCGCAACGGGATAGGCGATGTCACCCGGCGGCAGGGCCGGCCCTTCCGACGGCCAGGAGGCGTCTGCGGCGAGGACGAACGCCTTGCCCTGCGATACTGTCTCGACCGCCCGTTCCTTCGAGGGCGACAAGGCCGCCGCCAGTTCAGCGACCTTGGCAATGCGGTCACCGTCACCCGCCACAGTGGCGCGCCAGATCTCCGCCAGTAGGATGGCATCCTGCCGGCCACCGCCGAAGTGGAGGATTTCAGCGACCCAGTCCGTCATCGCGACGGCGGTCCGCACATCGCCGGTTTCGACGGCCCACTCGAGTCCGTGACTGTGCGTGAACGCACCGACCGGGAAGGACGGCGACAGCCACGCCATCAGCCGGTAGAGGCCGGCGGGGTCAAGACCAGTCGGGTCGAGGGGAGGAGAATCAGCCATCGCCGTCTCCGTCGCCGCTATCATCGTGGTCGTATCCATGGTCGTGGTCGTGGACATGCTCGCGCTCATGACCGAGCCCGTGCGAATAGGCCCCCCCTTCCGGCTCGAACGCCGCCGTGACGCTCGTCACCGTGCCGCCGAGGCCCTCTAGCATCGCGGCGATCACGTGGTCGGGGCGCAGCAGGATTCGATCGGCGAGGATCGCTGCGGGAAGATGCCGGTTGCCGATATGCCAGGCAAGCCGCATCAGGTGGTGCGCGTCCAGCGCGGTGACCTCCATCAGGTCCTCCACCGCCGCGCGGATCATCACCACGCGTCCGTCATCGAGTTCCAGGCCGTCGCCGTCCTTGAGCATCACCGCCTCCGGCAGGTCGAGCAGAAATTCCGTACCCTTGTCGCCGGTAAGCGCGATGCGGCGCCGGAAGCGGCTGTCGTGGTCGAGCGTGACGACGTCGACAGCCGCCGCATAGCTGCCTTTCGCCAGAACTTGCAAGGCGCGGATCATCATGCGCCTTCCTGGCTTGTGGTCCCGATGAACCGGACGGCCGCCATCACCGCGAGGACGCAGATCGAGGCCGCGAGCAACCGCCACTTCCATCGCGTGCTCGTGCTGGCGCGCGCCGCCAGTTCGGGTTTCAGTTCCTCGGGGCCACCCATCAGCATGGCCGCCACCAACGCGTTCTCGCGCAGGTCGAAAATCACGGCCGGCAGCACCGCGAGCGCCATGACATATGGCGGAATCGGGAAATGATCGGGCGTCGTCCACTGGATCGCCAGCGCGATCGTCGCCCCGTAGAGGAGCGGAAAGATCATGTCGAGCCCCATCGCCATCCGCAGGTAGGTGTTGGCAGCCTCCGGAGTCAGCGCTCTCAGGAAGGTCCTCGCCTCCGCGAAGTTGTAGCCGCCCACGCGCTTGTCGAGCAGCGTTCGGCCTGCCGCCGCCTCCTCGATGCGCGGAACGATGCGCACCGCCATGACCCCGCCGACCGCGACCGTGGCGATGACGAGGACACCGTATGCCAGGTGGAAGACCGTCACCGCGTAACCCCTCGCGTCTGCAGCGGGCGCACGATCAGAACAGGCTGTAGAGCTGCGCCATGGGCAGCGTTTCCGCCGGCTTGCAGGTCAGCAGAATCTCGTCGGCCCGAACCTCGTACGTCTCGGGATTGACGTCGATATGCGGCGTCGCCGCGTTATGGATCATGCTCGCCTTCGAGATACCGCGAGTGTTGGAGACCGCCACGAGCTGCTTCGCGACATCGAGCTTGCCTGCAAGCCCGGCATCGAGCGAGGCTTGCGAGACGAAGGTAACCGAGCTTGTCGTCAGCGCCTTGCCGTAGACACCGAACATCGGCCGGTAGTGAACGGGCTCCGGCGTCGGGATAGACGCGTTCGGATCGCCCATCGGCGCGGCCGCGATCGTGCCGCCGAGCAGCACCATGTCCGGCCGGACACCGAAGAAGGCGGGCGACCAAAGCACCAGGTCGGCGCGCTTGCCTGTTTCGACCGACCCGATTTCGTGCGCCATGCCGTGCACGATGGCCGGATTGATCGTGTACTTGGAAATGTAGCGTTTGATCCGGAAGTTGTCGTTGTCGCCGGTCTCTTCGGGTAGCCGGCCGCGCTGCACCTTCATCTTGTGCGCGGTCTGCCAGGTGCGGATCAGCACCTCGCCGACGCGCCCCATCGCCTGGCTGTCCGACGCGATGATCGAGAAGGCCCCCATGTCGTGCAGGATGTCTTCCGCCGCGATCGTCTCCTTGCGGATACGGCTCTCGGCAAACGACACGTCCTCCGGGATATCCGGATCGAGGTGATGGCAGACCATCAGCATGTCGAGATGCTCGTCGACCGTGTTCACCGTGTACGGCCGGGTCGGGTTGGTCGACGAGGGCAGCACGTTCGCCAACGCGCAGACCTTGATGATGTCCGGCGCGTGGCCGCCGCCGGCGCCCTCGGTGTGGAAGGCGTGGATCACGCGGCCGTCGATGGCTTTCACCGTGTTCTCGACGAAGCCGGATTCATTCAGCGTGTCGGTGTGGATCATCACCTGCACGTCGTGATCGTCGGCCACCGACAGGCAGCAGTCGATCGCCCCGGGTGTCGTGCCCCAGTCCTCGTGCAGCTTCAGCGAGCAGGCCCCGCCGAGCACCTGCTCGACCAGCGGCGCGGGCAGCGACGCATTGCCCTTGCCCGACAGGCCGATATTCATCGCAAAGCCGTCGAGCGACTCGATCATCCGCCCTATGTGCCAGGGACCGGGCGTGCAGGTCGTCGCCAGGGTGCCGTGCGCCGGGCCGGTCCCGCCGCCGAGCATCGTCGTGACGCCCGAATACAGCGCCTCGTCGATCTGCTGCGGACAGATGAAATGGATATGTGCGTCGAAGCCGCCGGCGGTGAGGATCTTGCCCTCGCCGGCGATCGCCTCGGTACCCGGACCGACGATGATATCGACGTTCGGCTGAATGTCCGGATTACCCGCCTTGCCGATGCCGACGATGCGGCCGTCCATCAGCCCGACGTCGGCCTTCACGACACCCCAGTGGTCGACGATCAGCGCGTTGGTGATGACGGTGTCGACAGCGCCGGCCTCGCGTGTCGTCTGGCTCTGCCCCATTCCGTCGCGGATCACCTTGCCGCCGCCGAACTTCACCTCCTCGCCATAGGTGGTGAGATCCTTCTCGACCTCGACCCACAGATCGGTATCGGCAAGCCTGAGCTTGTCGCCGACCGTGGGGCCGAACATATGGGCGTAGTCCTTGCGCGACATGGTGGCCATGGCGGCGGTTACCTCACTTTTTCGGTTGGGACGGGGCGGGCAGCGGCCATCAGTTGCCCATGCCTTCGACCAGGATGTTCAGATCGCCGATGCGCTGTTTCGTCAGGCGCTCCAGGCAGGAATTGATGACCTGCCCGAGCATGGATCCCCCGGCGACCATATAACCCTCGGCCTGGCAGGCATCGTCGCGAAACGGGATCCACGCACGCTGCGCCTTCTTCAGCGCATCGGCGGCGCCGCGCTGCGACGGTTCCAGATAGCTGTCGATGTTCTTCATCGCCGCCATCGCCTTTTTGTAGACCGCGTTCAACTCCTTGTCGGCAGCAAGATAGGCCTGCTCGGCACAGTAGTTGATCTCGATCTGCACCTGCGGATCGGTGCAGTCGACCGTCTCGTCAGAGAGCGCCAGCGACGGCGCGAGCAGGAAGGCGGCCGCAAAGACAATCTGTTTCATGGACGTTTCTCCCGGTGGTGAGGAGCCGCGCACTCTAGAGCGCCCCCATGACCTTCTTGTTGAACCCGTAGATCTTTCCCTCGCCGGCCAGTTTGACCAGCGTCACCTCGCGCGACTGGCCCGGTTCGAACCGCACGGCCGTTCCAGCCGGGATATCGAGCCGGTAGCCTCGCGCCGCCTCGCGGTCGAAATCGAGCGCCTCGTTCGTCTCGTAGAAATGATAGTGGCTGCCGACCTGCACCGGCCGGTCGCCGGTATTCGCCACCGTCAGCGTCACGGTCTCCCGGCCGACATTGATCTCGATGTCAGCGGCGACGGTGTCCAGCTCGCCCGGCGTGGTGATCGTATCGGCGACCCCGCGGACGGGGTCGTGGATCGTCACCAGTTTCGTGCCGTCCGGAAAGGTCGCCTCCACCTGAACCTCATGGATCATCTCGGCAACGCCGGGCATCACCTGCTCGGCGGAGATCACATAGGCACCCTCCTCCATCAGGTCGGCGACCGAGCGGCCGTCGCGCGCGCCCTCGACGACGAAGTCGGAAATCAGCGCCACCGCCTCGGGGTAGTTCAGCTTGACGCCCCGCTCCAGCCGGTTGCGCGCCACCATCGCCGCCATGGCAACAAGCAGTTTGTCTTTTTCCCTCGGCGTCAGTTTCACGCACTCTCTCCCATGCAGGTCAGATCGACCAGGCGCGCGGCACGCGCACGCCGATTGCAGTCAAAAAGGTGATCATCGATTTTCGAAGCGTCGCTCCGTCGGCGGCCACCATGCGGGCCGACAGCATCCCGTCCCACGCACTCGCACCCGATGTGATCGGGCAGGTTTCGAGCGCGTCCCGCGCCGCATCGATGCGGGTCTCGGAGTCGGGGGCAATGACGAGGAAGCTCGCAAATGCCTTGCCCCCCGCAAGCATCGCCTTGCCTTCCGCCGTCGCCCCCCCGCCCCCGATCAGAATGAGGTTGTCGGCGTAGACGAGTTTGCCACCGCGCCGGATGCGCCAGCGGTCGGCCAGTAGGCCTTCGCGCACCGTTTCGCCGTGTGCCGCACGGCCGAGAATGACGGCTTCCCCGAGCACGACGGTGGCATCGGGCTCCATCGCCACGTCGAGCGTCCGCCGCACGCGGCCGGCATCGTAGAGAATCGTTTCCTGCGGCAGCCAGGAGAACGTGGTCCCCTCGCCCGCCGTCAGGGAGACATCGACGCTGCCATCCCCGCCCGGAGACCGATAGATTTTCTCGGCTGCCTGAGACGTCAGGGTCAACGCCGCGCCCGTATCGAGATCGGCCTGCACGGAGAAGCGATCCCCACCGGTGATGCCGCCTGCCGTGTTCAGCAGGACGCCCTCCGGCACGTCGGTATCGGTCTGGCGGGGGAAGCGGATCTTCATCGAGCCGCGCTGGTAGCAGCGGTCGAGCCGGCTGCGGCCGTTCTCCGCGGCAATGCTGACGCGCACCGTCCCCTCGGCGCGCTCCAGCGCCGGTGCCTGGGGCGGATCGGCATCGAACGGGACGACGGTTCCCTCAAACCGTGAGGCGGCGGCGTACATCCTCTTCGACCATCTCCTCGCGCGAGCCCGACAGAACAATCTCGCCACGATCCATCACCGCGAAACGATCCGCAAGCTCCTTGGCGAAATCGAAATACTGTTCGACGAGCAGGATCGCCATGTCGCCCTTGTCGCGGAGGTAGGAGATCGCGCGGCCGATATCCTTGATGATCGACGGCTGGATGCCTTCCGTCGGTTCGTCGAGCACCAGTAGCCGCGGCCGCGTCACCAACGCCCGGCCGATGGCGAGCTGCTGCTGCTGCCCGCCGGACAGATCGCCACCGCGTCGGCGTTGCATGGATTCCAGAACCGGAAAGAGCTCGAAGACCTCCTCGGGCACCATGTTTTTTGCCCCCCGGCCGAGCGCGGCAAAGCCCGTCTCGAGGTTTTCGCGAACCGTCAGCAGCGGAAAGACCTCGCGGCCCTGCGGCACATAGGCGATGCCGCGCCTGGCCCGGTCGTAAGGCTTCAGGCCGCTGACATCGCCGCCCTCCCAGACGATCTCGCCGGCGCTGACGGGATGCTGTCCGACGACGGCCTTCAGAAGCGACGTCTTGCCGACACCGTTGCGGCCGAGAAGGCAGGTCACCTGACCGGGCTCCGCCGTCAGCGAGACGTCCCAGAGCGCCTGCGCGGCGCCGTAGTGCAGATCGACATGGTCTACGGAAAGCATCGCGTCACCGTCCCAGATAAACTTCCACCACACGCGGGTCGGCGGAAACGTGGTCGAGCGAGCCCTCCGCCAGCACCGAGCCCTCGTGCAGTACCGTCACCTTGACGCCGAGATCGCGGACGAAGTCCATGTCGTGCTCGACCACGACGACCGATTGCGTCCGAGCGATCTCCTTCAGCAGGATTGCCGTCTGCTCGGTCTCGGCATCGGTCATCCCGGCCGCCGGCTCGTCAACCAGCAGAAGCTTTGGCGACTGGGCCAGCAACATGCCGATCTCCAGCCACTGCTTCTGGCCGTGGCTGAGATTGGCGGCGAACTCGTCGCGCTTTTCCGTAAGCCGGATGGTGGTTAGCAGCGCATCGATCCGCTCGCGTTCCTCCGCGCTCGTGCGGTGCATCAGGGTGGCGAAGGGGCCGCGCGGCGCCTTCAGCGCCAGCTCCAGATTATCCCAGACCGTATGGCTTTCGAAGACCGTCGGACGCTGGAACTTCCGCCCGATGCCAAGCTCCGCGATATCGGTCTCGTCGAGCCGCGTGAGATCGGTATCGCCGTTGAAGTAGACCGTTCCCTCGTCCGGGCGGGTCTTGCCGGTGATGACGTCCATCATCGTCGTCTTGCCCGCGCCGTTCGGCCCGATGATCGCGCGCATCTCGCCATCCCCGATGACGAGCGACAGCGCGTTCAACGCCTTGAACCCGTCGAAGGAAACCGATACGCCGTCGAGGTAGAGCAGGGATCGGGTGAGTACTTCGTTCATGCCGCCCTCCTACTCCGCAGCCTGCGTCCTGGCACCGGGCCCAGGTGGACCGCTGTCCGGCTCGACGCCCGCTTCCGCCTCCTCGGAGGCCTCGCGCAACTCGGCCGCCGATGGTTCCACTGCTCGCCGGTTGCCCACGTAGTGCGAGATCGTCCCGACGATGCCCCTGGGCAGGAACAGCGTCACGGCGACGAACAGGCCGCCGAGCGCGTACAGCCAGAAGTCGGGAAAGGCGCCGGTGAAATAGGTCTTGGCGTAGTTCACCAGCACCGCCCCGATGACCGGTCCGACCAGCGTCCCGCGCCCGCCGACGGCAACCCAGATAACGACCTCGATCGAATTGGCGGGCGCGAATTCACCTGGATTGATGATGCCGACCTGCGGCACGTACAGTGCCCCGGCGACACCGGCGAGAACGGCCGACAGGGTCCAGACGAACAGTTTGTAGTGCTCCACACGGTAGCCGAGGAAGCGCGTGCGGCTCTCCGCATCGCGCACGCCGACCAGCACCTTGCCAAGTTTCGAGGAAACGACGATCCGGCAGATCAGGAAACCGGCGGCAAGGGCAATCGCTGTTGCCGCGAACAGGCCGGCGCGCGTCGAGCTCGCCTGGATATCGAAGCCGAGGATGTCCTTGAAGTCGGTTAGACCGTTGTTGCCGCCAAACCCCATATCGTTGCGGAAGAAGGCGAGCAGCAACGCGTAGGTCATCGCCTGCGTGATGATCGACAGATAGACGCCGGTAACCCTCGAACGGAAAGCGAACCAGCCGAACACGAAGGCCAGAATGCCGGGCACGAGTACCACCATCACCATGGCGAAGGCGAAGCTGTCGAAGCCGTACCAGTACCAGGGCAGTTCCTTCCAGTTCAGAAACACCATGAAGTCGGGAAGGACCGGATTGCCGTAGACGCCGCGGCTGCCGATCTGGCGCATCAGGTACATGCCCATCGCGTAGCCGCCGAGCGCGAAGAACGCGCCGTGGCCGAGCGACAGGATGCCGGCAAAGCCCCAGATCAGGTCGACCGACAAGGCAAGCAAGGCGAAGGCAAGGTACTTGCCGAAAAGCCCCACCATATAATTCGGGATATGGAAGGGGCTTGAGGGCGGTACGACCAGGTTCAGGACCGGAACGAGGACGGCGATCGCCAGCAGGATGACGAGAAAGGTCGTCGCGTAGCGGTTGAGTGCGTTGATGATCATGTCCGGCCTCCGTTGCGCAGGACCGAAACGCGCCGGATAGTCCCGTCGCACGGCATCCCCGCGCCGTCGTCATCCCGGACGGCCTTTAGGCCGATCCGGGATCGGAGAGCCGCGGACGGCCGGGTAGCTCTCCGATCCCGGCTCTTCACTTCGTTGCGGCCGGGATGACGCCCGATGGTGTATATCCGCTCGCTCATGCGTCCACCGCCCGGCCCTTGAGCGCGAACAGGCCGCGCGGGCGTTTCTGTATGAACAGGATGATGAAGACAAGCACCAGGATCTTGGCCAGCACCGCGCCGGCATAGGGCTCGAGGAACTTGTTGACGACACCGAGCGTCATGGCACCGACTAGTGTGCCCCAGAGATTGCCGACGCCGCCGAACACCACGACCATGAAGGAGTCGATGATGTAGCTCTGGCCGAGGTTCGGGCTGACGTTGTCGATCTGGCTGAGCGCCACCCCGGCGATGCCGGCGATGCCGGATCCGACGCCGAAGGTCAGCGCGTCGACCCACGGCGTGCGGATACCCATGGAACCGGCCATGGGTCTGTTCTGCACCACCGCCCGCATCCGGAGGCCGAAGGAGGTCTTCTTGAAGGCGATCACCAGTGCCGCGAAGACGGCGAGCGCGAACAGGACGATGACGAGCCGGTTCCAGGTTATCGACAGTCCGCCGAGATCGAACGCACCCGACATCCACGATGGCGCGCCGACCTGACGGTTTGTCGGGCCGAACAGGGACCGGACCGCCTGCTGCAGGATCAGTGACAGGCCCCAGGTGGCAAGCAGCGTTTCCAGCGGCCGGCCATAGAGAAAGCGGATGATCCCGCGCTCGATGGCGATGCCGATCGCACCGGCGACGAGGAAGGCCAGCGGAAGCGCGATGACGACGGAGGCGTCGAACAGGCCGGGCGCATGATTGCGGATGATCTCCTGCACCACGAAGGTCACATAGGCGCCGATCATGACCATTTCGCCGTGGGCCATGTTGATGACGCCCATGACGCCGAAGGTAATCGCGAGACCGATGGCAGCCAGCAGCAGCACCGATCCGAGCGAGATCCCGTACCAGACGTTCTGGACGGCATCCCACATCGCCAGTGTCTTGTTGACGCCGGCGATCGCCTTGTCGGCGGCCGCCTTTACGTCCCCTTCACTTGCGTTGGAAACCGCCGTTAGCAGGCTCAGGGCCTCGCGGTCGCCGCGCTCTGCGACCGTCTCGACGGCAGCGATCTTCGCCGCGTCGTCGGCATCCGACTTCAATACGATCGCCGCGCGGGCCAGTTGCATTTTCGAACGGACAGGGCCGTCGGACTCAGCCTCAATGGCCGCGTCGAGGACGTCTGCCATATCGGGATCGGGCGAGTTGAACAGTGTCTCGGCGGCGGCGGCGCGCGTCGCCGCATCGGGTGCGCGCAGCGTCAGGCCCGCCATCGCGCCGCGGATGGCGCGGCGCAGGTTGTTGTTGACGCGGATCTTGTCGACGGCCGAGCGCCCCGCGACGCCGGCCTCCTCTCCGGTCAGCGGATCGGTCAGCGTGTAGTCGCTGCCCTCGCGTTCGGCGATGAAGACCTGCCGATCCATCTTGCGGACATAGAGGTCGCCTTCGCCGAGGACTTCGAGGAGCGGTGCGACGGCCGGGTCGCCGGTGGCGCCGAGCGCCGCGATGGCCCGTTCGGTTTCGTCGTAGCCGCCGGCACCCAGCGCGTTGACGAGATCGCGAAGGTTCGCACTCTGGTCCTGGGCAAGCGCGGGGAGCGCGGATGCGCCGACCACCAACAGGAACAGCAGGACCACACGTTGAACGAGGCGAAGCGGACGCATGTTCGATCCGGTAGGTAACGGGTGAAGTCTTGTTTTGAGAAGCTGGGGTCGCCGGCCGGAACAATCGGGACCGGCCGGCGACGTTGCCCTCTCAGGCCTTATGCGATCGCCTGTCCGGAGATCAGGATCCCTGACCGCCGCACTTGCCGGACTCCACATTGAAGTTCCCGCAGCTGAGCGGCGCGCGCCAATCCGAGATCAGATCCTTCGATCCCTCGAGGTAGTCCGACCACGCGTCGCCCGGGACCAGGCCCGAGGTTTCGAACACGGTTTCGAACTGGCCGTCGTCCTGGATTTCGCCGATCAGCACGGGCTTGGTGATGTGGTGGTTCGGCATCATCGCCGAATAGCCACCCGTCAGGTTCGGGACGGCCACGCCGACCATCGCGTCGATGACGGCATCGGGATCGGTCGTGCCGGCCTTCTCGACGGCCTTCACCCACATATTGAAGCCGATGTAGTGGGCTTCCATCGGGTCGTTGGTAACGCGGTCGGCGTTGTCGATGAACTCGTGCCAGGCGGCAATGAAGTCCTCGTTCTCCGGCGTATCGGCGCTCATGAAGTAGTTCCACGCGGCCAGGTGACCGACGAGCGGCGCGGTGTCGAGGCCGGCAAGTTCTTCCTCGCCCACAGAGAAGGCGACGACCGGGATGTCCTCGGCCTTGATGCCCTGATTGCCGAGTTCCTTGTAGAACGGCACATTGGCGTCGCCGTTGATGGTGGAGACCACAGCGGTTTTCTTGCCGCCCGAACCGAACGACTTGATGTCGGACACGATCGACTGCCAGTCGGAATGACCGAACGGCGTATAGTTGATCATGATGTCCTCTTCCGCGACGCCCTTCGACTTCAGATAGGCCTCGAGGATTTTGTTGGTGGTGCGCGGATAGACGTAGTCAGTGCCGGCCAGCACCCAGCGCTCGACGCCTTCGACATCCATCAGGTAGTCGACGGCGGGAATCGCCTGCTGGTTCGGAGCCGCGCCCGTGTAGAAGACGTTCTTCGAAGATTCCTCGCCTTCATACTGAACGGGATAGAACAGCAGGCCGTTCAGCTCCTCGAACACCGGCAGTACCGACTTGCGGCTCACAGACGTCCAGCAGCCGAACACGGCCGCGACTTGGTCCTGCGTCAGAAGTTCGCGCGCCTTTTCGGCGAACAGCGGCCAGTCCGAAGCCGGGTCGACGACGACGGCTTCCAGCTTCTTGCCGAGCAGACCACCCTTCTTGTTCTGCTCCTCGATGAGCATCAGCATGACGTCCTTCAGGGTCGTCTCGGAAATCGCCATCGTGCCCGACAGCGAATGCAGGACGCCGACCTTGATGGTGTCGTCGTCGGCGCTCGCACCGGTCAGCGAGCCGGCCAGCATGGCGGCGCCGGCAAGCGCGCCCAGCCAGAGTTTGTTGCGTGTCTTCATCGATATAAGTCCCCTCTGTCGAACGGTTCCGGCTTGAACGTCCGGACCACCCTTAACGGGATCAAGGGAGTTCCCCCGAACCCTCATTTGGCGCGATCGTGATGACCGCCCTAAGGGAACTATCAATCGGTGCGTGCAGCGCAGCATATACGTCGATTGACGTATGTGGATGATCAACCGTCGGTTTTCCCAGTGCCGCAAACGGTTTTTGCTGCATGTGCGCTATGGTCGTGCCTATACTTGACGCTTCAATGAACCCGACCGGGCTGCGGCGCCCGGCCGACAGGCAACGAAGGACACCAGCAGCGCAGCATGTCGGGGCGCCAGCGTATCTTGCCGGTCAGGCGGCGATACAATCAGTGGGTCGCCAACCAGACGCTCGAGGACTATGCGCTGCGCTTCACCGCAAAGAATGCGCGGCAGTGGTCGGCCGGACGGGTCGCGCAGACGGCAATCGGCGCGATATCGTTCCTGGCGCTCGAGGCAATCGGCGGCGCGATCACCATCTCCTACGGCTTCACCAATGCCGTCGCCGCTATTGCCGTGGTCAGCCTCGTCCTGTTCGTGACCGGCCTGCCGATCTCCAGCTACGCCGCACGGTACGGCGTCGACATCGACCTGCTCACCCGGGGAAGCGGTTTCGGATATATCGGGTCGACGATCACCTCGCTTATCTACGCGACCTTCACCTTCATCCTGTTCGCCATTGAGGCGTCGATCATGTCGTCGGCGCTGCTTCTGTGCCTCGGGATACCGCTCTGGCTCGGCTACATCATCTCGACCGTGGTGGTGATCCCACTGGTGACCCACGGCATCACCTGGATCAGCCGGTTCCAGATCATCACGCAGCCGCTCTGGATCGTCCTCAACATCCTGCCGCTCGCCTTCATCCTGACGCTCGACTGGCCGTCGGTCGGAGAATGGCTTCAGTTCGAGGGCGTCGCCGGCCTGCTCCCCGGCACCGACGGAACCGCCTTCGACATCCTGCGGTTCGGGGCCGCAGCGTCGGTCATCCTTGCCCTGATGCCTCAGATCGGCGAGCAGGTCGACATCCTGCGCTTTCTGCCTGCCCGCAGGGAGAAGCCGGAGCCTGCCTGGCGCCGGGCGCTACTGGCCGGCGGCGCCGGCTGGATCGTCTGGGGCGCGCCGAAGCTCCTGTTCGGATCCTTCCTGGCGGTGCTTGCCATCAACCACGGCGTACCGCTCTCGCACGCCGCCGAGCCGGCCTACATGTACAATGTCGCCTTCGGCTACGTCTTCGATTCCACGCAGGTGGTGCTCGCAACGACGGCCGTCCTGGTCGTCGTCTCGCAGTTGAAGATCAACGTGATGAACGCCTATGCCGGCTCGCTCGCATGGTCGAATTTCTTCTCGCGCCTCACCCATAGCCATCCCGGCCGCGTCGTCTGGCTGATCTTCAACGTGGCGATCGCGCTCCTGCTGATGGAGCTCGGCATCTATCAGGCGCTGGAACAGACGCTCGGCCTGTTCGCCATCGTGGCGGTCGCCTGGCTCGGCGCCATCGTCGCGGATCTGGGCATCAACAAGCCTCTTGGGCTCAGTCCGCCGGGCATCGAATTCAAGCGCGCCCATCTCTACGACGTGAACCCCGTCGGCGTCGGCGCCATGGCGATCGCGATCCTCGCGGCTCTTATCGCGCGCACCGGATTCCTCGGTGCGGCGATGGAAGCGCTTGCCCCCTTCGTCGCGCTGGGCACGGCAATGGTCACCGCGCCGTTGATCGCAGTCGCCACTGGCGGACGCTATGCGCTGGCGCGCAAGCCGCGGCCGCACTGGCACGAACGCAAGGACATCCGCTGCCGGATCTGCGAGAACCGCTTCGAGCCGGAGGACATGGCTTACTGCCCCGCCTACTCTGCCCCGATCTGCTCGCTGTGCTGCTCCCTTGATGCGCGTTGCCACGATCTGTGCAAGCCGCGCGCGCGGTTCAGCGCGCAGCTGTTCAACACGCTCCAGACGATCCTGCCCGCGCCGCTTGCCCGGCACGCCAGCCCGCAGGTGATCCAGTATCTGAGCGGCCTGTCGCTGTCGGCAGGCGTGATCGGCCTCGCGCTGCTGCTGATCTGGTACCAGGTCGCCTCCGGCGTTCCCGCCCATGACGATGTCATCGCCAAGTCCCTGTGGGCGGCATTCTTCATCCTGCTGATCGTCGCCGGCATCGCCACGTGGTTTGTCGTTCTCACCCACCAGAGCCGCCGCGTTGCCGAGGAAGAGTCCGGCCGCCAGACCAAGGCCCTTCTGGCCGAGATCGAGGCCCACAAGCAGACCGACGCCGCCCTGCAGAAGGCGAAGGAGGTCGCCGAAGCAGCCAACCTCGCGAAGAGCCGCTATGTCGTCGGAATGAGCCACGAACTGCGCACGCCGCTCAACGCGGTTCTCGGCTATGCGCAGCTCCTCGACAATGAGGAGAAGGCGAACCTGGCGACGCGACAGAAGGGTATTCGCGTCATCCGCCGCAGCGCCGAGCACCTGTCCGGCCTGATCGACGGCCTTCTCGACATTTCCAAGATCGAGACCGGCCGCCTGCAGTTCAATGACGACCACGTTCGTCTCGGCGACTTCCTCGACCAGCTCGTCGACATGTTCCGCCTGCAGGCGGAGGCAAAGGCGCTGAACTTCCGCTTCGAACGCGCTGCCAACCTGCCGGAAGTCGTCCGCACCGACGAAAAGCGCTTCCGCCAGATCCTCATCAACCTGCTGTCGAACGCGATCAAGTTCACCGACGAAGGCGAGGTCGCGCTCACCGTCAGCTACCAGAACCAGATTGCCACGATCACCGTATCCGACACCGGCATCGGCATCGCCGCGGCAGACCGCGACAAGATCTTCGAGCCGTTCGAGCGCGGCGGCGAACCTGGCGGCACAGTCAAGGCACCCGGTCTCGGTCTCGGTCTGACGATCACCAAGATGCTTGTCTCACTGATGGGCGGCGACCTGACGCTCGACAGCGAGCCGGGCCACGGCAGCCGCTTCCGTGTCCGGCTCATGCTCGCCGCCGTAACCTCGCCGCAGGCGGCCCCGCGGGCGACCAGCCGCCCTGTCGGCTACGAGGGGCCGCGGCGCACCGTTCTTGTCGTCGACGACGACCCGACCCATCGCGATCTCGTCTGCGAGATCCTGCGCCCGCTCGGCTTCACGGTCTTCACCGCGGAGGACGGTCCGTCCTGCCTGAATTTCCTCGACACCGTGACGCCGGATCTGTTCATCCTCGACATCTCGATGCCCGGTATGGATGGCTGGTCGCTGGCCCGGCGTCTCCGCGAAGAGGGGCATGACACCGCGAAGATTCTGATGCTGTCCGCGAATGTCGGGGTGACGCCGCCGACGCCGAACGAAGAAACGCCTCACGACGACATGATGGCGAAGCCGTTCGACCTCCGGCAGCTTCTCGATCGCATCCAGGCGCTTCTGAAGGTCGTCTGGATTGAGGCGGAGGCGGCAAACAGGCTGAAGACCGGGCCCGGTCCGCAGATTGTCAGCCCAGGCGCCGAACACGTCGCCGAACTTCTGCGGCTCGGCGGGATCGGCTACGTTCGAGGCATCGAAGCAAAGCTCGACGAGCTCGAATCCGAAGAAACCAATCGTCCTTTCGTCGAAGAGTTGCGAAGACTGGTGCGAAACTTCGATTTCAAGCGTTATAACGCGATCCTCGAAGCGATAGCCCATGACGAGTGAGACCGAAACCGAGCGCGACATCATCCTCGTTGTCGACGACTCGCCCGAGACCCTCAGCCTCCTGACGGATGCGCTCGAGCATTCGGGCGCCATGGTGCTTGTCGCCACGGACGGCGCATCGACGCTGGAACTTGTCGGACGGATCACCCCCGATATCGTTCTGCTCGATGCGGTGATGCCGGAAATGGATGGTTTCGAGGTCTGCCGTCGTCTCAAGGCAATGCCCGCACTGTCCCACGTGCCGGTCATTTTCATGACAGGGCTCACCGAGACGGAGCATATCGTCAAAGGCCTTGATGCCGGCGGCGTCGACTACGTCACGAAGCCAATCGCCCCGGACGAGATCCTTGCCCGCATCCGCGTACATCTCGCCAACGCCCGTACCGCCCAGGCCGCCCGGTCTGCCCTCGACACCGCCGGCCGTTTCCTGCTCGCTGTCAGCCGGACCGGCGACATCCGCTGGAGCACACCGCAGGCGATCCGGCTGCTGCAGACGGCTGAGGGCGTGGACATGCAGCATGCCCTGTCGCAGGCGGTCCGGGACTGGCTATCGACCCACGCCGACGGCGCCGCCGGCGCGCAGGCGCCCGACATCACGATGCCAGATGGCACCGACCTCGCCCTGACCTTCCTCGGCAGGGGCGGTGAAGATGAGTATCTCTTCCGTCTGACGCGCGACAACACGGCAGATGCGATTGATCTTTTGCGCAGCCACTACAACGTCACCGGCCGCGAGGCCGAGGTGTTGCTGTGGATCGGGAGAGGCAAATCGAACCGCGATATCGCCGATATCCTCGGCTTGAGCCCGCGGACCGTGAACAAGCATCTGGAGCAAATCTATTCCAAGCTCGGCGTCGAGAACCGGGCTTCGGCAGCCGTACTGGCAATCCGGGTAATCGATGCGCGTTAAATCCGCGTTTGTGATACCGACTGCTTGACGCACGGTATCGGCACAACCAGTTGTGCCCCGTCTACCAATCGAAACCGCTCCCGAGGCGCAATGCTGTCCTTCTTTGTCATCTGGCCCCTCAGGCTTGTAACGTGGCTGCTCGCGCTCGTGGGTATTGCAGCCCTCGTCCTGGCGGCGATGGTGCTTTCCCCTCTTCCCAAGCCCGCCGTCAATCGGGACATCGCCGCGTCCGCCCGCGCCCTCGCCGGAGACGAGCTCCCGGCTCTCGGCCGGTTCCAGGCGCGCGACGGGACCGAACTCGCCTATCGGCTCTATCCGTCTATCGAGGCCGGCGCCGACACGATCGCAATCCTGATCCACGGCTCGGCCGGCAGCTCCGTCGTCATGAACAGGCTTGCGGAGACACTGGCCGACGAAGGCGTTCCGGTCGTCGCCCCGGACATCAGAGGTCACGGAGCATCGGGTGAGCGGGGCGACATTGGCTATATCGGGCAACTCGAGGACGACCTCGACGATCTGGTCGCCAGTCTGCGGGCATACTATCCGGACGCGCGGCTCGTTCTGGTCGGGCACTCCTCGGGCGGCGGATTCGCACTGCGTGTCGCCGCCTCTCCGAGCGGAGACCAGTTCGCCCGCTTCGTGCTGCTGGCCCCCTATCTTGGTCCGTTCGCGCCAACGACCCGCCCGGTAGACGGGGACGATGTGTGGGCCTATCCGGACATTCCCAGGATCGTCGCGCTCGACCTTCTGCGCGACTACGGCTTTCCGTGCTGCGAGAGCCTGCCCGCCCTCGCGTTCGCACTGCCGCCAGAACAGGCGCCCGACGCGACGCTTCGCTATTCCTATCGGCTGATGGAAAATTTCGGTGCGCCGAAGGACACCGAAACGGCTTTCGCCGACGCTGCCGCGCCAATCGCTGTCCTGGCCGGCACCGATGACACGCTGATCGACGCGGACGGCTTTGCCCAGGTCGTTGGCGGTGCAGAGCCACCCGTCGCCCTCGACATCCTGCCCGGCATTGGCCACATGGACATCCTGTCAGACCCTGCCGCCCTTGACCGCGTCGTGACCGCGGTCAAGGCCCGGTAGGGCGCGCCGCGCCGGTTACGACGCACCAGATTCCGGCGCGGCATCGCCCGTTTCCAGCGCGGCGATCGCCTCGTCCTCGGCCTCGACGCGCTCCCGATGTCCGGAGCGGTCGCTGGCCAGGAACGTATAGATCACCGGCAGAACGAAAAGCGTGAACAGGGTCCCGATCAGCAGGCCGGCAACGATGACGATGGCGATCGAATAGCGGCTCGCCGCGCCGGCCCCCGAGGCGAACAGCAGCGGTAGCAGACCGGCGACCATCGCCGCCGTGGTCATCAGGATCGGCCGCAGACGAAGTTCGGCGGCATGCTCGACCGCCTCCTTGCGCGACATTCCGAAGTCCTCCTGCTGTTCGCGGGCGACCTCGCAGATCAGGATGCCGTGCTTGGTGATCAGCCCGATCAGCGTCACCAGCCCGATCTGGCTGTAGATGTTCATCGACGACAGACCAAGCGACAGCGGGATCAGCGCGCCGACGACCGACAATGGCACGGAGACGAGAATGACCAGCGGATCGCGCAGGCTTTCGTACTGGGCCGCGAGGACCAGATAGATGATGATCAACGCGAACACGAAGACGAAATAGAGCGCCGATCCCTCCTGGATGTACTGTCGCGAGGAGCCCGCATAGTCGACCGAAAAGCCGTCGGGAAGGTTCTCTTCTGCCGCCTGCGCCAGGTATTCAAGCGCATCGCCCGTCGTCAGGCCGATCATTGGCACTGCACTGATGGTCACGGCATTGAGCTGGTTGAACCGGTTCAGACTGATCGGCTCCACGGTCTGGTCGATCTCGACAAGGCTAGACAGCGGCACCATCTCGCCGCCTGTGGACTTTACGTAATAGGTGCCGAGTTGCTCGGGCCTCAGCCGGAATTCACGCGGGACCTGGGGAATGACCTCGTAGGACCGCCCGCCCAGATTGATCAGGTTTATGTAGTTGCCGCCGGTCATCAGGGCGAGCGTTGCACCGATGTCCTGCATGGTGACGCCGATGGACCCGGCCTTGTCGCGATCGATCTTGATGATCGTCTGCGGCGTGTCGAACTTCACGTCCGTATCCATGAAGAGAAACTTGCCGCTGGCACGGGCCGCCGCGACGATTTCGTCCGTCACCTGGACGAGCTGCTCGTAGTCGGCCGTCGTCTGGATCACGAACGACACCGGAAACCCGCCGCCCGACGTCGGCAACGGCGGCGGCGAGAACACCGACCCCTTGATACCCGGAATCTTGTTCACGTTGGCCTGGATAACCGGCTGCAGTTCCTTCGCCGAACGCTCCCGTTCGCTCCACGGGACGAACGTGCCGATGCCGATCGCCGAACTGGCGGTGAACCCGTCGAAGCCGGTAATGGTGAAGGCGAGATCGGTCTCCGGCAATTGGCTGAACGCATCCGCCACATCGTCGGAGAACAGGTTCATGTAGTCGATGTTGGCGTAGCTGGGGCCGTTATAGATCGTGAACAGCGCGCCCTGGTCCTCGTCGGGTGCCAGTTCCTGCTGGATTGCGGGAAACAGCAATCCGATCATGCCGAACACGATCAGGGCGAAGACCACGGTCGTGGTGCGGTCGTTCAGGGACGCCGTCAACGCGCGGCCATAACCGCGCTGCAGCTTGGAGAAGACAAAGTCGATCTTCTCAGCGAATCCGCCATGCGACGTGTGCTTCAGGACCTTGGAGCTCATCATCGGCGACAACGTCAACGCAATGACCCCTGAGACGATGACGGCGCCGGCAAGCGTCAGCGCGAATTCGCGGAAAAGCGTGCCCGTCAGGCCGCCCGTCAGTGCGATCGGCGCATAGACGGCGGCAAGCGTGATCGTCATCGAAATGACAGGCGTCGCGATCTCGCGGGTCCCCTTGATCGCGGCCTGGAACGGCGTCAGGCCTTCCTCGATATGACGATGGATGTTCTCCAGAACGACGATGGCGTCGTCGACAACGAGTCCGATCGCCAGCACCAGCGCCAGCAGAGTCAGGAGGTTGATCGAGAATCCGAGTGCAAAGAGCGCCGTCATCACGCCGACCAATGACAACGGAATCGTCACCATCGGTACCAGCGTCGCCCGGAAGGAGCCGAGGAACAGGAAGATGACGATGATCACGATCAGCGCCGCTTCGCCGACGGTCTTCACCACTTCGACGATCGATTCCGTAATGAATTCGGTCGCGTCGTAGGCTATCTCCACGTCCATGCCCTGCGGCAGTTCGTTCTGGATACGCGGCAACTCCTCGCGGACCAGATCGATCACCGTGATCTCGTTCGCATCGGACGCGACCTTGATGCCCAGGAACACCGCCGACTTACCGCCGACGACGACGGCGGAATCCGCGCTTTCCGTGCCGAGCTGAATCTCTGCGACGTCGCCGAGCCGGACGACATTCGTCCCGTCGTTGCGCAGGACGAGTGAACTGAACTCCTCGACCGACGTCGCATCCGTCTCGGCCCGGTTCGAGACAACGTTATAGTAGCCTTTGGTCGCGCCGGCGGCCGACGAATAGTTGTTCGCCTGCAGGGCGGCGGCCACTTCCGATGCGGTCATGCTGAACTGCGCCAGCTTGACGGGATCGAGCCAGACGCGCATGGCAAACGTCCGGTCACCCATGATCTCCGGATCGGCGACGCCCGGCAGCACAGACAGCTCCGGCTGGACAACGCGCTTCAGATACTCGGTGATCTGCTCTTCGCTGAGCTCCGACGACGTGAACGCGATGTACATCGATGCGAACGTCGAACCGGTCGACTTGACCAGGACGGGATCGTTGATGTCGGAGGGCAGTTGGGCGCGGACCTGGTTCACCTTCGCGGTCACGTCGGTCATCGCCGCGTTCGCATCGTAGTTCAGGCGCACAAACACCTGCACGATGCTGACGCCCTGCGTGCTTTTGGACGTGATGTAGTCGATCCCGTCGGCCGAGGAGACGGCGTTTTCGATCGGCTGCGTCACGAAGCCCTGCATCAGGCTGGCGTCGGCGCCCGGATAGGTCGTCGTGACGGTGATCACCGTATTCTCCATCTCGGGGTACTGACGCACCTGAAGCATGGAGATGGACTGTAGCCCGACCACAAAGATCAGGAGACTGACGACGATCGCGAGGACCGGCCGCCGAATGAAGATGTCGAACACTGCCTGTCTCCGTGTGCGCTAGTAGGGCTGGTCCGTGACGTCCGGCTTCGCCAGCGGCTCGGCAGCGGCATCGATCTGCATCCCCGGCGACAGCTTGAGCTGGCCGGATGTGACGACCGTGTCGCCGGCCTCCACGCCGGAGAGAATGACGACGTCGCCGTCTCTGCGCGCGCCGGTCTTAACGACGACGCGCTTGACGGTGGGGTGCTCCGCCCCCTCTTTCTTCGGCTCGACCACGAAGACGAAATCGCCGTAGAGGTTGTAGCTGATTGCCGATTCCGGGACGACGACGACGTCGCGCTTGTCGGCGAGGTTGACCTCGACCTTCACGAACATTCCCGGGCGCAGGGTACCGTCCGGGTTCGGCAGACTGCCTTCGACGTCGATCAGGCCCGTGGCCTTGTTGACTTCCGGCTCAAGCGACGTGACCTCGCCTGTGAACACCTTCCCGGGCACAGCGTCGCTGGTGACGCGGATTTCGCGTCCTGTCACGATCTCGCTGACATTGCGCTGCCCGATGGAGAATTCCACATGGAGCGTGCTGAGATCCTGGAGATTGACGATCGGCGTTCCGGCCTGGATGTACTGCCCCAGATCGATCTGACGGATGCCGAGTTGGCCACCGAACGGTGCCTTGATGGTCTTCTTCGCAATCTCCGCGTCCAAAGAGGCGACCTTTGCCTTGGCTGCCGCGAGGGCAAACTGCCTCTCGTCGACGCTGGCTTGCGAGACGATTCCTTCCCGCAGAGCGCTGACACGCTTGAAGTTCGCCTCGGCGAGTTGGAGGTCCGCCTCGGTCGCGTCGCGGTTTGCTTGCAGGATATCGGAGTCAAGGACGACCAGTGTCTGGCCTGCGTCGACGGATTGGCCCGACTTGAACAGGATCTTCTGGACCTGACCGGCAACCGAGGTCGTTACGTCGACGCCGTTGACGGCCCTGAGCGTCCCGATTGAGGGAACCGTCGTATCCCAGGTTTCCCGCCTCGCTTCTGTCGTGGTCACCGATATCACCGGCTTCGGCATATTGGCGAAGAACTCGGCAATCTTCTGGTTCTTGAACTGGATAAAGCCGTAGACACCGCCGAACACGATGCCCGCGCCAATCAGCATCACCAGCATTCTTTTCCAACGCATGGAACACCCTCTGTGCCCGCTCCACCGGGAGCGACGTCATCGTCCGATTGATTTGAATCTAGGAAGGCCGTGCCGTCTGGCCCGCCCGCATTTCGTCCGGCATTGCAGCCGACGCACCTGTGCGCCCGCTGCTCACGAGTTCGGCCATCTGGTCCTCGAGTTCCCTGCGCCCCGCCGCGTCGAAGGGCGATATATCGAGCAGTTCGAGAAATTCCAGACCATCGAACGCCAGCAGCACCAGGGTTGCGAGAGTCGGATCGGTGGCGTTCTCGCGAACATCCGCCAAAGCCGAATGTATTTCCGCCCGCAAGGGGCTCAGCAATTCGGGATCCTCAGCCAGCCCGGCAAGCATCGCGAGTCCGACGCTACGTTCGATGCCGGTTTCCTTGCGCGCCCGAACGAGCGCGCAGATCACGGAATTCGGTTCGTCATGCCGTTCCGAGCGAAGCGCCGCGAACGCTTTTCGGTATTGCTCGACATGGGTCAGGATCATTCCCTGGATAAGCGCCTTCTTGCTGGGGAAATTGTAGAGCAGACCGCCCTTGCTGAGCCCGGCCTCCGCCGCCACGGCGTCGAGCGTCAGATGTGCCGGTCCGCGCGACGTGACGACACGTTTCGCCGCGTCGAGGATCATGTCCTTCGACGCGGGATTCCTGACCCGTTTGCGACCAACCATGGAGAACTCTCTTTATACCGTCCAGACGGTATAAATAATGGCCATGCTGCACTGCGTCAAGATCGCCGTTCCGGCAATCGAAAAAGCAGTAAGTCCGAGGGATGCGGCAGGGATCAGGCCGGAATGGCGACGAGTGCCTTCGGCTCCGGGGCACCGCGCAGAAGCTTCTTCACGGCCGAACTCGCGGCGATCTCGCCCGTATTGGCATAGGCCTCGTGCTGACGCTCGATCAGCTTGGGATCATAGAGATAGTTGACCATCAGCCCGTAGGAGTCGGCCATGCCCTTTGGCGAGGGATCGCCGAGGAAATCGATACGCTCGAGACGGGCACCGTTGCCCAGATGAAACCGGGCGACCGGGTCCGGCGGCGTGCCGCGCTCCGTCTTCGCTTGCAGGTAGTACTGTGCGGCAAGCCGCATCAGCACGGGGCGAACCTTCGCGACAAGCGCCTCGTCGTCGAAACAGGCAGCCTCGTCCGCCAGCGCCAGCACCTCCGCGTCGCCGGAGACCAGGAACGGACTGTCCGCCGCCCTGCGTTGCGTCTCGACCCAGCGTCGGAACGTCGGCGCCGGCGACAGCGTGACGAAGGTCTTCAGCGCCGGTAACGTGCGGGCCAGTTCCTCGACCACCTGCTTGATCAGGAAATTGCCGAAGGACACACCGCGCAGCCCGGACTGGCAGTTGGAAATCGAGTAGAACACCGCGGTCGTCGCGTCCGTCGCCTCGATCGGCTCGCGCTCCTCGGCAAGGATCGGGCCTATGGCATCCGGAATGTCGGTCGTCAGCGCCACCTCGACGAAGATCAGCGGCTCGTCGATCAGGGCGGGGTGGAAAAACGCATAGAGCCGGCGGTCCGGCAGGTCGATCCGGCGCCTCAGGTCATCCCACCCGTTGATCTCGTGCACGGCTTCGTAACGGATGATCTTTTCCAGAATCGATGCCGGCGTCGACCAGTCGACCCGTCGCAACACGAGGAATCCCCGGTTGAACCAGGATGACAGGAGGTGCTCGAAGTCCTTGTCGACGGGCCGGAAATCGGGGTGATCGCGCAACCGCTGCAGCAAGTCCTCTCGCATCGCAACGAGCGCCGCGGTGCCGCCGGGTGCGCGGTTGAGCCGACGGATCAGTTCTTGTCGACGCGCCTCCGATGCCGCATGCAGACGCGCCGCCGTGGCTTCGCCGGGATCGGCGATGTAGGCTTTAGCTGCTGCCTCGACGTTGACCGGGTTCGCGCCGAACTCCGTCGCCAGGGCGCGGAAGAAGGCGGTACGGCCTGCCGAATCGAGAAGCGCATAGGAATCGAGAAGATCGCGAGCCAGCGCCACGCCGGTCGCCTCGCCCCGTCCCGACAACAGGTCCTCGGCAAGGCTGGCCAGATCGTGCCCGGAGGCGCGGCGCTCGCGCCCCCGTTCAACGATGGACCGGCCCCGGACGACGATCGTCGACAGCACGTCGTTGAAGAAATAGGAACTCATCGATGCCTTTCCCCCAACCTCGGGATCGACCGGATCTGATTCCCCGAACAAGCCTGACCCGAAGGATGCAAATTTCGACGGAAAGGACAACTCCTTCCGCCATGTGGAAGCAGAACCCGGTCGTACTCCTCCAGTCGATGAGATAGCGCCGAAACGACGCCGGCCAATGTGCGAGGATCGCATATGCGCGTTACTTCACTGCTAACAGGGAAAACGGCTTCAACTCATCAATGTCGCACCGCTCCATGACGGGCGGATATCGTCGCCTCTCATGCGCCCAAGACGGACCTTCTGCACGTCAGGGAACTTTCGCCACACCGGATCGGTTGTCCTTGCGGAGGTATGAGATGACACGTTCCAGATTTACGATTGGTCTGATTTGCGCCGCCGTCGCGAGTTTGAACGGCACGGCTATCGCTCAGACGCAGGGAAGCGAGCCGTATCCGCCGGCCCAGCCCTCGCCAGCGCTGCCCGCGCCGGGAAAGACGATTCCCGAGCAAACCTACCCCTGTAATCCCGGCGGGTTCGAACCGGCCGAGGGATTGAACGATCCCGCGCACGACGTGGATCACGACTGTACCGGTGTGATCGATCCGCCGGGAAACGTGGATCCCGAAATCAAGGTGGCTCCCCCGGCCCCGAATGCCGGTGCGATCAAGGTCATTCCGCCGGACGCGGTGAAGCCCGAATAGGACGTGGACAGCCAAGGGGTGCGACGCCCCAAATGCAAAAGACCCCGCCGAAGCGGGGTCTTTTGATTGGTTGCGGGGGCAGGATTTGAACCTGCGACCTTCAGGTTATGAGCCTGACGAGCTACCGGGCTGCTCCACCCCGCGACAGGGACGAGCCGGATTTCAAACCGGATCGTTGTCTGAAAACGGTCACAAACCGACCGTGGCGTCTATGTAGCAATCCGCCGGCGTTTTGCAAACCCCCACGGCGAGATAGTTTAGGCCTTCCAGCCGGAAAAAATGCGGACCGCTCGATTCCGTGTGATTTTTCCGACACAATGGGTGCCTAGAGTGTCGGCCAATCGACAATAAAAGTAAAGAAAAATTGTGGAGAATCAACAGGTTGCGCAGAACTGGCGGGAAACGCTCCGCGACACGAGGTCATGGCGCAACGGCGGGCTCCACCGCGGTCTTCTGTCTCCGATCGACCGATTTTCCCATGACTAAACGGATCAGCCGTCCGGGATTGCCGACACGGACCGCCAAATGGTGCATCGGGGACCGGAGACCGCTGTGAAAGCCCAGATCAATGTCCGGGGCGAGGTCGGGCCCGACATCAAGGCCGTCATGGATGGCCTGCTCCAGGAAGCCGTCGCGCTGCTTCTGTCCAGAAAGGGCGATATCCACGAACATGTGCACGACGCGCGCAAGAATCTGAAGGCTTTCCGCAGCTATCTGCGGTTGCTGCGCGGCAGCATTGGCGGGGACTACCGGACACTCAACGTCCAGGCCCGCGATGCGGCCCGTACGCTGTCGCAGGCGCGCGACAGCGTCGCGCTGCACGATGCGATCGACCTGATCGAGAAATTCTATCATCGTCGCCGGCGCCCGCTGGATTTCAAGCCGCTGCGCAAGGCGGCCGACGCGGAAGGCCAGGCGGCCGCCAGTGATGCCGTCATTCGCGCCGCGGCAAAGGACGTCGCCGCCCTTCTCGGCCCGTGCCGCGATACCGTAGGCGCCTGGGCGCTGCCGGAGAAACCCGCTCCTTACGTGAAGGGGCTCACCACGACCTACAAAACGGCGCGCAAGCTGCTGCGTACCGGCCTCGAGACGCGTATGCCCGACGATCTTCACGAGGCACGCAAGAGCGTCATTCACTGGCGCTATCAGCTCGACCTGTTCAACAGCCTCTGGCCGCGGGTGATGAAAGCGACCGTCCGCGAGTTGCAGGACCTGCGCGAGGATCTCGGCCAGCACAACGACCTGGTCATGCTGGAGTCGCGGATCTTGGGCGCGGAAGGCGGCTTCGCAGACCTGCCGGAGGTCGAGCCGTTTCTCGACGCGATCACCGTCATCCGGGCGCAGCGCGTCCATATTGCAACCTATCGCGAGGCCCTGCTGTTCTGCGAACCGCCAAGGGCCGTCGCAGACAGGCTCGCGATCTGGTGGGACGCCAGCCAGACGAAGAAATTCAGACTGTAGTCGTGGTGCCGCCGGAGAGAGTGCTCAAGCGTCGGGAAAACACGCCGCGAACGCGGCGTTCCAGAAGCGTTTTGCCCCACGCTTGGTCAGGTGATCGACATTCTTGAAAGCCGGATTGCCGAACGTCACAGGCAGGTCACTGGCGGCGACGAAGCGGATGTCACGGCGCAGGGCTTCCCGTTGCATAGCCCTCAACGCCGGAAAGTAGGGCGCCCTGTCGAGTTCTCGGACGATCCCGATATACGCCGGTGACACCGGCGCCTGTACAAGGCAGACGTCGACGCCGGCATCGGCCAACCGCTGAATAATGTCCCAATGATAACGCCACGCCGCGGAGTCCCGATACCCTGCGACCGGCTGCTGCAATTCGATCCGCCGGCGGACAGCCGGTCGCCGCATGTCATCGTTCCGCATGCCACGCTGGCGTTCGGCGGCAGCGGCGCGCGACACCACATTGCCAACGCCGGACCGGAGGCGATCCAGGAATGCGGTCAGAAGCGCCGGCTCGAGCATCAGCACCGGCTCAGGAAAAATCTGTCGCGTCAGGGTCTGCGGCGGCAGCGAGCGGTAATCGGCCTGCCGGAGCTCCATCAGCATCTGAGGGCCGGACTCGATGACGACGCGGCCCAGCCCGAATAACTTCAGCCGCGCGGCCAACACACGCGCCGCCTCGGCCGGCGGCAGGCCGCTCCGCGAAAGATTGAGCCAGCCTTCGGGCGTACCGATGGGGAGCAGGTGCGAGTCCCCGACGATGACGTCGGTGCCGGGATCCCGCAACACGGACAGGACGTAGTTGGAAGCAGAGGTCCCCTTGAGTGTCCCGCTTGCGATACCGACGGCCCATCCGAGGCTGGCGAGCAGCAAGGCAAGACACAGAAGGGCGATAACGACGAAGGCGCGCCCGCCCACCCCTCGGCCGACATCAGAACTGGAAGTAGATGAACTCATAAGGCCGGCCCTTGAGGACGAACACGAGACAGACGAACAGCAGACACCCGACGAGGATCGCCGCGCCCGGCGTCCTGCGCCACGTCAGGCAACCTGCCGGCGCGGCCTCTGCCATCTCGTCGCGTTTTCCTTTCAGCCCGAATATTTCGGCGACATTGGGAAGAAAGAAGCAGATGCACAGTCCGACGATGACGGTAACGATGTCGCCGTCGGGCGGCGACGAACCGTGAGGGGTCGCCAGCGCGACGTAGTAGTCGATGAAGCTGCCGCCCTCGAACGCCCGAAACGGAACCCAGGCCAGCACGACCGCCAGGAATGTCACCGGCCACGCGAGATACCTGATCGCGGTCGCGCCGCCCGGCACGCGCTCCCACCGAACCTTCTCGGCCCTGTGATTGATGATCAGGAAGAGGCCGTGCAGACCACCCCACAACATGAAGGCCCAGCCGGCGCCGTGCCACAGCCCGCCGAGCAGCATCGTGATCATCAGGTTGGCATAGCGCCGCCGGGGACCGAAACGATTGCCGCCGAGGGGGATGTAGAGATAGTCGCGCAGAAACCGTGACAGCGTCATGTGCCAGCGCCGCCAAAACTCGACAATCGACCGCGACTTGTAGGGGCTGTCGAAATTGATCGGCAGCCGGAGACCGAAGATCCGGCCGATGCCGATCGCCATGTCGGAATAGGCGGAAAAGTCGAAATAGATCTGCAGGCTGTAGGCGAGGAGCCCGGTCCAGGCAGCCGTCATCCCGATATTGCGACCGCCCAGCACCGCATCGAACGCCGGATCGGCGATCTGGGCGAACTGGTCGGCCAGCAGCACTTTCTTGGCGAGCCCGACCGTGAAGATCGATAAGCCGAGCGCGACGTTTCCGGCCCTGATCCGGAGCTTCCCGTCCCGAATATCCGGTACCACTTCCTGTTGCCGGACGATCGGCCCGGCGATCAGTTGCGGGAAGAAGGAGACGAACAGCGCATAGTCGAGGAAACCGCCCCGCGCGGTCGTCCGGTGATAGGAATCGACGACGAAGGCGATCTGCTGGAAGGTGAAGAAGGATATTGCCAGAGGCAGCAGGATCTCGGGGATCGGCCATTCGGCGCCGACGGACCACGCGACCGTCCACAGCGCCAAACCCGAGTACTTGAAGTATGCGAGCGCCGCGAGATTGGCGCCGACGGTCAGGAACAGAACCGAACGGCTTCCGGTCCGGAACAGATACTGACCCGCAAGATAGTTACCGATGATCGATCCGAGCAGGATCAGGGTATAATCAATGCGGAAGTAGCCGTAGAATACGAATGACGCAACGATCAGCAGCATAACCGACAACCGGTAGCTGACCCTGCTCCCGAGCCAGAACGCCAGGATCGTTAGCGGCAGGAAAACAAGCAGGAACTCGAAAGAACTGAAAACCATCTGAAGCCGTGGCGGAATGCTGCCGTCGGGACTGGCGCCGGTGCGACCGGTCGGCTCGTTGGTCCTGCCAGAAAGTCAGGCTTTTTAAGGGATGCCTTTGTAACATGCACCCCGTTTTTGCTCCAATCGTGAGGTGATCGTGGTCACACGGCTTCTGACACTATCGGTATGCACCTGGCTCGCCCTTTCGACCGGTGCCCGCGCGGACGCGTCGGTGACGTGGGACTGGATCCTTGGCGGGAAGCTGCCCACGACCCCGCCGGTCGTCGACTATCTCGACCTGGACGCGTTCGACGCGCCCAAGCGCTACGTGAAGAAGGCGAAGGCCAACGGCACAACCACGATCTGTTACATCTCTGCGGGAACGCTGGAAAACTGGCGGCCGGACAAGGACGCCTTCTGGAAGAAGCATCGCAAGCAGCTGAAGAAGGGCAAGCCCGGCATCATCGGCAAGAGTTATCCCGACTGGCCGGGAGAACGATGGCTCAACTTTACGCGCTACAAGGTCTTCCTGCCGCTGATGGTCAAGCGAATGAAGACGTGCCAGCGGAAGGGCTTCGAGATGATCGAGTTCGACAATCTCGACGCCTACGACAACCGCACGAGCTTCAAAATCCGCAAGTCCGACGCGATCCGGTATGCCAAGGCGCTGGCGAAGAAGGCCAACGCCATCGGCCTCGTCGCAGTGCACAAGAACACCACGGAGCTGAACCGCAAACTAGAGCCCTATTTCGGTGCGCAACTGCTAGAGGATTGCGTTCTCTACAACTTCTGCAGCGACGCGAAACACTATCGAAAAGCTGGAAAACCGGTCTTCAATGCCGAATATCCGGAAGCGTGGGAGGATGAAGGCAAGACCTTCAACCGGACGAAGGCCTGCGCCAAGACAGACGCGTCCGACGTCTCGATGATCGTCAAAAAGCTCGATCTCGACGACTGGGTGAAGCGCTGCCCCTAAAGGCGAAAGACCGGCAAATCGCCGGAAGGCCTAAGCCGCCCCTTCCGCAGTGCTAGAGGTGACTCATTTCGTACTCGGCGCAGGACAGCCCAAGCATCGACAACCCTTCCTCCAGATAGTCGGCAAGCATCGGCATACCCAGAAGGTATGAGGCGGTCCGCTTATTGTGAGCAGCGGCCGCTTCGTCGCGGACGTCCGACCAATCTGCAACGGTATAATCGTCACTGCGGCCAAGCCAGGCGAGCGTCACCAGGTCGACCTGCTCGTCGACGTCGAGCGCAGCGATCGTCTGGATGATCTCCTGCCGGCTCGGGTCGTCGCCATGGTCTTCCAGAACGGAGATCATGTGATCGTCCGATGCGTTCGAACTGTCGTCGGGGTCCGTGACGGGGTCTTTAACGTCGACTTCCCGAGCCTTCATGATGATGAAGCAGACGGTCTCGGGCGAGACCGACAGTTCGGGCATGTCGTCGGGTGTCGGGGCCATGAAGGGCGCTCCACGTTTCTCGATCAGTACAATGGACTTACCAAGAATTGATCGACGGTTCCATGTCAGCGTCCTTGCGGTGCCTCAATCGGCGCGCGATTTGCGATAGCCGCCGCCAGCCAGTCGGCGAGTTCCTCGGGATACACGATGTCCGAGGTCGCATTCAGATCCGCGACCGACCACCACCGGTGTTCCTTGATGTACCGCTCTTCGCCGATCGACCGTCCTCCGGACCAGACCGTCTGGTCGGCGGCCCTGACAACGAAGAAGCGTTCATCCGCGTCGACCACTTGTCCTGACGGCGTCTGAAAGTGGACACGCCTCCGACTGAACTCCGCCCCGACGTTCGCCACGATCCCGGTTTCTTCGGCGAGTTCTCGTGATGCAGCAAACGCAAAGGTCTCTCCGGGCTCCAGGGCGCCACCCGGCGTCGCCCAGTACGTACGGCCGGCGAGTGCTCCGTCATCGAATGCAAATCGGAAGAGAAGTACACGGCCCTCGGCGTTTATGACCAGAAGGCGTGAGGCTGGGCGTTTCGCGGACTGTCTGAGCATCCAGGCAATCTAGGCCAGCGCTAGTCCAAACGCAAAAAACCCACCTTGAAAGGTGGGTTTTGAACGGCTCTGACTGTTCAGACATCAATCCTGTCGTTGGCAGGCCTGGCAGCGACCTACTTTCCCGTCCCTCAGGGGACAGTATCATCGGCGCTGGAGCGCTTAACGGCCGAGTTCGGGATGGGATCGGGTTTGGTCACTCCGCAATGGCCACCAAGCCGGCCAAGGACAGGATTACGTGAATGAGGAGATCTTATTTAAGAGAAGCGACGGTTGTCTCGTTCGTTGCGCCACCGGACACGGTCCGGATGGACATTGATTAATGAGAGCGATCAAGCCGATCGAGCTATTAGTACTGGTAAGCTTCACGCATCACTGCGCTTCCACACCCAGCCTATCAACGTGGTGGTCTTCCACGACTCTCAAGGGAGAACTCGTTTCGAGGTGGGTTTCCCGCTTAGATGCCTTCAGCGGTTATCCCTTCCGTACATAGCTACCCTGCTATGCCGCTGGCGCGACAACAGGTCCACCAGAGGTACGTCCACCCCGGTCCTCTCGTACTAAGGGCAGATCCTCTCAATTCTCCTACACCCACGGCAGATAGGGACCGAACTGTCTCACGACGTTCTAAACCCAGCTCACGTACCACTTTAATCGGCGAACAGCCGAACCCTTGGGACCTGCTCCAGCCCCAGGATGTGATGAGCCGACATCGAGGTGCCAAACGATGCCGTCGATATGGACTCTTGGGCATCATCAGCCTGTTATCCCTAGAGTACCTTTTATCCGTTGAGCGATGGCCCGTCCACGAGGGACCACCGGATCACTATGGCCGTCTTTCGACTCTGCTCGACTTGTCAGTCTCGCAGTCAGGCAGGCTTATGCCATTGCACTCACCGGTTGATTTCCGACCAACCTGAGCCCACCTTCGCGCGCCTCCGTTACACTTTGGGAGGCGACCGCCCCAGTCAAACTACCCACCATACACTGTCCCGGATCCGGATAACGGACCGCGGTTAGACAATCATGTCGATAAGGGTGGTATTTCAAGGGTGACTCCACCACGGCTGGCGCCGCGGCTTCAAAGTCTTCCACCTATCCTACACATATCGGCACAAGTGCCAGTGTAAAGTTGTAGTAAAGGTTCATAGGGTCTTTCCGTCTGACCGCAGGAACCCCGCATCTTCACGGGGAATTCAATTTCACTGAGTTGATGCTGGAGACAGTGGGGAAGTCGTTACGCCATTCGTGCAGGTCGGAACTTACCCGACAAGGAATTTCGCTACCTTAGGACCGTTATAGTTACGGCCGCCGTTTACCGGGGCTTCGGTTCAGAGCTTGCACCCCTCTCCTTAACCTTCCGGCACCGGGCAGGCGTCAGACCCTATACGTCGCCTTGCGGCTTCGCAGAGCCCTATGTTTTTAGTAAACAGTCGCCACCCCCTGGTCTGTGCCCCTCGAAACTGGTTGCCCAGATCCGAGGCCTGCTTATCCCGAAGTTACGCAGGTAATTTGCCGAGTTCCTTCAGCATCATTCTCTCAAGCGCCTTGGTATGCTCTACCAGTCCACCTGTGTCGGTTTAGGGTACGGTCTCATGTGGAGGCTATTTCCTGGAACTCCTTGGCTGCCGGGAAAATCCAGTAATCCCCGACAACGTCTAGAATTCGTCACCATCCACTGGCCCAGGAATATTGACCTGGTTCCCATCGACTACGGCTTTCGCCCTCGCCTTAGGGGCCGGCTAACCCTGCGCCGATTAGCGTTGCGCAGGAACCCTTGGACTTTCGGCGGGAGTGTCTCTCACACTCCTTGTCGTTACTCATGTCAGCATTCGCACTTCTGATATCTCCAGGAGCTCTCGCGAGTCCCCCTTCGCAGACTTACAGAACGCTCCGCTACCGCGTGCACAGAGTGCACACCCGCAGCTTCGGTGCATGGCTTTAGCCCCGTTACATCTTCGGCGCAAGAACCCTTATTTAGACCAGTGAGCTGTTACGCTTTCTTTAAATGATGGCTGCTTCTAAGCCAACATCCTGGTTGTTTTGGGATTCTCACATCCTTTCCCACTTAGCCATGACTTGGGGACCTTAGCTGGCGGTCAGGGCTGTTTCCCTTTCCACTACGGACCTTAGCACCCGTAGTGTGTCTCCCGCGCAGTACTTCCCGGTATTCGGAGTTTGGTTAGGTTTGGTAATCCTGTGGGGACCCCTAGCCCATCCAGTGCTCTACCCCCGGGAGTATTCACGCGAGGCGCTACCTAAATAGCTTTCGCGGAGAACCAGCTATTTCCGAGTTTGATTGGCCTTTCACCCCTAACCACAG